>OJXM01000459.1_pt1 | contig 1333 bp, 1 predicted proteins | sample 1600701 | NCBI WGS metagenome assembly OJXM01 (sample SAMN04436607, study PRJEB24849) | human gut metagenome | biome: human gut; feature: NICU; material: stool | host: Homo sapiens | place: USA: Saint Louis, MO | collected 2009-11-26 | reverse complement strand
GAAACATCTGATAAAGAAGAAGTTGAAATGCTAAAAGAAGAAAGTAGTGCTTTAAAAACAGAATTACCTGATATGGAAGAAGAATTAAAAATCTTACTTATACCTAAAGATCCTAATGATGATAAAGATGTTATAGTTGAAATCCGTGCAGCTGCAGGGGGAGATGAAGCTGCAATATTTGCTGGGGACTTAATGAGAATGTATTCAAAATACGCCGAGGCAAACGGATTTAAAACAGAAATAGTTGAAGCTTCAGAAAGTGATCATGGTGGATATAAAGAAGTGAGTTTCTCAGTATCTGGTACAGGTGCTTACAGTAAATTAAAATTTGAAAATGGTGCACATAGGGTCCAACGTGTGCCTGAAACAGAATCAGGGGGGCGAATTCACACTTCTACCGCAACTGTTGCTGTATTACCTGAAGCTGAAGATGTCGAAATTGAGATACGTAATGAAGATTTAAAAATTGATACTTATCGCTCTAGTGGTGCTGGTGGTCAGCACGTTAACACGACTGACTCTGCAGTGCGTATTACACACTTGCCGACTGGTGTTATAGCAACTTCTTCTGAAAAGTCTCAAATTCAAAACCGAGAAAAAGCTATGAAAGTTTTAAAAGCACGATTGTATGATATGAAATTGCAAGAAGAACAACAAAAATATGCTTCTCAAAGAAAATCAGCTGTTGGTACAGGTGATCGTTCTGAAAGAATAAGAACTTATAATTATCCTCAAAGTCGTGTGACAGATCATCGAATTGGTTTAACGCTTCAAAAGTTAAATCAAATCATGGAAGGAAATTTAGACGAGATTGTGGAGGCACTCACACTTTCAGAACAAACTGAGAAACTGAAGGAATTAAACAATGGTGAATTATAAAGAGAAGTTTGCAGAAGCCAAGACAATTGCCGTAAATGAGGGGTTTGAATCAACTCGTGCCGAATGGTTGTTTTTAGATGTTTTTGGTTGGTCGAAAACAGATTATTTAATTCATAAAGATGAGCAAATGTCTTTGACATCAATTAACAAATTGGATAAAGCGTTGGATAGAATGATCACAGGAGAACCTATTCAATACATTGTTGGATTTCAGTCTTTTTATGGTTATCAATATAAAGTGAATCAACACTGTCTATACCAAGGCCTGAAACCGAGGAAGTTATGTTGCATTTTTTAGAATTGTGTAAAAAGACTGATACCATAGCAGATATTGGAACTGGAAGTGGTGCTATAGCAATTACGCTTAAGTTACTGCAACCTGAATTAAATGTTATTGCAACAGATTTGTATGAAGATGCTTTAAATGTAGCTAAGCAAAATGCTAGTCATTATC
>OJXM01000229.1_pt1 | contig 3753 bp, 4 predicted proteins | sample 1600701 | NCBI WGS metagenome assembly OJXM01 (sample SAMN04436607, study PRJEB24849) | human gut metagenome | biome: human gut; feature: NICU; material: stool | host: Homo sapiens | place: USA: Saint Louis, MO | collected 2009-11-26 | reverse complement strand
AAAATTTCTTTCAATTAATCATGGTATTAATATCATGTCTCAGAAAAATATATTTTTTTATAATTTAATAATTGCTCGCCCGTGTTTAAAATTCTATCTCCGCCAAAATGTTAATATTTTAAGATGCATAGTTTCAACTGGTTAAGTTTGTAATTCTATCGTTGACATGAATGTAAAGACACTAGAAAAAAATATGATATGATTTACGGTCGTGATGCTTTAATAATATCTAGCACTGAGTTAAGATTTTATTCCTTTAGCTTTTTGGTAAAAGCTTCTTTAGGTTTATCTGCTACCAGGTAGGCGTAATCCTAATTAGAAAAATCATTGGTTTGAGCATCCCGACGGCCACCCGGATGCTAGTCAAACTGGTATGTCTGAGCATCATTCTAATGGTCATGTGCATGCGATTGACCCTAAAGGTAATGAGGAGATTTTTACATGGTAAATAATATGCCTGAGCAATTAATTAAATTTCCTATTTCCGAATGTATAATTCAATCAGGTCATTTCAAAACTGATTTACCATCGGAGGCTTATTGTATTTGCTATCAATATAATATAGATAGTAATGGATATGGTCCTTATGATTTTTTAACTGAAAAATCGAAGGGGCTATTGTCCTCTTTATTTACTAATCTTATGTGTTTTAATAAAGAGGGACAAAATCTTGATGCTTGCTCAGCCCTAAGTAGAAAAGGGCTTTATTTTTATGGCAACAATAATGAACAAGTGAATAAGCAACTGACGGAGTATCGCAAGATGCTTCTGAAAAATAAGTTAAGAACTAATAAAGGATTACCTGAAGAGAATTTCCCTGAGAAACCTGAACTACTTAATATTTATGATGATTATGGTGGTGCTGATGTAAGTGTAATAAATTCTTTAATAAAAAAAGGTTATCAATTTCTTTTTTACAGGTTTTTTACTCCTGTCGCTGGGGGGAGTGTAATTGTTTTTGATGGTAATATATGGGATAAAGCTGTTGAATATTGTAAGAAAAATGGAATTGGTTTTCAAGAGGTTGATTCAGTTGATAATCTGAAAGAATGGTAAGGTTGTTTTTTATAAATTAGCTAACTTAATAATAAAAAAGGACTGGAAAGATCTTCTTATCTTTCCAGTCCTTTTTTATTATTCTAATTTTGGGGAAGTTTTACACCATATGTCTAGTCAGATTATGTTACTTGGATAGCTCCTGCATATCATAATTATCCGCTATCAGAAAAATATAGCTGTTCGAAATATTCATGGTGACGCTGCGCCCGGTCTCAAATCCCTTCTCTGCGAGTCAGTTGCTCATGAGGGGGCAAGTTGGGCTTGCGTGTATGTCCGGCAGAGATTTTGGTTTACGGTTGGAATAGGTAATGCCGACAAAGTCGACCTTAAAAAGCAGGATACTTTGAGTAAGTTTTTTCTATTTAACCTACTTTTTAGAAAGTAACATAAGTATCGTGCAGATAGCTTAATTTATCAGGGTGTGGCGGTAGCATGATTGTCTTATGCAAACCGCTACGTCTGCGATCTGAGCGGCCAGATTACCCGCATCCGCCGCACGCCAACCGCCGAAGGCGTTGCCCTGGGTATTGAAAGCGATGAGGTTGCTTACCGTCATGACGCCGCCGGGCGTCTGCTGAGCACTACGAGGCCCGACAGGGGCACAGCCGCGCGCAGTTCAGCTATGACGCCGCGGTACCGGTCACGGATAACCGCCTGCAGCACTGGCAGGCGCTGTTTATGAAATACGACCACTGGGGCAACCTGGTCAGCCGCCGCAACGGGCTGTATGAACAGCATTACGCGTATGACGCCGAGAACCGGCTGGTGTCCGCCCGGGGAACCGGGCCAGAAGGGCGGTTTGAGGCGCGCTATCACTACGACGCGCTGGGCCGCCGCACGCGCAAAATCGTCACCACCGCGCACGGCACCACCAACACCCGCTTCCTGTGGCAGGGCTACCGCCTGCTGCAGGAGCAGCAGGAGAGCGGGCTGCGCAGCACCTATGTATACGACCCGAATGAAGCCTGGAGCCCGCTGGCGCGTGTGGATCACCTTCGTGACCAGAGCAGCGGTGAGATTTACTGGTTCAATACCGATCTGAACGGTGCTCCGCTGGAGGTCACAGACGAGCGCGGCGCGGTGCGCTGGAGCGGCCAGTACGGCAGCTTTGGCGAGGTGCGCCATCAGAGCGAAGGGTTCTCACGGCTTGTGAATCGCACGGCGATGGCACACCAGCCGCTTCGCTATGCCGGGCAATACGCTGACGGTGAAACGGGGCTGCACTATAACCTGTTCCGCTACTACGACCCGCAGGTCGGGCGGTATATTGTGCAGGATCCGATTGGGCTGAATGGCGGGTGGAACCTATATCAGTATGCGCCGAATCCGTTGGGGTGGATTGATCCGCTGGGTCTTTCATGTACTGGTACAAACAGACGACAGGCTTTAAATAAAGCGAAAGACACCGCAGGTATCCCACGCTCTCAACAGCCAGAGATACAATGGATTGTTGGAAGTGATAAGAGGAGAAGGGGAAGCACTAACTATCAATATTCAGAAGATCTTGGTTCTCATGGTAGATATTATGAATATACAGATGCTCAGGGGCATAAAAAGGTAGTTGTTGAGCATACCGCCGATCCAAGGGCTCCAGGTCCACATACACATGCTGGAAAATCTAAACCAGGCGCAGATCCTAGAACCTATGATTTTAAAGAGTCCAGGTATCAAAAGATTAATGTGCCTTCAACCAATGATCATCATATTTATTATGACTAGTAGAATTGAAGAAAAATTAATCATGCATAGAGCAAAGGGATTTGCAAAAAGTATCGATGGGATTGACTCCTACTCTATCTCATTAGTGAATGAGAAGGATTTTACTTGGCATCGTGAGGAGTTAAAAAGAGTTAACTCCATAAAAGATGAAATTGAAGGATTTCATTTTGAACAACCGGTTAATGTAAAGGAATTGGTCGAAAAAACGATAGATATATTACATGTGGATAACGAGGGTTTCTGTTGCTTTATCTATGAGGGTGTTGCCAGTGTATGTGTCCATGTGAACGATTTTCGTTTATTTTTAGCAAGCCTTTTTAAAATAAATGATACTTATGACATATGTCTCCTTTTTGAAGATCCAGACAGGGTTTTTATTATCAGTGATGACGAGCATTCTTTAAGGGTATATTACAAAAAAATGATTTAAAGTCGGGGGGCATCTCCTCTGTCAGTTAGTTACATGTTCAAAGATAGATTATTGATTTTGTTAATAGTTTAACCCACATCCTGTGGCGGAACTACCACCTGCTGCGGGAGCGGCAGGATTATGGACCGAATGAAGCCAGTTAGACGATTTGGGTAATATTTCAACGGACCCTAATTTAACCCATATGGGTATCCGAAATCCAGCTGATTACCCTGTTGTCAGAGGTCGACCTCCTGGGAGTGATAGATAATTATGAGCATTGAATATCATTTGATTGTAAACAGCTCTCACCAAGATGATATCTTCTTTGGAATTAAAGTTGTTTTCGAAAAGAGTGATTCATACATTTTGAGTCATTCTTCAGATAATGCATTTGGGTTTTCTATAAAAGATTCTTCATCTGATTGGGGGGCTGATTTCGAAATAGCAAAGAAAAATGATGAATTTTTTATTCAAATTCACTCCGGCAATTATAAGAAAATTATGTCGGTAATAGAGAATTTCTCAACAATAAAGCAATTACTTTTGAGTTGGAAGAAGAGTAA
>OJXM01000227.1_pt1 | contig 3826 bp, 3 predicted proteins | sample 1600701 | NCBI WGS metagenome assembly OJXM01 (sample SAMN04436607, study PRJEB24849) | human gut metagenome | biome: human gut; feature: NICU; material: stool | host: Homo sapiens | place: USA: Saint Louis, MO | collected 2009-11-26 | reverse complement strand
AGCGTGAACTCTTATAAATATTAAAGAGATATTATTTATCTAAATTGTAGAAAGATTTAATTCCTTCAAATTTAGCTGTTTCGTATAATTCATCTTCAATACGTAATAATTGATTGTATTTAGCAATACGGTCAGTTCTAGATAATGAACCTGTTTTAATTTGGCCTGCATTTGTAGCAACTGCGATATCAGCAATTGTAATATCTTCAGTTTCACCAGAACGGTGAGATACAACCGCAGTATATCCAGCTTTTTGAGCCATTTCAATAGCATCGAATGTTTCAGTTAATGTACCGATTTGGTTTACTTTGATTAAGATTGAGTTACCAATACCTTGTTCGATACCTTTAGATAAAATTTCAGTGTTAGTTACGAATAAATCATCACCAACTAATTGAACTTTATCACCGATACGATCAGTTAATTGTTTCCAACCTTCCCAATCGTTTTCATCCATACCATCTTCAATAGTGATGATTGGATATTTACCAATTAATTCTTCTAAGTAGTCAACTTGCTCTGCTGCACTACGTTTAGCACCGTGTTCACCTTCGAATTTAGTGTAATCATAAACACCATTTTCATAGAATTCAGAAGAAGCACAGTCAAATCCTAAGAATACATCTTCACCTGGTTTGTATCCTGCTTTTTCGATAGCTTTAATAATAGTTTCTACAGCGTCTTCAGTGCCTTCAAATCTAGGTGCGAAACCACCTTCATCACCTACTGCAGTTTCTAAACCGCGTTCACTTAAGATTGATTTAAGGTTATGGAAGATTTCTGCACCCCAACGTAATGATTCTTTGAATGACTCAGCACCTACAGGTAAAATCATGAACTCTTGGAAAGCAATTGGTGCATCTGAGTGAGAACCACCATTAACAATATTCATCATAGGTACTGGCAATTGTTTACCATTAAATCCACCTAAATATTTATATAATGGTTGACCTAATAAGTCAGCAGCTGCACGAGCTACGGCAATAGAAACACCTAAAATGGCATTTGCACCTAATTTACCTTTGTTGTGTGTACCGTCTAATTGAATCATCATTTTATCAATAGATACTTGATCTAAAACTGAAAATTCACCTTCAACGATTTCTGGTGCGATCATTTCGTTAACATTTTCTACCGCTTTAGTCACACCTTTACCTAAATAACGTGATTTATCTCCATCACGTAATTCAACTGCTTCATGTTCACCAGTAGAAGCACCAGAAGGTACTAATGCACGTCCGAAAGCACCACTTTCAGTTAATACTTCAACTTCAACTGTTGGGTTACCACGTGAGTCTAAGACTTCGCGAGCGTAAACATCTGTAATAATTGGCATGTTTAATATCTCCTTTAATTATATTATATGACTATTATAGCCTTTTTCTAAACTTTTATAAAATGATAATACATATAAAACCAAGAAAATTTGAACATCTATACGTTGCTGTAAATTCTTAATCTTAATGCATCTAATCTAATGTTTAATCAGTGATTCACCTGTCATTTCAGATGGTTGTTTAACATTTAATAAATCTAATAATGTCGGCGCTAAATCGCCTAAACGTCCAGTTTCTCTTAATGTAACACCTTCTTTAGTTACAATAACTGGAACAGGATTAGTTGTGTGTGTCGTCATAGGTTGGTCGTCATCAGTTAATACTTGATCTGAGTTACCGTGGTCTGCAGTGATGATGGCATGACCACCCATATCAATAATTTTGTCAACGACTTCACCAAGACACTCATCTACTGCTTCGATTGCTTTAATTGTTGGTTCAAGCATACCACTATGTCCAACCATATCTGGGTTAGCAAAGTTCAGTAGAATTAAATCTAAGTCACCTTTGTCTAACTCTTCTAATAATGCATCTTTAACTTCATATGCACTCATCTCAGGTTTTAAATCATAAGTCGCTACTTTTGGAGAATCGATGAGTCTACGACGTTCTCCTTCAAACTCTTCATTTCGTCCACCACTCATAAAGTATGTTACATGTGGATACTTTTCAGTTTCAGCGATACGTAATTGTTTCAAGCCATTATCTTGAGCAACTTCACCGATTGTATTATTTAAGTCAACTTTTTCAAATACAATTTCAGCATCTACATTGTCATTATATTTCGTGAATGTAGCGTAGAATAAGTTGTCCACTTGTTCAACTTTAAATCCATCAAACGCTTTATTAGTAAAGATTTCTGAAAGTTGAGCTGCTCTATCTGGACGGAAATTATAAAAGATTACTGCGTCTCCATCGTTCACACCATCGTTTTGGCCTTCAACTATAAACGGTTCGACGAATTCATCAGTCACATCATTTTTATAATTAGCTTCAACGCCTGCTTTAGCTGAAGTAAATGTAGGACCTTCAAAGTTACGAATAGCATTATAGGCACGTTCCTCACGATCCCAACGCTTGTCACGGTCCATAGCATAATAACGTCCTGAAACAGAAGCGAATTGGCCTACACCTAATTCTTTAAATTTATCTTCAGTTTCCTCTATATATTTCAAAGCAGATTTTTGATCAACATCACGACCATCTAAAAATGCGTGGACATATACTTTATCTATTCCTTGCTTTTTAGCTAATTCTAAAATAGCAAATAGATGCTTATAATGACTGTGTACACCACCATCAGAAAGCAATCCGAATACATGAAGCGCAGAGCCATTGTCTTTAACATGTTTAACAGTGTTATTTAATACAGTGTTATCAAAGAATTCTCCGTCTTCAATCGATTTATTAATACGAGTTAAACTTTGATATACGATGCGTCCTGCACCAATATTCATATGTCCTACTTCAGAGTTACCCATTTGACCTTCAGGAAGACCTACATCTAAGCCACTAGCTTCTATTTGTGTTGTAGGATATTTTTCATAATATCGATCAAAATTAGGTTTATGTGCTTGCTTAACTGCATTGCCATGTTCACTTTCACGATTTGCGAAACCATCTAAGATGATTAAGGCAGTTGGTTGTTTTGCCATAATTATTTTGCACCTTCTAACAATTGTACGAAATCTTCAACTTTTAATGATGCGCCACCTACAAGAGCGCCATCGATATCTGATTGAGCCATATATTCTTTAATGTTATTAGGTTTAACACTACCACCATATTGAATACGTGTAGCGTCAGCAACCTCTTGACTAGATAAGTCAGCTAATGTTTGACGTACGTGAGCACACATTTCATTTGCATCTTCAGATGTAGATGACTTACCAGTACCGATAGCCCAAATTGGTTCATATGCAATAACAACTTCTTTAAGTTGATCATCTGATAAACCTTCGACAGCTTTTTTCACTTGATTACCTACGATTTTATTTGCTTTACCAGCTTCACGTTCTTCATCAGATTCACCTACACAAATAATAGGTGTCATACCGTGATTGAAGATAGCATGCGCTTTTTTGTTTACTTCTTCGTCAGTTTCGTGGAAATAGTCACGACGCTCTGAGTGACCAATCACTACATATTTAACACCTAATTCAGATAATGCTACTGGTGAAGTTTCTCCAGTATAAGCACCGCTTTCTTCAAAGTAAGCGTTTTGTGCTCCAATTTTTAACCCTTTTGCTTTACCATCTTTAACAGCTGTTACTAAAGCGTCTAATTGGATTGTTGGTGCACAAATAACTGATTCTACTTCTTTAGGATCAGGTAATGTTGGTAATTCGTTTACAAAGTCTTTAGCTTCTTGAACTGTTTTATTCATTTTCCAGTTTCCGGCTATAATTGGTGTTCTCATTCATTACACTCCTTAATTTTTAGTGTTAAATTTGTAAGCTTTTATCCAAATACTTGCTTATTTCGAAATA
>OJXM01000223.1_pt1 | contig 4056 bp, 5 predicted proteins | sample 1600701 | NCBI WGS metagenome assembly OJXM01 (sample SAMN04436607, study PRJEB24849) | human gut metagenome | biome: human gut; feature: NICU; material: stool | host: Homo sapiens | place: USA: Saint Louis, MO | collected 2009-11-26 | reverse complement strand
AGAGGAGACTTTGAGAAGGTTATTCCCCTTATTGACTTATATGATGAAGCGCAATCAGATACAGCTAACTATATGAGTGATTTAAACGATGCAATGTTGTTAATTAAAGGTAACGTTGATTTAAACGAAGAGGTAGCAACTTTACAAAAAGAAGCGAACGTATTCCATTTAGCACCTCCTGAATACGCAACAGTGGACGACAAAGTCACTGAAGGTAATGTAGACGCTCAATACATCTATAAACAATATGATGTAAGTGGCGTTGAAGCATATAAGACACGAATTGCTAAAGACATTCACACGCTTACTAACACACCAGACATGACTGATGAAAACTTTGGAGGTCAACAATCTGGAGAAGCCATGAAATATAAGCTATTTGGTTTAGAACAACGTACAGCAATCAAAGAAGGATTGTTCCGAAAAGGATTGGTTAGACGTTACAAGTTAGTCGGAGAAATCATGGGCGTGAATAGAGAGATAGACAAAGATAATCTCAAAGATTTAGTATTTACGTTCACTCGAAACTTACCTAAGTCAATTACAGAAGAAATGCAAATGTACATGAGTGCTGGTGGAGAAATTAGCCAACAAACACTGATGTCTCTTGTATCTTTCATAGACAATCCGCAAGATGAAGTCAAACGTATCCAATCAGAGGAAGAAGAAAAAGTAAAACGTTCCGATGATTTAATGTATAAGAACGTACAAAATGAGGAAAATAACATAGAACAATCGACTTCAAACATTGAGGAGTGATGATCTATGACTTATTGGGATAAAAGAGCTCAAGAGATCATTAAAGATGAGACAATGAGCGATAAGGAAATGAGTCAAGAGATTGAACGCATTGTTAACAACATGATTGACGATATAGAGAATGAGATATCTAAGTTCTATGCAAGATACGCAGACAGTGAAGGTATTTCTATTTACGAAGCTAAAAAGAAGGTAGATACTTTCGATGTTCAATCTTTTGCTAATAAAGCAAGGTCATATGTTAAAAACAATGACTTTAGCGATAGAGCGAACAGAGAACTTAAACAATACAACACAGCGATGTATGTGAATAGAGAGAAGTTACTTAAAGCACAGTTAGGGCTCATTGTAACGTACTCATATGCTCGTATAGAGCAATCTATTTATAATTACATGGAATCGTCTTATTATCGTTCTCTTGAGCAACAAGCAGGTATTTTAGGCGAAACAATACATGTATCACTCAACGATGTAAAAACAATTGTCACTGCTCCATTTCAAAATTCTAACTGGTCACGTCGTTTATGGCGTGATATGAAAGTTGTTCGTGCTCATGTTGAAAAGGCTACAAGCCAAGTATTGTTAAGAGGACGACACCCTTATGAGTTTGTGAAAGAGTTCAGAAAAGAAACAGGTAATAGTACTTACGAAATAAGACGTTTACTCATAACAGAAACTGCTAGAGTGCAAACGTTAGCTGCAAAGCGTCATATGTTAGAACAACATGGACCTGATGCAGAATATGAATATCACGCTAAGATTGATGGTAAGACAACGAAAACCTGTAGGCACTTAAACAATAAAGTATTTAAAGTCAAAGATATGAAGCCTGGTGTGAACGCTCCGCCTATGCACCCTTTTTGTCGGAGTGCTGTAGCGCCACACATCAATCCTAATTGGAGAGATGAATTCTTTGAAGAACGCAAAGGAAGATATTCACTATAAGGAGGTGTTGTAATTGGCAGAAACAAACGATGTAACAAATACACCACCAGTTACCAACGAAGGTACTGCAAAAGAAATCGTAGATAATTCCATAGGCGACTATGAAGATGCTGATTGGGAAGAAGAAGAAATCATCGATACAGACTTTAGCGATGAAGAAGATTCAGAATATGAAGATGACTTCATGGATCCAGACGACGACGAATTTGAAGAAGATGAAAACTGGGAAGAAGAGTACGACTTTTCTGATGACTTTGATCAAGAGGATTTAGATTTCTTAGAGGGGCTAGGTGGTCCTGAAGATGAATCAGAAGATGAGTACGAAGAAGATTACGAAACAGAGGAAGGCCTATATGATGTCACTGAACTTGATGGTGATACAATCGACGAGTACGACAAGTATGACGAAAGTTACTTACAAGACAGGCTAGATGATGTTTACGATGAATATAATCAAATATTCAACAAAGAACCTTCTGACATCATTAAAGATAGTATGACAACACAAGAAAAGATAGACAAAATTGTTGATGCAATTCAAGAGGGTGGTAGCGGTGTATAACGAACGTATTGCTGCAGCCCTTGAAGGCATTCACAAAGAACTCAAGCGTCTGAATGACACAAACCCTAGCAACCGAGCACAAGCGAAAAAGAAAGAACCTGAGAAGAAAGAGTTTAAGCCTAAAAACTTCATCTGAGGTGGTACTTATGTCAAAGCGTGAAGCAGTTGGTCCTGGCGTTACCGCGCCAATATCTCGTCAGTAGAAACGTTAACCTACTCGACCTGAACACGTCGTTAAACTGTTAAATAACCGAAAATAACTAATTATAGGGACTAAGTGATAGTTTCTCTAATGAAATAAAAGAAGCGCACTAATCGGGCTTAATTGACTGATTGGGGCGCTATTTTTATGCATTAAATTCTAAAACTTAGAACTTATGAGGAGGATAAACAAATGAAATTAAATGACAAACTAAATCTAAATTTACAATTCTTCGCTGACAATGACGAAGGTGAACCTGGACAAAGTAATGATAAGAAGCCAGAAAACAATAGCGATCAAGAGCAAGAAACATATACAAGGAGCGAAGTAGATTCTCAAATCAGTAAAGCTGTCGAGACTGCTCTTTCTAAACGTGATCGTAAGCACCAGCAAGAACTAGACAAAGCTCGTGAAGAAGCTAAAAAAGAGGCTGAAAGCTACGCTAAGTTAACTGAAAAAGAGAAGAAAGACAAAGAAATTGAGAAACGCGAACAAGCCTTAGCTGAAAAGGAAAAAGAATTTAAATTGCGTGAACTCAAAGCTGATGTAGAAAGTGACTTAAAAGAAAAAGGTCTACCTACTTCGTTTGCACAGTCTTTAATTCATTTGGAAGATAATGAACAAATTAATGATGTCGTTAATTCGATTAAAGAAGATTTCGACAAAGCTGTACAAGAGCAAGTTAAAGAAGCTACACGTCAATCAACACCTTATGGACAAGGTAGTGACGTATCTTCTAAAAAAGAAACATCTAAAAGTTTTGCTGATTTAGCAAAAGAAAACAGAATTATTAAATAAACGGAGGCGTTATAAATGGCAGATGTAAAACCACAAACATTTAATCCAGATCATGTAATGATGCACGAACACAAGGAAGGCGAATTATTAAACGATTTTAACGAACCTATCCTTTTAGACGTATTACAAAACTCAAAGATTATGCAATTAGGCCAATACCAAGATATGGGTGGTAAATCAGAGAAAAAGTTCACATATTGGGCAGATAAACCAGGTGCTTACTGGGTAGGAGAAGGTCAAAAAATTCAAACTTCTAAACCTAGCTTACTTGAAGCATCTATGCGTTCACACAAAATAGCTGTAATTGTTTTAGCGTCACGTGAATACTTAAACTACACTTATTCTCGTTTCTTTGAAGCAATGAAACCTCAAATTGCAGAACAATTCTACAAAAAGTTTGATGAAGCCGGTTTATTAAACATTGATAACCCGTTCAAACAATCCGTTGAACAATCAGCTGTTTCTTCTAAAAATGTTGTGAATGGTGATATTAACTTAGATAACGTATTAGCATTAGAGGACGCTTTATTGGAACACGATGTTGAACCTAACGCTTTCTTATCTAAAACACAAAATCGCACTGCGTTACGTGGAGTTCGCGATAAAGATACTAAAGAAAGCTACTATGACCGTGCAAGCAACACTTTAGATGGATTACCTGTAGTTGACCTTAAATCAGACAATTTCAAAAAAGGCGACCTATACGCTGGAGATTTCAACAAAGTATTCTACGGCATCACCCCGCAACTACTGGCGGTGCTGTTCTGGGGGATGGGCTAATAAGTCTTCC
>OJXM01000192.1_pt1 | contig 8079 bp, 6 predicted proteins | sample 1600701 | NCBI WGS metagenome assembly OJXM01 (sample SAMN04436607, study PRJEB24849) | human gut metagenome | biome: human gut; feature: NICU; material: stool | host: Homo sapiens | place: USA: Saint Louis, MO | collected 2009-11-26 | reverse complement strand
CAACACGTTAGACGGTATTATTAATTCGCTTGCCGCTTAAGGTTCTGTACATGAGTGATCGTTATGATGATAAATATATCGAATATTTTATTACAGCAAATTGCTACGCTGTGCCATTTCGGATAAGGTGAAGGAACAAGCCGTTATTTATCTATCCTTTCTGATGCTATACATCTTTTGGTGTCAGGGAATACCTCTCTTTTTTGGTGGGTAAATAACGATGATATCTCCTGATGTTTCCTGAAAATGCGTTTTGTCTATTTACTTTTGGTCTTCTGACCAGAGGGATGTTTTACACGTATTAGAAGGGTGAGATTTAAATTCTCATTATCTTCAGTGACTTGTATTAAATGAACATGTTTTCCATACGTGATCATATAAGCCTGAACAGTATAATTAAAAAAACGTGGCTTAATAAAAGTAATAAATTTGCGTTAAGGGAAGGCTTTTATCATGCACACACAGACCATATTTGAATTAAGCCAGGAAGCCGAACGTTTGTTACAGCTGGCTCTGAACAATCTTGATTCATTAAAATCAATGCCGATTGCAAAGCTGGATAGCACAGCCGCTGCCATGAGCGGCGTTAATAACAACGTTTTGCCATTACATTTTAGCGCGCGGGGTGTCGACGCTCAGCAGGCGTTGCTGAATAACGAATTACGCAAAATAACCCGCCTCGAAATGGTGCTGGCGATTGTGGGTACCATGAAAGCGGGAAAATCGACCACCATTAATGCGATTGTGGGCACGGAAGTGCTGCCGAACCGCAATCGTCCGATGACGGCGCTGCCCACGCTGATCCGCCATACGCCGGGCCAGAAGGAACCGGTGCTGCATTTTTTGCACGTTGCGCCCATTGATACCCTGATTTCCCAGTTGCAGACGAAATTGTGCGATAAAGATCGCGGCAAGCTGGCGCGGCGTCTGGAAATCGACAAGGACATGAATACGCTGCTGGAGCGCATCGAAAGAGGTGAGGCGTTCGGAAAACATCACCTGGGCGCGGAGCCCATCTTTCATTGTCTGAAAAGCCTGAACGATCTGGTGCGGCTTTCTCAGGCGCTGGGCGTGGAGTTTCCTTTTTCTGAGTACGCCGCGATTGAACATATTCCGGTGATTGAGGTGGAATTTGTGCACCTCGCCGGTCTGGATGCGCACCTGGGGCAACTGACGCTGCTCGACACGCCGGGGCCGAACGAGGCCGGACAGCCGCACCTGCAAAAAATGCTCAGCGAGCAGCTGGCGCGCGCCTCCGCCGTGCTGGCGGTGATGGACTATACCCAGCTTAAATCTATTTCCGACGCCGAGGTTCGTCAGGCAATTTCGGCGGCGGGGAAATCCGTGCCGCTTTACGCCCTGGTCAATAAATTCGATCAGAAAGATCGTAACAGCGACGATGAAGAGCAGGTACGGGCGATGATTTCCGGCACGCTGATGAAAGGGAATATTTCTCCGGGACAAATTTATCCGGTCTCTTCCATGTGGGCCTACCTGGCAAACCGCGCCCGCTATGAGATGAACACCCATGGGCGGCTTCCCGATCATCAGGATCAGCGTTGGGTACAGGATTTTGCCGAGGCCGCGCTGGGCCGCCGCTGGCGTACGGCCGATCTCGACGATAGTGACCATATTCGCCATGCGGCGGATCTGCTGTGGGAGGATTCGCTGTTCGAACAGCCCATCCGCAAGCTGATTTACGCGGCTTACGCCAACGCCTCGCTGTTCGCCCTGCGGTCGGCATCGCATAAGCTGCTGAACTATGCGCAAAATGCCAGAGAATACCTGGATTTTCGCCATCAGGGACTGACGGTCGCCTTTGATGAGCTGGAGCGGAATATTAAGCGCCTGGAAGAGGACATGGCGATGCTGCGTCAGCGGCAGAGCGTAGTGAGCGATGAGGTCCAGCATGAAGTTGAAGAGGCGCTCAACGCAGCGGATGCATTTCTGCTTAGTCAGAAAGGCGAACTTCACCAGGCGCTGGACGACATGTTTAGCCGCCCGTTAATTCTTGATTTAGCCGGGCGCGAGCCATCCAGCATGCGTACAGACGACACGGATGAGCACCAGCAACTGGTGCTTGACGATGAAGGGCAGGCACAGATTGTCCTGAGCAAGATCCGATCGTCATGCGAGCAGATTTTGCTGAATGCGCAGAGCAGAATTAGCCGGGAGCTGGCGTTACGCTTCGATCAGCTGGAGTCTACGCTCGCCCGATCGTTGAATGAGGCGATGCGCCCCATCGAGATGCAAATTAAGGAACAGCTCAGTCATGCCGGCTTTCGGGCGCGGATTAGCTTTCCGGCGTTTCAGGCAAACCAGCTTAACTTCAATACGCGCGGCTTATTTAATGATGCCATTGTGCAGGACACCCCTCCCGCCAGTCAGCCCGCAGGGGCGGGCAGCGTACGTAATACCGTCTCGCGCTGGCTCAATCATCCCGGCTGGGGCTGGGAAGCGTATGTGGAGACGCGCACCCGATATGTCATCGATATCGCTCAGCTTCATGGCAAATTTACGCAGCATACCGATCAGTTTTGCGATCAAATTCGTAAAGCTTTGGCCGCGCAGGTCGATGTCTCTGTTACGGCAGGTATGGCAACGTTTTTTGCAGAGTTTTCGTTGTGCCTGACCGGGTTACAGGAAAGCTTGCGTGATAGCCTTGCCGTGCGGCAGCAGAATGAGCATTCAACCCGGGCGCTTAGCCAGTTGTTGAAGCAAAGTATGACCACAGCGGCGTGGATTCAGGAAGATACCCGACTGTTACGCGATGATATTCAAACCTTATTCGCGGCAGAGCAACCATGACAACACAGCTACTGGACGGTCCCGGGCGGACGCTGGAGTGTATTCATCCAAAATTTATGGTCGATTTGGTCCAGGGGGCGGATGCTGCTCGTCACACCCTCCTGGGGCCACAGCAACTGCAATTTCGTGAGCGTTTGACGCAGGAGATCGTTACGCAGACCCGGTTGCGGCCATGGGCAATGGCGGGAATGCTCAACGAAAATGCAGCACTGCGGCTGGGTCTGGCGGAGAAACTGGCCGGTATGCTCGACCCCGGACACCTGGCGCTGACCCGCATGTCCGACAAGCTGGTAGCCCTGCGCCAGCAGGTTAATCCACGCCTCCCTCAACCTTCCGGATTGTTGCAACAGTACGAGGCGCTCTCCGCACATTTCAACCAGCGTGCCGCCTATAAAGAGAAAGCGCTCGCGCAGCGCGGCCTTACGGTTCAGGCGGGTGAGCACAGCGAGCAAATTTTTACCCGCTGGCGAGCCGGGCAGTATGACGGCTGGTCGCTGGCTGGCCGCTGCTTTATCGTGCTGGAAGAGTTGCGCTGGGGCGCGTTTGGCGATGCCTGTCGTCTGGCGAATAGTGATGTGGCGGCCATGCTGAAAGATAACCTGCGCAGCATGGCCGCAAACTATCTGGCACAGGGGATTAACGCTTCTCCCACCACCCGGCATTTTTACCATCAGTGGCTGACGACGCCCGCTTCTCCTGGTCTGATGGATTATAAAGATATGCTTGGCTGGCTGGGGGACTGGTGTCAGGCGGATAAACATCCGGTGAGCTGGTCAGTGACGCAGAGCTGGCAAACGGTCGCGCTGGGTATGCCGAGACTCTGTTCGGCAAAACGACTGGTGGATGGCATGGTGGAAGAGATATTTAGTGCGTGATTGCCCCCTCTTTTTAAGGAGGGGGCGAACGGCTTAGTGGTGCATTTCTACCGCTTTCGGCTCTGCCTGGGTTTCCGGAACCTGTCCAAAACGTCTGGCGTACAGCGCCGTGATGATCGGGACCAGAATCGCCGTCACAATCACGCTGGCGGCAACTAGGGCCGTGGCGGAAGCCGCCACCGGTTCAAAGGCCGGGTTAATCTGGGCGATAATCACCGGGTTAGCTACCGCAGCGCCTGCGGCCGACGAGGCGGCCACACCTGCGGTTCCGTTACCGCCCCCGATGACGCGGTCTGCAATAATTAGCGGAATACCCGTGATGACGATGACGGCAACACCCAGCACAATACCCAGCAGGCCGGTTTCCAGAATCACGTTCAGATTGATGGTATTGCCCAACGCGAAGCCGAAGAACGGGATCAGTACCGGGGTGGCTTTGCTGAAGAAATCGCGCAGATCGTGATCGAGGTTGCCTAGCGCAAAACCAATCAGGAACGGCAGGAGCGCCCCGACAAAATGGTGGGGTTCAAAGGAGGCAAGGCCGGCAGAACCCAGAATCAGCATGGTCATCAGCGGACCCGACTCCAGGGACATCAGCACGAACGCGCCTGATTCTTCTTTGGTGCCATATTGATTCATCAGGCTGGCATAGAGACCGCCGTTGGTCATATCCATTGCTGAAACAATGGCCAGAACGGATAATCCGGCGAAGAATCCGGTCTGTATGCCATTCTCCGGAATGAACATCGCGCAGATCATGGCAACGACCCAGGCGACCGCAATTTTAGTAATGACCAGCGTCCCTGATTTACGTAATACCGTACCAGTTGCACGTAAATTAATAGATGCGCCGATGCAAAAGAACCAGACTGCCAGAATCGGCACCGTTCCAGTGATCATACCTTTTGTAAAACCGCCAAAATAAGCACCGGTATTCGGGGCCAGCGTATTTAATATCGCGCCAAGTACCAGCGGGACCAGCATCATCCCGCCCGGGATGCGTTCTATTGTTGCTTTAATCTTCATCATTAACCCTCACATCTCGCCCGCGTGGCTGGCGGAAATCTCAAAAAATAGATCAACAAATTCAAATGATTGCCTTTTTTGAAGACCAATCGATTCGTTACTTATGCTGTAAAGCGAAATTCAGGTGCTTAGCATTCCTTCATTTGAAAGCCGCTGGGATATTGTGTTCGGGTTTATCATGCGATCTTTGGAATTGCGATTCAATGAAAATAAAACACTGTTTTAGTTATCTGCGTCACATATTGAATGTAAACAGGAATGCCCGCTGTTAATAATTAAATTTTGTGTAAATTCGATGTGAAGAAATGTGATTGTTTTTTGTTTTAAGAGGAATAATAACGGGTGTTAAGATGTGCTTGATAAAGGGGGTGAGAATGACCTTATTTATCGTGAATTGACAAAACCTGAAGCCAACTTACGAACCGGAAAAATATATGTGAAGTTGATCACATATATAAACGCTGGTAGGGTAAAAAGGTCTTTAACTGCCCAGACAGGCGTCAACAGGTTCGGTTGTATTGAGGTAAAACGTCAATGTAAGTAAACCTGCTACGCTTGAATAAGGAGATTCGCATGGAGCGGATCTCTGGTTCACAGCTTGCAAATGCGCTGTGAAACGGACGGGGCTGAGTCTACGAGGAAAGCTATGCTTAGAAGGAAAAAAGTAAAACCCATCACGCTGCGCGATGTCACCATTATTGATGATGCGAAACTGCGCAAAGCGATTACGGCGGCCTCGCTCGGTAATGCGATGGAGTGGTTCGATTTTGGTGTCTACGGCTTTGTTGCCTATGCGCTTGGTAAAGTGTTCTTCCCCGGTGCCGATCCCAGCTTGCAGATGATTGCCGCGCTGGGTACGTTCTCTGTTCCCTTCCTTATTCGCCCTCTCGGTGGCCTGTTCTTCGGCATGCTGGGTGATAAATATGGTCGCCAGAAGATCCTGGCTATTACTATTGTCATCATGTCGATAAGTACATTCTGTATCGGCCTTATTCCGTCCTATGCGACCATTGGTATATGGGCACCGATCCTGCTGTTGATCTGTAAGATGGCGCAGGGCTTCTCCGTTGGCGGCGAATATACCGGTGCATCGATTTTTGTCGCCGAGTATTCTCCGGACCGAAAACGCGGCTTTATGGGCAGCTGGCTCGACTTTGGTTCGATTGCCGGGTTTGTCATGGGCGCGGGAGTTGTGGTTCTGATTTCAACTGTAGTGGGTGAAGAGAACTTCCTCGACTGGGGCTGGCGTATTCCGTTCTTCCTGGCGCTGCCGCTTGGCATCATCGGTCTTTACCTGCGTCACGCCCTGGAAGAGACGCCTGCGTTCCAGCAGCACGTTGAAAAGCTGGAGCAGGGCGACCGTGAAGGGTTGCAGGATGGCCCAAAAGTGTCGTTCAAGGAGATTGCGACCAAACACTGGCGCAGCCTGCTGACCTGTATCGGTCTGGTGATTTCCACCAACGTGACCTATTACATGCTGCTGACCTACATGCCGAGCTATCTGTCGCATAACCTGCACTACTCGGAAGACCACGGTGTGCTGATTATTATCGCCATCATGGTAGGCATGCTGTTCGTGCAGCCGATTATGGGTCTGCTGAGCGACCGCTTTGGCCGTAAGCCATTCATTATTCTCGGTAGCGTCGCGCTGTTCGCGCTGGCAATCCCGGCCTTTATTCTGATTAACAGCAATGTGCTGGGGCTGATTTTCGCCGGTCTGCTGATGCTGGCGGTGATCCTCAACTGCTTTATCGGGGTGATGGCTTCTACGCTACCGGCAATGTTCCCGACGCATATTCGCTACAGTGCGCTGGCGGCAGCCTTTAATATCTCCGTTCTGATTGCGGGCCTGACGCCGACGCTTGCTGCTTCACTGGTGGAGAGCACGCAGAACCTGATGATGCCTGCTTACTATCTGATGGTTATTGCGGTGATTGGCCTGATTACCGGTATTACTATGAAGGAGACGGCGAACCGTCCACTGAAAGGGGCAACGCCTGCGGCGTCCGATATTCAGGAAGCGAAGGAGATCCTGCGCGAGCACTACGATAACGTAGAGCAGAAGATTGAAGATATTGACGCAGAGATTGAAGAGCTTCAGAAAAAACGTTCTCGCCTGGTTGATCAGCATCCGCGAATTAACGAGTGATAAAAAACCCGCCGCTGGCGGGTTTTCTTTTATTAGCATCCTGCGGCGATATAGTCGCCGCTGGCGCTGACGGGGATCACCGTCAGGAAGAGGATAGTTGCGAACAGTATCAGAACAACTCCTCCGGCTATTTTGACCATCGGCATTACCCAGTTCAGGGAAGTGCCGCCACTAAACCAGGCTACTGTGCGTTCACGCGCGTAACGTACTGCCAGCGACAGCCCCATAATCGACAGCGCCGTGCCCAGCGACATTGTCATCACAGCAGCAATTCCCCAGCTAATAATGCCGAGCGCATTCGAGAACATCAGGATCATAATTGCTCCGCTGCACGGGCGTGCGCCAATGGCCAGCACCACGCCCAGACGGGTTTTCCAGTCGCTTTTAGCCAGATCCACCCCTACGCCGTGATGGCCGCAGCCACAGTGTTCATTATGCTGATGATGCGGCTTGATGGCGCTAATCGCCATTTTGCGCGGACGCAGGCTGCTGAGCGCCTGATAAATGATAAACGCACCGAAGGCGGCAATCAGTAAGGCGCTGATTTTCTCGACGTACCAACGGCTGGTACTGATATCCCCTGACGCGAGGTTCAATCCAACCGCCAGGATAAACACAAAGAGGATCGCGCTGACGCCCTGCATCAGGCTACCGATAAACGGTACGACGCGCGCCGCGAGCTGGCTCTCTTTATTGGTGCTGAGATACGTGGCGACGATAAATTTGCCGTGTCCTGGTCCAACGGCATGGAGTACACCATAAAGAAACGCACCGGTTAACAACCACAGCCCACCGCTGTACTGATGATTATTAAGTTGCAGCAAATACATCACCAGATAACGGTGCAGGGTGATCTGAGCGGCGAGGCACCACTGAATAAAAGCATTCCAGTGCGTATGCAGTGCGAAACCTGCCATAAGTAACACCAGCACGGCGAGCCCGGCGGTTGGGATACGCCAGTCACGTTGAAGTCGTTGTGTCGTCATCAGGTTGGTCTGCGAGAGGAATATTTGCCGCTAGTATAGTGTTCAATTAGCGGGATCGCACCGGGATCGTCAATGGATTGTGGATAACTCTGTGCGTAAAAGGGTATAAGGCGGGGTTTTGCTGGGGAATACAGCAGTCAGTCATTTTTTTGCAACTTTTCTGTTGCGGTCGCTCGGGAACTCCCTATAATGCGCCTCCATCGACACGGCGGATGTGAATCACTTCACAGACAAC
>OJXM01000182.1_pt1 | contig 8951 bp, 10 predicted proteins | sample 1600701 | NCBI WGS metagenome assembly OJXM01 (sample SAMN04436607, study PRJEB24849) | human gut metagenome | biome: human gut; feature: NICU; material: stool | host: Homo sapiens | place: USA: Saint Louis, MO | collected 2009-11-26 | reverse complement strand
AACAGATTTATAAAGATATGACCAAGTTCTGGGGCAAGTTGTTTGGTATCAACTTTGCGCTGGGCGTGGCAACCGGTCTTACCATGGAGTTCCAGTTCGGGACAAACTGGTCTTACTATTCCCACTATGTAGGGGATATTTTCGGTGCGCCGCTGGCCATTGAAGGTCTGATGGCCTTCTTCCTCGAATCCACCTTTGTAGGTCTGTTCTTCTTCGGTTGGGACCGTCTGGGTAAAGTCCAGCATATGGCGGTAACCTGGCTGGTGGCATTAGGCTCCAACTTGTCCGCACTGTGGATCCTGGTGGCGAACGGCTGGATGCAAAACCCAATCGCATCTGATTTCAACTTCGAAACCATGCGTATGGAGATGGTCAGCTTCGCTGAGCTAGTCCTGAACCCGGTTGCCCAGGTTAAATTCGTGCACACCGTGGCGTCTGGCTATGTGTGCGGCGCGATGTTCGTGCTGGGCATCAGCTCCTACTATATGCTGCGCGGCCGTGACTTCGCGTTCGCCAAGCGTTCTTTCGCTATCGCAGCAAGCTTCGGTATGGCCGCGATTCTGTCCGTTATTGTTCTGGGTGATGAATCCGGTTACGAAATGGGTGACGTGCAGAAAACCAAACTCGCCGCAATTGAAGCTGAATGGGAAACCCAGCCGGCACCGGCAGCGTTTACCCTGTTCGGCGTGCCTGACCAGGACGCGCAGGAAAACCGCTTCGCCATTCAAATTCCTTACGCTCTCGGTATTATCGCCACGCGCTCCGTCGACAAACAGGTGACTGGCCTGAAAGATCTGATGGTGCAGCATGAAGAGCGTATCCGTAACGGGATGAAAGCCTACTCGCTGCTGGAACAGCTGCGCGCCGGTTCTACCGACCAGGCCGTTCGCGATCAATTTAACGACGTGAAGAAAGACCTCGGTTACGGTCTGCTGCTGAAACGCTATACCCCGAACGTCTCCGACGCGACGGAAGCGCAGATTCAGATGGCAACCAAAGACTCTATTCCACGCGTTGCGCCGCTGTACTTCGCGTTCCGCATCATGGTGGGTTGCGGCATTATCATGCTGCTGATCATCGCGGCCTCGTTCTGGTCAGTCATTCGTAACCGTATCGGTGAGAAAAAATGGCTGCTGCGCACCGCGCTGTACGGTATCCCACTGCCATGGATTGCTATCGAGTCCGGCTGGTTTGTTGCGGAATATGGCCGTCAGCCATGGGCGATCGGTGAGGTGCTGCCAACAGCGGTAGCGAACTCCTCCCTGACCGCAGGCGACCTGATCTTCTCCATGCTGCTGATTTGCGGTCTGTACACCCTGTTCCTGGTGGCTGAACTGTTCCTGATGTTCAAGTTCGCGCGCCTTGGCCCAAGCAGCCTGAAAACCGGTCGCTACCACTACGAGCAGTCTGTTACGACTACTCAGCCGGCACGCTAAGACAGGAGTCATCAAATGATCGATTATGAAGTATTGCGTTTTATCTGGTGGCTGTTGATCGGCGTTCTGCTGATTGGTTTTGCGGTCACCGATGGTTTCGATATGGGCGTGGGCATGCTCACCCGTTTCCTCGGTCGTAATGACACCGAGCGTCGAATCATGATCAACTCCATCGCCCCGCACTGGGACGGTAACCAGGTGTGGCTGATCACCGCAGGCGGCGCGCTGTTCGCTGCCTGGCCGATGGTTTACGCGGCTGCGTTCTCCGGCTTCTATGTGGCGATGATTCTGGTGCTGGCCTCTTTATTCTTCCGTCCGGTAGGTTTTGACTACCGCTCCAAGATTGAAGACACCCGCTGGCGTAACATGTGGGACTGGGGCATCTTCATTGGTAGCTTCGTTCCACCGCTGGTCATTGGTGTGGCGTTCGGTAACCTGTTACAGGGCGTACCGTTCCACGTCGACGAATATATGCGTCTGTTCTACACCGGTAACTTCTTCCAGCTGCTGAATCCGTTTGGTCTGCTGGCGGGCGTGGTGAGCGTGGCGATGATCATCACCCAGGGCGCAACCTATCTCCAGATGCGTACCGTAGGTGAACTGCACCTGCGTTCCCGTGCGACCGCTCAGGTGGCGGCGCTGGTGACGCTGGTCTGCTTCGCGCTGGCAGGCGTGTGGGTCGTGTACGGTATAGATGGCTACGTGGTGACCTCCGCCATTAACCATACCGCACCGTCTAACCCGTTGACCAAAGAGGTGGCGCGTCAGGCTGGCGCATGGCTGGTGAACTTCAACAATATGCCTGCGCTGTGGGCTATCCCTGCTCTGGGTGTGCTGCTGCCACTGCTGACAGTGTTAATGTCTCGTCTGGAGAAAGGCGCTATGGCGTTCGTGTTCTCTTCCCTGACGCTTGCGTGCATTATCCTGACGGCAGGTATTGCTATGTTCCCATTCGTGATGCCATCCAGCACCATGATGAATGCTAGCCTGACCATGTGGGATGCAACGTCCAGCCAGTTGACGTTGAACCTGATGACGTACGTTGCTTGCGTGTTCGTGCCGATTATCCTGCTCTACACCGCCTGGTGTTACTGGAAAATGTTCGGTCGCATCACTAAAGAACATATCGAAAGCAACACCCACTCTATGTATTAAGTAAGGAGCTGAATATGTGGTATTTCGCATGGATTTTAGGGACGCTTCTTGCCTGTGCATTTGGTGTCATCACTGCCCTGGCGCTTGAGCATGTAGAAGCGTCTAAAGCAGGTGAAGATAAGCACTAATGAATATTATCGCAACGTTATATGCGGTAATGGACAAGCGCCCCCTGCGGGCGCTTTCCCTCATTATGGCATTACTGCTGGCGGGCTGTATCTTCTGGGACCCGTCGCGCTTCGCGGCTAAAACCAGCGAGCTTGAGATCTGGCACGGCTTCCTGATTATGTGGGCGGTGTGTGCAGGTGTGATTCACGGTGTCGGCTTTCGTCCGAAAGCGCTTCACTGGCAGGGTATCTTCTGCCCGCTGATTGCCGATCTGGTTCTTCTCGCCGGTTTGATTTTCTTCTTCTTCTGAATAAGAAATGTCCGTTAATGATATGGGCTTACCCGAGCCCATAAAAATTTACTCTCCGTTTACTTTCCCCCATTCCAAACCATCATTCCCGCGCGTATAGTAGCGAAGTTTGAAAGCTCCAACTTTTCTTGTATTACCGGGATGTAAAGTGAATACAACGCTGTTTCGATGGCCGGTACGTGTCTATTACGAAGATACCGATGCCGGTGGTGTGGTCTACCACGCCAGCTACGTTGCTTTTTATGAACGGGCACGCACAGAGATGCTGCGCCATCATCACTTTAGTCAACAGGTGCTGTTGGCTGAGCGAGTTGCCTTCGTGGTACGCAAGATGACGCTTGAGTATTTTGCGCCTGCCAGACTCGACGATATGCTCGAAGTCCAAACAGAAATTACATCAATGCGCGGAACTTCACTGGTTTTCACGCAGCGGATAGTCAATGCAGAGAACACGGTACTGAACTCAGCTGAAGTCCTGATTGTCTGTGTTGATCCAACCATAATGAAGCCTCGTGCGCTTCCTAAGTCTATTGTCGCGGAGTTTAAGCAGTGACTGACATGAATATCCTTGATTTGTTCCTGAAGGCAAGCCTTCTGGTTAAACTTATCATGTTGATTTTGATTGGTTTTTCAATCGCATCCTGGGCCATCATCATCCAGAGAACGCGTATCCTCAATGCCGCTGGCCGCGAAGCCGAAGCGTTTGAAGATAAGTTCTGGTCGGGTATAGAGCTTTCTCGTCTCTATCAGGAAAGCCAGGGACGCCGTGATAACCTTTCAGGCTCCGAACAAATTTTTTATAGTGGTTTCAAAGAGTTCGCTCGCTTACACCGTGCTAACAACCATGCGCCGGAAGCCGTGGTAGAAGGTGCGTCGCGTGCGATGCGCATCTCCATGAATCGCGAACTGGAAAATCTTGAAACGCATATTCCTTTCCTCGGAACCGTTGGCTCCATCAGCCCGTATATCGGCCTGTTTGGTACGGTGTGGGGGATCATGCACGCCTTTATCGCCCTGGGGGCGGTGAAGCAGGCAACCTTGCAGATGGTGGCACCGGGTATCGCAGAAGCACTGATCGCGACCGCAATCGGTCTGTTCGCGGCAATTCCGGCGGTAATGGCGTACAACCGTCTGAACCAGCGCGTGAATAAACTGGAACTGAACTACGACAACTTTATGGAAGAGTTCACCGCGATTCTGCATCGTCAGGCGTTTACCAGCACCGAGAGCAACAAGGGGTAAACCATGGCCAGATCGCGTGGACGAGGTCGTCGCGAGCTCAAGTCCGAAATCAATATCGTTCCGTTACTGGACGTGCTGCTGGTGCTGCTGCTGATCTTTATGGCGACAGCGCCCATCATCACCCAGAGCGTGGAAGTGGATCTGCCGGATGCGACAGAATCACAGGCGGTAAGCACCAATGACGATCCTCCGGTCATCATTGAGGTTTCCGGCGTAGGGCAGTACAGCGTGGTGGTAGAGAAAGATCGTATGGATCAGCTTCCGCCAGAGCAGGTTATTGCTGAAGCGCAACGACGCCTGGAGTCAAATCCGAAGACGGTCTTCTTAATCGGTGGTGCGAAAGACGTACCATATGATGAAATTATCAAAGCGCTGAACTTGCTACATAGCGCGGGCGTTAAGTCAGTTGGCTTAATGACTCAGCCTATTTGATCATCTGCGTAGTTTTTGGGAACCGATAGTGTCAAAGGCAACCGAACAGAACGACAAGCTTAAGCGAGCGATAATCGTCTCCGCAGTGCTGCACGTGATTCTTTTTGCAGCGCTGATCTGGAGTTCGTTCGATGAGCACATTGATGCATCGGGCGGTGGTGGAGGCTCATCCATCGACGCCGTCATGGTAGATCCCGGTGCGGTAGTGCACAACTATAATCGTCAGCAACAGCAGCAGGCGAGCGCAAAACGCGCTGAAGAGCAGCGTGAAAAACAGGCGCAACAGCAGGCGGAAGAGCTGCGTGAAAAGCAGGCCGCCGAGCAGGAACGTTTGAAGCAGCTTGAGAAAGAGCGTTTGCAGGCGCAGGAAGCCGCGAAAGAGCAGGCGGAGCAGCAGAAACAGGCTGAAGCCGCAGCGAAGAAAGCGCAGGAACAGCAGAAGCAGGCGGAGGAGGCGGCAGCCAAAGCCGCAGCAGACGCTAAGGCGCAGGCAGATGCTCAGGCGAAAGTAGCCGCAGAAGCAGCGAAAAAAGCCGCTGCTGACGCGCAGAAGAAGGCCGAAGCAGAAGCCGCGAAGAAAGCCGCTGCTGATGCGAAGAAGAAAGCGGAAGCCGAAGCCGCGAAAAAAGCCGCTGCTGACGCACAGAAGAAAGCCGAAGCAGAAGCCGCGAAGAAAGCCGCCCAGGAAGCAGAGAAAAAAGCGGCCGCCGAAGCGGCGAAGAAAGCGGCTGCCGCTGAGAAAGCTGCGGCAGAAAAAGCCGCCGCTGCGGAAAAAGCCGCTGCTGATAAAAAAGCTGCAGCTGAGAAAGCCGCTGCCGATAAGAAAGCAGCAGCCGAAAAAGCCGCTGCTAAAAAGGCCGCTGCCGCTGAGAAAGCTGCCGCAGCCGCAGGAGTTGACGATCTGCTGGGCGACCTGAGTTCCGGTAAGAATGCACCGAAAACGGGCGGTGGGGCGAAAGGAAATGGACAGCCGTCAAAAGACAGCGGTACCTCCGGAGCCAACGGTGGGGCAACAGGTGCAGATATCAGTGCTTATGCCAAACAGATCCAGGTTGCGATTCAGAGCCGACTCTTTGATGCAGGCCTGTATCAGGGCAAGCAATGCGTACTGCACATCAATCTTGCGCCAGACGGCAGGTTGAAAAGCGTGACGTCTGAAGGGGGCGATCCTGCGCTCTGTCAGGCTGCGCTGGCCGCAGCCAGATCGGCGAACATTCCTAAACCGCCTAGCGAGGCTGTTTATGAAAGGATAAAAGATGCCAAACTGGACTTTAAGCTGTAATCAACTCTTCTAACGGAAGTATGAAAAACAGTCTATGGTCGTAAACAGGATAAGTAGTTTTGTCTATTTGGGTTTGTTAACATTCTGCTAAATTATCGTGGGTAAGGTTACCCAGATAAGGGAGATATGATGAAGCAGGCATTACGTGTAGCAGTTAGTTTTTTAATGCTGTGGGCAGCTGTACTGCACGCAGAAGTACGTATCGAGATCACCCAGGGGGTGGACTCGGCGCGTCCGATTGGTGTCGTTCCGTTCCAGTGGGCAGGCCCGGGCGCTGCGCCTGAAGATATTGGCGGCATTGTTGCAGCTGACCTGCGTAACAGCGGTAAATTTAACCCATTAGATCGTTCCCGCCTGCCTCAGCAGCCGGGTACTGCGCAGGACGTTCAGCCTGCTGCATGGTCTGCGCTGGGTATTGATGCGGTAGTTGTCGGTCAGGTTACGCCTGCACCAGACGGCGGCTATAACGTTGCGTATCAGCTGGTGGATACCGGCGGTGCGCCGGGTACCGTTCTGGCTCAAAACACCTATAAAGTGAACAAGCAGTGGCTGCGTTACGCAGGCCACACGGCGAGTGACGAAGTGTTTGAGAAGCTGACCGGTATTAAAGGTGCGTTCCGTACCCGTATCGCGTACGTGGTACAGACCAACGGCGGCCAGTTCCCTTATGAGCTGCGCGTCTCTGACTACGATGGTTACAACCAGTTCACCGTACACCGTTCACCGCAGCCGCTGATGTCTCCGGCATGGTCTCCGGACGGCTCAAAGCTGGCGTATGTGACCTTCGAAAGCGGCCGCTCCGCGCTGGTCATCCAGACGCTCTCTAACGGTGCTGTTCGTCAGGTTGCGTCATTCCCACGTCACAACGGTGCACCTGCGTTCTCTCCGGACGGTACCAAACTGGCGTTTGCCCTGTCTAAAACCGGTAGCCTGAATCTGTACGTAATGGATATTGGTTCTGGTCAGATCCGTCAGGTCACGGATGGTCGTAGCAATAACACTGAGCCAACCTGGTTCCCGGACAGCCAGAATCTGGCCTTTACGTCCGACCAGGCAGGTCGTCCACAAGTTTATAAAGTGAATATCAACGGCGGAGCAGCGCAGCGTATTACCTGGGAAGGTTCTCAGAACCAGGATGCTGACGTCAGTGCCGATGGTAAAACAATGGTAATGGTCAGCACTGCGGGTGGTCAGCAGCACATTGCCAAACAAGATCTGGTAACGGGAGGCGTACAAATACTGTCGTCAACGTTCCTGGATGAAACGCCAAGTCTGGCACCTAACGGCACCATGGTAATCTACAGCTCTTCTCAGGGGATGGGATCCGTGCTGAATCTGGTTTCTACAGATGGGCGTTTCAAAGCGCGTCTTCCGGCAACTGATGGACAGGTAAAATCACCTGCCTGGTCGCCGTATCTGTAATAATAATTAATTGATTACTAAAGGAATCTTAGAAATGCAACTGAACAAAGTGCTGAAGGGGCTGATGATCGCTCTGCCTGTTATGGCAATCGCAGCGTGTTCTTCTAACAAGAACGCAAGCAATGACCAGAGCGGCGAAGGCATGATGGGTGCCGGCACCGGTATGGACGCTAACGGCAATGGCAATATGTCTTCTGAAGAGCAAGCGCGTCTTCAGATGCAGCAGTTACAGCAGAACAACATCGTTTACTTCGATCTGGATAAATACGACATCCGTTCTGACTTCGCTGCGATGCTGGATGCGCACGCAAACTTCCTGCGTAGCAACCCGTCTTACAAAGTCACCGTAGAAGGTCACGCGGACGAACGTGGTACTCCGGAGTACAACATCTCCCTGGGTGAACGTCGTGCAAACGCTGTTAAAATGTATTTGCAGGGTAAAGGCGTTTCTGCTGACCAGATCTCCATCGTTTCTTACGGTAAAGAAAAACCAGCAGTACTGGGTCACGACGAAGCGGCTTACTCCAAAAACCGTCGTGCCGTACTCGTTTACTAAGAGAATTGCATGAGCAGTAACTTCAGACATCATCTGATGAGTCTGTCGTTACTGGTTGGAATAGCGGCCCCCTGGGCCGCTTTTGCTCAGGCACCAATCAGTAGTGTCGGCTCAGGCTCGGTAGAAGACCGGGTTACTCAACTCGAGCGTATTTCTAACGCTCACAGCCAACTTTTAACTCAACTCCAGCAGCAGCTTTCCGATAACCAGAATGATATTGATTCCCTTCGTGGTCAGATTCAGGAGAGCCAGTATCAGCTTAATCAGGTTGTGGAGCGCCAGAAGCAAATTTTGTTGCAGATGGATAGCCTGAACAGTGGCGGAGCAGCAGCACAGCCAGCAGCAGGCGATCAAAGCGGTGCGGCGACGCCTGCACCTGCGGCAGATGCCTCCGCGTCGTCAGGTGCGCCTGTACAGAGCGGTGACGCGAATACGGACTATAACGCGGCCATTGCCCTGGTACAGGACAAATCGCGCCAGGACGATGCTATCGTTGCGTTTCAGAACTTCGTTAAGAAGTACCCTGATTCTACTTATCAGCCAAATGCGAACTACTGGCTAGGTCAGTTGAATTACAACAAGGGTAAAAAGGATGATGCGGCGTTTTATTTTGCCTCTGTGGTGAAAAATTACCCGAAATCACCGAAAGCGCCGGATGCGATGTATAAAGTCGGCGTGATCATGCAGGACAAAGGCGACACTGCAAAAGCCAAAGCGGTTTATCAGCAGGTGGTTGCGAAATTCCCGGGTACAGACGGCGCCAAACAAGCGCAAAAACGTTTGAGTTCGATGGGTTGATTATCGCATGACCAGAAATCGCGTTATTTCTGGTCGTGCAGCATGATTCCTAAGCAGTTAAGTGATCTTCATCGAAATTTTTGTTGCGCAGAATTCTTAAATCAGTAATATATGCCGCCGTTGCCACGGGATATCAAACAACGTGAAAGCAGCGCAAAAGTGGGTCGTTAGCTCAGTTGGTAGAGCAGTTGACTTTTAATCAATTGGTCG
>OJXM01000169.1_pt1 | contig 10998 bp, 5 predicted proteins | sample 1600701 | NCBI WGS metagenome assembly OJXM01 (sample SAMN04436607, study PRJEB24849) | human gut metagenome | biome: human gut; feature: NICU; material: stool | host: Homo sapiens | place: USA: Saint Louis, MO | collected 2009-11-26 | reverse complement strand
CTTATTTAAAACTCTATTCACTCGGTTTTGCTTGGTAAAATCTTACTTACTTATCCAGTTTTCAATGTACAAAATATAATGGTGGAGACTAGCGGGATCGAACCGCTGACCTCCTGCGTGCAAAGCAGGCGCTCTCCCAGCTGAGCTAAGCCCCCAAAATTTATTTTACTATCGGGAAGACAGGATTCGAACCTACGACCCCTTGGTCCCAAACCAAGTGCTCTACCAAGCTGAGCTACTTCCCGTAAAATAAGCGCGCCCGATAGGAGTCGAACCCATAACCTCTTGATCCGTAGTCAAACGCTCTATCCAGTTGAGCTACGGGCGCAAATATTAAAGATGGTGCCGAGGACCGGAATCGAACCGGTACGGTGATCTCTCACCGCAGGATTTTAAGTCCTGTGCGTCTGCCAGTTCCGCCACCCCGGCACTATGAATGATGGAGCGGAAGACGGGATTCGAACCCGCGACCCCCACCTTGGCAAGGTGGTGTTCTACCACTGAACTACTTCCGCGAATGCGGGTGAAGGGAGTCGAACCCCCACGCCGTAAAGGCGCTAGATCCTAAGTCTAGTGCGTCTGCCAATTCCGCCACACCCGCTATTTAAATGGTGAGCCATAGAGGATTCGAACCTCTGACCCTCTGATTAAAAGTCAGATGCTCTACCAACTGAGCTAATGGCTCAAAAGATGGTGCCGGCCAGAGGACTTGAACCCCCAACCTACTGATTACAAGTCAGTTGCTCTACCAGTTGAGCTAGGCCGGCTATAAATGGTGGAGAATGACGGGTTCGAACCGCCGACCCTCTGCTTGTAAGGCAGATGCTCTCCCAGCTGAGCTAATTCTCCATAAAATGACTCCTACGGGACTCGAACCCGTGTTACCGCCGTGAAAGGGCGGTGTCTTAACCGCTTGACCAAGGAGCCATGGCTCCGCAGGTAGGATTCGAACCTACGACCGATCGGTTAACAGCCGATAGCTCTACCACTGAGCTACTGCGGAATAGTAATATTTTGCCTGGCAACGTCCTACTCTAGCGGAACGTCAGTCCGACTACCATCGGCGCTAAGGAGCTTAACTTCTGTGTTCGGCATGGGAACAGGTGTGACCTCCTTGCCATTGTCACCAGACAAATGAATGATTATACATTCAAAACTAGATAGTAAGTAAGATTTTGCGTCGCAAAACGTTTTTTAAAAATTGATTAAGTCTTCGATCGATTAGTATTCGTCAGCTCCACGTGTCACCACGCTTCCACCTCGAACCTATTAACCTCGTCATCTTCGAGGGATCTTATAACCGAAGTTGGGAAATCTCATCTTGAGGGGGGCTTCATGCTTAGATGCTTTCAGCACTTATCCCGTCCATACATAGCTACCCAGCTATGCCGTTGGCACGACAACTGGTACACCAGAGGTATGTCCATCCCGGTCCTCTCGTACTAAGGACAGCTCCTCTCAAATTTCCTACGCCCACGACGGATAGGGACCGAACTGTCTCACGACGTTCTGAACCCAGCTCGCGTACCGCTTTAATGGGCGAACAGCCCAACCCTTGGGACCGACTACAGCCCCAGGATGCGATGAGCCGACATCGAGGTGCCAAACCTCCCCGTCGATGTGAACTCTTGGGGGAGATAAGCCTGTTATCCCCGGGGTAGCTTTTATCCGTTGAGCGATGGCCCTTCCATGCGGAACCACCGGATCACTAAGTCCGTCTTTCGACCCTGCTCGACTTGTAGGTCTCGCAGTCAAGCTCCCTTATGCCTTTACACTCTATGAATGATTTCCAACCATTCTGAGGGAACCTTTGAGCGCCTCCGTTACCTTTTAGGAGGCGACCGCCCCAGTCAAACTGCCCGCCTGACACTGTCTCCCACCACGATAAGTGGTGCGGGTTAGAAAGCCAACACAGCTAGGGTAGTATCCCACCAACGCCTCCACGTAAGCTAGCGCTCACGTTTCAAAGGCTCCTACCTATCCTGTACAAGCTGTGCCGAATTTCAATATCAGGCTACAGTAAAGCTCCACGGGGTCTTTCCGTCCTGTCGCGGGTAACCTGCATCTTCACAGGTACTATGATTTCACCGAGTCTCTCGTTGAGACAGTGCCCAAATCGTTACGCCTTTCGTGCGGGTCGGAACTTACCCGACAAGGAATTTCGCTACCTTAGGACCGTTATAGTTACGGCCGCCGTTTACTGGGGCTTCGATTCGTAGCTTCGCAGAAGCTAACCACTCCTCTTAACCTTCCAGCACCGGGCAGGCGTCAGCCCCTATACATCACCTTACGGTTTAGCAGAGACCTGTGTTTTTGATAAACAGTCGCTTGGGCCTATTCACTGCGGCTCTTCTGGGCGTGAACCCTAAAGAGCACCCCTTCTCCCGAAGTTACGGGGTCATTTTGCCGAGTTCCTTAACGAGAGTTCGCTCGCTCACCTTAGAATTCTCATCTTGACTACCTGTGTCGGTTTGCGGTACGGGCACCTGTTATCTATCTAGAGGCTTTTCTCGGCAGTGTGAAATCAACGACTCGAGGAAACAATTTCCTCTCCCCATCACAGCTCAGCCTTATGAGTGCCGGATTTGCCTAACACTCAGCCTTACTGCTTGGACGTGCACTCCAACAGCACGCTTCGCCTATCCTACTGCGTCCCCCCATCGATTAAAACGATACTAGGTGGTACAGGAATATCAACCTGTTATCCATCGCCTACGCCTGTCGGCCTCAGCTTAGGACCCGACTAACCCAGAGCGGACGAGCCTTCCTCTGGAAACCTTAGTCAATCGGTGGACGGGATTCTCACCCGTCTTTCGCTACTCACACCGGCATTCTCACTTCTAAGCGCTCCACATGTCCTTGCGATCATGCTTCGACGCCCTTAGAACGCTCTCCTACCATTGTCCAAAGGACAATCCACAGCTTCGGTAATATGTTTAGCCCCGGTACATTTTCGGCGCAGTGTCACTCGACTAGTGAGCTATTACGCACTCTTTAAATGATGGCTGCTTCTAAGCCAACATCCTAGTTGTCTGGGCAACGCCACATCCTTTTCCACTTAACATATATTTTGGGACCTTAGCTGGTGGTCTGGGCTGTTTCCCTTTCGAACACGGACCTTATCACCCATGTTCTGACTCCCAAGTTAAATTAATTGGCATTCGGAGTTTGTCTGAATTCGGTAACCCGAGAGGGGCCCCTCGTCCAAACAGTGCTCTACCTCCAATAATCATCACTTGAGGCTAGCCCTAAAGCTATTTCGGAGAGAACCAGCTATCTCCAAGTTCGATTGGAATTTCTCCGCTACCCTCAGTTCATCCGCTCACTTTTCAACGTAAGTCGGTTCGGTCCTCCATTCAGTGTTACCTGAACTTCAACCTGACCAAGGGTAGATCACCTGGTTTCGGGTCTACGACCAAATACTCAACGCCCTATTCAGACTCGCTTTCGCTGCGGCTCCACATTTGCTGCTTAACCTTGCATCAGATCGTAACTCGCCGGTTCATTCTACAAAAGGCACGCCATCACCCATTAACGGGCTCTGACTACTTGTAAGCACACGGTTTCAAGTTCTCTTTCACTCCCCTTCCGGGGTACTTTTCACCTTTCCCTCACGGTACTGGTTCACTATCGGTCACTAGAGAGTATTTAGCCTTAGGAGATGGTCCTCCCAGATTCCGACGGAATTTCACGTGCTCCGTCGTACTCAGGATCCACTCAAGAGAGAATATGTTTTCGACTACAGGATTATTACCTTCTTTGATTCATCTTTCCAGATGATTCGTCTAACATGTTCTTTTGTAACTCCGTATAGAGTGTCCTACAACCCCAACAAGCAAGCTTGTTGGTTTGGGCTCTTCCCGTTTCGCTCGCCGCTACTCAGGGAATCGATTTTTCTTTCTCTTCCTCCGGGTACTAAGATGTTTCAGTTCTCCGGGTCTGCCTTCTGACATGCTATGAATTCACATGTCGATAACATGACATAACTCATGCTGGGTTCCCCCATTCGGAAATCTCTGGATCAACGCTTACTTACAGCTACCCAAAGCATATCGTCGTTAGTAACGTCCTTCATCGGCTTCTAGTGCCAAGGCATCCACCGTGCGCCCTTAATAACTTAATCTATGTTTCCACCATATTTTGAATTGTTATTCAAAATAAATAGCTAAAACTAGTTATTAATCTTGTGAGTGTTCTTTCGAACACTAGCGATTATTTATGAATTCAAGCTTATTTAAAACTCTATTCACTCGGTTTTGCTTGGTAAAATCTTACTTACTTATCTAGTTTTCAATGTACAAATGAATGTTAATAAACATTCAAAACTGAATACAATATGTCACGTTATTCCCTCATCTTCGTAGAAGATGTTCCGAATATATCCTTAGAAAGGAGGTGATCCAGCCGCACCTTCCGATACGGCTACCTTGTTACGACTTCACCCCAATCATTTGTCCCACCTTCGACGGCTAGCTCCAAATGGTTACTCCACCGGCTTCGGGTGTTACAAACTCTCGTGGTGTGACGGGCGGTGTGTACAAGACCCGGGAACGTATTCACCGTAGCATGCTGATCTACGATTACTAGCGATTCCAGCTTCATATAGTCGAGTTGCAGACTACAATCCGAACTGAGAACAACTTTATGGGATTTGCTTGACCTCGCGGTTTCGCTACCCTTTGTATTGTCCATTGTAGCACGTGTGTAGCCCAAATCATAAGGGGCATGATGATTTGACGTCATCCCCACCTTCCTCCGGTTTGTCACCGGCAGTCAACTTAGAGTGCCCAACTTAATGATGGCAACTAAGCTTAAGGGTTGCGCTCGTTGCGGGACTTAACCCAACATCTCACGACACGAGCTGACGACAACCATGCACCACCTGTCACTCTGTCCCCCGAAGGGGAAAACTCTATCTCTAGAGGGGTCAGAGGATGTCAAGATTTGGTAAGGTTCTTCGCGTTGCTTCGAATTAAACCACATGCTCCACCGCTTGTGCGGGTCCCCGTCAATTCCTTTGAGTTTCAACCTTGCGGTCGTACTCCCCAGGCGGAGTGCTTAATGCGTTAGCTGCAGCACTAAGGGGCGGAAACCCCCTAACACTTAGCACTCATCGTTTACGGCGTGGACTACCAGGGTATCTAATCCTGTTTGATCCCCACGCTTTCGCACATCAGCGTCAGTTACAGACCAGAAAGTCGCCTTCGCCACTGGTGTTCCTCCATATCTCTGCGCATTTCACCGCTACACATGGAATTCCACTTTCCTCTTCTGCACTCAAGTTTTCCAGTTTCCAATGACCCTCCACGGTTGAGCCGTGGGCTTTCACATCAGACTTAAAAAACCGCCTACGCGCGCTTTACGCCCAATAATTCCGGATAACGCTTGCCACCTACGTATTACCGCGGCTGCTGGCACGTAGTTAGCCGTGGCTTTCTGATTAGGTACCGTCAAGACGTGCATAGTTACTTACACATTTGTTCTTCCCTAATAACAGAGTTTTACGATCCGAAGACCTTCATCACTCACGCGGCGTTGCTCCGTCAGGCTTTCGCCCATTGCGGAAGATTCCCTACTGCTGCCTCCCGTAGGAGTCTGGACCGTGTCTCAGTTCCAGTGTGGCCGATCACCCTCTCAGGTCGGCTACGCATCGTTGCCTTGGTAAGCCGTTACCTTACCAACTAGCTAATGCGGCGCGGATCCATCTATAAGTGACAGCAAAACCGTCTTTCACTATTGAACCATGCGGTTCAATATATTATCCGGTATTAGCTCCGGTTTCCCGAAGTTATCCCAGTCTTATAGGTAGGTTATCCACGTGTTACTCACCCGTCCGCCGCTAACGTCAGAGGAGCAAGCTCCTCGTCTGTTCGCTCGACTTGCATGTATTAGGCACGCCGCCAGCGTTCATCCTGAGCCAGGATCAAACTCTCCATAAAAATTATGATGTTTGATTAGCTCATAAATACTAAATAGTTTGTAACGTTTCGTTACTGTTTATTGGAATTAACGTTGACATATTGTCATTCAGTTTTCAATGTTCATATTTAAAATGGAGCGGGTGATGGGAATCGAACCCACAACATCAGCTTGGAAGGCTGAGGTTTTGCCATTAAACTACACCCGCTTAATGAAATACGATTATGGGGCGGTTGAAGGGAATCGAACCCTCGAGTGTCGGAACCACAATCCGATGCGTTAACCACTTCGCCACAACCGCCAAAAATAGCGAATGGTTCAGGACAGAGTCGAACTGCCGACACATGGAGCTTCAATCCATTGCTCTACCAACTGAGCTACTGAACCAAAATAAGAAATCGTAATGACACCTCTTTGAAAACTGAGTCATGTATGTTCTAAAAAACAATATGCATATCAACTGTTTCATCACGAAACCTATATCAATAATATTGCGGGAGGCGGATTTGAACCACCGACCTTCGGGTTATGAGCCCGACGAGCTACCGAACTGCTCCATCCCGCGCTAATAATTAATGGCGGAGGAAGAGGGATTCGAACCCCCGCGGCCCGTTAAGGCCCTGTCGGTTTTCAAGACCGATCCCTTCAGCCGGACTTGGGTATTCCTCCAATTAACACAATAACAATAATATAATGACTTTAATTAAAAGTCAATATAATTATTCTTGAGTTTACACTAGAACTTCTTTACTTAAGTATTGATCAACAGAATGTGCTACTTCACGACCTTCTTTTATTGCCCAAACAACCAAACTCTGACCTCGTCTTGCATCTCCTGCAGCAAATATTTTAGCGTGATTAGTTTGATAATTTGTATCATTAGCTACAATTTTATTACGCTCGGTGTGTATATCAAACGCATGCGGAACAGTGGTTTCAGTACCAACAAACCCTATAGATAATAAGACTAAATCAGCCGGCCAAAATCGTTCTGGTCCATCTTCCATCACCATGCCATCAGGCGTTTCTTTTAATATTTGTGTATATAAGCCTTTAACATTTCCTAACTCGTCAACATCATAGCGCATTGTTTGTACACCATAGGCTCTTGGTTCTTGACCAAATTTAGCTTCATATTCCTTATGCGCATAATCCATTTTGAAAACAGGCATTGCTAATGGCCAGGAAGTATTACTTTCAAAAGTAATCTCTTCAGGCTGTTTCGTATATTTATTAAATTGAACAATAGATTTACAGTTTTCACGTAATGCTGTCGCTACACAGTCTGCACCAGTATCACCAGCACCTATAATAATTACATTCTTATCTTTAGCAGTAATGCTCAAACTTTCAATCTCACCATTTAGATACTGTGTTTGTTCAGTAAGATAGTCCATTGCAAAATGAATACCAGAGCCCATTCGTCCTTCCAATGGTAAATCTCTCGCATTTTGAGCACCTGTGCATAAAATAATAGCATCATAATTTTCTTCAAGTGTTTCACGGCTCACATCGACGCCAATTTCAACACCTGTTTTAAATAAAACCCCAGCATCTTTCATAAGTGATACACGTCGACGTATTACGTCTTTATCTAGTTTCATATTTGGTATACCATACATTAGCAAGCCGCCTGGTTCATGCGCCTTTTCATAAACAGTAACTTTATAGCCTTTAAAGTTTAATTCTTCAGCTGCTGTAAGTCCCGCTGGACCACTACCTACGATAGCAACTCGTTGGTCTTTATGATCTTCAGGATATGCGGGATGAACCCACTCATTCTCATATGCTTCATCAATAATTGTACGTTCAATACCTTTAATCGCCACGGATTCTCTATTAATTTTCATAACACATGATTGCTCACATGGTGCAGGACAAACTCTTCCTGTAAATTCAGGAAAATTATTCGTCTCTCTCAATCTTTCGTAAGCAGCTTTAAAATCTTGATGATAGACTAAGTCGTTCCACTCAGGTATATAATTACCAATAGGGCATCCTATTGTTTCTCTTCCATAAGATTGCCCAGTTTGACAAAAAGGTGTTCCACAATCCATACAGCGCGCACCCTGAATCGAAGCATCTTCTTTAGTGAAGCGTTGTTGAAACGCTTCATGATTCGAAAGACGGTCTACCAAAGACAATTCTGATAGCGACTGTTTATCATATTTCATAAATCCTTTAAATTCGCCCATGATAATCCCTCACTTCTTTAATAAATGACTGCTGGCTGTAGCTCTTGTTCAATTGTTTCTCTGTCATCATAAAACGCTGCCAGTGTTGCTTCATCTTCACGTTCCATTTGACGTTTTTTCAAATCAATTTTTTGCATCATTAATTTGTAATCTTTCGGAATAACTTTAATTGCTAACTTTTCAATATTGTCAAATTGGTCAAGTAATTGGCGTGCTTTGTTACTACGTGTATGCTTAAAATGTGCTTCAAGCATGTCTTTGATAAGAGATTTTTCCTCATCAAAACGTATGCTACTGAATTCTAAAGTTTCAAGCGCATTAACCTTTTTAAATTTCTCCACGTCAGAAGGGAAAATATAACTTACGCCCCCGCTCATGCCTTGGCCAAAGTTCTTTCCAACATCTCCTAAGATAATGACATGTCCCCCTGTCATATATTCAAGTCCATGATCACCAATACCTTCTACTACAACATCTGCACCACTATTTCTGATACAGAAACGCTCACCAGCTTTACCATTGATAAACGCTTTACCTCTAGAAGCCCCGTAAAAGTTTACATTTCCTGCTATAATTTCATTTTCACGTTGACTATTTGGAGCATTTACGATGACAGTTCCACCGGACAATCCTTTACCTACGTAGTCATTAGCATCACCGGTATGATGGATTGTTAATCCGCGTGGTGCATATGCAGCTAAGCTTTGACCTGCATGACCTTCAGTGTAAGCAAGTATCGTATCTTCAGGTAATCCTTCTTCTCCATATTGTTTAGCTATCGCACTACCTGTAATTACACCTACATCTCGCTGTTCATTATTAACAACATAATTTCCGGTAAAAGAGTGCCCGTTTTCAATACTATAGCGTGCGTCTGGGTACAGATAATTCAAATCGAATCCTTCATCAAGATGATGGTTTTGTGATATCTCTTTCGTATTAACCCCGTCAAATTGTTCTATTAAACGTTCTATTTGAAGCGAAGCTGCTTTACTATTTGGTTTCAATTGCGTCGAACGTTGAAGAAGATCTGTTCTTCCTACTAACTCTTCTACTGTTTCTAAACCAAGTGAAGCCAAAATTTCACGTAATTCTTCAGCTATAAAATACATAAAGTTAACTACATGCTGTGCCTTACCTCTAAACAAAGCTCTTAAATCTTTGTTTTGTGTTGCAACCCCTACTGGACACGTATCGTTATGACAAACCCTCATCATAATACACCCCAAAACAACAAGTGGTGCTGTTGCGAAACCAAATTCTTCTGCACCAAGCGCACAAGCATAAGCTACATCTTTACCCGTCAGTAACTTACCATCCGTTTCTAATTTTACGCGACTACGCAAATCATTTAATTTAAGTGTTTGATGTGTTTCGGCAAGGCCTATCTCCCATGGCAAACCTGCATGTTGAATACTTGTTTTAGGCGATGCACCTGTACCTCCATCATAACCACTTATAACAATTTTATCGGCGAAAGCTTTAGCTACCCCTGAAGCTATAGTTCCAACGCCAGTTTTTGATACAAGCTTAACTGCAATATCAGCTCTTCTATTTGCATTTTTTAAATCATGAATGAGCTGTGCTAAGTCCTCAATTGAATAAATATCATGGTGTGGTGGTGGTGAAATTAATCCTATACCTGGTGTCGAACCTCTAGTCTCAGCAATCCATGGATATACTTTTGAACCTGGTAGTTGTCCACCTTCCCCTGGTTTAGCGCCTTGTGCGACTTTAATTTGAATTTCTTTTGCATGTTGCAAGTAATCACTCGTCACCCCAAAACGACCTGATGCAACTTGCTTAATCGCACTTATCTTATTACTTCCATCCTTTTGAATTTCGTAACGTGAAGAATCTTCACCACCTTCTCCACTATTACTTTTACCTCCAATTTGATTCATAGCTTGAGCCAACGTCTCATGTGCCTCTGCTGAGATAGAGCCGTAACTCATTGCTCCTGTATTAAAACGTTTTACGATTTCACTTGCTGGTTCAACACGACTAATATCAATAGATTGGCGTGTCTTGAATTCTAATAAATGTCTAATATGATCCGTACGTTTTAAATTTACAGTTTTGGAGAATTTTTTAAATAACTCGTAATCATTTTCTCTACATGCATGCTGCAATAAAAAAATCGTACGAGGATTAAATGCATGATGCTGACCTTGCTGTCTCCATTGGAATACACTTCCGGATTCAAGATAATCAGAATCATCACTTTGTCTCGCTTTATTCTCTTTGTCTATTTGTTCAATACTTATACCAGATAATTTTGACTGTGTACCTGTAAAATATTTTTCAATGACGCTATTCGATAAACCTACCGCTTCAAATATCTGTGCTCCTTGATAACTTTGTACAGTAGAAATGCCCATTTTAGCCATCACTTTAATAACGCCTTCTGACAATACATTGGTATACGTAGCAACATTTTCAGCGACAGTTCCTGAAAGTTGACCTTGACGCGTTAATTGTTCAATCGTTCGTTGCGCTAAATATGGAACTACAGCGTTTGCACCATAACCAAGTAAACATGCAACGTGATGAACTTCTCGTGTTTCACCGGACTGCGCAATGAGGCTGGTCTCCATTCTTAATCCTTCTCGAATTAATAATTGATGCACGTGACTTAACGCTAATAAAATTGGCATTGCATAACTATTTTCGTGAGTTAAAGACGTATCGTCTAACACCAAAATTTTCGCACCTTCATGTACAGCCTGTATTGCTCGGTTCCCTAGTTCATTTAAGCTACTTTCCAAATCACCTGTATAAAGTGTAGATAAATACGTTACATTAAAATACGAATGATCGATTGATGATAATTGCGCTTCATTTAAAACTGGTTTTTTTAATTGAATTCTTTCTAAAACTGATT
>OJXM01000162.1_pt1 | contig 11451 bp, 7 predicted proteins | sample 1600701 | NCBI WGS metagenome assembly OJXM01 (sample SAMN04436607, study PRJEB24849) | human gut metagenome | biome: human gut; feature: NICU; material: stool | host: Homo sapiens | place: USA: Saint Louis, MO | collected 2009-11-26 | reverse complement strand
AGCATGCCGGAGCGAATGAGAAAATCAGCCAGCAGCGCCGGGATTTGTGGAAGGCGGAGAGTCAGTTCGCGGTACTGGAGGAGGCGGCGCAACGTCGCCAGCTGTCTGCACAGGAGAAATCCCTGCTGGCGCATAAAGATGAGACGCTGGAGTACAAACGCCAGCTGGCTGCACTTGGCGACAAGGTTACGTATCAGGAGCGCCTGAACGCGCTGGCGCAGCAGGCGGATAAATTCGCACAGCAGCAACGGGCAAAACGGGCCGCCATTGATGCGAAAAGCCGGGGGCTGACTGACCGGCAGGCAGAACGGGAAGCCACGGAACAGCGCCTGAAGGAACAGTATGGCGATAATCCGCTGGCGCTGAATAACGTCATGTCAGAGCAGAAAAAGACCTGGGCGGCTGAAGACCAGCTTCGCGGGAGCTGGATGGCAGGCCTGAAGTCCGGCTGGAGTGAGTGGGAAGAGAGCGCCACGGACAGTATGTCGCAGGTTAAAAGTGCTGCCACGCAGACCTTTGATGGTATTGCACAGAATATGGCGGCGATGCTGACCGGCAGTGAGCAGAACTGGCGCAGCTTCACCCGCTCCGTGCTGTCCATGATGACAGAAATTCTGCTGAAGCAGGCAATGGTGGGGATTGTCGGGAGTATCGGCAGCGCTATTGGCGGGGCTGTTGGTGGTGGCGCATCCGCGTCAGGCGGTACAGCCATTCAGGCAGCTGCGGCGAAATTCCATTTTGCGACCGGAGGATTTACGGGAACCGGCGGCAAATATGAGCCAGCGGGGATTGTCCACCGCGGGGAGTTTGTCTTCACGAAGGAGGCAACCAGCCGGATTGGTGTCGGGAACCTGTACCGCCTGATGCGGGGCTATGCGGAAGGGGGGTATGTGGGTGCTGCCGGAAGTCCGGCGCAGATGCGGCGGGCCGAAGGCATTAATTTTAATCAGAACAATCACGTGGTGATTCAGAACGACGGTATCAACGGACAGGCCGGGCCGCAGCTGATGAAAGCGGTGTATGAGATGGCCCGTAAAGGTGCGCAGGATGAGCTCCGGCTGCAGTTGCGTGATGGCGGTCTGTTATCGGGGAGCGGGCGATGAAAACATTTCGCTGGAAAGTGAAGCCGGATATGGAGGTGAACTCGCAGCCATCGGTGCGTGAAGTGCGTTTTGGTGACGGGTACTCACAGCGTATGGCGGCAGGGCTGAATGCTGACCTGAAAACATACAGGGTGACGCTTTCCGTGACCCGGGAGGAGGCCCGGCATCTGGAAGCGTTCCTGGCAGAGCACGGTGGCTGGAAGGCATTTTTGTGGAAGCCACCCTATGCATACCGGCAGATAAAGGTGATCTGTGCCGGGTGGTCTGCGCGGGTCGGGATGTTGCGCGTTGAGTTCAGCGCGGAGTTTAAGCAGGTGGTGAACTGATGCAGGATATTCACGAAGAAAGTCTGAACGAGTCGGTTAAGTCAGAGCAGTCACCGCGGGTGGTACTCTGGGAAATCGACCTGACGGTGCAGGGCGGTGAGCGGTATTTTTTCTGCAATGAGCTGAATGAAAAAGGGGAGCCGGTGACCTGGCAGGGGCGTGAATATCAGGCGTACCCGATTGAGGGGAGTGGCTTTGAGATGAGCGGGAAGGGCAGCAGTGCCAGACCGTCGCTGACGGTGTCCAATCTGTTCGGTCTGGTCACCGGGATGGCGGAAGACCTGCAGAGTCTGGTGGGGGCCACGGTGGTCCGCCGCCGGGTGTATGCCCGTTTTCTGGATGCGGTGAATTTCGTTGCGGGCAATCCGGAGGCCGACCCGGAGCAGGAGCTGACGGACCGGTGGGTGGTGGAGCAGATGTCAGCGCTGACAGCCATGACGGCCTCGTTTGTGCTGGCCACACCGACCGAGACGGACGGGGCGCTGTTTCCCGGTCGTATCATGCTGGCGAACACCTGTATGTGGACCTACCGCTCTGATGAGTGTGGTTACACGGGCGGGGCTGTGGCGGATGAGTTCGATAAACCCACCACGGATATCCGTAAGGACAGATGCAGCAAGTGCATGCGCGGGTGTGAACTGCGCAGGAATGTCGGCAATTTTGGCGGTTTCCTTTCCATTAATAAACTTTCGCAGTAAATCCCGGTTTATGACACAGACTGAATCAGCGATTCTGGCACATGCCCGGCGGTGTGCGCCTGCGGAGTCGTGCGGCTTCGTGATAAGCACGCCGGAGGGGGAGTGGTATATCCCTTGTGTGAATATTTCCGCGGAGCCGGAGGCGTATTTTCGTATCGCACCGGAAGACTGGCTGCGGGCAGAGATGCAGGGGGAGATTGTGGCACTGGTCCACAGTCATCCCGGTGGGCTGCCCTGGCTGAGCGAGGCTGACCGGCGGCTGCAGATAAAAAGCGCACTGCCCTGGTGGCTGGTCTGCCGGGGTGACATTCACAAATTCCGCTGTGTGCCACATCTGACGGGACGGCGCTTTGAGCACGGGGTGACGGACTGTTACACGCTGTTCCGGGATGCTTATCATCTGGCGGGGACTGAAATGCCGGATTTTCATCGCGAGGATGACTGGTGGCGCAACGGCCAGAACCTTTACCTGGACAATATGGCGGTCACCGGCTTTTACCGGGTGCCCCTGTCCTCTGCACAGGCGGGCGATATTCTGCTGTGCTGCTTTGGTGCTTCGGTACCGAACCATGCCGCCATTTACTGCGGTAACGGTGAGCTGCTTCACCATCTGCCTGAACAACTGAGTAAACGGGAGAGGTATTCCGAAAAATGGCAACGACGAACGCATTCTGTCTGGCGTCACCGCCACTGGCACGCATCTGCCTTCACGGGGATTTACAACGATTTGGCCGCCGCCTCAGCCTGTATGTGAACACGGCAGCGGAAGCCATTCGCGCCCTGTCGATGCAGATGCCGGGCTTTCGCCGTCAGATGAACGAAGGCTGGTACCAGATACGTATTGCCGGTGATGACACGGCACCGGAGGCGGTGTACGCCCGTCTTCACGAACAGCTGGGTGAGGGAACGGTCATCCACATTGTGCCGCGACTGGCCGGGGCCGGAAAGGGTGGACTGCAGATTGTGCTGGGGGCGGCAGCCATCGTGGGCTCTTTCTTCACGGCCGGTGCCTCGATGGCGTTATGGGGTACAGCCCTGAGTGCCGGCGGTTTTTCTGCCACCACAATGCTGTTTTCACTGGGTGCCAGCATGATACTGGGCGGTGTGGCCCAGATGCTGGCCCCGAAGGCAAAAACACCGGATTACCGCGCAACGGATAACGGCAGACAGAACACGTACTTTTCCTCGCTGGATAACATGATTGCCCAGGGGAACCCGATGCCGGTGCCTTACGGGGAAATGCTGGTTGGCTCCCGCCGTATATCCCAGGACATCAGCACCCGTGATGAAGGCGGGGGCGGAAAGGTCGTGGTTATCGGGCGGCAGGGGTAAAAAGAATAAAAAAATCCCGCAGTGATCGCGGACAGGAACTGCGGGAGAGTTACGAAGATTAAGTGTAAGGAATTATTCTTATATCACGACAAAAAAATTAACGCAGAGAAATTATACGCGCCACAGTCAGTTTGTGAAAATGTGAAGATATTCAGAATTTTTATGCCATTACCGGTTTTAACCAACAGGATTATCGGTGGGCATGAAAGAAAACCCCGGTATCTGCTGATACCGGGGTTTCTCTTTAGCATGGCAGAAATGTGTTTCATGCTTTTCGGGCGAAGGATATCCGACTTCTGTACGGAATGGCAAGTGGCGGTTAATTTATTCAGGGGAAGGCTGTATGGGAAAAGGTGGCGGTAAGGCACACACGCCTCGTGAGGCGAAGGATAATCTCAAATCCACGCAGATGATGAGCGTGATTGATGCGATTGGTGAGGGACCGATAGAAGGTCCGGTGAAGGGACTGCAGAGTATCCTGGTGAACAAAACCCCGCTGACGGACACGGACGGTAATCCCGTGATACACGGTGTGACGGCGGTCTGGCGCGCCGGGGAGCAGGAGCAGACACCACCGGAAGGCTTTGAGTCCTCCGGTGCTGAAACCGGACTGGGCGTGGAAGTGACGAAGGCAAAACCGGTGACGCGCACCATTACGTCCGCGAACATTGACCGCCTGCGGGTTACCTTCGGGGTGCAGTCACTGGTGCAGACCACGTCAAAGGGCGACCGTAATCCTTCCTCTGTCCGGATTCTGATTCAGTTACAGCGTAATGGCCGCTGGGTGACGGAAAAGGATGTCACCATTAACGGCAAGACCACCTCGCAGTTCCTGGCCTCGGTGATTCTGGATAATCTGCCTCCCCGGCCCTTTAACATCCGGATGGTCAGGGAGACGGCGGACAGCACCACGGACCAGCTGCAGAATAAGACGCTGTGGTCGTCATACACCGAAATCATCGATGTGAAACAGTGCTACCCGAACACGGCCATTGTGGGGCTGCAGGTGGATGCGGAGCAGTTCGGCGGCCAGCAGATGACGGTGAACTACCATATCCGCGGTCGCATCATCCAGGTGCCGTCAAACTATGACCCGGAAAAACGCACGTACAGTGGTATCTGGGACGGCAGTCTGAAACCGGCATACAGCAACAACCCGGCCTGGTGCCTGTGGGACATGCTGACTCACCCGCGCTACGGCATGGGAAAACGTCTGGGGGCGGCGGATGTGGACAAGTGGGCGCTGTATGCCATCGGGCAGTACTGCGACCAGACGGTCCCGGATGGTTTCGGGGGGACCGAGCCGCGGATGACCTTTAATGCGTACCTGGCACAACAGCGTAAGGCGTGGGACGTTCTCAGTGATTTCTGCTCTGCGATGCGCTGTATGCCGGTATGGAACGGCCAGACGCTGACGTTCGTTCAGGACCGTCCGTCGGATGTGGTGTGGCCGTACACCAACAGCGATGTGGTGGTGGATGATAACGGCGTGGGTTTCCGCTACAGCTTCAGTGCCCTGAAGGACCGGCACACGGCAGTGGAGGTGAATTACACCGACCCGCAGAACGGCTGGCAGACCTCCACGGAACTGGTGGAAGACCCGGAAGCCATACTGCGCTACGGACGCAACCTGCTGAAGATGGACGCGTTCGGCTGTACCAGCCGCGGTCAGGCCCACCGTGCCGGGCTGTGGGTGATAAAGACCGAACTGCTGGAAACGCAGACGGTGGATTTCACGCTCGGGTCACAGGGGCTGCGTCACACACCCGGTGACATCATTGAAATCTGTGATAACGACTATGCCGGGACCATGACCGGCGGACGTGTCCTGTCCATCGATGCCGCCAGCCGTACCCTGACGCTGGACCGGGAGGTGACACTGCCGGAGACCGGCACGGCCACTGTTAATCTGATTAACGGCAGCGGTAAGCCGGCGAGCGTGGCCATCACCGCACACCCCGCGCCTGACCGGATACAGGTCAGCACCCTGCCGGATGGTGTGGAGACATACGGTGTGTGGGGACTCTCCCTGCCGTCACTGCGTCGTCGCCTGTTCCGCTGTGTCTCCATCCGGGAAAACACGGACGGCACCTTTGCCATCACGGCGGTGCAGCACGTACCTGAAAAAGAAGCCATCGTGGATAACGGGGCCCGCTTTGAGCCGCAGTCAGACACCCTGAACAGCGTTATCCCACCGGCAGTGCAGCACCTGACGGTGGAGGTGAGCGCAGCTGACGGCCAGTATCTGGCGCAGGCTAAATGGGACACGCCGCGGGTGGTGAAGGGCGTGCGCTTCAGTCTGCGCCTGACCAGTGGTAAGGGAACGGATGCCAGACTGGTGACCACCGCCATCACCGCAGACACGGAGCACCGTTTCAGCGGCCTGCCACTGGGGGAATACACCCTGACGGTGCGGGCCATTAACAGCTACGGCCAGCAGGGCGAACCTGCGACCACCACCTTCCGGATTGCCGCACCGGCAGCACCGTCGCGGATTGAGCTGACGCCGGGGTATTTTCAGATAACGGCGGTCCCGCGTCTTGCGGTGTATGACCCGACGGTACAGTTTGAATTCTGGTTCTCAGAAAAACGCATCACGAACACGGCACAGGTGGAAAAATCTGCCCGTTATCTGGGGACCGGCAGTCAGTGGACTGTCCAGGGGAGCCGGATTAAGCCGGGGACGGATTTCTGGTTTTACGTGCGAAGCGTCAACCTGGTGGGAAAATCTGCTTTTGTGGAAGCCAGCGGGCAGCCCAGCAATGATGGTGAAGGGTATCTGGAAATTTTCCGGGGGCTGATAGATGAGACGCTTCTGGGCCAGGCACTGAAAGAGCGCATTGATGCTTCAGCGCTGCGTACGGAGGTCACGCAACTGGAAGAAGACATCCGTCAGCGGATGGACACGGATATCGCAGAAGTGACCCGGAAAATCGGGAAGGCGGAAAACAGCCTCACGCAGCTGGTTGCGAAAAAGAATGAGGACCAGACACTGGCCATCGCGCAGGTGAGCCAGAAAGTGGACCGGGTGAGCAGTGAAATCTCACAGACTGTCAGCCAGGGGCAGTCAGAAAACGCCCGACAGATAGCACAGGTCCGCCAGTACGTGGATAAAAAAGGGAGTGAAATTACCTCGACCACGGATAAAAAGCTGGGTGACCAGGCCGTGACCATACAGCAAATCCAGCGGGTTCAGTCAGACACGCGCAATGAGCTGAATGCCATGTATATGCTGAAGGTGCAGAAAACAAAAAACGGTATTCCCTATGTGGCCGGGATTGGTGCGGGGATTGAGGATGTTGATGGTCAGACGCTGAGCAGTATTCTGCTGCAGGCGGACCGTATCGCGATGATTACCCCGGAGAATGGCAACACCACGCCGCTGTTTGTGGCGCAGGGGAATCAGCTGTTCATGAACGACGTGTTCCTGAAGCGACTGTTTGCGGTGAGCATCACGTCATCCGGCAATCCTCCTACGTTTTCCCTGACGCCGGATGGCAGGCTGACAGCCCGCAATGCGGATATCAGTGGAGCCATCACGGCGAATACCGGCACGCTCAATAATGTCACCATTAACGAGAACTGTGTCATCAGAGGGAAACTGTCTGCAAACCAGATTGAAGGCGATCTCGTTAAAACAGTGGGTAAGGCTTTCCCCCGTGACTCCCGTGCACCGGAGCGTTGGCCATCAGGAACCATTACCGTCAGGGTTTATGACGATCAGCCGTTTAACCGGCAGATTGTTATTCCGGCGGTGGCTTTCAGCGGTGCCAGACATGAGCGGGAGAACAGCGATACTTATTCGTCATGCCGCCTGATAGTACGGAAAAACGGTGCTGAAATTTATAACCGTACCGCGCTGGATAATACGCTGATTTACAGTGGTGTTATTGATATGCCTGCTGGTCGCGGCCACATGACGCTGGAGTTTTCTGTATCAGCATGGTGGGTAAATGGCTGGTATCCCACAGCAAGTATCAGCGATTTGCTGGTTGTTGTGATGAAGAAAGCCACTGCAGGCATCACGATTAGCTGAATTTTATAACCCCAATACGGGCGCCAGAAATGGCGCCTTTTTTATTGCAGAAAAGCGAGAGGTAATTATGCGTAAAGTTTGTGCAGCCATTTTGTCCGCAGCCATCTGTCTGTCCGTATCCGGTGCGCCTGCATGGGCGTCTGAACATCAGCCCACACTGAGCGCGGGGTATCTTCATGCCCGTACGAACGCTCCCGGCAGCGATAATCTGAACGGGATTAACGTGAAATACCGTTATGAGTTTACGGACGCGCTGGGGCTGATTACGTCCTTCAGTTATGCCAATGCTGAGGATGAGCAAAAAACGCACTACAGCGATACCCGCTGGCATGAAGATTCCGTGCGTAACCGCTGGTTCAGCGTGATGGCGGGGCCGTCTGTACGCGTGAATGAATGGTTCAGCGCGTATGCGATGGTGGGTGTGGCTTACAGCCGTGTGTCGACTTTCTCCGGGGATTATCTCCGCGTAACTGACAACAAGGGGAAAACGCACGATGTGCTGACCGGAAGTGATGACGGTCGCCACAGCAACACGTCTCTGGCGTGGGGGGCTGGCGTGCAGTTTAACCCGACCGAATCCGTAACCATTGACCTTGCTTATGAAGGTTCCGGTAGTGGCGACTGGCGAACGGATGCATTTATTGTTGGTATCGGATACCGTTTCTGACAACAGACGCCGATTTATCTTCTGTAAATATTGTTATGATACGCAGGTTCATCCACCTTATGGGGTGAACTGCGTTTGAGGAAACGTAAAGTTACACTGTCCTGAAGCCCGTGGCGTCACTGCTGCGGGCTTTTTTTATTGGTGGAAAAGTATGACAGTAAAAATTTCTGGCGTGCTTAAAGATGGCACAGGAAAACCAGTACAGAACTGCACCATTGTGCTGAAGGCCAGACGAACCAGCAGCACGGTGGTGGTGAACACGGTGGCCTCTGAAAATCCGGATGAAGCCGGACGTTACAGCATGGATGTTGAGCATGGCCAGTACAGCGTCACCCTGCTGGTTGAAGGTTTTCCGCCTTCACATGCCGGGACCATTACCGTCTATGAAGGTTCCAGACCAGGTACGCTGAATGATTTTCTCGGTGCCATGACGGAGGATGATGTCCGACCGGAGGCACTGCGCCGCTTTGAGCAGATGGTGGAAGAGGTGTCACGTAACGCCTCCGCGGTTGCACAGAATACGGCAGCCGCGAAAAAATCAGCCAGCGATGCCAGTGCATCAGCCAGCGAGGCGGCAACTCATGCAACCGATGCTGCAGCCTCAGCACGTGCCGCCAGCACGTCAGCCGGACAGGCCGCGTCGTCGGCTCAGTCAGCGTCTTCCAGCGCAGGAACGGCATCGACAAAGGCCCGTGAAGCAGCAAAAAGTGCTGCTGCTGCAGAGTCATCAAAAAGCGCGGCAGCTACCAGCGCCAGTGCCGCGAAAACGTCAGAAACGAATGCCGCAGCATCACAAAAATCGGCAGCCACTTCTGCATCCACAGCGACCATGAAGGCGTCAGAAGCTGCCACCTCGGCACGGGGTGCGGCGGCCTCAAAAGAGGCAGCGAAATCTTCAGAAACGAATGCATCATCAAGTGCCAGTAGTGCAGCTTCCTCGGCAACGGCGGCAGGAAATTCCGCGAAGGCGGCAAAAACGTCCGAGACGAACGCTAAGTCTTCTGAAACAGCAGCGGGACAGAGCGCCTCAGCTGCGGCAGGTTCAAAAACAGCGGCTGCATTATCTGCCAGTGCCGCGTCAACAAGTGCCGGGCAGGCCTCAGCCAGTGCCACCGCCGCCGGAAAATCGGCAGAAAGCGCCGCATCATCCGCTTCAACAGCCACAACGAAGGCTGGCAAAGCCACTGAGCAAGCCACTGCAGCAGCGAGGTCTGCTTCTGCAGCAAAAACCTCTGAAACAAATGCAAAGACTTCAGCAGACAATGCTGCTTCCTCTAAGGCGGCAGCCGCATCGTCAGCCAGTTCAGCGGCGTCATCGGCATCATCTGCGTCTGCTTCAAAAGATGAGGCGACCAGACAAGCGTCAGCAGCGAAAGGTAGTGCCACGACAGCAACAACGAAAGCATCAGAGGCGGCAGGCAGTGCGACGGCTGCATCTCAGAGCAAAGTTGCTGCTGAATCCGCGGCAACGCGCGCCGAGACAGCAGCAAAACGGGCAGAGGATATTGCATCCGCCGTGGCGCTGGAGGATGCGAGCACGACGAAAAAGGGGATAGTACAGCTCAGCAGTGCAACAAACAGCACCAGTGAAAAGCTGGCGGCAACGCCAAAGGCAGTTAAAACTGTTAAAGATAGTTCAGTTCAAAAAACTGGCGACACAATGGGAGGGCAGTTAAAAATCAGCACGATAAATGCTCTTCGAATATTCAACCAAGCCTTTGGCCTTATTTTTAGGCGTTCCGAAGATCATCTTCATCTTATTCCGACTAATGAAGGGGAGGGGGAAAATGGAGACATCGGTTCATTAAGACCATTCTCTATAAACTTAAGATCAGGGTTGGTGTCCATCGGTAATGGACTAAAAGTTGGTGGTAGTGTTACTGGTAATTTGACCGGAAACGCAGATACTGCGACCAAGATCAAGACAGCACGTAAGATTGGGGGCGTGGCATTTGATGGATCGGCAGATATCAACTTGCCTGGAGTCAACGCTACCGGTAATCAAAACACTACAGGTAATGCTGCGACCGCCACGAAACTTCAGGCAGCCAGAACGATTAACGGTGTGTCATTTGATGGTAGTGCAAATATCACATTGACCCCTTCAAATATTGGGGCATTGGCATTAACTGGAGGGACTCTTTCAGGTGGTTTAACTGCTGCTGGTGAGGTTATTTCAAGGTCAGCAAATGGTCTGCGTATTGCCTATGGCAACTATGGATTCTTTATCCGAAATGATGGATCAAACACATATTTTATGTTGACAGATTCGGGTAACAGTCTTGGTACGCACAATAGCTTAAGGCCGTTTATAATTAGTAACCATACTGGCAATGTTACAATTGCAACTAAATTAAACGCGAGTGGTGGTATCACTGGATCTTTATCGGGTAATGCAAGCACAGCAACCAAATTGCAAACTGCAAGGACAATTAACGGCGTAAAATTTGACGGCTCGGCAAATATTGAAGCGTTTCCGCCAGGTGTTCCGCTGCCGTGGCCATCAGATACACCACCTGCAGGTTATGCGATCATGCAGGGGCAGACGTTTGATAAGGCAGCATATCCGAAACTGGCTATTGCCTATCCTTCAGGTGTTATTCCAGATATGCGCGGCTGGACAATCAAGGGCAAACCCGCCAGTGGCCGGGCCGTATTGTCTCAGGAACAGGACGGCATAAAATCGCACACCCACAGCGCCAGCGCATCCAGTACGGATTTGGGGACGAAAACCACATCGTCGTTTGATTACGGCACTAAATCCACGAATAACACCGGGGCGCATACGCACAGTCTGAGTGGCTCTACGGGGTCTGCCGGTGTTCATACTCATGGTAATGGTATTCGTTGGCCAGGAGGCGGCGGTTCTGCGTTAGCATTTTATGATGGCGGTGGGTTCACTTATGTCCAGAATTCACAGTATCAAGTAAGCCCGGAGACTTCTTCCTATAGATCGTATTATCAACGTATTCAGACACAGTCAGCAGGTGCTCATACCCACTCGCTGTCTGGTACTGCAGCAAGTTCTGGCGCACATGCACATACTGTAGGTATTGGTGCGCATACGCACTCCGTTGCGATTGGTTCACATGGACACACCATCACCGTTAACGCTGCGGGTAACGCGGAAAACACCGTCAAAAACATCGCATTTAACTATATTGTGAGGCTTGCATAATGGCATTCAGAATGAGTGAACAAGCACGGACCATAAAAATTTATAATCTGCTGGCCGGAACTAATGAATTTATTGGTGAAGGTGACGCATATATTCCGCCTCATACAGGTC
>OJXM01000131.1_pt1 | contig 18946 bp, 17 predicted proteins | sample 1600701 | NCBI WGS metagenome assembly OJXM01 (sample SAMN04436607, study PRJEB24849) | human gut metagenome | biome: human gut; feature: NICU; material: stool | host: Homo sapiens | place: USA: Saint Louis, MO | collected 2009-11-26 | reverse complement strand
TGACAGCCCTCAGTCATTTAGAAAGCAACTTTATTGCTTCTGCATAAAAAAATTATTGGGGATCCCTCAGCCCTGTGGGAGAGGGTCGGGGTGAGGGCATCAGACCGCACCTTACAAAAAAACTACACCTGACCAACATACAGATAAATTGCCAGAAAGTGGCACACGCTGCCGCCCAGCACAAAGCCGTGCCAGATGGCATGGTTGTACGGGATACGCTTGCAGACGTAGAAAATCACGCCCAGCGAGTAGATCACTCCGCCCACCGCCAGAAGCGTCACGCCCCCCACCGCCAGCTTAATGGCTAACTGATACACCACAATCAGCGACAGCCAGCCCATTGTCAGATAGGTGACCAGCGACAACACTTTGAACCGGTGCGCGATGGTCAGCTTGAACAGGATCCCCAGCAGCGCCAGGCTCCAGATTACAATCATCAGGCCACGCGACAGCGGTGAGTTGAGCCCCACCAGCAAAAATGGCGTGTAAGTGCCTGCAATGAGAAGATAGATTGCGCAGTGGTCAAATTTCTTGAGCCATATCTTCGCCCGTTGATGCGGAATAGCGTGATACAGCGTTGAGGCAAGGAAAAGCAGGATCATACTCCCGCCATACAGGCTGTAGCTGGTAATGGCCATCGCGCTGGCGTTGGTATCTACCGCCTGCACCAACAGCAATACTAAGCCGGCAATCCCAAACACCAGGCCAATGCCATGGCTTATACTGTTGGCTACTTCCTCAGCCAGCGAATATCCCTGTGCGATTAATGGTCTGCTCACCATACTTAACTCCGGGAAAACAAAAGATGATTATTCATCGCCAGTCTATGCTAACTGAGAATGATTCCAGTGAACACCTGTTAGCTAAAATAAATCCATAATCAAGATTTATCCTTAAAAATCAGTATAATGCAAAATAAATCCACCGCACAGGTGTAAATGATTTCATTAACACCTGAGTAATCAAGGAGATAAATCCGTCTCTCACCCTTCGTCATCATGGTATGCTTCAGGGATAGTGTCCGACAGCGAGTTTAGCCATTGTGAGTATGTTCAGCCATTCCGCCATTGCCAGCCTCAACAATCTGGAAATGATGGTTTACAACTATGTCATTAAGAACCGTGACAAAGTGATGTACATGACCATCCGCGAGCTGGCGGATGCGGCGGGAGTCTCTACCACTACTATCCTGCGCTTCTGCCGAAAGCTCAACTGCGAAGGCTACTCGGAATTTCGGGTGCGCTTTAAACTCTATCTGGAGCAGAACGAGCCCCAGCAGGCGAATTTTGGTGCCAGTGAAATTATCAGCTTCTTTAAAAGCGTAAATAACGAAGAGTTCGATGCGTTATTAGATAAAGCCGTCGATATTATTTTATCATCTGAACGAATTATTTTTGTTGGCGCAGGCACGTCCGGATCGCTGGCAAAATATGGCGCACGTTTCTTTTCAAATATCGGGAAATTCAGCAACCATATCGACGATCCTTATTTCCCGGTCACTAACGATATGGCTAAAAATGCGCTGGCCATTGTACTTTCCGTCTCCGGAGAAACCGAGGAAATCCTGCGCTTCGCCAGCCAGTTCAGCCTGCATCGCTGCAAGGTGCTCTCTGTCACCAGCCACGAACATTCTCGTCTCGCGAAGCTGGCGGACTTTAATCTCTCCTGGCATGTCCCCCAAACGCGCATAGGCGGCGTTTACGATATAACCACCCAAATTCCCGTCATCTATATTCTGGAATCATTAGGTCGGAAACTGGCGAAGAAATTAACAGAATAAAACATCCTGTTTTTTTGATGTGACAAATTACAATTTCCGCAAAATGTTATATCGTGACATTTATTTCCGCTTTGCTAGACTCGAAATCAATAAGTCCTGAATTGAGAATAGCAAAGATGAAAAAACTCACTTTACCGAAAGATTTTTTATGGGGCGGCGCGGTGGCGGCGCACCAGGTTGAAGGCGGCTGGAACAAAGGCGGCAAAGGGCCAAGCATTTGCGACGTGCTCACAGGCGGCGCACACGGCGTTCCGCGTGAAATCACGCAGGAAGTGATTGAAGGCAAATATTACCCGAACCACGAAGCCGTCGACTTTTACGGCCATTACAAAGAAGACATCAAGCTGTTTGCCGAGATGGGTTTCAAATGTTTCCGTACCTCAATCGCCTGGACGCGCATCTTCCCGAAAGGCGACGAAACTCAGCCAAACGAAGAGGGGCTGAAGTTTTACGACGACATGTTCGATGAACTGCTGAAGTACAACATCGAGCCGGTGATCACCCTCTCCCACTTTGAAATGCCGCTGCACCTCGTTCAGGAATACGGCGGATGGACCAACCGTAAAGTAGTCGATTTCTTTGTACGCTTCTCGGAAGTGGTATTTGAGCGCTACAAAAATAAGGTCAAATACTGGATGACCTTCAACGAAATCAACAACCAGCGCAACTGGCGTGAGCCGCTGTTCGGCTACTGCTGCTCTGGCGTGGTCTATACCGAGCACGACAACCCGGAAGAGACCATGTACCAGGTGCTGCACCACCAGTTCGTGGCCAGCGCGTTGGCGGTGAAAGCCGCCCGCCGCATTAACCCGGAGATGAAAGTCGGCTGCATGCTGGCGATGGTGGCGCTCTATCCGTACTCCTGCAAGCCAGAAGATGTCATGTTTGCTCAGGAATCCATGCGCGAGCGCTACGTCTTTACCGACGTACAGCTGCGCGGCTACTACCCGTCTTACGTGCTGAACGAGTGGGAACGCCGTGGCTTCTCCATCAAAATGGAAGCAGGCGACCAGCAGATCCTGCGTGAAGGCACCTGCGATTACTTAGGTTTCAGCTACTACATGACCAACGCGGTCAAAGCGGAAGGCGGCACCGGTGACGCCATTTCCGGCTTCGAGGGCAGCGTGCCGAACCCACACGTCAAGGCGTCCGACTGGGGCTGGCAGATTGACCCTGTGGGCCTGCGTTATTCGCTGTGTGAACTGTACGAGCGCTACCAGAAGCCACTGTTTATCGTGGAAAATGGTTTCGGCGCCTACGACAAGGTGGAAGAGGACGGCAGCATCAACGATGACTACCGCATCGACTACCTGCGCGCCCATGTGGAAGAGATGATGAAGGCGGTGACCTGGGACGGCGTGGATCTGATGGGCTACACTCCGTGGGGCTGCATCGACTGCGTCTCCTTCACCACCGGCCAGTACAGCAAGCGCTACGGCTTTATCTACGTCAACAAGCACGACGACGGCACCGGTGACATGTCCCGCTCCCGTAAGAAGAGCTTTGAGTGGTATAAAACCGTCATTGCCAGCAACGGCGAAACGCTGTAATGGCTTGCCCTCTCTGCAAGCGGAGAGGGCAAACTGCTTATCTTCCAGACACTTCTTTACAGCTTTTGCGTTGCCAAAATATGTTCGCCCGATAATATAGGCATCCTGAATATTTGAGGCGAACATGATTAAGCGACAACGCAACGCTATCCTGCTTGTAGCCCTGGCCTGCCTGGTGGTACTGATATGTACCGCCCAGCGGATGGCCGGGATGCACGCGCTTGTCATGAACGTCACCGCCACGAGCCAGTTTGTCCAGCAGGGGCAGGAGAGTGCCGACGCACCGGTAACCCCGTGTGAGCTAAGCGCCAAGTCGCTGATGTCGGTCCCGCCTGTTTTGTTTGAAGGCGCCCTGATTGCCGTCACCCTGCTGCTGGCGTTGCTGGCAGCCAGTCCACCGCGCCGCGAACGGCAGTGGCCTCCCCGCGTTATCTCCCCGCCCCGGTTAAGGGTGCATCTGCGATTATGCGTCTTCCGTGAATGAGCCTTCGCCTGTTACTTCAGGTTAATTCATCATTTACGGAGAAAATTTATGTTTACTGTATTCAGGCGACTGCTGGTCTGCCTGCTTTGGCTATGGCTGCCCCTCAGCCAGGCTGCCGACAGCGGCTGGCTGCGCGCCGCCGATAATCAGCACGCCAGCGTCAGGCTGCGTGCGCAACCTGAAAGCACTGGCGAAACCCGCCTGCTGCTGGACGTCACCCTGCAAAAAGGCTGGAAAACCTACTGGCGCTCGCCGGGTGAAGGCGGCGTCGCACCCGCGATTAAATGGCATCAGCCCGTCGAGGCGATCTGGCGCTGGCCTGTGCCGCAGCGTTTCGACGTCGCGGGCATCACCACGCAGGGCTACCACGGCGATGTCAGCTTTCCCCTCACTCTGCGGGGCGACGTCCCGACGATCCTGAGCGGCGTGCTGACGCTCTCCACCTGTAGCAACGTCTGTATTCTTACCGATTACTCGTTTTCGCTGAACATGACCGCATCCGCAGGCGCCAGTTTTGATTACGATTTCAGTCGGGCCATGGGCACCCTTCCGCTCAGCGGCGGGTTGACCTCAACGCTTAACGCCACCTATGCCCCCGGCAAGCTGACCGTAACGGCGCAGCGTGACGCAGGCTGGCAGGCGCCGTCGCTGTTTATCGACGGTATGGATGATGTTGATTTCGGCAAACCGGCCCTCACCGTGCGCGGTGATTCGCTGGTCGCCACCGTGCCCGTGACGGACAGTTGGGGCGAGGCCGCGCCCAACCTCAGCGGCAAAACCCTGTCGCTGGTTCTGGCCGATAGCGGGCAGGCGCAGGAGTCCAGCCTGAGCATTCAGCCGGGGAACGCCGCGCCGACGCTCCCGTTAGGCTGGGTGCTGCTGATGGCGCTGGCTGGTGGCCTGATCCTCAACGTTATGCCCTGCGTGCTGCCGGTGCTGGCCATGAAGCTGGGCACGCTGATGCAAACCGAACGGCAGGCGCGCGGTCAGGTACGCCGACAGTTTCTTGCATCGGTAGCCGGGATCGTGATCTCGTTCCTCGCACTGGCGCTGATGATGACGGTATTACGTTTAGGCAATCAGGCGCTCGGCTGGGGGATCCAGTTCCAGAACCCGTGGTTTATTGCCGCGATGGCGCTGGTAATGGTGCTCTTCAGCGCCAGCCTGCTGGGGTTGTTTGAAATCCGTCTCCCTTCCGGCGCCAGCACCTTCCTCGCCACGCGCGGCGGCAACGGGCTTGCGGGTCATTTCTGGCAAGGCGCGTTTGCCACGCTGCTGGCGACACCCTGCACCGCACCGTTCCTGGGGACGGCGGTCTCGGTCGCGCTGGCGGCGCCGCTTCCCCTGCTGTGGGGGATCTTCCTGGCGATGGGTATCGGTATGAGCCTGCCGTGGCTGCTGGTGGCGGCCTGGCCGGGGCTGGCCCTGCGGTTGCCGCGTCCGGGGCGCTGGATGAACGTTGTACGCATAGTGCTGGGGATAATGATGCTCGGCTCATCGCTGTGGCTGCTGAGCCTGCTGACGGTGCATATTGGCAGCCTGCCCGTCATTACGCTGGGCGTGCTGCTGATCCTTGCGCTGTTGCTGGTCACCGCCTGGCGCTACCGCTGGCAAACGGCACTGCGCGCCGGGGTATTAGCTGTACTGGTGGCCGGGGTGGTCGCGTTTGTTTCCGGCTCCGGCGGCGAGGGCTCCCGCCGCGATCGTATTCACTGGCAGCCGCTCAGCGAGCAGGCCATTGCCCGCGCGCTGGCGGAGAACAAACGGGTGTTCGTCGACGTGACCGCCGACTGGTGCGTGACCTGTAAAGCCAATAAATACAACGTGCTGCTGCGCGACGACGTGCAGGATGCGTTCTCCGCCCCGGACGTTGTCGCCCTGCGCGGCGACTGGAGCCGCCCCTCAGATACCATCAGCCAGTTTTTAACCACGCGCGGCAGCGCCGCCGTGCCGTTTAACCAGATCTACGGACCGGGATTACCGCAGGGCCACGTGCTGCCTGCGTTGTTAAGCCGCGAAGCGGTGCTGAGCACCCTGTCCGATGCAAAAGGAAAATAACATGAGAACCTTCGTTGCCTTACTTCTGCTGTCGTTATCAACGTTCGGTTTCGCCGCACCGTCAGATGACGCTTCCAACGACCAGCTGGCAAAACTGCTGTTTAACGACCCCAACAGCCCGCGAACCGGCGCGACATCGCCGAAGCTCACCATCGTCTCCTTCACAGACTACAACTGCCCGTATTGCAAGCAGTTCGACCCAATGCTGGAGAAAATCGTGCACGATAATCCCGACGTGCAGCTCATCATCAAACTGCTGCCGTTCAAGGGACAAAGCTCGGTAAATGCCGCGAAAGCGGCGCTCTCAACGTGGCAGCAGGCGCCGGATCAATTCTGGGCACTACACCAGCGGCTGATGATGAAAAAGGGCTATCACGATGACGCCAGCATCGCCGCCGCGCAGGTGAAGACCGGGACGGACAGCATTAAAACCGATGATAAAACCATGGACAGCGTAAAGATGAACCTGATCCTGGCGCAGGTGCTGAATATTCAGGGCACCCCGGCGACCATCATCGGTGACCAGATGGTGGCGGGCGCAATCCCGTATGACGATCTGGAGGGGCTGGTCAAAGAACAGCTGGCAAACGCCCGTGGCAAGTAAGCTTCCTCGCCTGCTGCGCGAGCTGGCCGTGTGGCTGCTGATTGGCGTAGCCGTGAGCCTGGCGGTGGACTATTTCCGCCAGCCCGCGCTGCCGCAGAATTTCTCCGCGACGGCACTGCACACCCTCGACGGTCAGCCCGTCGATCTTATCGCCATGAGTAAGGAGCGACCGCTGCTGGTCTACGTCTGGGCGACATGGTGCGGCGTCTGCCGCTACACCACGCCGTCGGTGGCGGCGATTGCCGCGGACGGGGGTAACGTGATGTCGGTTGCGCTGCGCTCGGGCGATAACGCGACGCTCGAAACATGGATGAGGAAGAAGAAGGCGATGATGCCCACGGTCAACGACGCCAGCGGAGAACTGGCGCGTCAGTGGGACGTTCAGGTTACGCCAACGCTGGTGGTGATCTCTCACGGTGAAGTGAAGTCGATCACCACCGGCTGGACCAGCGGCTGGGGAATGCGCCTGCGGCTGTGGCTGGCGTCGTAGCGTTACTTCCCGCCAGCCAGCTCCAGGAAGCTACCGGTGACATAGGAGGCTTTGTTGCTCAGCAGCCAGGTAATGGCCTGGGCGACCTCCTCCGGCTGACCGCCACGCTGCATCGGTAACATCGACTTCACCCGATCCACACGCCCCGGCTCGCCGCCGGAGGCGTGAATATCGGTATAAATCAGGCCTGGCCGCACGCAGTTAACGCGAATGCCCTGCGCCGCCACCTCCAGCGCGAGGCCGGTTGTCAGGGAATCCACGGCCCCTTTGGAGGCAGCATAATCCACATACTCCCCCGGTGCGCCCAGTCGTGAGGCCGCCGAGGAGACATTCACAATCGCGCCGCCCTTGCCGCCGTGTTTATGCGACATGCGCTTCACCGCCTCACGGCAGCAGAGAAAATAGCCAGTGACGTTGGTGGACAGCACGCGGTTAATACGTTCAGCGGAGAGGTTTTCGATGGAGGATTGTTCAAACAAAATCCCGGCGTTGTTCACCAGCGCGGCGAGCGGCTCACCTTCGCGATCGATGCTGTCGAACATCGCCATCACCTGCGATTCATCGCTGATATCCGCGCGCACGGCAAAGGCCTTACCGCCCGCGTCCACGATCTGATTAATAACCTCTGTCGCGGCTTTGATGTTGTGATGAAAATTCACCGCAACGGTGTAGCCTTCGCTTGCCAGCTGTAGCGCGGTGGCTTTACCAATACCCCGGCTGGCGCCGGTGACCAATGCAATTGCCATTCTGTTCTCCAAATAAAAAAGCCGGGTGGCGGCTTCGCCTTACCCGGCCTACGTTACTACAGGAACAACGTTACTGGTATTCGCTCATCGGCACGCAGGAGCAGAACAGGTTACGGTCGCCGTAAACATCATCAAGACGTTTCACGGTTGGCCAGTATTTGTTTGCTACACCTGCCGGGAAGACAGCCAGCTCGCGGGTATAACCGTGGTTCCACTCTGCCACCAGTTCGTTCTGGGTATGCGGCGCGTTAACCAGGGGGTTATCTTCCAGCGTCCATTCCCCGCCTTTCACGCGGTCGATTTCGCTGCGGATCGCCAGCATCGCGTCGATAAAGCGATCCAGCTCCACCTTGCTTTCAGACTCGGTCGGCTCAACCATCAGCGTTCCTGCAACCGGGAAGGACATGGTTGGCGCGTGGAAGCCGTAGTCGATCAGACGCTTGGCAATATCCAGCTCGCTGATGCCCGTCTCTTCTTTCAGAGGACGAATATCGAGGATGCATTCGTGCGCCACGCGACCATCGCGGCCGGTGTAGAGCACCGGATAGGCGTCTTTCAGACGTGTTGCGATGTAGTTGGCGTTGAGGATCGCCACCTGGCTGGCCTGCTTGAGCCCTTCCGCGCCCATCATGCGGATGTACATCCAGCTGATTGGCAGGATAGAGGCGCTGCCGAACGGTGCCGCGGAGACCGCGCCCTGACGGGTCAGCATGCCTTCAATCTGCACCACGCTATGGCCTGGCACAAACGGTGCCAGGTGCGCTTTGACGCCGATTGGGCCCATGCCCGGGCCGCCGCCGCCGTGCGGAATGCAGAACGTTTTATGCAGGTTGAGGTGCGACACGTCCGCGCCAATAAAGCCCGGAGAGGTGATGCCCACCTGGGCGTTCATGTTCGCGCCGTCGAGGTAAACCTGGCCGCCGAACTGATGCACCACTTCACACACTTCACGGATCGTTTCTTCGTACACGCCGTGGGTGGACGGGTAGGTCACCATGATGCAGGAGAGTTTGTCGCCTGCCTGCTCGGCTTTGGCGCGCAGGTCGGCCAGATCGATGTTGCCGTTTTTGTCGCACGCCACAACCACCACTTCCATTCCTGCCATCTGGGCAGAAGCCGGGTTGGTACCGTGGGCAGAGCTTGGGATCAGACAGATATCGCGGTGGCCTTCGTTGCGGCTTTCGTGATAGTGACGGATCGCCAGCAGACCGGCGTATTCACCCTGCGCACCGGAGTTCGGCTGCATGCAGAGCGCGTCGTACCCGGTCAGCTTCACCAGCCAGTCGGAGAGCTGGTTGATCATCATGTGATAACCTTCCGCCTGCTCAGCCGGGCAGAACGGGTGCAGCTCGGAGAATTCAGGCCAGGTGATTGGGATCATCTCAGCCGCGGCGTTCAGCTTCATGGTGCAGGAGCCCAGCGGGATCATCGCCTGGTTCAGCGCCAGATCTTTACGTTCCAGAGAGTGCATGTAACGCATCATCTCGGTTTCGCTGTGATAGCGGTTGAACACCGGGTGAGTCAGGATCGCGTCGTCGCGCAGCATGCTTTCCTGAATGGCGCGGCTGTCGAGCGCAACCTCTTTGTCGAGCGTATCAACGTCCAGACCCTGTGCGTCACCCAGCAATACGCTGAACAGGGTCAGGATATCGTCACGGGTGGTGCTTTCGTCCAGCGTAATACCGACCGCATTGTGAATGTCGCTGCGCAGGTTGATTTGTGCTGCCTCGGCGCGCGCCAGCACGGCCGCTTTGTCTGCCACCTCGACGCACAGGGTGTCGAAGTAGTGCTCATGACGCAGTCTGAGACCTTTCTGTTGCAGACCGCAGGCCAGGATATCGGCCAGACGGTGGATGCGGCTGGCAATGCGTTTCAGACCTGCCGGACCGTGGAACACCGCGTATAAGCTGGCAATGTTAGCCAGCAGCACCTGCGAGGTACAGATGTTGGAGTTCGCTTTCTCGCGGCGGATATGCTGCTCGCGGGTCTGCATCGCCATGCGCAGCGCGGTGTTACCGGCGGCATCTTTCGATACGCCGATAATACGGCCTGGCATGGAACGTTTAAATTCATCTTTCGCGCCAAAGAACGCCGCGTGCGGGCCGCCGTAGCCCATCGGCACGCCGAAGCGTTGCGCTGAGCCGAAGACAATATCCGCGCCCTGTTTACCTGGCGCCGTCAGCAGCACCAGCGCCATAAAATCAGCGGCGACGCTAACAATAACCTTACGGGATTTGAGCTCGGCGATCAGCGCGCTGTAATCATGCACTTCCCCGGTGGTGCCCACCTGCTGTAACAGCACGCCGAAGACGTCCTGGTGATCCAGCACTTTGTCAGCGTCGTCGACAATCACCTCAAAGCCGAAGGTTTCCGCACGGGTGCGCACCACGTCCAGCGTCTGGGGATGCACGTCCGCCGCGACGAAGAAGCGGTTGGCGTTTTTCAGCTTGCTCACGCGCTTCGCCATCGCCATCGCTTCAGCGGCGGCAGTGGCTTCATCCAGCAGAGAGGCAGAGGCGATATCCATACCGGTCAGATCCAGCGTCACCTGCTGGAAGTTCAGCAGCGCTTCCAGACGGCCCTGGGAGACTTCTGGCTGATACGGGGTGTAAGCGGTGTACCAGCCCGGATTTTCCAGCATATTACGCAGGATCACCGGCGGTAATTGCACGTTGGTGTAGCCCATGCCGATGTAAGACTTATAGCGCTTGTTAAGGCCGGCGATGGCCTTCAGCTCCGCCAGCGCGGCGAACTCCGTCGTGGACTCGCCTACCTGCGGCGGTGTGGCAAGCTGGATGTCTTTTGGCACGATCTGGCCGATCAGTGCGTTTAATGAATCCGCGCCAACTGTCTTCAGCATCTCCTGCTGTTGCTGAGCATCCGGCCCAATGTGACGTTCAATGAAGGCGCCACGGTTTTCAAGCTGGCTTAAAGTCTGTGTCATGAGCGATGGTTCCTGAAACGTGCAGTGAATCGTAATTATCTGTAACGCTGTTGCCCGGTGGCGCTAACGCTTACCGGGCCTACGTAGATCTGTAGGCCGGATAAGCGCAGCGCCATCCGGCACAACGTTATTCGTCTTCCAGTAGTGCTTCGTACGCGGTCGCATCCAGCAGCGCGGCAACCTGCGCTTCGTCGCTGGCTTTGATCTTAAAGATCCAGCCGCTTTCATAAGGCTCGCTGTTCACCAGCTCCGGGGAGTCGCTCAGCGCGTCGTTCACGGCAACAATTTCACCGCTCACCGGAGCGTAGATGTCAGAGGCCGCTTTAACGGATTCCGCCACCGCACAGTCGTCGCCTGCGCTCACGGTTGCGCCCACTTCCGGCAGGTCAACAAACACCATGTCGCCCAGCAGTTCCTGCGCGTGCTCGGTGATCCCAACGGTGTAAGTGCCGTCCGCCTCTTTGCGCAGCCACTCGTGTTCTTTGCTGTATTTCAGTTCTGCTGGCACATTGCTCATTGAAGTTCTCCTGATAAAAATAGTTAGGCGACCGGCTTACCGGCGCGAACAAAAATCGGTTTGGTCACGTTGACCGGCATTTCGCGGTTGCGGATCTGCACCACCGCCGTTTCGCCAATCCCCGCTGGCACGCGTGCCAGTGCAATACTGTAGCCGAGCGTCGGGGAGAACGTTCCGCTGGTGATCACGCCTTCGCGATGATTGCCATCGGCATCGGTGAAGCGCACCGGCAGCTCGCCGCGCAGAACGCCTTTTTCTTTCATCACCAGGCCAACCAGCTGTTCAGTGCCCTTCTCGCGCTGCATCTCCAGCGCTTCACGGCCAATAAAATCACGGTCAGCCGGTTCCCACGCGATGGTCCAGCCCATGTTGGCCGCCAGCGGTGAGACGCCTTCGTCCATCTCCTGACCGTAGAGGTTCATCCCCGCTTCCAGACGCAGCGTATCGCGCGCGCCCAGGCCCGCAGGCTTCACACCCGCCTCCACCAGCGCACGCCAGAAATCGGCGGCCTTTTCGTTTGGCATTGCAATTTCGTAGCCCGCTTCACCGGTGTAGCCGGTGGTGGCGATAAACAGATCCCCCGCCTGCACGCCGAAGAACGGCTTCATGCCTTCGGTTGCTTTGCGCTGCTCGTCGCTGAACAGAGACGCGGCTTTCGCCTGGGCGTTTGGCCCCTGCACCGCAATCAGCGACAGATCGTCACGAACGGTGATGTCGATGGCGTAAGGTTCAGCGTGTTGGGAAATCCAGGAGAGGTCTTTTTCGCGGGTGGCGGAGTTTACAACGAGGCGGAAGAAATCTTCGGTGAAGTAGTAGACGATGAGGTCGTCAATCACGCCGCCAGAGGCATTAAGCATGCCGGTATAGAGCGCTTTGCCCGGCGTTTTTAGTTTGGCGACGTCGTTTGCCAACAGATAACGCAAAAACTCCCGGGTGCGGCTTCCGCGCAGGTCGACAATCGTCATATGAGACACGTCGAACATACCGGCATCGGTGCGCACCGCGTGGTGCTCATCAATCTGCGAGCCGTAGTGCAGCGGCATCATCCAGCCGTGGAAGTCCACCATGCGGGCGCCGCATAACACGTGCTGTTCGTACAAAGGAGTCTGTTGAGCCATCTTTTCCTCGTTGAAAAATTCACCGTGAAACCCGGTGTCGACCTCGCGATCGGGGGCCGACGCAAACGTTCTCTTTTACCTGAACTTACCACCGAAACCGGCGGTTAACCATAAGGTAAAACGGGTCATCACATTAGCTTATGACCAAAAATCGCTGAAAAGCCTACAGAGTTATTCACTGGTAAAATGCGATTAAACCCGCATAAAATTAACATCGAGCTAACAGGATTTAGCAGATGGTGATATTTCGTGCGGAAAAACGGGCCGAATTTCCGTAACATAAAAATAGTAAGATTAGATTTTCTAATGCGAAAAATGACGTGAAATTAGATTATTTCAAACGAGGAGATTTCCCCGGCGCGAAGGCCGGGAAAATAAAGTGTGACGGGGATCGAGATTAACGTAACCAGTCGGGAAGATCGTTAAGGCCCATTGCCTGGCGAAGAAGCTGCGGTTTGACGCCGGGAAGGGTGTCGGCCAGTTTGAGGCCGATATCGCGCAGCAGTTTTTTCGCCGGGTTCGCTCCGGCAAATAGCTCGCGGAAGCCCTGCATACCCGCCAGCATCATCGCCGCACTGTGTTTGCGGCTGCGCTCGTAGCGACGCAGATACAGATGCTGACCAATATCTTTACCTTCCCGATGCAGACGACGCAGCTCTTCAACCAGCTCGGCCGCGTCCATAAAGCCGAGGTTCACCCCCTGCCCGGCCAGCGGATGAATCGTATGCGCCGCATCCCCCACCAACGCCAGACGGTGCGCCGCAAACTGACGCGCGTAGCGACCGGTTAACGGAAACGCCTGGCGTTCGCTTTCAAGCGTGCACAGGCCCAGACGGTTATCAAACGCCACGCATAGCGCCTGATTAAAGGCGTCCGGCGTCGCCTCCTGCATCTGCTGCGCTTTCTCCGGCTCTAAAGACCAGACGATGGAGCAGAGATGCGGATCGGCAAGCGGCAGGAAGGCCAGAATGCCATCATTGTGGAAAATCTGGCGCGCCACGCCGCCATGCGGCTCTTCGGTGCGGATTGTGGCAACCAGGGCGTGATGACGGTAATCCCAGAAGGTCAGCGGAATATCCGCTTTGTTACGCAGCCAGGAATTGGCGCCGTCGGCACCCACTACCAGCCGCGCGGTCAGCATGTCGCCGCTTTCAAGAGTGATAAACGCGTCGTTTTCGCCCCACGCCACCTGCTGAAGTTTCGCCGGTGCGATCAGCGTGACGTCGCTGCACTGCTGCGCTTTTTGCCACAGCGCGTGGTGGATCACCGCGTTTTCAACGATGTGCCCAAGGTGGCTGTAGCCCATGCTTTCATCGTCAAACGCGATATGGCCGAAGCTGTCTTTATCCCACACTTCCATGCCATGGTAACAGCTGGCACGCAGCGCCACGATTTCAGACCAGACGCCAAGGTGCGTCAGTAGCTTTTCGCTGGCGGCATTGATCGCCGAGACGCGCAGCTCCGGCGGTGCATCCTGCGCCATGGGCTGCGGCGCATTTTGCTCAAGCACCGCCACGCGCAGGCCGCTGCCCTGTAAACCACAGGCCAGCGCCAGTCCTACCATTCCGCCGCCGACAATGGCGACATCAACATTTTGCACGGTGATTACTCCTTAACGCGCGACCCAACCCAGGGTCCGCTGCGCCAGCACGTCACGTGCCGGAATGAACAGTTCCATCGCCATCAGCCCAAGGTTGCGACCCGCAACCAGCGGTGCCCAGCGATTGGCAAACAGGTGGACTAAACCGTCGGTAACGCCAATGGTCGCCGCTTTGTCCGCCTGACGTCGTTTCTGGTAATGGCTCAGCACTGAGTATGCGCCACAATCCTGTTGTTCGCTCCACGTCTGCGCCAGTAGTTCAGCCAGGCTCATCACGTCGCGCAGGCCAAGGTTAAAGCCTTGCCCGGCGATGGGGTGCAGCGTCTGCGCGGCGTTGCCGACCAGGGCGACGCGATGGGAGACAGTCTGCGATGCGGTCGTCAGCGCGAGCGGATAGGCCACGCGTTTTCCGGCCTGGGTGATACGCCCAAGCCGCCAGCCGAAGGCTTTTTGCAGCTCGGAACTAAAACGTTCGTCGGACCAGGAGAGAACCTCATCGGCCCGGTCCTGCGCATGGCACCACACCAGCGAGCAGCGCCCGTTCGACATCGGCAGCATGGCCAGCGGGCCGTGCTCCGTGAAGCGCTCAAATGCCCTGCCGTTATGCGTGCCAGCCGTAGAGACGTTAGCGATGACCGCCACCTGCCCATAGGGTTCAGAGCGCAATTCGACGCCGCACTGCGTGGCGATCGCGGAGCGTGAACCATCCGCCGCCACCAGCAGTTCCCCCTCCAGCGTGGTGCCGTTGTCCAGCGTCACGCTGACGGCTTCGTCACGGCGGCTAAAGCTGGCGACGCGCGCCGGACAGTGCAGCGTGACGCCAGGCGCGTCCTGTAAAAGACGAAACAGCCGCAGCCCTACGTCATGCAGCTCGACAACCTGCCCCAGCGCCTCGATCCGGTAATCGTGGGCATCCAGCGTCACAAACCCGGCGTGCCCGCGATCGCTGACGTGAACGGTGCCGATCGCCGTTGCGCAATCCGCTATCGCCTGCCAGATCCCAATACGCGCAAGCTGCTGACAGGTTCCCTGCGCCAGCGCGATAGCGCGGGCGTCGAAACCGGGATGATCGGTCGCCTGCGGCGCGACCGCCTCAACCAGATGCACCGGAAGCTGGCCTTGGGTTAACTGCGAAATAGCCAACGCCAGAGTAGCGCCGGTCATGCCTCCGCCAACGATGATTACGCTCATCCGCGTGCCGCCGCCATCAGCGCCTCGATGTCGTCGGCTTTTTTCACCACGGTCGCGGTCAGGTTTTCGTTACCGGTTTCGGTGATGACGATGTCATCTTCAATACGAATGCCGATCCCGCGGTACTGTTCCGGCACGTCGGCATCCGGCGCGATGTACAGCCCCGGCTCAACGGTCAGCACCATGCCTGGCTCCAGCACGCGCGAACGTTCCGGACCGTATGCCCCCACGTCATGCACATCCAGCCCCAGCCAGTGGCTCAGGCCATGCATAAAGTACGGACGATGGGCGTTTTCGGTTATAAGGGTGTCCACATCGCCTTTCAGAATGCCGAGCTTCACCAGCCCGGTAATCATGATGCGCACCACCTCGCCCGTAACCTCTTGGATGGAGGTGCCAGGGCGGAACAGCGTCAGCGCGGTCTCCAGAGACTCAAGCACGATGTCATAGATTTCACGCTGCGCTGGGGTGAATTTACCGTTCACCGGGAAGGTACGGGTGATGTCGCCCGCGTAACCCTGATATTCACAGCCGGCGTCAATCAGCACCAGATCGCCGTCGCGCAGTTCACTTTCGTTTTCGGTATAGTGCAGAATGCAGCCGTTTTCCCCGCCGCCTACGATGGTGTTATAGGACGGGAAGCGCGCGCCGTGACGGTTAAATTCATGGTGAATTTCCCCTTCAAGCTGGTACTCGAACATACCGGGACGGCACTTTTCCATGGCGCGGGTATGCGCCAGGGCGCTGATTTCGCCCGCGCGGCGCATCACATTCAGCTCTTCTTCAGACTTAAACAGGCGCATCTCATGCACCACCGGTCGCCAGTCTGTCAGGGTTGCGGGTGCAGACAAATTCTGACGTGAGCCTTTACGCAGCTTATCCAGCGCAGTGAAAACAATCTCATCCGCATACGCGTATTCACCCTGCGCGTGGTACAGCACGTCCAGGCCGTTGAGCAGTTGATAGAGCTGCTGGTTGATTTCGCTGTAGGCCAGCGCGCGGTCCACGCCCAGTTTTTCCGGCGCCGCCTCCTGACCTAAGCGGCGGCCAAACCAGATTTCCGCGGTCAGATCGCGCACGCGGTTGAAAATCACGCTGTGGTTGTGGGTGTCATTGCTTTTAATCAGCACCAGTACCGCTTCCGGCTCGTTAAACCCGGTGAAGTACCAGAAATCACTGCTCTGGCGATAGGGGTATTCGCTGTCGGCGCTGCGCGTCACTTCCGGCGCGGCGAAAATCAGGGCAGCGCTTCCCGGCTGCATTTTTGCCAGCAGCGCCTGACGACGGCGAGAATACTCTTGACTGGAGATAACCATGACACCCTCCTGTGCGTTATTTTTCTTAGTGTAATGTTGGCTTGCGAACTTCCGGCGCGGTCGGCTGCGAGCGCGTAAAGTTGTCGTGGCACAGCAGAGACGCCACGCGCACGTACTCGATGATCTCTTCGAGAGACATCTCCAGCTCTTCCTGGTCTTCGTCTTCATCGTAGCCGAGCTGGGCGATGTTACGCAGATCGTCGATCGCTTCACCCGCTTCGCCGGTCACTTTATCCAGTTTAGGCTGGGTTACGCCCAGGCCAAGCAGATAGTGGTTTACCCAACCCGCGAGCGCATCAGCGCGATCGAAGACGCTGACATCGTCGCCTTCAGGCAGATAAAGCTGAAAAAGAAAGCCATCGTCTTCCAGGGAATCGCTGGTTGCGGCGTGCATTTTACGCAGCGCTTCCGCCAGTTCGTGGCCAAACGCCAGCCCTTCGTTGGTGAGGTCGTGGATCAGCGGCTGCCATGAGCTGTCGCTGTTTCCGCCGCACAGTATGCCGCTGATCAGACCGTGCATTTCGGCAGGGGTTAGACCGACTCCCTGCTGGTTCAGTAACTGGTTTAAATCCTTGTAACCAGGCATTTCGTTCTGTATAGACATACGCATTCGTCATCAAAGGGAGGATATTCATGATATGCTACCACTTTGGACCCTGGTGATACCAGAAAAGGGCTTGTATCTTCACATCAGGGTAGCTATAGTGTCGCCCCTTCGCAGCCCCCGGGGCAGTAAGCGAAGGCAGCGCAGTCAATCAGCAGGAAGGTGGCATGTCTGCACAACCCGTCGATCTCCAGATTTTTGGCCGTTCACTGCGAGTGAATTGTCCGCCTGAACAAAGGGATGCTTTGAATCAGGCTGCGGACGATTTGAATCAGCGGTTGCAAGATCTAAAAGAACGCACTAGAGTCACAAATACTGAGCAGCTGGTTTTCATCGCCGCGTTGAACATCAGCTATGAACTGACTCAGGAAAAAGCGAAGACCCGCGATTACGCGGCAAGCATGGAGCAGCGCATTAAAATGCTCCAGCAGACCATTGAACAGGCATTGCTTGATCAAGGTCGCAGTCCTGAAAGACCGGGACCAAAGTTTGAATAACACTTCTCAGTTGACTATGGTAGAGTAACTGTGAAGACAAAATTTCTCTGAGATGTTTGCAAGCGGGCCAGTCCCCTGAGCCGATATTTCATACCACAAGAATGTGGCGCTCCATGGTTGGTGAGCATGCTCGGTCCGTCCGAGAAGCCTTAAAACTATGACGACACATTCACCTTGAACCAAGGGTTCAAGGGTTACAGCCTGCGGCGGCATCTCGGAGATTCCCTCTCTCTTCTTCTACCAACTACCATGACTCAATTCCCTGAAGTCTCTGCTTCACGCCAGGATATCCGTCAGCTCATTCGCCAGCGTCGTCGTGCCTTAAGCGCCGAACAACAGGCACAGTTTGCCCAGCAGGCCGCCGCCCGTATGATGGCCTATCCGCCTGTGGTGATGGCAAACACCGTCGCCCTGTTTCTTTCGTTTGATGGTGAGCTGGATACCCAACCACTTATCGACCAGCTCTGGCGCGCCGGGAAAAAAGTTTATCTGCCGGTGCTGCATCCCTTTAGCCGGGGCAATCTGCTGTTTCTGCACTACCATCCGCACAGCGAGCTGGTGGTGAATCGTCTGAAAATCACCGAACCCAAACTCGACGTGCGCGATGTGCTGCCGCTATCTGAACTGGATGTGCTGATTACGCCGCTGGTGGCGTTTGACGAGCAGGGACAGCGATTAGGTATGGGCGGTGGTTTTTACGACAGAACGCTACAAAACTGGCAGCAGTACGGGTTGCAGCCGGTGGGCTATGCGCATGATTGTCAGGGCGTGGAGGCATTACCCGTGGAGAAATGGGATGTGCCGTTGCCAGCGGTGGTGACGCCCAGTAAAACCTGGACCTGGTAGAACAAAGCCGGGTGGCGGCTACGCCTTACCCGGCCTACATAAATCCTCGAACATTGTAGGTCGGGTAAGCGTGAGCGCCACCCGACACACAGACCGCACGACCGTTGTAGGTCGGGTAAGCGTAAGCGCCACCCGACACACAGACCGCACGAACATTGTAGGTCGGGTAAGCGTGAGCGCCACCCGACACACAGACCGCACGAACATTGTAGGTCGGGTAAGCGTAAGCGCCACCCGATACACAGACCGCACGAACATTGCAGGTCGGGTAAGCGTAAGCGCCACCCGACACCACAGACCTCACGAACATTGTAGGTCGGGTAAGCGTGAGCGCCACCCGATACACAGACCGCACGAACATTGTAGGTCGGGTAAGCGTAAGCGCCACCCGACACACAGACCGCACGAACATTGAAGGTCGGGTAAGCGTAAGCGCCACCCGATACACAGACCGCACGAACATTGTAGGTCGGGTAAGCGTAAGCGCCACCCGACACACAGACCGCACGAACATTGTAGGTCGGGTAAGCGTAAGCGCCACCCGACACACAGACCGCACGAACATTGTAGGTCGGGTAAGCGTAAGCGCCACCCGACACAC
>OJXM01000087.1_pt1 | contig 36316 bp, 42 predicted proteins | sample 1600701 | NCBI WGS metagenome assembly OJXM01 (sample SAMN04436607, study PRJEB24849) | human gut metagenome | biome: human gut; feature: NICU; material: stool | host: Homo sapiens | place: USA: Saint Louis, MO | collected 2009-11-26 | reverse complement strand
CGGTTACCAATTTTCTCTACAGCGTCCTGAACAGTTACGCGTGCCATACTTAAAAAGCTCCACAGGTGAAGAAATGACTGGGCATGATACTGAAATCAGGTTCAGTCTGCCAACAATTTGCTGATTAAAGCGTCATGACGCTGCTTTTGGCGGCTCATGCGCAGACGTTCGGCGCGAATAATGGTCTTCAAATCGGTCAACGCAGTATCGAAGTCATCATTCACAATCAGGTAATCATATTCGGCGTAATGGCTCATTTCTGCAACAGCTTGCGCCATACGCTTTGCAATGACCTCTTCGCTGTCCTGACCGCGACCGCGTAGACGGCGGTCCAGTTCAATTTTGGACGGCGGTAAAATAAAGATACTCCGCGCGTGCGGCATCTTCTGGCGAATTTGCTGCGCGCCCTGCCAGTCGATATCGAGAAAAACATCGACACCGGTCGCCAGGACTTGCTCAATGGCCTCACGCGAAGTGCCATAGTAATTACCAAAAACTTCTGCGTGTTCGAGGAACGCATCTCTGCTAATCATTTCTTTAAATTCATCATGATTAACAAAGAAATAATGTTCACCGTGGACTTCACCAGGACGCGGTTGGCGTGTGGTGTGTGAAACAGAAACCTGGGTGTCATACAACGGTTGGGTTTTTAATAAAGCCTGAATCAGGCTGGATTTACCCGCGCCACTGGGGGCAGAAACAATATAAAGCGTGCCTTGAGCCATGAGTATCTTTCGTATGTGATTAGCGAAATAAAGCCTACATACGAGCTTATTATACACGGCGCGGCCATGTGACGTAGCCCTTGCTCACACTTTTTGCGCAAAGTTGTTGCGTTTTGCGTAGCTGCTTCCGCATTTGCCTGTCATTCACTGCAATAAAGACGATTCTCAGGAAGCGTCCTCGCAGACTCCGTTTTTGCCACTCGGCTTTGCTTTCATCACGTTGTATATCTGCCTGACAATCTACAGCGGAGGTGATGATGAAAGTATGGATGGCGATATTAATAAGTATCTTGTGCTGGCAATCATCGGCGTGGGCGGTCTGTCCGGCCTGGTCGCCAGCCAGAGCACAGGAAGAAATTTCCCGCCTGCAACAGCAAATAAAACAGTGGGACGATGACTACTGGAAGGAAGGGAAAAGTGAGGTTGAAGACGGTGTTTACGATCAGTTAAGCGCCCGTCTTACGCAGTGGCAACGCTGTTTTGGGAACGAGACCCCCGATGTGATGATGCCGCCTTTAAACGGTGCGGTTATACATCCGGTAGCCCATACGGGTGTACGCAAAATGGCGGATAAAATCGCATTAAGTCTGTGGATGCGCGAACGTAGCGATCTTTGGGTGCAGCCAAAAGTTGATGGCGTTGCGGTAACCCTGGTTTATCGGGACGGGAAACTGAACAAAGCAATCAGTCGCGGCAATGGCCTGAAAGGCGAGGACTGGACGCAGAAAGTTCGCTTAATTTCCGCTGTGCCGCAAACCGTTAGCGGGCCTTTAGCCAACAGTACGCTTCAGGGGGAAATATTTCTCAAACGCGAGGGGCATATCCAACAACAAATGGGGGGAATAAATGCCCGCGCAAAAGTTGCTGGTCTGATGATGCGCCAGGACGATAGCGACACGCTGAATTCTCTAGGCGTTTTTGTCTGGGCATGGCCGGATGGACCGCAGTTAATGACCGATCGTTTAAAAGAGCTGGCTACCGCTGGTTTTACTCTAACGCAGACGTATACCCGTGCGGTGAAAAATGCTGATGAAGTTGCGCGCGTACGCAATGCGTGGTGGAAAGCGAAATTACCCTTCGTCACCGATGGCGTGGTTGTGCGAGCGGCGAAAGAACCCGAATCCCGCCATTGGCTACCAGGCCAGGCAGAATGGTTGGTGGCCTGGAAATATCAACCTGTAGCTCAGGTTGCCGAAGTGAAGACGATTCAGTTTGCGGTGGGTAAGAGCGGTAAAATATCGGTGGTTGCGTCACTCGCACCTGTCATGCTTGATGATAAAAAAGTCCAGCGGGTGAATATTGGTTCCGTCAGGCGCTGGCAGGAGTGGGATATTGCGCCTGGTGATCAGATCCTCGTCAGCCTTGCCGGTCAGGGTATTCCTCGCATTGATGATGTGGTGTGGCGCGGTGCAGAACGTACAAAACCGACACCGCCAGAAAACCGCTTTAACTCGTTGACCTGCTACTTTGCTTCTGATGTTTGTCAGGAACAGTTCATTTCACGCTTAGTCTGGCTGGGGTCAAAACAGGTTCTTGGGCTGGATGGCATTGGTGAGGCCGGCTGGCGCGCGCTGCATCAGACTCATCGCTTTGAGCATATCTTTTCCTGGCTTTTATTAACGCCAGAGCAATTACAGAACACGCCGGGGATCGCGAAAAGTAAAAGTGCGCAGCTATGGCATCAGTTTAATCTGGCTCGTAAGCAGCCTTTTACTCGCTGGGTGATGGCAATGGGAATACCGCTAACCCGGGCGGCGCTTAATGCCAGTGATGAACGGTCCTGGTCGCAACTTTTATTGAGCACGGAGCAGTTCTGGCAGCAGCTGCCGGGGACTGGATCGGGGCGCGCCAGACAGGTTATTGAATGGAAGGAAAATGCGCAAATCAAGAAGCTGGGCAGTTGGCTGGCTGCCCAGCAGATCACAGGTTTTGAACCTTAGTGACCTTCGTGGCTGTAGTAAAAGACCGGTAATCCCAGCTTAAGGCGTAGCGCCAGTAAGCGGGCAAAAAAGCCGAATACCAGGGTGGAGATAATTACCACATCATGGTTAGAAACATAGTGTTGCAGCGCGATGTACAGCACGGCGGAGGCAAATGAGACACCGGCATACAACTCTTTCTGGAATACCAGTGGGATGCGTTTACAGAACATATCGCGCAAAACGCCGCCAAATACGCCGGTCGTCACAGCTGCGACAACGGCAATGATCGGGCCGTGTCCCATATCCAGCGCAACCTGTGCGCCAATGATAGAAAAGACCACCAGTCCGAGCGCATCGAGCACCAGAAACACTTTGCGCAGGTAAGGCATTACAGGAGCAACGATAGTGGTGAGTACTGCGGCGGTAGCGACAATAATCACATATTCCGGGTGTTTGACCCAGCCGAGCGGATAGTGGCCCAGCAGAATATCGCGCACTGACCCTCCGCCAATTGCCGTGGCGGTCGCAATAATAATTACGCCAAATGTATCCATGCGCCGTCGTCCGGCCGCCAGCGCCCCCGTCATGGCTTCGGCAGTAATGCCAACCAAATACAAAATGTGTAACAGCATGGTTATCTCCCTAAAAATCTGTCTGGCAGGGTAGCGATTTGTACGCATTGTCACGATTGAGATTTTTTAAGGTGAGAGGAAATTGATAATTTTTAGTTATGTGAAATCGTTGTTTTCTGTAGCGTAGATGCATTCTTCTGACTTCTTGTCTGAGAAAATACATAAGAAAAAGTAGGTTAAAACTGAGGGGTGGAAAAGAAAGGTGCAATGTTAGCCATTGTGTTCACCGCACCTGGACTTTGGCTTACGCATCGGGTATCTCAATCAACAAAAAGAGTTTTTAGTTTCTGCTATTTCTTCTCTGTAATTTTTACACTGTTTTCCAACTGCTTGATGCTGACCTGCGAGGTCGGCAACTCCTCAGGCATGGTTCCGCCAAGTTCCTGAATGGTTTGCCTCACCTTGCTACCCACGTCAAAGTGTGTGGTGTTAGCTTGCTGTTTTGAATTCACGCCATCCCGCTTGAGTTTTTCTTCTGTTTGGGTAGCTCGAAAGAGATTAGCCGCCAGTTCTGTTGAACCCATATGATCCAGGATCTTCTGACTCTTTTTCAGCCCCTTCCGCTGATGGATAGCTTTCTGATCTAATCCACCATACAGTCCCCGGTAACCATGATTCTGAAATATGGCGAAATCGATAGCTGTCGCTACCCCAGCTTGCTGCGCTGCCTCAACTAATTGTTTGTTATGTTCTTTCAACTCATTTCTCAGAAAAAGACGCTTTTCGTCTTCACGAAGTTGCCTGAAAGCTTCATCGTCAGCCAGCTCCTGCCGTCGGGTCTGGATAGCAAAATAAGTTTGCCCTGCCGCAATAACCGGTTTCGCAGGGTCGCCGTTTTGTACTACCAGGTAACAGGCATAGCGGGAGAGTACGATGTCTTTTAATGCTCTTTTGGCATTTGAGCCAATTTTGACCATATCGAGGATCTCCTCGAAATGGTCATCAATTGTGTGACCACTATTCAGACAAGCTTCTTTGGCGCGCGTTAATACAGGTATAAAGTGACGATACTCTGAATAACCCAGTAGTTTTCCAAGTTGTCTTGCTGACCATTGTTCTGCTCCGTTTGCATTAATCAGCTTTATCTCTTCAAAAGGTTGATGATGTTCGTTCATTGCCCACTCCATGTGATATCGATTGCAAGGAAAGTAAGTCTACAACTGTGTTTATATACAGTTGTAAGTATCTCACGTTCTCACTGCGCTGGGCAAAAAAACATCGCAAAATCTGGAGCAGGCACGCAAAACAGAATTGAATGTTGCGGGGAGGAAAAATGCCGCTCTGTTTGAGTGGGCGGCATTTGTGAAGGCTGAAAAGGAAGAATTGGCGTTACGAGTTATTCTGTTGAATCTGTTTGTAGAGTATTGGCTTCAATGCCGCATTGTAGCTGGTTTCTTCCTAATGCGATTTTTGATTATGTACACCCTTATGTACACGGTTTTTTCGGGTGCTTTGGTCAGAAGCCATTGCCTACATCCCTCACGATCGAGGTGTGTAACCATGTTCAGGCTTGTTGTCCTGCGCGCGCGTATTGCTCGTGAAATTGCTGTACCCAATAGTGATGTCCGAAAAAACCTCCGTTCTCACATGAAACAGCCATATGCAACTGGTAACTGAACAGACTGGTAGACCGTTCGTTCAGTAAATACCTGATATTTTCGCCAACGAGAAATTGCGTTGGCTGGCAGGGTGCAAATTTGCACGATGGACTAACCCATTGATTCTTTCGAAAACCCCCATTGGGGGAAAAGCCTAACTCATTGGTTTTCCCACAATCCTCAATTTGAGGAATGTACCTAAAACCATTTTTATAGCTCCGATCCCTTCAAAGTGAGGGGTAATTTGCCAAAACAGAGAGAGCATTACTGTCTCTGGCAATCTTTATCGCGATAACGCCTGAAGTACCCTCTCGCTTCCTCATCCATACCAAGAGCCGAATGAGTCCGCTTAACTGCCTGTCTTAAATCTCCGAATCTGTCTGTAGTTGCTGGTGGGCGTGCCGCCTTACGGATACATTCAGAGCGTCTGTTTGCTGCATGTTCACGTTCTTTATCGCCATCTGCCAGCATCATGACTTCTGCCCATCGTGCGGCAGCTCTCCGGTATAGCCCTTTTGACTCCAGCTCTTCAGCTTTCCTGTCCCTTATCATTTCTGCCTCTCAGATTATATAGATAAGCAAAAAGGTGTTGGTTCAGTTGGTTCAGTTGGTTCAATTTGTAAAGATCGTTGTTTTTATTGTGTTTTTTCTGAAATATTGAACCAACATCAACTCATTTTGAACCAACACAGCCCAGCTCTGAACCAACAACACAGCGATAGCTTTGTGATTGGCCCGTTATTTTCTGGCTGATATTTGAGCGTATAACAGTGTTATACAGTGGTATACTGTATGGATATTACTCACTGATATGGTCTTTGCAATGAGCAAATCTAATCTGGTCGCGTTCCGCATCCCATCTGAATTGCAGGATGAGTTTAATCGGTCTGTTCTCGCTTCTGGAGGGGATAAAACCTCCTGGCTTGTTGATGCGATTCGCATGAAGCTGGGACAGCCGGAAAAGTCTATTGATTCACGAATGCTTGGGCTGGTGGAGCGCATGGAAAAAGCCGCTGCGTCGCTTATTGCCGGAAAGCCGAACATCCCACCAAAGCCATATAACGAAACGGCAGTTATAAAGATCATTGCCGATACCATCCGACAGGGGTTTGATAATGGGCGTGTGATAGCGGAACGGCTCAATGAAGCAGGCTATCAAACAAAAGCTGGTAAAGCATGGGATAAAGACATTTACAGCGCGTGGAAGCGTCAGGGAAGCAATGCTGAAAAGTTATCAGTGGCTCTAAGAATGTAGCCCTATATTTTGATTTTTAGACGTGCTTGGAGAACAGGTAGCGTGCCATCACTAAAACAATGCCAAAGACTTCAGCGAGGGTTCCCCCCATAAATAGGTTTATAACGAAATCACTAAAATGGAGCAGTTTTGCTCCAATAAGGACAAAAATCCCATTCATAACTAATAGCTGGCCTATCAGAATGCCGATAAACCACCGAGCAAACATTTTTTTCAGTTTTGTGTCTGTTTTTAAATCTTTTGTTTTTGCACGCTGATGGGCTTTGGCTGGATCCTCATCATTTAGATGTGTGAGGGTTTTTGCTGATGGTGATGAGCCAGAGGCTGGTTCACCTCTGGCTTGTCTTGCCGCTTGCTTTAGTTTTTCAGATATAGCGTAAGATCTAGACGTCATTACTCATCGAAGCCCTAAATTCTTTAGGCGATAACGTATAGCATCATCGGATACACCAAAATAGGAAGCCATCATTACTGGTGCATATCCTGCATTGTTGAGGCGTCGAACCTCTTTTTCTGGCATGAGAAGACATGCTGCAAAGTTATTGGCGAATATTTCTTCGCTGTCTACACCTTGGCTTGCCAGTTTTCCGCGGTAATCAACAAACTCATATTCAAGTGGCTGACCGTTCTCAGTTCGTTTGACGTAATGCCCTAACTCATGCGCACACGTAAATCGTTTGCGCACGTTACTATCATTACGATTGAGTATGATTACTGGATCTTGTTCTGGCTCTTTCAGCAATGCGCCTGAAACATCATCATCAAGCGTGGTTTCAACAACATCCAACCCTAACTCATTGGCAATCCATACTGGATCAACCGGGAATTTCCTATCGCCCCAGATATCTTTCAAGAGGGCATGTGCAGATGTATTCGACATGTTCACCTCCTTTGATTATGGTTAAATAGTCGAAATTTTCACCACTTCCCTTGTGGATATATTTACATATAAAAGGTAACTAGTCACTAACCAACACAAATCTTTTTGAAGACAGATGGGGGGTGTTGAACGGTTTTTAAATGATTTCTTTGATTTTTAACAGCAATAAGGAGCATTTTTAATGAAATTAGACGTTGATAATAACTTTTTGAGCAATCTTTACATATCATGGTAGCCTTCTATGCTGTTTTTCCAACTAAAAGATTGGCACATTTATCCGCTGGTAGTGGCGTTTTTTCGCCGCCAGCGCCTCTCTGGTTCCATTCCTTACATCTGTTCAAATTCAGCAACCCTTGCCGCGATCTTGCCGTTATCGAGAAGCTCTTTCGCTTTTCGGTTAATACTATCGGTCTTCATATTGCCAGCAGCATACGCCATCCGATAATTTCGATGCTACGCGCGCGTACTTGTCGCAAAATATCAGGCAAAGGCCAGATTCAGAAAGTCGTGATAACCACCAGCACAACATGAGAGGTCATGTAACGCGATTTATCACACCAGATACATGTGATTGGTGTACCCGCATAAAACATCGTCATAGCGCGTCCTGTGCGCATATACGCCGATAATCAACACATCACCACCACTCTGTCTTATGTAGAGAACAGTTTTATGGTGCTCCCCGCCATCGTGTGCGTACTGGTCGGACGCAGTTCAAAAAATTTTGCAACTGATACCCCTCGCGCGCGTACTGGTCACGAAATTGGTGTTTTGCTGTGGCAGTGATATCAGAAAAATCTTCCTGTTTCACATAAAGCGGATATGCGCGTACTGTAACGGCCCCATCAACGGGGATCGGATTTGAAATCCTGACCCAAGCTATGTACCAAATGCCATGTCTTGGATATATGATGATTGCCATTCTAAACAAAGCTAAAGGGAGGGTTGGTGTGAATGCTCAGGCTGTCATCATGGTTTTCCTTGGTCTGATTGTCGCAAAACTATATCCAGACTGGTGGAAAGGGGCATTAGCAACTGTCGCCATCTATTTGCTTTTATCCGTCGTTAAGCGATCGTTCGTTAAGACCGTAAATCAAGCAAAACGTTTCTCATTTAAGAATTTAATAAACTATATTACTGGGCTTATTTTTTGCCTTTCAATTTTGATCGCTTCAGCTTTTTTGCCCGTATCAATAGCTAATTTTTTTGGCGCACCATATGAGGTAGGTTATCTATTCTCTGTTTTTTGTCTTGTTCTTTCCCTTCTTTACCTATGGATGAGAGCAAAGAACAAAAATTAGCCATCCGTGGCTAACCAGTTATTGAGCTTCTTTTTGTGATGCCTGTGCGACTCTGGTGAGCGATTGTGTGACCGTACTGATCGCTCTGTCATATGCTGTGCTACCTTTTGGTGTATTTGCCAGACGTAACAAGGCATTTCGTATAACAGGGCTTTCGTATGCCTTCGCTGCTCCGCCTACGGCACCAGCAGCAGGAACAACAAACGCAGCTGTTTTTAGCATCCCCGCTAATACTGCTGCGTTTATGATGCCACCACCAACTAACAATCCATAAAGCTGCTGACCATTTAAGTTTTGAACGTTCGCTTTTGCCGCGTGTCTTGTATCGTTGAGGTATTTAATAACGCCGTCCAGTTCCTTTCCATGTACGCCTTTAAAGAAAGTTGCTGATTGCTTCCTGTTCCGGTGTAACGCATTAATAAACTTCTCAACACTGATATTTCCAGACGGATCAGTCGCCTTATCTACAGCATTCTGAACTATGGCTGCTCGTGCGTTTTGCCTACCATTGTCATCCAGAAGCCTGTAAAGCTGAGAACGTTCTGATGGGCTTTGGCTAAAAACGAGTTTTGTTACATCCTCAGGCGTGGCCTTGCCGCTGGCTATTGCCTTTTGAACGCGCGTTCTTCCCATCATGTCATTGAATTTAGACCATGAGCGATCAACCCTTGCCATATTAATGGCTTCGTCTGCTCCAAGATTTTTGGCTACGGCTTTTTTCATATCCGCCGTATATGCCTTGTAGATAATATCGCTGGCTTTCTGGAGCGTATCTTTATCAACAGTGTCAGATGACGCCATAAATCGCTTTCGAAGATCGGTTCTGTTTTCCCTCGCCAGACGCAGGTCATTTGGTCCGCTGGTGATATCGTCTTTAAATTGCTGCAAGACTTTTACCGCGGCTCTATCCTGAGATTTGCCCGGGCGGCTTAACACGGCAATCTGATTGTCGATAGCTTTTACCGTGTTTGAGAGATCGACAGGGGTATCCCCCATAGCGTCAATTATGCGGTTATATCGCTTTCCTGCTGCCTCAATGAATTTTTGTTGCCCTTTAGTCGCAGATTCATAAAGCTGTTTATCAGAAATGCCACCCAGACCATCGCTAAATGTTCTGACTAAATTTTCTCGTGCTTGTTGTTGATTCAGCCGATTCTTACCGGTTCCAAAAAAAGGAACTCTTTCGCCTAATGTCTGAGCCTGACTCTGCATAAAGGTTTTATCTTTCAGCATGTCACTGGTCATTAACGGCAGATTTCTTTCCGATGCAAAGTCGACAGCAGCCTTTGCTTCAGGCGACATATCACCACGAACAGCCCTCGAAACCGCACTCGCTGTATTTTCCAGCCCCTTACCAATACCACCAATGCCAGCAGAAATTACCGTTTGTAACGGATCAATATCTTCTCCACCAGCAAGGCTGGTGGCTCCCTGTAGTGCTAAATCTGTAGCTGCTGATTTTCCTATGGCACCAAGCACCGTTCCAGCCCTGCCCGCTGGTGTAAACGCCAACGCATTAGCAAGAAACGAAGTCAGGTCTTGCGGTGATAAACCCGGTTTGTTTAGGGCATAATCACCTGATGGCAGAGAAACGATAGTATTCCCCTTCTCATCCTGCCTTAATGTCGCCCCCATTCCCTGGAGAATCTTTTCCTGAGACGCGTCAGAGCCGAAAAGTTGAGACCATCCAGCCTTTAGGGCATCCATGCTTAGTGAGTTCAATTCTGGGGCAGAGGCGACATTTTGCAGTCTCTCCATCTCTGGAGTCATTCGGCTTTCGCCTGTTATAGCATCCCGCATCGCAGCCCCAAGACTGGCTCCCTGTTCTGCTGAACGCTCAAGCCCCTCTCTTTGCTGAGTAGCTAACTTTGCATACCCTGACGCAAGAGAATTATCAGATGATGTATGTTGAATATTTTGAGTTGCTGATTGGGATCGGTCTATTTCATTCGTTGATGGTAGTGGATAGGCAGCATAAAAAGCCTGCTTAGCCTGCTCTACACTTTCTCCGGCTTGCGGGGCCACGACTTCATTGAAGTATTGCTCCTGAGCCTGCGCTTTTTGTTCTGGTGCTAACGCCTGATACTGTGGAGAGGCGATAACATCTTTCCATGCTTTAGCCATTAATCACCCCATAGTGAAGAAAAGTTACTGCTGGCTGCTGGCTGTGATACCTGCTCAGATTGCGGCAATGTCTGCGACGAAGAAGAAGTTCCTCTGTCAACTGCTGAAATAACCCGCAAAGCATCATAAGCTCGACCAGAAGCAGCTTTCAGCGAATTGAACTGGTTTTCCATCTTCCGGCGCTTGGTATCAATGGTTTTTGTGGAGTCGCCAGGCTGAGGGAAATACATTTGATAATATTTTGACATTTCAGCAGGTACGATAGCTGCCCCTGTTTCCTGACGGAGTATTGCCATTATTGCGTCATTAGCATTAACAACGTATTGCTGCTCTGTTGGGCTGAGCGTTAAGTTAGCCAGCGTCCCATTACCCAAAGCATTATTAATGACCGCCACTCGCTGTGGGCTAAGCTGGTCTTTCAGTGTATCTATTGAATCAAGAGCATCCCTAACCCTGTATGCAAATCCAGCAGCTTTTTTAGCCCCTTCTGGCGACTTTTCCATGATCTTTTGGGCTGTTGGCAAAGCTATTGGACGAAATCCATCTCCAGATATTGGCTGGTTTAGTTTTCCCTGCTCTTCACTTCCGTCTGTGTAGTATTTTGTGACAGTGCCATCATCGTTTTCTCTAACACTCATTAATTTTTTGGCGTTTGTATTAATTCCAGCCGCTGCCGCAAATGCCGCCGCCCCCTCTGGATCCGCCTTTAACATTTGAGCGTACTGATTGTAATTCTGCATTGCTGCTGTTGGTGCATATGCTGACGTTAACGCATTTGCTCGGCTAATATCCTGCCCTCTCGCCTGAAGTGCTTCGCCAGCCTGATTGCTGCGGATTGTCTCTGCCAACTTGCCACGCTCAATATCCCGACCTTCCATTTGATCTTTGATATCGAAATACTTCTCATGACCGAGAGAAAACAGTGCCATACTACCAGCAAGCCGCTGGAACCACTGTGGATCATTAACATGCATTTCGGCAACAGACTCAGGAGAAATTCCCAAGCGACGCATTTCATCTTCGTTATCTGCTATGAATTTTCCAAATGCCCCAGTTCCGAGCGAAGATGCGATTTGAGCACTAGTCGCAAGATGACCAATAGAATTTCTCTGGTCGTCATCAATAAAGCCCATCCCTTTCTGAACGCTTTCAAATTCTTCTGGATACTCAGAAATAAGACTGCGCATTTTGTTTCTGTCTCCAGACTCAAAAGCCCCGGCATATGCTTTCTGAAACTCTGCTTTACGCTGTTGTTGACGTGCCTGCTGATTAATCTCAGCAACGCCTCTTAGCCCCTGTAGCGCCATTAAACCTACGTTTGGCTGCTGCTGATACTGCACAGGCTGAGGAACGGAAGAACGAGGAGCATTATCATTTTGCGGTGCCATGCTAGGCAGCCCGCCAAGTTGCCATGTCGCCATTAGAATCCAAGCCCCCCAACAAGACCAATAAGCCCACCACCAATAGCGCCGGCCGCAGTACCTATTCCAGGAACAACGGAACCAAGTTGCGCACCCGCTAAAGCGCCTGATGCTGCCCCACCAATACCACGCGCAAGACTGGATGGCTGCTGCGCCTGACCTGCACGAATAGCGCCAAGCCCCTGCAAGAGTTGCCCGGTATTATTGGCGTAGTTTTGCCCTGCTGTTGCCTGCCCTGATGCCGCATTCATCCCGACATTTAGCAGGTTTCCATAATTTTGCATTTGCCCACTAAGCCAATTGTTATAAAGCATGGGCGCAATGGAAGATAACTGGTTACTGGTAGCTGTTGAGCCAAGCCCCCCGGTAGCTTCTGCTGAGACAAGGTTCTGATAACGGGCCTGATCTGCCTGTGTTTTATATAAACCAGAACCAAAGAAATCATTCGCGGCTTTATTCTGCCCTTCCAGAGTCATCAGTCCTTGTAGTTGTTGTAAAGCAGGCAATCCGACTTCTGCATACGGCTTGAGATTATTCATCACCGTATTCCACTGCTCGCGCTGCAAATCAATTGCCTGCTGCTGGGCCTTCGCCTGAGCTTTAGAGGCACCACCATCACCGCCTTTTTCGTATACGGCACGATTGAGATGTTTATGAGCTATATGGGTAATTAACATTCGCTGAGTTCCTTATATTGTTGCCGAGTTAACTGATAAAGCGTTACGCCAACTGGCTTACCACATCTGATATATGCATCGGCCAGGTGACCAACACGGGTAGCGCCAAGCAAACGGATAATTGCCCGTCCGTATTTGGTGGTGTCAGGAACCATGGTAATGCTGTTAAGGAATGGTGAGTTTTCGAGAAGCCATTTGCAGAATAATCGATGCCCTTGCAGTGCATATTCACCACGGAATCCGGGGTCGTACACCGCATGGCATTCAACAACGCTATGCCAGAAGTTACGCACTTCATGAACGCCAGCCAGCACTAATCCTTCGTAGATGCCGAGATATACCGCATCAGGCTTGATGTAGTACGTGTGCCCCGGCTCAACAATATTTTCGGTATTGCCTGGCTCGTTAAGAAAGGCCTGTAATCGCACAGGGTTATCAATAAATTTTAGTTCCATGCGATGCCATCCATTTTCACATACAGCCTGCCAGCGCCTTATCTATTAACCCTCGTGCAATTTCATGCAGAGTTGGCGCTACTCCAATTCCTGATTTTTTACGCTGCTCTTCCTGAATTTTCTTTATCGCTTCCATTTGCTTCTCACTTATCAATACCGGCTTTACTGAAATAGCCATAACGCCCCCTTAGAACTGTATAAAACAACAGTTATTATAGTTTCACAAATCGCAATATTCATCATCGTAATTGCAAAATATGAAACAAATAGCACAAAAAAATGCCACCGCTCAGTAGCTGGTGGCATCGTTCTGTGTGTCAGGTTTTGACAGGTTTTTTATGGACTCTAAAAACTATATTTATGGTGTCGCATTACTCTTCACGGCAGGCGCTTTTCAGTTCTGCCCTTGCTTCTGGCTCCATTGGTAATTTGATTCGCGATCAGCTATGCGGATGGTTTGCTGAACAGGCATAACAACTTCTCAGAGGCTGTTTTCTGAACTACGAAAATTTCGTAGTGCTCACTTTCAAAAACGTCACGCCCTTGTACACAGGATTTTACGAAAGTCTCGTAAAACACTCTCTGATGCCAGCCAGGTGTTGTGCGCATCAATTCAGTCACATTGTGTTGGTTCAAAATACCGTGTTGTTGGTTCAGTGTTGGTTCAATAAAAAGAATAAAATCCTTATAAAACAATACTCTTTACAAATTGAACCAACTGAACCAACTGAACCAACACCTTTTCTACGCACATGAAGAAGCTCATTCTTCAGATGAGTTATAATCTCCTGGCTGGTAATTGAGTACATAAACGTTTATTTGTCGTCCCTGAATACGTGGTGATTTTCTTTGGTATCCACGACCGCTGTTTGGTGGGGTTAGCATCCCGGCTTTTTTCAACACTTCAGCAAACTGTTTTGCGTTGAAACCACATGCGATCTCCTTTTCAAATGTGGCCGGGAATGTGTAGAAAATCATTGGGCTTTCGTCATGTTCTCCACGCTGACGGTATCCGGCTAAATCTTTGATGGGCAAATCTGCCGGGCTGTATGGAAATGGTGCAAAACGGCTAAGCCCATAGGCATTAAGAAATGCCTCCGTTTGTTCAATAATCTGCTGATGCTCTTTGTTACCTGTGCCGAACTCGCGCAACCATGCGTTATAGCTGTGCTGTATCGCATCACGGCATGTCTGAGCATCCCAGCCTGTTACAACCTCGCCTAACAACAATGCGGCCTCCAGAATGGCAAATCGCGCGGCTACACGGTGAACCTGCTCACCATAATCGGATGGGATCAGGCTTCTCCATCTGCTTTCGCAGTCACGAACGGTTTTAATAGCCTGTTGCTGGTGGTCTGCCAGCCATTTAATCCACTCACGCCCGGACGCGCCGTGGTGATGCTGGTAAGCGTCTTTCAGTGCGTCTGCGTGCTGTTTTCCGTTCTGGTAATCGTGAAAGCGTACTGCTTTACTCAACGGAATATTCAGCAGTCGCACCAGTTGCCCGGCTTTGGTTTTTCGCCCGGAAGTAGCGATAAATGTTTCTAAATCCATTTCTCCGGTGCTGATTGCCACTGTACGCCAGCGTTTTAGATCCCGGTTTCCACCATCTTTAGCGCCTTGCAGTTTCCCTACACCGTTAAATAACGCATAGGCAGACTGTGAAACGCTGACAGGATCAGCGCCCTGACCAACTTCATCAAGCGGCATTAGTCCGTCATTGTGGGCGGCGGCCTCATTTGCCAGCCCCAGCGCGGTTCCGTACCACGTCAGCCGCAGTAAATCAGGGTTGCCGTATAAGCTGCTCGCCACGTTTGCCGTGGTGGTCTTACCTGCGCTCGACTGCTCATAGAAATGAATGCCGAACCCGTCAGCGCCCACCAGCCCAATCAATGGCGCTGCCAGTGCTGCGCCGATCCCGGTCATCATTGAATAGTTACCAAAGGCCAGACGCGCCACGTTATCACGCCAGCTTTTCGCGCTCCCTGAGACGGTATATCCGGCTGCGGCTGAGCTTCTCCCGCTGAACAGCACAGGATTTTCAGGTGTTCCGATGATTTCCCCATCAGGCATGATGTACGCTCCGCATTGCCAGCCAGTGGCATGAGCAACACGCCACAATTCACGAGAGCCACTGCGTTGTAGCCAGTCTGCCAGTATTGCTCTGAGGCTGCTTTTGGTCGTGACATTTACCCCACCAGCTTTAAGTGTGCGCCATCCTTCACGTTCACCAATATCAGCCAGTGGAATGGCAGCGGTTGTCGGCGTTTCAGAACCAAACGACAGCCAGCGAAGAATGAGATACTGGTCTTTATCGTCTCTGCCAGTACCGATAACGCTTAACGGAGAACATAACCAGCTTTCGTTATTGATGATTTCTCCACTCTGGCTGTCAGCTCTCGGAGATACCCAATAAATACCATCCTCGCGGCTTTCTATTCTTGGTTTCAGTGGGTCGGTATCCATAACCTTAAAATCGCTTCCCTCAATGGTCTGTGGCTCCTGTTTCACGCCATTACCCTGTGGTTGGTACATTGACTTATTGAACGCTTCTGTGGCGCATTTAATGCCGTGTTTTTGGTGGTAATCATTCCAGTCTGCTTTGTGACCTGTCGGGGGTAATGCCACCCATCCAGAAACAGATAAAGCTGCTTTTTCTGCTGCTATTCTCCCCGTGTTTTGTCTTCCTTCGCTGTGGTCGTTATCCGCAGCAATGATGATTTGTGCTGAAGGAAATTTATCCCGCAGTACCTGGGCGACATATAACAGGTTCCCGGCATCAATCGCCGCCACTGTCAGCGCCTCTGGACGAATTAAATGGGCAGATAATGCCGTTGCCAGCCCTTCTGTAATTAAGATGCTCTGTGTTGTTTCTGGCGCGTTTATGGCGTGATATGCCCCCCGCTTTGCTGAACCTCTCAGGAGTCTTTTTTCACCATGTGAGGTAATAGTCTGTGCTGCTGTGACTGCGCCGGATTTATCCACCAGCGCCAGCAACAGAGATCCATCGGGCAACACGGGGAATGTAAAATCACCTACCCCTTTCGCAACCAGATAATCAGATTTGCCGTTTACAGCCTTTCTGCGCATGTCATCAAACTGACGGGAAAACGTATCCCGTCTTTGTTGTTCGTCCTTCTCTGCCCTTTTCAGGCGCTCCTGTTCGCGTCGCTGGCGCTCGGTTTCCAGTTGTTCCCGTTTCTGGCTGGTGGCTTCTGGTGTTTCCGTTGTCCGGTAATCAATACCCAGAACATCAGCGGCAAGAAGCGCCGCCTCTGTTGTGTCGCAGTTATTTACGCGTTTAATTAAATCCAGCCCATCACCAGCGCCGCACTGATTACAGATGAAGCTACCGCGCCCGTTGTCATCGAACCGGAATCGATCTTTGCCCCCACATGCAGGGCAGGGAGCATGACGGCGCGGAGAGTCAGGGACATTTATGTTCAGGCAGCCCAGCACATGAGGCCAGTTGTTTTCAGACGCACTGATAACCTGACGGATAAGATCAATGTTTCGCATCACCGTACCCCACGTGGTCTATAGCGTTTGCGATATGGCTAACCAGCATCTGCCACTTGGTTATTCCGTAATCAGTCAGCATGCCATCATTGTTTAGCCACATATCAAATTCAGCGGTTGTCGCAAGTTTCCACTTATCGCCGTGGACAGTCCTCATTGCTGGGTACATGAATGCGCAAATCAGATCACAAACATCTGACGGCTTCAGAGATGTAGTAATGGTGCGTCCCTCTGGCGTCTGAATTGCCATTTTCTCTTCACCAGTAGAATGAAGGTTATGAATCCACACAGCACCAGCAATCTTTGCCACCTGCTCTCCGATTGCGGAGCTAAGCGCCATTTCTGCATTTTCACGCATGAGAACCTCCCGCTACAGTTGCGCCCATGTCATTAACCATGCTTTGCCATATCTCACGCCCGACGTCAGTCAATCCGTCCTTAGTGACGCAACGCTCAAGAAGCTCGATCCCCACGGTTTCCCACTGCGGGTAGAACACTTTCATGGCTGCCAGTGTGTAGCTATCGATCAGGCTGCGAACGCCTTTTACTCCATTGACGATTTCCACACGTACGGCCTCGCCGTCCGCATCAACCATGAAATAGTCCCCGCCGCTGGTGGAGGTAATGTGGTTATACAGTGCCGACGCATACTTATTTGCCAGCGCATTCAGTCGGAAATTTTTAGTAATCATGGCTCCATCCTCAGTGCGTCACTGGTTCCGCTGGCATGCCGTTTTCATTCAGTTCAGCTATAAAGCTGTTGTGAAGTTCAGCAAGCGTTTCACGACCAAATGGAGTCAGTGCTCCTTGTTCCACATCCATCATGGCTCTGTAGAAAATGATGGCGCGTTCTGTGCCAGACTCGATGCCAAAACGTTCTATCATCGCGCCCTCAATGTTGTTTGCCATAGCGAGGCGCTCTGCTACTGGATACAGCGGCATGGCGACGATGCCGTTGGAATAAACAGCCACTTCGGAAGGATTGCCAGTATCATCAATGATGCTGACAGTGCCGTTTTCCTCTCTCATTTCCAGCATGAATACTGTTGCGATCAGCCATCTCCACATAATGACGTTATGCTGTGATGTGTAATCGAAATATCCCTGGTTGCCGCCATCGGCTATAGCGAGATGTATTGACATGCCTTCATCTGGTTTATCGTCATAATCCCCGGCATCCAGACGATTTACGGCATCAATATATGAGACGGTCTCAACGCGTTCTGTCATGCCATCGTTGCTGCGGTGCATGATGTTTACGCCGTCAGGCGTTGCTTCTGCATGGAAAGTTAAGAAATTATTCATGTTTCGCCTCGCCTGAATGATTCTGTAACTCATATTTGCCCAACAATTCGTCTGCTTCCTGAATAGCTTCTGGTACGCCATTGAGCAGTGACATAACCGCGCCAATCATTAACTTGTCTCTGTTGCTGGGGCTGGCCCCTTCAAGCCAGAACCCTAAAACAGTCTGAACCTGTTCGATGCGACATTGCGCTTCAATGAGCTGGATGTTGGTCATTTCGCACTCTCCGCATCGATTAAACTGATATCTATCAGAGAGGTAACTTTTTGTAGCCAGCTAGTGATTACTGTCGCCTGTTCCCCTCCCACCGATGGAAGAATCTCATTCATCACATGAACCAGACCTGTGCGCGCTCTGGTAAGCCGTTCAGTCGTGCGATCTGCAAGAGTGAATGTGTCTGGATATGGCTCTTCACGGCTCAGCAATGATTCAATTTCCAGCTCACACGGATGACGATAAATTAAGTTGATATTCATTTTTCACCCCCAAGAATTACCAGCTCTGCACGGGCATCGTTAACCAAAGATGAGCACGCTTTAATCGCATCCACGACATCAGTAGCGTCCATTTCTTCAGCCGAAAGACTGACAGCAACCAGGACAGCCGCTGCTTGCTCGATTAATTGAAGTGCGGACGTAAGGCGAGGGGTATTAATTGAGTTATTCATTGGTTTCCCCCGTTTTTACTGGCATTTCGCCACCTTCCAGCAGGAAATGAACGTCACGAACGGCGAGATCCAATATCGCGAGTAACGCCTTCAGTCTTTCGTCTCGTGAGGGAGAGTTGCTCACCAGAATGTCGTTAATCACTTCTGTCAGTGTGATGATCTGGCTTGTGCGTTCGAGGGGAGCCATATGCACATCGTAGGTTTTAATCATGTGCCACCTCCATGCGGATACGACCAGCAAAAAAGCAGACGTGATCGCGCACCAGAGAACGGCGAGCATCGCGTTCAGACTCGGCAGCAATATGATGAATTTTGGCGGTAATTGTCGGGCAATCGCGGCGAACTGCGGCGATAATCCAGATAAATTGCGGTTTTTGGGTAGGGGTAGTAGCCAGCATGTGGCAGCCTCCATTCGATAGCATGTAACGCTACCACCGGAAACGCCAATTTCGCTGGTGGTAGCCCAGACAGGGTTGGCGTAACCGGCTCGAATGGATACCGGCGCTTCCGAAGAAGCCCCTGCCTGAGCCACCATTGATTGACAAAGGCGCTGGATTATACACCAACGCCCAAAAAATGGGTGAGTCAGACCTACGACATAAAAAAAGACGCTCGGCGCGTCATATGTCGCCATTCGATTTACCAGGACGCCAATCCCGGCACCCGTTTTATGAGGTGCCTTATAACCATAAACCGTGTTGCCGCATAACGGCAAGCTCTTTTTTATGGACTCCGAAAACTCACTATTGGAAGAACCAGAAGCACAGTACATCGCGCTCATTTCGTTAACGTCACGCGCGTGGACGAAGGTTTTTGTGGAGTCACTACGCGAGCAGAGAAAGCCATCTACGACCAGAAATTCTCTGGCGCAGCCGCTGACCTTCTCAACGCTAACACCATCGACCGTAATTTCTGACATAGTTAAGGCATCCGCTCCTACCACCAGCAAATGATAAACTTTGCTTGTATCTGCTGTATTAATGCCTGACTTTGCTGTCATATTGCTGGATTTTGGCGACATACCAGCCAGTGAAAATGTCTTCTTCTGGGCGGTTAGCATTTGTTAACCTCCGCGAACTCCTTCATGAAACGTGCCAGCGGTTGTACGCATGGCGATTGATACCCGTCGCGATAAAACGTCACTCGGTTGTGAGACACGCTTTCGACAGTAACGAGTGCTCCGTGGGCATCTTTGTAGCGTTTTTGAGGTTGTGGTGTTCCTGTCGGCTTAAACATGGACCGCCTCCAGACGCTTAGCGAGCCAGCGTTGCGACAGGCGGGTGAGTTCTCCTTTGCGCTGCTCATATTCCATGCCCATATCAATTAACGTGATATTGGTGCTTTCGAGATATGAGAGGTGCTCAAGCTGTTCTGCGTTCATATGGTCGCGAGGTTCGCCAGAATAGCCATTTATCCGCGCCCACTGCTTAGCAGTTAGCCCACCAAGAACGATACGAGAAATCATATTGCTCTCGTTTGTGTAGTGGTGTTGCTGCGTCGTTTTCCCCATCTCGGCACGGGCCATATTCAGCGCATCGCACATTGGCTTAAAGTTGTTTGCGGCACTGATACGGGCTTTTAGCTGGCGACGATAGCGGGCGGCGATTTCAGGCACGCTACGCTGTAATTCTTCCTCGCACTGGATGAAATAACGGCGGATAGCGCGCCCCTGATCATTGCGTTCGATCATTGCCAGTTCTTTCGCCATTCCGACACTTAACAGATAGTCTTTGCCGGGTCTGCCAGAGTGCTTAATCTTGCTGTAAGCCGTGCCATTCGGGCTTTTCCCCAAATTTGGGGAAATTGTTTTATGGACTGAGTAATCGTGCCCAATGGTGAAGTCATATTCAGAGATGCGATCAGTGATCCATGTAGAGAAGTCTTTTCCCACGCCCAACGCTTTGTGTAACGCTTTTGCGCTAACAATATTGGTTTCACGCCCACCGATATGACCAGGAATAACCGGGACAATTGCGGCAAATTCATTACCGTTAATTGTGCCCAGAGAGGCGTTCAGATGAGGGGCGGCCTCAGAAATTAATCTGCTTTTTTCGATGTTCATTTTCAGTCTCCGTTAGGCGGCGTTAAACGCGTTCGGGTAGAGTTTCAGAATGTCGGCAATTTCCTGCTGAGAAAGTCCGTTGTGATCATTTATGTTCGCAAGATGGTTAACATGAGTGATCACTTTCAGAACATCACCACGGCAGGAGAAACGGTAGCGAAGGTGTGTTCCGATACCATCAGGATTCTTTTCGTCGATACGCTCCAGAGTGATTCCAAGCTGGCGTTCTAACTCTGTTGCATAGTTACGACCAGAAGACAGACGGCAGTAGCGAAGAATGTCATTTTCTGTCCATCCCTCTATACCAGTACGCAGCATATAGACTCTGGCACGATGCTTTTTCGGTGTGCGCTTTGGTTCTTGAAGGGATTTTGTAAGGGGCGTAACATCAGATACGCGAATATCTGAATTAGCCGCCTGTAATGGGCGGTTTTTCTTTTCCATCAGGCCACCTTCCCGCGGCGTTCTGCCAGCCAGTTGTGAATCTCAACCGCATCAAACGCAGTTATTTTTTCTCCCAGCTTTACCGGACGTGGTAGTGAACCGTTTCTTACTTTACGGTCGATGGTGGATACACTAACGCCCAGCAATTCAGCCAGGCGGAAGCGTCTGATATAGCCTTTTGTAGGAATAGTGTCGGTGTTCATGCTTCCCGTAACCTCTTAGCGATAGTTGTTGCTTCGTTACGGGAGGAAGTATCTGTACATATATGAACAATAAAAAGGCACAGTAATGATACTGTGCCTGAATAGTTAGCTACTCTACCCCTTACCGTTGGCGGCAGCACGTAAGTGTCTCAAAATCACATCTTCATTTGTGATTGCTAACGGTGGAATTTCGTCTTTATGAGCCACTATGCAATCCCGCCACTTCTCAGGGCTTATTTCTTTCTTTTTGCCACGGCATTCATCAGGATACTTTGACAAAAGATATATTGCTGATTTGAAAAGTTTTTCCCTGTTTTCAGCATGTCTCTCGGCATTATGGTTGCTATTTTTTATTTCAGGTATTAGTTCCTGTTCTACCGCCATTTCGTATCGTTTTTTGCTCTTAGCTGCGTCAAAACTTCCATTAACCTTTGCGTCGTGAAGATATTCTAAATCAGCCTTTGTTATATAAATGTTTTTATCTGACAGGCTACTCAGGTGAATCTGGGAACTTTGCATTTTGAATTTATATAGATCACAATCAAATGTTGCTTCAAGTCGCACATATGGCTCTCCACATTCTTGTGAATGATAATGTCGTGTTGTACTACCGCGTACACGCAACAATCCGCATGCAATTGATTTTCTTACAATAAAAGAGTTTTTGCCAATTTGTTCAAAAACATTTTTATTGTCTCTGTCTTCAACTGTCAGTGGTTTATGTGCATAAAATAGCTCATAAGCACCGCTTTCAGATGCTGGGATATAAACTTCGTTGCTTGCGCTGGTAATAAGGAAAGGAAATGTAAACCTTACTTCTTCTGGGTACATAAGTAATAAATCAGTTATAAAATCAGCATCTTTTTTGAAGTGGATGGCGGCATCAGCTTCAATGAAATCAAGAAAGTCAGCATAGACATAAAAGTCTATATGTAGTCTATCTTTCCAATGCCATATATCATCAATTTCACAATTTAATAATTTTGATGCTCGCTCTATCGTGCAGTAGTCCAAAGGTGGAATACCTGATTCCTGCCATAAATTTCTATGCACCGCAGTTGTTTCATGAGAGTCGTTCATTGCGTCACCTTTTACGCTGCGCCTTATTTTGTGATTGAGCCAGGCGGTAAGGCTTCCCGCTTTTCGCCCCGTCGAGCTAGGCTCAATCTATTCAGTTAGTTCGCCCTTCTGAGAGGCGTTACGTTGTAGTCTTTTCCGCTTTCCAGTGCCACCAGCAGATCAGCCCACTGTGCCAGTGCTGCTTTACGCTCATCAAAATACTGATGGCGGTTATAAATCCCCTCTACGCCCTTAATGCGATGATTGAGGCATCGTTCCGCCACAACAGGATCAACACCCAACGCTGCTAAATGAGTACGTGCGGTGCGTCGGAAGTCGTGAATCGTGAAATTAGGCACATCCGGCATTTCGGCGCGAACCTTAGCCAGTGCTACGGGTAAAGTGCTTTCCTGAATATGTGGGATCATTCTGTTTTGCATCTTCCTGGCCGGAAGCACCCATGCGCTATTACATGAAAAGGTGTGTAGCTCTCTCAACCATTCAACGGCTGGGGAAGGTAGAGGTATATCAATAGGGTCTCCGTTTTTGCTGCGTTCTTCCGGCAAATGCCATACCGCACCATCTAAATCAAACTCTTCCCATCGTGCGGCGCATAACTCCATCTTACGAACGCATAGTGCCAGCAATAGCTTAAATGTCAGTTCGTTCTGGCGGCTGAATCCTTTTGCGGTGCGCATAGCCTCGAATAGCCTGATAAGCTCATCGCGAGTTAGCCAACGGTCGCGGGAAACCTCTTTACCACCAGCATCAGATACTTCAAACGCTGAACAAGGGTTTATCTCCAGAGCGTGGCGTTTTATCCCATAGTCAAAGATACGGCGTGTCCAGCGTAATACATCTGTTGCTATCGTTGGTGCTCCTCGGTCAACGATACCTTTCAACATGTCGTCAATGTGGCGTGGCTTAACGTCCTCTACCTTCATATGCCCAATGCAGGGGTTAATATCCTTATCAATTCTCCGGCGAAGGATATCGGGATGTTTCCATCTCGGAAGTATCTGGCGCTCGAAGTATTCGGAGGCCAGATCTGAAACACGCATGGCGTTTTTCTCAGCCTCCATTTTTGCCAGTGCTTCAGCTTTTCGTTCCTGTTTCTCTGCTGCTACGTCATAGCCAAGAGCAACTCTGGCTGACAGCTCTTTTGCTGTTTCTCTGGCTTTTGATAGTGACAGTTCGGAGTAAGAGCCTATAACCATAGCCCGCTGCTTTCCTGCGAGCTTATAGCGGAATCGCCAGAACGGGACTGTGTAGTTTTTGGGGTAGCAAATATAAAGGCCGTTGCCGTCTGCCTTGCCATCAAATCTGTCTCCCGCCTTTATCCATGCGCGGATCTGCATATCTGTGAGTTTTGGCATTGCGAATACCTGAATATCGAATATGGGTGTGTACATAAAGCAATGTACATGAAAGTCATTATGTACACCTCTATGTACACGCATATTGTGCGCTTTGTTGCGTCGTTATGATAGTTCATGATAACAAAAAAGCCCGACATTTCGCGGGCTTTGTGTTTTTTTGCTGCTTGGTGATTTTTACTGATGGCTTATTCGATATTCTGGATCTGCTCGCGCATCTGCTCAATCAACACTTTCAGCTCGATGGCAGAATTCGTCACTTCGGCATTGATAGATTTCGACGCAAGAGTGTTCGACTCGCGGTTGAACTCCTGCATCATAAAGTCCAGACGACGACCAACCGCTTCTTTTTTCTTCAGAATGTTGTAGGTCTCTTTGACATGCGCTTCGAGGCGATCCAGTTCTTCGGCAACGTCAATTCGTTGTGCCAGCAGAACCAACTCCTGCTCCAGACGGTTGTTTTCCAGTTGCACCTGAGCATCTTCCAGCTTCGCGACCAGACGCTCACGCTGCCATTGCAGGATTTCCGGCATATGGGCGCGGACTTTGACCACTTCGGCGGTGACGCCTTCCAGACGCTGCTCGATCAATGCTTTCAGCGCCTGACCTTCGGTTTCGCGTGCGACGATAAAGTCGTCCAGCGTACCATCCAGCGCCGCGAGAATTTCAGCGGTAATCGCGTCGAGATCCTGCTCCTGGGCTGCCATTACCCCCGGCCAGCGGAGAATATCAACCGGGTTGATTTCCCCTTCGTCACTCTGCATTTTTACCCAGTTCGCGGCAGTTACCAGCTGTTTAGCCAGTTTTTCGTTGAGGATCAGCTCACCTTGTGCGCTAACATCTGGTTCATAGCGCAGGGTACATTCCACTTTACCGCGCGTCAGGCGAGAACGAATACGCTCGCGAACGACAGGTTCAAGGCTACGGAACTGCTCCGGCAGACGAAAGTAAGTTTCCAGATAACGCTGGTTTACCGAGCGCATTTCCCAGGTTGCGCTCCCCCATTCACCCTTGATTTCACGCCGGGCGTAGGCGGTCATACTGCGGATCATAGACGTTCCTGTTTATAAAAGGAGAGGTGGAAGGATTATAGCCATCGATGCCTTGTCAGGATAGGAATAACCGCCGGAAGTCCGTATAATGCGCAGCCACATTTGTTTCAAGCCGGAGATTTCAATATGCGTCCAGCAGGCCGTAGCAATAATCAGGTGCGTCCCGTTACCCTGACTCGTAACTATACAAAACATGCAGAAGGCTCGGTGCTGGTCGAATTTGGCGATACCAAAGTATTGTGTACCGCCTCTATTGAAGAAGGCGTGCCGCGCTTCCTGAAAGGTCAGGGCCAGGGCTGGATCACCGCAGAGTACGGCATGCTGCCACGTTCTACCCACACCCGTAACGCGCGTGAAGCGGCGAAAGGTAAGCAGGGTGGACGCACCATGGAAATCCAGCGTCTGATCGCCCGTGCTCTTCGCGCGGCAGTAGATTTGAAAGCGCTGGGTGAGTTCACTATTACGCTGGACTGCGACGTGCTTCAGGCTGATGGTGGCACGCGTACCGCGTCGATTACGGGTGCCTGCGTGGCGCTGGCAGATGCGCTACAGAAGCTGGTGGAAAACGGCAAGCTGAAAACCAACCCGATGAAAGGGATGGTAGCCGCGGTTTCTGTCGGGATTGTGAACGGCGAAGCGGTTTGCGATCTGGAATACGTTGAAGACTCAGCCGCAGAGACCGACATGAACGTAGTGATGACCGAAGACGGGCGTATCATTGAAGTGCAGGGAACGGCAGAAGGCGAGCCGTTCACCCATGAAGAGCTACTCACCTTGTTGGCGCTGGCCCGAGGGGGAATCGAATCCATTGTAGCGACGCAGAAGGCGGCGCTGGCAAACTGATTTTTAAGGCGACTGATGAGTCGCCTTTTTTTTGTCTGTAGAAAAGTAAGATGAGGAGCGAAGGCATGAAACCATATCAGCGCCAGTTTATTGAATTTGCGCTTAGCAAGCAGGTGTTAAAGTTTGGCGAGTTTACGCTGAAGTCCGGGCGCAAAAGCCCCTATTTCTTCAACGCCGGGCTGTTTAATACCGGGCGCGATCTGGCACTGTTAGGCCGTTTTTACGCTGAAGCGTTGGTGGATTCCGGCATTGAGTTCGATCTGCTGTTTGGCCCTGCTTACAAAGGGATCCCGATTGCGACCACTACCGCCGTGGCGCTGGCGGAGCATCATGACCTTGACCTGCCGTACTGCTTTAACCGCAAAGAGGCAAAAGACCACGGTGAAGGCGGCAATCTGGTTGGTAGCGCGTTACAAGGACGCGTAATGCTGGTAGATGATGTGATCACCGCCGGAACGGCGATCCGCGAGTCGATGGAAATTATTCAGGCCAATGGCGCGACGCTTGCTGGCGTATTGATTTCGCTCGATCGTCAGGAACGGGGGCGCGGCGAGATTTCGGCAATTCAGGAAGTTGAGCGTGATTACAACTGCAAAGTGATCTCTATCATCACCTTGAAAGACCTGATTGCTTACCTGGAAGAGAAGCCGGAAATGGCGGAACATCTGGCGGCGGTTAAGGCCTATCGCGAAGAGTTCGGCGTTTAAAGAAACTCGCCGGATGAAAAGTCATCCGGCGTCATATTACTGCAACTGTGCGGCAATTAGCGGCCAGCGGGCGTCAAAATCATCCGTCGGGCGGTATTTAAACTCGCTGCGGACAAAGCGTGACAGCATACCTTCACAGAAGGCCAGGATCTGGCTTGCCAGCAGGGTTTCATCGGTGGTGTAACCTTCACCCTCACGCATTCTCTTTTCGCGCAATACCTGACGCAACTGCGCTTCAATACGCTCGAACAGCTGGTTGATGCGCCCTTGCAGGCGATCCTGTTCAAACATTAGTGCATGACCAGTGAGGATGCGGGTCAGGCCAGGATTACGCTCACCAAAACCGAGAAGCAGCAACACAATCAGACGCAGGCGCGCTGTGGTGTCCTTCTCATCTTTCAGAATCAGATTGATGCGAGTAATCAGGCTATCTTCGATAAACTCAATCAGGCTATCGAACATGCGGGTCTTACTGGGGAAGTGGCGATACAGTGCCGCTTCGGAAACGCCGACAGAGGCGGCCAGTTTTGCCGTCGTGATACGTTGGCTTCCATCGCTGGATTCCAGCATCAGCGCCAGAGACTGAAGTATTTCCTCGCGACGGTTCCTTTTCGCAGTTTGTTTTTCTGCCATGTTACAAAATACCCCTGAAAATAAGCACTTGCCAGGCGGCACCCACGCTATGACCGCAAACGAAATGTTTGCGGCTATGTTATGACGTTATTCGGATGCGTATGTGTTACTGACGACCAGAGTGACCAAAGCCGCCTTCACCGCGGTCGGTGGCGTCGAAATCTTCCACCAGATTAAATTCAGCCTGTACTACCGGAACAAAAATCATCTGGGCGATGCGTTCGCCAGGTTGAATGGTGAAGCTGTCCTGACCACGGTTCCACACGGAAATCATCAACTGGCCCTGATAGTCAGAATCGATCAATCCTACCAGGTTACCAAGCACGATACCGTGCTTATGTCCCAATCCGGAGCGCGGCAGCATCATTGCCGCCAGTGAAGGATCGGCAATATGAATCGCCAGCCCGGTCGGAACCAGCGTAGTGTCACCCGGAGCCAGTTCTACGGCGTCGTCGAGACAGGCACGCAGGTCAAGTCCGGCAGAGCCAGAGGTGGCATAAGTCGGGAGCGGAAATTCCTTCCCAACGCGCGGGTCCAGAATCTTAACGTCGATTTTTTTCATCATAACGGGTCACGATCTCGTCGAGTAATAATTGGCCAAGGAGCTCTTTGCGCTCAAGCGGTAAGACTTTATCTCCGTCCTGCCAGAAAAGGTGTAATGCGTTGTTGTCGCTGTTAAATCCTTGAGTTGGCTGGGAAACATCGTTCGCGCAGATCAGATCAAGGTTTTTACGGATACGTTTTTGCCGGGCGTATTCTTCCACATTATTTGTTTCGGCGGCAAATCCAACGACGTAGGGTCGATGGTCTTTTAGTGCGGCAACGCCTGCGACGATATCGGGGTTTTTAACCATTTTTATTGTTAATTCATCACCCTGCGTGGCCTGCTTTTTGATTTTCTCTGGGGCCACGGTAGCTGCGCGATAATCCGCCACGGCGGCGCAACCGATAAAAATATTTTGCTGCTGTACAGAAGCATTCACGGCCGCTTCCATTTCCAGCGCAGTCATCACATCAACACGTTTAACAAACGGTGGCGTCGGTAGTGAAACCGGACCTGATACCAGCGTGACGTTCGCGCCACGACGGGCAGCGGCGGCGGCGATAGCAAAACCCATCTTGCCTGAGCTGTGATTAGAGATATAACGCACCGGATCGAGCGGTTCACGCGTCGGGCCGGCGGTAATCATAATGTTCAGATGTTTCAGGTCGTTGACGGGCGAAAAATACGCTACCGCCATATCAACAATGGTTAACGGATCGAGCATTCGCCCAGGGCCGATATCACCACAAGCCTGACTGCCACTGTCTGGCCCCCAGATGAGCAAACCACGGGAAGCAAGCACCTCTAAATTATGCTGCGTGGCAGCGGCACGGTACATCTGCTGGTTCATGGCGGGGAGCACGGCTACAGGCGCAGGTGTGGCCAGACAAATCGTCGATACCAGATCATTCGCCATTCCGGCAGCAACACGGGCAATCAAATCTGCCGTGGCAGGGGCGAGAATCACTAAATCAGCCCATTTACCCAGCTCAATATGGCCCATAGCGGCTTCGGCTGCCGGGTCCAGCAGACTGTCGGAAACGGGATAACCAGAAACCGCCTGCAAGCTAAGTGGGGTGATAAAGGCTTTTGCCGCTTCGGTCATGGCTACGCGGACGTCGGCCCCGCGATCGCGCAAACGACGCACCAGTTCAGGGGTTTTATAGGCAGCAATACCGCCGCTGACGCCGAGAACGATTTTTTTACCGGCCAGGCTCATGATGATTTTTCCTGTTGGGTGACACCAGAAGTTGGCGATTTTATCACAATACTTTTGTTGTCGTGCCTTCACCTGAGAATCACTTTGCGAGGCGCTTTCCAGGATTGAAAACTGGCCGTCGATTTAACGGAACGGCTATGACAGGATGCGAGCACCACAAAGGAGGTGAAGGTGAAAAACAATGCACAGCTGTTGATGCCGCGCGAAAAAATGCTGAAGTTTGGTATTAGCGCCTTAACGGATGTCGAGCTGCTGGCGCTATTTCTGCGTACCGGAACGCGCGGTAAAGATGTATTAACCCTGGCAAAAGAGATGCTGGAGAATTTCGGCTCTCTTTATGGCTTGTTAACCTCTGAATATGAACAATTTAGTGGCGTTCATGGAATTGGCGTGGCGAAATTTGCCCAGTTAAAGGGGATTGCTGAACTGGCGCGGCGTTACTACAACGTGCGGATGCGTGAAGAAAGCCCTTTACTCAGCCCGGAGATGACGAGGGAATTTTTACAAAGCCAGCTCACGGGTGAAGAGCGGGAGATCTTTATGGTGATCTTTCTCGACTCACAACACCGGGTTATAACGCATAGCCGTCTTTTTTCCGGCACGCTAAACCATGTTGAAGTCCATCCTCGGGAAATTATCCGCGAAGCGATAAAAATAAATGCCTCGGCGCTGATCCTTGCACATAATCACCCTTCGGGTTGTGCTGAACCCAGTAAAGCGGATAAACTCATTACTGAACGGATAATAAAGAGTTGTCAGTTCATGGATTTACGCGTGCTCGACCATATCGTGATTGGGCGTGGAGAGTATGTTTCTTTTGCCGAACGCGGCTGGATTTAACCCGCTATGCGCGATCCTTCGGGATCTTTGTCTGTTCGGGACTTGAGCACATCGCTGAGTCAGCGTATACTACGCCACCTTTGAGAATCTCGGGTTTGGCATTTGGGCCTGGCAATCGAGAGTTCAATAGAACTATGCGATGACCGGGCTGTAAAGCCTGACGAGGCGCCGATACCCCATACGAAGCTCGAGCTAATTTGATTTTTGGAGAATAGACATGTCCCGAGTCTGCCAAGTTACTGGCAAGCGTCCGGTGACCGGTAACAACCGTTCCCACGCACTGAACGCGACTAAACGCCGTTTCCTGCCGAACCTGCACTCTCACCGTTTCTGGGTTGAGAGCGAGAAGCGTTTTGTCACCCTGCGCGTATCTGCTAAAGGTATGCGTGTAATCGATAAAAAAGGCATCGATACAGTTCTGGCTGAACTGCGTGCCCGTGGCGAAAAGTACTAAGTACTTAGAGGAAATAAATCATGGCTAAAGGTATTCGTGAGAAAATCAAGCTGGTTTCTTCTGCTGGTACTGGTCACTTCTATACCACTACGAAGAACAAACGTACTAAGCCGGAAAAACTGGAACTGAAAAAATTCGATCCAGTTGTTCGCCAGCACGTGATCTACAAAGAAGCGAAAATCAAATAATTTTTGCTTTGATGTAACGAAAAACCTCGCCCCGGCGGGGTTTTTTGTTATCTGCCTGCCCCCATATTGACTGCATCTGTTCATTCCTGGAGATGCTATGCCTGAATTACCCGAAGTTGAAACCAGCCGTCGCGGCATAGAACCGCATCTCGTTGGTGCAACCATTCTTCATGCGGTGGTGCGCAACGGACGCTTGCGCTGGCCGGTTTCAGAAGAGATCTACCGTTTAAGCGACCAACCAGTGCTTAGCGTGCAGCGGCGGGCTAAATATCTGCTGCTGGAGCTGCCTGAGGGCTGGATTATCATTCATTTGGGGATGTCTGGCAGTCTGCGCATCCTTCCAGAAGAACTTCCCCCTGAAAAGCATGACCATGTGGATTTGGTGATGAGCAACGGTAAAGTGCTGCGCTACACCGATCCGCGCCGCTTTGGTGCCTGGCTATGGACCAAAGAGCTGGAAGGGCACAACGTTCTGGCCCATCTTGGACCGGAGCCGCTTAGTGACGATTTCAACGGTGAGTACCTGCATCAGAAGTGCGCGAAGAAAAAAACGGCGATTAAACCGTGGCTGATGGATAACAAGCTGGTGGTAGGCGTAGGGAATATCTATGCCAGCGAATCTCTGTTTGCGGCGGGGATCCATCCGGATCGGCTGGCGTCATCACTGTCGCTGGCAGAGTGTGAATTGTTAGCTCGGGTGATTAAAGCGGTGTTGCTGCGTTCGATTGAGCAGGGTGGTACAACGCTGAAAGATTTTCTGCAAAGTGATGGTAAACCGGGCTATTTCGCGCAGGAATTGCAGGTTTACGGGCGAAAAGGCGAACCCTGTCGGGTGTGCGGTACGCCGATTGTGGCGACTAAACATGCGCAGCGGGCAACGTTTTATTGTCGGCAGTGCCAGAAGTAATTCATGCGCGCCGGATGGCATACCATCCGGCATAAACGCTACGCTAACTTCGCCATCAGCGCCTGATGGACATTCTCCGGCAGGAAATGGGTGACATCGCCCTGATGGCGCGCCACCTCTTTCACCAACGATGAAGAGATAAACGACCACTCTTTCGACGGCATCAGAAACACACTTTCCAGTTCCGGCATTAAGTGGCGATTCATATGCGCCAGCTGCATTTCATATTCAAAATCCGCCACCGCACGCAGGCCACGAATCAGCACCGTAGCGTGTTGATTGCGGGCGAAGTTCGCCATCAAATCACTAAACCCGACCACTTCCACGTTCCCCAGATGCGCGGTTGCCTGCTGTGCCAGCTCCACACGCTCTTCCAGGGTAAACATCGGTTTTTTACTGGGGCTGGCGGCAATCGCCAGAATAACGTGATCGAACATTTGCGTGGCGCGCGTCACGATATCGATATGACCATTGGTAATGGGATCGAAAGTACCCGGATAAATCGCCCGTTTTTGCATAACAACCTCAATGCGTTTTCGGTGGCAGGTAAGGTTCCAGCAGTTGAAGCAGACGCTGTAGCGCGCCCTGGTTTTGATACAGTACTTCAACGGCATGACGGCCATAGAAACTACGGTAATCGGCGTCGGTGAGTAAAGAGGAAACCTCTTTTGCAAGCGTAGTGGCATCGGTAACGGTAATCAGCCCGCTTGCCTGCTCCAGCCGCGCGCAAATGTCTTTAAAGTTAAAAGTATGCGGCCCCATCAATACCGGAATAGCGTGTGCGGCAGCTTCCAGCGGATTATGCCCACCACGTTCAACCAGTGAACCGCCAACAAAGGCGAGATCGGCAATGCCATACAGTAACATCAGCTCGCCCATCGTATCGCCAACCACAACCTGCGTGCTGGTGGAGGGGACTTCCCCTGAAGAGCGTGTGATATAGCTTAGTCCAGCCTGGCGGACAAGGTTAATCGCATCCGGGAAGCGTTCCGGATGACGGGGTACCAGGATGAGCAATAAATTCGGGAATTGCTGTAACAATGCCTGATGTGCGGCGATCACCACACTCTCTTCGCCTTCGTGAGTGCTGGTGGCAATCCATACCGGGCGGTGTGGTGCCCACTGGCGGCGCAGCGTCACTGCTTTAGCAGCCAGTTGCGGCGTTACAGAAATATCGAATTTCAGGCTACCGGTAACGGTCACCTGATTATTTTTTGCGCCCAGTGATACAAAACGTGCACCATCTTCTTCATTTTGCGCAGCAATCAGCGTAATACGACGCAGCAAGCGACGGACGAATTTGCCCAGTTTGGCATAACCTGCGGCCGAGCGGGCAGAGAGTCGCGCGTTAGCGATCACCAGCGGAATTTTACGTTTATGTAGCGCCGCAATCAGGTTAGGCCATAGTTCGGTTTCCATAATCAACACTAGTTTAGGGTCGACTTTATTCAGGAAACGATTAAGTGCATCGGGCAGGTCATACGGCAGATAAACGTGCTGAACATCCTTCCCGAAAGCCGATTGTACGCGCTCCGAACCGGTTGGCGTCATGGTTGTTACGGTAATCGGTAAATCAGGATAACGATGACGCAGTGCGCGCACCAACGGGATCGCCGCCAGAGTTTCACCGACGGAGACGGAGTGCAGCATAATGCCGCCTGGTTTTAGCGGATGGCGGTAAAAACCGTAACGTTCACCCCAGCGTTTTCGATAGGCCGGAGCCTTACGTCCGCGCACCCAGAGCCGTATCCAGATCAGCGGCTGAATAAGGTAGAGAAGGGCGGTGTAAAGCAATTCGAGCATAGTAAATAGCTGACTTATGGATGTGCTGGGGATTCTATGTATTTAGCTGTGGCTTTACCATTACTTTTCCCGTTTTTGACTTAAATAGCAATTTACCCGCCAATTCTTGCTGAACATCTATACTTTTTTTGTATTTTTATGCGATTCATTGATTTCTGCAGTACGTGCAGGAAGGAATCGCAGAGCAACAGTGAAAGAATATGGTTGCTAATGATTTTATTTGATTGATTTCTTTATTGAAAATCAACAATGTGCTTAAAAATCATTCGGGTCGGATTGCCGCGAAAGAAGTGATACACTAGCGCGTCAATATCAGTGCGGTATCAGTATTCAGGTAGCTGTTGAGCCTGGGGCGGTAGCGTGCTTTTTCTGCTTCACCTTAATCGGATAATCTCAACAAAAAGAGTTACTTGTGGATAAGCCATTTCGAAGAATTTTGCTCATTAAGATGCGTTTTCATGGGGATATGTTATTAACTACTCCCGTCATTAGTTCGCTGAAAAAAAATTACCCTGACGCAAAAATCGATGTGCTGCTTTATCAGGACACCATCCCGATCCTGTCTGAAAATCCAGAGATTAACGCGCTCTACGGCATAAAAAATAAAAAAGCAAAAGCCGCAGAAAAAATTGCCAACTTTTTTCATCTCATCAAGGTATTACGTGCCAATAAGTATGACCTTATCGTTAATCTTACCGATCAATGGATGGTTGCTATACTGGTGCGCTTATTAAATGCCCGTGTGAAAATTTCCCAGGATTATCATCATCGGCAGGCTGCTTTTTGGCGTAATAGTTTCACTCATTTGGTGCCGTTGCAGGGTGGAAATGTGGTGGAAAGTAACTTATCCGTGCTGTCGCCATTGGGGCTTGAATCGTTGGTGAAGCAGACAACCATGAGTTACCCGCCTGCAAGCTGGAAACGTATGCGTCGCGAACTTGATCACGCTGGTGTTGGACAAAATTATGTGGTTATCCAACCTACGGCGCGGCAAATCTTCAAATGCTGGGACAACGCCAAGTTTTCCGCTGTGATTGATGCCTTACATGCTCGTGGTTATGAAGTCGTTCTGACGTCCGGCCCAGATAAAGACGATCTGGTCTGCGTCAATGAAATTGCGCAGGGATGCCAGACGCCACCAGTAACGGCGCTGGCCGGAAAGGTGACCTTCCCGGAACTTGGTGCGTTAATCGATCATGCGCAGCTGTTTATTGGCGTTGATTCCGCACCGGCGCATATTGCCGCAGCAGTTAATACGCCGCTGATATCGCTGTTTGGTGCGACAGACCATATTTTCTGGCGTCCCTGGTCAAATAACATGATTCAATTCTGGGCGGGAGATTACCGGGAAATGCCAACGCGCGATCAGCGTGACCGAAATGAGATGTATCTTTCGGTTATTCCGGCGGCAGATGTCATTGCTGCTGTCGATAAATTACTGCCCTCCTCCACGACAGGTACGTCGTTATGATCGTTGCTTTTTGTTTATATAAATATTTTCCCTTTGGCGGTTTGCAGCGCGATTTTATGCGTATTGCTCAGACAGTCGCCGCCCGAGGTCATCATGTTCGGGTTTATACCCAGTCGTGGGAAGGCGAATGTCCTGATGTATTTGAACTGATCAAAGTGCCGGTTAAATCGCATACCAATCACGGGCGCAATGCGGAGTATTTTGCCTGGGTGCAAAAACATTTACGCGAACATCCCGTCGATAAAGTCGTTGGATTCAACAAAATGCCGGGGCTGGACGTTTATTATGCCGCTGATGTTTGTTATGCCGAGAAAGTAGCGCAGGAAAAAGGCTTTTTCTATCGCCTGACGTCACGTTATCGCCATTATGCCGCCTTTGAGCGGGCAACCTTCGAACAGGGCAAGCCGACACAGCTGCTGATGCTGACAGATAAGCAAATCGCCGATTTCCAGAAACATTATCAGACTGAAGTGGAGCGTTTTCATATTCTGCCACCGGGGATTTATCCTGATCGTAAATATAGCCAGCAGCCAGCCAATAGCCGTGAAATCTTCCGTAAGAAGAATGGAATAACCGAACAACAATATTTATTGTTGCAGGTTGGTTCAGACTTCACGCGTAAAGGTGTCGATCGTTCCATTGAAGCACTTGCTTCGTTACCGGATTCGCTGCGCCACAACACATTGCTATATGTTGTTGGGCAGGATAAACCGCGAAAATTTGAGGCGCTGGCAGAAAAACGCGGCGTGCGCAGTAATGTTCACTTCTTCTCGGGGCGCAACGATGTCTCGGAATTAATGGCGGCGGCGGATTTATTACTGCATCCTGCCTACCAGGAAGCCGCGGGAATTGTACTGCTGGAAGCGATAACTGCAGGATTACCGGTACTAACAACAGCCGTTTGTGGCTATGCGCATTATATTGTCGACGCCAATTGCGGCGAGGCTATTGCTGAGCCATTCCGCCAGGAAACATTGAATGAGATTTTACGCAAAGCGTTAACGCAATCTTCATTGCGCCAGGCCTGGGCGGAAAATGCGCGACATTATGCTGATACACAAGATTTATACAGTCTGCCAGAGAAAGCGGCGGACATCATAACGGGTGGTCTGGATGGTTGAACTTAAAGAGCCGTTTGCCACGTTATGGCGCGGTAAAGATCCTTTTGAGGAAGTTAAAACCTTGCAGGGTGAGGTATTTCGTGAACTGGAAACTCGCCGCACTCTGCGCTTTGAAATGGCGGGCAAAAGCTATTTTCTCAAATGGCATCGCGGCACGACCCTGAAAGAGATAATCAAAAATTTACTCTCATTGCGGATGCCAGTATTAGGCGCAGACCGCGAATGGAATGCGATTCATCGACTGCGGGATGTCGGCGTTGATACTATGTATGGGGTGGCATTCGGCGAAAAAGGCATTAATCCGCTCACCAGAACCTCGTTTATTATAACTGAAGATCTGACACCAACCATCAGTCTGGAAGATTACTGTGCTGACTGGGCGACTAACCCACCAGATGTTCGCGTAAAGCGTATGCTTATTAAGCGTGTCGCGACGATGGTGCGCGATATGCATGCTGCGGGCATTAACCACCGTGACTGTTATATCTGTCATTTCCTGCTGCACTTGCCTTTTTCCGGTAAGGAAGAGGAGTTAAAAATTTCGGTAATTGACCTGCACCGGGCGCAGCTTCGCACGCGCGTTCCACGTCGTTGGCGCGATAAAGATCTTATAGGGCTTTATTTTTCTTCGATGAATATTGGCCTGACTCAGCGGGATATCTGGCGGTTTATGAAAGTGTATTTTGCCGCCCCGCTTAAAGACATTCTCAAGCAGGAACAAGGACTGCTGTCGCAAGCAGAAGCAAAAGCCACAAAAATCAGGGAAAGAACGATTAGAAAATCGTTGTAACCCGTAACTTATTTTTGCCAAAATTTTGGATACAGAATAAATATGTCTCAACTCAATGATAGTGACATCATCCTTTTTGAGTATAACTTTCATTATCAAAATATAAGATCTAAAAATACTC
>OJXM01000064.1_pt1 | contig 54737 bp, 52 predicted proteins | sample 1600701 | NCBI WGS metagenome assembly OJXM01 (sample SAMN04436607, study PRJEB24849) | human gut metagenome | biome: human gut; feature: NICU; material: stool | host: Homo sapiens | place: USA: Saint Louis, MO | collected 2009-11-26 | reverse complement strand
CAGACAGAAACCATAAATACCGGCTTTGACATGCCGGGGAAGTCCTTATAGTACATAATTTTCGATATCCAAACTTACCCCTATCTGGAAGATCTATTTGTTGACGCTGCCGAACGTGGCGCAGGGGCGGGTAAAGCGCTTATCGACGCCCTGATCGATGAGGGTAAGCGGGAAGGGTGGTCAAAACTCTACTGGGTAACCCGCATGCACAATCCGGCGCGTAAGCTGTATGACCACTATGGTGAAGCCGACGATTACGTCCGTTACCGAATCACCCTTTAACCGGATTTGTATCACACTGTATCTGCCTCTGTGATGCATACACAGGTATGCAATAAAACCGCCTCCGCACACATCCCCTATACAAACCCATGGTGTTATATCTCCGTCAACTGAACTCACCCGGAGATAACATCATGTTTAACAAACTCGCATACTCAGCAGTCGCCCTGACCGTTTCGCTTGGCACCGTGATGTCCTGTCAGGCGGAAGCGATGGGCAAGGATTACGCGTCGGCCTTCAACCAGGTAAAACAGATTAACGCTGGCGATCTTAACGTCGGTTATGTCGATATCGGGCCGAAAGAGGGGCAACCGGTGATCCTGCTGCATGGCTGGCCGTACGACATTCACAGCTACGCTGAAGTGGCCCCCGCGCTGGCCGCGAAAGGGTATCGTGTCATTGTGCCGTCCCTGCGCGGGTACGGCACCACGCGCTTTATTTCTGATAAAACGCCGCGAAACGGCCAGCCTTCGGCAATGGCGAAAGACATCGTCAACCTGATGGACGCCCTGGATATCAAACAGGCGGTGTTTGCCGGTTATGACTGGGGTGCACGTACGGCGGATATCGTTGCGGCGCTCTGGCCGGAACGGGTGAAATCGCTGGTCTCGGTAAGTGGCTACCTGATCAGCAGCCAGGCGATTGGCAAACAGCCTTTACCGCCGAAGGCAGAAGTTCAGTGGTGGTATCAGTTCTATTTCGCCACGCCGCGCGGGGCGGAAGGCTATGCTAAAAATACGCACGATTTTGCCCGGCTGATCTGGTCCCAGGCTTCGCCGGACTGGAAATTCAGCGATGCCACCTTCAATGCCAGCGCCAAATCCCTCGATAACCCGGACCACGTTGCCGTCACGCTCAGTAATTACCGCTGGCGTCTGGGTCTGGAAAAAGGGGAGCCTAAATATGACGCCTATGAACAAAAACTGGCGACGCTGCCGAACATTACGGTGCCGACCATCACCATCGAAGGCGGTAATAACGGGGCGCCACACCCTGCACCTGCGGCCTATGCCGGGAAATTTACCGGAAAATATGAGCACCGTACTTTCGGCGCAACAGTTGGCCACAACCCGCCGCAGGAAGATCCGCAGAACTTTGTTAAAGCCGTTGTCGACGCGGATAAGCTCTGATATGTGCTATTTTCAATCCGTTACCTCTTAATCAGGAGCCTGCGGTGGAGCATATTGATCACATCCTTGTCGTCGATGACGACAGGGATATTCGTGAACTGATTGTCGATTACCTCGTGAAATCCGGCTACCACGCCTCTGGCGCGGCGAACGGGAAAGAGATGCGCGTAGTGCTCGACAAACAGCATATCGACCTGGTGGTGCTGGACGTGATGATGCCCGGTGATGATGGCCTGACGGTGTGTCGACAGCTGCGCAGCAGCAGGCATAAGGATCTGCCGATCCTGATGCTCACCGCGCGCAACGAGGACATGGACCGGATCCTGGGACTGGAGATGGGCGCCGACGATTATGTGGTAAAACCGTTTGTGGCCCGCGAACTGCTGGCGCGTATCAAAACTATCCTGCGCCGTTTTCGTACTATGCCGCCTAATCTTCAGATGACCGAGGCAGGGCGCCTGGTGGTGTTCGGTGAATGGCAGCTGGATACCGTGGCGCGTCATCTGATTGATAACGAGGGGATGGTTGTGGCGCTCAGCGGGGCGGAATATCGCCTTCTGCGTGTATTTCTCGATCATCCTCAACGGGTGCTGACCCGCGATCAACTGCTGAACCTGACGCAGGGACGTGATGCCGAGCTGTTTGAGCGTTCGATTGATCTCCTGGTGAGCCGCGTGCGACAGCGCCTGAATGAAGATGCCCGCTCGCCAGCCTACATTAAAACCGTTCGAAGCGAAGGCTACGTTTTTACTATGCCGGTGACCATCGTCGAGGCCAATGAATGACGCTGTGGCCCCGCACCTTACTGGCCCGGCTGCTGATCATTGTGCTGCTTGGACTCTTGCTGGCTAACGCGCTCAGCCTGACGCTGGTCATGGTTGAGCGAATGCACAGCGCGCGCACGGTTATGCTGGGCAATCTTGAGAATGACGTGGCGACCAGCGTGGCCATTCTCGACCGGCTTCCGGCCAAAGAGCGGCCAGAGTGGCTGGAACGGCTCGGTCGCGGTAATTATCGTTATATCCTTGGTCCCGGCGAGGCAGGCGCTGCGCCAACGGACAAGCGCTCGCGGGATGCGATTCGCACCCTGAAAGAGACGCTTTCAGTTCAATATCCGCTCCAGTTTACGGCAGTGCCGGGGCCTGTTTCCCACATTCAGGCCCATCTGACGCTCCGCGACGGCGCACCGCTCACTATCGATCTGATCCCGCGCATGCCGCCAGTCGCCAGCTGGTTACCCGTGGTGCTGGTTCTTCAGTTGTTACTTGTCGCGCTCTGCTCCTGGATTGCCGTGCGCCAGGTTGTCCGGCCTTTCCTGCAATTCACGCGCGCGGTTGATTCCCTCGATCCTGCGGCCCATTCTCCTATGACTGAAAAAGGTCCGGTTGAGGTGCGACAGGCGGCGCAGGCTTTTAATGAGATGCAGTCGCGGATACAAACTTATCTGCGTGAACGCGCGCAGATTCTGGCGTCCATTTCTCACGATCTTCAGACGCCCATCACGCGTATGAAGCTGCGGGTCGAAATGGCGGATCAGCCCGAACTCCACGATAAGTTGTTGAGCGACCTGGATAATATGTCGCGCCTGGTACGAGAAGGTATTGCCTATGCCCGGTCATCAGAATCACTGAAAGAGACCACGCTTAAGCTGGAGCTGAACGCGTGGGTTAACAGCATCGCCAGTGATTATCAGGACATTGGTAAAAACGTGCAGTTTCATGCACGCAGTACACGTCTGCCGATCGTCACCCGCCCCCAGGCATTGCGCCGGGTAATGACCAATCTGCTGGATAATGCGCTCAAGTTTGGCCATAGCGCGGTAATAGAGATTGATGAAGATGAAAGGCAGGTAGCGATCCGCATTATGGATAACGGCCCCGGCATCCCGGAGGCAGAACTGGGGGCGGTGTTACAGCCGTTCTACCGGGTTGAAACGTCGCGCAACCGCGAAACGGGCGGCACCGGGTTAGGCCTCGCCATTGCCGCGCAGCTCACCGCCCAGCTTGACGGGAAATTGCATCTTGCAAACCGGGCAGAGGGCGGGCTGGCCGTAAGCGTGACTCTTCCGCGCGTTTAATTGTACGCCTGTGTATCTGCGCGCCGTGCGGATACGAAGGCAGACAAAATTCAGTTTTTTGCACACGGCCTGAACACATTCGCAGGGTGAAATGACCTCACTGCACCTTCGCAGCAACTGTATCGTGAGGTCGTTATGTTTCTGATAATCGCTTTTTTAGGCGGCATGATTAGCCTGCTCAGTCCGTGCACGCTTCCCGTTATTCCTCTGCTGTTCGCCGGCTTTCAGGGGCAGCGCAAACACATTCTGGCGCTTCTGGCGGGAATGATAGTGATGTTCACGTTTGTGGCGATGGTAGTAACGGTTGCCAGTGACTGGATCGCTGACGCCACCGTTATCGGTCGCTGGATTGCGCTGCTGGTACTGAGCATTGCCGCCCTGGCCCTGATCTTCCCGCAGTTCGCTCAGCGCATTGCCAGCCCGGCGGTCAGCGCGGGGAACGTTCTTAACACCCACAGCGTTCAGCGACACGGCATGTTTTCGGCTTTTCTGGCAGGGCTGGCCGTTGGACTTCTGTGGTCCCCCTGTGCAGGACCGATTCTCGGGGCGATTTTCGGCATTAACATTACTGGCCACTCGGCCATCGCAACCGGAGCGCTGTTAGCCGCTTACGGCAGTGGGTGCGCGTTGATGCTGGGACTGCTTGTCGCGGGGGGCCGTAAGCTGATAACCCCTCTGAGAGCCAAATCCGCATTGATGGAGCGTCTGCGTCAGGGCGCAGGGGTGATGATGTTAGCCGCCGTGGCTTTCAACGTCTCAGGAATGACGTCGGTCCTGAAAGGCGCCAGCGGTATTACCGACCAGCTGGAAAACGCTCTCTTGAGCCTTGCGCAACCAACCTCCACGCAGGTGAAACTGCGACCGATCGCTGACGCAATGCCGAGCAGCCAGCTACCGACATTAAGCGGCGGTACGGGCTGGGTAAACGGTGACCCTGTCACGTCTAAGGCCTTGCGGGGGAAAGTTGTGCTTATCGATTTCTGGACCTGGGACTGTATCAACTGCCAGCATACCCTTCCGCATGTTCGAGACTGGGCGAAGAAATATGAGTCACAAGGCCTGGTGGTGATTGGCGTCCACACCCCTGAATACCCCTGGGAAAAGCCGTTATCATCGGTGAAAAACGCGGTCAACGAATGGCAGTTGCCGTACCGCGTAGTGACGGATAATAACTACAAAATCTGGAGCGCGTTCGGTAATCAGTACTGGCCAGCACATTACTATTTCGATGCGAAAGGGCAACTGCGTTACACCTCGTTTGGCGAAGGCAACTACGACAAGCAGGAGGCTGTAATTCAGCATTTGCTCAAGGAAGCGCGTTCCTGATTCGGCTTACGGAACCCGCTGAGCAACCATAAACAGGCGCGGAAAAGCCAGCAGTATCTGCCCGTTCTCCTGGAGCGGATACTGCTCTTCCAGCAGCTCGAGGTAGCGTTTCAGAAACTTTTGCTGCTCGCTCTCGTTGAGATCCTGTAGCCACGGCCGTAACCCCGTCGCGCTGACCCAGTCAATAATCGCCTGATGAGAGCTCATCTGATGAAAGTAGGTGGTGCGCCAGATATCCACGTCGCATCCCGCGTCCGTCAGAATATCATAGTAGGCATGAATACCCGGCAGTTGCTCGCGGCCACGATCGGGGTAGCCCTGTTCCCAGGCAACTTCACGCATCAGGGCGTGCGTCGGCTCAAGCCAGTTGTCAGGCATTTGTATCGCCAGCACGCCGTTTAACTGGAGCAGTGAAACCAGATGCGGCAGAAGGTGGTAATGGTCCGGGATCCATTGCAGGGAAGCGTTGGCGTAGATCAGGCTGAGAGGCTGGTCAGGTTTGTAGTGACGGATATCCGATTCAACAAAGTGGCAGTCTGGCAGGGCCTGTCGGGCTTCCTCCAGCATCGCCGGGGAGTTATCCACACCGGCTATCTGCGCTGAAGGCCAGCGTTGTTTCAGCAGCGCGGTGCTGTTGCCTGGCCCGCAGCCCAAATCCACGCCAGAGGTTATGTCAGCAAGCGGCACCCGGGCCAGTAACTCAGCGGCGGGACGTGTGCGTTCTGCGCTGTATTGTAGATATAGAGAAGGATCCCAGTCGGCCATTTTCGCATCTCCATGTTGAGGTGTTCAGCAAGAATAGCACAGGCAAATACCTGCGCAGGGGCAGGTATCCGGATAAACGTGATATTATAAAATGCCTTTCAGGGCCACGTGATAAAGCAGCATGATGGTTTTACCGTCGACGATCTGGCCATTCTCGATGCCACGAAGCGCGTCGTCCAGCGTCATTTCCAGCACGTCGATATCTTCCCCCTCTGCTTTAACGCCGCCGCCCGCGCTGGTCCGATCCTGCGGGTGATATTCCGCCAGATAAAAGTAGAGTTTTTCGGTAACGGAGCCCGGGCTCATATAGGCCTCAAAAATTTTCTCTATGCGCGTCACCTTATACCCGGTTTCCTCTTCCGCTTCGGCCTTAATCCGGCTTTCCGGGTCAAGGTTATCGAGCAACCCGGCAGCCGCCTCAATGAGATCCTCTTCGTGACCATTGATAAACACAGGGAAACGAAACTGACGTGTAAGAATGACTGTTTTGCTGTCGCGATTATAGAGCAGGATCGTCGCGCCATTCCCGCGGTCATACACTTCACGCTCTTGCCGCTGCCAGTCACCATCGCTGCGCTGGAGGTCAAAAGTGTATTTTTTCAGGTTATACCAGTTGTCGGACAACGTTTCGCTGTTGATGATGCGTATATCTGCACGTTTTGATTGCACGTTTGGCTCTCCTCTCGTAGAGTATGCATCATAAACAGCATTTTCGTGTAATTACAATAATTATCATGCAACATCAGGAATAATTCATGCTCACAAGTCAGCGTAAACAGTTGATTCTGGAAAAGCTGGAGGCGGAAGGCCAGGTCCAGTCAACTGCGCTCAGCCTCTTTTTCTCGGTGTCTGAGGACACTATCCGCCGGGATCTACGTGAACTGGCGGCAGAAGGGCGTTTGCAGCGTGTCCACGGCGGCGCGCTTCCGGCATCTTCAGCGATTGCGCCTTTTGCCGAGCGTCAGTCCGTTAAAATGGATGCAAAAAAACGCGTGGCACGTCGGGGCGCGCAGCTCATTTCACCGGGGCAGGTGGTGATCATTGATGGCGGGACGACCACCTCAGAACTTATTACCTTCTTGCCGCCAGATTTGCGGGTAACCGTGGTGACGCACAGCCCGGGTATTGCATTGGGGCTGGTCAACCATCCGTGCATAGAGGTGATCCTGATTGGCGGTCGTTTGTATAAACACTCCATCGTCACGGTCGGCGCGGCCGCTATTGAAGGCATCAACAATATTCATGCGGATCTGTTTTTCATGGGTGTCACCGGCGTGCATCCTGAGGCCGGGCTGACCACCGGAGATTATGAAGAAGCATGCATCAAACGTGCATTTTCCGGCAGAGCGGCGGAAACGGTGGTATTGGCCTCACCGGAAAAGATCAATACGGCCTCGGCGTTTGTGATTGGCGATTTGTCGCTGGTGAATACGCTCGTTGTTGAAAACACAACGGATAAACGCTGGGTCAACGCTATGAAAGAAAAGGGCGTTGCGGTGATCGCCAGCCAGTAAATATCCGCTTTTTTGCCAGCCTGACTGCGTGGCTGTCAAACAGACAAAGGTTATCCATCACGCGGATTCCTAGACTAAGGCTTTCATCTGTTTAAGGAAAAGTCATGAAAGCGATCTCCATTCTGGCGTATGGCGCGGACCCAACCGCGCAACGCCTGGCAACATCCGCCATTCAGCAGGCCATAAATAGTGCTCAACAGAACGATGTCATCGTTATTCCGCAAGGCCGTTTTCTGACCGGAGCGTTGTTTCTGAAAAGCGGTGTTTCACTTCGCCTGGACGCTGGCGCACAGCTCGTTGGAAGCCAGGATCTGGCTGATTATCCCCTGATAAATACCCGGGTGGCCGGCATTGATATGCGCTGGCCGGCAGGCATTATTAATATCATCGATTGTGAAAACGTCAGCATTACCGGTACAGGCACGATAGACGGGCAGGGTGCAATTTGGTGGCAACGCTACTGGGGCGATGACGAGCGCAGCGGCATGGTCGGCGATTACAGCGCAAGAGGATTGCGCTGGGTTGTTGATTATGACTGTCAGCGCCCGCGCAATATCCTGGTCTTTGAAAGCCAGAGCATTCTGCTGCGTGATTTTACCAGTCGTGAGTCCGGATTCTGGAACATGCACCTCTGTTATTCGCGCCATATCGCGGTTGAGGGCGTGCAAATCAGCAATTCTGCGGGGCCGAGCACCGACGGGATTGACGTCGACTCCTGCGAGCAGGTGCGGATTGAACGCTGCATTGTGTCCTGCAATGACGACAATATCTGCATCAAATCAGGACGAGGACGCGAAGCGGCGCAAAAAGCTCGTGCCGCGCGGGATATAGTGATTCGAGGATGTACGCTGAATAAGGGATCCGGGCTCACACTGGGGAGTGAAACTTCAGGTGGCATTGAACGCGTCCTGATAGAAGATAACGCGTTTAACGGAACGGGCGTCGGGTTTCGCATTAAATCTGCTCGCAACCGGGGCGGATTTATCCGTGATATCACCGTACAAAATCTACGGCTTACGGACGTGCGTTTTCCGGTGCTGATCCAGCTGAACTGGTTTCCGCAGTATAGCTATGGCGACCAGAGCAATTTATCTTATAAACCAGAACACTGGCGCAAACTGGCTGAAGGTGTTGAGGGCGAAGCCGGTCTTACTGCGGTCAGCGGACTGACGATTAAAAATATGACGGCGCGTCGATCAGACAGCAAATGCTTTTCGCGGGCATTTTTCATCGAGGGATATCCGGAGCGTCCTGTGGTCGGGTTAACGCTGGAGGGGATTTTGATTGACGCGTCAGAGTTCGGGAAAATTTCTGGTGTGGATGGGCTGCGCTTTAAGGATGTACAGGTGACTGCCGTGGAGATCACGCAAGACCGTAACGACAGTTATGAACGTTGATGGCACAGAACAGAGGGACATGATGCGCGGAATGAGCAGAACAAGGATGGGTCTGAACTGGCTGGATTTACTCGTATTCAATCTATGTCAAAGCTCACTGGAATTGTCTAATCACTGGCTCGTTAGAAATGTCTATATGTTGAAAAGTCTGCTTAGTGCCCCGATTAATGCAGGAGAGTTATGAAAGCGAAGGTTTGTTGCGTTTAGTAGTAAGGTTACGGCAATAATCCCTTTGAAGGGTAAGGGCTTAAAAGGGAAGGATGACCGCACACGCAGTTTTATGAGAAAAGTTGAAAAAGCCCTGATAAACAGGGCAGTGTTTCAATGAGGAAAAACAAACAAAGGGTAATAATCAGGGCATCCATGCTTAGCGCATGGTCAGGCCACCATCAATCGAAATTGACTGACCTGTTACGTAGGACGACGCATCACTGGACAACCAGAGGACCGCATCGGCGATTTCTTCCGGATTACCATGACGCTGCAACGGAACGGCTTTCACCATGGCTTCCAGGGCTTCCTTCTGACCCGATGCGACCATCGCATCGACCATTGGCGTCCAGATAAGACCCGGGCAAACTGCATTCACACGGATGTTCCGGCTGGCATATTCAAGTGCTGCACTCTTGGTCAGGCCCAGCACACCGTGCTTCGCGGCGTGGTAGTTCGCACGTTCTGCGCCGCCCACAATTCCGCCGATAGAAGAACAGTTAACGATAACACCACTCTCCTGCTTGCGCATCTGCTGAAGCTCATACTTCATACATCCCCACACGCCCCGGAGGTTCACGGCATTAACGCGATCAAAGTCCTCCACGGTGGCGTCCGCGATTTCAACAAGTTTATTCTGGACACCGGCATTATTAAAAGCGATATCCAGACGGCCGTAAGTGGAAACAGTGAACTGAACCATCGCTTCGACTTCATCAAGGTTTGCCGCATTGCAGGTAAACGATTTAGCTTCAAAACCACGGGAAATCAAATCATTTGCGGCTTTATTTACCAGCTCAGAATTAATATCCGCTAACACAACGGCAGCGCCCGCCTCGGCATAAGCACGTGCAGTTGCAAAGCCAATACCGGATGCGGCACCGGTAACCAGCGCAACTTTATTTTTCAGTGAAAGATTCATAATTTTTTCCTCTTAATATTAAGTCAGCAGAATGACCATCCGCCTAATTCAGGCCTTTATTCTGCTTGTTCACATATACCTGCGTGAGGTTATGATTAAAGGTTTTTGCTAAAGAACTCTGCCAGTTTATTTAAGGCAGGGTTAACAAATTATGGCTTGTCATATAAATCAAAATGTGAAGCACCAGGAATAATAACCAGCTCCTTCGGCTCTTTCGCTCTGTCATAGGCCTGCTGGCTGAATTTTCTTGTTTCAGCTTTTTCTCCGGCAATTAACAGCACCGGACGGGGGGAAATCAAATCCATATGCTCCAGTGGATAGTAGGCCATATGGAGTCCGGGGCTCGTGACGACATAACGGTTATGGGCATTCGGATGCGCGCCTCTCGGTGTCAGGTAATAATCGGTCGCCTCCCGGACAAAGTTAGGCGTACTGGCATTTAACGTATCCCGGGAAGGCAGCAACTGCTGAACCAGCACCGGCGCACCGCTGGCCTCTTTGTTCAGTTGTTCATCCACGCTTTGCATTAACTTCGTTCTGTCGCTTGCCGTAACCGGCAGGCCTTCAATACCATTGCGGGTCGCATCGCCAATGTCGTAGGTGACGACACCGGCAACAGCCCTGACGCGTAAATCATTCTGCGCTTCGTGCAGCGTATAGCCTCCACCGGCACAGATCCCCAGAGTACCAATGCGGCTGGCATCAACCTGCGGCAGACTGGCAAGATAGCCTATGGCGCTGCGGATATCCTGTACGCGATCGGACGGATTTTCCAGGTCACGCGGCAACCCACCGCTTTCTCCATAATGCGACGCATCGTAAGCCAGCGTAATAAATCCACGCTTTGCCAGCTGCTGTGCGTAAAGCCCGGACGTCTGTTCCTTCACGCCGCCCCAGGGATGAGAGACTACAATCGCCGGATATTTTCTGGCGCTGTCATAATCAGACGGGAAATATAAATTGCCCGCCATGATGATGTCGCCATTTTTAAATGTCACTTTTTGCGACCCCAAAACATTGACACCCTCTGCAACAGTTGAAGGAATTTTTTGAGCAGCTATAACAGAGCCTGCCGCCAGCAGTGAAGCACACAAAAGTGACACCTTAATTAAGGACATAGCATTACCTCATTGATGATGATTGACAGTAGCTACTGTATAAATTGAAAACGCAACCTGAACCACATGGAATATATTCAAACACACTCGACTTTATTTTTTCAGGCGTCCATAGCCAGCCGGAGAATATCAATGGTGATATAATCTCGTGGCAGACAGATAAAAACTTTATTGAAGAGTAGCCAGTGGTTAATAATGTACATGACACGGGCTCAGTTAACCACCCAGCCTCGTTTCTTGCATTCATAAATGAAATTCATTAATGACCGTGATATCTTATCCACATAATCTGGAGACACTGTCGTCGTCCGGAGGGACACACAGCCGGTGAGAGAGGAAGATGGCAAGAGAAGGGTTCAGTGAATTAATCGCACTCATTGCAGTTGCCCAGACGGGCAGTTTTACTCGTGCAGCGGCTCAGCTGGGAGTCACACAACCTGCTCTCAGCGCAAGCATACGCGGGCTTGAAGAACGGCTGGGAGTGCGTCTTGTACTGCGCAGTACACGAAGTGTTGCGCTCACGATGGCGGGTCAGCATCTCGTCGATCGTCTGGTACCGGAGTTTGAGCAGATCACGAATGAGCTGGAATCGCTCAATGACTTACGCGACAAACCTACCGGTACGCTGCGCATTACCGCCATTGACTACGTGATACGCTCGGTTCTGTGGCCCCGGTTAACCCCTTTTCTGAAACAGTATCCGGACATTACCGTTGAGCTTATCAGCGAGTATGAAAGCGTTGATATTGCGGCCCGGGGATATGATGCCGGTGTCCGGTTTGGGGCCGATCTGGCCCAGGATATGATTTCCGTTCGTATCAGTGCAGATGTTAAGAATGCGGTTGTTGGTTCAGCAGAGTATTTTACGCGCCACCCGATCCCGCAACATCCGACCGAACTGAGCCAGCACAGCGGGGTTCGTTTACGTATGTCCACATACGGTGGGTTGTATGACTGGGAGTTTATTGAAGGCAATCGTGAGTTCAGCGTCAAAATCAACGGGCCGGTAATATGTAATAACGTTTACGACATACTGGAGGCAGTCAGACGGGGTTTCGGTCTGGCTTATCTCCCGCTGGATATGGTACAGCCATTGCTTGACAGCGGAGAACTGGTTTCTGTGCTCCAGGAGTGGTGCCCTCTCTGGCCAGGGCTGCACCTTTACTACCCAAACCGGCGACAGCATTCCAGAGCCATGAGCCTGATGGTGGAGGCTCTCCGCTTTCATGCGAATGACTGAACCGGACGTCACTGTCAGCCCTTAAAACCAGAGCAGTGGATAACCACTTCATGTTATTAAACAGATTTTCTCCAGAGAACAGGTGACGAACCATGTCAGGCGAAATATTCCGGGATCTTATCGCATTTATTACCATCGCCCGGCACAGAAGTTTTACCAGAGCGGCCGCTGAGCTTGGCGTTTCGCAATCAGCATTAAGCCATACCATTCGCAATCTGGAAGAGCGGATCGGGCTGCGTCTGTTGATAAGAACCACACGCAGCGTTTCGCCGACGGAGGCCGGTAAAAGGTTGCTGGAACGCGTGTCGCCCAGGCTGGATACGATTGCCAGTGAGCTGACCTCCATCAGGGATTTGAGCCGCACCATTGCGGGCACGGTGAGAATGACGGTCTCAGATTTTGCCTATAAGACTTTTGTATGGCCACGCCTCAGCGAAACGCTGCGCCATTATCCGGACGTCAGGCTTGAACTCTCTCTTGATGCAGCACTGACCGATATTATTACGGAGAGATTTGATGCCGGTATCAGGGACGGTGATTCGCTGGGCAAAAATATGGCATCTGTGCGTATCAGCCCGGATTTACGTTATTCAGCAGTTGCCTCTCCTGGTTATGTTCAGGATAAAGGACTGCCGCCTTCACCCGGTGATTTGGCTCAGTATTCCTGTATTAATACCCGCTTTACGCCTGGGGGAAGCACAACGCCATGGATACTGAAGGAAAATGAAACCGGGCAGATTTTCCGGCCTGCGGGCCATCTGGTCTTTAATTCATATTATGCTGCAATGGATGCGGCGCTGGCGGGTTACGGAATTGCCTTTTTACCGGAGATACTCAGCCAGCCATGGCTGGATTCCGGAAAACTTCTGCCGATCCTGCCTGAATGGTGGGCAGAACGACCGGGTTTTTATATTTATTATCCGGGGGAACGTCAGATGTTGCCTGCGCTCTCCATGATTGTTGAAACGCTGCGGTATGAGCCGCCAGTATAATTCCATTTCTGCTCAGAATCGCCTGACCCGGGAAGCAGTGAACGGCCAAGCTTATCCACCTGGCCGTTACAAAGAGCCTTCGTCCCCGGAGCACATGCCCGAAATACGCCTGATAGCCGGATGTGCAGGTGTGCGGCAGTTCCGATCAAGTCTTTCCCGACGCCACAGCACACGCTGAAGGATTATTCTGCATTCTATGGCCCGTGCAGATGTCTGCCATAGTATTCAGCTCATTTTTTTGTCCCAAAAATCTCCTCAGAACGTGATTGCAGTATCTTCAATGCTTCAAGCATATCGTCACCGTTAAGCGAACGCTGGGATTTATTCTCCGTTGGTTTTCTCCGTCTCCGCGAGGGGCCATCTCCGGCAGGGAGTGCCTGCGAACGGTTATTATCGCGTTTATCCTGAACAAGCTTGATAAATTCAAGTGTCCGCCCGAGGCGTTTGTTGTCCACGATAGCGCCCTGGTCGATTTCCTGGAGTCGATCATAGGTGGAGTAGGGAAGAACAGCGCCGTTAAGGCGGAGTTCTTTATGTCCATCCGGGTAATGCCAGACCTCAATATATTTTCCGATAGCCCTCCGGCTTAACTCACTGTCTGCAATGAGATAGAGCACTTTGTCATACTGCACTGTCAGGGATTTTGAAACACGGCGCGGTTCCCGCCATGTGAAAAATGTGGTCAGATCATCATCAGTTTCAAGTGGCCGGTGAACATCAAAGTCATGCCGGGGTGCTTTGCCAAAGCGCCGGTTGTAATCGGTCATAAACTCATCAGCAAAATCATTGGCTGCATCCACTGAGGAAATGCCCCTGAGCCGGAGCTCCTTTACCAGGCGATCCTGAAGCGTCAGATGGGCCCGTTCCACACGGCCTTTGGCTGAGCTGGTATTGGCGCAGATAGTCTGGATGTTCAGTTCGTGCATCGCACGGCCAAACTGGGTATAACCATCGCCACCGGTAGCGTTTTTATTGTTGATTCTGAAGACGCTGGCTTTATCGCTGTACAGCGCCAGGGGTTTGCCATGCTTCTCCAGATAGCCCCGCGTGGCTTCAAAATAGGTGAAAGTCGATTCCGATTTCACGAAACGGAGTTGCATCAGGCGGCTCGTCGCATCATCAACGTAGACCAGGGCAGTACAGGCAGGCGCACGGTTCTCGAACCAGTGATGGTCGCAACCATCAATCTGGATCAGTTCGCCGCAGCAAGCCCGGCGATAGCGTGGCTGCTGAATTTTTGGCGCACGTTTCTTGCGGGGAACCCAGAGCCCGGTTTTTATCATAAGCCGTCTGAGCGTTTCCTTACCAAGAACAATACCGTGATTTTCAGCGAGCTTTTCCCGCGCCAGTGTGGGGCCAAAATCGGCATAGCGTTCACGGATGATATTCAGGGCCTGATCAGTCAATGATGCGGGAAGCAGGCGATTTCCGGTGCGGCCACGACTCTGGTTATTCATGCCCAGTGGCCCGGACTGACGATAACGTTTCAGCAGACGGCTGCAATGGCGCGGCGTGATACCGAGCATTTCGGCTGCCTGACCAGGACGCAGGTTGCGGTCGATGACATCCTGAAGGATTTTGAGGCGGTTGATTTCTTTCACGGTGAACATCCCGGTGTCATGTATAACCACAGAAAACTCCTCATCAGGAAAAGTGAGTTGTTGACTAGGCATACAGGTCTGAGAACTATAGCCTGGACATTCCTAAATGAGCCACAAATAGACATTATCATTGAGTCCCTGCAACCGTTGTCAAAGCTAAGTAGAGATGTCCGGGGTGGGGCAAAGTTCAAATGTCCTTTGATAATATTGAATTCCTGGATAAAAATCGCATCTTAACCTCTTCGTTTGAGTACCTTGTTGGGTTGACCCCGTATTCGCTTTATTTGTAGTATTGGGCTGCTTTGAAGTGTTTCATGTTCAAACGCGACGTGTTCTGTAAGTTCTTCCTGACAACAGAGCCGACAATATATACACATCCGCTATGGAGAATCTGACAACCGCTATGCGTATTACGCCACCCTGAGTTTTTCCTTCCTCTGTCGTACTGAGCAAGCCTCAGCACGCACTCAATAACATCCCGTCTGCGGATGTGCTTTACCGTACGTAAAAATGTAGCCCTCCAGGGCTGACTGTATCTAAAAACTGAGAAATTACTATGTTGCTGTCCTCGACGCGTAAGGACTGGCTGGGTAACGTCCGTGGTGACGTTCTGGCCGGTATTGTTGTCGCGCTCGCACTCATTCCAGAAGCGATCGCCTTTTCCATTATCGCCGGTGTTGATCCCCAGGTGGGCCTCTACTCGGCGTTCTGTATTCCTCTCGTTATGGCCTTCTTTGGCGGACGTCCGGCGATGATTTCGTCCTCCACCGGTGCAATGGCTCTCCTGATGGTGACGCTGGTGAAAGATCATGGCTTACAGTATTTACTGGCTGCCTCCATACTGACCGGGGTATTCCAGCTGATAGCCGGATATCTGAAGCTTGGCGGGCTGATGCGTTTTGTTTCACGCTCAGTGGTCACGGGGTTTGTTAATGCACTGGCAATACTGATTTTTATGGCCCAGTTGCCTGAGCTGACCAATGTGACATGGCATGTTTATGCCATGACTGCGGCAGGGCTGGGGATCATCTATCTCTTCCCTTATATCAACAAAACCATTCCTTCACCGCTTGTGTGCATCGTGGTGCTGACTGGGATTGCCATGTGGCTGCATCTGGATGTGCGAACCGTCGGGGATATGGGGAAACTTCCCGACAGTCTGCCGGTCTTCCTGCTCCCGGACGTGCCTTTAAATCTTCAGACGCTGCTCATCATCCTGCCATATTCTGCGGGGCTTGCGGTGGTTGGCCTGCTTGAGTCGATGATGACCGCCACTATCGTGGATGACATGACCGACACGCCAAGCGACAAAAACAGGGAGTGCAAAGCTCAGGGCATCGCGAACATCTGCACATCCTTTATCGGAGGAATGGCAGGCTGCGCGATGATTGGGCAATCTGTTATCAACGTAAAATCCGGTGGACGCGGACGACTTTCAACCCTCACGGCGGGCGTGGTGCTGCTTTGCCTGATTGTGTTCCTGCGCAACTGGGTCTCCCAAATTCCGATGGCAGCGCTGGTCGCGGTGATGATTATGGTTTCCATCGGGACATTCTCCTGGCGCTCCATTGCCAACCTGCGGACACACCCCCTTTCAACCAGCGTGGTCATGCTTGCCACCGTCGCGGTTGTGGTGGCAACACATAATCTGGCCTTCGGTGTGCTGACCGGTGTACTGATTGCTTCGCTCAATTTTGCCACTAAAGTATCCCGGTTCATGCGTGTAACCTCAGTTCTGGAGGGGACGAGCCGGACGTATACCGTCACCGGCCAGGTATTCTTTGCATCAGCAGACCGCTTTACGAGCCACTTTGATTTCCGTGAAGCGATTGAGAATGTGGTGATAGACGTTTCACATGCCCATTTCTGGGACATCACGTCCGTCAGCGCCCTGGATAAGGTGGTCATTAAGTTCCGTAGAGAGGGCGCCGGGGTTGAAATACGTGGGATGAATGAAGCCACCCGCACCATCGTTGACCGGTTTGGTGTTCACGATAAACCTGAAGAAGTCGAAAAACTGATGGGCGGTCATTAACAGACTGGAGGGAAAACTATGAATAATACTGTTACAGCCTGTGTGGACGGTTCACTTTCAACGCGGTCAGTGTGTGAATATGCGGCGTGGGCAGCCCGCACTTTGCAATCACAGCTAGCACTGTTGCACGTTATCGAAAAAGACAGCACCCCGGTAGTGTCAGACCTGACCGGCACTCTCGGCATAGACAGTCAGCAATTGCTGACCGATGAGCTGGTAGAAATTGAAGGGCAACGTAATCGCCTGCTGATGGCCCAGGGGAAAGCAATACTGGAAAGTTGTGCTGAACTGCTTCAAAAACAGGGAAGCCCGGATGTGCTTTTGATGCAAAAACACGGTACACCGGATGAAGTTCTGGCAGAGCTGAGCGACCTTCGTCTCATGGTGCTGGGGCGTCGGGGTAGCCAGCATCCGGTAGGCTCTCATCTGGAAAGCGTTATTCGTCTGCAAAAGAAACCCCTACTGGTTGTTCCGGAGAACTACTCAGTGCCTTCCAGAGTCATGCTGGCTTATGATGGCAGTGAAGAAAGCAGGAGTAACCTGGAACGTCTGACGATGAGTCCCTTACTCAGGGGGCTGGAGTGCCACCTTGTCATGGTAAACGGTAAGAAGGAAGAGCTGCTGACCGCACAGCAAATTTTACGTGACGCGGATATAGAAAACAGCACAACACATCTTACCGGGCAATCAGTCGGGGACGCGCTTATTCGTTACGCCGAGGAAAATGCTGTCGATCTGATAGTGATGGGGGCCTACGGTCATTCCAGGTTGCGGCAGTTCTTTATCGGTAGTCATACCTCCGAAATGCTGCAAAAGACGCAACAACCGCTTCTTATCCTCCGTTAGCACTGATTATCTTAAATAAAAAAGGGCGAGTTCTCTCGCCCTTCGTCACAAGAACACGTTTAGTTCAGCCGGTTACCTTTTTCATCAACTACCTTCTCACCGTCCTCTTTCGTGAACGCGCTTTTCTGCGCATCGGGAAGAATATCCAGCACGACTTCAGAAGGGCGGCATAGCCGGGTACCCAGCGGCGTTACCACGATAGGGCGATTGATCAGAACAGGGTGCTGCAACATAAAATCGATTAACTGCTCGTCAGTAAAGCGGTCTTCCGCCAGCCCTAACGCTTCAAAAGGTTCGACATTCTTACGCAGCAGCGCTCGTACCGTGATCCCCATATCCGCAATGAGTTTTACCAGCTCAGCTCGTGATGGTGGGGTTTCAAGATAATGAATAACGGTCGGCTCTGTACCGCTGTTGCGGATCATTTCAAGGGTATTGCGTGACGTGCCGCAGGCCGGGTTGTGATAAATGGTAATGTTGCTCATATCAGTATCTCATTACAAAGTGAAAGACAGACGAAGCGCCAGTGCTGCAAGCGTGACAAACAGCACGGGGATTGTCATGACAATGCCCACCCGGAAGTAATATCCCCAGGTAATTTTGATATTTTTCTGCGACAGAACGTGCAGCCACAGTAACGTTGCCAGACTGCCGATAGGGGTAATTTTTGGCCCCAGGTCGCTGCCGATGACGTTGGCGTAAATCATCGCTTCTTTGATAACACCGGTCGCTGTGCTGCCATCAATCGACAGCGCCCCGACCAGCACGGTCGGCATATTGTTCATCACTGATGACAGGAAGGCCGTCAGGAAGCCCGTACCCAGCGTTGCCGCCCACAATCCCTGCTCTGCCAGCTGATTCAGCAAGGAAGAGAGATAGTGGGTCAGACCGGCATTTCGTAAGCCGTAGACCACCAGGTACATCCCCAGCGAGAAGATAACGATTTGCCAGGGCGCACCACGCAGCACCTTACCGGTGTTAATGGCATGCCCTTTTTTCGCAACAGCAAACAGAAGCAATGCACCAGCGGCTGCGACCAAACTGACCGGTACGCCCAGCGGCTCCAGTCCGAAGAATCCCACCAGAAGCAACACCAGAACCAGCCAGCCGGTTTTAAAGGTATTCACATCACGTATAGCGTCTTTCGGTTCTTTCAACAGAGAAACGTCGTAAACGGCGGGAATGTCCTTACGGAAAAACAGATGCAGCATCACCAGCGTAGCCGCAATCGCGGCCAGGTTAACCGGGACCATCGCGGCGGCATATTCTGAGAAACCAAGCTTAAAGAAATCCGCCGAGACGATATTCACCAGGTTTGAGACAATCAGTGGCAGGCTTGCCGTGTCAGCGATAAACCCTGCGGCCATGATAAACGCTAAGGTTGCTCCCCGGCTGAATCCCAGCGCCAGCAGCATCGCGATAACGATAGGTGTCAGGATCAGTGCCGCACCGTCGTTGGCAAACAGTGCCGCAACCATCGCACCAAGCAGGACGATCCAGGTGAAGAGCAGCCGCCCCCGGCCATTCCCCCAACGGGCAACGTGCAGCGCGGCCCATTCAAAGAAGCCGGATTCGTCGAGCAGAAGACTGATGATGATCACGGCGATAAAGGTGGCGGTCGCATTCCACACTATCTGCCAGACCACCGGAATATCCCCCAGATGAACGACGCCAGTCAGCAATGCCAGAATTGCGCCCAGTGAGGCACTCCAGCCAATCCCCAGCCCTCTGGGTTGCCAGATAACCAGGACGAGCGTGAATAAAAAGATAGCACCAGCCAGTAACATCAGAAACTCCATTCACATTTGTTTATTCGGATATATATATCGCCATCAGCAGGAGACAGATGCCACGCTACTGAGCTTGTTGCGTATGTTTTCTCGTTCACAGTTCCAGGCTGTATCAATAATACCCGCAGCCCATGCTGGCATGTGTGGCGACAGTCGGTAATGCACCCATTTTCCTTCGCGACGGTCGATGACCAGCTCGGCTTCACGTAAAAGGGCCATATGGCGAGAAATTTTTGGCTGAGACTCTGCGGTTGCCGCACAGATGTCACAGACGCACATTTCACCGGACTCCCTGAGAAGCATCACGATAGTTGAACGGGTCTCGTCGGCGAGCAGTTTAAAAAGCTGAACAGGCTGTAGCATGCTTAACCTCGTAAAAAAATAACAATACATATGGTATTTCATATGTGATAACTTTTAAAGCATAGCTTATGAAATGGAGATTTTTTATGACCGACTTACCAGCAATCGAACCGGCTTATTTTGATGATGCGCTTGCCAGCAAACTTACGGGCAACAACGAAACCATGCCGCGAATTCTCATCCTGTACGGTTCAGTACGAGAGCGGTCCTACAGTCGTTTTGCAGCGGAAGAGGCCGGGCGGTTGCTGGCAAAGATGGGGGCTGAGGTGAAAATATTTAACCCATCCGGTCTGCCGTTACCCGATGATGCGCCCGAAAGTCACCCCAAAGTGCTTGAACTCCGCGAGCTGGTCAGGTGGTGTGACGGAATGGTCTGGAGTTCTCCGGAAAGACATGGCGCCATGAGCTCGGTGATGAAGGCCCAGATTGACTGGATACCCCTGAGTGAAGGTGCTGTTCGTCCTTCCCAGGGTAAAACGCTGGCCGTCATGCAGGTTTGTGGTGGTTCACAGTCGTTTAACACGGTCAATCAGATGCGGATACTTGGCCGCTGGATGCGGATGTTCACCATCCCCAATCAGTCGTCAGTGCCAAAGGCATGGCAGGAATTTGATGATGAAGGGCGCATGAAACCCTCACCCTGGTATGACAGGATTGTCGACGTTACCGAAGAGTTGTTCAAAATGACGTTACTCCTGAAAGGGCACACAGCCTACCTGTCCGACCGCTACAGCGAAAGGAAAGAGAGTCATCAGGAGCTCGCGGCACGGGTCAATCAGGCCAAAATCTGACAGCCAGGCATGCCCGGATGGATTACCGGGCTTTAAATCGGTTTCTTCCCAAATATCTCTTCAGAGCGTGACTGAAGTTTCACCAGGGCATTGAACATATCGTCCTGATCCAGGGAACGCTGGGATTTCTTCGTCGTGGGAGCTTTACGCCTGCGAGAAGGGCCGTCTCCGGATGGTACGGATTGCGACCGGTTATTATCCCGCTCGGCCTGGACCAGCTGCGCCATTTCCAGGGCCCGCCCCAGACGTTTGTTATCCACAATGGCCCCCTGATCGATTTCAGAAAGCTTGTCATAGGTGGAGTAGGGAAGTGATACGCCATTAAGCCGGAGCTCTTTATGTCCATCCGGGTAATGCCAGACATCGATGTATTTACCAATCGCCCGACGACTGAATTCGCTGTCTTCAATCAGATAAAGGACTTTGTCGTATTGCACTGTGAGTGATTTCGACACTTTACGAGCTTCACGCCAGTTAAATACCATATCAAGATCGTCATCGACATCCAGTTCCCGATGAACATCAAACGCCTGGCGAGGCGCTTTTGCGAAACGACGGTTGTAATCGTTCATGAACTCTTCGGCAAATGCGTTCGCAGCTTCCATGGAACTGATGCCCTGGAGCCTGAGCTCCTTGACCAGTCGGTCCTGAAGCGTCAGGTGCGCCCGTTCAACGCGGCCTTTGGCAGCACTGGTTTCTGCACAAATGGTCTGAATGTTCAGTTCATGCATCGCACGGCCAAACTGGGTATCGCCGTCGCCGCCGGTTGCATTTTTATTGTTGATCCTGAATACGCTGGCTTTGTCGCTGTACAGCGCAAGCGGTTTGCCATGTTTTTCAATATAGCCCCGGGTCGCTTCAAAATAGGTGAAAGTAGACTCAGATTTCACGAAAAGAAGCTGCATTAAACGACTGGTTGCGTCATCAACGTAAACCAGTGCCGTACACTTAGGTCCCCGATTTTCAAACCAGTGGTGGTCGCAGCCGTCGATTTGTATGAGTTCACCGGCACAGGCACGGCGGTAACGAGGTTGCTGAATTTTTGGCGCACGTTGCTTACGTGGGACCCACAGACTGGCCTGAGTCATCAGCTTACGGACGGTTTCTTTGGAAAGATGAACACCGTGCACCTCAGACAGTTTTTCACAGGCCAGCGTCGGACCGAAATCGTTATAGCGTTCGCGAATAATGTTCAGCGCGTATGCGGCCAGTCCCTGAGGCAACTGGTTGTTACTGGATTTACCACGACGGCGGCTGGTCATGCCAATCGGACCATCTTCACGATAACGCGCAAGCAGACGACGGCACTGACGGTCGGAGATACCAAGCCGCTGAGCTGCCATTTGTGTTGTCAGACGCCGGTCGATGACATCCTGAATGATTTTGAGTCGGTTAACTTCATCCAATGTGAAAAACTCCGCTGCGAGAGCCGTCATGGTAATCCTTACTTGATTATACACGCCGGACATCTTAACTTAGCCATTATCGGACATTACAACTTTGCTACTACAACCGTAGTGCGCATAATGTATATTATGTTAAATTTAGTCCGTCGGTCATTTAGTTCATAACCGGCCACAGGATACGATTAATCATACACTTACCTACCCCTCTATCTTCTTCTTGCAGGACGTTATGTTTGTCGGTTACTTTGTTCATATCCACACCATTGATAAGGTTAAGTGCCGCGTGTTCATACTTACACAACTCAATATCAACCAACGGCAGCGTTTATGGGCACTGATGGATACTCACACGCGCCAGCCGCTTTTATATCCGTTAATATATCTTATCGACCATCTTGCTTTGCGTTCATCAGCCACGCAATCCGCTTCACTTCAAGCGCTCAAGTTTTTCTATGAATTCTGGCACCAGAAACATGGTGTGACTTTTTGCTTCAGTTTCTATTCCTCGAACCACAATCCATTGATTGCCATTGATGAACTTACAGCCTTTTTTCATTATCTGGAAAATACGAATTTATATGTACCAGCGTTAACCATAAGGTCTACTACGCAGACCACGCCTCAACGTTGTACAAATATCAGGCATGTACATTCGGTTATTCGTTTTATCAGATATTTGATTAACACGTATATCTCGCCGAGATATATAGATGGCACGCCTAAAGAGCTTACACGACTTGCCACGCAGTTAACGGGACGTTTATCGATACATAAGGCAGAATTCCGTACTCTTACCCATTCTCGTCAGATGAACAATGGCACGACCCATAAACGCTTTCGAAGTCTGACTGCTGAGATGGTCATGGCTTTTTACCAAATCATTACACCCGGTTCAATTTCAAAGAAAAACCCACTCAATCCCTTCCCCGCTGGTGAAATCCAGCTACGTAATTTTCTGATTTGCAGATTGCTTTTAAATTACGGATTGCGTGTCAGTGAATTACTGCTTTTGGAGTGTCATTCGATCAAACCAAATCTCCGAGGGGATCAGTTCAGCCTGATTGTGACCACAGTAGATGACGACGTTTCGGATCAACGAAAAAGATTGCCTTCATTAAAAAATGTTTATGCAAACCGGGTGCTGGCATTAGATAAACTGGACTTTCATTTTCTAAATATATATATCCATAAAATCCGCCCTCAAGCCTCCCATAGTTTTCTGTTCACTTCCACCCAAAGACTACATCCGCCACTGTCATACCATGCAGTCTATGATATCTTTACCCGTATTGATGACATTATGAGTGTGCAGTATCCTGAATATAAAAAAGATGAATATTATGATGCCATTGAAAGCATCTCGCCTCATATAACGCGGCATACTTGGGCTTATTTAACACTTCAACGTATTTATCGTGATAAACTTCAAAAAATTAAGGCCAACTCACACTTGGCAGCCATAGACTTTTCTATCGTTGGATTGATGGATGAAGCCAAGGATGAATTACGGCTACTTGGCGGTTGGAGTCACAATAGCCATATGCCTGATCTTTACGCTAAAAGATTTCTATCTCAGCAGGCTAATACGGCCAATCTTCAGCGAATTGTGATTGATAACGAAGCCCTGAAATCAACCTTTTCCCATGTATGCGATGAATGGAGTGCATATGAGTCGAATCAATAAACAGTTAAATGCGTCGAACAGCAACATTTACACACCTGTATTTGTTGAGAGTATTTTAAAGGTTAATATACCAGTTAGTATTTATCTTAAATCGGCAGATCATTTTGATGACAAATATATCAGCTCAACAAGTGACAGTTGGGTATTCGATTATTCAGGAAGCCGCTGCTATGCCCACTTTCGTCAGGATAAAATCAGCAACCAATTAATCAAATATATTTGCTTCCATTATGCATCTGCCAAGTGTCCAGCTCAGGTTCCTGGGGTACTCCATGCGTGGTCTTTGGCAACTGATCATTGCATAAGCAAATCTGCTTTCACTTTTACGGTGTTGAAAGATTACCTCGAAACTCAGGAAATTAAACCTCAATATTTCTACTTTATCATTTTCGGCCTAAAAATCCTCTGTACCGAAGCATTCCCTGGTTTTACCCTCGAAGATTATGAAGACCTCGAATTCATCCCTCGCCCGCACTCCCATGACTGGGGAATCTATCAGGAAATTGATCATGTTCTGGATCCCCTCGAAAAAAACATGATCAGTAAAGGCTTGTTTGAAATGGCTGTGGCGATTCGGTATGGCGAAAACTACAGTCTGAACACCATGCGAGATGCAGTAATTCTGGGACTGACGTATGTCACCGGTGCCCGACCGGTACAACTGGCCAAGCTGGCGGTAAAAGATTTACGTATTGATACCCGAAACTCCGAAACCGGATTAATACGATATAGCTTACTCCTTCCTTACGCCAAACAGCGGCACGTAACGACTGAACGTCTGTTTTTGGCGATTCCAGCTGAAATCGGCGCGTTGATTAGGCACTATATCGAGCGAGCGCAACTAAAACCTGATGGCAAGCTATTTGAATTTAGTAACTCTGCACCGTTTAATGTGTCCAGAGCGATTAACAAGGCCTTCCTCTGTTTCAGTCCGCCAGATTATCAGGCAGCCGTAAAGCGTGGCGAAGCGGCTTTGCCAACCATTACCCCGACCGACTTGCGCCACAACGTGGGGCATTCACTGGCTATGCAAGGGGTCAGCGCCGAGGAAATTGCGCATATTCTGGGACATAGCTCCCTTACTGTTGCCAAGTATTACATTCTGGCGACGCCTGCACTGGCACTGATTCGAGCCAAAGCATTGGGTATCAATCCGGTATGGCAAAACATGGTGGCTATGATGTTGACTGGTGAACTGACCTCTTCAACGAAATGGCAAGACCAGCGCGTGGTCGGCATAATCGGTGATGAGTTGCATGATGGGATTGGCGGTTGCTCCAGAGATGATGGCAAATGCCCATTCAGTGAAGTACGCTGCTGCTACGGTTGCCTGTATTTCCGCCCCTTTACTGATGGTGACCATCAGGCGGTGCTGGAGAGTGTAGTTAAAGAAGTCGATGAATTGATTTCCATTTCAGACAGTGTTGGTAACGCCCGCAATCCACTTATTTCAATCCATGAAACCACACAATTTGAAATTCAATCCGTGATTGCTCGTTGCCGCTTTCATCAGGAAAAAGGCGGTGTGCGATGAAAAAACACTTTGCGCAGTTTTACGCCTTTATCACCGAGCAACAAAGCTGGTTTGAACAGCATCTGGCAGCAGACTTCGAGCAGTCATGGGATGATCCTGTTTGGGTCTGCGGTAGCAATGGAAGTGGTTGGTTACGTGGCAATGGCAAAAATAAATTACGCTTTGATGAAATCGGCCGTACCAAAGGTATTGAGGGGCGTCATGCCGTGGCAGAAGACTATGCCCGGTTTATGAAAGCCCTGCTGGTACTGGTGTATCGGAGGCGAAATCGTAGTATATCCCCAGCGGTGGCTGTGGCAACACTCATGATTTTAAAGCGCTGGTACCACTCACTATTTGAGGTGACCGGGCAAACCCACCCAGTGTATCTAACCACAGGGGTAATTCAACGATCGATGGATAACCTCAGCGCAGCTTCATCTCTAGGGGACCCCAATACCGCCAATTACAAAGGACGCTGTGTCAGTCTGCAAAAACTGGTTAATCACCAGTCATTCACACTGGTGACATTGCAATATGTATCCGATGGGCAATATACCAATCAAACAAACCTCACTCGTAAAGCCCGGGAAACCATGGCGCTGAAACAGCAGGCCAAGCTGTCTGATACCACTACCGATGGTGAAGATGCGTTGATTACCATTCGCGGATTTCTGAACATAGTTGCATTAATCCAGCGGGTGGAAAGTGATGCTGAGAAAATCGCGTTAAATTGCCTGTTGTTATTGGTTATTACCGGCTTTCGCTCCATTGAAGCGTTTAATCTCAGACAGGATGCCCTGTTTAAACGCCAGATTGATGATCCGGCACTCTGCAAACGGTTTCAGGACAAGGGATTACCCGATTATTTTCTTGGTATCCGTTATGTTGGTGTCAAAGGTGCTGGGGAGCGAACGCATTGGGTAGAACCGCTGGCAGTACCGCTGGTCGAGAGTATATTCAGTACCGTTAAAATGTTGACCGCACCAATACGCAGCCATCTTACCTATCTACGGGCAAAATCTTTTGCTGATTACCTGCCACAGGCCATCAGCAACATGCCCGGTGAACAAGTCGAACTGGATGATGTGGTGAAGTACATCACCCAAACTACCTCAAGTTTTCGGGGCCGGGCAGGACAACGGGACAAAACATCCAAAGCCCTTAGCAAAAGAGGTGTGCTGCCCGCTCAAGAAATACCAGGGCCGAAAAACAGCAAAGCTATCTATTATTCCAAGACTGATCTTAATCATTACATCAAGACCGAATTTGGCCTGACGAATGCCAACGAACCCTGTACACACGCCTGGATGGAAAATGGCAAACGCTACCAAGTTAACTACGAGGACCTGCTATTTCTACACGAGAAGGGTTCGCTGGCATTAAAGCGCACACTGGCTTTGCTGGCTACACCGATACCCTTCACTAACACACTTATGAATAAATTTTTAGGCAACGTTGAGCCTGATGGATCAGTATTCAGCAAATATCAATTACTGGAGGAGGATGGTACCTCCACGCGGATGCGTACCCACATTCCCCGGCACAACATCAATACCTTTCTTGCCATTGCGGAAATCTCTGACCACTTACAGGCAATGCTGATGGGGCGAGTGGACATCACGCAGAATCAGCACTATCAACATCTGGCGCTTGCAGGACGGCGAAAAGCAGCCTCGTTGATGCCCTTGCAGCCGATATCGACAGCACTAACTGCCACGCCCTATTCGTCCTCCGTTGCTACGCCACTGGATATCGTCAAACAGACCGGCCAACTGGCGGCCACGGAACACATGGCAATGGATAATACCATCAAAGCCAACCTGCATACTTTTGACGATCGGGATGATGTAGCCAGATTCATCGAGGCGTCATTTGCTGAGGGTCTATTTGAAGATGTTGCTGCCGCCTTTGAAGAAATCCGCACCGCAGAAGGACCAGAGCAAGCCTCTGCTATGGTGGCAAGGCATGCCGTGCTGTATCCGCTGAAATTTGGCTCTTGTATGCGGGAAGTTAACCTCTGGGGATGTCCTTATCGACTGAAATGCCAAAGTGCTGCCTTTTGTGAACATTTCACGCTGACAGGCCGGATGGATGAGCTACCCAATCTGATCGCCAAAAAACAGGCGTTACAGAAAGCATATTCTAAGTTAACACAACTTACACAACGTCAGCCTGACTACCAGACCAGACTGGCCGACATCGAAAAACGGTTACATCAACTCAAGGCAATACAAGCACAATGGCAGCGTCGAGCTAAAACTCAACAACTAGTTGCTACGGAGAATGTGCTGTCTGGTGAAGTAATTACCGAGGGCAAAGTCCGTACACTAGCCCAGCTTTTTGCACTTGAATACCAACAATTGATGAAGGAGAACGACTGATGCGCGGCAAGGAACTGGACACACTACTCGAACACGAATTACAACTAATGCTGGTTGAAGGCTTTGACAAGTCCCCTATTTCTGCCAAAGCCTTGCATATTCGGCTCAGGGCAAAAGGTATCGTTAATGGTGGTTTAAGCACGCTGAGCAGCCTGGAGCGAAAACGCCTAATTGCTGCCTATATTGATCAGCAACTTAGTCCATTGAATTTACGGCCAAAAGAAAAACAGCAATACGTTAACCGTAAAACCCGTCAGGCCTTACTGGCCAGAAACCAGCAGTTGCAGGCTGAAGTAAGTGAATTGCGAGACCAATTAGCGCAAAATACCCTTTCGTTGATAGAAATTGTCAAAGCGGTAAAAATCAATTCGATTATACCGGTGGAAAGTCTGTTGGCCAACCATGTGATTCGGGAACTACATAAGTCGTCATAATTCTGACATGGAAGATTTAGCCGACAGCTTCCCGGTTGTCGGCGGAATGCTGGTTGTATTGATAAACATATATTGGGCTCCCTCATTTGAGTTTGTTATCTGAGAGGGCGTCTCCCACTGTAATGCCCTGCTTGGTTCATTGCATCAGGGTAATGCTACACTTTCGTTACCTTCAAAAAGTTCAGTCGCTTTATATGTAATATCATTTTTTGTCAGCATGCTTTTCGCCTGGATGCCTTTTGAGTGCTTCGATAAGATTACTTCGCTCTTCCTCTGTCATCCGGGATATGAGTAATGCAAGTTCAGCTGTGGTCTGATCATCACAAAAAAAGTAGTTCAACGGCACGTTTAACTCTGCCGCCATCCGTCGAAGCGTATCAATATCGGGGACATGGCGCCCTTTCTCATAATGATTCATACGACTGCTAGCCGAAGCGGGATCAAACCCAACAAGGAGGCCCAATGAGCGCTGTGATAAACCCGCCCTGCATCTCGCTTCCTTAAGTCTTTCTGGTATCGGATTTTTTTCAGACACTGATTCATCTTCATTGGCCTCGAATGCTTAGATTGTCTAAGTATCTGCCATTGTTGTATACTTAGCAATCCTAAGTTAACTGCCTTGTTTTAGTCATATGAATAGTCGAGTATCCAACCCTGAGTCGTACATATTTTCTGCAATAATCTATATTGGTAAAGATAACTTCACCAGTAACGATGTGGCTCAAATTCTTATCGAGCGATTTTCACTTCCGAAAAGTTATTTTAAGGCAAAAGCTTTTGCTTATAACCAAATTCAGTGTTTAGTTAGAAAAGGATTATTGAGTAAAGTCAGAAAATCAGGCGCGTATCAATATGTATACTCAGTCACATCTGAATTCAATGTCGTAAAGGAAAGCGTAGAGTTAATTGAGGTACCCAAAAAAAATTCCTGTCAACTTGTTTTAAGTGCTACCAGCCATGAATACAGAAATGTAAATATTCAAATAAGAACTCTTATTGAAAAATACAGCAGCGAGTTGGAAAAAGTATCAGGAGCAAAGGAGATTTATGAAGAATTGATAATTGCCGTGCCGAGCAGGGAAAATGAATTCAGGAAGCTTTCTCTCGAGCAAGAGAAAAAGCAAATTAAGATAAATGAAAAAATAAACACATTAATTGGAATTTTTAATAAAACTATTGCAATAAGGCAATGACTTTTAAAAACATTTAAAGTTAAATAAGTCCATGAAAGAGAGAGGGCAAAGCAGAGTCCGCCCTCTCTCTTCATCCCCTGATAAGCCTCATTACAATGAGGTTAACAGCGTACACCACTATATGCTAGTCCTTAATAAATATAATCCCAGCCAGCGCGAGATGCAACCTTTAAAATTTGAGCAGTACTAGTTAAACAACGAGTTCATCCTTACACCTTGTAAGCTGTAAAGTAATAAAACATCTTACAGGCTGTTTTTTACGAGGAGTGAATTTATTATGAAGTAATCGACATGGCCACCTACTTATGGATACTATTTTTCCCGTTAGACTTCTTAGCCAGTTACGTCCACTTTTAATTGGTTTTCGTAAATCAAAAGGATTAACTCAAAGAGAATTATCTGCCATGTTGGGTGTAACTCAGCAGACTTATGCTCGCCTTGAGGCAAATCCTTCAAAAGCAAGTTTTGAGCGTCTATACAAAGTGTTAAATATTTTAGGGGTGGAGATTTCGCTCAGTTCTGCACCGCTTTCAACTTATACAAAGCCTGCAAATTTTGTAGAAAAGGAGGCTGATTCACCGGCAAGGCGTGAGAAATGGTGATAGAAGCAAGCCTATTTGATAGGCCTGGACGTCAGCCATCGCCTTTAAGCATTTGATCTGTTCCCCATTGATCAACTCAGACTGTTTAGCAACGCCCGATTCTGGCTCGGTGCGGATAAATTGACCAACTTGAATGTCCGCTGTGAGCGAACAGCGGAAGTTCGCATATGGTTTTAGCCTGATAAAGGCATTACTTAAAGGGTGATGTGGTAGATACTTACCACCCGTAATAGCGTATCGTTTTCTTTTACAAGCCGAATAGCAGTGCCCTCAATCGCAGGAGTGATTATGAATGCTAGCGAGATTTTCGTTTCAGTCGATATTGAAACATCCGGCCCGGTCCCGGGATTATTTAGTCTGCTTTCCATTGGGGCCTGTCTGGTGCATGCGCCCGACGTGCGTTTTTATGCCGAGTTGAAGCCTGACTGCACTGGCTTTGATCCTGAGGCGCTGGCAGTGACGGGATTTAACCTTCAGGCACTGGCTACCACCGGCATAGCCCCCGCGGACGCCATGCTTCAGTTATCCACCTGGCTCACATCCCACCTTCAACCGAGCCAGAAGCCGGTCTTTACGGGACTGAATGCCCCCTTTGACTGGTCATTCATCAATTACTACTTCCATAAATATACGGGGAACAACCCATTTGGCTTCAGTGCATTAGATATTAAAGCTTACTTTATGGGGGCAACAGGCTGTACGTGGTCTGAGACCAAATCATCAATGATGACACAGCGTTTATCTGCCAAAGGAAGACCCAGCCATAATGCTCTGGATGATGCATTATTTCAGGCAGAGCTTTTTGCGTTGATGCAAAATAAAGGGTCTTGATGAATTGGGTCCGTTAAGGCCGCGACAAGGATGCTGTATACACTGCCTCCTGATACCTGCCCTCCCGAAATATCCAGGCTTTAATGCCTGTGGTCGATGGTGACGTGCCGACAATCACCGCCACGGGATGGGGAAGATCACGTGCATTTTGCCTCGCGAATCGCGCAAAACTGGCAATGTCAGTCCCTGAGATGTGAGGAACTGCCTGCGGATGCGTATGCCAGTATCCAACCAGGCGCAATCCCTTCCTGTTTGCGTTCTCGATTTCAGTGCGGCAGCGATCGTTGTTCAGTTCGAGCCACGTTCTGCCAGCGCGGTCCGCAGGATGTGGCGCTGAAGCATGACACAGTACAATACCGCCGGGATTGGCGGGATCGACAAACAGCTGCCCGCCTCGCTCATTTTCTCCCTGTGACTGCCGGTAGTGACCGAACATCTCAGAGACCTGCCGCCCAACCTGCAGCTCCGCATTCATATCCGGCCAGGCCCAGCACCATGCTATTTCATTCATGCGTTTTGCCCGGGTTTCGGCCAGTTACGTTCAAAAACACTATGGACAACTCCTTCAGGAAGTACAGGTCCCGTATAGCGTCCCCCCAACACTCCGGCCTCATCAGGGCGATACACACTGGAATGCCATTGAGTGACATCCCCTACAGTAGTCAGGTAACGTATTGCGGCCTGAGTGACCATTGTTGCAACACCATTCATTCCCGCCGAGCCTCCCGGTATAAAACTTTCACCACAGGCAGGAAGAGGCACAACGCCCCCATCCGGCCAGTCGGTAAACCGGTGCCTGAAGTCACCTCTGTCGCTAAAAAGATATCTTGCATCAAAGCGGCCTTCAGGTGCGATCAGTGCATGCCCGACAAGTGTATGCGGCTCACTCCAGGCCTGTATCAGCCCCCATTTCGCTCCGGAGGCTTTCTTTTCCCAGAGGGCAGACTCTGATTCCCAGTCCGCTGTCGTGATAATAACCAGATCAACATCCTCGAAAATATCGGGTTTTTGACCCATAACCCATTCGATGTATGTATCCAGCGCGGTGACATCAAGCACAGGCAGATCCTGAAGCAGACGATGGCGCATGGCCTGAGACTTAAATTTGCCTAAATCCTCAGCACCCAGCATATGCCGCCCCAGATTGGGTGACTCCAGTCTGTCAGGATCAATAAGGGTCAGCCTGCCCAGACCGGCCCTGGCGAGTTGAATACTCACAGCAGATCCCAGCGACCCTACACCGACAAAGACAACATGCGAGTTCTCAAGTGTTTTTGCTGTGTTGCTTCGATCCCGTGAAAAAAATGCCCCACGATCAATAACGTTCACACGCGATGACAGAATACTGGCCGGAGGTCCTTCTTTCTTTAACCCGGACTGACGGCGTGAGGATCTCAGGCCGTAAAAATGTGTACGGTCTGTTTCCTTCTTTCTGGTGCACAGGTTAACAGTAAATCTTGCCGCCCCGTCCCCACCCGGTAATGCCATGACAACCCATCGGGAAAGCAAAGTACTACTCTTTTCTGACCATTTAGACATCGCGGACAGGGATTCTTCAGAAATATGGGGAGCAAGCCATTCGAGAAACGCGTGAGGTTCAGGCACCTTAATGCCAGGGAAAGACGTCAGTTTGACAAAGAAACCTGCTTCATGGGGGCTTCTTATCACAACCGAACGGCCAGTGGCACGTCTGAAATGCTGGCGGATAGCGTTCTTGTCAGACGAAACCCATACCGGGTTGAGGCCAGTATGACCGGTATACCTCGGATCGCTTACAACATACAAAACTGAACCCGATTCAGGCTCCCCCAAAAGAATCAGGTTACGTGCCGACCGTTTAAGCTGCCAGAGCCAGTAAGTGGAAATTTCATTCTGAAACTCCGTCTCCCGCCGTGCAGGATCTGCGTTTTCCAGAGAAAAAGACACAATGCTCGCAAAACGGGATAAGCTGTCCTGAACAATTTTCTCAGGTGAGCCCGTAACGGGCTTTTCCCTGAATCCATGGAGACACAACCCGGACGTCATGGCATGGGGCCAGACTAACCACGGTGAAGGTTCAACCTGAAGGCTAGGGGATTCAGACGGGAAATCGTTGGGAAAACCAATCCGTAGTCTCCGCTCAAGGCCGGTGTAATCAACGGGTAAAGGAAAATAAAAGGCGACCGCCTCACCGACCCGCAGTTCAGCGGGCCTGAGAAGAGCCGAAGCATTGTCCGCGCCCAGATAGTCTTTAAGGGCGGAAATGCCCCGTTGTATCATCTCATCCTTCATATCAGCCGAGTCGCCCGACAGGTGCAACATTTGCTTGAGACTGGGTACTGCTGACTGAACTCCCGAACAGAGACCCCATTGCGACAGAGTTTCGTGTCACACCGTCTTGCCGCCCGGGCATCGTCCAGTTTGCCGGAATGCTCTCGTTAACTTCGCGAACGAATGTCGGACCAATACCGAACTGCTCCTGGACCGCCTTCGCAAAGGTTTCTGTCGACGCGTGGCTGTCGAGCCCCAGCGTCAGCGCCGAACGGGCACTCGCATGCCATTTATTAAAGGCATCAACGTATTTATAACCTTCATCCGGACGATTCCATTTTTCCGCAAAATTCTCGCCGTTATCTTCAGGATTGCAGACGTAATACTCATTACCGTAACGGTGAATATGGTCAGGCATCCTGTTAACGATTGCCAGGATAGCCTGAAGCGGGGTGAAGGCGGTATATACTGACTGCGCGACAACATCCAGATAAGCGTGAGTCGCAAGCGTGGTGATAACTGCCGAAATAGGCCGATATCCTTCATTTTTCGTCCTGATCGCCCATTCATCCCTGTGCCTTTTCATCAATTTAATGCTCGCACGCAGCGGATCATCTTTTTGATATTCTTTATATTCAGGCAGCGGGGCCTGGGTCGCAGAGTCCATTGCTGCATGACTTTTATTAAACTCAACAACATGTTCAAGCATGATGTCCTGCTTTGACGCATCATGCAGCCAGTCTGCATAAGGAATGGGACTGCTTGCCTTCCAGCCGTGCTCCCTGTCGGGTACTTCGAGCATGCCCAGTCCGTCGCTTTGCTCATTGTGATGGCAGGGACGTGCAGGTGTGACATCAATGTGGAAACCCGGATTTTCATCGGCGTAAACAATCCTGACACCGCGACGAAGTCGCTGAATATCCTCCTGAACCCTACTGCCTTCCTGGAAACGACGTTCAATAACCTCTAATACAGTCCGGGCATCGATCCCTCTGGCATGGGGTAACCAGACAATCGCATCTGCATCAATTGTCCCGAGATCTGCTGGCGCCCCAGGCACCGGATTAATCGTTGTCTGAAGACGCATAGAACCCTGGGGAAAAATATGGGCATCCGCCAGCAGGGGATCATCGGCAGCAGAAAGAATTTTTTCCAGCTGAGAGTAGCGAGCATCAATGACGCTGTACTGAGCTGCTGATAACGAAATTTTTCGGGCTGCACGGAGAAGAAAATACTCCCAGCTGCTGTGTTTAGTCTGTTCGTTACTCATGGACGTTGCTCCTCTGTACATCCGATGCTAAGCATGGGGCGAAACTGGTTTGCGTTATTTTTGTCACGGTCAAAGATGATGTAGGGATGCTGATGCTGGGTCGTCAGCAAAGCCCCAAATTCAATGGCCAGCGCAGCAGGCACCGCGGCAAAAACATGAATGGCCTGGGTCGTGGTGGCTTCTAACTGACTGAGCAGCTTCTGCAGCTCATCCCTGAACGCATGGATGACCCTGCGGTTTGTCACCATGGCGTAGCTGGGTTCAGGGACAGTGAATTCTACAATCCGGGCACCCGGCAGTGCGGCGGTAACATCGCCTCGCGGTACCGCTGCGGAAAGAGACAGCACCAGAGCAACTGGCCCCTCACCTTGCGGAAGTTCAGAAGAGATAAACGCCGGCGGCAGGGCATCTGTATCCGGCCAGCGCAATATATGTTCTCTGTTAAATGAATACTGAAAGCGTTTATAGCGGTCGCCAATGGTCTGACCGAGGAAAAACAACGCCGGAATATCCGCAAGCCCAACCATGGCCAGAGCCGGCTTGTCGCCAAATTGCCCCCCGCGGCGGGCAAGCCCGGCCTCGAGTTTTTCAGTGATTAAATCCTTAATCGCCTGCCAGTAACCCGCATCCCTTCCCCGTGAACTGGGCTCAGGGAACACAACCGTAACCGGATGGCACTGTGCCGTCAGCCCTTCTGCAGACATGGCGGTAAGAAGGGCCTGCGCCGGAATTGCAACCAGTGTCTGATGATGCTGGCTTTGAACGATAACCGGTATGGCGCGTTCCTCCCCGGGCGTGGAAGCCGCCAGGCGAATTCTGGTCAGGCAGGCAGAGTGAAGTCCGCTAAGATCGTCTTCGGGATAATTGTCGCCGTCACGATCAACCCGGTCATGGCATCCCGGACACAGCAGCATAAGATTCTCGCTGTCATTCGTCCGTGCCAATGCCTCTTCTACGCTGTGTGTGGCATTTCCCCTGGGGCCTTTCGGGCTGGCAGGAAGAATATGGGCCACTTCTCCCCATTTCATCGTCGTACCGATACGAAAATTATGTGTCAGATCGGTTCCGCAGAGTTCACAATGACCCGCAGCACGGATCCAGACCAGAGTTCTCACTTCAGGGCTAGTGTTAAAACGCCCACTCGAATCATCCGCCTTTTTTTTCGCATTCACGTAAGGATACTCCTGAAAAGGAAAAGCCATTAGCACGGGAAATACTGAAATAGGTACTGTTCATCTTTTTTTCAATACGCAACCGCGAAAAACATAACTCGCGAAACAAAATACGGAGCGAACCGCCTATAGCGCTGCCAGGTCTTCATTGAGCGATATGCGGACATTACTAACAGCATTCTGTGTGAAACGGGGGAGCGGGTCACCGCTTCCCAACCCGTTATTTCAGCGTGCCGAACTGTTTGTTCTTCAGTGCATATAGTCGGTCGAACTCAGCATAGGGCTCTCCCGTTTCAGCGGCGTGCCGGGTTTTAGCGTCCAGAAGGTCGGGCAAAGGGATCCCATGACTCAGTGAGTGGTAAAGATCATAACCACTGACACAGATAACCCGCTTCCCTTTACCAAAAGCCGTCAGACCTTCAGGCGTAAATCCCATCCAACTGATAAATACGCCGCGTGTCCAGGTTGCCTTGGTACTGAGCTTTCCTTCAAATACATGGAGATCGGCAGCCGACGTTCTTTTCTGATGCCATTTTGCCTCCATCAGGTAAAATTCATCATTCAGTCGGAAACTTCCGTCAATCTGTTCGCCTGTATTTCGGAAAGACGAACGGGGAGCAAGCTTAAAGATACTGAACAGTTCAGCAAGCCAAGCTTCAAACCGAAAACCACGTAGTTGTGGCGGCAGAGATTTCATCTCGTTCATTTCAGCGATAAGTGAAGGCCAGTCAACACCATGCCATGCCTGGACAGGCTTTACGCCTTTGGCTTCATTGGTGTCAGCATTTTCTAAGCGGGAAATCAGTGCAAGATAGTCATTACGGCTTTGTTCAGCCTGTTCAGGCATGGATTCTGTTTTATACTGCCAGAGAGCGCCAAGAACCCGCAGAGCGGTCTCACGATCAGTCTGTTTTAGCAAACATCTAACTCGTTTGGCTTTTGATGTCCCCTCTTCCTGATAACGTTTATCATCAATATCAATGTTCAGTTCTTCATCAAAAAAAGCAGACAAGGTGCGGTTAGAGAAATCCAGTATCCAGCCAGGATCGCTCTCAAACACGAGATTAAACAGCCTCAAATCCTGCATTTTCAGTTTCACGCCTACCCCCTTTTTTTTCACAGTATAACGGGATGAAAGTGGAGGAGGAAATGAGTCAGCACCTGTACACCAGCATTAGCGTGTTCCGCTATTGCACAAAGCGGACGTGCTGTGTAGCCATCAGCTCTGCTGTGAGCATGGGGCGGACTAACTCAATAAGCAGAAGGGCAGCTCAGAGCTGTGAGTTCAATGGGGCGAGCTTTGCTGGTTACCTTGTTCATATATACTGTTTATGAGGATAAGTGCCGCGTGTTCATACTTACACAGCTCAATATCGACTAACGACGGCTTTTATGGGTACTGATGGACACATTATCTTATTGTTAATTTTCTTGAACTAAACAGCCAGTCATAAACTGGCCGGTGTTTCAGTGTAAATCTTTCAATCACGATTGTTTATGCTCACCAGGGTATGGTCTTTCCAAAGCGATCTAAATATTCCAGGCCCGGTTTACCTTGTTTCTGCTCGATTGTTTTAATGATATCCGGAATGGCCTCTTCCAGGCTAAAAGCACCATTACTCCCTCCCATATCTGTACGGATCCAGCCAGGAGCAAGAAGAAGAAAAGCGCGATTTGGATACAGCGTAGACTGTCTGATCGCATAGCTTCTCATAAACTGATTCAGTGCAGCTTTACTGGCGCGATAAACTTCCAGGCCGCCTGTCGTGTTATTAGTAAGACTTGCCTGTCCAGAAGACATTATTCCAACCAGACCTTCAGGAGTGAGCGTGTCCTGAAGCGCTTCCGCGACCTTAATCGGTGAAAGTGCATTTGTAATCATTAGATCTATAAATTCTTCGGCACTGACCTCGCCAACGGTTTCGCCCTGATTTTTGTTTACAATCCCGGCATTAATGAATAAAACTTCAAATTTCTGGCCACTGAGCCTTGAATGTAAGTCATTCAGCTGAGTGTTATCCGTTATATCAAGACGCTCAATCGTAAGCTGTTCAGGGTAACGTACTGAAAGTTCGTGCAGCGCTGTACGCCCATCACCACGCACGGTGGCAGTCACTAACCAGTTTCGCTTCAGCAACTCTTCGGCCATCGCAAGCCCTATTCCTCTGGAGGCCCCTATAAGCAAAATACGAGGAGCACGAGAATTCAAATCTGAGTCAATGTAGTGGCACACTGAATTTGGCCACCTGAACAGAGGTGATATGCTCACCTCAGAACAACACAGATGCTCCAATGAAAAGAAGAAATTTTAGTCCTGAATTCAAACGCGAATCAGCTCAACTGGTTGTCGACCAAAATTACACCGTCTCTGACGCTGCTAAGGCTATGGATGTTGGTCTTTCCACGATGACGAAATGGGTCAAACAACTGCGTGATGAGCGTCAGGGCAAAACACCAAAAGCCTCTCCAATAACGCCGGAACAAATCGAAATACGAGAGCTGAAGAAAAAGCTACAACGTATTGAAATGGAAAACGATATTCTAAAAAAGCTACCGCGCTCTTGATGTCAGACTCCCTGAACAGTTCTCGATAATCGGGAAACTCAGGGCGCGTTATCCTGTGGCCACTCTTTGCCATGTGTTCGGGGTTCATCGCAGCAGCTACAAATACTGGAAAAATCGTCCTGAAAAGCCAGACGGCAGACGAACTGTATTACGCAGTCAGGTACTTGAGCTGCATGGCATCAGTCACGGTTCGGCCGGAGCAAGAAGCATCGCCACAATGGCAACCCAAAGGGGATATCAGATGGGGAGCTGGCTTGCAGGCAGACTCATGAAAGAACTGGGACTGGTCAGTTGCCAGCAGCCGGCTCACCGGTATAGGCGAGGTGGTCATGAGCACGCTGCCATCCCAAATCACCTTGAGCGACAGTTCGCCGTAACAGAGCCAAACCAGGTGTGGTGCGGTGATGTGACCTATATATGGACAGGCAAACGCTGGGCATACCTCGCTGTTGTTCTCGACCTGTTCGCAAGAAAACCAGTGGGCTGGGCAATGTCGTACTCGCCGGATAGCAGACTCACCATGAAAGCGCTTGAAATGGCATGGGAAACTCGCGGTAAGCCCATCGGGGTGATGTTCCACAGCGATCAGGGTAGTCATTATACGAGCAGGCAGTTCCGGCAGTTACTGTGGCGATACCGGATCAGGCAGAGTATGAGCCGGAGAGGAAATTGTTGGGATAATGCCCCGATGGAGCGCTTCTTCAGGAGTCTGAAGAACGAATGGGTGCCGGTGACAGGTTACGTAAGCTTCAGCGATGCAGCCCACGCAATAACGGGCTATATCGTTGGATATTACAGCACACTCAGGCCACACGAATATAACGGTGGGTTATCACCAAACGAATCAGAAAATCGATACTGGAAAAACTCTAACGTGGTGGCCAGTTTTAGTTGACCACTACAACCGGCGATGGACTGTGTCTGCTGACCAAACGGCTGGAGCGCGGCCGCTTCGCCTGGCCGTCAGCCCGGGATGGCAAAGTGTTCCTCACACCGGCACAGCTGGCGATGCTCCTTGAAGGGATCGACTGGCGGCAGCCTAAAAGACTGCTTACGTCACTGACTATGTTGTAGGCCTCTTTATCCTGGTCGACGCTGAATGAGCCTGGTAATATACCCGGTATGCACAGCTTACTTCCTGACGATATCGATGAACTGAAACGTCTCCTTGCCGAACAGGAGGCGCTGAACCGTGCCCTTCTGGAAAAGCTGAACGAGCGTGAACGCGAAATAGATCACCTGCAGGCGCAACTGGATAAGCTGCGCCGAATGAACTTCGGCAGCCGCTCCGAAAAAGTCTCCCGCCGTATCGCGCAGATGGAAGCCGACCTTAAGCAGTTGCAGAAAGAAAGCGATATCCTTACCGGTCGGGTGGATGACCCGGCCGTGCAGCGCCCGCTGCGGCAGACCCGTACCCGCAAACCGTTCCCTGAATCACTTCCCCGTGACGAAAAACGGCTGCTGCCGGCAGCGTCATGCTGCCCGGAATGTGGTGGTGCGCTGAGTTACCTGGGTGAAGATGCCGCCGAACAGCTGGAGCTGATGCGCAGCGCCTTCCGGGTTATCCGGACAGTACGTGAAAAACATGCCTGTACTCAGTGCGATGCCATCGTGCAGGCAGCCGCGCCTTCACGGCCCATCGAGCGGGGTATCGCCGGCCCGGGGCTGCTGGCCCGCGTGCTGACCTCAAAGTATGCAGAGCACACCCCGCTGTACCGCCAGTCTGAAATATACGCCCGCCAGGGTGTGGAGCTGAGCCGTTCACTGCTGTCGGGCTGGGTGGATGCGTGTTGCCGGCTACTGTCACCGCTGGAAGGGGCGCTTCAGGACTATGTGCTGACTGACGGCAAGCTCCATGCTGATGACACGCCTGTCCCGGTGCTGTTGCCAGGTAATAAGAAAACGAAGACCGGGCGGTTGTGGACGTACGTTCGTGACGACCGTAACGCCGGGTCAGAGCTGGCGCCGGCAGTGTGGTTCGCTTACAGCCCGGACAGAAAAGGTATCCACCCGCGGACCCATCTTGCGGGGTTCAGTGGTGTTCTGCAGGCGGATGCGTACGCCGGGTTCAACGAACTGTACCGCAATGGACAGATAACGGAAGCTGCCTGCTGGGCTCATGCCCGCCGCAAGATCCACGATGTGCACGTTCGCACCCCGTCAGCGCTGACGGAGGAAGCCCTGAAACGGATCGGTGAGTTATATGCCATCGAGGCGGAAATAAGGGGGATGCCGGCGAAGCGACGCCTTGCAGAACGTCAGCAAAAAGCTAAACCGCGACTGAAATCCCTGGAAAGCTGGCTGCGTGAAAAGGTGAAAACGCTGTCGCGACACTCAGAACTGGCGAAAGCGTTCACGTACGTACTGAACCAGTGGCCGGCGCTGGCTTACTATACTGACGACGGCTGGGCCGAGGCAGATAACAACATAGCTGAGAATGCGCTACGGATGGTCAGCCTGGGCCGCAAAAACTACCTGTTCTTCGGTTCGGATCATGGAGGAGAGCGGGGAGCGCTGCTGTACAGCCTGCTCGGGACATGCAAACTGAACGGAGTGGAGCCAGAAAGCTACCTCCGTTATGTCCTTGACGTCATTGCTGACTGGCCGATAAACCGGGTCAGCGAACTACTCCCCTGGCGCATCACACTGCCAACTGAATAACCCATCCCCGTCAATACGGTTCTCGCTGGACGCTTACGTATTTCTGAAGTATTAATTTACTTTTATCCACCCATGAAAGAGTTGGTTTTAAACAGACAATGTGCCGCTCCTTGTCTGTTTGCTTACTCGGGCTGCAAACGCAGGCGGTTCACAGCACAAGCAAGTTAACGAACCAGATCAATACTCTTAGCGTATACGAAGCCTTCGGTGGTGGTGATTGGTACGTTGGACGGGCTGCAAAAAACGTCGTGTTTGCCAATGTTATTTTCAGCACGATATGACCAATCGAGGTCCCGGATTACCTTCTTTTCGCATAGCTCTGGGATTTCTCGGCATTTGTCTGCAATAATATTCGTGATGTTGAAAACAAATTTGTACATATCAAATCCGAGTTCGTATACCCTTCCGTCAAGCCTTAGACTAGGCTTTTGACAGAACATCTCGAGGTCTTTCATGAGATTTGCGGTGTAGTCGAAGATCTCAGCGATATTACTCATTTCGCTCTGTACGAATCGCAATTTGGATTTGTAATTTTTGTTTTTTTCGTCAGGTATCGTGTTATCGATAAATGATTTCACGCTTTTTGCAAACACTTCTAGTGGTATTAGAAGGTGTTGCGAATGGCTAACGAGAACATTTTCCTCGATTTTGACATGGAGACGAATTTCGTCGACGTCCCCGACATGATGAAAATAATTTCTGATAAGCCGAAGGACTTTGAATTCTGGAGCAGTTTTAATGCAGCAGTTGAATAGCTCAAGCAGCTTATCAGCCGTAGAGTGGAGGTTATTCAGGTAGGTAAACAGCGTGTTGATGTCCCGCTCTTCAGAATGCCTGATGTCCAACAGCTCGCGCTGGCTGTGAAAATATCGATCAATAAACGTGTACTTCTCCATGTGGCTAGGCTCCACTCCCCGTCTGATTTCATATTTTATATACTGAGGCGCAAGACTATTCGAACTCATGCTCATTCACTCCGCTCTGCGCACAGTCCAGGGCGAGGTAAGCCATGTGCTATCCAGTCTGCGCTTGGACGAGAGAAGTCCATTGTCACCTCAGCTTGATTTAATGCGACCGATGCCGTGCGAGCAAGTTTACGGTCGACGGTCTGGGACGCGAGAGAAGATGATGTGTTCATAGTGTTTCCTCAAGTAGGCAAAGTCCCGACACATAAAAGTGCCATGTAATGGACTTGGAGTCGTCTGACCCCCTTGAGGTTGGGTAGTAACCTTACCCTCTCACCTTATCGCGCCCGCCCGCTTGTGTTAATACACCCTACCACGGTGATGCTAAAACGCATTCTACAACCTTTTGTTACGTTAGGAAAAGGTCCATGAACTGAAGCAAAGTAAGCTGTCAGGATATATTCATAAGAGGCGCATTTCCTATCAGCGTAAAGTGCGTTTTCATCCACGACAGCGATCTCTGGTAAAAATGACTACCATTTACTGAGTATTCTCCCCTGTCAGGATAAAAATCACTATTTCAGTAGATGCAGACCCGCTCCCCTCAGTGTCTCCGACCTTCTTTGTCTCCCTGTCGCGCTGGCGTGCCCGAGAATGGTTATATCGTTGCTCTTCGCATTCCAGCCGAGCCTAAGCAATACACTGAAAATTAATCGTGAATTTCCCCGCGATAAAAAGTGGGTTAACGCTTATTATTTCTGCACTTAGCATATAGGGAATTCAGGATATCTATGTTTGGAAAGCTCCTTAACAGCGTGACCTGGCAGGTCAGAGCTGACCTCCGCCGCAAACTCAAAGCCAACCGGGATCATAAAAATCTCAGCTGGAATCTGGCGGAAAGGCTGCAGGTTTATTGCTCCACGCATTACATTCGGGCCATGCTGATACTCTGGGGAGTGGCAGCCGGCGCGGTGGCGGTGGCTCACTATGCCCGCCCTGTCTTTGATCCGTTTGCCCGTCAACATTTTAAAGGTATTACCGCCTTGCCCGGGTGGATGTCCAGCCTGCTGGGAAGCCAGGTGACCCTCATCGGTATTGTGTTCCCGCTGGTTGTCGGTCTGATCAGTGTTCTTTTTCAGAAAAAATCATCCCGGATTCATATCCAGTCTGCCTATCAGCTGAATTCCGGGTATATGTTTGCAGGATTAAGCGCCCTTTCCCTGGCGGGCTTTATTCTGATGGCGGGGATAGCGTCGTCACTCGGGGATAACTATCTCAATACTGCGATAGCGGTTACCGCCTTTATCTGGATGCTGTTCAATATCTTTCTGTCCATCTGGTTCTTTGTCACCAGTCTCAATGTCCTAGATGATGACAAACGGGACCGTCTGATGAAAAAATACTATCAATCACAGATGGTGAGCCAGTATATACAGCAATCCATGATAAGATCCTGGTTGCAGTATCCGGGTCATTATATTGGCAACCAGTATCTGAAAACGATAAAAATACTGCCCTACGCAGACGCCATGAACGACGGGATGAACACGCTTACCTGCCCCGTTAAGAAAAATGAAATCGTAAAGGATATTTACCTGAGGCCACTACTTTTCCTTCTGAGACGATTACGGCCCGTTTCGGATCAGGAGGCTGAGATTGTGATTCTACCTTCGTCCGGCAGAGAAAACGGCAACTTAACCCTTTTGTCGGCAAAAGGAGTCATTACCTCCCAGCTGTGGAACTGGCTGTACAGACGTTGTATTCCGACGGGCATACCTCGGCAAAAGAAAGATTATAATGACATCCCCTATGATTTTTTTGGTGAGGCCTATGATGCCCTGAATGATAAAAACATTGGCATTTTTAAAATGGCTGTAAAAAGACTTACGGGAACCTACACGTCTGTCAAAAGGAGCTTTTGTTATGCTGACGGTAATTTTCTGGACGAACAGGACGCCTCAGGCCTGAGCTATTCTTTAAGCCAGTCGTTTCATTTTGAGTTAAGGCAGTTTATAAGGGAAACGGTAAAATCAACTGAGACGACGGGTGCCTACTTCAGTGAAGCGATGTATGTCCCCTTACACGTCTACAGGGAATCTGACAGCACCAGTTTCACGGATTTCAGACAGTTTATACAGTCGCTCTTTAGCGTATGGCACACCCTTACTGAATGGAAAGCAGGAAACGGCGGTACCCTATCCGTCAGCCAGGAGCAGACACACCAGGATCTGATCCGCAGTTTCATCAGTCTGTGGGAAGGCTGGAGTATGGGGGACGTCATCGGTAAACCTGACGCCGGGGATTATGCCAGCCGCCTTTTATTCCATCTGCACTACACCGTAAGACTAATTATTCCTCCGGTAGTGGCCGACAATGTGTCGTCTGCAAGACATGCGCATGATGTGCTGTGTCTATGGAATGAGAAAAGTCGCTTCTCCCGGTACTGGGAGGAAGAATTTCGATGGCACAGCTTCTTCCTCAATCCTGATTATATTAATCTGGAACCTTCGGGCCCGCAATGGACCACGATGCTCAGGGGCGGTACGTATAATGAAAAGGCAGCATCAGCCATCATTTTCAGTAATGCCTTATGCGATATGCGGCTGTTGATATCAGGGTATATCGTTGCCAACCTAGAGCCCCAGGGGAATATTGATCTCGCTGACCTGGTTAACCGTCTGGGATTGTCGTCATTATTTGAAGAAAGGGATGACAATGACGCCGCCACGCCCGCTTTCAAAACGGCCACGGATATTATCGATATAATCCTGAGAATCGAACATTACCGGCCGCAGAACCATGACAACTGGTATGGTGCCCTGTCAGAGACCATTGAAGCCCTGACCTCGTTTAATGAGAGACCGTTAATATCCGGCAGAGTCTATTCAGGGATAAAGGATGATCTGGATTCTCTTTATGGTGCGTTTGCGCTCCTGGCCATCCGGCTCGCCAGAACGTCAGAGCCTGTAACCGAACGCGTTTCGGAGGCACTGGCCGGGGGCCTGTTTTCTTATTTTCGTAAAGAGCAGATCATTCATACACTCGAAAGACTCAAACGAGACCCGTTTGTCCCTTATCAGGGGTATATGCTGTCGGCCGCCGAATATGCCGGACAGGTTCCCTTTTTCAATAGCATATTGGACCGGTATATTGAGGCGTTTAGCCGCAGCAGGACAGCTGATATCCTGGCAGCAGAAGTGGATACGGAACGACTGAGAAAGACCGATATTCGTCTGACGGCAGAGTTGCCAGGGGCGTTGTCAGAAGACCCTCTCCTTGCACGCTTCAACTTCACTGCGGACCCGGATTTCCGGCATGACTGGCAAATGAGGTGCTATTCGGCAGGAGTGCCCAGAGAATATGTGGCCCGCCATCTGAACACGAATTTCTACGGCGATTTTCCTGCCACGGCAGACCTGAAGGGAAGCATGCTTCACCGGCTGCATTTTATGCTGGGTAAATTACCCTCCACCCTTAATACACCGGTAAGCAACCTGCCGGATCTGCTGCAGGCTGTCCGGCAGCACACAGCAGATCAGCGCGATTCTGTGCTCATTATTTATGGTTCCCGGTTCAGTGACGAATTACGGGAGCTGAGTTACCAGCCGGACAGGCATGCTGCGCTAAATCTACAGATTGATACCCCTGTCCGGGGTGTCCACGGACTGCCCGTCAGGATCAATAACTGTCTCATTTATCAGGTTCGCCATGCCCTGCAGAATTATTCCCTGCTGGTCAACAGGGAAACCTTTGGTGAACTGAAGCTGTTCCGGTATCCGGATGGCACGCTTTTCAATACCTTCTATCGCAGTAGCGCCGATCCGCTTGAGGGGGAGCTTAGAACGGTGTGGGAATTTGACATGCAGGTAAAAGGCCCCTTGGCCGGCCGGTTCGACCACCTTTGATTTCATCCTTCCGGCGACGCAGACAGGGCGTCGCCTTTTTATGCTTATATGCTAATAATGAAAGTATTTACTTTAAATATTTGCAATAATCTCTTATTCACAATAGTTTTGATTCATTAGTGCTTTATCTGTACTAACTTTCTCTCCTCCTCCGCTAAGATCCGAAAAATGCCAGATCCAGAAGTGAAGTAACGCAGCGACTGAAAATATTTCTCTCCTGCGTTCCCGACATCCTTGTGGTGCCTGGACATAATTGGTGGAGCCGCAAATGATGAGGAAAAGACATGAAATACCTGCATACCCGTACTGCCGATGAGGTGCTTAATACAATTAAAGCGTACCGTGATTATCTCCACGAGCATACGTTACGAAAGCCACACTGGCCGCTGCTGGACAGGCTTATTTCCCGTGAAACAGAAATGATGCAGGTATGGGAAAACATTGCGCAGCAACGGCTTTGCTGGAAGAAGTGCTACACGTTGCTGGAGCAGATTTTTTTGCGAGGGCTTATGGCACTAGGGATCATAGCAGTCGGTTGAAGGCTGACTACCGCAGGCTGACTAAACTAAATGAGAAAATCGCTGCGCAGGCGGCGGCGTTGTCTGCGCTACTGACAGAGCAGGACCAGATACTCAATCGTAACGCCTTTTCGCTGGAGCGCACAACACACAACACACATTGTCGATCTTATTGAGGCGGCTTAAGAGCTGAACGGGCACTATCGTTCGTATTTGCGTGATCCTCTCGACGCCTTGCGCACTAAATATGACGGCAAATACCGGCCATCTCTAGAACAGATCCTTAATGTCGCAGCTATGGAAATTTTGGACGGAGACCTGATGATCGGATTATTCGGCGAGTTAAATTACTAATAATCTGGGTTAGAATGTATTAGGCGGGGGTTTCTACCCGCCTGATTTTACTTACGGACTATGTGTCACCTTGGAAATAATGGCCTTCTTTTACACGAATTCGTATTAATCTATATGAATTACGATCTAATGCCATTTTGTAGACATCTATTCCTTTGTCTATTTGCTTACTGGCGTAATCTTGAAGTTTAACTGAAGCCCTGCAACCTAAAGTAATTTCTTTGATAAGAGACTTATCAAATTGTTTAACACCAGAACCCTCAGTAATTACCCTGTACTCATTTTCATAAGCCCACGGTTTACCCTTATGAAGATATGTGGCGTTTAAATAGTCTTTCGGAGAATCAGTGTAATAGTTATAATGGGGATATGAATCAACATAGAGAACATCGCCCTCAATCCCACGATCTTCAATACTATGAGAGAAAGCATCATCAAAGCCTATACAGAATCCGGTATGCGAACTAGCGTAATGTGACCACATCAAATAGTTATCATAGTCACGCGTAAGGCACACAATACCTTTTGTCGTCAAAGTATGCTCTCGCATACTATTCTCAATACCCCACCTGGAGTTTTCATCAAATGATTTGTACCATGCCCAAAATTCTTGTTCTGTTCTATCTGGACGGGCCTGATGAAATCGTTTTTTGATCACCTCAAATTCGGCATTGAAGTCAAAAATTAGCTTTAGCTCGGCTGGATCATTAAATCCTAAGGCTCTGCTGGCATATACTGTACCTTTCTCAACAAAAGCATCTAAATACTCGATGACTTTATTGTCGTCAACATTCCCTACATATTTGTACAACATGGTCTGAAATCACTCCACTTAAAATGCACCTTCCAGCGTCTAGTAAGTTCAACCTTTCTTAATCAGCTCGCGCTTGATTTCATCGTAGACTATGCCTGATTCCAACCTTCATCAAGTAAAGAGCTGGAAATGGCGTGACAAGATGTTACCTAACCTCATGAATTGAACTAAATCGCCACGGTTTTAACAGACACCTCAGAGTCATTTAAGATGGCTTAAAGAGAGGTGCCCATGAGCGGTAGCGTTATCCCGAAGAGTTTAAAATTGAAGTAGTCAAGCAGGTTATTGATCGTGGTAATTCTGTTTCCAGCGTTGCAACACGTCTCGATATCACCCCCCACAGCCTTTATGCCTGGATAAAGAAGTACGGTCCAGATTCTTCCACTCATAAAGAACAGTCAGATGCTCAGACCGAGGTCCGCCGTCTCCAGAAAGAGCTGAAGCGAGTTACCGACGAACGGGACATATTAAAAAAAGCCGCGGCGTACTTCGCAAAGCTGTCCGACTGAGGTACGCCTTTATCCGTGACAACAGCTGTTGCTGGCCTGTTCGCCTGCTCTGTCGGGGGCTGGATGTTCATCCCAGTGGCTTTTACGCCTGGCTTCAGCAGCCGCATTCGCAACGCCATCAGGCAGACCTAAGACTACAGGGCAGATTAAACAGTTCTGGCTGGAATCGGGATGCGTATATGGAGATCGAAAGATCCATCTGGATCTACGGGACAGTGGGCAAAAGTGCGGAGTGAACAGAGTCTGACGACAGTTCAATCCGGATGAGCGTTGAGTAACAGACATAACCTACATCAGGACCTACGAAGGCTGGCTGTATCTTGCCGTGGTTGTCGATCTGTTCTAACGCAAAATTATCGGCTGGTCAATGCAATCCCGGATGACAAAGGACATTGTCCTGAACGCACTACTGATGGCTGTCTGGCGGCGTAATCCCCAAAAACAGGTGCTGGTTCACTCGGATCAGGGCAGTCAGTACACAAGCCATGAGTGGCAGTCGTTCCTGAAATCACACGGCCTGGAGAGCAGCATGAGCCGTCGCGGTAACTGCCACGATAATGCGGTTGCAGACAGCTTTTTCCAGTTGTTGAAACGCGAGCGGATAAAGAAAAAGTTCTATGGAACGCGGGAAGAAGCCCGTAGCGATATTTTTGATTACATCGAAATGTGTTATAACAGTAAGCGTCGGCATGGTTCGAGTGATCAGATGTCACCGACAGAATATGTAAACCAATATTATCAACGGCTCAGAAGTGTCTAGATTATCCGTGGCGATTCACATCAATGTTCTCGCGGAGGTAAAATACTGGCTTTATTGCTCATGCCGATAATGGCTAGTTACATTACATACATGGAACGTCAGCTATGCAATTACAAGTTTTAAATCCTTTCTGCACTCCATGCCCGGCTAAAATGCCCGATGGTTTTCTACCGGAACGCTACAGAATTGCAGAGGCTCCGCCAGAGGCAGATAGAGTTAACCGCTTGTATCCTGGTTTATATGAGGATGACCAATATGGATTCATTGATGCCCCCTGCAAAGCAGGAGCGCTTACCGCATTTGCGCATTCTCCTGGGCTAACCAGACATGTTAGCGATTACTTCAGGAGCAATCCCATATTCGAGAACTGGCGACATCTTATGCCTGAGCCAACGCCTGCTGCACTTGAGCGGTATCAGGAAACTTATAATGTGCTGAATCTTAGTAACGTTGACACTCTCATTAAACAATATGGTGCAATCCCTCCTGAAGGACAGGTACTTTTCCACGGCGGGCAATTTGCTGATCTGCCTTGGCAATACACCTCTCAAAGACCGCTAGCTACATCATTCTGTCCGGGAGCTGCAATTGCAAATGGATGGCACTTGGGTAAAGCCTTTGAGGCAGGTTACATTGATCTAGTAATGCTGACCGTTACACAGCCCAAATCTAGGGCTTATTTCTTCTCGCACGAAGATAACGAAGAGGGATTTTCAAGGAAAGGCCATGAACGGGAGGTTTTGTTTGAAACAGGTGCAGAAATCACGATTAGCGAACGTATTCTAATTCGCGAGGATTTCCCTGTGGGCATGGGATGGCAATCAAAAATAGTTCCTAGCTATTTGCTTATCGCAACGATTTCGTGAACTGACTCACTACGGTGAAGCAGATAATTTTCCCATACCCGACCGGTGCGCAATTATGCACGCTGCTGTCAGCGCGGCGAAACACCCCCGCGGCTCTCTCATCGTTCTGACATAGAGGATATTCAAAAGGTTACACTCTATCTCAGAATCACCAGCAAAATTAATGATGGAAAATATGGACGAAGAGCATTGCATTTGTGCCAACTGCGTACATGATAAATATATTCGAAAGCTGATTTCCACTAAAGGGAATACATTGTGTTTTCTGAAATCCCTCCCGTTTCTTGCGTTGGGTTCAGAGTACACTTACTGAATAACCAAATATAATATTAGGTTATTTACACTGACATTCTGAGTTATTGCTTTTTTTGCCAGTTTGCTAACGCAAACACCCGCACTCCAGCGTAGTATGTTCGCGGGGAAGGATATGCGGGGATTACCAACTCGAAGAAAATCAACCCTCTATATAGTTATAATTACACCATGCTGTGAATGGCGTAACATTCTGGTTGCATTACTATATATCTGGTATCAACTTGCAGTCAAGAGCATTGCTTATTTCTCGAAGTAACGATCCTGAGACTGAAAAAAGGCTATGTGCATTGACCGATATAGAATCCACGCTCCTTGACATCAGAACTCCATCCAATTGAAAATAAAGACATGAATTCGATTCATAACCATTCGCCCGGTCAACATTGATAATGGGTAAACCAATTTCCATCTCCAGACTAGAGATTACTCCTCTGTTTTCATAACAATGCTTCAATCCCTCTTTCAGAGTATCAAAATCAATCTCAGCGAAAGTTCGTATAATGCCAGCTTTTAATAAATGATATTCATTTTGATGTATAGTATAAAACGCATAAGCATAGTCACCATCTTTAAGCCTCTGTGTCTCATACTTAACTAATGGATATCTATTGTGTTTCAAGTAGTTGTTAAGTTCCAAATAAATATTATACTTATGACCGGAACCTGTTCTATTGCAGTAAAGGAAATGTGTAAGGCGGTAATATTCCAGAACAGCTTCGTTGGGAAGAATGTCAATCTTCCCATTTTCTTTCGTCAATTCTGAGAATGCAGGATCTTCAGTCTTAAGCACTCTCCATTTAACTAGTTCTTGTTTAAAAACACCACCCCACATAAAATAAAACTCATTCCATATGTCGTTTTCAGGCTCAAACTTCTCCTCAAGAATTGGTTTTAAATGTTGTAGATATTTACTCCATGACTCTTTCTTTGCAATTAACTCGTTAGTGATTTTCTTGTATTGAACACTATTAATAACATCTAAAGGGGCATTCATCTTAATCGCAATAGCGATATAATAATAATCTATCAATGACGCATATGCATTTAACAATGAATCTGCATTCACTTGAGCTTTAAAAAAAACATCATTATCGACTGGATTAACGTTATTGTTGCCAGACTTTAAAAAAAGATTAATAGCATCTATAAGTGAAGCATTGAAACCATTAGCAAGATATGTTATTTTGTGAGCTTGATACTTGATATTTCCAATTGCTTCCTGATACATATATTCGTTATCCATGAGTTATCCCTTTTGAAAATTAAGCCTACCTATCAGAATTATTTTTAACCCTATCAGAGCAAAATAGTAAGGGTTATAACACCTTGTAAGACTTACAAACTGCACCAACATACCATTAGTGCTCGCTTCACGCCGCTCATCCAACATAGATCTTAATAGCCCTCTTACCAGACTATAAACCAAGCCAGCCTTGACAACGCTACCGCCCTCAGAGATATCAGTTCTGATTAAGTAATGATGCATCTATATATTACCGAAATTCATGGATTGCTCAAGAATGCAATCAGATAAACCCTAAGAACTTATAAATCTGGTTATGCGATTACGGAGGGAAATAGTTCATGAACTAGAGTAAAATAAGTTGACAGGAAATGCCCATAAGAAGCGGACTCTCTGTTAGTTCATGAAGTTACCTGGAAGTTAGTTGGTATCTAAATTAGAAATATTCATTTAAAACAACTAAATGTGGCGCATTTGCCTTATGAACTGAATTCTTACACAACATAAGTAAGATCATGTTGATTGTTAACTTACTTCATGAACTTAGATGGCTCGCATAAAATCATAGGGTTAAGCCCCCTCTTAATCTTTAGTTTGCTGGCATTATGTTTAAGAGCTATTTTCTTCATATCCACGAACCTCTCTGAGGATGTCTGTAGTGGTCAACTAAAACTGGCCATCGATTTAGAGTTTTTCCAGTATCGGTTTTCCGGTTCGTTTGGGGGCAACCCACCGTTAAAGTCATGCGGCCTTATACGTCACACCGGCGCACTACACCCGATTAGTGTTCTGTCACTACGAACTGTCGCTCAAGGCTATTCAATCAGATAACCTTCAAATCTATAGATGCTGGGTAGAGGTCCGCTGGGAAATGGTTCTGGAAATGAATGTCAGAAAGTGCTCATAAGAGACGCATTACCTGTTGGTTCATGAAGCTAACTTAGAAGTAAATTCATATTTTTAATAAAATTTAAATTAAAAACAAAAAGATATGATAGTTTCAGTTTATGAACTTGATTCATACACAACATAAGTTAAATTCGGTGAGTTTATTCTTTAGTTCATGAGTTCCTCTCTTTCAGGAGCTTACCGATGAATCAGTCGGTTGCCTAAATTTAGTTGTGGACTTACGATGACTTCATAACGCAAAAATTACGGGGCATCCGCAAAGTTCATGGCATATTCCATCTAACATTTATCGAGGAACAACCAGAGAACTCATCTCATAGTTGATGATGTGACTACCCTACCGGTTATGTTCGCCACAATTTATGGAATGAATGAACTGAGCAAGAAACATCTGGGGATTCAAGAAAACATTCTGTGTTCGCTGCGTTTCTAATAGCGGACGGCGCTATGTTCATAGCGGAATTTATGGGGTTCAGTCGCGATGTTGGCCTGGGGATCTTTAATGCAACCACGCTTGCAGCCAGCGTTTATGGGGTGTTTGGTATGACTGGTAAAGCTGAGGCCTGGCGTCTTTTCCGTTATCTTCCCGGAGACTATTACCGCAAGGTGGAAACCATGTCTCTGGGCAACTGACGATGAAGGTTATGGGATGGGGGGTGAGCGCGAAGGTGGTACTGGAACTCCTTACCCGTGATGACCGGAGTCGCTGAACTGTGTTCTCATCAGCTTCCATGATTTATAGCCAAGTCTGACCGGCATCACCAGAAGCAGAACAATTAGCAAAAAGACGACGGCAACCACACAGGAGATAACATGGCTGCCGCTGCCAAAGATCGCGGTGAACAAGGTGATGATGGCCATCCCGCCGGTGATCCAGGCTACCGACAGGAAATAACCGGCCAGATCCTTCAGAACCTTTTCCTGCGATTCCCCAGTCGCCTGGTGACGTTTGATTCGCTCGATATCCTTACTGGTGAATCCTGCCGCTATGAGTTCCTGGTTTTTCACTATCATTCACGTCTCCTTTGTGGGTTGTGCTGATCGCCCTGCTCTTTGCCGGCATCAACGGAGTGACGATGTTTATGATTGGCAAAGGTAGCATGCGCGCCGTGCGGTTACATCTTACGCTGGCGGTGCTAAGCCTGGTATTAACGGCAGCCTATCTGCTGGCTGCGCTGAGCGGTACTTCTTCTCCGGGCGTCAGCCTGACCGCGGCACTGGTAAGTATTGTCATGCTTGGGCTTAGCGGCAGCTGTATCCTCTCTACCGCTTTCTATAAGATGCTGCTATTTACTTTGCATTTGCATAACAGAGTCTGGCGCAAGCTTATTAGCCAGACGCGCTGAACATTCATTCCATAAAATCCCGCCGCTACTGAGGAAGCCTGAGAAACAGTGTCCGTTCCTGAGTCTGCGATGCTTTAAAACCATGGTGGATATAAAACGCTTTGGCGTCCTCAGTGAGTGCATGAACCATGATCGCCCGCACCCCAATATTCTCTGCTACCCGATAACAGCGTAAAACCGCATCCTGGAGTAAATCGGCTCCCAACCCATTTCCGCGTATTGAGACATCGACAGCCAGACGGGCAAGAATAATCACGGGAATGGGATCCGGCATGTTACGCCGCAAATTACCTGTCGCTTCCGTATGGTTAACGCTGCCGGTAGCCAGAGAGTAAAATCCCGCGACCTGCTTGGTGCCCGTTTTACAAACGACAAACGTTCGGGCTGCGCCTAGCGCCTGGTTTTTCAGACCTCTTTGTTTTAACCATTCGTCAAGTACGGCCTCTCCACTGACGAACTCCGCCAGTTGATGGACGCTGGATAAGGGCTCTGGGGGGGTTACACGTCCCACTGAGGTTTCCTTGCCAGCAGTTTTTCTATGGCAGGATCGTCGGCAACCGGGGCATCGAGCATATCAATGAACTCTGCATACTGTTCATCGTTAAAATTGAATACACGCCGATCGAGGATCACATTTTCGGCTGCCTGACAGGCCATCTCCAGAATGAAGTCAGTACGTGATTTATGGAGGATCTCTGCGGCGGCATCGATAAGCGCCCGCTGGGATTCTTTGGCTCTAAGATTGAGTTGAACATCTGATTTCATGGGTATACCTCTTGTATAGCAATTGCTTTACAAGCATAGCATAAGCGGCGCGTATAGCAATCGCTATACAGGTCCCTTAATCATGTCTGACTTCTTCACTCTGCATATCGCAAGAATTTGCTCTCTCAGCCAGCGGTGCGCGGGATCGCGTTCCATTCTTGGGTGCCACATCTGTGATACCGTAATTAGACGGCTTTTGAACGGCAGCTCGAAAACGTGTACCTGGTCCGTTACCTGCTGATTGAGTAAATAGAGCGCGGGTATCATGGCGATAAGATCCGATGCCACCGCCACGGACAGCGCCGTCGGAAATCCCGGTACGACGCTCGCGATTTTACGTTTTGTTCCGAGTTCGGCCAGCGCATCGTCAACGGATCCGTGCAGTGCACCCTCGGGTGACGCTACCACATGGCCCCAGGCGACATAATCCTTCACCCCTATTTCTGCCTGCTTAGCCAGCGGATGCCCCTTACGCACGACGCCCACAAACCGATCCTCAAACAGTCGTTGAAGCCGTATTTCAGGCCCCATATTACTCTGGACGCCAATCTCCAGATCAACCAGCCCTTCCCGAAGATAGCGCGACGTTTTTTCCGGCTTAGGCGCAAAGCGTATACAGACGTCCGGCGCGGCGTCGGCCACAGCCGCTATAAGCGCAGGCCCAAACGCCACCACAAAACCATCGTTTGCCCTGATGGTAAAAAGTCGCGCCAGACTTCGCGCGCTGAACGTTTCAGTTGAGGGCTGTAATACCGCCCTGGCCTCGTGCACTGCACGCCTGGCACGGTCCCGGGTCGCTTCGGCCCACGGGGTCAGTACCATGTTACGTCCGGCGCGCACCAGAATCGGATCGCCAGTGACGTCGCGTAACCTGCTTAATGTCCGGCTCATTGCCGAGGTGCTGAGGTTCAGACGACGTGCCGCGCCTGCCACGCTCGCTTCGCTCAGCAATATGTCGAGTGCTATCAGCAAATTAAAATCGGGTTCGGACATCTCCTTCCTCCCTGCATATTCAGATAAGGCGTTTCATGCAACGATAAAGTGTAAATGGTGCGCCTTCCGCCCTGCAAAAGCCATCTTTATAGTTTTGTCATCCACACACTTTTCTCTCATGTACAGGATCTTTAGCTACAACCAATTGAAATAGATAGAAAAAAGGCTTCG
>OJXM01000002.1_pt1 | contig 237526 bp, 220 predicted proteins | sample 1600701 | NCBI WGS metagenome assembly OJXM01 (sample SAMN04436607, study PRJEB24849) | human gut metagenome | biome: human gut; feature: NICU; material: stool | host: Homo sapiens | place: USA: Saint Louis, MO | collected 2009-11-26 | reverse complement strand
GAATATAGTAAGCTACAATTTCAACGCTATCAATTATACAACTCCTGATTTTTTGGCTGTAAAATATCCCCCCTGCATAAAACTATTAATCCTTTGAAAAAAAGGGCTTATTTTTCCCTTCTCTAGTCTGAGTGGCAACAATAACTTCATAAGCATCTCTTTCACTTCTTTGTGCTTTCAATGCTTCTTCGGATGTAATTTTCGACTCTTTATCAATCATAGCAATAGTTCCAGCATCATATCGGATAAAATATTCATTATCTCTTTTAATTATGTCAATGCCAAAACCAGTAAAAATAACTTCACTCATTTTTCGTACCTCTATTTGTTTATAATCGGTGTAATCAAAGCATCACCGACAGGCGTTTGATCTATTACGGCTTCAGGGATCCCTCCTGACGTCTTACCTCCAGGAACCCAAAAATCATTAGCCCCTCCCTCGTTGCCTGAAGGCATCCTAAGCCCTTGAGGTTTAAGGATATCTATTCGGACCGGTGAATCGCCAAGATCTCCAGGGTCTAATCCTAACATTTTCTCTAACTTCCCGACATCTCCGCCAGCTTTCTTAATAATGTTATCAGCAACTGATTTTGGCATCACAAAATGACCAGATGGAGGGCCAATCTCAGCTCTATTCACTCCCCATGCAATTTTAGAAATACCATCATTAAATAAAGCAAGATGTTGCTTAACATAAGAAGGGTCTAGATAGTTCGTTGGGTTTGGCCGATTGGGCTTCGTCGTGCCTTTTAAAGAATTATACGCCTTTGCTGCCCAAGCCCTACTTGAGAAAACCCCTTTTGTTTTATTCTGGAAATCATTCCAGCTATTTCTGCACGATAACCCCCACGGATCCACCCACCCCAGCGCATTCGGCGCATACTGGTAAAGGTTTATTCCCCCCGCCAGCCCTATCGGGTCCTGCTGCGTAAACCGTCCGCAGTCCGGGTCGTAATACCGGAACAGATTGTAGTGCAGCCCTGTCTCACGGTCCAGGTATTGCCCCTGCATGCGCAGGTTCTGAGAATATCCTGATACCTGCGTTTCGCTTTCCCGCAGCAGTTTGCCCCAGGCGCTGTTCACCCCTTCCCAGCGCACCTGCCCTTCGCTATCCGTCATCCGCTCCGGCGTACCGTTGGGCTGACAGTGGAACCAGAAGATCTCCGGGGCATCAACCCCGTCGATACGCGCCAGCGGATCGTAGCTGTCCTGATCGCTGTAGACGTAGGTCAGCGGCACTTCTCCGTGCACTTCCTGCAACAGGCGGAACCCTTCCCAGACAAACCGCGTGGTGACCGGCTTGCCGGTTGGCTGCCCGCCCAGCATCTGGCGGCGCGTTTTGCTGATGCGTCGCCCGAGCGGGTCATAGCGGAAGCTGACCTGCGTCTGCGGCCTGTTGCGGTCCCGCGGCTGGCTGATGACCTCCGTCAGGCGGTGCTCGCCGTCGTAGCGGTAGTGCCAGCGGGTCTGGCCGTTATCCTTCTCCACGGTGCGGCCATGGATGTCATAGCACCAGCGAATGCCGTTCAGCTGCGTCAGGCGGTTGTGCGTGACCTTCTCAGCAGAGCCTTCGAGCGGGTTACCGGCAGCATCCCAGCGCCACTGCTCCTGGCCGGGCAGCGTGCCGTCCTGAACCAGCAGGCGCCCGGCGCTGTCGTACTGCCAGCGGTACCAACTGAACGGGTTATCGTCCCGCTCTTCGCGGACCAGGTTATTGCGATAGTCGTAATCCCAGCGGCGGGACCAGCGGCGCGGCGACGGGCGCTGGGCATTGCCGGTAAAAACGTCCCGGCGATGCAGTCGACCGAGACGGTCATATTCGCTGCGTGTGGTTAGCAGCCCCTGCGTACGGCTGGTTTCACGGTGAAGTTCGTCGCGGGTAAAGTCGGAGACCGAGAGCTTATCAAGCGCGATGCTGAGCAGATGCCCGCTGCCGTAGTAGAACTGTTTCAGCTCCCGGCCATCGGGCAGCGTGACGGAGGTGCGGTTACCCAGCGCGTCATACTCCCACGCCAGCTCCCCGTGCTCGCCCGTTTCGCGCGTGACGCGCCCGAGCGCGTCATACTCAAACACAAGCTCCTGCTCGGCCTCGGCACTCCAGGCATCGGCTGAAAGCGCGGGATGCAGCCCAATCCGGCTCAGAAGGCCGGACGGGGTGTAGTGGTAGCGCGTCTGCCCCTCCGGCGTGGTGCGGGCGACCAGCTGGTCGCTCGCGCTCCAGGCGAAGGAATGGGTAATGGCCTCCGGATGTCCGGCGGCAAAGGTGCGCGCTATCGTACGCCCGCAGGCATCGTAGCGATACTGCGAGGCCACGCCATCCAGCCCCACCTCTTCCAGCAGCAGCGAGTCTGCGCCCCAGCGGAACTGATACGCTTCGCCGTTTTCGTTTTCCAGGGCAATCAGACGCCCGCGGCTGTCCCAGCGGCGGCGCACCTCTTCACCCTGCGTATTACGGGTGGCAGTTAAGCGCCCTGCCTCGTCGTATCTGAACTCGCTCTCTTTCCCGTCGGCGCCCGCATGCTTCACCGGCAGACCACGTTCGTTCCATTTGAGCGACTCTGTCCACCCTTCCGGGCGATCGAGCTGCACCGGACGCCCCGCGGCGTCGTAGCGGTAACGCGTCTCTTCGCCGTCGGCGCTTATCTCAGCCACCAGCCAGCCCAGCGGATGATAACGGTATTGTGTCACACGGCCCGAACAGTCCGTAACACGCACCATCTGCCCGGCCTCGTTGTACTCCTGGTAGCGGCTGTTGCCGGCGGCATCAACTTCTTCCACGACCTGACCAAACTCGTCCCGACGAAGCAGCGTGGTCTGCCCCATCGGATCCACCACGCACTTCAGCCCGTGATGTTCGTCATACAGGAAACGGGTGGCGCTACCGTCGGCTTCGATGATGGAGGCCGGAAGCGCACGGTGCTCCAGCCAGGTGGTGGTGCGGGTATTGCTGTCGGCGTCGATCTCCTGCACCCGGTTACCCATGTCGTCATAGACGAAGGTAACGGCATTACCGAGCGGATCGATGCGGCGCGTGAGGAGTTCGTTGTCATCCCACTCGTAGCGCCAGTTCTCACCGCGCTCGTCAACGTAGCGAACAATCAAGTTTTGCGCGTTCCAGTAATGCTTTCGCGTCTGGCCGTCGTAGTGATCGACGGTCGTCAGCCCGGCGGCTAAATCGTAGCTAAAGCGACAGCCGTCGCCGGTGCTGGTGCGGTTTTCCACCACGCGCCAGTGGTCAAATTTTTGCCAGCGGTATTCACTCTCCAGACCGCCCGGCAGACGGTGCCAGGCCATCAGGCCATCACCGTTATAACGGTATTCACGGGTTACCACGCCGGAGGCATCCGTTGCGCTGGCCAGCTGGCCGCGCACGTCGTACCCCCACTGCATCAGCGGCCATATCTGGTTGCCGTCAAAATGGCTCGCCGAGGTAACCCGCTGCGGGAAACGTTCATTTTCATAACGCAGGGTGACATCGATCGCCCGCGGCTCATCGTGCAGACCGACCAGCCGCCCGTGCTCATCCCATTCTGTCAGCAACGCGTTGCCGTACTCGTCGCTGAGGGAGGCCAGGCGCAGGATTGAGGAGTTCGCCCGGGTTGGTTTATACAGACGCCACACCGCGCCGTCATCGTCGGCAATCGCCACGTCGCCGCTCTCATTGCGGCGGATGATAATGCCTTCGCTGATGCTGCAAAACGCGCGGTCGACCGGCGGCAGTTCAAAGCTCAGCTCGCGCCCGGTTTCATCGAACCAGGTGGCGTTGTTTTCTTCCAGCGTCAGATAGCTGTCAAAGGTGGTCGCCCAGCCCAGACCAAACAGCCCTTCGCGGGTGGTCAGGCTGTTGTAGCTGCGCTGCCAGCGCAGCGGGAAGCGCCCCGGCAGCGAGAAATCGAGTTCGTCGTCGTCATTCAGCACCTTCACACCGGTAGCGGCGTGAACCGGGTGCGAGGAGCCGAACACGGCGTTGACCGCCATATCGGCCAGCATCCCGCCACCGGCAGCAGCCAGCGCGCAGGGCATGTTTTTCAAAATCTTGCCAGGACGCCCGCGCAGCAGGGAGAGCGCAATCATCCCCAGCGCCAGGCCCGGCGTTTTGCCGCTTTTAATATCGCGAACCGTGAGGGTGTCGCCGCCGATGATCACGTTCGGGGAGACGTCGTCGGAAACGGTGCCTTCGCAGGTGGTGCGATCTTTTGCACGCACCGCGGGCTGCCCGTTGATAAAGACGCTTTTCGAGCCTTCCGCCAGATACTGCGGCCCGGAGTGTTTCTCGCACGCCACCTTGTCTTCTTCCAGCGGCGAGGTCCCGGCAGCGGCAGAGGCCACGCTCGGCTGCCACATTTCGCTGCCGAACTGTCCGGCAGCGGCAAGCAGCATGCCCGCGTAATCGGCAAAGCTGCCCGGCGACTGCGGCTCAGGGGAAGGGGTATCGGCGGGCGTCAGCGTGCCTGCCGCGCGCGCGGCGGGGATTGCGTTGGTGAGAACGTTATTTGAACCGGTGGTGATCTTACCCGCAGGCGACGGCGGAAAAAGCGCGTTGCCCAGCCCTTCAGCAGCATTGCTGATATCGTCGGTGATCCCCGCGACGTTCGCCAGAACCCCACCAATAATGCCGCTCAACAGACAGCTGGATCCAATTGCCGCCACGCCTGCCGCTGCGGCCCCGGCTCCCAGCAGTGGGGCCGCGACGGTCGCTGCCGCGCCCACCGCCGCGCCAATCACCGCATAGGCGGCACCTTCCGCCACAATGCTGGTTATATCAGCAAAAATGCTGGAGTGAATAATCTCGTCGCCCTTACGGGCCGCGTTGTTATCGCTCATGCCTTACACATTCCGGTTGTCGTTTAGCGTCAGACTTTGCTTCAGTGCGCTCCAGCGCGCCTCGTCCTCTTCCGTAAAGGCTTTTAAGGCCGAGAGGGTAAAAATCATCAGTACCGGTTTGTCCGGCGTCTGCACGGCAAGCTGTTTTTGCCACAGGCGCTGGCCGTTACGGTCAAAGGTGGTCTCAACTTCCAGTCCGCTAATGTTTCCGTCTGGCCCGGCTTTTACGTGCTGAAATTCGCTCTGGGCGATCTCCCCCATCTGAGGGCGCAGGACTTCCCACTGACGGTGGAACTCTTGTTCGTAATCGCTACCATCCGGGATGACGCCGCGGCTGACCACTACAGATAACCCGCTTTCGTCATCGCGAATAATGTTCATGCTGTTATCCTGCCAGGCAGCAGGGAAAAGGGAAAACGAACCTTCCTGGAGGGTGTATTTCATAAGTGAACTCGGGATGATATTAGAAAAATAAGATTAAAAGCGCTAAAGTTTATACAGCCAATATTAATTACTGCTTAGCGACTCAGAGGGACAAGATCATTACAACGTTAGCACTTTCTTTTTTTTCCGCAAAAACTTTAGGGGCAGCGATATTATTGGCCGTTTGATAATTATCTTCTTTCACAGCCCGTAAAGTTGCCTCGCAACTTAATGTTCGTAGCGTGACATAACTACCCTGCTCAGGCATTCCTGATTCAGAACTGGAAAACTAAATGCCCATGCCAGCCCGCGTTCATCGGTAGGAGTGCGATATCCAACTGATTGTCCCGGCGTGTTTCCGCGAGGGATATTAGACAATTTCAGATCTGGAAAATGAGATTTGACTTGTTCAAGAGTAATACATGGATGATTAATTACGAAAGAAATCAAAGATACGCTGTTATCGCCATTTCCCCATAAACGAACATCCACATCGCTGATCCGTGTGCCATCAGTTAACGTAAAGGGAGCTGAAGTATAACGGTCTTCTTTCTCCTGTGTATTATTAATCAGCGGTTGGTTAAACAGTTTACTGACATCCTCAACTTGTTTACCCCACACTGATTTCATTTCTTTGATCATTTGCCACAACGAATCTTGATTCATTTTATTATGCCCTGCATAGGTAAATGCTGAAAATAGTGGAAGAACAATGAGGAATGTAGCTTTAATCATCCTACTTTCCATAGAATCCTCCATAGTAATCATTATAATTTAAATTAGTCCCTGAGGCTATTTCGCCTTTACCATACACTTTTCCTATTGCTTTGGCTGCATCAATGCGAGATAACTCACCGCTCACCATTTTATCATATGCAGAATTATATGCTTTTAGGTTTTCGGCACTTCCCGCTATATCAATATCAATACCGCCGTTTGCAAGGATCTCGCGTTGTATTTTAATGTTATTCAGCGTTGCTCCACCTTCATCCATAAGCTGGCTGTTGATGAAGTTTTCCTTACTCGAAGAATCTACCGCAACAGGATAAGTTGCATGCCCTGCCTCATGTGCCAGAGTTTGCACAGTTGTGGCTGTATCCTCCATGTGTTCAGGGTCCATGACAATCAATTTGTTATTTGTATCAGCGTAACTCCCCCCTCCTGCGGCTCCCGGCTGAATAGCCCACCCTTTATCTTTTAGATCTTTTAATTGTGTCTGAAGCGTTGGTGACTTATTGATTTCCTTAACTACATCTTCACTGAAGGGCATCACATCAGAGTTGTAGGAATTATTTTGATAAACGTAACTCCCTTTTAATGGTGGAGCTGCTGCAAATTTTGTTGTTGGTTTTGGTCTGGATGCTGCTGGCGCTGAAACTGCGGGAGCCGGATTCTTAGCACTTTTATTAGGAGAAAACTTCTCCTGCACCGCCGCATCAATATCCCCTTTATGCCCCGATCCCGGTGCCGTTGTGCCCGGCTTGGTTCCCGAGGTATTCAGGTGCAGCTTACCGCCCGTGGTGATATACCCATCCCCCTCAACGAAAAAGTTAAATTCTTTGCCAATCAGGTTAATTTTGCCGTTAGCGTTAAGCTCAATAGCACTCTCACCCGAGACCAGCCGCAGCTTCGTCCCGGAAGCAATGACATACTGCTCTACCGCTGCATCCAGCTTGCCTTTTCCCGTCAGGATCTCGGTTCCGCCTTTCACGGCCTGGATCTGGTTCGCTTCAACACGATGCAGCTCATTTTTCTTCACGTAATGGCTGCGCGCGCCCCCGACACTGTGCGTTTCATCATTTTTAACGCTGGTGTCCATATTACGCTCGGCCTGGATCCACACCTGCTCTGCGCCCGCCTTGTCCTCAAAGCGCAGGGCGTTGGCGTTGTCCACGGAACCGTCTTTCGTGCGGCTCATAAAGCCCATCTGCGTTGCCGCAGCCGGCAGCGCCCACGGCGGCATGCTGGCTTCGTTATACACGCGGCCGGTGATAATCGGACGGTCCGGGTCGCCGTTGATAAAGTCCACCACCACCTCGTCGCCGACGCGCGGGATCTGCACCCCGCCGTAGCCCTGGCCCGCCCATGCGCTGGAGACACGCACCCAGCAGGAGCTGGTGTCGTCACCCTTCGCCAGACGGTCCCAGTGGAACTTCACCTTCACACGGCCATATTTGTCCGTCCAGATACTCTCCCCCTGCGGCCCCACGACTTTCGCCGTCTGCGGGCCGTAGGTACGCGGCCACGCCGTGCTCTGCGCCGGACGGTACGACACTGACGCCGGGATAACGGTGAAATCGGTGCGGTGAATGGTTTCCCCCTCGCCGCTCGCGTATCGGTTCTCCTCGAAGTGGTAACCCGTCGCCGTCACCAGATACTCACCGTTGTCGCTGAAGAACGGCGCGTTGGTCAGGGTAAAGATGTGGCCCGGCGCAATGCCCGCCGCCGTGGCCGTCGCCTGGATCTGCTGATGCTCCACCTGCCAGCGCTCCTGACGGATACGGGCGTAGAACTCCGCATGGCCTGTCTCCACAAAGCGCCCCGGCCAGTCGTACACGTCGATGCTGCCCGGTTTCGGTGACGCCGGGTTCTGCTGCGCCTGGAAAAGCCACGCGTTCGGCTTGCGGAAGTCGTAATCATCGAGGCTGTAAATCCCCGGCGTCACGCTGTCCTCCAGCGCCCACTGGCTGATGCCCTCTTCATCCGTACTGCCGCCGGACGGCGTCTGATGGTAAGGAATGACCTCATAGCCGCTGAACGGCTGATGCTGCGTCGCGGCGTCGGTCAGTACCAGGGTGTGCTTGTCCGCCTCGTGGCTGAAGTGATACGCAATCCCCTCCAGCTCCATCAGGCGGCTGATGAAGTCCAGACTCGACTCCTGATACTGCACGCAGTAGTCCCACACCCGGTAGCTGCCGGTGAGTTTGTCTTCGAGGTTAACCTGATGCTCACCCAGCAGGGTTTTCACAATCTGCGGTACCGTCTGGCCCTGGAAAATCCGCAGGTTACGGTCGCGCTTCATCGGCCACAGGTCCGGCTCTACAGTCAGCTGGTAGACCGCATAGCGGGTGCCCGTCAGCTCCACGGCACTCACCGCCACGCGCGTCACCTTGCCGTTGATATAGCGGGGGGTGAGCAGGTTCTGCGTGGGGATGGTCACTGTGACCGGCTGACCGAGCAGCCTGCTGCGGTCAATGCGCGCATCCGTGCCGAGCAGGGTCAGCGTCAGCGCGAACGACTCCGACATCGCCTCGCGGCCGGAGAGTTTCCAGAAAAGCAGCCCCTCAACCGGGAGCTGAACGGTAATTCGGTTGAGCATAATCTTTATTCCGTAATGGTTTATGCTGAGAGTATTTTTAACGCAAGGTTTTTTTAAACGTGAATGTTCTGGTTGTTGGCCGTCTTACTCTTTAACCGGGGGCCATTCCCCTTCATATTTATAAATCCACAGGGAATAGATTTTCAGAAACTCTGACAAAAAGAACAAAAAGCCATTTAGCCAGACATTCATCACGCCCGTGAAACTTAACACCAGGGGAAAAAGGGAAACTGAGTAGCGAAATCCAACCAGACGCAGTATTTCCTGGTAGAGCGCCAGTCTTCTCGCGTATAAATTCCGGGCGAAGAAGCACCATGCTGAGGCAATAAAAGAGAGCAACAACAAGAAATCGAGAATAAAGAAAAGAATAACCAGAGCGCTATACCCACCAGCAGACAGCGTGTTCACAACCGTACTGAAGGCGTGTATATCGGAAATAAAAGGGATTCTGTCATGTCGCACGGACTGGGCACAATAGAGCACAATGGCCAGGGCATCCATGCATCCCCAGAAAACGAAAACCTTATCTCTGGCGTTCATGACAGTTGAGCAATCACTTAACCGGCGCGGGTGGCCATTCGCCCCCCTTCTGGATGAGCTTCTCTTTTATTTCGTTTAATTTCTCGTATTGCTCACTGCCTCGGTCAAGTCCATTCAGCGCGTCCGCGAGCGCATTGCTCATCGACCAGCCATTTTTGGCCTTAATTGACGGATCCGCTCCCCGATCGAGCAGCAACAAGACATGATCGTAAGCCTGGTTATCCAGCGCATCAAACACCAGCGTTTTACCCAGTGAGTTGGTTGAGTTGACGTCAGCACCGCGATCGAGCATGGCTTCCAGCGTCTCTGTATTTTTCGCTTTAAGCGACTGGAAGACGATCGGTTCGTGGAAAACCTTATCTTTCACGTTGGGTGAGAGGCCACCGTCCAACATCGCGTCGATCCAGTCCGCACTGTCTCCCTTTAGGGCAAATTCAGCAGGACTGCTTTTTCCCTGCGGTCGAGGCTGGAGCGGATCTGCGCCATCCTTAACTAGCAACGTAATCACCTTTAAATGGCTCGACGTTTTTTTATCATTAATTGCGTTGCCAAGGGCCCAGAAAAGCAGGGTCATATCCTGCTTTCCTGGTTGATTAAGGTCGCTGTCTGGCGCAAGCGTCTTCACCGCATCGACGTCGCCTTCCTCAATCGCTTTCGCCAGTTCAAGCTGCTGGCCGCTGAAGTAGTCCTGTGGATTAAGGTCCATATCCTGCTTACACCCCTGAATCATGAATAAAAAACATAACGCGACAAAAGCCATCAACCCTTTTTTCACAATCGACTCCCGATTATCGAAATATCCTCATCCTTCTGTTGCTCTATGCAATCAATCGCTTGATTAATTCCGTGGCGGTCCAGCGCGCTTCCGGTTCCACCGGGAAGATCATGGGATATTCCGGCAGCATTAGGGCTCAGCGCAGAGATTTCCTCTTTGAGGATCCACGAAGGGACATGCCCTTTCATCGTTTTCAGATCTTCCCAGGGGTTAACTTCCTGAATCTTCGTCAGCAGTTCACCTTCAACCCGATACGCCTGGATATTATCCGTACTGCCTAATATCTTACCGCCGTATTTTTCTACGGTTCCGGCATTGAGGCCGGCGGCGTTAAACGTCCACCCCGCTTTCCCGCTGCCCATAGAGGTTGCAGAGGCGAGACCACCGCCAAGGGAATGACCGGCAATATCAATATTCTGCCCTGACCTTGCCAGCTCCTTACTGATACTCACAGCCTTTTTATAATAATCTGAAGCCATACCCATGCCCTGTGAGAAGTTATTCGACCAGTCAGCCCCGTTTACCACCGGCGCCAGTTCCCCTTTGGTCAGTAGAGAGGAGACATTCTCAGACAGAGAGGCGAAACCAGGCTCGCGCGATCCCCTGAATACCAGCGTGGGGTTCATATCTGCACCAAACACTTCCGGCTTCGGTTGATAGACGCGCGCCAGAAAATTGGGGGACGTATCATCGTCAAAGAGCATGGATTTGTTAAGCCCGAACTTTCCTAACAGCGCATCGTCATTACTGATATCTGTCCATCCCTCCGGCACGCCCGGTGTGGTTTCCAGCGGGTTCACGGTCTTATAAATATTTTCCGCAAGCTTCGCTTTTTCCACCGCGATATTATTCGCTGCCAGACGTTTCGCGGCGATCTGGGCATCCGGATAAAGGCTATTGCTCCCCTTCGCAATCAGATCCTTACGCGCCTGCCAGCGTTCTGCTTTGGTCATATTCTGAAGCTGCCCGGCATAGGTTTTACCGTCCTTGCCGGGAGTAGGTTCATCCGGCACCTGTGCCGTTTTAGATTTCACTACCTGTTTTGGCAGTACCGTAGGCGCAGGGCGAGATCCGTACGTTCTCACCATGGTTTCGTAGCGGTCAACAATCGTACTCACCGGATACCAGCCCAGGCCGACCAGCGAGGCAGCCTGGAGTTGCCCTTTGGCGTTGATATAAAAAATTTCCGTTACTGATGACCAGTCACGAAAACTTTCGTCAATGGCAACCACTCTGCCCATCTCTAAATCCTGCGCGATCAGCGTGCGGGTATCGCGCCCGGACTGATAAGGATTCGCACCGGTGATCGTGCGCAGCAGATCGTAGCGCGTGAAGAGCGAGCGCAGCGAATGGTCGGGAACCGACATAATCCACTGTCCGGCAACGGACGGGCGGATTATTTTCGCAAACAGCGCTGGCGAGACGTTCTCGTGGAACAGATAGACAAACTTGATGTTATACATTCGCTCCGTCCTGTTACCCGCAGGCTTACGGATTCACCAGCCAGGTGCCTGGCTTCGCAATATCCAGCGTCTGGGTACGCGTTCTTCCATTGCCTTCCAGTTCAATGCGGGTCTCGCCTGCAGGCAGTTTCAGCGATGCGTAACCGTTATTCCCCGGACGCAGCGCTTTCGGCTCGCCGTTCACCTTCAGCGTCTCGCCATCAAGCATGCGGATATAGACCAGCGCGACCGGGCTGGCGTCGACAGGCGACGCACTCTGCTGCGCCGTAGCAGGTGGCGCTACCGGCTCGCTCACGTCGGCCGTTGCCGGTCTGGTTTCCGCTGCGGCGGAGGTTTCAGCCGGAGGGCTCACGGCAGGGGGTTGCGCCGTCTGTGCTGGCGTTTCCTGGCTGCCGCCGCCGAACAGCATCGCACCGGCAACCACTCCAACCAGCACGCCCGCGGCCACCAGCCCCGGAAGCTTGTAACGTCGCCAGTCCAGCGCGGAAGCAGATGTCTCCTCTTCCACCGGCACCAGCATCGTGCCGGTCTTCTTCGCGGTCAGCACCTCGTCGATACCGGCGACGGGCATCTCGATCAGCGCCGCAAACTCCTCGATAGATTGCGGACGGTCTTCCATATGCAGCGCCAGCGCCTTGTCGATGGCCTGAAGCAGCGGAATGGAATACCCCTGCGGCATCAGCTCCACCAGTGGTTTGCAGGTGTCCTGAATCGAACGCACCACGCTGACCGGCGGCGGAGAGCCAACGATAAGGGTGCGCAATACGGCGCCGAGCGCGTAGATATCCGTCCACGGCCCCTGCTCGCTTTCATTGTCGTCGGTATACTGCTCGATAGGCGCGAACCCCGGACGCAGCATGGTTTCCGTCTCATCCGAGAGATTACCGATGGTGCGGCGCGCCGATCCGAAATCAAGCAGCACCGGCAGGCCGTTATCCTGAATCTGAATGTTATCCAGCGAGATGTCGCGGTGCAGGTAGCCCTCATCGTGGATCGTTTTGATGGCGCCGAAGAGCATTGGCAGCATGCGGCGGATCCACGCCTCGTTAATCAGCTCCGGTTTCTCTTCGCGCAGACGCGACAGCGTGGTGCCGCTGTAAAACAGCGTCCCCATATAGGCCGTGTCGTTTTGCACCCAGAAGCGCAGCACGTGCAGCAGGTTCGGGTGGTTAAAGCGCGCCAGCAGGCGGGCTTCCTGGATGAAGCTGTTCAGACCGGCAGAAAACGCTTTGCCGAAGCGCTCGCTGCGCAGCACCAGCGTCATATCCTCGCCGCGCACGGCGAGGGAGGAAGGCATAAACTCTTTGATAGCGATAGTGCGTTCGAGCTGGTGATCCCAGGCGCGATAGACGATGCCGAATCCGCCGCCGCCAATCACCTCTTTTATCTCAAACTCATTGAAACGGTACCCGACCGGGAGCGCGTTTGGGACAGTCCGATTGTTATCATTATCCGTCATCTTTTACAGTTCTCTTGATGATTATTACGCGGCAAACTGACAGTGGAACTCGCCCTGCTCGCAGGTGACATGCAGACGTCGGTATTGCTCGTCGCTGCGGCTGGCGGTAAGTAAAATCTGGCTCATCTGAGGCAGCAACGTATTGGTCAGAATCGCATCCACCATACGCCCGCCCGACTCAACCTCGGTACAGCGCTGAACAATCTGTTCGACCACGCTGTCGTCAAATTCAGAAATAATATTGTGATTCTCTTCCAGACGACGCTGAATGCGCCTGAGCTGAAGACGCACAATCTGCCCCAGCATCTCGTCGCTCAGAGGGTAATACGGCACCACCAGCAGGCGGCCCAGCAGCGCAGGCGGGAACACCTCCAGCAGCGGCTGGCGCAGGGTGCCGCTTAACGCATCAGGATCCGGCATCAGTTCCGGGTCGGCACACATGGCTGCGATCAGCTCGGTACCGACGTTAGAGGTCAGAATAATAATGGTGTTACGGAAATCAATGTGACGCCCTTCGCCATCCTCCATCCAGCCCTTGTCGAAGACCTGGAAGAAGATCTCGTGCACGTCCGGGTGCGCTTTTTCAATTTCGTCCAGCAGCACCACGCTGTAGGGACGGCGGCGCACGGCCTCGGTTAAGACGCCGCCTTCACCATAGCCCACATAGCCCGGAGGCGCACCTTTTAACGTCGAAACGGTGTGCGCTTCCTGGAATTCACTCATGTTGATGGTAATGACGTTCTGCTCGCCGCCGTAAAGCGATTCCGCCAGCGCCAGCGCGGTTTCGGTTTTGCCCACGCCGGACGGCCCGCAGAGCATAAATACGCCGACCGGTTTGTTCGGATCGTCAAGCTTCGCCCGCGAGGTTTTTACCCGACGGGCAATCAGATCCAGACCGTGACGCTGACCAATAACCCGCTGGTTCAGCGTATCAGCCAGGTTCAGCACCGCGTCGATCTCATTTTTCACCATCCGGCCCAGCGGGATCCCGGTCCAGTCCGAAACCACCGCAGCCACCACGTTTTCATCGACCGCGGCAAACAGCAGCGGTTCGTCACCCTGTAAGGTCTTCAGCGCCTGCTGCTGTTCTGCCAGCTGGCCGCGCAGTTCAGCCGTATCCTCATCACTCGCCGCAAACAGTGCGGCACGCAGACGGATAATTTCCTGCACCCGCGTGCGCTCTTCTTCCCAGCGACTAGCCAGGGCCTCGCGTTGGGTTTCGAACGCGTCACGTTCGGCGCTTAATGTCGCCACGCGCGCCGGATCGCCCGCCCCCACGCGCGCTTCACGTTCGGCAATCTCCAGCTCCACGTCCAGGGCCGCCAGATGACGCAGGCAGTCTTCCAGCTGGGCAGGCGGCGCGCTCTGGCTGACGGCCACGCGCGCGCAGGCGGTATCCAGCAGCGCCACCGCTTTATCCGGCAGCTGACGCGCAGGAATATAGCGATGCGACAGTTTCACCGCCGCGCTGACCGCTTCGTCGAGGAGTAAAACCTGATGATGAGTTTCCAGCGGCGACACGGTGCTGCGCAGCATCAATACAGCTTTCGCTTCATCCGGCTCGTGAACCTGTACGGTCTGGAAACGGCGGGTCAGCGCCGGATCTTTCTCAATGTATTTTTTGTATTCCGCCCAGGTGGTCGCGCCGATGGTGCGCAGTTGCCCACGCGCCAGGGCAGGCTTGAGCAGGTTAGCGGCATCACCGGTACCCTGCTGGCCGCCAGCGCCAATCAGGGTGTGGATCTCATCGATAAACAGAATAATCGGCGTGGCGCTGGACTGCACCTCGTTAATCAGCGCCTGGAGGCGCGCCTCAAATTCCCCTTTCATGCCCGCTCCGGCCTGAAGCATGCCGATATCCAGCAGCCACAGCTGAACGTTTTGCAGCGGCTCAGGCACGTCGCCGTCAGCGATACGCAGCGCCAGCCCTTCCACCACTGCCGTTTTCCCGACGCCAGCTTCCCCGGTCAGCAGGGGGTTGTTCTGGCGACGACGCATCAGAATATCGACCATCTGGCGGATCTCTTCATCGCGCCCCACCACCGGGTCAATTTTCCCATCCCGGGCGCGCGCCGTCAGATCCTGACCATACTGCGCCAGCGTGCCCTGCGCAGCCGGTACTGCCCCGGCAGCTGCGTCCGCAGCGGCGGCGGCCTGCTGGCTCTCTTTGCTGCTGGCGCAAATAGCGTCGAACTGCTCGATCAGCACCTCGACGTTAAGACGGGTGAACTGCGCCGAAATACTTTTCAGCACGTTAGCCAGATTCCACGTTTTCAGTATGCCGATCAACAAATGGCCGCCGCGGATGCGGCTGACGCCAAACTTCAGCGAGCCGTAGACCCAGGCGCGCTCGACGGCGCTGTCGATATGCTCGGAAAGGTCAGAGACGGAACTCGCGCCACGCGGCAGGGCATCCAGCGCCGCCACGATATCGCGCGTCAGTTGCTGTTCATCAAGGGCGAAGTGACGGATGACCTGTTGCAGATCGCCATCCTGCTGCTGCATCAGCTGATGCAGCCAGTGCACCAGCTCAACGTACGGGTTGCCGCGCAGCTTACAGAAGGCAGTCGCGCTTTCCAGAGAGGTAAATAACAGCGTATCCAGTTTGCCGAAAAGCACGGCACGGCTAATTTCTGACATGTTAGTTTCCATTAACAATGATTCGGTATACGGAAGGATTATCGCTCTGCGCGATACACCAGATCGCCACGCGGAACAGGCTGAGGCTGAAGGCCCAGCCAGGTGTTGTACCCTAATCGCCCGGCGCTGCCGAGCGTGGCGCCCTGCACCGCATCGGCGCGCAGGATCACCCGTGTTTCCCATTCAAATTCCACCCCGGCGTACTGTCGCACCCAGTCGCGTAGCTCGGTGACCCACCCTTCGCCCGGCAGAAAACGGTTGTATTCGTCTGCGCTCAACGGGCCAATCTCAAGACGAAATTTATGCTGCACGTCGCGTACCGCAATGCCAAGAAAAGCGGACTCCCCCATGCGCGGCAGGCGACGCCCCTCACCCAGCTGTGCCTGCTCCCGCGTTGAGAGCGGCATCCACTGCGGTACATTGGCCACCAACCTGACCGGAATGTTGAAATAGTTGCGCAGGATCTTCTCCAGCCCTTCCGGGTCCCGCCCGTGGCGGGTCAGGTGCCCGGCGTGAGTAAAGCGGGCATGCGGGCTCAGGCTGCCTTTCGACATCTGGCCGGGCTGACCCATGCCAATCAGCGATGCAAGATACCCTTCGAAGCGCCTGTTGTCGTCGCGATCCAGTGAAACGGCAGGCTGCGCGTCCGCCCAGGCGCGGTAAAACAGCAGCGTCAGGCGGTGGTGAAAGAGGTCAGCAAACGCGCTGAGGCTGTGATCCTGATGATGATGAATACGCTCGCGGGCATACTCGGTCATGTGCACCGGCAGCGGGCCGTTAGGACCAAACAGGCCGAAGCTCAGAATGGAAACCTCATGCAGTCCGTTCTCTTCCCGCTGCCGGACCTCGGCAACCGTTGACGGCGCAAACCCCATTGAAGGCTGCTGACCAATACGCAGCGGCTCAAATTTAGGCAGCGGCGCGCGCCCCAGCGGGTAACGTTCACCGCCCAGGGCATCAATACGTCTTAACAGCTGAAACAGATCGTAGCGCCACGGCGTCTCGCACACTCCGCGCCAGAACGCATCGGGCAGCGGCGTCAGGCGATGCACGCGCAGCGTTGCAGGGGCAACTTCACTCATACCAGCGCCCTTTTACCCATGCGCGGCGCCCAGTAGCCGATTTCGCCGCGCTGCTGGCTCTTGAGCGTGAACTCCGTAAAGCTGTTGATGGAGACCAGGCGGGCAAAAAGGCGTTCCAGCACGCTGCCGAAAAGCCACGGGCTGGCACCGGAAAAGGCGCGTTCGTCCACCGTCAGGGTGATGCCGATCCCGCGGGCGAACACCACCGGGCCGGGTTCAGGCACGCGGCGGTGCACCGGCTCCAGCACGCAGTGACGAACGCCATCCACCTGACGGGCAACCGGCGTCTCGGCGAGGTTAGCGTACAGCCCTAACAGCTGACGCAGCGCGGCAGCGCCCTCTTCGTTTTCGCTGTCCATCAGGCTGAGGTAGTTCATTTGCAGCTGGCTGATGAGCCGCCAGGTACTGAACCCTTCCGCCAGCGCCGGACGCGGCGGCGTCGGGCCTTTACGCAGGGTTAACGCCTTCACCGGCATGGAGTCGGCCATAATAAACTGCCCAAGCTCCTGCTGGAGCATCAGCGGCAGGTCGCGGCTGGTACACAGCACCTCGGCGGAAATGTAGCGCAAATTCTCCTGCCACGGCGCGTGCTGCGCATCCACCAGCGAGACGAAGACCTCCGAGCCGATATAGCCCGTACGGGTGCCGTAGCGCAGCGCGTGTTCAGAGAGGACGCGCTGTTCACGGCGCAGGGAAAAATAGGCGCCGTAGTTGCCCGCGTCTCCGCTCCAGGTACTCCAGAACGGACGAAACGTCTGGTCGTCCCGCTGACCATCCGCGCTGGCATAGATTTTTTTCACAGCATAAATTTCATAATCCAGCGGGCGGATGTTATCCACCACCAGATGGTATTCATGCTGGCTTTCGCTCAGCTTCTGCCGGGCCGCCACTTTCGGGAACAGGTTGATCACCGGCGTACAGTGCAGCGCCATGTGGCTGGCTTCCACCACGCGCTCCAGCTGATCGTCGCTCTTGTCGAGCAGAACGAAGATATCAAACGCTTTTTCGTCTTCGCAGCGCTGGATCAGCTTGCCCAGCCCGCTCAGGCTGATGAAGCGAAAACGCGCCGGGAACGCAAAGTACTCCTGCAACAGGCGATAGCCGTCGAAGTTACGCAGATCGTCCGGGAGCAGCGCCTGATCCGCATCAAAGCCTTCCTGACGCAGGGCGTCAGACGACAGCAGCTGGCGCTGGGGCTGCTTGCTGACCGTCTGGCAGACAATACCCGCGTGGTGCTCCATCACCAGCTCCAGCAGCTTCAGAGCCTCGATGTCCGGGCCGCTTAAGAAGAACTCCAGGCGGTCAAAGTCCAGATGCCCAAGATGCTGCGGGCCATCGCAGGCAATGCGGATCCGTAAAGCGCTGCTGATCCCCCGCTGGCTCAGGCCGAGCTGGGCCAGCGGCAGATCGGCGGGAACGCCGCCCAGCTCGATCCGCTCAATTTTTAACGGCAGCAGGTTGACCTCGTGCGCCGTGGTATAGCTGCACGTAACGCCGGTTTTTTTCAGCGCCAGGCTGTCCATCATGGTGCCGCGCGGCACAATAAAGCCTTTGCTCAGGTCGCCCCGGCTGCTGTCGGGCTGAATTTCAGCGATCGCCATCGACGGCGTAGGCGCCAGATAATTTGGCGCAATCATCTCCAGCATACGCTGTGAAAAGCGTGGAAATTCGGCGTCCATTTTCATCTGCACGCGGGAGGTCAGGAAGGCGAAACCTTCCATCAGGCGCTCTATGTACGGATCCGCCACTTCGATGCCGCGCATGCCGAGCCGCCCCGCCACTTTTGGGTAGCGTTCGGCGAACTCCGCGCCCATCTCGCGCAGATAGGCCAGTTCACGGTTGTAATATTCGAGCAGTTTGCTTTCCATAATTACCCCGCATCCTTCAGTTCAAAATGGCCGTTCTCAAGATCGACGTCGGTGCGAAAGAGAAACTCCAGCGGATACGGTACGCACCACAGGCGGCCTTTGATTTCGATAGACAGCACGTTGTGCAGATCTAATGAGGAGGTATCGGACACGCAGCGAACCTGAAGCCCCTGCGGCAGGATCCGCGGTTCAAAGTTAATAATCGCTTCGGTGAGCTTGCGCTGAATGTCGTGCCATTCGATATCGGACATTCTTTTCCCCGCCAGCGGCGCGACGCCAAAGTTAACGACAGAACGGCTCACCTGCGTCAGACCACTCAGATCGCTGGAGGCATCGTGGTTAATGGTGTTAAACAACCACTGTAAATCCCGCAGGACGTTACGACGCAGCGCGGCGTGGGTAATCAGATTACTGTTGGCGGACTCGCGTTTTTTTTCCGGATCGTTATCCGTCAGGCGATCCAGCAGTGACGGCTGCATTTTGTCGCGCGCCCCCACTTTCTCCTGCCTGCTGCGGGCCTGCCAGCCGCTGCGCAGCAGATCGCCTTCGCCAGCGGGATTACTCATCCGCGCCATCCGCGGCGAACGTCACCAGGCTCAGGGTGAGCAGCGGGCTTTCGCTTTGCTCGCTCAGCCAGGCTTTCTGCCCCATGCCTTCATACAGGGTGCCGTCATCGTCGAGTGGAAGCCACTCGGTGGTGCGCCCCAGCTTAACGCTGTCTGGCGCTCCGTCAGCAAACGGATAACGCGCCGGGATCTGACACACCTGCTCGGTGCCGTCCGTGAGGCGGACCAGCGCATGACGCCACACCAGATCGGTCACGCTGGCCGGAGCCTGAAAACGGATCGTGTCGATGGCGCAGAACGGCACCCAGAAATAGCGGCCGTTGACCAGGGTTTCACACACCGGCCCCAGACGGGCATCGCCGTCCATCAGCCATTCAAAGGTGTGGCTCTCTTCATTCTCCAGCGTGACCTGCCCGCGGCTTGCCGGGGCCTGTTCGAGTGCTGCCAGGCGCAGCGTTTGCGCATGCCCTGCGCTTTCGCTCAGCGCCTGGGCTAACGCCGTCAGCCACGGCCACTGCGCCTCGGGCATTGCCGGTCGTACCTCTCCCGCGAACACGCGCGCCCGCTGCTGTTCACCCTGAATGGCCTGCTCCAGCAGCGTTACGGTTGGTTTTGCCTGCGGCTTCAGCGCCAGCCAGCTTTTCAGCTGGGTCAGGGCGCGCGCCCAGTTGCCGCTGAGGATCAGAAACTGCACAAACGCAGCGCGCAGATCGGCATCCGCCGGACGAGCTTTGATTTCGGCTTCCAGGCGAAGCAGCGCGTCGCTAATCGACTCACCCGCCAGACGTTGATAAAGCGTATTCATAGCCCCTCCTTAATTCGCCGCGCGCCAGGCGCCCACAGCCGGATCGCGTAGCTGCGGACGCAGCGTGTCAATCAGAACAACGTTCAGCTCCGCGCCCGGTGCAACCCATGCGCTCCAGATCTTCTTCACCTCTGCGATACGCGCCTGGAGTCTGGCGTCGTCGCTGGCGATCTCACGGGTGATTTCCACCGCCACCGTGCCGTTGCTCTTCCAGCCGTTCAGGGTGCTGTCGTACGGCAGGATCATCCAGCTCTGGTCGCTGTTCGGGGTGCTGAAGACCATGCGCTCTTTGTTGACGGAGGTGATCAGCGCCTTTCCAGGATCGACCGCGTTGTTCAGTCCCATCACCGGGAAGCCGTGAATGTAGGTGACCGGAATCGCTTTCTGCGTCCCGTTACGATTCTGCGTCACCACGGTGTGGCCGCTGAGCCAGCTGCCGTTGCCGCAGCGAGTGGTGTCGGAATCGGGAATAAACAGCGCTGGCGCGGAGGAACCGCCCTCCCAGAAGGTGCGCAGGTGGCAACCGTCCTGAAGGGTGAACTCCTGCCATGGCGTACGATCTGCCGCCACGGTGTGCGTCTCCGGATTCTGGTCAGGCGGTAGCAGCGCGCCTGAGGTGGTGGTCGTTGCCGCCGCCGTTTCCTGCTGTTTCACCACCAGCGCCCAGTCCTGCGCTTTAGCCGCTGTGCCCCGGGCAAGCGTCGTGCCTTCCGGATCGTTAAGCGTCCAGTTCAGGGTATTCAGCTTGCTGCACTGGTGCTCCAGCAGCGAGCCAAGGCGCGGCACGAAGTTTTCCAGCACAGAAACCTCTTTCTTGCCGTTCGCCACGATACGCAGCGCCACGTCCGCCTTACACCAGCTTTGCGGCGTATTGTCTTTAATGTTGTCGATCCAGATATCCAGCTTCTGCGCAGGAGACTGCACGATGCGGAAGTTTTCAGCCTGTGCGGTGGTCGCCACCGTCAGAAGAGCCAAACCCGATAGCCAAAGTTTCATATCAATCCTTGTGTGTCTAATCAGTTCCGCAGGGAAGAAATTGTGCTGCGTCAGAGAGCGTATGCAGCAAAGTGGTGTCCTGAGGGTTGCCCATCCACACCGCCACGGCGGTATAGTTATCCTGAGCATTGCCCTCCTGTTCAGCATTCTTTTGAATGATTTGGTTCATCAAGGTCAGCCACTCCTGTGGCGTATTGACCATGTGCAGCGACTGTTTCATCTGTTCTTCGCTGACGCCGTGCCAGAAACCGTCGGTGCAGAGTAAAAACGCATCACCGTCTTCAACCTGCACGACATCGCTGTAGCTCGCTTCCGGTCCGCCATTCTCAATACCCAGCGCCAGATACAGCAGGTTGCTGTTGAGATCGTCGGTCTGATGCCCGGCATCCTTCATCTGCTGGACGAGGCTGTGATCGGTGGTGACGTGCCACAGCCAGCCGCGACGAAACAGGTACAGGCGGCTGTCACCGGCGTGCGCCCAGTAGGCCAGACGGTAATCCCTGTCGATAAACAGGCTGACCAGCGTGGTGCCCATCCGGCGATAGTCCTGCACCGCCTGTTGTTCGCTGAGGATGGTACGGTTCGCCGTTTGGACGTAGTCACGAATATGCTGCGCATTCAGGTGCTTGTCGCCATCAAAGCGGGAAATAATGCTATTGCGGGCCAGCTCAGCGGCCACCTCGCCGCCCGGCAGGCCCGCAATGCCGTCGCAGACGACAAAGCAGGCTGAACGTTCCCCGATGGTTTCTCCCGTCTGATCCTGGTTGCTGGCGCGCGTCCCCTGGCGGGAGAGAGAAGCCGTTGCGATATTCATTTTTCTTCGGATCCGCTTTGTGAGTCTTTGTACTGATTGACCTCCATGTCATAGGCATGGAGGAAGGCTTCGCCAAACAGGGTATGGAAGTCGTCCTCGATCTCGCCCGCCGTCTCGCCATAGCTGCGAACGAAATAATCCCACAGCGCGGCTTTACGGCTGCCCGGCAGCGCCAGGCGTGACGTCATTCCGTTCTGTTTCGCCTGCTCTTCCAGCTGTTCCGGGTTAAAGGATTGCAGCATGGCGGCGATAATGGCGCGGATACCGGAGATCATCCCCAGCTGGTGCGCCTGCAGATCGATCAGCGCATCACGCACCGATTTGGTCGGCGGCATAAAGCCCGGCATCGGCGTGCCGAACATCTGGATCAGGACCGTTTTACCGGTTGGCAGCAGCTTGAACGGGTTGTTGGCATCGTCGAGCACCATGGTCATATCAGCCTTCACCCCACGCTTGAGGATGGAGCGCGAGGAGAGCAGCGCCACGGTCCCCTGCGAGAACATGCCCAGGATCTGCCCCAGCTGACGCATATTTTCCCGGTCAAACTGCGGCACCGGCTGCATTTCGCTCAGGCCCATGCCCTCCAGCAGCGCCTCCAGCAGTTCGCCCTGAAGCACCTCGCCCCGCTCGCCGGTCTGCGCGGAGGCGGCAGGCGATGCAGCGTTTTTAACCGGGTCGATACGCAGGCGGCCTTTCGGCGCCTGCGCGTTGCTGCGCGCCACGGCCTGCGGTGTTGGCATGGTGAAGCCAGCGTAATCGGGACGCGCGGGCTCCTCTTCCGCGCGCGGCGCGTCCTGTGGTTCAGTCGGTTCCGGATCGAACAGTGGTGAACTGGCCAGCGCATCCTCTTCCTGTGCGGCTTGCGCTTCAGGCTTTGGCTCCGGCTTATCTGCCACGATTTCATCCGGATGGGTTAACGGCGCGCCGCCCATCAGGCCGAGGGGGTCATCGTGACGCGCGGCAGGTGCGCTCGCCGACCCGCCAAACAGGGCTAACGGATCGAGTTCGTCCGACGCCTCTTCCTTTGGCTGGGCAGGTTTGCTTTCGTCCGGCTGTACCAGCGTTGAAGGGGTGACATCGTCAAAGATGCTCTCTTTTTTAAACAACGCTTCATCGCTGAACAGCGTGTCCGGGTCCACGTTTTTACGTTCAAGCGACGGATCGGCATCGTTGAACATCGCCAGCGGGTCTTCGGCATTCCGCTCCGGGGCCGCAGGCTGGGAGAACGGGTCGTGGGACGCGGCGGGTTGTGGCTTTGCCCGGTTGCTGGAGATGCTGTCGGAGATGGAGAACTCCTGCATCAGGCTGTCCCAGATTTCCGACGGCACGGCCGTAGGTTCAGCTTTTCCGCGAGGCGCGGCGCTGGCCGGTTTCGGTTGTGCCGCCGGAGCAGGTGTCGCCGCTGGGCGCGCCTGCTGCATGCTGGCCGCCATGCGGCTTACGGGCTGGGTGTCATGAATGAGTTCGCTGACTTCAATGCGATAATCATCAATACCGAGAATATCCCCATCCTGAAGCTCAACCTGACGCCCACGCTCCAGCGGAATATCATTCAATACCACGCGGGTGACGCTGCCACGGTTCGTGACGCGACATTCGCCGCTGGCGTCGACGTGAACGATGGCCTGCAAACGCGAGATGGTGCGATCGTTGTCCGGCAGCACCAGATTGTTATCCGTACCGCGCCCAATGGTGCCGCCCGGGGCATAAAAATCACAGCTGCTTTGCGGCGGCTGATGACCGGGTTTTGTAGAAATAATCGTGAATCGCATGGCGTATTCCTGCTGGTATGATTAGCGCTCAAACGCTGCCGCTCTCGGGGGTGAAAACGGCGGGGTTTGGGGGTTAAGGGCTGATTAAAGCTATTTGACTACATTCAGGAAAATAATGCCGATAAGCAGCCATAGCGTAAAAAGTAAGGCCTGAACTTTATAGCGTCGATGAAGTTTTAATATCCAGCCGATTCTCTCTTCCGGTAAAGCCTGAACGAATTTATAGGCATCATCCTGAACATTTCTGTCTTTGGTAAATTTCATCTTCACGCCTTTGCGAAGACGAACAAACCAGATTATTTTTTGATAGTTCGCCAGCGAGCCAAAAAAAGATGCGTAATTTGTCACCAGATCGAGATCGTAGCCTTTTTGGCGATATTCAGAGAGAAGCCACTTATAATCTGACTCGTGTTTTTTAAAAAACCGAGAACTGTAAACATCCATGATTACAACGTTAATAAATAAAAGCACAAGAAACAATAACGTTATATTTGCCAGGCATAAAGATGACATGCTTTTAGGGTCCTGTAGCAATCAATAAGAACAATAGAAGCATCAAAAAGACAACAAAAAGTGTCATCCTGTAAAACATTTTTATCCATGAGAAATCGTATATCGATGATACTAATGCCTCTGCCTCCGGAGGGAGATTTTTTTTGCTATTTTGCTTTGTGGCTTTTCCAGCCAAAATCCTTTTCATAAGGAACACACGATGCGCAAATCCGGGAAGACCAAGTTGTTCATAAAAAAGATAATCGTTTACATCTAAATATTGCTTATCACTCAAAATATGAAATGATTTTGATAGCTCCAGGGAATATTTACGATAAAAATAAAAATAAAAACACAAAGAAGCAAACAGTCCTAAAAAAACCAATAAAAGCAATATTAAACGCAAATCTCCATACATTTATTCGTCCCCAGAAAAAATCAAGTTACTAATCCCTTCACCCAATTCAGCCCCTCCTTTAGTACCCATCCAGGCTCCCGCAGAAGTAGCGCCTAGTCCTACAACAATTCCACACACAAGGGCACCAGTACCCATCGTAGGTATTCCCATTGCACCGCAAAGAGCGCCAGTACCTAAAGACGCAGCCCAGGCTCCTCCCGCAGCACCAAGCGTACCTCCACCAAACTTACTATATTCAGTAACAGCAACTTTTCCACATTCATCTTCACGATCGACAGTACAGGCTTTATAAACATCATTAGAAGTATTCAAAAAAGAGAAACCTAGTGAGATCCAGCCCCCTGCTTTCATAATACTAGCCGCGCGAGAAGAGCGTACAATATAATCTGAATATCCAGGGATCGCGCCGATACCAACCGTACTCCATTCATGGACGATAGAGCGGCTTGATAAGTTCAATGCTTTTTTAATATTTTCGTAGGTTTGAATCTTAAGTGTTAGCTTGCTTACGTTATTTAATAAAGGTTTTAGCTGAGAGAATAACGCCCTTCTTTCCATATAAAACTGCTGACCAATTAAAGAACCTTGAGATATAAACTGATTCTGATAAGTCTTCTCAATTTTAATGAGTATATTTTCAATTTGCCTGAAATATTTCTCACCTAAATCACCAGCATTCCCAGCTAGTTTATCACCTAAAGAAGTCAATGCGGAAATATTGTCATAATTAGCGTGGAGATACTCTGCAACCGATGTGTTTAATGATGCCAGCGCATGGTTAATTTTCTGTTTTGCCCTGGAAAGAATACTCAGTTGCGATGACTGATTCGTGTTGTCTGGGTCAGCCACGATGAGAAACTGACCTGGTTTCAACCAAGGTGTGTCATTGTTTATTTGCATAAAGTATCTAGCGGCTTCGCTATTGACATTATTAAACAATAATCGAGCTTGATAATCTAAAGTTCCAGGATGTTGGACCACACAGTAGCCCGGGCTAACGGTTGAACGATGTGTCATATTTAAACCCTTTAATCAACACACATAGTTGTCCAGAGTTTGCAGTGGTGAATTGTTTAATTATTTTATAATTAAATAAACATTCAAACGCCGATGCACTCTCGAAAACACCGAGGTTTGAAAATTATATCATTCACTTGCCGTTAAAAGTAACTCGCAACTTATACCTTTCTTTAATATTAACCGTGCAGCATATCGAATAGCAGTTTTTTCATTGACAATCTTCAATACAACATCATACTCACTTTTGCGCCAGTCAACCTCATTCAGACGAATACACTCCTCTGTAATCAAGATATGCATTGCTGGAAGTTGGTCATGAGAATTAATAGTTTTCCATTGATTACCAACGCGTTTCATTACAGATGGTGCGTAAACTGATACAGGCCCAATAAAATTTGAATCCAGCCTGATATCAAAACAAGGGATTTTGTTTTTTTAACGTAACAGAAAGTTTCTTATACTGTGCAGGTGGTGAAATGCAAGCACTACAGGCTAATGCGATTGATATTACGTTTAACTCTCTAATCATCATTCACCTGCAACATATTTGGAATCAATCATCATGACCGGGGAGGTTCCCCGGTCATGGATGAACAATTACGCTTCTTTGTTTTCTTTGATGTTCCAGCCAGCGCTGCTTTCAGCACCTTTACCACCGGCAGTGGTCTGCTCCCAGTACTGCTGTTTCACTTTCGCAGCCTGGAATGCATAGGTCACGCCAACGGTATCGCCGTTGTCGGCACCGGTGTACTGAACGGAAGTCACGAGAACGTCTTCCAGGGTGATGCGGGTATATTCAACCTGCTGACCACCCGCTTTGCAGACGGACAGTTCAACTTTGGTCAGGTGCTTACCGCTTGCGCAGTGTTTCAGGATTGCTGTAGTGGATTTGTCGATCAGAGCGTTAACGTGCAGATCGTTAAAGTTAACCTTACCGGCACCGCCGCCGCCACCAACGCTCATATTACCCGGCTGGGACGCGCCCCAGGAGAAGGAGGTAATATCAGTCCAGCCGGTGTGGTTAGAATCTTTAGATTCGCCCGTAACACCCTCGACCTTCAGAAACATATCAATAGCCATAATATCTACTCTTCGTGGATGAACAATATTGCTTTCGAAAAAGCCCTTATATGGCAAACAGGAAAGCATGGGGCTGAATAAAACCGTCCATATTTTACCTCTGCCTCATATCAAACGACCCGTGTCATTTGACAGTCTTACATTCCCCCTGAATGAACGGAAAGAATGTGAAGTCTTTTACTACGGCGGATTATCCTGAATCCAGGTACGATCAGGATCGCCAATGATGAGCTGCGGAACCAGTTTATTCAGTTCGTCGCTATGATAAAGACGTAGACAATTTAAGGTTACGCCTTTTACATCAGGTTTGCGCTCCGAGTGGAAACCATTAATTTGGTTTTTATACTTCCCAATAATGGCGTTAACTTTGTCAGTACCGTTTTCAGCATCAAACGGCATCCACTCAATAAATGCACTCGCACTGCGGGCCGCATCAGCAGAAAATTGACTGCCTTTATCTGCAACCTGCGCAAGGCAGCGCGCCAGGACCAAATCTTTTACCACCTGCCGGTATGTTTGCTGCTGATAAAAATCAACGTAAGGGTTGTCACCGCGAGCAGAAAAAGATAAGCAAGTGAGCAAAAGAAATACGGTCTTTAAACACCTGAATATAATTATTTTAATTCCCAAAACCAGATTTCCTGACAGTACGGAAAGCAATCGGAGTTACATATAAACGAATTATTACTCAGAGGCTCGATAAGGTCGATATGACCACCGCCATACCCATCAATTTTATTGAAGAAAACAACACCTTTTCGGCCCAACATTGAGCGTGCACCAGCCTCGCGGTCTTTAAAGATTTCTGCCTTGCCAAACACATGGGATTTATAAAGCTGATCGGCAAGTAATTTTGCGCCAGGCTCGATTGTTTTTCCCTTATAGGGACCGGTCTTTATGGGTAAACGCCCTGTAAATTCAACATTGCATTTTAACAATGCCAGGCTCATTCTTACCGCACAGGTATTTTCGTATGCCGGTTGTTGCTTGATAATCGTCGAATAATCGTAGCCAATTTCTGAAAAAACCTGTTCACCCGAGGCAAAACCCGCGCGTGTGTGATTTGAAGAGTAATGCTGACGTTTAAGTTGTTCGTATAATGGTCTCATCTGTCACTCTCCTTTTTTGCACGGGCGTAATTCTTTCATGCCGTCAATGATGATTTTTGAAGCGCGTTCCTCGCCTTGCTGTTTCGATAAGTCCGCAAAACGAGAATAGAGAAACTCATGTATTGTATTTGGCAAAAAAGGCCTGCCCTTGCACCATGCAGTGCCCTCAGACGCGTCGACTACGCCGAGAAGATACATATTTGCCTTAATGCGTTCACGTTCATTCGTTTTCGACAGCCAGGCTTTAGCAAAACGCTCTGCACTCAGATTTAAATCGTACCCTGTTAACAGCGTCGGATCGCGTTGGAAGTTTGATGTGTCATCCTGAGGCAATGCTTCCGCTTGAGGGTATTTGTAATTTCCTGCGTCCGCGCTTGCGAGAGTAGAAACTGCCAGCAAACTGGTCGCGATCAAAAGTATATGTTTCACCGTCTATCCTTATTCACTGACAGAAATAAGCTAAGCTCTTCCGCTCAGATGGCCGGCCCCTTCGGGCCGGCAATCGTCATTACGCGTCCTTCGTCTTCAGCGACGGCAGTTTAGAAACCAGACGCAGGGAAACGGTCAGACCTTCCAGCTGGTAGTGTGGACGCAGGAAGAACTTCGCGGCGTAGTAGCCAGGGTTGTCTTCAATTTCCTGCACCTGCACTTCCGCAGCCGCCAGCGGTTTGCGGGACTTGGTTTCCTGGGAGGAGTTCGCCGGGTCACCGTCGACGTAGTTCATCACCCAGTCGTTCAGCCAGCGTTCCATCTCTTCGCGCTCGCGGAAGGAGCCGATTTTGTCGCGCACGATGCACTTCAGGTAGTGAGCAAAACGACAGCAGGCGAACAGGTAAGGCAGACGGGAGGCCAGGCGCGCGTTAGCGGTGGCATCCGGGTCGTGGTACTCGGCCGGTTTTTGCAGGGACTGCGCGCCGATGAAGGCGGCGAAGTCGGAGTTTTTACGGTGCACCAGCGGCATAAAGCCGTTTTTCGCCAGCTCGGCTTCACGACGATCGCTGATGGCGATCTCGGTCGGGCATTTCATGTCCACGCCGCCGTCATCGCTCGGGAAGGTGTGGCACGGCAGGTTTTCCACCGCCCCGCCGGACTCCACGCCGCGAATCGAGGTGCACCAGCCGTACTCTTTGAAGGAACGGTTGATGTTGGCGGCCATCGCGTAAGCCGCGTTCGCCCAGGAGTAGCTGTTGTGGTTCGCGCCGTCGGTCTGCTCTTCAAAGTCAAAGCTGTCGACCGGATTGGTGCGAATGCCGTACGGCAGACGCGACAGGAAGCGCGGCATGACCAGGCCCAGATAACGGGCATCTTCCGATTCACGCAGTGAACGCCAGGCGGCGTATTCGGTGTTCTGAAAGATTTTTGTCAGGTCGCGCGGGTTAGCCAGCTCCTGCCAGGACTCCATCTGCATCACGCCCGGCGCGGTGCCGGTAATGAACGGACAGTGGGCCGCAGAGCCGATGCGCGCCATCTCGCCCAGCAGCTCAACGTCCTGCGGGCTGTGGTCGAAGTAGTAGTCGCCTACGATGCAGCCAAACGGCTCGCCACCGAACTGGCCGTACTCCTGCTCGTAGATTTTTTTGAAGATCGGGCTCTGGTCCCAGCCCACGCCCTTGTAGCGCTTCAGGGTGCGGCCCAGCTCCTGCTTGGAGATGCTCATAAAGCGGATCTTCAGCATCTCGTCGGTTTCGGTGTTGTTCACCAGATAGCTCAGCCCGCGCCAGGCGCTCTCCAGCTTCTGGAACTCCTCGTGGTGAATGATCTGGTTCACCTGCTGTGAAAGCTGCTCGTCAATACCGGCAATCAGGTTCTGAATGGTGCGGTAGGTATCGTTTGAGAAGGTCACGGTGTTTTCCAGCGCCTGCTGCGCCAGGGTTTTTACCGCGCTTTCTACGGCAGAGCGCGCCTGATCGGTTTTCGGGCGGAACTCTTTATTCAGCAGCGCGCTGAACTCGTCCTGGCTGAAGGCCTGGCCCGCCTGCTGATCGTGTTGTTGGGTCTGGTTGCTCATCGATTATTCCTCGCTACCTTTTGCACTTTCGTCATTTTTTGGCATCTGGCTCAGGGATTTGAGCAGCGTCGGATCCTGAAGGATTTTTGCAATCAGCTCTTCCGCGCCGTTTTTGCCGTCCATGTAGGTCAGCAGGTTAGAGAGCTGGGTGCGCGCTTCCAGCAGCTTGTACAGCGGCTCAACCTTGCGGGCCACCGCGTCCGGCAGGAAGTCGTCCATGCTGTCAAAGGTCAGATCGACGTTGAGCTTACCTTCGCCGGTCAGGGTGTTATCCACCTGGAACGCCACGCGCGGCTTCAGCGCCTTCATGCGTTCGTCGAAGTTGTCGATGTCGATTTCAAGGAACTTACGCTCGTCGACGGCTGGCAGGTTTTCCACCGGCTTGCCAACCAGATCGGCCATAACGCCCATCACAAACGGCAGCTGAATTTTGCGTTCTGCGCCGTAGATCTCTACGTCGTACTCGATCTGCACGCGGGGAGCACGGTTGCGTGCGATGAATTTCTGTCCACTGTTACTCATTGCCATGATGTTCTCCATCAAAGATGCGCGGTGAAGGTGAAACGGCAGACTCCATGCCTGTCGTCATAATGCCAGGACGCGTCATTCGCGGCGTCCAAAGATGTTTTCCAGTTGGTTAACGCCGTCTGGCGCCAGGTCGCGAATAATGTCCATAAAGTTGAGTTCAGACAGCCGCTGCACCCGTTCAATCATCAGCGGTGCGGGGTGGCTGGGTTCGTACTGCGCAAAATACTGTTTCGCTTTTTCCAACATCAGCTGCGCGTCGGCGCGGCTGGTCACCTGCACGCTGCGCCAGTCCGTCACCTGCTGAACGGGCGACGCGGTCACCGGCTGCGGCTCGGCGTGCTGCTCAGCCTGCGCGTCACGGTTCGGCAGCAACTTGCTGATATCGGTCACCTGACAGGCGCTCGAAACCAGCCCGACGGTTTTCAGCAGCTGTTCCATCTCCGGTACGCCACTTTCCCCGAGATAGTCGGTAAGCAGTTCGCGGATGGCGAGCAGGCGTTCGTTGATCACGATTACCGCTTCGGTGCCTGGCTGATCGCCCCGGGCCAGCTCATCTATCAGTCGTGGACGACCGCCCGGATAATCCGGACACTCTGTTTTACTGCCGTCAAGCAGCGCCTGGGCGTCACGGAGCGAAATCTCATCGCCGTTAGAGCGGAGCAGTGAGGCGTTACGCACCGCGACCGTCAGGTCAGATTTATCGCTCAGCCCGGCGAGGGCGTTAATGCGGTAGAACGGATCGGTTTCGCCATACTCTTCCAGCAGCGGGTAAAGTTGCTCCCAGTAACGGGACAGGGCTTCCTGCACCAGCAGTAGCCCGTCGGCGTAACCTGCCAGCCCGCGACGACGCGTCCAGGCATGGGTTAACGCCAGCATGACGCGAAGATCTTTGGTGCGGCCCAGCAGGCTGGTGGCGAGTTTTTCCACCGTGTTCCAGTCGGCAGGCTCTGCCGGAATGATGGTGTCGCCAAACTGCTGTTCGGCTTTGCCCTGACTGGCCTGCCCCATGGCCTGGAAATCAGCGTCGTACTCCAGGTTTTCACCGCAGGGGTTATCGGGGCTTATCGGCGCGAGAAATTCATCGATATTCATAAGATCCCTGCTTATTCAAACATAGGCGGGTAAAGACCGTGGCGGCCCGGACGGGCGCCGCCTGCCGGATCGAACAACAGCGTAAAGAGCTGCCCGGTGAAGTTTCCGCTGTGGACGTGGGTGTAAAGCGGATAGCCGTCGCAGCGGTTTGTCCACCAGTAGCTGGTCTGGCGCAGCGGATCAAAACACTCCGCCGCCTGCGGCCAGCCCAGCGTGCTCTGACCCTCGTCGTCATAGCCAATCACGTCGAGAATGTCGGAACGCTTTTGCGGCTCAACCGGCTGGGGCGCCGGGATGGTCATCAGCATTTCATCCAGCTGGGAGGCAGAATAGCTGTTACGCACCGCGTGCAGCCCCAGACGGCCAAGCTGCTGGTACCAGCTTTCAGCCTGCCCGAGCAGACGGGATGACCACTCGGCCGGGGTGAAGCTCAGTTGCAGGCATACCGGATAGTGACGGCCTACGCTGTCACGGCCCGGTAGCAGGCAGCCCATCTGAATCATCTGGCTACCAAGCATCGGCGGGACGACAAAGTTCCACACCGGGGCTTTAGAAAACGGGCGCTCACCGCTGCGCTGCTCTTCCTGTTGCCAGGCCAGCAGGCCGACCTGAAACCAGTGCGACCACTGGCGTTGCAGGGTATCCGGAAAGCGACGCTGCAAAAAATCTCCGGCGCTGGGTAATTTGCCATACCAGCTATAACGGTTCATCGCAGGGGTATTCGTCATACGGCTGTCCTTGCGGTTATGGGCATGAGAAACGGGGAAGCTGGAACGGGTTACGGATGCTGTTCGGGGCAAACTCCAGCGTGACCTGATGTCCGTCGACGTTGAAGGTGGCCTGACGGCTCAGGCTACCCGCGCCAGGGCTGGTGCGCGCCTTGTCGAAAAAGCGGTTCAGCGCCCAGGAACCGTTAGTCACCAGCGTTGCGGTGCTGCCATTGGCCAGACCGAGCTGCATACGCACCTGGTTCGTCCCGCCCGGCCCCGGCCAGGTCATGATCTGCACCGCCTGCGGACCGTGGCTGTAGCGCAGCAGTTGGCCGTCCACGTCCAGCGTCAGGTTCAGAATGGTATTGTCCATACGCACGGTGCGCACCGTCACCTTGAAGGATGGCGTGGTCGCGCCGTTTGCGAAGAAGGCATCGCGGACAGACTGCGCCTGCTGGAACGGACGCAGCAGCCCTTCACTGCCCGGCAGCGTTTTACCGTCGATGCCCGGCATAAAGCGCCAGTTCGCCTGGGTGGTGTCCACCTTGTTGGTCAGGTTGTCGCGGAAAAAGGTGTCCATCAGTCCGGTGCCCGGCGCGAACATGCGGGCGAGATCGTCCGGCGTCACCTCGGTGCTGGCGCTGCGCACCAGCGGATAACGCCCGGCAATCGCCTGACGGCAGAACCCACCCACTTCCACGTTAATGCGCTTACGCACGTTCTCCAGATCGCGACGCTGAGTGTCGCTGCTGGCGCCGACGGCCATATTGCTGAACATGGTTTGCAGCCCGCCCGGCAGACGTCCCGCGCTGGCTTGCAGGCGGCTGATTGCATCGCCGCCCGGCGCGGGCATACCGCTGTTGGCTGCATCCTGAACGGCGGTCAGGTAGCGATAAAGCTCGTCAACCTGCTTAAGAAAATCATCAAAGACGATGGTCTTGCCGCCCTTCTCCAGCGGCTGCGCCAGCTCAATCATCGGCGCATAGTGGTCGGTCACCAGTTGCTCAGGCGCCTGCGTCACAACCGCGCCCTGCGTCGGGGCATTGTCACCGTTGCTGAACAGCGCTTCCAGCGTGCGGGTGGCGCGGTTGCTTTGGTCTTCCGCTTTCTGCGCATCTTCCGGCGCAGGCGCAGTGCGCGACAGGGTCAGCACCTTGCTCAGGTTAAGTACCAGACGGCGCAGCGGCGAATTGGTGCCTGAAAGCAGGCGCGCGGTGTTGATACGCTGGGAAAGATCGGCGCTGTTGTTGAGCTGAATATCAGCGAGAAAGCGATCCCAGTTAACGATAAAGTCGCGCATGTAGAGCTGACGCACGGCGTTGTCGATCTGCTGTTTATCTTCCTGGGCAGTGGTCGCTCCCAGTACCCAGGCATCGTCCTCGTGCAGGGCAGTGGTCACGCTGTCGATCTGGTCGTTGAAGCTTTTCCAGTAGCCGTCCGGCGTGTAGAGGCCCGGTACGCCCTCACTCACCGGCTTGCCGCTTTTGCGCGAAAACACCAGCTCGCTCTGCGGGCCGCCGAGATCAGAAAGCGAAACCGGCTTCAGGTTCTCATCATGCTCCAGCAGACGTTTCAGGCGGCCATATACACGTGTTGAGAGCGGCTGCTGGTTGATGAGCGCCCTTTCACGGGCCACCAGATCCTCATCCTGCGCATACGGTGAAGCCTGAATTTTTGGCTCCAGCAGCTGCGTCAGGTGCCATTCCAGCTCCTGAAGCTGCGCCTGCGTCACGTTCTGCGGCAGGTTGCGTTGCAGGTTGAGCATCACCCACGAGTGCAGGAATTTACCGTCATAATGCTTAGGCTGGTAGAGCATCTGATAGGCTTTCAGCGCCTCATAGCTGTACTCCACGTCGCTGCCGTTGTCGTTGCGCAGCCAGGTGGTAATGTGCATCGCCACGGCAGGCAGCAGCATCTGATCCAGCGCCTTCTGATACAGAGACTGCGAGGCATCGCTGACGTCATCCCCGCGATAAAGCCCCATGCGGCGGGAAACCGGCGGGTTGTTAACGTCGAAGGCATCGCTTTTCGGCAGATCCACCAGGCTGTTAAGCAGCGGCAGAAGCGCAAACAGATCGCGCTGGGGCTGGTTTTGCAGCGCCTTGCTCTGCTGCTCCAGCATCGGCACTTTTGCATCTACCTCTTCCAGATAAGCTTTATTTTTGGCGTAGCTGGTCAGCCACAGACCACCCAGGATCACCAGCAGGGCCAGCAGCGCCGCGTAGCCGGACCACATCACGGCGCGGTTGCGCAGCTCCCACCAGCGGTTTTCCCCGGCGATGCCCGCTTCCTGGAAAATCACGTTTTGCAGCAGATTTTTAATGAAGAAGCTTTGGCCCTTCGCGCCCGGGATCGGCGCCTCTTTGCTTACCGAATCCCAGCGCGTGTTTTCCTCCCCTTCAGGTAAGGAGAGCGCGCGGTTCAGCTCGCCCATCACGCGGTCAAACGGCATCCCTTCCTGGGTGCCGCTGGCAAAGTAGATGCCGCGCGGCGAAAATTCGGTTTCGAAGTTTGAGCGGGCAAAGACCGTGCTCAGGTAGTCTGCCAGCAGCGGACGCAGCGCGGCGAACTCCTGCGGGAAGAGATAGGCTTCCGCACGGGTTTTGGCGTCATGCTCTTTAAGCATGGTTTCCGGCAGGCCAGCATCCAGACGCTGTTGCAGCAGTGAAAATTCCTGCTGGAAGTTGCCCATCAGGTCGTAATCGGCGTGTTTGGTCTGCTCCCACGGCAGCGTAAAGCCCCAGATCTGATCGCGCTGGGCTTTGTCGTAATCCGCAAACCAGGCGCGGAAGCCTTTAAGCAGATCCGCTTTGGTCACCATCACATACACCGGGAAGCGAATACCCAGCTGTTCATGCAGCTCGGAGAGACGCTGGCGCAGGTTGACCGCCTGCTGGCGGGAGGCCTCAGCGGACTGCGAAAGCAGGTCGGAAATGCTGATGGTGATAATCACGCCGTTGATGGGCTGGCGACGGCGGTATTTACGCAGCAGGTTGATAAATTCCAGCCACTCCCCGGCGTCCTGAACCTGCTCGCTCTCCTGAGTGGTGTAGCGCCCCGCGGTATCCAGCAGAACCGCCTCGTTGGTAAACCACCAGTCACAGTTGCGCGTGCCGCCAATGCCGCGCAGCGCGGTTTTACCGAAGCGGTCCGCCAGTGGGAATTGCAGCCCGGAGTTGGCCAGCGCGGTGGTTTTACCTGAACCCGGCGCGCCAATAATGACGTACCACGGCAGCTGATAGAGGTACTGCGTACTGAAGCGCTGCGTCCACTGCGCGCCATGTCCCGCTTTGCTGAAGTGGGCTTTTTTCAGCATCTGGGCGGCTTCATCGAAACGCCCGGCAAGGATCTGCTCCTCGCTGTTCAGACGTTTCTGCGGATCGGCCGCCTCCGGGCTGGTGGTATTTTCGTTAAGCTTGTCCATCAGCTTACGGTTCAGCCAGGCGTTATACAGCCGCGGCAGAATGTGGCTCTGAGCCCAAATCAGGTAGACCACCGCAATGCTGATGACGCGGTTCTGCTCTGATTCAAGGGGCCGGGTGTCCACGATGGACAACAGCGGGCCAATCATCCAGATGACCGCCGCGAGTGCCGTTACGCCCAGGAAGCTCCACAGAATGCGATTGGTCAGTATAGAAAGTAGAGTAGTCAGCATCCTTAGTTTCCTTGCGGCAATCCGTTCAGCTCGGCCTGGGTATTGTCAGGCGATACCAGCAGCGTAATCTCCACGCGGCGGTTACGGGCGCGATTTTCAGGCGTCGTGTTAGGCGCTACCGGGTTGATCTCGCCCCGCCCTTCGGCTTTGACGCGCTCAGGCTGCGAGAGGCTACCCTGGAGCTGTTTTTGCACCGAACGGGCGCGCTCAAGCGAGAGTTCATAGTTAGAGGCGAAGCGTGCGCTGCGGATCGGCACGTTGTCGCTGTACCCCACCACCAGAATTTTGCCGCTGACGTTATTCATCGCCTGGGCGATGCGGTCGATGACCGGCTCATAGCGATCGCGCACCACCGTTGAGGCCGAGGCAAAGAGTCCGTCCCCTTTCAGGATCACCACGCTGCGATCCGCCTCATCCTTAACGGCCACCAGACCGGCATCAATTTCCGGTTTCAGGAAGCCGCGCAGGTTCAGTACCGCCGGCAGCTGGCGCGCAGGTTGCTGGATCGTGGTTTCCGGCAGTTGGGACTGGTAAATTTTCGCCAGCACCGGGCTGGTGTTATCACCGAGACGCCAGTTCAGCACGATATAGAACAGGCAGGCGATAAAGCCGACCAGCGCCACGCACGCCCAGAGTGGAATCATCGGCCGCCAGAGCTTGCGCAGAACGGGGCGATCTTCCGGGTGCGGCGAGAGCGGCGGCGGGTAGCTGCCGCGAACGCCACGGATCATCTGCCACAGGCGCTGTTTGATGGTTTCAAGCTGGGTCCGGCCATTGTCCAGTACGCGGTAGCGGCCTTCAAAGCCGAGCAGCAGACAGTAGTTGATCATCTCCAGCAGCAGAATGTGTTCGCGCGGATTCTGCGAAAGACGTGCCAGCAGCTGGAAAAACTTCTCGCCACCCCAGGTTTCGTTATGAAACGTCACCAGCAGACCATTGCTTGACCAGACGCCGCTGCTTCCCCAGGGGGTCAGAGCGGCGGCTTCGTCCAGCGCCGTGCAGAGGCAGTAGCGCGCGCCGACAATCACTTCATACGGTAAGCCCGCCTGCTGGCATCGCACCTCGAAACGGCGAATTTCGTCAATCAGGCGCTGGCGCAGCCCGACCTGATCGTCGTGGGAAACCGAATGACGGATTTGCGGAATCGCATTGAGCAGCGGATTGGCGGCCGCCACCAGCTGATTGTTCCCACTGGCTCCGGTAAACAGGGCATCACTGCCGGTATCCTGTCGTTCCTGCATATTAAGCGCTCGCTTTATTATTCTGTCGGGCTACGGATGGCCCAGAACTCCATATCGAGACCCGGGAATTCCCCTGCGAGATGCAGCGCGAATGCCCCAGACTTGTCCATCTCGTGCCACAGTTCGCTGCCCCTCTCGAGCTCGAAATAGCTGTAGCCTGCATGCCACGGGATCTGCGGCGGCGCGACGGGCATTGCCCGAAGCATGATGCCCGGCAGCTGGAGCTGAACCAGATCGCGAATTTTCGAGACTGGCGCAACCTTCATCTGGGCAGGGAAATGGGTTTGCAGGTGTTCGCCGGGGACATTGGCTTTTACCGCCAGCACGAAGCCAAATTCGCGGACCATGCTGGTCTCCGGCACGGTGGCGATGTTAAGACCGTGAGAGCGTTCGTGCAGCGGCAGCTGGATGGCATGATCTTCCATGACCAGCGACAGCCCCTGACGCAGCATCAGCATCAGTTTGCCGAAGCAAAGGGCGAGATCGTCATGGTCGTATACCGGCAGTACGCTCTCTGCGGTACGCTGCGGCGTCCAGGTGGCGAGTTCCGTGGCAAACGGCAGCCAGCTTCGCCAGAGCGCTTCAGGGTGAAGCAGCGGCAGCGTTTTTAAATGTGAGATGTCGCCAAGGTGGCGGTTGATCAGCGAAAGAAGCGTGAACTCAACCATCTCGGACGTATTGAAACGCCCCGGCTGGCGCAGGCGGCCGCCGATCTGCTGGCTACGCTGCACCAGCAAGCCGTGCAGGTCATTGATCATGCCGTACAGCTGCGGGCTGTTATTGGCGTTCAGCATTGGCGGGATGTAGCTGTTATCCAGCCGCACGTGGTTGTCGTTGCGCTTTTCAGCGACGCACGCCACGCCGATGGCGGTCCATTCTGCCGTCAGATCTTTCTCCAGCATCAGGGTCAGACGCAGGCGGCCAAACTGAACCGTCGCTTCCCCGACCGACATGGCGTTGTCGTCTTCTACCTCTTGTTCAAACGTAATAAAACGCGCCAGAGAAGAGTGCTCCTCGCTGAAAATCACCTCTTCACGTCCACCGCGACGAACCGGCAGCGCAAGCACCACCTTTTCATTGGTAAGATTATCGGGGATTTTTAGCGGGGCCGGACCGTTGCGGTCGCTGCGCACCTGGAAAAAGGTGCCGTCAGGCAGCAAACCGCTACAGTAGCTCAGGGCAATACAGCCCTGGCGAAGCATCGCTTCATCCAGCTCAAGGTCGAGAAAGCCCCAGAGATACGAACGCTGCAAGGCCCCCCACTCACGAACGTGGTTGAGGAGGTAACTTTCTGTCCGCTGAAAATGGTGGGGACGCAGGAACATGCCCTCGGTCCAGACGACCTTTTCTGCTTTCGTCATGATGATCTCTTTCCTGTTATGAAGGGCGTTACTGGCTGATGACCCGGATACCATTTACGTCAAGGAAGACGCTGGCCTGGAGTTCATCTGCGGACCATTTCCAGAACTGGTAAATCGCGTTTTCGCCGGGAACAGGCAAAGGAAGTGAGACGCGCCATTTTTTGCCGTCCAGTGCCTGGTATTCCGCCATTACGCCGATATAGCGCGCTTCCGGTGAGCTTTGACCGCTCAGGGTTTTCGAAAGCTGGCCCGGCATCAGGAAGAACACATCGCTGTTCAGCAGATTCGCGCCAAGCGTGGCTGACGCGTTGTTCTGTAAGGAGTAGAAGTCGCTGGACATGAAATCCGCATCGGATTTCAGCAGCAATACTCTGACCTTAAGCGGTGCAGAATCATTGATTTGAGGATGAGCCTGAAACTGAAGATTGTAGCGGGAGGGGTCGCTGTGTGAAGACGACGTACAACCACCGATCAGCGCGAGAATCAACGCAAAAAAAGGGAACCACATCCGATGGAAATTTTTATTATTCATAAAAATATGCTCGTGAAACCCGTTTAGTTCAGGATCCAGGTACCGTTCGCGCTGTCTTTGCAGGCTTTGCTGTTGCCATCGACATCAACACAGGTGGTTTTCTTGCGCGCTTTAGGGCGCAGTGCCTGTTTACGCACGGTGGCTTCGTACTGGTCGGCCTTGATCACGGCACGCATCGGCACGTAACCAATCAGCTGTTCACTCCCATCATCGGCCAGCGCCATCCAGAAATGTTCAACCTGCCCAAGCACGACGTAAGTTTTTCCGGTCTCAAGCGTACGGATCACTTTTCCACCGTAGTCAGGACGGCTCATCAGGGATGCCGGGTACATAGCACGATACGGTTCATTCACCTGAGTGAACTCCGCCGGAGGGGTAACAGCGTGACGGTGCGTCAGCGTGATGCCATTAACCTGGCTGGTCACAATCGTATCATCGGTGATCGCTGGTTTTTGCGGCGCCTTACAGCCCGCCACCGCCATAACAAACAGAAGTGATAACAATACACGCAGTTTCATATGCTTTTCCGTAGCGATATTTAGAGGATGAAGAGAGGGGATAAAATTTGACTTAGGTGCTATTGTAAAAAATAGTCAGGTTTTTCCGGGGCGTTACTATTATTTGGGCATAGCTACCGCACGAGCCTTCGAGAATAAGGCCCAGCGTAATCCTGACATATTTTGACAAACGGTAAACAAGTTTACATGAGCTTATCGCCTTTTCAATATTTCCTTTTTCGCTACTGCTGATTCATGAGGCATTCGCCTCACTCTGAGATTAATCTGAAAAATAGAGAAATCGCGCAATTAACTGATTTAAATACAAAAAAACCCAAAAGAGAACCATTATCACTAACGTAATACCACTATTTCTGCCACTACCATAATTAGTAGAACGAAGAATTTTTCAGTTGCATATGAATATATCTCACACGAATTATTTGTTGTATCGATAGCAAATCGTCAATACTCAGGACGATGTCCCATCAAATTAAGAAAACACAGTTAGGGTGAAAAAATTAATTTCACGCCGCAAATTAACTTAATGCTGACCCCCTTCTTAAGATAATTTTCTCTCGTCTGGGCCGTACAAATAATTAAGCCTGACTACAATCTTGCTCGCCAGGGCATTGCTCAAAATATAACCCACCCTTTCCAGGTAATTAATAAAGACGCTGCTTTCGACAGGCGAACTTCATTTGGCATTTTACCGTCACTACACTATCGCTTGCTTTCCACCACTCCGACGATTTATTACAAACATGATGAAAATTTGTTATGAGTTCTTTGCTTTCCCGCACCATAGCTTACAGACCGAGCGGTAAAAACAGGTTAAGTGGGTATCAAAATATGTGCCGTGGCCGGCATCGGGATTGACCATAACCGTGCTCGGTAACTGTCAACGTCCTCCACTTGACTTATATTGTAAGGAAGGTACTTTTCAGGACATGAAGAAGATCCTGATAATCGTTCCTGATGGTGGCATGTTGTTTGAAGCCGCCGGTATAGCCGACATTCTGATGCAGGCCAACCGTCTGCACCCGGACGGTCTGGCGCAGCCCCGCTACCGCATCATTATTGCCACTACCCAGCCTCACCTGGTGATCCTTGGCCAATCCGGCTTAAATCTGCTGGCGGACTATCGCCTGCCGGAGCTGGATCCGCGCGAGCCGCTGGACACGATTATCATCACCGGCCGGGGCATGAATGAGCAGGAAAGCACTGCGGTGGTGGACTGGCTGCACCTGGCCGCGCCGCATGCGCGACGCGTCGCCTCTGTCTTCGGCGGGGCCCTGCTGCTGGCACAGGCCGGACTTCTCGATGGGCGCCGGGCAACGACCCACTGGCGGCTTCTGGAAACGTTGAAAACCCGCTATCCTGCGGTCAACGTTGAGGGCGGCCCGCTCTATGTTCAGGATGGTCCCGTCTGGACGTCCGGCGGCGTCAGTTCCGGGTTTGATCTGACGCTGGCGCTGGTAGAGGATGATTACGGCTTCACCCTCGCCCGCAACGTGGCGCAGGATATGGTGATGTACCTGCGTCGGCCTGGCGGCCAGCTACAGTTCAGCCGCTATAATCTGGAGCAGTCCGGCGCGACCGGACCGGTTAGCGAACTGCAAAGCTGGATCCTGCAAAACCTCACCGCAGATTTGTGCGTCGAAAGGCTGGCCGAACGGGTCGCCATGAGTCCGCGCAATTTCACCCGCGTGTTCACGCGTGACGTCGGTGTACCTCCGGCCCGTTATGTCACCGAAGCCCGCCTGGCCGCCGCACGACAGCTTCTGGAGCAGACCCCGTATCCGCTTGAGGTCATTGCCGAAAAAAGCGGGTTTGGGACCAGCATCAACCTGCGCCGCGTTTTTGAAAAGCAGCTTCATCTCACGCCGGGCGAATATCGCCAGCGTTTCCACTGCCGCAGAATGGCGTAATCTGATCCTTTTTTGTCATTTACGCCAACCGACCTGACACCTACAGTAACTCCAGACAACACAGATAAGGAGTGCATCATGGTTAAGGTCGGTATTAACGGTTTCGGCCGTATCGGACGTAATGTCCTGCGCGCGGCGCTGGGCAATCCGGATCTCCAGATTGTGGCCATTAACGATCTGACGGACAGTAAAACCCTCGCCCATCTGCTGAAATATGACTCTCTGCTCGGCACGCTACCGGTACCTGTGGAAGCGGCGGACGGCGCGCTACAGGTTGACGGGCAACGCATCACCGTATTCAGTGAACGCGACCCGGCAAACATTCCGTGGAAAGACGCTGACGTTGAGGTGGTAATAGAAGCCACCGGTTTCTTCACCGAACGTGATAAAGCGGCGGTGCATATCACGAGCGGCGGCGCAAAACGCGTCATTATTTCCGCCCCGGCTAAAAATGATGATCTTACGGTGGTAATGGGCGTGAACCACACGCTGTACGATCCGGCCCAGCATTTTGTGGTCAGTAACGGGAGTTGCACCACTAACGGTCTGGCGCCAGCGGCGCAGGTGCTGCACCAGCAGTTTGGCATTGAACACGGGCTGATGAACACCACGCATGCCTACACCAACAGCCAGGCGCTGCATGACCAGCCAGAAAAAGATCTACGCGGCGCGCGTGCGGCAGCATTATCGATTGTGCCTTATTCCAGCGGCGCGGCAAAAGCGCTCGGGAAAGTAATCCCCGAACTGGACGGTAAACTCACCGGGTATTCCCTGCGCGTGCCGGTGCCAGTGGTGTCGATTGTCGATCTGACGGTGACGCTGAGCCGCAACGTGACCGCCGAAGAGGTGAATGACGCGTTCCGTCAGGCTGCCGGTAGCGGGCCGCTGAAAGGCATCCTGGGCTACAGCGATGAACCGCTTGTCTCCAGTGATTATCAGGGCGACCCGCGCTCATCCATTATCGACGGGCTTTCAACGCTGGTGATTGGCGGGAATATGGTGAAGATCCTGTCGTGGTATGACAACGAGTGGGGCTTCTCAAACCGTCTGGTGGATTTGGCGGTGCTGATGGATAAAAAAGGGTTGTAGGGCTTAAGCCGGGTGGCGTGAAGCTTACCCGGCCTTTCCGTGGTGTGGTTAAAAATTAAGTAATTCAACCCTGGTGTAGTGAAAGCGCACCCGAATTATCTGGTTATGCGAAAAATGGGACATTCAACACGCGAAGTTATCGATATTCGTCTAAGGTTTTCAGGTAATTGACAACAGCGGTCACGCTGCTCAGCGAAGACAGGAGACGAACCGATGATAAGACCTCGCGCACGACGCCCCGCTTTTTTACCCCTTGCGTTGGCAGGCGCACTACTCGGTGTTACCGCATTTGGTTATGCTGAAGACCAGCCAACGAGCCAGCAAAGCTCACCTGATATTCTTCTTGGCCCCCTCTTTAATGACGTTCAGAGCGCCAAACTGTTCCCGGATCAGAAAACCTTCGCGGATGCCGTTCCCAAAAGCGACCCGCTGATGATCCTGGCGGATTACCGGATGCAGCATACCCAGTCCGGTTTTGACCTGCGTCACTTCGTGGAGATGAACTTTATCCTGCCGAAGGAGGGTGAGAAATATGTTCCCCCTGAGGGCCAGAGCCTGCGCGAACACATAGACGATCTGTGGCCTGTGCTGACCCGCACCACCGACAAAGCGAACAAATGGGACTCCCTCCTGCCTCTGCCAAAACCCTATGTCGTGCCGGGAGGACGATTCCGCGAAGTCTATTACTGGGACAGCTATTTCACCATGCTGGGGCTGGCCGAGAGCGGCCACTGGGATAAGATCGGCGACATGGTGGACAACTTCGCATACGAGCTTGATACCTGGGGCCATATCCCTAACGGTAACCGCAGTTACTACCTGAGCCGCTCTCAGCCGCCTTTCTTTTCTTTGATGGTGGAACTGTTGGCCACGCATGACAGCGACGCGTTGAAGAAATACCGTCCGCAGATGGAGAAGGAGTATGCCTACTGGATGGAGGGGGCTGATGGGCTCCAGCCTGGTCAGGCAAACAAACGCGTAGTGAAGCTGGATGACGGCTCCCTCCTCAACCGCTACTGGGACGATCTGGACACGCCACGCCCTGAGTCGTGGCTGGATGACGTGACCACCGCCAAAAATAACCCTAACCGTCCGGCCACCGAGATTTACCGTGATCTGCGCTCTGCCGCGGCCTCGGGCTGGGATTTCAGCTCCCGCTGGATGGACGATCCCCAGAAGCTGGGTACCATCCGCACCACCAGCATCGTGCCGGTGGATCTGAATGCGCTGATGTTTAAGATGGAAAAACTGCTGGCCCGTGCCAGCCAGGAAGACGGGGATACCGCAAGTGCAAGTAAATATGACGCGCTGGCCTCCGCACGTCAGAAAGCCATGGAGAGCCACCTGTGGAACGATAAAGAGGGCTGGTATGCGGATTACGATCTGAAAACCAGGAAGGTGCGTAATCAGCTGACTGCCGCGGCCCTCTTCCCGCTGTATGTGAAGGCCGCATCACAGGATCGCGCCGATAAAGTGGCCGCAGCCGCATCGTCGCGCCTGCTGAAACCGGGCGGTATTTCTACCACCACCATCAACAGCGGGCAGCAGTGGGATGCGCCGAACGGCTGGGCGCCGTTGCAGTGGGTAGCGGTGGAAGGGTTGCAGAACTATGGTCAGCAGAAAGTGGCGATGGACGTGACCTGGCGTTTCCTGAAAAACGTTCAGCATACCTACGATCGCGAGAAGAAACTGGTTGAGAAGTACGATGTCTCTTCGACAGGTACCGGCGGTGGCGGCGGTGAGTATCCGTTGCAGGACGGTTTCGGCTGGAGTAACGGTGTGACGCTCAGGATGCTGGACATGGTCTGCCCGAAAGAGAAGCCGTGCGACAGCGTACCGGAGAATCAGTCTGCGGCAAACGATGATGTTGCACCTGCTAAACAGGCGGCGCAGTAGCGCCCCTCACCCTAACCCTCTCCCCAAAGGGGGGAGGGGACTGTTCAGTGCGGTAACGCCACCGGGCTTTTTTCAGAAGCTGTAGCTCGCCCCGACCTGGAAGGTGCGGTCGCGGCCTATCCAGCAGTTGGTCGCGTCATAGCAGGTGAGCGTCTCTTTGTTGGTGACGTTCTGCGCGCTCGCTTTCAGCGTCAGCCCCTCCAGCGATGGCGCCAGTTCGCCCATGCGGTAAGATGCCGCCAGATCGTACTGCGTCGTACCGCCCAGCTTGCCTGCATCATTGGCTGGCGAGATCTCCATCGGCCCGGTGTAGCGTGCACCAGCCCCCAGCGTTAACCCTCTCAGCGGCGTGCTGTCAAAGGTGTAATCTCCCCACAGATTAAAGGCGTTCTCAGGGACCTGCGTCGGTCGTTTGCCCTGGTACTTGTCATCTTCGGTATTGATGGCGTGGGTGTAGGCATAATTGGCAATCAGCGTCAGGTTATCCGTTGGACGACTAATAGCGGAAAGCTCCGCGCCTTTCGATTCCACTTCCCCGGTCTGTCGGTAGTTGAGGAAGCCCGGATCGCTGGTCACCACATTTTTCTGACGAATGTTAAACACCGAGGCGGTGAAGGTAGTTGCATATTCCGCCAGCAGATATTTCACCCCACCCTCCACCTGCTTACTGGTGGTGGGCTTAACGTCTTTCGCGGTCAGCGTACCCTGCGGCGATACCGGTGCGAAGCCTTCCGAATAGCTGATAAACGGCGAGAGACCATTTTCGAAGGCATAAAGCGCCCCCAGTCGTTTGGTGAGGCGATCCTGCGATACCCAGGCTTTGTCACCGTTTTGCAGATAGTTGGTGGTGACGGAACGGTAGTCGTCAAAGCGCAGGCTGGCCAGCACGTTAAGCCCGCCAAACGCAATCTGATCCTGAAGGTAATAGCCATTCTGCTGATAGCCGAGACGGTTTTTCTGCGCGGTTTCAAGCCCCAGCGCATCGTTATCGATCTGCGAGTGATCCGGATTGCGCATATCGATACCCGGTGTGGACGAGGCGTAACGATAATGGAAGTGAGAGTTAAGCTTCTGGTAGTCAAAGCCCGCCAGCAGATGATGTTGCCAGTCCCCCAGCGCGACGGTTCGGGTAACCTGGTTATCAATGTTGAAGCTCTGCAAATCTTCATCCGTGGTATAGGCGAAGCGGTTAAGCTGGTAGACCTCGCTGCCCGTCCCGGTGGAATAGGCGCTGCGCTGGTGGGTATCCACGTCAAAGTAGCGCGCTTTCTGGTTAAAGCCCCAGCCACTGTCAAACTCATGCTCAAAGCTGTAGCCCAGCATCCACTGGCGCTGTTTGAAGCCGCTCCACTCATCCCCGGCATAGTCACGACGATCGGCGTATTTAGACCGCAGATAGCTTAGCGGCATCGGATCAGACGGCGTCAGGCTCGGCGTATTTTGCGCCAGCGCGTCAATGGTCAGGCGCGTTTTGTCATCCGGCTGCCAGGTCACGGAGGGGGCCACCAGATAGTTTTCATAGCGCGTGGTGTGCGCCTGTTCGTCACTTTCCGTCGCTTTGCCCAGCAGACGATAGTTCCAGTCGCTGTTCGCGATCTGCCCCGTGGAATCCAGGTACCCCTCTTTCAGATTGCGGTTTCCGGTATTAAAGCCCAGTTCCGTTTTCGCCTCTTTCTGCGGCTTTTTACTCTGAATATTGACCAGCCCACCCGGGGAGCCGCCGCCATACAGCACGGATGACGGCCCCTTCAGGATATCGACGCTCTCAATCAGCAGCGGATCGACTCGCGCTTTGGTGTTCCCGGTGACGTTATAGGGAAGTTGCAGGCCGTTGTAGAACTCCTGATCGACGTTGAACCCGCGGATTTTGTACTCGCTCATGTAAGAGGTGCTCCCGCGCACCTCCGTGGAAACGCCCGGCGCATAGCGCAGGATCTCGTTTACCGAACTGGCGTGCCGCTGCTCAATCTCTTTAGCGGCGATGGTGTTGATCACCTGCGGCGTTTTACTTTCCGCGACGGCTGATTTCGTGGCGCTATTGGTCCAGGCAGGGAGCGCGCTGCCCTGCTCTGTAGCGGTTACCACGATGGTGGGTTCTTCTGCGAAAGCCTGTGTCTGCAATGCCAGCGTAACGGCGCCTGCCAACGCGCATAACGCAAAACGTGAGGTGCTCATAGTGTCGTCTTATTATTAGATGATATTGGGAACGACAATTATTATCATTTTTATTACCGAATCAATATCAGCGGAGAAAAACAGATCGTTTGTATTAAGTTTCATGCCAGCGTGCCGATAACCCAGAGACAGTCTGTCATCTATCGAGGAGCCATCTGGCGTGAGTAGCTACAGTGAGCAGTTCCTGAAACAAAATCCGCTGGCTGTATTAGGGGTGTTACGCGACCTGAAAAAGGGCGAGGTGCCGCTGCGCATCAACTGGTCAACCAGCCAGTTTATCAGCAAGATCCTGGACGTGACGGCAGAACACCTGATCGTGGATCTGGGTAGCCAGAGCGATGAAAACCGTGCCGTGCTACAGGCAGAAAACCTCTCGGTGATGGCCGAAACGCAGGGGGCTAAAGTCGAGTTTATACTGCCTCGCCTGACCACGATCGTGTACCAGGGTTTGCCTGCGTTTATCACCCCCCTGCCCGCTAATCTCTGGTTCGTGCAGCGCCGCGAGTATTTTCGCATCAGCGCCCCGCTTCACCCGGCCTACTTCTGTAAGGCGAAAATGCCGGACAAAAAAGAGATCCGCTTTCGTCTCTTCGACCTGTCGCTGGGCGGCATGGGAGCGTTGATGGATATGCCGAAGCCGGAAGGGCTGGTGGAAGGTATGCGTTTTAGTCAGATCGAGCTGGATATGGGCAGATGGGGACGCTCTGGTTTGACGCCCAGCTGATTGCCATCAGCGAGCGCAAGGTGGTGGACGGCAAAAACGAAACCATTACCACGCCGCGACTGAGTTTTCGCTTTCTGAATGTCGGGCCAGGCGCCGAGCGCGAACTACAGCGCATCATTTTTTCACTGGAGCGTGAAGCGCGGGAACGCGCGAATAAAGTGCGCTGAAAGGCGTCGGGCAGCGTGCTGCCGCCCGACAAAGACGTTACATGGCGTCCATTGCTTTCTGTACTTTCCAGATATAACGTGGAGCCTGTGCTGACGGATGATTCTTCACAACGTGTTCGAAGAATTCATCTTTATCCATATCGTTAATCTCTTCTATCGCCTCTTTGCGATCGGATGAGAAGGTTCGGAGCAGCGCGCCAGCTCCGTTAACGTACGACACCACCAGCGCATATTGCATCACTTCCGGATCGGCAATCCCCTTCAGAATGCCATGCTCCAGAATGCTCAGGTAAGCGGTTCCCATAGAGATATTACGTTCCGGGTTTTTCAGCTCGCTGGTGGATGGCTGTCCCTTCCAGCCCATGTAGCGATAGACCTCTCTTCCCGCCGTAGAGGCTTTTAACTGCATCAGCCCCACCGCATTCGATTTACTCACCAGCGTCGGGTTACCGCCGGACTCCACGGCGATGATCGCGGTGATCAGGCGCGGGCTCACGCCCCAGGCCTTCCCGGCTTGTTCGCTGATCGGCATCCACTGCATGGCCCGCTTTACCGGGACTTCAGGATTCCAGGGGGGATTTTTATAATCATGTTTTGAACTACAGCCAGCGAGCAACACAATCAAAAAAGCAAACCATCTCAATTTCACGTCATCTATCCTTATAGCCGGTCATCGCGGTACGCCGCCCCTTGAAGCAGGCGGCGTATAAGCGGCATGATATAGACAATTAGATTCTCATTCAGCAAGGAATTGCCATGCCTCAGTTTCATCTCATTGCACCGTCGGGCTACTGCATCAACCAGGAGGCGGCACAGCGGGGCGTTCAGCGCCTGCTGGAAATGGGCCATCAGGTAGAAAATCAGACAATTATCCCCCGCCGCATGCAGCGTTTTGCCGGTACGGAGGCGCAGAGACTGAGCGATATCAACAGCCTGGCGACGCTGGAAGGTGAAAACACTATTGTGCTGGCCGTGCGCGGCGGCTATGGCGCAAGCCGGCTGCTGGAGAGCATCGACTGGGCCGGGCTGGCCGCACGCCAGCAGCAGGATCCGCTGTTTATCTGCGGACACAGCGATTTCACGGCGATCCAGCTCGGCCTGCTGGCGTTGCATAACGTCATTACCTTTAGCGGCCCGATGCTGGCCGGCAACTTTGGTGCGCCGGAGCTGGATGCGTTTACGCAGGACCATTTCTGGCGCGCCCTGCAAAACCCGACGTTTACCGTCGAGTGGCAAGGCAACGGACCGCACTGGGAATGTGAAGGGCAGCTGTGGGGCGGAAACCTCGCGATGCTGGTGTCGCTGATTGGGACACCGTGGCTGCCGCAGATCGAGGACGGCATTCTGGTGCTGGAAGATATCAACGAACACCCGTTCCGCGTCGAACGCATGCTGTTACAGCTTTATCACGCCGGGATCCTGGATCGGCAGTCGGCCATTGTGCTGGGCAGTTTCAGCGGGTCAGCCCCCAACGATTACGACGCGGGCTACACGCTGGAGACGATGGTCGATTTCATTCGTTCCCGGCTGGATATTCCGGTGATCGCCGGTCTGAATTTCGGCCATGAGCAGCAAACCGTTACCTTGCCACTGGGTGCCCGGGCGCACCTTGCACACGGTAATTCAGGCAGTCGGTTAACAATCAGCGGTCATCCGGTCTTAAAGGCATAAAAAAGCCGTTATTCCCCCTCAATAAAACGCAGATACAGTTGTTAATATGTTAGGGTTTTAATAACAGCGTTCACATTGAGGTGGGAGTAAGACGACATTGAGTGCCACAGCGATAATCAGTCTTTTCATTCTGGGTTCCATCCTGGTAACCTTCAGCATTTTATTAAGTTCATTTTCATCGCGCCTTGGCATACCTATTCTTGTCATTTTCCTGGCTATCGGCATGCTGGCGGGGGTTGACGGAATCGGCGGTATCCCCTTCGATAATTACCCTTTCGCCTATATGGTAAGTAACCTCGCGCTGGCGGTGATCTTGCTGGACGGCGGCATGCGCACCCAGGCAAGTTCGTTTCGCGTTGCCTTAGGCCCGGCGCTGTCTCTGGCTACCGTCGGCGTGCTAATCACCTCCGGCCTGACCGGTATGATGGCAGCCTGGCTGTTTAACCTCGATATGATGGAAGGCCTGCTTATTGGCGCGATTGTCGGCTCTACCGATGCGGCGGCGGTGTTCTCGCTGCTCGGCGGCAAGGGGCTGAACGAGCGCGTTGGCTCCACGCTTGAGATTGAATCCGGCAGCAACGATCCGATGGCGGTGTTCCTGACCATCACCCTGATTGAGATGATCCAGCAGCACGAAACTGGCCTGAGCTGGATGTTCGCCTGGCACATCCTCCAGCAGTTTGGCCTCGGGATTATCATTGGTCTCGGCGGCGGTTACCTGTTACAGCAGACAATCAACCGTATTACGCTGCCTTCCGGCCTTTACCCGCTGCTGGCCCTGAGCGGCGGGATCCTGATCTTTGCCGTCACCACCGCGCTGGACGGCAGCGGTATTCTGGCGGTTTACCTCTGTGGATTCCTGCTGGGCAACCGACCGATTCGTAACCGTTATGCGATACTGCAAAACTTTGACGGGCTGGCCTGGCTGGCACAGATCGCCATGTTCCTGGTGCTGGGCCTGCTGGTGACGCCTTCCGACCTGCTGCCTATCGTCGTGCCAGCGCTGCTTTTGTCGGCCTGGATGATCTTCATCGCCCGTCCGCTGTCGGTGTTTGCCGGGCTGCTGCCGTTCCGCGGGTTTAACCTGCGTGAGCGGATATTTATCAGTTGGGTGGGGCTGCGCGGCGCGGTGCCGATTATCCTGGCGGTTTTCCCGATGATGGCCGGGCTGGACAACGCTCGTCTGTTCTTCAACGTCGCCTTCTTCGTGGTGCTGGTATCGCTGCTGTTCCAGGGGACGTCGCTGGGCTGGGCGGCGAAAAAAGCCAAAGTGGTGGTACCGCCCGTTGGCTGGCCGGTCTCCCGCGTGGGGCTGGATATTCATCCAGACAACCCGTGGGAACAGTTTGTCTATCAGCTAAGCGCCGATAAGTGGTGCGTGGGTGCTTCGCTACGCGATCTGCATATGCCCGCTGAAACGCGCATTGCCGCCCTGTTCCGGGATAACGCCCTGCTTCACCCGACCGGCAGCACGCGGCTGCGAGAGAATGATATCCTCTGCGTGATTGGCCGCGAGCGCGACCTGCCTGCCCTTGGCAAGCTGTTCAGCCAGTCGCCCCCGGTGGCGCTGGATCAGCGTTTCTTCGGCGATTTTATCCTCGAAGCCAGCGCCCGCTTTGCGGATGTGGCGCTGATTTATGGGCTGGAGGGAGGAATGGAGAATCGCGATAACCAGCAAACACTGGGCGAGATTATTCAGCAATTATTAGGGGCTGCACCGGTCGTCGGTGACCAGGTGGAGTTTGCCGGGATGGTCTGGACGGTGGCCGAGAAAGAGGATAACGCGGTGCGCAAAGTCGGCGTAAGGCCGATGGAGGAGGAGGCGGAGTAGCTGCTTTTTTGCCGGGTGGCGCTAACGCTTACCCGGCCTACGTTCGGGCTTTTGTAGGCCGGGTAAGGCGAAGCCGCCACCCGGCACACACACATGTTACACCGTCACAACAGGCACTCTTGACGCCAGCGCGCACATCAGTTCATACCCGACAGTGTCCGCCGCAGCGGCCACATCATCAATTTTAACCTCGTTGCCCCACAGCTCAACCGGTGAGCCGATCCCCGCCTGAGGACATGGCGTCAAATCAATAGCCAACATGTCCATTGAGACGGTGCCTACCGTGCCCGTACGCACGCCATCGACCCATACCGGCGTGCCGCTCGGGGCGATGCGCGGATAACCATCTGCATAACCCCCCGCCACGATACCGATACGCTGTTCGCCCGCTGCCCGATAGCGGCTGCCATAGCCCACCGTATCGCCCGCTTTCAGGGTTTGCACGCCGATAATTTCGCTTCGTAACGTCATCACCGGCTTCAGGCCGCTGTTGGCGATATCCTGCCACTGACCTGAGGGTGACGCGCCGTACAGAACGATCCCCGGGCGCACCCAGTTGTAATGCGCCTCGGGATGCCAGAGCGTTGCCGCTGAGTTCGACAGCGAGCGCGGACAGTCCAGCCCTTCTGCCGCCTGCTCAATGCGGACCATAGCATCGGCAATGCCGTCCGGCTTTTCCGCATCGGCAAAATGCGCCATCAGCGTCATCTCACCGACGTTTTTCAGCGCACGAAGCTGCTGCCAGACCGTGTGCACACGTTCAGGCTGGAAGCCCAGACGATTCATACCGCTGTTCACTTTGAGATAGATATCCAGCGGGGCATGCAGCTTCGCGTCCTGAATGGCCTTGATCTGCCAGTTACTGTGAACGCTGGTCGTCAGGCGGTACTTATCCAGCAGAGGCAGATCTTGCGCATGGAAGAATCCTTCCAGCAGCAGGATCGGTCCTTTCCAGCCGCGCTCACGCAGCAGGATGGCCTCTTCCAGATTCAGCAAGGCAAAACCGTCGGTAGCGCCGAGCGCACTCCAGATACGGTCGATACCATGACCGTAGGCGTTGGCTTTCACCACCGACCAGACACGAGAACCCGGCGCAGCACGACGAACAATTTGCAGGTTATCCTTCAGCGCCTGCAAATCCAGCTGGGCCAGAATGGGACGGGACATGACGACTCCTTAATTATGCGCGCCGTGCAGGTGTTGTGGACGCGAGGGGGTAAACCCTGATTGATAGCGTGCGGCGCTTAAATCGTCAAACGGAATTGCCGGCTTCCGCCCGGAAATCAGGTCGCTAAGCAGCTGGCCCGAACCGCAGGCCATGGTCCAGCCAAGCGTACCGTGGCCGGTATTTGTCCACAGATTTTTGTATGGCGTACGGCCCACAATCGGCGTGCCGTCCGGGGTCATTGGACGCAGGCCGGTCCAGAACGTCGCCTGCTCAATGAAACCGCCGCGCGGGAAGAGATCGCCGACGACCATCTCCAGCGTTTCACGACGTGGTTTGAGCAGTTCGGTATTGAAGCCCACGATTTCCGCCATGCCGCCGACGCGGATCCGGTTATCGAAACGGGTGATGGCGATTTTGTAGGTTTCATCAAGAATGGTTGATACTGGCGCGCCGCTGTCCTCTTTCACGGGAATGGTCAGGGAGTAGCCTTTCAGCGGATAGACCGGGATATCCAGGATCCCTTTCAGCATCGCGGTAGAATAGGATCCGAACGCCATCACGTAAGCATCGGCTTTGATCACCTCTTCTCCACACTTCACGCCGTAAATCTTCTCCCCTTCCGACAGCAGCTTGTCGACAGAGGTGTTGAAGCGGAATTTCACCCCGGCCTGCTCACACATGCGCGCCAGACGCTGGGTGAAAAGCTGGCAGTCGCCAGTTTCATCGTTCGGTAAACGCAGGCCGCCCGTCAGCTTGTGCGCGACCTCGGCAAGTGCTGGCTCCACCTGGGCAAGTTGGCTGGCTTCCAGCAGCTGATAGGGTACGCCCGCATCTTCAAGCACGGCAATATCGCGGGTCGCGTTTTCGTACTGTTGCGCGGTACGGAACAGCTGAAGTGTGCCGCCCTGGCGCCCTTCATATTCGATCCCCGTTGAGGAACGCAGCGCTTTCAGGCAATCGCGGCTGTATTCTGCGAGGCGCACCATGCGCCCTTTGTTTTCCATGTAGTGGCGGGTATCGCAGTTGCGCAGCATCTGCCACATCCACTTAAGCTGGAACTGTGTGCCGTCAAGGCTTATCGCCAGCGGCGCATGTCGCTGAAACATCCATTTGATCGCCTTCAGCGGAACGCCCGGGGCCGCCCACGGCGCAGCGTAGCCCGGGGAGATCTGCCCCGCATTCGCCGCACTGGTTTCCAGCGCCGGACCGGATTCGCGATCGATAACGGTAACCTCATGTCCCGCCTGACTTAAATACCAGGCGCTGGTTACGCCAACGACACCACTTCCCAGTATGACAACACGCATAGCCACTCCATTATGAGCAAAAGAACAATCATCTAATTACAGATTGATAACCTAGCTGAAAATATTATTCAACATATGACTTTTTTATGGTGACTCAACTCACATATCCCGCTGTATCAGGGGATGGCGCTTATTTGGGATCTCCTGCTGCGCGTTATTTTTAACCAGTAGAAAATTCTGCGAGCACCGCTTTTTTTGCCGTATCGAAAACGGGAAATCGCAAAGAAAAAATTTCTGCGCCCCGCGTATTTGAATGGGGTGATCTATGCTTGAAAGGAGGCTCTCCAGTCAGAGAGAGCGACCAACAACGAGGGCGCGCTAATGGCTACACTAGATTCCATGTCAAGGGACAGCACCCGTCTGAGCGATGGACCCGACTGGACCTTCGAATTGCTGGATGTCTACCTGGCGGAGATCGACCGGGTGGCCAAACTCTATCGTCTGGACACTTATCCCCATCAGATTGAAGTCATCACCTCGGAACAGATGATGGACGCTTACTCCAGCGTCGGGATGCCGATTAACTATCCGCACTGGTCGTTTGGTAAAAAATTCATTGAAACGGAGCGACTGTATAAGCACGGACAGCAGGGGCTGGCGTATGAAATCGTTATTAACTCTAACCCGTGTATTGCCTATCTGATGGAGGAGAACACCATTACCATGCAGGCGCTGGTGATGGCGCACGCCTGCTATGGACATAACTCGTTCTTCAAAAATAACTATCTGTTCCGCAGCTGGACGGACGCCAGCTCCATCGTCGATTACCTTATCTTCGCCCGCAAATACATTACCGACTGCGAAGAGCGCTACGGCGTGGACGAGGTAGAGAAGCTGCTGGACTCCTGCCACGCGCTGATGAATTACGGCGTTGACCGCTATAAGCGTCCGCAGAAGATCTCATTGCAGGAAGAGAAAGCCCGGCAGAAGAGCCGCGAGGAGTATCTGCAAAGCCAGGTGAATATGCTGTGGCGCACCCTGCCGAAACGTGAGGAGGAGAAAACCGTCGCCGAGGCACGGCGTTACCCTTCCGAGCCGCAGGAAAACCTGCTCTACTTTATGGAGAAGAACGCCCCATTGCTGGAGCCGTGGCAGCGTGAGATCTTGCGCATCGTGCGCAAGGTGAGCCAGTATTTCTATCCTCAGAAGCAGACCCAGGTGATGAACGAAGGCTGGGCGACCTTCTGGCACTACACCATTCTTAACCACCTGTATGACGAAGGAAAAGTCACCGAGCGGTTTATGATGGAGTTTCTGCACAGCCACACCAACGTGGTATTCCAGCCAGCGTATAACAGCCCGTGGTACAGCGGCATTAACCCGTACGCACTCGGCTTTGCCATGTTCCAGGACATCAAGCGTATCTGCCAGTCGCCCACCGAAGAGGACAAATACTGGTTCCCGGATATTGCCGGTTCTGACTGGCTGGAAACGCTGCACTTCGCGATGCGTGATTTTAAGGATGAGAGCTTTATCAGCCAGTTCATGTCGCCGAAGATCATGCGTGATTTCCGCTTCTTCACCGTACTGGATGATGACCGCAACAACTACCTGGAGATCTCTGCGATCCACAACGAAGAGGGCTATCGTGAGATCCGCTCGCGCCTGTCGTCTCAGTACAACCTGAGCAATCTTGAACCGAACATTCAGGTCTGGAATGTGGATCTGCGCGGTGACCGCTCTTTGACGCTGCGCTATATCCCTCACAACCGCGCACCGCTGGATAAGGGGCGTAAGGAAGTGCTGAAGCATGTGCATCGCCTGTGGGGATTTGACGTGTCGCTGGAGCAGCAGAACGAAGACGGCAGCGTGGAACTGCTGGACCGGTGTCCGGCGCGGATGAATACGCTGTAGTGCGTTTTAGCCGGGTGGCGGCTACGCCTTACCCGGCCTAAGGGTTTTGTAGGCCCGGTAAGCGAAGCGCCACCGGGCGAAAAAAATCCTCTCAATAGAGAGGTTTTTTCTTTTACCGGCCCTGAATCGCCAGATCGCCCGGCAGGGTTTTCTGCATTCGGTGCCAGATTTCACCGGAGTCGTGGCCATAGCGACGCACCGTTTCATAGACCTGATCGTGCAGCCCTTCGGTGCAGAGCTTGCTCAGTTTATGGTAGAAGCCGAGCGCCAGGCTGCGGGCTTCAGGGTTGGCAAAGTAGTGACGACCAATGCGTGTATATAATCCTTTCATTCCATTCAGGATCAGACCGTAAACCGGATTGCCGGAAGCAAACGCCAGACCGCGGAACACGTTGTAGTCGAGGGTCGCAAAGGCGTCCGCGTGGTCTTCTACCTCATTGGCGGTGGCAAGCACCTTCAGCGCATCTTCAGGATGCTGACGAAACGCGGTGCGGATGAAAATGGTAGCGATGTTGGTGCGCACCGAAAGCAGATTGTCAATCAGCTGCGGTACGCTTTCGTGATCGAGACGCGCCAGCGTTTCCAGAATATTCAGCCCGGACGTTTCCCAGAAGTTATTCACCTTAGTGGGTTTGCCATGCTGTATCGTCAACCAGCCATCGCGCGCCAGACGCTGGAGCACTTCTCGCAGCGTGGTACGGGTGACGCCAATCAGTTCAGAGAGTTCGCGTTCAGCAGGTAGAATTGATCCCGCAGGGAAACGATTATTCCAGATGCTTTCAATGATGTACTCTTCCGCGAAACCCGCCGGGCTCTGCGCCTTAATGACCATAGTGAGATTTCCATTACACAGCTTTAGCAAATTGCACTCATCATACCAGAGGCGCGCAGAGGCAGATAGCGCAGCAGAGACAGAAAAGAGGGATCGCCGTTTCATTTTTATGAAATTTACAAAATGGCTTTATCCCCCCTCTCCGCCGCCGTTTTTGCGTATACTGATGTCTTGTCTTATTTGACGGGGAAAGGACGTCTGTCGTGGAAATTTCATTTGGGCGCGCGCTGTGGCGCAACTTTTTAGGTCAGTCACCTGACTGGTACAAACTCACTCTACTGGTATTCCTGGTCGTTAATCCCGTTATCTTTTTGCTGGATCCCTTCGTTGCCGGGTGGATGTTGGTCGCCGAGTTTATCTTTACCCTGGCGATGGCATTGAAGTGCTATCCGCTGCTGCCCGGCGGGCTGCTGGCGCTGGAAGCCGTGGTCATTGGAATGACCAGCGCGGAGCATGTTAAAAACGAGATTGCGTCGAATCTTGAAGTCCTGCTACTGCTGATCTTCATGGTGGCGGGGATCTACTTTATGAAGCAGCTTCTGCTGTTTATCTTCACCCGTCTGCTGCTGAGCATTCCGTCGAAAACGCTGCTCTCGCTGGCGTTTTGCCTCGCCGCGGCTTTCCTCTCTGCCTTCCTGGATGCGCTGACGGTTGTGGCGGTGGTGATCAGCGTCGCCGTCGGCTTTTACGGTATTTACCACCGGGTCGCCTCGTCTCGTCCTGGCGATAACTTGCAGGACGACAGCCACGTTGAGGCGCACAACCGCGATGTGCTCGAGCAGTTCCGCGCGTTTCTGCGCAGCCTGATGATGCATGCGGGCGTGGGGACGGCGCTGGGCGGCGTGATGACAATGGTCGGAGAGCCGCAAAACCTGATTATCGCCAAAGCGGCTGAGTGGCATTTTGGCGAATTTTTCCTGCGCATGGCGCCGGTCAGCGTGCCCGTTCTGATCTGCGGCTTAGCGACCTGCGTGCTGGTCGAAAAATTCAACCTTTTTGGGTATGGCGCGAAGTTGCCCGATCAGGTCCGTCAGGAGCTGCATAAGTTTGACGAGCAGAGCCGCAAACAACGCACGCGCCAGGAGACGCTGCGCCTGATTGCACAGGGCATCATCGGCGTGTGGCTTATCGCTGCGCTGGCCTTCCACCTTGCCGAGGTGGGGCTGATTGGTCTGTCGGTAATTATTCTGGCAACCAGCCTGAGCGGCGTCACGGACGAACATGCTATCGGAAAAGCCTTTACCGAAGCGCTGCCGTTTACCGCCCTGCTGGCGGTGTTTTTCGCCGTCGTGGCGGTGATTATTGATCAACATCTGTTCGCGCCAATCATCGCGTTTGTGCTTCAGGCCACGCCAGATTCGCAGCTAACGCTGTTCTATTTGTTTAACGGTCTGTTGTCCTCTATTTCCGATAACGTCTTTGTCGGGACGGTATACATCAATGAGGCCAAAGCCGCGATGGAGCAAGGGATTGTCAGCAGTGAACAGTTCGAGCTGCTGGCGGTGGCGATCAACACCGGAACCAACCTCCCCTCCGTGGCAACCCCGAACGGTCAGGCGGCCTTCCTCTTCCTGCTGACCTCGGCGCTGGCGCCACTCATACGACTTTCTTATGGAAGAATGGTCTGGATGGCGCTGCCGTACACGCTGGTGCTTACCCTTGTTGGTTTGCTGTGCATCAAAATTACTCTCGTCCCCTGTACGCAATGGTTGTTGCAAGCAGGTATACTTGCGGCGCATTAAAATTCGTTTACACTGCGCTGTCTAAGCATGTTCCAGGGAAATGATTATGTTGCGATTTTTGAACCAGTGCTCACGCGGTCGCGGAGCGTGGTTGTTGATGGCCCTGACCGCCTTTGCGCTGGAAATGGTCGCGCTGTGGTTTCAGCATGTGATGGGGCTGAAACCTTGCGTCCTGTGTATTTATGAGCGTTGTGCGCTGTTCGGCATTATGGGCGCAGGTCTGGTAGGTGCGATTGCACCTAAAACACCGTTACGCTATGCCGCAATTGCCATCTGGCTGTACAGCGCCGGGAAAGGGATTGCGCTTGCCTGGGAGCACACCCAGATGCAGCTTCACCCGTCGCCGTTTATGACCTGCGACTTTGCCGCCCGCTTCCCGAGCTGGCTGCCGCTGGATAAATGGCTGCCGCAGGTGTTTGTGGCCTCCGGTGACTGCTCTGTACGCCAGTGGGAGTTTCTGACGCTGGAGATGCCGCAGTGGCTGGTGGGCATTTTTGTCGCCTACTTCGTGGTAGCCCTGCTGGTGCTGATTGCCCAGCCGTTCAAGCCAAAGAAACGCGATCTTTTTGGAAGGTAAAAGCGAAACGGCAACGTCAGTTTTGTAGGTCGGGTAAGCGCAGCGCCACCCGACAAAATTGCGCACAATAAAAAACCCGCCTCGGCGGGTTTTTTATTATCACCGATTAGGGTGATTCATAATGTGGTCTTCCCAGTCCTGCACCTCGGACTCTTTCACCGCAATGTGGCGCACGGAAATACGCTCGCCGTGCATCGCCGCTTTCGACCCCGTCAACAGCGGATGCCATGTGGGCAGATCTTTTCCTTCCGCCAGCAGGCGATACGCGCAGGTATGCGGCAGCCACTCAAAGGTCGGCAGATTTTCACGGGTTAACTTGATGCAGTCCGGCTCATAGTCGAAACGGCGCTCGTAGTTGCGGCACTGGCAGGTTTTGATGTTTAACTGCTTGCAGGCTACGTTGGTGAAATAGATCTCATCCGAATCTTCATCCATCAGCTTATGCAGGCAGCACTGCCCACAGCCGTCACACAACGATTCCCACTCCGCGTCGGTCATGTCGTCGAGAGTTTTGCTTTGCCAGAAAGGAATGTCGTTCATCGGGATGTCCACACGTCAAAATAGAGCGCACCTTATAACGAGTCTGGCACGTTGATGCAAGTTTTGCCGCCCTTTTCAGGCGGCAAGGTGCTTTTACAGCACGCGGGTTTTCAGCGACAGGCCGTTAAAACTGACGTCCAGCTCGTCGCCACTGTGCAGCGGCCCCACACCTTCCGGAGTGCCGGTAAGGATCACGTCGCCGGGTTTCAGGGTGAAGAAGCGGCTCATGTAGGCAATCAGCGGAACGATCTTATGGATCATGTCAGCGGTCGTCCCCTGCTGGCGAATCTCGCCGTTGACCTTCAGGCTGAGGGGCGTATTCTGCGGGTCGTCGGTAAATTCACTCACCGGAACGAAACCGGAAATCGGGCATGAATTGTCAAAGCCCTTGGCTTTTTCCCACGGCTGCCCCGCTTTCTTCATTTTGCTCTGGACGTCGCGCAGGGTCAGGTCGAGCGCGACACCGTAACCCGCAATCGCTTTCTCTACATGCTCTTCGGTCGCCTGGCGCAGCGTCGCGCCGATCAGCACCGCCAGCTCCACTTCATGATGCACCGAGCCCAGCCCCTGCGGCAGAACCAGCGGCTGGCGAATATCGCACAGTGCAGTTTCTGGCTTAATAAACAGAACAGGCTCATCCGGCACGGCGCTGCCCATCTCCTGAATATGTTTTGCATAGTTGCTGCCCACGCAGATCACTTTGCTGACGGGATAATCCAGTAAAGCACCTTGCCAGTTATGATGTTGATACATGGTCGACCCCTAATCGGTTGATGAGTTGTTCCCGGAATGACCCGGGCTTATTTCTTTCCGCTCACCTCAAGATGCTGTTTTAATAAATTCTCCGGTGGCGGCGGAAGCTGTAAATAATAGCCCTGCTCGGTTAACGCCTTTTTGACTTTCTCCAGATCGGCGTTCACCAGCTTCTTACGGCCGTCCAGCGGCAGCAGCATCGCCAGTTGCGGTCGGCCAAAGCTTTTCATTAATTCCTCAGGCACGCGGGAAAAATCGTCTTTCTTTTCGACATAAAGGTAGGTCTGGTCGCGGCTGGTACTTCTGTAGATCACACAAAACATGTTTTTACTCTGAATTAATGGGTGGTTGCTTGCCTCAATATACTCCTGACTATAACATGCCTGATACTCTTCGGAATATCGCGGCGATGTGTTGCGGTTAATAGCAAATTGAGTAAGGCCAGGATGTCAAATACGCCCATCGAGCTTAAAGGCAGTAGCTTCACCTTATCAGTGGTTCATTTGCATGATGCAAAACCCGAGGTTATTCGTCAGGCGTTAGAAGACAAAATCGCGCAGGCTCCCGCTTTTCTTAAGCATGCTCCTGTTGTCGTTAATGTAAGCGACCTTGAGGGGCCGGTTAACTGGAAGCGACTCCAGCAGGCCGTCGTCTCCACGGGGTTGCGCATCGTGGGTATAAGCGGCTGTAAAGACGCAGAGTTAAAAGCCGAAATTGAACGCGCGGGTTTGCCCTTGTTAAACGAGGGTAGAGAAAAATCCCCGCGCGCAACGCCTGCAACCGTTCCCGCTCCCCCGCCTTCGGCGCAAAATGTAGCCCCAGTCACAAAAACGCGATTGATTGATCTGCCGGTTCGTTCCGGTCAGCGCATTTATGCGCCAAACTGTGATCTGATTGTTACAAGCCACGTCAGTGCGGGCGCAGAACTGATTGCAGACGGCAATATTCACGTTTACGGTATGATGCGTGGGCGTGCGCTTGCGGGCGCCAGCGGCGATCGAGAAGCACAAATTTTTTGTACTCACCTGACGGCAGAACTGGTGTCTATCGCAGGTGAATATTGGCTGAGCGATAAAATCCCAGCCGAATTTTATGGCAAAGCGGCTCGTCTGCAGCTGGCAGATAACGCTTTGACCGTTCAACCGTTAAATTGATCCCTTTTAACAAGGAATTTCTATGGCACGCATTATTGTTGTGACTTCGGGTAAAGGAGGCGTTGGCAAGACCACCTCCAGCGCGGCCATCGCTACTGGTTTGGCCCAGAAGGGAAAGAAAACCGTCGTAATCGACTTCGATATCGGTCTGCGTAACCTGGACCTGATCATGGGTTGCGAGCGTCGCGTGGTGTATGACTTCGTGAACGTCATTCAGGGCGATGCCACGCTTAACCAGGCGCTAATTAAAGATAAGCGTACCGAGAACCTCTACATTCTCCCGGCGTCCCAGACCCGTGATAAAGACGCGCTGACCCGTGAAGGCGTGGAAAAGGTGCTCGACGATCTGAAAAAGATGGAGTTCGACTTCGTGGTCTGCGACTCCCCGGCCGGTATCGAAACCGGCGCGCTGATGGCGCTCTACTTCGCGGATGAAGCCATCATCACTACTAACCCGGAAGTCTCGTCAGTACGTGACTCCGACCGTATTCTCGGCATTCTGGCCTCGAAATCTCGTCGCGCGGAAAATGGCCAGGAGCCGATCAAAGAGCACCTTCTGCTGACCCGCTACAACCCGGGTCGGGTGAACAAAGGTGACATGCTGAGCATGGAAGACGTGCTGGAGATCCTGCGCATCAAACTGGTTGGCGTGATCCCGGAAGATCAGTCCGTATTGCGCGCCTCTAACCAGGGCGAGCCCGTGATCCTGGATACACAGGCAGACGCGGGTAAAGCGTATGCGGATACCGTTGACCGTCTGCTGGGAGAAGAACGTCCTTTCCGCTTCATTGAAGAAGAGAAGAAAGGTTTCCTCAAACGCCTGTTCGGAGGATAAGTTATGGCATTACTGGACTTTTTTCTCTCGCGGAAAAAAAGCACCGCCAACATCGCAAAAGAACGTCTGCAAATCATTGTGGCGGAACGTCGTCGTAGCGACGCCGAACCGCACTACCTGCCGCAGCTGCGCAAAGACATTCTGGAAGTGATCTGCAAATACGTGCAGATTGACCCGGAAATGGTCACCGTTCAGCTGGAGCAAAAAGACGGGGATATTTCGATTCTGGAGCTGAACGTGACGCTTCCGGAAGCGGAAGAGTCGCGTTAATCCGTTTGTGGTTTTGTAGGCCGGGCAAGCATCGTACCGCCCGGCAATTTCCCCGGTGGCGCGACGCTTACCGGGGCTACAATTCTTTACCGCGGATACCCTTCCAGCAGGGTATTCAGGCGTTCAGCCATCAGTTCCCCCCGCCATCCGGCGACCAGTTCAGGTAAACCATTTTGCGGTTTCAACTTCCAGTGCCAGTTCAGCAGCTGGTTAATCTGACGACGTGAAGCCAGCAGTTCGGCACTCAGTTTGCTTTCCCCCGCCACCGTCTGCACCAGCGCTTTGATATCTTTGAACGCCTTGCGGTAGCCCGGCATATCCATCAGGTTAAGCAGTGGTTCTGGCAGTGCGTCCTCCGGCAGCTGCTGAGCTTTCTCTACCAGCGCGAGCAGCGTTTTACCGTGGAAACGGATCTCACTCCCGGAAAGGCCAATGCTGTCCAGTTCGCCAAGGCTACCCGGCATATAGCGCGCTACCGCCCACAGGTGTTCTTCACGCACCACGAAGTTTACCGCCAGATCGCGCTCACGTGCTTTACGCAGCCGCCAGTCAGCCAGCAGTTGCAGACAGGCCAGTTGACGGGTGCGCAGCTGCCAGGCGTTAGTGATGTCACGCCAGGCCTCTTTCGGATCAACCACTTCCTGACGACGCTGCTGCGTCATGCGGCACTCGTCCAGGGCGGCAGACAGCCAACCGGACGCCTCAGCCTCTTTCATAAGCTGGCCAGCAATCGGCAGCAGGTAGAATACATCTGCCGCGGCGTATTCAAGCTGACGCGCCGTCAGCGGGCGCGCGAGCCAGTCGGTACGCGATTCGCTCTTATCCAGCGTCAGACCGGTGTACTCTTCCACCATCGCCGCGAAGCCCCAGGAGAGCGGACGACCGCTGAACGCCGCGAGGATCTGGGTATCAATCAGCGGCTGCGGCATGATGCCAAAGGTGTTGAGAAAGACTTCCAGATCTTCACTGCCGGCGTGCAGATATTTGGTCACGGCGGTATCAAGCAACAGCTCGCGCATTGGCGCCCAGTCGGTAATGCCGAGGGGGTCAATCAACGACACGTGTTTGCCGTCATACATCTGGATCAGGCCCAGTTGCGGGTAGTACGTGCGGGTACGGACAAATTCCGTATCCAGGGCGATAGCGGGGAAATCACGCGTCACCTCGCACAGCGAAGCCAGCTCGTCGTTGGTAGTGATCATCTGGTAATTCAAATCGGACTCTCTTTTGTTTGCGCCCATAAAAAACGCCGGCTTAACCGGCGTCTGGGCGATTAACGTGAAGCTCAGGCCTTATTGTCCACTTTGGCACGGGCTTCGTCACGTAATTCTCGTCGTAATATCTTCCCGACGTTGGATTTCGGCAGCTCATCGCGGAATTCCACCAGCTTCGGCACTTTATAGCCCGTCAGCTGCCGGCGACAAAACGTTATCAGCGCTTCCTCGGTAAGAGAAGGATCTTTCTTGACCACAAATATCTTCACCGCTTCACCACTGCTGCCGGAAGGAACCCCCACCGCTGCCACTTCCAGCACGCCGCTGTGCTGCATCACCACGTCTTCGATTTCGTTCGGATAGACGTTGAAACCGGAAACGAGGATCATGTCTTTCTTGCGATCGACGATACGCAGAAAACCTTCGTCATCCATCACCGCAATGTCGCCGGTGTACAGCCAGCCGTCTTTGATGATCTCATCCGTGGCATCTGGGCGCTGCCAGTAGCCCAGCATCACCTGCGGCCCTCTGACGCACAGCTCGCCCGGTTCGCCGTGAGGCACTTCGTTACCCTCATCGTCCACCAGTTTAGCTTCCGTCGACGGGACCGGTAGACCGATACTGCCGCTGTGGTAGTCGATGTCATGCGGGTTGACGCTGACCAGCGGGGCGCACTCCGTCAGACCATAGCCTTCCAGCAGATACTGTCCGGTGAGTTTTACCCAGCGCTCGGCAACCGCCTGCTGAACCGGCATCCCGCCGCCCGCAGAAAGATGCAGCGTGGAGAAATCGAGCTGCTGGAACTCTTTATTGTTAAGCAGCGCGTTAAACAGGGTGTTCACGCCGGTCATGGCGGTGAACGGGTATTTCGCCAGCTCTTTAACCAGCCCAGGAATGTCGCGCGGGTTGGTGATCAATACGTTTTGACCGCCAAGCTCGATAAACAGCAGGCAGTTCATGGTCAGCGCAAAAATGTGATACAGCGGAAGCGCGGTGATCACCAGCTCCTTGCCCGGGTGCAGTAGCGGCCCGTAGGTGGCGTTCACCTGTTCAAGGTTCGCCAGCATGTTACGATGGGTCAGCATCGCCCCTTTAGCCACGCCGGTGGTACCGCCGGTGTATTGCAGGAAAGCCAGATCTTCTGACACGATCTCCGGCTTAACGTACTGCATCCGATAGCCCGCATGCAGCGCGCGGCGGAAAGAGATGGCATCCGGCAGGTGGTATTTCGGCACCAGCCGCTTAACGTATTTCACGACAAAGTTGACCAGCGTACCTTTCGCGGTAGAGAGCTGGTCGCCCATGCGCGTCAGAATGACGTGCTTAACCTGAGTTCTTTCAACGACTTTTTCCAGCGTGTGGGCAAAGTTGGAGACAATCACAATCGCCGCCGCACCGCTGTCATTCAACTGATGTTCCAGCTCGCGCGGGGTATAGAGCGGGTTAACGTTAACCACGATCATCCCCGCCCTGAGGATCCCGAACAGCGCCACCGGGTATTGCAGCAGGTTTGGCATCATCAGCGCGACGCGATCCCCTTTCTGCAAGCCCAACCCTTCCTGTAAATAGGCCGCAAACGCCCGGCTGCGCTCTTCCAGCTTACGGAAAGTCATCACTTCGCCCATATTCACAAATGCGGGCTGGTCAGCGTAGCGCCGTACCGAGTGTTCAAATAATTCAATCAGGGATTGATAACGGTCAGGATTGATCTCCGCAGGGACATCCGCGGGATAACGGTTAAGCCAAACCTTTTTCAATGCATCACCTCTGAAATGAGTGTTCGTCGTCATCACAGCCCCGATAATAAACAGTTTGTTAACATTATATTAACTCAGCGTACCAGTTTATTAATTGTTCAGATTGCAGGTTGCGAAGCGCGTCACTCTTTTTTTTCGTTTTATCCGTAAAAAACAGAGACAGCGGCTGAGCCGCTGTCTCTTTCCTAACAATAACAGTAAGTTACTCAGTTACGATTGTTTGAACCTGTGCAGGGCCTGGATTGTACCAACCCCAGCCACCGTAGCCGTAACGATACGGATGCGGACCCCACATCCACGGATCGATTGGCTGTGGCGGCATCACCACCTGCTGGGCGATACGCCAGCGTTTGTAGCCGTTCACCTGCATGGTCATAAATTTGTATGGCGTATTGCCGATTTTCCCCGCCACCGAACCGGTAATCGGACCGACGACGGTCACCAGTTGCCCGCGGAAATCTACCGGATCGAGGAAGCCGCTGACGTCAGCGTAGATCCGCCCGCGCGAGGCTTCACCCAGAACAGGCCGTGCGCCGCTGTCCAGTGGAACGGTGGCAATCTCCAGCCGGGTTTTCCCTTGCTGGTTTAGCACTTCAACCACCTTGCCGCCAAAGCGCGCTTCCTGCCCGACATACAGCTCCGGAGCATTCATCACGCGTACCAGATCCTGCTGTGGCGTCGGGCTGGTGCCCTTGATCGCATCAGGAACGGTGACGCACCCGCTCAGTGCTATGGCAACCGCGCCTGCCATAAAAAAGCGTACAACTTTAGTCTGAACCGCCATGATGCGACTCCTTTTTCTCAGTTCCTGTTACTGAGATTCACTCGCGGCCAGGAAGTTTCTTCCATGCGACGGTGTTTCGTAAATAAACCGGCTCGGCGTGTTCAACGGCCACGGTTTTTCCTGCGGCAAGCTGCTGACAGGCAACAGGCAACATATCTTCGGCGGCAGGCAGGAGCATGTTACCGTCCACCAGCGTAAGGCCGGTGTCCTTCGCCATCTCAGGCCATGCCAGCCAGCCGGTTCCGACCGTCGCCCACTCACCGGTGAGCTGTTTCAGGCGCTCGGTGACGGCTTCAGGTTTAAGCACGGCTTCCGACTCTTCGCCGTGCCAGACGCCGTTTTCGTCACGGGTGTACTCCGCCCAGTAGACTTCACCCATGCGGGCATCAATCGCGGCCAGCACGCGGCTGGCACCGGTCATGCGCCAGGCACCCTGAGCCATAGTCGCAAGCGTTGAAACGCCGATCATCGGCAGGTCAGCGCCCAGCGCCAGCCCCTGCGCAATGCCAATCCCGATACGTACGCCCGTAAAGCTGCCCGGGCCACGGCCGTAGGCCAGCGCGTCGAGGTCAGTCAGGGCGGTGTTGCCCTCGGTTAAAATGGTTTTTACCAGGGGCAGAATACGTTGGGTGTGTTCCCGTGGGCACTCTTCGAAATGAGCAAAAGTCGTACCGTCGTTCCACAGGGCAACGGAACAGGCCTCTGTCGCGGTATCAATAGCCAGAATTCGCATCAGTCGTCGCGCTCTCGCAATGGTCAGTCACAAAATGGCGCGCATCTTAACACACTCCGGGAAGAATTACTCCGCCGTCGGGTTCGCCAGGAAGCGGACCGCGCGTTTAATATCCCGTGTGCGCGGCGCAGGCGGCAGGCTGGCGAGGAAGGTGGCGCCGTAGGGACGCATCACCAGGCGATTGTCGCAGATCACCAGCACTCCGCGGTCGGTGACGTCGCGTATCAGTCGCCCTACCCCCTGTTTAAGCGTGATAACCGCGTCCGGCAACTGGACGTCGTCGAACGGATCGCCCCCGCGCAGACGGCAGTCCTCCATGCGTGCTTTCAGGAGCGGATCGTCCGGCGATGTGAATGGCAGCTTATCGATAATCACCAGCGAGAGCGTATCGCCGCGCACGTCCACCCCTTCCCAGAAGCTGCTGGTCGCCACCAGCAGGGCATTACCGGCGCTGACAAACTGCTGGAGCAGCTGGCCTTTGCTGGTTTCCCCCTGCAACAGCACCGGCAACGTCATGGTCGCGCGGAACTGCTCGGCCAGATCGCGCATCATGGCGTGAGAGGTGCAGAGCATAAAGCAGCGTCCGTTGTTGGCCTCAATCATCGGCTTTAGCATGGCCGCCAGATGGCGCGCCGCCCCTGGCTGGTTAGGCAGCGGCAGATTGCGTGGCACGCACAGCAGCGCCTGTTTCTCATAGTCGAACGGGCTTGGGAGGAGTAAGGATTCAGCCTGCTCAATGCCGAGACGCTCGGTGAAGTGGTGCAGATCCTCGTTGACCGACAGCGTGGCCGAGGTAAAGACCCAGGTGCCGGGCTTTTGCGCCATCACCTCTTTGAATTTATCGGCAACGGTCAGCGGCGTGAGCGCCAGGGTGAAGTGGCGCGAGGTACATTCATACCAGTAGCTGTAGCCCGGCTGGTTGATCTCTTTCAGCCGCTTCAGCCGCCCACGGTAGAGCGTGGCCCGCTCGAAGGCGGCGTCCAGCAGCGCTGAACGTCCGAGGGATAGCTTCGCCACGTCGTAACAGAGTTCAAGGGCATCATCGAGCAGCAGCAGCGCGCGCTGGATATTTTTGTCTGCGAGCAGTTCGCGCAGGTTGCCGCGATAGCCCGGCTCGCCAAGCTGTAAGCGGAAATCCTGTGCGCACTGCGCCAGGCGGTCCGCGCACTTCTGCAACTGCTGGGTATCTTTGAGCTCGGTGCGATAGGCAATGGTAATATCTTTCGCCAGATCCTGAAGCTGACGGCTGGAGAGCGACTGGCCAAAATACTGGCTGGCGATGTCCGGTAGCTGATGGGCTTCATCGAAGATCATCACCTCCGCCTCCGGGATCAGCTCGCCGAAACCACTGTCCTTGACCACCATATCCGCAAGAAACAGGTGATGGTTCACCACCACCACGTCGGCGTCCATCGCCGTTTTACGCGCTTTCACCACAAAGCAGTCTTTATACAGCGGGCAGTCGCTGCCGAGGCAGTTGTCGTTGGTGCTGGTCACCAGCGGCCAGGCCGGGGAGTCTTCCGGCACGCTCGCGCAGGTGCTGATGTCCCCCTCCTCCGTCTGGTTGGCCCAGGCGCGCAGGACGATCACATCGCTGAGTGTTTGTACCGGCAGGTCACCGCCCGCCAGCGCCTGCTGTTCGAGACGCTCCAGACACAGATAGTTAGAACGCCCTTTCAGCAAGGCCAGACGCCCTTTGTATTTCAGCGCTTTCGCCACCGTGGGTAAATCGCGGCTGTAGAGCTGATCCTGGAGCGCTTTTGATCCCGTAGAGATGATCACCTTTTTTTTCGCCCGCAGCGCAGGAGCGAGGTAAGCGTAGGTTTTCCCCGTACCGGTGCCGGCCTCCACAACCAGCGGCTGCGCCTTGTCGATGGCGTGCGCGACGGCATGCGCCATCTGACGTTGAGGTTCGCGCGGTTTAAAACCGGGAATTGCCTGTGCTAACTGACCTTCAGGGGAAAAATCGTCTGCCACGGTGTTCTCTCACTGTATTTTTGCACAGGGATTATGTCAGCCCCTTCTCTCCGGTGCCACCCCAAATAGTGACGACGGCGGAACAATATGGCAGTCTTGCCGCCTGACGATGAAAGATAACGAGGATACGTTTATGACAATTACGCGCATTGATGCCGAAGCCCGCTGGTCTGATGTGGTGATCCACAACCAGACGCTGTACTACACCGGTGTCCCTGCCAATCTGGACGCCGACGCCTTCGAGCAAACCGCTAACACCCTGGCGCAGATCGACGCCGTACTGGAAAAACAGGGCAGCGATAAATCCCGCATTCTGGACGCGACGATTTTCCTGGCGAATAAAGACGACTTCGCGGAGATGAATAAAGCCTGGGATGCGTGGGTAGTGGCGGGTCACGCGCCTGTACGCTGCACCGTACAGGCCACGCTGATGAAACCGGAGTATAAGGTGGAGATTAAGATTATCGCGGCAGTTTAAGCCCGGTTATTCATCTTCATCTTCAAATCGCGCCACTATCCGCTCGCCGGTATGACTGGCGCGAATTTCCTGAGCGACGACGGTGATCGCTTCTCCGCTGCTCATACCCTGGCCCATCAGTTCCTGAATCCGCTCTACCGCTTTCTGCTGTTGGTCATGACTGAGAGAAGGTAAACCTGCAAACATCGTTAACTCCTGCTAAATTATTCGCGCTAATTATTTCACGCTACCCGGTAGTATGCCATACATGAACATGCGCTTCCCCACTGTTATGACCTTACCCTGGCGTGCAGACGCCGCCGAGTTCTGGTTTGCCCGTCTGAGCCACCTTCCTTTTGCCATGCTGCTGCACTCCGGGCATGCGGTTCACCCCTACAGCCGCTTTGATATTCTGGTGGCCGACCCGGTTAAAACGCTGACTACCGATGCGCTGTCACCCACGGACGATCCGCTGATGCGGCTTCAGAACGAGATCCATGCTCTGGGCTTATCTGCCACACCGGATCCGGATCTGCCTTTCCAGGGGGGCGCGCTGGGCCTGTTTGGTTACGATCTGGGTCGCCGTTTCGAAAAGCTGCCCGAGCATGCACAGGCGGATATTTCCCTGCCGGATATGGCGGTCGGGCTGTATGACTGGGCGCTGATCGTGGATCACCGTAAGCAGACGGTTTCTCTGCTAAGCCACCGGGACGTGCAAGCGCGTCTGGCCTGGCTTGAGGCGCAACGGCCCGCCGCCCCGGAACACTTTATGCTAACCTCCGGCTGGCGCTCGAACATGAGCGCGGAGGAATACGCGGAAAAATTCTCCCGCGTGCAGGCGTATCTTCACAGCGGCGACTGTTATCAGGTCAACCTTGCCCAGCGTTTCCAGGCGGCGTACCGGGGAGACGAATGGCAGGCATTTACCCGCCTCAATGCCAGCAATAAGGCCCCGTTTAGCGCATTTTTACGCCTTGAACACGGCGCCATCCTCAGCCTTTCGCCTGAGCGTTTTATTCATCTGGCTGACGGTATTATTCAGACCCGCCCGATCAAGGGCACCCTGCCGCGCCTTGCCGATGCTAACGCCGACCGCCAGCAGGCGGAGACGCTGGCGGCCTCGCCGAAAGATCGCGCTGAAAACCTGATGATTGTCGATCTGATGCGCAATGATATTGGCCGCGTCGCCGAGCCGGGCAGCGTGCGCGTGCCGGAGCTGTTCGTTGTGGAGCCTTTCCCGGCGGTACATCATCTGGTCAGTACTATCACTGCACGCCTGCCGGCCTCGCGGACCGCCTGCGATCTGCTCCGCGCCGCGTTTCCGGGCGGCTCCATCACCGGCGCGCCGAAGGTCCGCGCGATGGAGATCATCGACGAACTGGAACCGCATCGCCGCAACGCCTGGTGCGGCAGCATCGGCTATGTGAGCCTGTGCGGAACCATGGATACCAGCATCACTATTCGCACCCTGACGGCCTGCGACGGTAACCTGTACTGTTCCGCAGGCGGCGGCATTGTGGCCGACAGCCAGGCCGGAGCGGAATATCAGGAAACCTTTGATAAAGTGAATCGTATCCTGAAACAACTGGAGAACTCACGGTGAAGAAAGACAACCTGACGCTGGATGATTTTCTGTCGCGTTTTCAGCTTCTGCGGCCCCAGGTTAACCGCGCCGCGCTGAATCAACGTCAGGCGGCGGTGCTGATCCCGGTCGTGCGTCGTGAGCAGCCGGGTCTGTTGCTTACCCAGCGCTCACCGCATATGCGAAAACACGCCGGTCAGGTTGCGTTTCCGGGCGGCGCGGTGGACAGCACCGATGCTTCCCTGATTGCCGCCGCGCTGCGCGAAGCGCATGAGGAGGTGGCGATCCCCCCGGAGGCGGTCGAGGTAATTGGCGTGCTGCCGCCAGTGGACAGCGTAACCGGTTTTCAGGTCACGCCGGTCGTCGGCATTATTCCGCCCGATCTTCAGTATCACGCCAGCGTCGATGAAGTTTCAGCGGTGTTCGAAATGCCGCTTGAAGAGGCCCTTCGTCTGGGCCGCTATCATCCTCTGGATATTCACCGCCGCGGGCACGATCATCGGGTCTGGCTGTCGTGGTATCAGCATTATTTTGTCTGGGGCATGACGGCAGGCATCATTCGTGAGCTTGCGCTACAAATCGGCCTGAAGCCTTGACTATACTTTACATTCCACCCTTTTCTGGCAGGTTTGCGATCGGCGTCGCGCTATTAGCTAAACCATCGTTAACCATTAGTTTAATTCATGTGAATAGTTAAGCCGAGGTTAGTGTTCCCTCTTACACTATGCGCAGTTATAACATCGTTACTGGAACCCCAGTAACCCTGTCAGGAGTGTGAAAGTGATTAGTATATTCGACATGTTCAAAGTGGGGATTGGTCCATCTTCTTCCCACACTGTAGGGCCGATGAAGGCCGGTAAACAGTTCGTCGATGATCTGGTCGAAAAAGGATTACTGGAAAGCGTTACCCGTGTCGCCGTAGACGTTTACGGTTCACTGTCATTAACGGGTAAAGGCCACCACACCGATATCGCCATTATTATGGGTCTGGCGGGCAATATGCCGGACACAGTTGATATTGATGCCATTCCGGCATTTATCCGCGACGTGGAAACGCGCGGTCGTCTGCTGCTGGCTAACGGTCAGCACGAAGTGGACTTCCCGCAGGATGACGGGATGCGTTTTCGTAGCGACAACCTGCCGCTGCATGAAAACGGTATGACCATCCACGCCTGGAGCGGCGAAAAAGAGATCTACAGTAAAACCTACTACTCCATCGGCGGCGGCTTTATCGTTGACGAAGAACACTTTGGCAAAGAGAGCGCGGGCGATGTGAATGTGCCCTATCCGTTTAAATCTGCCACCGAGATGTTGGCCTATTGCAAAGAGACCGGTCTCTCCCTCTCCGGCATGGTGATGCAGAACGAACTGGCGCTGCACAGCAAGAAAGAGATCGAAGACTATTTTGCTAACGTGTGGCAAACCATGCGCGCCTGTATTGACCGCGGGATGAACACCGAGGGGGTTCTGCCTGGGCCTCTGCGCGTACCGCGTCGTGCCTCTGCGCTGCGCCGCATGCTGGTCACCACCGACAAATTCTCCAATGACCCTATGAATGTGGTTGACTGGGTGAACATGTTTGCGCTGGCGGTTAACGAAGAGAACGCAGCGGGCGGTCGCGTGGTGACGGCGCCAACCAACGGCGCGTGCGGTATCGTTCCGGCGGTGCTGGCCTACTACGATCACTTTATTGAGCCCGTGACACCGGAGATCTATATCCGTTATTTCCTCGCGGCAGGCGCTATCGGCGCGCTGTACAAGATGAATGCCTCCATCTCCGGTGCCGAAGTAGGCTGTCAGGGTGAAGTGGGCGTGGCCTGCTCTATGGCGGCGGCCGGTCTGGCGGAACTGCTGGGCGCAAGCCCTGAGCAGGTGTGCGTGGCGGCGGAAATCGGCATGGAGCACAACCTCGGTCTGACCTGTGACCCGGTTGCCGGCCAGGTGCAAGTACCGTGCATTGAGCGTAACGCCATCGCCTCCGTCAAAGCGATCAACGCCTCGCGTATGGCGATGCGCCGTACCAGCGAGCCACGCGTGTCACTGGATAAGGTTATTGAAACCATGTACGAAACCGGCAAGGACATGAACGCGAAGTACCGTGAGACTTCGCGCGGCGGTCTGGCCATTAAGGTGCAGTGCGACTAAACCTTCCTTTTCGCCCATCTGCAACAGATGGGCGAATTTTCCCACCGCCTCTCGTCGCTTCACGTATTCCCCACTACACTGTCACTGTTGCGTCTGGCTTTTCCGGCCGGTGCTTATCAGGCGACCGTTCATGCAAACTGCACAAACGATCATTAAAGACTATCGCCGAAAACGCGTTATCGTCTGTGTTACGGTTGCGCTCGTTACGCTCGTCCTGACGCTGGGCATTCGCTTTATTTCACAGCGCAACATTAATCAGGATCGGATCCACGACTTTACTCACCACACCGTGCGTGCGCTTGATAAGGTGCTTCTTGCGTTAGAAACCCAGCGTGAAACTCTACGTTTTCTGGTTGATATGCCCTGCGCTGAAGCGAATCCGATTCTGCGAAAACAGGCGGCGATCCTCCAGACCGTGCGCTCCATCGCCCTCGTCAAAGACGGAATACTGTATTGCTCGAGCGTATTTGGCAGCCGAAATATGCCCGTCAGTGACATTGAGCCGATGCTTCCGTCCAGTGAACCCAGGCTGATCTTGTTGACCGATCGGTGGCTGTTAAAGGGCAGTCCGGTACTGATTCAGTGGTCACCCCTTGCGGGCGACGGCAGTGACGGGTTGATGGAGGTAGTGAATATCGATCTCATCACCAAAATGATTCTGGAGCCACAGCGGCCACAAATCACCGACGTGGTCCTGAGAGTAGGCGATAATTTTCTCCGCGACGGGCAGCAGGTGACGAATACGCCGACCTTCGATGAACACGCCTCCCTGCTGGAACAGTCTTCACAGCACTACCCTTTCAGCGTCACGGTCAGCGGCCCGGGGGCAGGCCAAATGGCATTGAAAAATCTGCCCACCCAGCTACCGCTGGCGTTGATGCTCAGTTTACTGATGGGCTATATCGCCTGGCTTGCCACGGCGCGACGCATAAGTTTCACCTGGGAAATTAATATGGGGATTGCTGCCCGGGAGTTTGAACTCTTCTGCCAGCCGCTGGTAAACGCCCGCACCCGGGAATGCGTTGGCGTCGAGATCCTCCTGCGCTGGAACAACCCGCGTCAGGGCTGGATTTCTCCCGATGTCTTTATCCCCCTGGCTGAAGAACATAGCCTGATTGTTCCGCTTACCCGCTACGTCATCAGCGAAACGGTGCGGCAGATAGGCTTTTTCCCGGCCTCACGGGATTTCCATATTGGCATCAACGTGGCCGCCAGCCATTTTCGCCGCGCTGCGCTGATCCGGGATCTCAACCGCATCTGGTTTAAGGCGAACCCTGTTCAAAAATTGATTGTAGAGTTAACCGAACGCGATGCGTTGCTCGATGTGGATTACCGCATCGTGCGGGAGCTGCATCGCAAAGGGGTGAAGCTTGCGATTGATGATTTTGGTACGGGCAATAGTTCTCTTTCGTGGCTTGAAAAACTTCACCCGGACGTGCTGAAAATTGATAAATCCTTCACCACCGCGATCGGCACCGACGCCGTGAACTCAACGGTAACGGATATTATTATTGCGCTGGGCCAGAGGTTGAATATTGAACTGGTTGCAGAAGGGGTTGAAACCGAGGAGCAGTCACGCTATTTGCGCCGCCACAGCGTACATATTTTGCAGGGGTACTTGTATGCGCGGCCGATGCCGCTGCGGGAGTTTCCGAAATGGCTGGCGGAAAGTAACCCTCCGCCAGCCCGTCACAACGGACACATCGTGCCTTTATTGCCGTTACGCTAGATAGCGTTACTCTTCTTCGTCGTGTACAGAGTGCTCTTTAACAATACGAACCATATCAACGCGATAGTCGTTGGCTTCAACGATGGTAATTTGCAGCGGCGGCAGCTCAAGCACATCACCGATACGCGGGATCTGCCCGTTAACGGCAATCACCAGCCCCGCTACCGTGGCGATGTCTTCATCGTCATTGACCACGTTTTCGACGCCCAGCGTGTGCGAGAGCGCGTGCAGGTCGGTGGTGCCTTTCACCAGCCAGCCGTCACCGTCGGCAACGATTTCTGGCGTTTCATCCGCATCAGGGAATTCACCGGCAATGGCTTCCAGCACGTCCAGCGGCGTTACCAGACCTTGTACCACACCAAATTCGTTGGTGACGATAACAAAGCTCCCGCGAGCACGACGCAACACGCCCAGCAGGTTAATCGGATCCAGCGTCTCCGGCACCACAATGGCAGGCGACGCGGCCGCTACGGCCTCGACGTTGACGCCCTCTTCCAGCGCCACGAGCATCTCTTTCGCGCGCACCACACCGATGATCTCATCCAGCTCGCCCCGACAGACCGGGAACAGGCTGTGCGGCGAGGAGAGCAGCTGCTGGCGAATTTCGTCGACGCTCAGGTTGGCGTCCACCCAGCTGATTTCACCGCGCGGCGTCATAATGCCGCGCAGGGAGCGGGAGGCCAGCGAAAGCACGCCGTTGATCATGTAGCGTTCTTCTTCCACAAACGCGCCTTCCGGCACCGGAACCGGGTTGCGGTTCTCGTTATCCGCCTGCACGTTCACCTGACGACGCCCGCCCATCAGGCGCAGGATCGCATCGGCGGTACGCGCGCGCAGCGGCTGATTCGACTGCTGCTTAATGAAGTTACGGCGCGCAATCTGGTTAAACAGCTCGATCAGAATCGAGAAGCCAATCGCGGCGTACAGGTAGCCTTTCGGTATATGGAAACCAAAACCTTCTGCCACCAGGCTCAGACCAATCATCAACAGGAAACTCAGACACAGCACGACGACCGTCGGATGTTGGTTGACGAAACGCGTCAGCGGTTTCGACGCCAGCAGCATTACCGCCATCGCAATCACAACCGCCGCCATCATCACCGGCAGATGGTTCACCATGCCAACCGCTGTAATCACCGCATCCAGTGAGAAGACCGCATCAAGCACCACAATCTGCAGGACCACCACCCAGAAGCTGGCATACCCCTTACCGTGGCCATCATCATGCTGCCGGTTCTCCAGCCGTTCATGCAGCTCTGTTGTAGCTTTGAACAGCAGGAAAAGCCCCCCCACCAGCATGATTAAATCACGGCCGGAGAAGGTGAAATCCATGACGGTGAACAGAGGCTTAGTCAGCGTAACCATCCACGAGATCACGGACAGCAGGCCCAGTCGCATGATCAGCGCCAGCGAGAGACCGATCAGACGGGCTTTATCACGCTGTTTCGGCGGCAGCTTATCCGCAAGGATGGCAATAAACACCAGGTTATCAATACCGAGAACGATCTCCAGCACGACCAGCGTAAGCAAGCCTACCCAGATTGACGGGTCCATTAAGAATTCCATGACACGCTCCTGCTAAAGGAATGACAAAACGGTGCCCCGCTAATTTCGGGCATTTCAAAGGGAATGGGGGTCGATGCGTGGCGAAGGTCGCCGGTGAATAAGGCGCGGAATGGCCTGGAAGATGACTGACGTCGGTGACGGTCCATATAGTGGGCTGTAGCCCTATACTCCTGAATAATTAAACGGACGCTAAACATATCAGAGACAATGGGTTTTTAGCAAAGATTTACGTTCCTTTGCAAACTTCTGTAACACACGTGGTTTATCTTACAGAAAAATCTGTAAGGCGTAGCTAAATTACGGATCTTCATCACATAAATTATTTTTTCACTATCTAAAATAATTCGCGGAAGTCTTGGTTTTTTAGAACTCTAACCCTTATCTGAATCGATTCGGTTCGCCAATACGATTCTCAGTACGCCTGCCTGGCAGACGTATAAATGATAATAATAGGAGGTAGCAAGTGACCATTGCTATTGTCATAGGCACACATGGTTGGGCTGCGGAGCAGTTACTCAAAACGGCAGAAATGCTGTTGGGCGAGCAGGAAAACGTCGGCTGGATCGATTTCGTTCCCGGTGAAAACGCCGAGACGCTGATTGAAAAGTACACTGCTCAGCTTGAGAAGCTGGATACCAGCAAAGGCGTGCTGTTTCTCGTGGATACATGGGGCGGCAGCCCGTTCAACGCTGCCAGCCGCATTGTCGTCGATAAAGAGCATTATGAAGTCGTCGCCGGGGTAAATATCCCAATGTTGGTGGAAACCTTCATGGCGCGTGACGACAACCCAGGCTTTGACGAGCTGGTGGCGCTGGCGGTGGAAACCGGTCGCGAAGGCGTGAAGGCGCTGAAAGCACAGCCGGTTGAAAAACCTGCCCCTGCCCCTGCTGCACCAAAAGCCGCGGCACCGGCGAAGCCAATGGGTCCGAACGATTACATGGTTATCGGCCTTGCGCGTATTGATGACCGTCTGATCCACGGCCAGGTGGCGACGCGCTGGACCAAAGAGACCAACGTACAACGCATCATCGTGGTCAGTGACGAAGTGGCCGCCGACACTGTCCGTAAAACCCTTCTTACCCAGGTTGCACCGCCGGGCGTCACCGCGCACGTCGTGGATGTCGCCAAAATGATCCGCGTTTACAACAACCCGAAATATGCGGGCGAACGCGTGATGCTTCTGTTCACCAACCCGACAGACGTTGAACGCATTGTTGAAGGCGGCGTGAAAATCACCTCCGTTAACATTGGCGGTATGGCTTTCCGTCAGGGCAAAACGCAGGTCAACAACGCGATTTCAGTGGATGCGAAAGATATCGAGGCCTTCAACAAGCTGAATGCACGCGGTATCGAGCTGGAAGCCCGTAAGGTTTCCACGGATCAGAAACTGAAAATGATGGATTTGATCGGCAAAGTGGGGAAATAAGCCCGGGCCGGTTTTTCATATAGAGCTTATGTAATAGGAGAAGTGCAATGGAGATTACTACTCTTCAGATTGTGCTGGTGTTCATCGTCGCGTGTATTGCGGGTATGGAGTCCGTACTTGATGAATTTCAGTTCCACCGCCCTCTGGTGGCCTGTACGTTGATTGGCGCCGTTCTCGGTGACATGAAAACCGGTATCATCATCGGTGGTACCCTGGAAATGATCGCCCTCGGCTGGATGAACATCGGTGCGGCAGTTGCGCCAGATGCCGCGCTGGCGTCCATTATTTCGACCGTTCTGGTTATCGCCGGTCATCAGAGTATCGGTGCCGGTATCGCGCTGGCCATTCCACTGGCCGCGGCAGGCCAGGTGCTGACCATCATTGTTCGTACCATCACCGTTGCCTTCCAGCACGCGGCGGATAAGGCGGCCGATAACGGCAACCTGACAGCGCTCTCCTGGATCCACGTCTCGTCCCTGTTCCTGCAGGCGATGCGTATCGCTATTCCGGCCGTTATCGTGGCGATTTCCGTTGGGACCAGTGAAGTTCAAAGTATGCTGAACGCCATACCAGAAGTGGTCACCGGCGGTCTGAATATCGCGGGCGGTATGATTGTGGTCGTAGGTTACGCGATGGTCATCAACATGATGCGCGCAGGCTATCTGATGCCGTTCTTCTACCTTGGCTTCGTTACCGCTGCATTCACCAACTTCAACCTGGTTGCGCTGGGTGTGATTGGTGCGGTGATGGCGATTCTTTATATCCAGCTCAGCCCGAAATACAACCGTGTCGCGGGTGCCCCTGCGCAGGCTGCTGGTAACAACGATCTCGATAACGAACTGGACTAACAGGTGAGCGAAATGGTTGATATGACAAAAACTACCACAGAGAAAAAACTCACTCCGGGTGATATTCGTGGCGTGTTCATCCGTTCTAACCTGTTTCAGGGTTCATGGAACTTCGAACGTATGCAGGCGCTCGGCTTCTGCTTCTCCATGGTGCCGGCAATCAAACGCCTGTATCCGGAAAACAACGAAGCACGCCGTCAGGCAATTAAGCGTCACCTGGAATTCTTCAACACCCACCCTTACGTAGCGGCGCCTGTTCTGGGCGTAACGCTGGCGATGGAAGAGCAGCGTGCAAACGGGGCTGAGATCGACGATGGTGCTATCAACGGTATTAAAGTCGGTCTGATGGGGCCGCTGGCAGGCGTGGGCGACCCGATCTTCTGGGGTACCGTGCGTCCGGTCTTTGCGGCACTGGGCGCCGGGATCGCCATGAGCGGCAGTCTGCTTGGTCCCCTGCTGTTCTTTATCCTGTTCAACGCGGTGCGTCTGCTGACCCGCTACTACGGCGTGGCGTATGGTTACCGTAAAGGGGTGGATATCGTTAAGGATATGGGCGGCGGCTTCCTGCAAAAACTGACTGAGGGGGCGTCAATCCTCGGCCTGTTTGTAATGGGGGCTTTGGTAAACAAGTGGACGCACGTGAACATCCCGCTGGTGGTATCGACGATCACCGGTCAGGATGGTCAGACGCGCGTCACCACCGTGCAGACTATTCTGGACCAGCTGATGCCTGGCCTGGTACCGCTGCTGTTAACCTTCGCCTGTATGTGGCTGCTGCGTAAGAAAGTGAACCCGCTTTGGATCATCGTTGGCTTCTTCGTCATCGGTATCGCGGGCTACGCCGTCGGCCTGCTGGGTCTGTAATAAAATGCGTTACCGACCGGGGGCTTGCCCCCGGTCTTTTTATCTGGAGGATGAATGACTGTCACGGACACCGTACTGGTTTTATTTATTGTTGCCCTTCTGGCTTATGCGATCTATGACGAGTTCATTATGCCTCGCCGCCACGGCGAGACGCTGCTGACCCTTCCCCTCTTACGCCGTGGGCGCATTGATGCGTTTATCTTCGCCGGTCTGGTAGTCATCCTGATTTACAATAATGTGACCAGCCACGGCGCAATATTAACCACATGGTTATTATGTGCGCTGGCATTAATGGCGATTTATCTGTTCTGGATCCGCTCGCCAAAACTCATTTTTAAAAAACACGGATTCTTCTTCGCCAATGTCTGGATAGAATATAACCGCATTAAAGAGATGAATTTATCCGAAGACGGAGTTCTGGTGATGCAATTAGAACAACGCCGCCTGCTCATTCGGGTCAAAAATATTGACGACCTGGAAAAAATCTACAAATTACTCCTTAAAACTCAATGAATTAATTTTATAGCATCGGCTATGTATTGTATTATTCTCAAACCAGCAATATAGCCGATGCTATATCTCCCCTGCGAATTAACTTATATTTATTAACGATACATTTACGCATAAACCTAAATGAAAATCGTTATCAATATAGTGGCTATATAAAGCCATCTTCGTTGTTGTTTTATATTCTCAAAATATGTTAAGGTTGCGCCCGTCGTTGGGGAGTAGCCGATTTCCTGCCTGCGGGAAGTGTACGTGTCAACATACTCGTTGCAAAACGTGGCGCGTACGGATCGTTTTCAGCACACTTACTGTGCCAAAAGCGATCAGGCGAGACCATAGATACATCAACTGCTGTTTACTGGGGGCAGTGATGTGTCATATGGATATCCCCGGTCTGGACGCACTTATGAATATCTCCGCTACGATCCTTCTGGCTTTTGGCATGTCCATGGACGCATTTGCCGCCTCTATCGGTAAAGGTGCCACCCTCCATAAACCTAAATTTTCCGAAGCCCTGCGCACCGGTCTCATCTTTGGCGCAATCGAAACGCTGACGCCGCTTATTGGCTGGGGTCTGGGGATGCTCGCCAGCCAGTTTGTGCTGGAGTGGAACCACTGGATCGCCTTCGTGCTGCTGGTGTTCCTCGGCGGACGCATGGTAATTGAAGGTTTTCGTGGCAACAGCGATGAAGATGATGCGCCGCTGCAACGCCACGGCTTCTGGCTTCTGGTGACAACCGCTATCGCAACCAGCCTGGACGCAATGGCCGTCGGTGTCGGTCTGGCGTTTTTGCAGGTCAATATTATCGCCACCGCGCTGGCGATTGGCTGCGCCACGCTGATTATGTCAACGCTGGGGATGATGGTGGGGCGGTTCATTGGCCCGCTGTTAGGCAAACGCGCCGAAATTCTGGGCGGTATCGTGTTGATCGGAATTGGTGCCCAAATACTCTGGGCACACTTCGCGGGTTAATCTTCGCGCTGCCAGCAATGGATGCTGAAATCCGTCTGGCAGCGAAATTCTGTCTGTGCTGCCAGCGTTTCCCACACCTCTGGTTTTGCCCGCCACGCAAACGGCGTCATTTGCAGTAACGCCACCGCTTCACTTCCCTGCAACGTCATCTCATACGCCACAGACTGCGCCTGCTTTAACGCGAAGCCCGCCAGCTGTTCAGAGTGCGGCGCATGCAGGTGAACTTCATCATAGATCAGCCCTTTTAGCTCCAGCAGATGACGCGGTCCCGGCGTAACGGTGATAACCCACCCGCCGGGCTTAACGACGCGCGCCAGCTCCTCTGCCTTGCACGGGGCATAGATACGCACCACGGCGTCCATACTCGCTTCCTCAAACGGCAGGCGGTGGCTGGAGGCCACGCAGAACGTTACCGCTGAGTAGCGTTTTGCAGCTGCACGGATAGCCACTTTCGACACGTCCAGCCCGTAAGTTTCGGCGCCCTTCCCAGCCGCGACGTCAGCAAACGTGGCGGTGTAGTAGCCCTCGCCGCAGCCGATATCCAGCATGGCGGATGCGCCTTCTGTCAGATATTGACGGAGTAAGTCGACAACGGTATCCCTGAGCGGTTGATAGTGCCCGGCGTCAAGAAACGCCCGGCGCGCCTGCATCATCTCCGCGCTGTCACCCGGATCCCGGGAGCGCTTGTGCTGTACCGGCAGAAGATTGACATAGCCCTCTTTAGCCCGGTCAAACTGATGTCCCAGTGGACAGATAAACGTTTTCTCCGCGCGCGTCAGCGGCGCGTGGCAAAGGGGACAACTGAAAGACATGACAGCTCCAGGGCGAAAACCAAAAGGCGAAGTGTACCGCTATTCGCCAGGGTTATAAACGGCTGGGTGACGCATCACGATCAGATGGTCAGAATCTGCCGGCAACCCGTCTGGCTTCACGTTTTCCAGGCGCAAGACGTTACCCATAATTTCGCTGAACACGGGCGCGGAAACGGCCCCGCCGTAGTAGGCTCCGTTTTTCGGATCGTTGATCACCACCACCAGTGCAAAACGGGGATCGCTGGCGGGCGCAACGCCTGCTGTGTAGGCGACGTATTTATCCACATACTTACCGTGTTCATCGATTTTTTTGGCCGTCCCGGTTTTAATCGCCACACGATAGTTACGCACCGCCGCTTTGATCCCGCCACCGCCGGGTAACGCGACGCTCTCCATCATGTGTTCCACCTCGTGAACAATCTCCCCGGGCATCACCCGTTTGCCAATCACGGGGGGATCGATACGGGTGATGGACAGAGGCCGTTCAATGCCATAGCTACCGATGGTGGCATACACATGCGCCAGTTGAAGGGGGGTAACCATCAGGCCATACCCAAAGGCAAAGGTCGCCCTGTCTAACTGACTCCAGAATTTTCGCTGCGGCAGTAAACCTGAGCTTTCTCCCGTTAAGCCAAGCCCGGTACTCTCGCCAAAACCAAAGTTTTTATAGGTATCAAGTAACCGTTGCACGGGCATCGCGAGAGAAAGACGGGATACGCCCGTGTCGCTGGATTTTTGCAGGATCCCGGTCATGGTCAGCTCGGGGTAGTAACCCACATCGCGAATACGATGGCCATCAATGGTGTAGGGATGCGTGTCTATCACGCTGTCAGGCTGCACCAGCCCCTGCTGTAGCGCCGTCATCAGCACCAGAGGCTTAACGGTCGAACCCGGTTCAAAGGTGTCGCTGATCGCGCGATTACGAAAGTCATCCAGTGTTGCCCCTTCCCGATTGTTGGGGTTGAAGTCAGGGAAGCTCGCCATCGCCAGAATTTCGCCCGTCTGGATATTAATCAGCACCGACGCGCCTGACTCGGCTTTATTCCACGCCACGGCATTGTCCAGCGCGTCTTCGGTGATAGTTTGCAGGCGTTCATCGATACTAAGCTGGATATTATGTGCCGGTACGGGCGCCACCTCCGTGAGGTTCTCAACCACATGCCCGTAGCGATCTTTCCTGACCAGCCGCACGCCTGCCTTCCCGGTGAGCTGCGTGTTAAAGCTTTTCTCGACGCCCTCAATACCCTGACCATCAATATTAGTGAAGCCAATCAGGTTTGCCGCCACGTGTCCGGCAGGATAAAAGCGACGGGACTCATCGCGTAGGTTGATACCGGGAAGACGCAGCTTATCAATCCACTTTGCCTGGGAGGGATCAACCTGACGAGCTAGATAAATGAATCGCCCGTGCGGATTGCTGTTTATTCGCGATGCGAGCGTGCTCAGAGAAAGGTGTAAAGCATTTGCCAGGGCCTGCCAGCGCGAATCAAAGCCGATCCCCCCTTTATCAAGCACAGTTTTAGGATCGGCCCAGACGGCCTGAACAGGTACGCTTACCGCAAGGGGACGCCCTTCACGGTCAACAATCATCCCGCGCGGGGCGTCTATCGCCACTTCGCGCAGAGAACGCATATCCTCCTGCTTCACCAGATTATCCGGTTTGATAATTTGTAGCCATGCCACGCGGCCTAACAGAAAAGCAAGGCTACAAAAGATGGCGAGACACAGAAGTGCAAAACGTGCCGGTGTAAAGTTTCCGTTGGCCGTTATTGTCTTTTTTTTCACTTTAACCCCAGGGCTGTTAATCAACGCCCTGATTTAACGGGAAAAAGGGATAATAAGGCGGGAAAACAATGCTAATAATCTCGCGGGTTTGCAACAAGATAATAACAGAGGAGGAATACGTAACATTTTGAAAAATAAGTGAATAAAAAAGCCCCGCATCGGCGAGGCTTATGTCTGAGATCGAAGCGCTAAGCGCTTCAGTCAGCAGTGATTCGATCAGATAGCAGTTACGTTAACCGCAGCTGGGCCTTTCTGGCCGTCCTGAATTTCGAACTCAACGTTCTGGCCTTCAGCCAGAGTTTTGAAGCCGTTACCCTGGATTGCAGAGAAGTGTACGAACACGTCTTTGCTGCCGTCAGCAGGAGTAATGAAACCAAAACCTTTAGACTCGTTGAACCACTTAACTTGACCTTTAATCTTTGCCATTTGCAAAATTCCTTAGAGTGTTTTCTTAGCCCGCAGGCTTTAACATAGATAAAACTGAGACATTACTGCTTGAGGCACTAATATAAGGTTCGGCAGAGAAGCGGTATTCAACGACAACGTGTTTACTCAGGACTTCTTTACTGAAAATGCCACACATAAACAGAACTGTACCTCGTTTGACCCAAAACGTGTTATCACACACAACGTTTAATATGGCAAGCCATTTTTAAACGTGTCTCGATCCGCCGCACAAATTCAGGCGTTACTCCATAACAATCTGCACAGTTATGCGAATTGTCAAATGAAGCGCCACCTGACCTCACCGCCCACAGGGTGCGCTGACGCGCCCTGTAATCAAAGACTTTTTAAACATAGCTCAATCATTTCAAAGCGTCCATCCCAATCCCTGAATTTCTTTAAAGGAATGACTGAGTTAGAACATTTTGTGAAAAGTTATGCTGAAAACATCGCAATGCACCAGAGTGAGACAGTGAATAAACGATGTTAAATACATTTTGCTAACTGTATTAAAATCCACCATTTAATAAGCGTTATTCTGCACCAAAATAATGAAATTTTTATGACTCTGCCTCAAAACAAGGCAAGCAAAACGTTTCGATAAAAATAAAACACTTCAGGAAAGTTAAAGCTCACAATTTATTCAACGAAACGGTACGACTTGTATAAGGATAAATATTCGCCAGTTTTCAGTATACTGAAACAGTAGTTAACTGCTGCTTAATTATATGTTTGGATGTTATGGGTCACATTTGATAAGGGAGGAGATTTACGCCGCACGTCAGGCCACCTCCCCGTTCCGGGCAGACTATCGTTCGGCCACCAGGCGAATGAACTCTTCCTCGTCTTGTTTTTGAACATCAGCTTCCTTCGGCACCGCTTTCTCCTCCGGCTCGTTGGCTTCGCACAGACGACGCAGCAACGCAGTCTGCCGTTTCTGCTGATCGAGCAATGCTTCCAGCAGCTCAATCTGCTCGTTTGTGCGGGAGCTGGCGCGATTAACGAAGAACCACAGCACCAGTCCAACGACCAGCACCACTAAAGACATTACCAGGGATGCAATGCTCAGCAGCCCCGAATTCATTAACTCACCCATTTCACCACCTCAGTAAAAACAGTCATTTTACCACTGCAGCCACGTAAGGACATCGCTCAGTGCAAAAATAGCCACTACCAGGGGATAAATTTATTGATTGAACAAATGCCGCTAAAGAACTGTACATCCTGATCGCACATCACATTGATAGTCTGCGTCCACAGCACCACGCATGCTATCAGCACTATAATCAGAATTACCCAGCGTATTTTTTTCACTCCACACTCCGTCTTATGACCTGATGTAGCCAGGTTATCACGGCTATCTTAAACAGGGGCTAACTGTACCTTCAACAGACGCTTTTCGGAATCGTGCACTTGTTTCACTGCGTAAACCCGTTACGCTTACTCCATGACAACAAAGAAAAAAGAGGCATCGATGCGTTTACTCGTTCGTACGATAATTGTACTGGCACTTGTGTGGATCGGCCTGCTGTTAAGTGGGTATGGCGTATTAATGGGAAGCAAAGAGAATGCCGCGGGTTTGGGTATTCAGTGTAAATATCTCACCGCCCAGGGGGTAAGCACGGCTCAGTACATCCATTCCGACAGCGGGATCATCGGGTTAACCAACTGTCCTGTGCTGCGTAAATCATCTGTTGTGGTTGATAACGGCTAATCAGAGCTAAATTTCGCTTACAAAAACGCCGCAAGAGTGCGGCGTTTTTATTGGAGGCATTGATCAGAACGGGTATTCGTTATAGCCCATCTGCTCTGAAATTTTGCGCGCTGCGGTATGCAGAATTGCCACATACTCATGAAGACGCTCTTCGGAGAAACGCAGCGTTGGGAAAGAGATGCTCAGTCCCGCAATGACAACGCCGAAGCGGTCAAACACCGGCACACCGATGCAGCGCAACCCTTCTTCCTGCTCTTCGTTATCTTCCCCATAACCCTGCTCACGCACTTTATCCAGCACGCTCAGTAGTTCATCCGTACTGGTAATCGTGCGATCGGTGCTGCGTTTGTATTCCACACCGTCAAGGATTTGCTTAACCTCTTCACGATCGCGCCAGGCCAGCAGGACTTTACCAATTGCGGTACTGTACAGCGGGTTACGACGACCGATGCGTGAATACATGCGCAGGTTGTACATGGAGTCAATTTTGTGGATGTAAACGATGCTGTCTTCATCCAGTGCGCCGAGGTGAATGGTCTCTTTCGTCAACCGCGAAAGTTCACGCATCTGAATGTCAGCGCTGCGGATCAGATCCACGTTCTGCAAGGCGCGGGCGCCCAATTCAAACAGTTTCAGGGTCAGAGAATATTTTTCTGATTCTCCTTCCTGCGCGACATAACCCAATGATTTCATCGTCTGCAAAAAGCGATAAACGGTGCTTTTCGACATCATCACACGCTGCGACAACTCTGTAATACCAATTTCACGCTCTTCTCCGAGCGCCTGCAAGATGCCAAACACCTTCAGCACGGAAGAAACAGAATCTGGCTGCTTATCCAAATCTGCGATTGCCATTTATCACCTCATGGAGAGTGTTTTATAAAAATCAGAACCGGTTTTTATTATAAATTCGTGTGATGCGCGCTGCAATCTATCTGGGTTTACTTCGTTACAAATCTGCGACATAAAACCGAAATAACGATGCTAAAATAGTTACTCTGAAAATAATTTCACACTGAGTCATTCTTTTCCCATGCAAAAAAACGTTTCTGATGGCCTGCCCTTACCCCAGCGGTACGGGGCAATTGCCACTATTGTCATCGGCATTTCGATGGCTGTCCTTGACGGTGCGATTGCCAATGTGGCTCTTCCTACCATTGCCAAAGACCTTAATGCTTCTCCGGCAAGCTCCATCTGGATTGTGAACGCGTACCAGATAGCGATTGTGATTTCCCTTTTGTCACTCTCTTTCCTGGGCGATATGTTTGGTTATCGCCGGGTTTATCAGTGCGGGCTGGTGGTCTTTACTCTCACCTCGCTCTTCTGTGCCCTTTCCGATTCACTGCACACCCTTACGCTTGCGCGTATCGCACAGGGTTTTGGCGGTGCCGCGCTAATGAGCGTGAACACGGCCCTGATACGGCTTATCTATCCTCATCGCCATCTGGGGCGCGGCATGGGCATTAACTCCTTTATTGTGGCCGTGTCGTCCGCCGCCGGGCCGACGATCGCCGCCGCCATTCTGTCTGTAGCCTCGTGGCAGTGGCTGTTTGCCATTAACGTGCCGCTGGGCATTGTGGCGATCTTCTTCGCCTTGCGCTATCTTCCGGAAAATGGTCCGAAAAACACCATGCCACGTTTTGACCTGCCCAGCGCTGTGATGAACGCGCTGACCTTTGGCCTGCTGATTACTGCGCTGAGCGGATTTGCGCAGGGACAGTCTTTGTCGCTCATCGCCGCAGAAATCGTTGCCCTGCTTATCATCGGCTTTTTCTTTGTACGACGCCAGCTGGCGCTGCCCGTGCCGTTACTGCCGGTCGATTTGCTGCGTATTCCGCTGTTTTCACTATCAATTTGTACCTCCATTTGCTCGTTCTGCGCCCAGATGCTGGCGCTGGTTGCGCTGCCATTCTTTTTGCAGAGCGTGCTTGGCCGTTCGGAAGTGGAAACAGGCTTGTTGCTCACACCCTGGCCTTTGGCAACCATGGTGATGGCCCCGCTGGCCGGGTACCTTATTGAGCGCGTTCATGCCGGACTGCTGGGGGCTATCGGGCTGATCGTCATGGCAGCAGGACTGTTTGCGCTGTCGCTCCTGCCCTCCTCGCCGGGGGATCTGGATATTATCTGGCGCATGATCCTGTGCGGGGCAGGTTTCGGTCTGTTCCAGTCACCTAACAACCACACAATTATCACCTCTGCCCCACGTCATCGCAGCGGTGGTGCCAGCGGGATGCTGGGTACGGCAAGACTGTTAGGGCAAAGCACCGGGGCCGCAATGGTGGCGTTGATGTTTAACCTTGCCGGGCAAAATGCGACACACGTTGCGCTGATTACCGCAGGGACACTGGCGACCCTCGCGGCTATCATTAGCGGCCTTCGTGTGACCCAGCCAAAGGCGCAGGCATAAAAAAACCGGGCGGAGATTGTCTCCTGCCCGGTTTTTTTTCATCCGGCGGGTATTATTTCAGGTATTCGCCGCTTCGCAGCGCTTCAATACGTTTATCCAGCGGCGGGTGTGACATAAACAGCTCGCTCAGCGACTTTGATTTACCATTGATGCAGAAGGCCATCATGCTGTTTGCTTCCTGCGGCTCGTAGCTGGTTTTCAGACGTTGCAGCGCAGCAATCATCTTCTCACGACCCACCAGTTTCGCAGAACCGGCATCCGCGTGGAACTCACGATGACGGGAGAACCACATGGTAATGATGCTTGCCAGGATACCGAACACCAGCTCCAGCACCATTGAAACAGCGAAATAGATCAGCGGGTTACCGTTGCTCTCTTCACCCTCATCACGGTTGCCACCCATAAATCCGGCAGCAATCTGCGCCAGAATACGGGAAATAAAGATAACGAAGGTGTTCACCACGCCCTGGATCAAGGTCATGGTGACCATATCGCCGTTCGCGATATGGCTGATCTCGTGAGCAATAACCGCTTCCGCTTCGTCACGGCTCATGTTTTGCAGCAGACCGGTACTGACGGCCACCAGGGACGCGTCACGACGCGCACCGGTAGCAAACGCGTTGATATCCGGCGCGTGGTAGATCGCCACCTGCGGCATGGCTATGCCCGCCTGCTTTGACTGCTGAGCAACCGTGCTCATCAACCACTGTTCCATATCGTTACGCGGCTGCTCAATAACTTCACCGCCCACGGATTTCAGTGCCATCCACTTCGACATCAGCAGTGAAATGAAAGAGCCGCCGAAACCAAACAGCAGCGCCATAATCAACAGACCCTGAACGCTGCTCGACTGAATTCCCGTCAGGCTTAGCACCAGCCCGAATACCACCATCACCGCCAGGTTGGTGAGCAGGAAGAGCGCGATTCGCATCATAATATTCTTTTAACCTCAGTTTAACAAAACGCACTATGCGATTACCCACATCGTATGGGTATTGCGGCTATTTTCAAGCATCCAGACGGCGTAAGTCACCAGAAAGACACAACTTTACACAATTGGAAATCTGCCTGACGGAAGGATGAGGAACAAAAAGAAACAGGCACAATTTCTTGTGCCTGTTGGAGGATTATTTTGTCGGAGCAGGTTGTACGGCAGGTTTCTCTTTTTCCAGCTTCGCGAGATCAAGCGCGATATGCACCGTCTCGTCCAGATACGGATCGGGCTCCTGGTAATCCTTAGGCAGATCGTCCAGTTTTTTGAGCAGAGGCTTGCCTTCACGTTTGAAGCGATCGTTGATACGCGCCAGACGTGTCGCGTCATCTTCATTGTTCTCTTTCTCACGCTGGGCGTAGTTCAGAGAGACAATGTTCCGTTTCGCTTTTAGAGCGTTGAAACGCGCGATGTCCTTCATGATGTACTGGAATTCCGGATCCTTCCCGATGCGGTCGTTGTGATTTTTCAGCAGTTCCGGACCGAACTGTTTCATATCACCCGATTTCACGAATGTCGCGGCATCAATGCTATCCCACGGCAGCGCGTTATCTTCAAACTTCTCGCCCGTTTCCGTCTCTTCGGTACCTGTCGGCATCATGATGTCCGGCGTCACGCCTTTGCGCTGCGTACTGCCGCCGTTAACACGGTAAAACTTCTGAATGGTGTACTGTACTGAGCCCAGCGCCGGCCATTCAGGACGCAGCATCTGGTCGTAAATACGGTTCAGAGAGCGGTACTGCTGAACGGTGCCCTTGCCAAACGTCGGTTCGCCGACGATTAACGCCCGGCCGTAATCCTGCATGGCAGCAGCGAAGATTTCCGATGCAGAGGCGCTGAAGCGATCGACCAGCACCACCAGCGGCCCCTTATAGTAGACCACGCCATCGGTATCGGCATCTTCACGCACTTTACCGTTGTTATCGCGCACCTGAACCACCGGGCCAGACGGGATAAACAGCCCGGAGAGCGAGACGGCCTCGGTCAATGCCCCGCCGCCGTTGCTGCGCAGGTCGATGATCACACTGCTGACATTCTGCTTTTCAAGCTTCTGGAGCTGCACTTTTACATCATCGGTCAGGCCAACGTAGAAGCCAGGGATATCCAGAACGCCAACCTTCTCTTTACCCACGGTTTTCACCGACATTTTCACCGCGCGATCTTCCAGACGGATACGCTCACGGGTCAGAGTAACGATACGGGTTTTGGTCCCCTTTCCGGCTGGCAGGATCTCCAGGCGAACTTTGCTGCCCTTCGGCCCTTTGATCAACGCAACTACGTCATCAAGTCGCCAGCCAATCACGTCCACCATGCTCTTTCCGGTTTGACCTACACCGACAATACGGTCGCCTACGCTGATCGCTTTGCTTTTCGACGCAGGGCCACCAGCTACCATGGAGTTGATAACGGTGTAGTCATCGTCCATCTGAAGCACAGCACCGATACCTTCCAGAGACAGGCTCATTTCGGTATTGAACTGTTCGGTGTTACGTGGAGAGAGATAATTAGTGTGCGGATCAATTTCGTGCGCAAACGCGGTCATCGCCAGCGAGAAAACATCTTCACTGTTGGTCTGCGCCAGACGACGAATTGCGAATTTGTAGCGACGGTTTAACGTCTCACGGATCTCTTTCTCGTCTTTGCCTGTGAGCTTGAGGCTCAGTTCGTCATATTTGACTTTTCCGTCCCACAGCGCATTCAGTTCAGCCTCATCTTTCGGCCATGGCGCTTTGCTGCGGTCCAGATTAAAGGTGTCGTTGCCGGTGAAGTCCATCGGACGTTCCAGCACTTTCAGCGCGTATTGATAACGCTCAAAACGGCGCTTTTGCGATAAGTTGTACAGATCGTAGAAAAGATCCAGCTTTCCGGAGCGCAGCTCATCACCCACTTCGGATTTGCGTTTAGCGAACTGTTCGACATCGCTGGCCAGCAGTACGTTATGGCTGTAATCCAGCAAGTTCAGATAACGGTCAAAGATTTTGGCCGAAAAGGCCTGATCGAGATCGAACTGACGATAGTGCGAACGAGTAAAGCGCGACGTCACGCGCTCACTCACCGTCGCGTGCTGAGTTTCTTCCTTAAGAACCGGAATTTGATCAACACGCGTAATATCGTCCACAGCGAAAGCGTGGCCTGTTATAGCAAACAGGCCAGCCAGCGCGGTGAGCTTAAAAAAAGTGTTCATGCCAGGCTCGGCCTCCGTTTCAGAACAACAAGTGTTCTGCGCGTACAATCATTGACATACCAGAAGTCAGCTGTACACGAACGCCATCTTTGGTGATTTCCAGTACGGTGGCATCCATCGCATTGTTACCCGCTTTAACCTTCAGAGACTGACCTACGCTCAGGGCGTTGATGTCCGAAACTGGGGTGTGGCGCGGCTCTTCGCGCGGCGCACGTGGGGCTTTGGCTGCTGGTTTGTCAGCACGCGGTTTGCGATCGTTATTTTCAGTACGACGCGGTGCCGGACGCGGTTTACGCTCGCGACGAGGGGCGTCTTCCTGACCGTTTGCCGCTGCGGCTTCGCGTTTTTTGGCCTGCTGTTCAGCACGCTGTGCCTGAACGCGAGCTTTGGCTTCTTCAAGCTGCTTACGCGCATGTTCTACGTGCTGCTCGTCCAGCTCACCACACGGGTTGCCGTCAAGGTCGACACGGGTCGCACCCGGCTTGATACCGTACAGGTAACGCCAGCTCGAGGTATAAAGGCGCAAGGCAGAACGAAGCTGCGTTTTGCTGAGGTTCATCTCCCCCTCAACGCGCGCGACCAGATCCTGAAAGATACCGACTTTCAGAGGACGCGCTTCACCTTCAGCGCTGAAGCACTGCGGGAAACGCTCGGCCAGAAATGCGATAACTTCTTTACTGCTATTCAACTTAGGTTGATTTTCCATGAAATTTCCTGATTACAACGGACGTTGCCAACAAGCGCAGGCATGAACAGGCGACATTATAATGACGCTATCAGTAAATGCTACGTTATCCGTTGATTATCCTGCGACGCTCGCAAAGAATTTATGATAATCGGTCTCTGCCAGAACATTTTCCAGGTTTGCGGCCAACGCGCGCAGCCCCTGCTCATCCTCGGCAGTAAAGCGGCTGAAGACCGTGCTGTCGATATCCAGAACGCCAATAATCTGATTTTTAACCACCAGCGGCAGTACGATTTCAGAATTGCTGCTGGCATCGCAGGCAATGTGGCCGTCAAACGCGTGTACATCTTCGACACGCTGAACCTGACGGGTCGCCACTGCGGTACCGCACACGCCGCGCCCTACCGGAATGCGTACGCAGGCGAGTTTCCCCTGGAAAGGCCCCAGCACCAGCGTGTCGCCTTCCAGCAGATAAAAGCCCGCCCAGTTCACGTCAGAAAGGCGTTCGAACAGTAACGCACTGGTATTTGCCAGAGTGGCTAAGAAACTGGTTTCCCCTGCCATTAATGCCTTAAAATCGCGATTCAGATCCGCGTAGAATTCTGTTTTGTTCATTATTCAATCACTTAGTTATCTTACATAATTACCGCATAGCCTATTAAAATAAGCATTAAATGCGCTCATGCTCAAGATGAATCCGTTCATGAGTTATTATAACTTTCAACAATACTTATCTGTGTGCGACTGATGGCCCTAAAAACACCCCAAATTACGCCGACAAGAAAGATCGTTGTCCGTACGGTAAGCCAGGCTCTGCCTCGTGCACATTATCAGCGTTGTCCCCAGTGCGATACGCTTTTTATGTTGCCGAAGATGAAATCGCACCAAAGTGCTTTTTGCCCTTGCTGCGATGCCAAAATTCGCGACGGCCGGGACTGGTCATTGACGCGTCTGGCGGCAATGGCGGTTACCATGCTGCTGCTGATGCCGTTCGCCTGGACCGAGCCGCTGTTAAAGCTCTACCTGCTTGGCGTGCGTATTGACGCTAACGTATTGCAGGGGATCTGGCAGATGACGCGCGAGGGCGATCCGCTCACCGGCGCTATGGTGCTGTTCTGCGTCGTCGGCGCACCGCTGGTGCTGGTCGCGGCAATTGCCTACCTGTGGTTTGGCAACATTCTGGGGATGAACCTGCGCCCTGTCCTGCTCATGCTGGAAAAGCTCAAGGAGTGGGTGATGCTGGACATCTATCTGGTGGGCGTCGGCGTGGCCTCCATTAAGGTGCAGGATTATGCGTTTTTACAACCCGGCATTGGCCTTTTTGCGTTTATTTCACTGGTCCTGCTGAGTATTTTGACCCTGATTCATCTGAATGTTGAACAGCTTTGGGAGCGATTTTACCCTCAGCGTCCCGCGACCCGGCCTGATGAAAACCTGCGCGTCTGCCTGGGGTGCCATTACACCGGTTTTCCGGATAAACGCGGGAGGTGTCCTCGCTGCCACATTCCGTTAAGATTGCGGCGCAACAACAGCCTGCAAAAATGCTGGGCGGCGCTTATCGCCTCACTGATATTTTTATTCCCGGCCAATATGCTGCCGATCTCCGTAATTTATGTGAACGGCGCCCGACAGGAAGATACTATCCTTTCGGGGATTATCTCTCTGGCGCACAGTAACGTGGGGGTTGCCGCCATTGTGTTCATCGCCAGTATTCTGGTGCCCTTTACCAAAGTGGTGGTGATGTTTACGCTACTTATCAGCATTCACTTTAAATGCGAACAAGGACTACGCACCCGCATCCTGCTTCTGCGATTCGTGACCTGGATTGGTCGCTGGTCGATGTTGGATCTGTTCGTGATTTCGCTGATGATGTCGCTCATCAATCGCGATCAGTTACTTGCTTTTACCATGGGACCCGCAGCTTTTTATTTCGGCTCTGCGGTGATATTGACTATTCTTGCAGTGGAATGGCTGGACAGCCGCTTACTTTGGGACGCACATGAGTCAGGAAACGCCCGCTTCGCCGACTGAAGCGAGAATTAAAACAAAACGCCGCATTTCGCCATTCTGGTTGCTGCCTGTCATCGCGCTGATGATCGCAGGCTGGCTTATCTGGACGAGCTATGAAGATCGCGGGAGTACCATCACGATTGATTTCCAGTCTGCGGACGGCATTGTCGCCGGACGTACCCCCGTTCGCTTCCAGGGGGTGGAAGTGGGTACCGTGCAGGATATTTCCCTCGGCAAAGGGCTGAACAAAATCCAGGTCCGGGCGAGCATTAAGTCTGACATGCAGGATGCCCTGCGCGCCGAAACGCAGTTCTGGCTGGTCACGCCTAAAGCCTCCCTGGCCGGCGTTTCCGGGCTGGATGCGCTTGTGGGCGGTAACTATATCGGCATGATGCCTGGCAAAGGTGAGCCACAGGATCACTTTGTTGCGCTGGATACCCAGCCGAAATATCGGCTGAATAACGGCGATCTGATGATCCACCTCCGCGCGCCGGATTTGGGCTCGCTGAACAGTGGTTCTCTGGTCTATTTCCGCAAAATTCCGGTTGGCCGCGTTTACGACTACGCCATTAACCCGAACAAAGATGGCGTGACCATTGATGTACTGATCGATCGCCGTTTTACCAACCTGGTAAAAAAAGGCAGCCGCTTCTGGAACGTCTCCGGCGTCGATGCTGACCTGAGCTTAAGCGGTGCGAAAGTGAAGCTTGAGAGCCTGGCGGCGCTGGTGAATGGCGCTATCGCCTTCGACTCACCTGCTGACTCCAGCCCTGCCGCCGCAGAGGATACCTTTGGTCTGTACGCCGACCTGGCACACAGCCAGCGCGGTGTCATCGTCAAGTTGACCCTGCCGGATGCCAAAGGCCTGAAAGCCGGTTCGACCCCGCTGATGTACCAGGGTTTAGAGGTCGGGCAACTGACAAAATTAACCCTCAACGCGGGCGGCTCCGTTACCGGCGAAATGACGGTGGATCCGAGCGTTGTGGACCTCCTGCGGGAAAAAACACGCATCGAGCTGCGTAATCCGAAGCTCTCCCTCAGCGACGCCAGCATCAGTTCCCTGCTGACGGGAAGCACCTTTGAGCTGATCCCCGGTGAAGGTGCGCCGAATAAAAACTTTGTCATCGCGCCGGCGGATAAAGCTCTGCTGCAAAAACCGGGCGTGTTGACGGTTAAGCTGAATGCGCCGGAAAGCTATGGTATCGAAGCCGGTCAACCGCTAATCCTGCACGGTGTGCAGGTGGGTCAGGTTCTGGAACGAAAGCTGACGGAAAAAGGGGTCTCCTTCTCCGCCGCCATCGATCCGCAGTACGGCAACCTTGTGCACGGCGACAGTAAATTTGTGGTGAACAGCCGGGTCGACGTGAAGGTGGGTCTGGACGGCGTTGAGTTCCTCGGCGCCAGCGCCAGCGAGTGGGTTAACGGCGGGATCCGCATTCTGCCGGGCAGCAAAGGCGCGCTGCGTGAGAGCTATCCACTGTTCGCCAATCTGGACAAAGCCATTGAAAACAGCCTCGGCGACCTGCCGACCACCACGCTGACCTTAAGCGCTGAAACGCTGCCGGATGTCCAGGCAGGTTCCGTCGTTCTTTATCGTAAGTTTGAGGTCGGAGAAGTGATCACCGTTCGTCCTCGTGCGGACGCGTTTGATATCGAACTGCATATCAAGCCGGAGTATCGCAAGCTGCTCACGCCAAACAGCGTGTTCTGGGCTGAAGGCGGCGCGAAAGTGCAGCTCAACGGCAACGGGCTGACCGTACAGGCGTCTCCCCTCTCCCGTGCCCTGCGCGGTGCGATCAGCTTCGATAACCTGAGCGGCGCGGGCGGCAACATGCGTAAAGGTGACAAGCGGATCCTCTTCCCGTCTGAAACCGCGGCGCGCGCCGTCGGGGGACAGATTACCCTGCACACCTTTGATGCCGGTAAACTGGCAGAAGGCATGCCTATCCGCTATCTCGGAATTGATATCGGGCAGGTTCAGAAGCTGACGCTGATCACCGCGCGCAATGAAGTTCAGGCTACCGCCGTGCTTTATCCGGAATATGTACAGACGTTCGCCCGGGCAGGCTCGCGCTTCTCGGTGGTTACGCCGCAAATTTCTGCCGCAGGGGTTGAGCATCTCGACACCATACTTCAGCCGTACATTAACGTTGAACCGGGTCGGGGCAACGCGCGTCGTGAGTTTGAGTTGCAGGAGGCGACCATCACCGATTCCCGTTATCTGGACGGTCTGAGCATTGTGGTTGAAGTACCGGAAGCCGGTTCGCTGGGCATCGGTACGCCGGTCCTGTTCCGCGGTATTGAAGTGGGGACAGTAACAAGCCTGACGCTGGGTAATCTGTCCGATCGCGTGATGGTCGGCCTGCGCATCAGCCAGCGTTATCAGCATCTGGTTCGCAACAACTCGGTGTTCTGGCTGGCTTCAGGCTACTCGCTGGACTTCGGCCTGACCGGTGGCGTGGTCAAAACGGGGACCTTTAACCAGTTCATTCGCGGCGGCATTGCCTTCGCGACGCCGCCTGGCACGCCTCTGGCGCCTAAGGCGCAGGCAGGAAAACACTTCCTGCTGCTGGAAAGTGAACCGAAAGAGTGGCGCGAATGGGGAACGGCACTGCCGCGTTAATCTCGCAGGCTCCGGTGTCAACGCGCCGGAGCCTTTATGTTACACTGCGCGCCTGAATGTTTCCCTGTGGTGTGCCCGTGGCTCAAAACTCCGTATTTCTTCCTGAACAATTCCTCGCACAGATGCGCGAGGCGCTTCCTGCTCATCTCTCTTTCGACGATTTCGTCGCCGCCTGCCAGCGCCCTTTGCGTCGAAGTATTCGCGTCAATACGCTGAAAATCAGCGTCGGAGCGTTTCTGGATCTCGTCTCCTCCTACGGCTGGCAGCTGACGCCGGTGCCGTGGTGTGAGGAAGGGTTCTGGATCGAGCGGGATGACGAGGAGAGCCTGCCGCTCGGCAGCACCGCCGAGCACCTGAGCGGGCTGTTTTATATTCAGGAGGCCAGCTCCATGCTACCGGTTGCCGCGCTGTTTGCCGACGGAAACCAGCCCGAGCGGGTGATGGATGTCGCGGCGGCGCCGGGCTCTAAAACCACGCAAATTGCCGCCCGGATGAACAACCGCGGCGCGATCCTCGCCAACGAATTTTCCGCAAGCCGCGTCAAAGTCCTGCACGCCAATATCAGCCGCTGCGGGATCCACAACGTCGCGTTAACACACTTCGACGGTCGCGTGTTTGGCGCTGCCTTGCCGGAAGCTTTCGATGCCATCCTGCTCGACGCGCCCTGCTCCGGCGAAGGCGTAGTGCGTAAAGATCCTGATGCGTTAAAAAACTGGTCCGTTGAAAGCAACCTGGAGATCGCCGCCACGCAGCGTGAACTGATCGACAGTGCGTTTCATGCCCTGCGCCCCGGTGGAACGCTGGTTTACTCCACCTGCACGCTGAATCGTGATGAAAACGAGGACGTCTGCCTGTGGCTCAGGCAACGCTATGCGGATGCCGTCGAGTTTCTGCCGCTGGACACCCTCTTCGATTCGGCCAGTCACGCGGCCACCCCTGAAGGCTTCCTGCACGTCTTCCCGCAGATTTACGATTGCGAGGGGTTCTTTGTCGCACGACTGCGTAAAACCCGCGCCGTCGATCCGCTGCCTGTCCCTAAGTTTAAGGTCGGCAACTTCCCGTTCGCGCCGGTCAAAGGCCGTGAGGCGGCACAGGCGCAAGCGGCTGCCAGCAAAGTGGGACTACACTGGGATGAGAGCCTGCGCCTCTGGATGCGTGACAAAGAGCTGTGGCTGTTCCCGGTCAACATCGAACCGCTGATTGGTAAGGTGCGTTTCTCCCGCCTCGGTATTCGCCTGGCGGAGATCCACAACAAAGGCTATCGCTGGCAGCACGAAGCGGTCATTGCGCTGGCAGGCAATGAGAACACCTTCGCCCTGACGCATCATGAAGCGGAAGAGTGGTATCGCGGTCGTGACGTTTACCCGGAAGACGGCCCGTCACAGGATGAAGTCATCGTGACGTATCAGGGCTATCCGCTCGGGCTGGCGAAAAAAGTCGGCTCGCGGCTGAAAAATAGCTATCCGCGTGAACTGGTACGCGATGGTCGCCTGTTTACCGGTAACAGCCGCACTGACTGAAAAAACGCATTTTTTTACTGGCGATTTCGCTCTCCTTGTCTAGGATCAAAAATGGATGACTGCACTGGTCATACCAGATTTTGGGCAACAAACCGGAGAGCATTATGACGAAAACCAGCGTACGCATTGGCGCTTTTGAAATCGACGACGCTGAATTGCGCGGCGAAGCACAAGGCGAACGAACGTTAAGTATTCCCTGCAAATCCGATCCGGATTTGTGCATGCAACTGGACGCCTGGGATGCAGATACCAGCGTCCCGGCGATCCTTGATGGGGAACATTCCGTTCTGTACCGTGAACATTACGACAGTAAAACCGATGCCTGGGTCTTGCGTCTTGCATAACCCAAAGAGAACCCGCCCGAAGGCGGGTTATTTATTACTGAAGCTGCGTCAGCGTCAGAAAGCCCCCGAACACCGCTCCCGTATCAATGTAGTGCAGATTGTTGAAATCGTAGCGCTTGTCCACAGGCGTATGTCCGAACCAGAAGTGATCCGCACCGCTAATACCCTGCCCTCTACCCACCATAAAGCCCATTAACCGGTCGCGATCCCACAGCACCCGCTGGGCATCTACCGGCTTATGCCAGGCATATTCGGCGGCGGGATAATCCGCATGAGCAATCACGTTCAGACCGTTTTTGCAGGTTATTTCAATAATGTGCGGTAAGTCCCGACACGCGTCGAGTAAATCCTTCGCCTGCTTTTGTTGAGCGACCGTAAGCCCGGTAAACCAGTTACCGCCATTTATCGACCAGAGACTAAAATCATTATTTTCAAGCGCATCTAACGCCATTTGCTCGTGATTACCGCGTACCGCATAAAACCACTTTTCCTGCATCAGCTGTAAACATTTCATGCTGTCGGGACCGCGGTCGATAATATCCCCCACCGAGATCAGCAGATCCGCATCAGGATTAAAATGCCGTCGTTTCAGCTCATCCATAAGCCACTGATAGCAACCATGAATATCGCTGACAACCCAGACATGACGCCAGTGTTCTCCCTCTATTTTCTGATACATAACGCCTCCTGTAAGAAGTATAGCTGCCACAGAAAATGTCATGCGCTGGCGTTGGATATCGCGAATCCAAACAAACCATAAACCAGCCGGAAATAAAGATCGCTGCGCTATTAATCCCTTATTCCCTGACCTTTAAAATAGTGCGGAATAAAAAGAGGGATTTTCACGTGTCAAACATACACCTGCAAAACGATGTTTTTTATCCGCATCGCACAAATATTATTTCTGAACTGGTGAGAGGGAAACGCGTTCCCGGCCCAATCTGGCACAAACGTGATTACCGGTTAAAGTTCCTTCTGCGCTCGCTTTTATTCTGGTCCTCCCCCCATCGCATGCTGGAGGCGCTATCCGGGCGCGATGATTTCGACAGGCTGCTCACCTCTCAAATTACCTTGCCGAGCAAAACTCACCGCCAGTATCTGATGCGTGGCCTGAACTCAAACGACCGGGCCGATGCTATCGTCAGCCACTATCAGTGGATTGATAGTCTGACAAATACCGCCCTCGCCCACGCGCTGACCAATCCGCAAGAGGTGCCGGTTGTCCGGTTCGAGGCAAAAAACGGCGAAATCTATACCGTCCACGCCTCGTCCGCAGGTAAGGCTGAACGTGAAGGCGAAAGCACGCTTTGGCTGCATGACAATGACAACACGCTGCTTGCCAGCCTGACGTTCTGTGTCGCACGCAGTAACGGCCGTATGGTGCTGGTGATCGGCGGCCTCCAGGGTCCCCGTCGTCATGTTTCACGGGAGGTGATTAAGCAGGCTACCCGTGCCTGCCATGGGCTTTTCCCGAAACGCGTGCTGATGGAGGTGATCTTCCAGCTTGCCTCACGCTCGAACATCAGCGCGATTTTTGCCGTCAGCGATGAAGGCCATGTTTTCCGCGCGCTGCGCTACCGTCTGAGCAAAGGGCGTCATTTTCACGCCAGCTACGACGAGTTCTGGGAAGGCCTGAACGGAAAGAAACTCTCCCCCTTCTGCTGGCAGTTGCCGCTCCAGATGGAGCGTAAAGCGCTGGAGGAGATTGCCAGCAAAAAACGCGCCGAATACCGTCGCCGCTTTGCGTTACTTGATGATATTGCGGCTTCCGTACATGCGCGCATTGATCCCGCACTCGTCTCAGGCAAAATACAAACAAAAATTTAACAAAACAGCCAAAAAGGACTGGACTTACGCCTGCCGGGTTGTGGTATGTTTGAAGCAGGCGCACAGGAAGTGAACCTTCTGCTGAGACGAAAACCGGATTTTATCGTTTATTTTCATGCAGATAAAAAGAGACCGAATACGATTCCTGTATTCGGTCCAGGGAAATGGCTCTTGGGAGAGAGCCGTGCGCTAAAAGTTGGCATTAATGCAGGCTCAATCGCCTTGCCCTTTAAGAATAGATGACGACGTCAGGTTTTCCAGTCCACAGTAAAAGTGGTCTGAAAAAAAGCGTCAGAACATCACTAAATGTAAAAAACCGCAGAGCTTTTACAAGCACCTGCGGTTTTTTTTTACTGGAAACCTGACGGCTAGCAGAGCTTTTTAGCGCGCTCAATAAACGGTGCCAGACTCTTCTTCTGCCCGGGGTTTGCCGGGTCATCCACCTGGATCACGCTGACAGGCTGTCCGTTACTTTTCCCGCTGGCAACCTGCTGCTCCGCTACGTCATTTAACGGATACTGCACGAGCGTACTGGGATTGATGACATACAGCGCGTTACCGGGACGGCAGGTGAGCATGACCTCTTCACGATTAAATGCCCAGTTGTCCTTACCCACTTCAAACCGGCTGACGGTGATGACCTGCGGCGCGGCCAGCGCACTGCTGGCACAGGTGAGAAGTAAAAGAGAAAGCAGTGTCTTTTTCATAAGTTATTAAACCTTGTCAGAAGGGTTCCCAGGTCGCGAACAGGCTGACGGCCGCCAGTACCAGCGCGCCCAGCACCACTTCTGCCTGTGTCATCCTGATAAAAATCTGTTGTTCCCGCCCGGCATCAGGGCGAAAGCGTGGCACAAGAAAATACCGATTCGCCAGCGCAATTGCCACCATCATGATGACCAGCGCACATTTGAACAACAACAGCCGTACATAAGGCGCTTCCCACGGCACGTCTATGCCCACAATAAAGAGCGTATTGATTATCCCGGTCAGCAGCACGCCCGCCACGGCATAATGCCCCACGCGGGAGAAGCGCATCATGGTAAAGATAGCGGCTGGCTGCCAGCGGCCTTTCGCCAGCCGCATACAGAACAGCAGCGGCAGTAAACCGCCCACCCAGGTGGCGGCGCAGAGCAGGTGAAGCGCATGGTTCAGACGATGCAACGCACCCGGCGCGCCACCGTTCATCGCGGCATGTCCCACGCCCGCCAGCAGCACCAGTTGCCCCATCGCGAGCAGTAATAGCCGTGAGCCCTTTTGCGGGGTAAGCCATGCAGCGCCCGCGGTCACAGCGGCCAGCACCATTTGCCACAGCCAGACGCCACCAAACTGCGTGCCCAGCACGCTGCGCCAGACCGCCGGGCGAATGACATCCCCCCAGCCGTTACCCATTAACCCACTTTGCAGGCCGAACATCAGCAGAGCAGCCATCAGGCTGATTAAGGCCGCGATATTCTGCTGGCGCTGGAAACGCTGCGTCATGAGGCGCTGCAACGAAGACGGTGCAAACCAGACACTGTATAACGCGTTGCCGAACAGTAGTATCAGCGCAACAAAATGGATAAAGCGAAACGCTACGTAGCTCAGGGCCAGCATACTATTTCACGCTAAAGTGATAGCTGCCCTTGGTTTTGTGGCCGTCCACGGAGACCACATGCCAGTCCACCGTATAGGTGCCGGTCGTCAACGGTTTCTCAAGAGGAACAATCAGCTTTGCGTTATCCTTCTTGTCACGCTTCACCGCGCCGGTCTGGATTTTGTGCTGCTGCGCGTCCGTCACCACGACGCCGCTGAAGGCAGGTTCAATGCCTTCCGAGAAATTCAGGGTAATGACGTCGGGTGCCGTCGCGACGGTATTTTCCTGCGGGGATTGTTGCTTAAGGTGCGCATGGGCCAGAGCTGATGGCGCGATTGCCGAAGAGAGCAGAAACACCAGCGCACACGCGACGCGGGAAGGGGTAAAGTGCATCACAATCATTCCTTTTCGTTATGCCTGAATGCTAAAGAATAACTCTGTATAATTAACGAGTCGAGGAACATCCTTTGCTCCCTTGTCATCGTTGAACAATCGCGGTAACGTTGCCGCCGCAGAAAAAGGAGAAGGAAATGAACGTTAACCTGGCCGCCCTTCCTCAGGACGAGATGGACAAAGTGAATGTCGATCTCGCCGCCGCAGGGGTCGCATTTAAAGAGCGTTACAACATGCCCGTCGTGGCTGAAGTGGTAGAGCGTGAACAACCCGCGCATCTGCGCGACTGGTTCCGCGAACGTCTTATTGCGCATCGCCTCGCCTCCGTTAATCTCTCGCGCCTGCCGTACGAACCTAAAGTTAAATAAGCTTAACGTCCCGTTACACTTCCTTACGCGTTATGTGGCAGGATAAGAAAACCCTGATAAATTTAGGTATAATCTTAAAATCCCAGCGACTTAGTGTATAAGGAAGTCACGATGTCACGATGGACTATTGCCGCGGCTCAGTATGCTCCGCGGCACAACTGTGTTGATGAGCACGTAAAACATCACCTGCACTTTATTGCCGAGGCTGCCTCGCATGGGTGCGATTTAGTCGTCTTTCCGGAGCTTTCGCTTACCGGCCCTGGCGGAACAACCTTACCCCCACCCCCCGACGATTTGCAGCTTGCCCCCCTCCTTCACGCGGCGCAGTCACGTTTCATCACGGTGATTGCCGGTATTACGCTCCAGCAACAGAAAGGACTCGCGCTATTCACCCCTAACCTGTCGACCATCCGGCGTTATCCGCAGGGTAACGGTGCGGGTGTTATTCCTGGCAATAAACGGTTAACCATCGTTGATAATCAGGCTGACGCCCCGGAACTGGACCCAGAGGCAACGCTGTTCACCAGCAGCCTGGCGGTGGGTGAGCAACGCTGGCGGCAATCCATCAGTTCGTTACAACCTTCGCGCATAAGTACGCCATCGCGGTATTAATGGCGAACGCGCGCAGCGGTAGCGCGTTATGGGATGAAAAAGGTCAGTTGATCGTGCGTGCCGATAAGGGAGAGTTGCTGTTAACCGGTTCTTTGGGCCGACAGGGTTGGCAAGGGGATATCATTCCATTAGGCTAGGCATTTTAGGATCAGGAGCGATCAATGCTGCGCGTTATCGATACCGAAACCTGCGATTTGCAGGGTGGAATTGTGGAAGTCGCCTCTGTCGACGTGGTTGACGGAAAGATAGTCAATCCAATGAGCCACCTGGTGCGCCCGGACCGTCCCATCAGTGCGCAGGCGATGGCAATTCATCGCATTACGGAATCGATGGTGGCGGATAAGCCGTGGATTGAAGAGATCATCCCTCTTTACCACGGTAGCCAGTGGTATGTCGCCCATAACGCCAGCTTTGACCGCCGCGTGCTGCCGGAGATGCCCGGTGAATGGATTTGCACCATGAAGCTGGCGCGCCGTCTGTGGCCGGGGATCAAATACAGCAATATGGCGCTGTATAAGTCGCGCAAACTAAGCGTGCGGACGCCGGAAGGGCTGCATCATCACCGCGCCCTCTATGACTGCTACATCACCGCAGCGCTCCTGATTGATATCATGAATACTTCCGGCTGGACGCCGGACGATATGGCGACCATTACCGGCCGCCCCGCCCTACTGACCACCTTCACGTTCGGTAAATATCGTGGAAAACCGGTATCGGAAGTGGCGGACAACGATCCGGGCTATCTGCGCTGGCTGTACAACAACCTTGACAGAATGAGCCCGGAACTGCGCCTGACGCTGAAGCATTATTTAGGTGAAGCCTGAGTTCCCGCGCGGCCTGGCAGCGTATCCTGCGCCAGGCCTATCAAAAAGGCGTACTCCAGCGCCACCCCTTCATAGGATTTAAATCGCCCTGATTTCCCTCCGTGCCCCGAGTCCATATCGGTACACAGCAGCAGCAGATTATCGTCAGTTTTTAGCTCACGCAGCTTCGCCACCCATTTCGCGGGCTCCCAGTACTGCACCTGGGAATCGTGCAGGCCGGTGGTCACCAGCATATGCGGATAGGCTTTCGCCTCGACGTTATCGTACGGGCTGTACTCTTTCATGTAGCGGTAATAGGTTTCATCCTGCGGGTTCCCCCACTCCTCAAACTCCCCGGTGGTCAGCGGAATGGTTTCGTCCAGCATGGTCGTCACCACGTCCACAAACGGCACCTGAGCGATAACGCCTTTAAACAGTTCAGGCCGCTGGTTTACCACGGCTCCCATTAACATGCCTCCGGCGCTGCCCCCCATGCCAAAGCAGAGTTGCGGATCGCCATAACCCTGCGCGATCAGCGCATCGCAGACATCAAGGTAGTCATTGAAGGTATTTTTCTTTTTGAGAAATTTTCCGTCTTCATACCAGTGCTGACCCAGCTCGCCGCCGCCGCGAATATGGGCAATCGCATAAACAAAACCGCGGTCGAGCAGGCTCAGCCTGCTGCTGCTGAAATCGGCGTCCATGCTGGATCCGTAGGAGCCGTAACCGTAGACGAGGATGGGGTTTTTACCTTTGTTGAAGTGATCCTTGTGGTAGACGAGAGACACGGGGACTTCAACGCCGTCGCGCGCGGTCACCCACAGGTGTTCACTGCGATAATTTTCCGACTCAAATCCCCGGACCTCAGCCTGTTTAATCACCTGACGCTGCCCGGTGTCCATATCCAGCTCAAACAACGTGTCCGGGGTAGTCATTGACGAATAGCCGTACCGCAGGCGGGACGATTCCGGTTCCGGGTTAAAGCCGATCCACGTCACGTAAGCCGGGTCATCGAACGCAATGCCCACCACTTCGCGGGTTTTGCGGTTGATTTGGCGGATACTGGTCAGTCCGCGCTGACGCTCTTCCACCACCAGCCAGTCGGTAAACAGGGTGAACCCCTCCAGCATCACCTGATCGCGCGCAGGAATTAACACTTCCCACTTCCGTTCATCGCGCACTTTGGTTTTATAAAGGCCAAAGTTTTTGCCCTCGCGGTTCGAACGCAGGTAAAAGCTGTGCTGGAAGTGATCCAGACTGTACTCATGATCTTTACGGCGCGGCAGGAAGCATAACGGCTGGGCATCCGGCAATTCGGCATCCAGCAGCAGCACCTCAGAGGTGGTGGCGCTGGCAAGGAAGATAATCACGTAGTGGCGAGACGAGGTTTTATGCAGGCTGACGTAGAACGTCTCGTCTTTTTCTTCATACACAAGCTCATCGTCGGCGGAATCGGTCCCCACCGTATGACGCCAGACCTGATAAGGCAGCAGCGTTGAGGCATGCTTTTTAACGTAGTAAACCGTTTCTGAATCGTTACCCCAGACGAAATCGGGGGAGACATTATCCAGCATTTCGGGATACCAGTTTCCCGTTTCAAGATTGCGGAAACGCAAACCGTACTGGCGGCGGGAGAGGTAATCCTCAGCCAGCGCCATAATGGCGTTATCGGGGGAAATGGACATGCCGCCCAGCGTATAAAACTCACTGTGGGCAGCACGTTTGTTAGCATCCAGCAGGATCTCCCATTCGTCCCACTCGGCGCTTAGCACAGACTGGCGCTGGTAGATGGGATATTCGTTTCCCGGCTCATAAATATGGCGATAGCGATAACCGTTTTTGCACCACGGGGCAGAGACATCACGCTGGGGGATACGCTGCACCATTTCGTTCAGGAGCTGATCCTGAAGCGCCTGCTGGCTGGCCATGACCTGGCGGCCATAGTCGTTTTCCTCGTGCAGATAGTCGAGCACCTCTGGCCGGGAACGAGAATCGTCCCGCAGCCAGTAGTAGTTATCGATACGCGTATCGCCATGCGTGGTGATCGCATAAGGAGTACGTCGGGCTTTTGGAGGCATGGCATTCTTACTTTTTCGTTTTACATCCTATAAGGTTGGCAAAACACGCGTATGATGCAAGCGAAACATGGCCTTCTAGCCCGCGAGGGTCTGCTTCTGCTGCTGAATATCCTGCTCAATTCCCTCACGAACGTCCTGTGGGATCTTCAGCGCATCACCCAGGGCGTTCAGGTAGCTGCGCTCCATAAAGTGATCGATATCGATGGCAGCACAGCTCAGAAAATAGAGTTCCAGTGCCTCTTCTTCGTTTTTCACGCTTTGCGCCAGACGCTGCGGATCGAGCGGCTGTTCGATGGCCTGCGCCACCAGCGCCCTGCCCTGCTCCTCAACGCCCGCTTCCCGCATCTGCTGTTCAATTGCGGCACGTTCACTGGCATCAATATGCCCGTCGCTCTTGGCTGCAAAGACCAGGGCGAGGATCAGACGCTCGGTGCGTAAATCTAACGGCGATACCTGCTTCCCGTACTGCGGTTCATCCTGATGCGCGTTGCGCACCTTGTCTTTGTATTTGTTCCATAAGACGGAGCCTGCAATAGCCCCTCCGCCCGCCAGCAGCGCGCCGGTACCGTATTTGGTAAGCAGTTTCCGCGATGATTTATTGGCAACCAGCAAACCGGCCAGCCCGCCGAGCGCACCCGGCACAAGCAGCTTGCTCAGACCCTGCTCGCCGGACGACGAGCCTTTTTGTCCCAACAGGGATTGCAGTTGATTCATCCAGCCTGACATATTTTTCCTCACGTAACAGTGCGTAACCTTCACAGCCTAAGCGAGCGGGTGTCAGGAAATGTCTGTCAGTGCTAAAGAAGCGCAAATTTCTCCCCTGTCCGGGTTATCCCTATACAAGACAGACGCAAACGTTTTCGTTTATACTGCCCGCATCTTTTTCAGGGGGATTTTTATGACTCGTTTAGGAACTGCGCTGCGTCCTGCCGCGACGCGCGTCATGCTGTTGGGATCGGGTGAACTGGGTAAAGAAGTGGCCATTGAATGCCAGCGTTTGGGTGTGGAAGTGATTGCGGTGGACCGTTATGCGAATGCACCCGCCATGCACGTCGCGCATCGCTCGCACGTCATCGATATGCTTGACGGTAATGCCCTGCGGGCGTTAATTGCCGACGAAAAACCGGATTTCGTGGTACCTGAAATTGAGGCCATTGCCACTGAGATGTTGGTTGCCCTTGAACAGGAAGGCCAGCGCGTGGTGCCCTGTGCCACAGCGGCAAAACTGACCATGAACCGGGAAGGCATTCGTCGCCTGGCGGCAGAAGAATTACAGCTCCCGACCTCCAGCTACCGTTTTGCCGGGGATAAAGCTGCGTTTCTCCAGGCCGTAGAGGAGATTGGCTACCCGTGCATCATTAAGCCGGTAATGAGCTCCTCCGGCAAAGGGCAGAGCTTTATCCGCGACAGCAGCACGCTGGACAAAGCCTGGGACTATGCCCAGCAGGGCGGCCGTGCCGGTGCCGGGCGCGTCATCGTAGAAGGCGTGGTGAAGTTTGATTTTGAAATTACCCTGCTCACCGTCAGCGCCGTGGACGGTGTTTATTTCTGCGACCCGATTGGTCATCGCCAGGAAGACGGCGATTATCGCGAATCCTGGCAGCCGCAGCGAATGAGCGCGCTGGCGCTGGCACGCGCGCAGGAGATCGCCCGCAAAACGGTGCTGGCGCTGGGCGGCTACGGCCTGTTCGGCGTGGAATTGTTTGTTTGCGGCGACGAGGTGATCTTCAGCGAAGTCTCTCCTCGCCCGCACGATACCGGGATGGTCACGCTGATTTCGCAGGATCTCTCTGAGTTCGCGCTGCACGTACGTGCTTTCCTCGGCCTGCCGGTTGGCGGCATCCGTCAGTACGGCCCGGCAGCCTCGGCGGTGATCCTGCCGCAGCTGACCAGCCAGAATGTCACCTTTGATAACGTCGAAGGTGCGGTAGGCGCAGGCTTGCAGGTTCGACTGTTCGGCAAACCGGAGATCGACGGAAGCCGTCGTCTGGGCGTGGCATTAGCGACCGGGGAAAACGTGGACGAAGCCGTCGCGAGAGCGAAAAAAGCGGCCACTGCGGTGAAAGTGACAGGGTAAATAACTAAAGGCTGGTCAAGTAAGCGACCAGCCACATAGCATGATTAACGTTGTTTCGTTTCTATCGCTTCCATTCGTATTCCATGTCCTCGTGGGCTTCATTCGTTTTCGAGATGAAAACAAAACTACCGAGGCCTATAAAAATAACGAAGGGAATGATTATGCTCGCAATCAGTTCCCAGATTGCTGGCGGATCGTTTTGCGCCAGGAAACTGATACGATAGGCAATGAGGGATAACACGCAGAATAAAGCCGCCATCCCCGCAGGATAAAGGGGATTACTCCAGTTACACCAGGTAAGTTTTTTTGGGATAGCTGTCTTCATGGAGGAAAGCGCAGTAATACAAAATTTGTTTTTGTCTGAATAAGCTACCAGTTGCTCCCCCTGGGCATATTTTACCGCATCCGCCGCAAATGCCAGAGCCAGCCACCGATACCCGGCACTCTTTGCGCCCAGAGAGGCATCGATATCCAGCCGTTCCACCGTGAGCGCTTTTTTGTCCAGTGCCTGCATTAATGGATATTTTTCAATACGGGACAGCCCGGTATACCAGAGATTTTTCGGCGTAAGTACCGAACCCGTCTCAAGGAAGACCGCCATTTTGTCCTCTACATCGGTCACATCAGACATAGGCTGATATAAATATACCGGTTTTTCGCCCTCCTCCCGGACATAATGACTAGTCAGCAGGAATGCACATGCATTTTCCATGCTCTTTGATTCGCCGCTTTCTTCATGTAAATCAACGATAACAATCAGCCGGTTTTCAACTCTGTAATCAGATAAGTTCATCCATTGGCTAACGATCGCGTAGTCAGGGCATTCTGTGCTGTACTCAATTTTACACGTGCTGGCCGTTTCAATACCCAACCGCTCCAGAGTGCGTCTCAGTTCATCAATGCAGGATCCACTCCCTCCGCGAACCCAGACAACGGTTTCAAAAATACGGTAGTTATAGCCCTTCAATTTTTCTGCCATCGGGTCCAGTAAGCGGTAAAACATCTGTTCATTCCTGGTCTGGTCGAAGCGATCTTCCAGCTGAATGTTAACCGGCGTTTTCGGTGCCAGCGGAAATTCGCCTTCCAGTTTCAACATATTCAGCGCGGGTTGCTCCAGGGGGGTTATTGAAGACCATGCTGCGATAGCCATATTTTTCCGCGCATACGCCTTTAAATTAATCTCCTGCTCTTTTGCTATGAATTTTCGGGTTTCAGCATAATGAATGTTGGCGTCATGAAATATGAAACTTGTAAAAACTAATAACGACACAACACAGATGGGCAGAATAACTGAAGGCACAAAAAAGAGAGCCGTAACGTGTTCCTGTTCAGGCCAGGTTAGAGCCCGGATCGCTAGGCCCATTGCGACGGCTATCACATAGAGGAAAACAATCATGACGACTGGCACAGTGGAATCCGGGTCTGGCTGTTTTTTGTATAACCACCACGCGCGCATTACGAAGCTCCCGCCACAGGTAAGGTACTTTTGATTTCACATCCACACGCCGCGCGACAGCCATCTACCACAACCCCACGGCCATGCATGGTCCAGGTTGGGTGACATTCAGTGATTGGGAACGTCCCTTTATGGAGCGGACACTGCGCAAGATCATCTTTCAAGGCCACGGGCTGACCCATAAAGTCTGCCCCAGAGGCCTTAGTGACTTTTCCTCCGCTTATCAGCGGATCGTTTAACCTAATGACGCCTTTCATCACTTTATCTCCCTATTTTCCCGCATCCATGTTGCATTGCATATGATCCCAGCCGGTATAGCCCTTCACGTCGGGTACGCTGTCGGGTAAATCTTGCCAGTTAGCCTTAAATTGCTGCGTGCTGTGCTTAAGCCCCTGCTTAGTCATATAGACCATTCCCCAGGCCCAGCCAGGGAAACGGGGGTCCAGCGTATCGCTTACTTTATTTCCCATTCCGTCATCCACGGTATAGGCAATCCCCGGCCCACCGGGCAGAATGCGCGGGTCTTCAAATGGCTTTGATGACATATACAACCGGTGTTTGGTCAGTAAAAAGCCCTGATCGTTGACGACGGTGAAAGATATGACATCATCATAATAAGGAGCGTTACTTCCATCAGGTTCATTGCTCCCTGGTGACATAGATGCACCACCTCTTTCCCACGTTTTCCCATAGTCTTTTGATACTGAAAAACCACCAGTAACATTTCCCCACCACGGAATAGCAAGATAGTGCTCTGAAGGATGCACGAATTTTTTGGTGAAGATTCGATAAAACTGACTGGCAATTTGTGAATGGATACCTTTCTTAGTATCGCTAAACCAGAGTTCACCTTCGCAATCCCAGCCTTTCAGTTCGAGATAACGATGATCATCGAACCGGTAAACAACCTGTGTCGGCGGTTCTTTCGCCTGGCATTCGGTTGCCAGCACAACGGACGTAGCTGCGAGAACGGTACATAATCCTTTCATCAGTTATCGCCCCGCATCCATATCACAGCGCATATGATCCCAGCCGGTGTACCCCTTCACTTCGGGTACGCTGTCGGGTAAATCTTGCCAGTTAGCCTTAAATTGCTGTGTGCTGTGCTTAAGCCCCTGCTTAGTCATATAGACCATTCCCCAGGCCCAGCCAGGGAAACGGGGGTCCAGCGTATCGCTTACTTTATTTCCCATTCCGTCATCCACGGTATAGGCAATCCCCGGCCCACCGGGCAGAATGCGCGGGTCTTCAAATGGCTTTGATGACATATACAGCCGGTGTTTGGTCAGTAAAAAGCCCTGATCGTTGACGACGGTGAAAGAAATAATATCCTCATACGGCGCGTAGTCATCACCATTGGGTTCATTATGATTTGGTGAAAACGCTACAGAGCGCCACGTTTTCCCATAGTCCTTAGATACTATGAATCCACTCACTCCCCATCCCGTCAGTGCAATATATCGCTCTGATGGATGAATAAATTTACGGGTAAAGAGTCGATAAAACTGACTAACGGGTTCGGTGTGAATGCCTCGCTTAGTATCCGTGTACCAGAGTTCGCCTTCACAATCCCACCCTTTCAGTTCGAGATAACGATGATCATCGAATCGATAAACTACCTGCGTCGGCGGTTCTTTCGCCAGGCATCCGGTCACAAGCAAAATAGCAAAGGTCGTCAGGCCGATAAAAAATATTTTCATGCTCTATCCTTAAGCAAGTTGACTATCACTCATGGGCTTTGGCATATCCCATTGCAAATTTGCCACATCCTGATTTCTGATGGACAGTTCGCGAGACGGCATGGCTGGCGAGGCATTATTAAAGTGGTTTTCCACACCGTACTCCCCTTTTGGAAGCACCTCATCAGGCTTATTCATAAACCATTTCGTACGCTGTTCATCTAGTATTCCGGTACGGTAATATTCTTTAGCGGCAGGATAACCGTTCTGCGGATCGCGCCAGTCCGCACGATGTAACAACCCTTCCCAAAATTTCCCTGCCTGATAATCGAATGATTTGCACTGCCCAATAGCCAAATCAAACGCCATAGCGTGCGATGGCACAAATTCGCTCATCACAATAGAGGAGTGCTGGCTGTAGCCCACCGGGTCAATTTTCTGCCATTCCGCTTGCAGTTCTTCCGGTGTTTTCTTCCAGGTAAGTGTGACTAACTGAAAATCTCGCGAACCTGACACCTCACCATAAATAACTTCATGCTTGCGTTCAAAACTCTCTTCTTTAAGCTCTGAAGCAGATAAAACGTGACCAGGCTGCCAGCCAATATTTTGATAGCGGTTCACAGCAAAGGTTGTCGTAACTGTGCGCTTAATGGCGCTGGCTTTGGCGGAATAGGAAATGTAGGCGTCCGGGCTGTCCGGATCGACATAATAGGTATACGGTTTATCACTGGTTTTAGGATCGTTATCCGGGTGATTATCCTCCCCCTGAAGTTTGAAAATAAAAGGTTCCGGTAACTCCTCACCATTTATCACCACATCGCGAGCGCTGTAACTGGCGTTCGTGAGAAAGGCATATTTTGCATCCCCCTCATTTCGCGGCGGTAACTCAAAGGGGTTAGCATCAGGGATGTTTCCTACTTCACCATGCTGGTAAAACACGCGCTGAAACAGATTCGGTATATCACTGGCAATATTCTGAGGAATGCCCCGCCAGCCAACCCCCTGCACATTCTCCAGCGACACGACGCCATCATTCGGGCAAAAGTAGTTATACACTTTACCGTCGTTGCTTCGGCAATATCTGTCATCCGTTCGTAGCGGATTATCGGAAGGTTTACGCAGGGTACAGGAGGCCTCCAGGGCCAGCAATTCGCTCTCGGCCATTTTCCCGCCACCTTTCCATTGCGTATGCATCAGGCGACAGAAATTTTTAAATGTCTGCTGTCTGGCATCGTCGGTCTGTTGATAACCCGGCTGAATATTTTCAGCCACGCGCGACTCAAGAGAATACGGTGAGTGATTAAGAATCACACAGTTTACCGGAGCATACCCGGCCTGTTTCACCAGCATATTTGCCAGCATAGTAATAATCGTGCCCTGACTATGGGCCACAATGTTAATCACATCTTTCGCCGTAATCGGCTCACTTCGAACCTGAATAATCAAATCCGCCAGCCGTTGAGCGGCAAAAAACTGGTAAATGCGGTGCGGGTTTTCATAAATGGGATGGGTAAAATCGCCATCATTGAAGTGCAGCGAGGCAAATCCCGCAGCGGCAACGCCGAAGCCACCGGCGCCGGGTCCCAGCATATCCGGGATCGTCGTCGTTGCGTTGGCAAAGGTCCCGCCCCCCTTGGCAAAACTCGTATCAAGTGCATTTTTAAAGTTATCGTTCTGGTACTGAAACGGCCCTTTCCCGTCATTACCCAGCGACTTTTTATTCGTCTCGTTATCTTCCTGGTACGCATCATAGGGCAGATGCGCTTTGTCACTCAGCTTCCCGACTTCCTCCCGGTAGCGCTTCTGGTCCGCCCGGTAGTCAGCATGCGTAACCGGTTTATATCCCCAGTAAAACGGGATGATGGGGGAACGCCCGGGAGTGATAATTCTGTAGTCTTTCCATTCGTGGGCGTAAAAATCCTGCCGGTTGAGTCGCTTACCCAGCCCGACAAGTATTCCTTTCTCCTGATTCTGGTAAGCTTCACCCACGTCGTTCACGCCATGGACGAGGATCACAATGCCGGGCATCGGACGCGGTATCCCGACGTTGCGCGTCTGGGCGACTTCGCCCAGGGTTTTGTGTACCGGAATATCGCCTTCTGATACCACCCGTGGAGCGTAGGGTTTTGTCTTCGCCTCCGTCATTCCATTATCTCCATTTTATAGCTGTCGAGGTCGTCAGCATCGAGCAGTGGTGAACGACCGCAGCTGTCCGTCACGCCTTCCACCACCTGTCCGGATGCACTGGTCAGCCTGAATTTTTTGTTTGCCAGAATTTGCTCCGGATCATCGCCGGCGTGCAGTTTGTAGCGAAGTTTAAAGGCGCCTTTCTCAAAGGATGGCGTCGGTACCGACACACTTTCCGGACCGTCGTATTTCAGGCTCGGCGCTTTGAGCTCAATGCCCGTCGGCGAGAAAATCGTGACCAGTCCGGTCGGGCTGATCCGGATCCCGCCGCCCCCGCAGACAAACTGCATTCCCTTTCTGGCACTGCCGTTCATTTTCCCGGCGGTGCTCGTCAGCGTGAAATCCTGCTGCGACAGCATGTGCATTTCGCCCCGCTGCGCCTGCGTCGTAATATCCCCCGCACCGGCAATCATCTGGATGCCGAGTTTGCGGGTAAACAGCGACAGTTTTTCCCCTACGGCCAGCGAGAATTTTTTCACCACATTCACGCTGGCATTCCCGCCCGCTGTGGCAATCAGGTCTTTCCCGGCTGACAATTGCAGGCTGTCCGGCGTAACCTGCGCAATTCCACTTTTTCCATATGCCAAAATACCGGGCTCCGCGAGATGACTCAGCGTCTGGCTGAGCGCATTTTGCCGATCGGTTTCCACATTACTCGCACCTGCCGTAAGCGCACTTTGTTGTAGGGTCATCGCCAGCGATAACGCCTTTTCGAGTTGTGCAATAGCCGCTGTCATATCCAGTTGCTTACCCCCCGCGCGGGGCTGTGCTTCCGTGGTGATCATCACGCCTTTGGCAGCACGCAGCGCCATCCAGTCGTCGGTGCGAGCCTCCACACCTTCCCCGCGCTTTTTGCCCTCAGCATCAACCAGGTGGCCCACACTCACTTGCCCTTTGCCGTACTCGGTAGAGATTTTGATGTGTTCCTGCCCGCGACGATCTTCAAGACGGATCTTGTTCAACGCGGCCGTGCGGATCACGTTTCGGGTATCGTTACGGTTTGTGACTAAATCCGGGTGGCTGCCGTCGTGCATGACATGGGCGATAAAAGGTCTGTCCGGGTCGCCGCCTTCAAAACCGACGGCAACTTCAGTCCCCTCCAGCAACGGAAAGTGAATACCAAAAGTGTCACCGGCGTACGGCCTGCCGAGGCGTACCAGGGCGCTTTCAAATCCGACCCGTTTTTCATCAAGGTCAAAATCGAACTTAACCCGGTAGCGTCCAACCGCATCAATTCCGGCATAGGTTTTATCTCCCCCGATAGCCATCACTCTGGCGGGCACCGTTCCGGCTATCACCGGCCGGGATATGTATTCAGGACGGAAGCTATAGCCGTGGATATAGGGGATCCCAGAAAGTACGGCACGATAGTGTTCAGCACGGCTGCCGCGGATAGTCATCGCATTTATCACAAACCCGGACTTAAACCCGTCAGGTACAGGCCCTGCAGGATAAAACATAATGCCTGGCTGAAGCTCGGGATCGCTGGTTGTCGCCCCCAGAACACTCTGTCCGTTCAACAGGCGTTCATAACGCAGACGGGCGTAAAATGCGGCGGTTTCCGCCTCTTCACCGTGAAAATCCCCCGCAGCAAGATAGTGATCGGCATAGTGATAGTGTTGGCCTGTCGTTATACCTTCGGGAATATCGCTCGTTTTAACGGTCTTATCCGTCTGCGGCGATTGCGGGTCACGGTAGTTATAGGTGCGAACCAACACATTTTTTGGGATCAGGCCGTGCTGCTCCTCCAGATCGGTGATGTATTCGTTATAACTGGTCATGCCTGAATGTCGGACATAAGGCATCTGTTTGTCGCTGAAGTTGTAACGACGCGCAGAATCCCCAAAAATAACGACGGTTTCCGTTTTCACTTTGTTGTGATTCTCAAAACGGAACCAGATCCCTATCTCTGCTAGCAGCCGACGGATGAACCGCAAATCGGTTTCTTTCCACTGAACGATCATTTCCCGTCGTGGATAACTGTGGCTCAGTTGGTCAAAATCAATGTTGTAGCCGTCAAAGTGACCACTGTCCTTCATCAGCTTTGTAACGAGCTCCGGGACTGTCATGTTCATGTAAACCGCAGAACGGTAATTTTGATCCAGCAGCGCCAGCTCATGCTCCAGCACGCATTCATACAGTGCTTCGTCACCTGAAGACATCAGCCGGGAAAATTGGGTGATCGTGCCATTAATCTGGCGAACCGGCAGCCAGGAGGTTTGCCCATGCCATGAGGCTTCCAGATTGGGTGCACGCAGAATAAACTCAGCCCTTTGATTAAGAACAGCATTAATGGCAATGTTTTGATCCGGACTGGTAAAGCGAATGGTATAGCGATAAGGCTCGCTTAATATCTCTTTTCCTGTAAAAGAATGAACATCAGAAATAACATTTTTGCTACGCGGGAAATACAATAAGTATCTGTTTAACGTGTCCCGCCGTTGAGCCACCTCAGATTCCCCTGACATTATTATCTATCCTTTTAACAAACGTTCCGTTTATTAAAAACAATACACCTATCGTTCTCCTATTAAAATACCCAACCTCAAGTTGAATTGACTCAAAGGAAGTAACATTATTCACAAAATAAATAAAAAGAGCCCAGACAATCTCATCACAGATAAATTAAGAATGAATTATTCATCAAGTATATAAGTGAGGGATTATTTAATAATGAAGAATGATACGCCTGGGGGTTAGGGATATTAAAAATGTTTGTGGGAAGAAGAAGAAGAACTTATACATGCTGGTCACATAAAGTGACCAGCATCAGGCCAGAGGGCCTGCTTTATGCATTGAGCATTTGTTACTGTTTCGCGCCTTCTACCGCTTCGCGAGCCAGTTTAGTAATGCGATCCCAGTCGCCTGCTTCCAGCGCATCCGCCGGAACCAGCCAGGAGCCACCGATGCACAGCACGCTTTTCAGCGCCAGGTAGTCGCGGTAGTTGGCCGGAGAGATGCCACCCGTTGGGCAGAAACGCACCTGGGAGAATGGGCCTGCAATCGCCTGCAACGCTTTGGTGCCGCCGTTCGCTTCAGCCGGGAAGAATTTAAACTCTTTCAGGCCGTAGTCCATGCCCAGCATCAGTTCAGAAACGGTGCTGATACCCGGGATCAGCGGAATAGTACCTTCGGTTGCGGCTTTCAGCAGCGGCTCGGTCAGGCCCGGGCTGATGGCAAACTGTGCGCCCGCTTCGGTCACTTCCGCCAGCTGCTGCGCATTCAGAACCGTACCAGCACCGATGATCGCTTCCGGCACTTCTTTGGCGATAGCGCGAATCGCATCCATCGCACAGGCAGTACGCAGGGTCACTTCCAGAACACGAACGCCACCCGCAACCAGCGCCTTCGCCATTGGGACAGCGTGCTCCAGTTTGTTTACCACAATAACCGGCACGACAGGGCCAGTAGTCAGGATTGCTTCTGCACTTGTTTTCCAGTTTTTCATCAGAGTTTTCTCTCGCCAGATCGTTAAAATCAAGTCGTCTTAAAACGTAATACAGGTTGCGCCCTGCTCCGCACCGGAGAGTTTCTCACGCAACGCACCAAACATTTCGCGTCCGGTACCCACGCGGGATGCGCTCAGGTCAGGAATATATGGCTGACGCGCCGTCAGCTCTGCTTCGTCCACCAGCAGGGTTAACTCGCCTGTCTGACCGTTAACGCGGATCATGTCTCCATCATGGACTTTCGCCAGCAGGCCGCCGTCGTAGGCTTCCGGGGTGACATGAATCGCTGAAGGCACTTTACCGGATGCCCCCGAGAGGCGTCCATCGGTCACCAGCGCAATTTTGAAACGGCGGTCCAATAATACACCAAGCGGCGGCATAAGTTTATGTAATTCTGGCATCCCGTTCGCTTTTGGTCCCTGATGACGCACCACGACTACGCAGTCTTTATCAAGCAGACCCGCGTCGAAGGCAGGTAAAACGTCGTGCTGGCTTTCAAACACCACCGCCGGGGCTTCGATAACCTGATTCTCTTCCGGCACGGCAGAAGTTTTCATTACGGCACGCCCAAGGTTACCGCTCAGCACTTTGGTGCCGCCGTGAGGAGAGAACGGCTGTTCGAAGGTCGCGATAACCTGAGGATCGAGCGAGTTGCTCGCCCCCTCGCGCCAGTCCAGCTCACCGTTGTTCAGCCACGGCTCAAGGGTATAGCGATGCAGGCCAAAGCCCGCCACCGTGTTAACATCCTCATGCAGCAGGCCGCCTTTCAGCAGCTCGCGCATCAGCACCGGCACGCCGCCCGCGGCCTGGAAGTGGTTAATGTCCGCCGGACCGTTCGGGTACAGACGCGCCATCAGCGGTACCACGGAGGAGATCTCGGAGAAGTCATCCCAGTTGATCAGAATGCCCGCCGCGCGCGCCATCGCGACAAGGTGCATGGTATGGTTGGTTGAACCGCCGGTCGCCAGCAGGGCGACAATCCCGTTGACGATGACTTTTTCATCCACCATTTTGCCCATTGGCATCCACTCGTTGCCGTTACCGGTCAGACGCGTCACCTGACGGGCTGCGGCTTCGGTCAGCGCTTTACGCAGTGGCGCATCCGGCTGGATGAACGACGAGCCCGGTAGCTGCATCCCCATAAACTCCACCACCATCTGGTTGGTGTTGGCCGTACCGTAGAACGTACAGGTGCCCGGCGCGTGATAGGACGCGGCTTCCGCTTCCAGCAGCGCCTGACGGTCCGCTTTTCCTTCGGCATACAGCTGGCGGATACGGACTTTTTCCTTGTTTGGCAGACCGCTTGCCATCGGGCCTGACGGCACAAAAATCGCTGGCAGATGGCCAAACGACAGCGCGGCCATCACCAGCCCCGGGACGATTTTGTCGCATACGCCCAGGTAGAGCGCGCCATCAAACATATTGTGAGAGAGGCCCACTGCCGCCGACATGGCGATCACTTCGCGGCTCAACAGAGACAGCTCCATACCGTCCTGTCCCTGAGTCACGCCATCACACATGGCCGGCACGCCGCCTGCAACCTGGCCCACCGCGTTCACGCTGTGCAGCGCATTGCGGATGATAGACGGGTAAACCTCATACGGCTGGTGGGCTGAAAGCATGTCGTTATAGGAGGTAATGATGGCGATATTGTTACGCAGCATGCTTTTCAGCGCGTCTTTATCACCAGGCTGGCAGGCGGCAAAGCCGTGGGCCAGATTCCCGCAGGCCAGCTGTGAGCGATGGACCGTTTCACTCTTCGCCTGTTCGATGCGGGCAAGGTAGGCAGCGCGGGTCTCTTTCGAGCGTTCAACGATGCGTTGTGTTACGCGTAACAATGTCGGATTCATAAAAGCTCCTCTAATTTATCTGTCCAGGCTCGGGAGTTTACACAGTTTCTGACGGTTGTTAACAACGCTGAAACGCCTGATATCCGGAGCGCAGGGGCAAAATGTCTGAAGGGAGTGTAATAAAAAAAGCTCCGCGGGTGAATCCACGCGGAGCTTAAAAGATTAAAAATTATGCCACTTGCTGTGTTAGATCATGTTACCGGTAAAATAACACCTTTGGGCTAGAGATGGGGGTTATTCAAACTCGTTCCAGGAGCGGCCATCACGGGTGATCATCGCAACGGAGGCGACAGGTCCCCATGTTCCCGCCTGATACGGTTTTGGCGCGTCCTGGTCGGCTGCCCACGCTTCGGTGATTGAGTCGACCCACTTCCACGCCTCTTCCACTTCATCGCGGCGGACGAACAGCGCCTGGATACCACGCATGGTTTCCAGCAGCAGGCGCTCGTAAGCATCGGCCAGATGCGTCTGGTTGAAAGTTTCAGAGTAACTCAGGTCGAGCTTGGTGGTTTGCAGGTTGTGTTTGTGATCAAGACCCGGAACTTTGTTCAGGATCTGAATATCCACACCCTCGTCCGGCTGTAAACGGATGGTCAGTTTGTTCTGCGGCAGTTCCTGCCAGGATTCTTTGAACAGGTTCAGTTCCGGATTTTTGAAGTAGACCACCACTTCGGAGCATTTTGCCGGCAGACGTTTCCCGGTACGCAGGTAGAACGGCACGCCGGCCCAGCGCCAGTCGTCGATATCCACGCGGATCGCCACAAACGTCTCGGTGTTGCTGGACTTGTTCGCGCCCTCTTCTTCCAGATAGCCAGGGACTTTTTTCCCCTGGGCAAAACCTGCGGTGTACTGGCCGCGCACGGTTTTCTCACGCACGTTGGAGCGGTCAATACGGCGCAGTGATTTCAGCACTTTCACTTTGGCGTCACGAATGCTGTCGGCCGTCAGATCTGACGGTGGAGACATGGCAATCATGCACAGAATTTGCAGCAGGTGGTTCTGGATCATGTCACGCATCTGGCCGGCCTGGTCGAAGTAGCCCCAGCGGCCTTCGATGCCCACTTCTTCCGCCACGGTAATTTCCACGTGGTCGATAGTGCGGTTGTCCCAGTTGTTCACAAACAGGGAGTTGGCAAAACGCAGCGCCAGCAGGTTCAGAACCGTCTCTTTACCCAGATAGTGGTCAATACGGTAAACCTGACACTCCTCAAAGAACTCGCCCACCTGGTCGTTGATTTCACGCGAGGTTGCAAGCGACGTACCCAGCGGCTTCTCCATCACCACGCGCGCCGGTTTGGCGTTCAGCTTCGCTTCGCCCAGACCTTTGCAGATGGCGCCGAAGGTGCTTGGCGGCATGGCGAAATAGTTAATGGTGACGCGATTTTCCTGGTCCAGCATTTCACCCAGACGGGTAAAGGCGCTTACATCGTTGACGTCCAGATTGCAGAAATCGAGACGCCCGCTCAGCTTATCCCAAAGGCTTTCATCGATTTTCTCTTTCATGAAGGTTTCGAGCGCCTCGCGCACGACTTTGGTATAAGCCTCCTTATCCCAGTCGGCGCGCCCTACCCCAAGAATTCGGGTATCGGGATGGATCTGGCCCGCTTTTTCGAGCTGATACAGGGAAGGCAGCAATTTTCGGCGTGCAAGATCGCCTTTCGCGCCGAAAATGACCAGGTCACATGCCTGGGCTGTTTGCGTTACCGCCATGTCATTCTCCTCAGTTAGATCTCCTGGTACTCTGCCAGGTATCGTTGTAATTTTATTACAATGCACTGTACTGCTTTTACGCGTTTCCTGAAACCATTAGCGCTCAACGACGCGTGCGATACGGTGATTTTTCGTCGCGCGGGCCATTACGCCCGTCTGGTGACGCAACAAACGTCGATTCTTTGCGCAACAGGGGCAGAGCAAAACCCGACGTCGATCAAGTAATGAAAAAAAACAACAACATTTCTTGTCGACGATTACCCTTTCGGGTGTCCCGGGGGTAATATCGGCTAAATCGAATCAAGGTTTCATCTCTATGAAATCGTTTATGCCCTCATGAGCGTCTTGTTAACAATGAACATGCTGGAAAAAATCCAGTTTCAACTGGAACACCTTAGCAAATCCGAGCGCAAAGTGGCTGAAGTTATTCTCGCCGCGCCCGCTCAGGCGATTCATTCAAGCATCGCCGCTCTGGCACAGGAATCAGGCGTCAGCGAACCGACGGTCAATCGATTCTGTCGTAGTCTGGACACCCGCGGCTTTCCTGATTTTAAACTGCATCTGGCACAAAGTCTGGCAAACGGTACCCCGTATGTTAATCGCAATGTAGATGAAGACGACAGTGTTGATGCTTACACCGCAAAAATATTTGAATCGGCAATGGCCACGCTCGACCATGTTCGCCAGTCTCTGGACATGAGTTCAGTGAATCGCGCGGTCGATCTTCTTACGCAGGCCAAACGGATTGCCTTCTTTGGCCTTGGCTCGTCCGCCGCCGTGGCGCATGACGCCATGAATAAGTTCTTTCGCTTTAACGTGCCGGTGATTTACTCCGATGACATTGTGCTGCAACGCATGAGCTGTATGAATTGTAGCGAAGATGATGTCGTGGTACTCATCTCCCATACGGGCCGCACCAAGAGCCAGGTGGAGCTGGCGCAACTCGCGCGTGACAACGATGCGATGGTCATCGCCCTGACGACGGCAGGTACGCCGCTGGCCCGGGAAGCAACGCTCGCCATTACCCTGGACGTACCGGAAGACACCGACATGTACATGCCGATGGTCTCCCGCCTGGCGCAGCTGACGGTCATCGACGTGCTGGCGACCGGTTTTACTTTACGCCGGGGCGCAAAATTCCGGGATAACTTGAAGCGGGTCAAGGAAGCCCTGAAAGAATCGCGTTTTGATAAAGAATTGCTTATAAAGAGCGATGTTCCCTAATAACGACGATGTACGATTTACGGCATTCGGTCCCCTCGCTACTGCCTTGCGATAGATGAAGGCCGATTCTATGTTCACGCAACACCAAAGTTGTTTCAGTCAACGGAGTATTACATGTCCAGAAGGCTTCGCAGAACCAAGATCGTCACCACCCTAGGCCCGGCCACCGACCGCGATAATAACCTCGAAAAGATTATCGCCGCGGGTGCCAACGTGGTGCGCATGAACTTCTCTCACGGTACGCCAGAAGACCATAAATTACGTGCCGACAAAGTGCGTGAAATCGCAGCTAAACTGGGCCGCCATGTTGCTATCCTCGGTGACCTGCAAGGTCCAAAAATCCGCGTATCGACCTTTAAAGAAGGCAAAGTCTTCCTCAACATCGGCGATAAATTCCTGCTGGATGCCAACCTGAGCAAAGGCGAAGGCGATAAGGAAAAAGTGGGTATCGACTACAAAGGTCTGCCTGCTGACGTTGTGCCTGGCGACATCCTGCTGCTGGACGACGGACGCGTACAGCTGAAAGTGCTGGAAGTTCAGGGTATGAAGGTGTTCACCGAAGTGACCGTCGGCGGCCCGCTCTCCAACAACAAAGGCATCAACAAACTCGGCGGTGGCCTGTCTGCCGAAGCGCTGACCGATAAAGACAAAGCGGATATCGTGACCGCAGCGCAGATCGGCGTGGATTATCTGGCCGTCTCCTTCCCCCGCTGCGGCGAAGATCTGAACTATGCTCGCCGTCTGGCGCGTGATGCAGGCTGCGATGCGAAAATTGTTGCGAAAGTGGAACGCGCTGAAGCGGTCTGCGATCAGGACGCGATGGACGACGTGATCCTGGCGTCTGACGTGGTGATGGTTGCCCGTGGTGATCTGGGCGTGGAAATTGGCGACCCTGAACTGGTCGGTATCCAGAAAGCGCTGATCCGTCGCGCGCGTCAGCTGAACCGCGCGGTGATCACCGCCACCCAGATGATGGAATCCATGATCACCAACCCAATGCCAACCCGTGCGGAAGTCATGGACGTGGCGAACGCCGTGCTGGATGGTACTGACGCGGTGATGCTGTCAGCCGAAACCGCTGCGGGTCAGTATCCGGCGGAAACCGTGGCCGCCATGGCGCGCGTCTGCCTGGGTGCGGAGAAGATCCCAAGCATTAACGTCTCCAAGCACCGCCTGGATATCCAGTTCGACAATGTGGAAGAAGCGATTGCGATGTCCGCGATGTACGCAGCCAACCACCTGAAAGGGGTCACGGCGATCATCACCATGACCGAATCTGGCCGTACCGCGCTAATGACGTCTCGCATCAGCTCCGGTCTGCCGATCTTCGCCATGTCCCGTCACGAGCGTACGCTGAACCTGACGGCGCTGTATCGCGGCGTGACGCCAGTCTACTTCGACAGCACCAATGACGGTGTGGCCGCCGCGCACGATGCTGTGAACCTGCTGCGCGACAAAGGTTATTTGGTATCCGGTGATATCGTTATCGTGACGCAGGGTGACGTGATGAGCACCATCGGCTCAACCAATACCACCCGCGTACTGACCGTAGAGTAAGCTCCGATCCCCTCTCCCCTAAGGGGAGAGGGGTGAAGGTTTTCTATTTCTTCGGGAAAAGCTCTTTACGCTTGTACGGCTCTGTTTCGCCAGGTTTACGCGTTTTGAGCAACTTCAGGATCCACGTATATTGCTCCTTATGTGGCCCCACCAGCACTTCCACCTCTTCATTCATGCGGCGTGCAATGGTGCGATCGTCCGCGGTCAGCAGATCGTCCATCGGCGGACGTACCTCAATGCTCAGGCGATGCGTTTTACCGTCATAAACCGGGAACAGCGGGATCACGCGGGCGCGGCAGACTTTCATCAGGCGACCAATCGCGGGTAGCGTAGCTTTATAGGTCGCGAAGAAATCGACAAACTCGCTGTGCTCAGGACCGTGATCCTGATCGGGCAGGTAGTAGCCCCAGTAACCCTGACGTACGGACTGAATGAAAGGCTTAATGCCATCGTTTCGGGCGTGCAGACGTCCGCCAAAGCGACGGCGCACGGTATTCCAGACGAAATCGTAGATTTTGTTTCCCTGATTATGGAACATCGCCGCCATTTTCTGGCCCTGCGACGCCATTAACATTGCCGGAATGTCGACCCCCCAACCGTGCGGCACCAGGAAAATCACTTTTTCATCATTGCGACGCATCTCGTCGATGATTTCCAGCCCTTTCCAGTCAACGCGGTCGACGATCTTTTCCGGCCCTTTTAGCGCCAGTTCCGCCATCATCGCCATGGCCTGTGGCGCGGTGGTATACATGTCATCAATGATTGCTTCGCGTTCAGCGTCGCTTTTATCCGGAAAACAGTACAGAAGGTTTATTTGCGCGCGGCGGCGTGCGCTTTTACCTAAGCGCCCTGCCAGGCGCCCCACATTGCCGAGCACCGGATCGCGGAGGGAAGCAGGTAGCAACGCCATGCCAGCAAACACGTATACGCCAAGCCAGGCGCCCCAGTTACGCGGGTGGCGAAAGGATTTTTCAAACTCGGGAATGTACTCAATATTGTTTTTTTTGGTTTCCATGCGGGTTCCAGGGTCTGGTGACGCAAAAATATATTCAGATAGTGTAGCGAGGCAGCCGTCCGCGTACAAAAGAAAAAGCCGGCGCACACTGACGCCGGCTTATTTTTGAGGGTGTTAGCTTAGTCGAATCGCAGCTGTGGCATCACCTCTTTCACCTGCGCCAGGTAATCTTTGCGATCTTTCCCGGTCAGCCCTTCGGTGCGCGGCAGTTTCGCCGTCAGCGGGTTAACCGCCTGCTGGTTGATCCACACTTCGTAGTGCAGGTGCGGGCCCGTCGACCGGCCGGTGTTACCAGACAGCGCGATGCGATCGCCACGTTTCACCTTCTGGCCCGGTTTGACCAGCAGTTTACGCAGGTGCATGTAGCGGGTGGTGTACGTGCGACCGTGACGAATAGCAACGTAATAGCCAGCAGCACCGCTGCGTTTCGCCATGACCACTTCACCATCCCCTACCGCCAGCACTGGCGTGCCCTGCGGCATGGCGAAGTCAACGCCACGGTGCGGCGCTACGCGGCCCGTTACCGGGTTCAGACGACGCGGGTTAAAGTTGGAGGAGACGCGGAACTGTTTCGCCGTTGGGAAACGCAGGAAGCCTTTTGCCAGGCCCGTACCGCTGCGGTCATAGAACTTACCGTCTTCCGCGCGAATGGCGTAGTAGTCTTTGCCGTCTGAACGCAGACGAACACCCACCAGCTGGCTCTGCTCGCGCTTACCGTCCAGCATTTCGCGGGACATCAGGACAGAGAACTGATCGCCTTTTTTCAGTTTGCGGAAATCCATCTGCCACTGCATGGCTTTGATCACCGAGCTGATTTCAGCGCTGGTCAGGCCAGCATCGCGGGCACTGGAAACAAAGCTGCCGCCGACGGTCCCTTTCATCACGCTGTTAACCCAGTCGCCCTGCTGCATTTCACTGGTCATTTTGAAACCGTTTGCGGTGCGATCGTAGGTGCGGGTTTCGCGACGGGACATCTCCCAGGTCAGACGTTGCAGATCGCCGTCGGGCGTTAAGGTCCAGGAAAGCTGCTGACCAATTTTCAGGTTACGCAGCTCTTTATCGGATGCGGCAAGCTGGCTAATGTTGCCCATGTCGATACCGTACTGGTTCAGGACGCTGCTCAGCGTATCGCCAGTAGAAACAACATATTCATGAATGCCGGTTTCATTCTGGATCTTGTCATCCAGCTCATCCTGGGGAATAGCTTCATCTTCCTGTGCGGCCTGATCGATAGGCTCGCTGGCCTCAGGCAGCAGAGAGCGGATCTCGCTCTTCTCCAGTTCGATGGTTTTAATAATAGGGGCAGAACTCGGGTGGTAAACATAGGGCCGCCAGACGGCGACCGCTAACGTGAGAACTGTAAGCGACCCCAGCATAACGCGGTGGGGTCGAGGCAGATTGTTAAATGCCAGGGCGACAGAGCGGGCTATCTGTTGCACGTATTCACTTCCTCGTTAATCTCCTTTCAGGCAGCTCGCATACTGATTCGCCAGTTGGCTGAGGAACTGCGAATAGCTCGCTTTGCTCAACTGGATGTTCGTACCTAGCGGGTCAAGGGTTCCCATGCGCACGGATGTTCCCCTGGCCACGGCTTCTACGACCGCTGGCCTGAACTGTGGCTCAGCAAAAACGCATGTCGCTTTTTGCTCAACCAACTGTGTTCTGATTTCATGTAAACGCTGCGCACCAGGCTGAATTTCAGGGTTGACGGTAAAATGCCCCAATGGGGTCAGACCGTAATGTTTCTCGTAATACCCGTAGGCATCATGAAAAACGAAGTACCCTTTTCCTTTAAGCGGTGCGAGCTCGTTACCTACCTGTTTGTCGGTTGCGGCTAATTGAGCCTCAAAATCCTTCAGGTTGGCGTCGAGTTTGATTCGACTTTGCGGCATAAGTTCCACTAATTTGTCGTGGATTGCAACCGCTGTAAGCCGCGCTATCTCTGGGGAGAGCCAGAGATGCATGTTGTATTCACCGTGATGGTGATGGTCGTCACCTTTTTCGCCATGAGCATGGTCGTGGTCGTGTTCGTCGCCCTCGTCCTCAGCCCCTTTCATCAGTAACGGTTTCACAGCGGACAGCTCACCAATCGTCACCTGTTTCTCCGCAGGGACCTGTTTAGCGGATTTCTGCATGAACGCTTCCATCTCAGGACCAATCCAGACGACTAAGTCCGCGTTCTGTAAGCGTTTTACATCAGACGGACGCAGAGAATAATCATGCTCGGAGGCCCCGTCAGGCAGAAGAACCTCTGTGTCCGTCACACCGTCGGCGATGGCAGCGGCGATAAAGCCAAGTGGTTTAAGCGAAGCGACAACGGCAGCGTTAACATCTTGTGCTGTTGTCCCCCAAAGAGCAGCGGATAAAGCTGCGAAAAGAAGCGTATTTTTCTGTAACATAATGCGACTAATCATCGTAATGAATGCGTGGAATGTGATATTATAACATTCGATGACTTCTGCAAGCTTAAATTGACATGACGACTTTAGTTTCTCTTGAAAATGTTTCGGTCTCATTCGGCCAGCGCCGCGTCCTTTCTGACGTGTCGCTGAATCTGAAGCCCGGCAAAATACTCACGCTGCTCGGCCCTAACGGTGCAGGCAAATCGACGCTGGTGCGCGTCGTATTAGGCCTGGTAGCCCCTGACGCAGGTGTTATCGTCCGCGAGGACAAATTGCGTATCGGCTATGTGCCGCAAAAATTACATCTTGATGCCACCCTGCCCCTGACGGTGAGCCGCTTCCTGCGTCTCCGTCCCGGTACGCGTAAAGCGGATATCCTACCGGCGCTAAAACGCGTTCAGGCGGGACATCTTGTTGAGGCGCCTTTGCAAAAGCTGTCGGGCGGTGAAACCCAGCGCGTATTGCTTGCCCGCGCCCTGCTCAGCAGCCCTCAGCTGCTGGTCCTGGACGAGCCGACGCAGGGTGTCGACGTCAACGGTCAGGTTGCGCTGTACGATCTTATCGACCAGCTCCGTCGGGAGCTTAACTGCGCGGTGCTGATGGTCTCCCACGATCTGCATCTGGTAATGGCCAAAACCGACGAAGTGCTGTGCCTGAACCATCACATCTGTTGTTCCGGCACGCCGGAAGTGGTGTCAATGCATCCCGAATTTATCTCCATGTTTGGCCATCGTGGCGCCGAACAGCTGGGCATCTATCGCCATAATCACAATCACCGCCATGATTTACAGGGACGAATTGTCCTGCGTCGGGGAAATGGACACTCATGATTGAACTGTTACTGCCCGGCTGGCTGGCCGGGATTATGCTTGCCTGCGCCGCGGGTCCACTCGGCTCGTTTGTCGTCTGGCGCAGAATGTCCTATTTCGGCGATACGCTGGCCCATGCGTCATTGCTGGGTGTCGCGTTTGGTTTGTTGCTGGACGTAAACCCGTTTTATGCGGTGATTGTCGTCACGCTGCTGCTGGCCGCCGGTCTGGTCTGGCTGGAAAAACGCCCTCATCTGGCAATTGATACCCTGCTCGGCATTATGGCGCACAGCGCCTTGTCGCTGGGCCTGGTGGTGGTGAGCCTGATGTCAAACATACGCGTAGACCTGATGGCCTATCTGTTCGGCGATCTGCTGGCCGTCACGCCCGAAGATCTGATTTCCATTGCCATTGGCGTGGTGGTGGTGCTCGGGATCCTGCTGTGGCAGTGGCGGAATTTACTGGCAATGACCGTCAGCCCCGATCTGGCCTTTGTCGACGGCGTGAAGCTTCAGCGCGTGAAGCTGCTCTTGATGCTGGTGACGGCGTTAACCATCGGGGTGGCGATGAAATTTGTTGGCGCGCTGATCATCACGTCGCTGTTGATAATCCCTGCCGCCACGGCGCGTCGTTTTGCGCGTACGCCGGAGCAAATGGCCGGTATCGCGGTGATAATCGGGATGATCGCAGTGACGGGCGGATTAACCTTCTCGGCGTTTTATGACACGCCAGCGGGGCCGTCGGTGGTATTGTGCGCGGCGGTGTTGTTTATTTTCAGTATGATGAAAAAAACCGCGCAGTAGTCAGCATGTCCCCGGTGGCGCTTCGCTTACCGGGGCTACCATTAATCGCTACTTACGGCATCGCGGGCGGCGTAATGCCGAAATGATTCCACGCCCGCACCGTCGCCATACGACCACGCGGGGTACGCTGCAAGAAGCCCTGCTGGATTAGATACGGCTCCAGCACGTCCTCGATAGTCTCACGCTCTTCGCCAATTGCCGCCGCCAGGTTATCCAGCCCCACCGGCCCGCCAAAGAACTTATCCAGCACCGCCAGCAGCAGCTTACGGTCCATATAGTCAAAGCCTTCGGCATCAACGTTCAGCATATCCAGCGCCTGCGCAGCAATGTCAGCCGAAATGGTGCCATCGTGCTTCACCTCGGCAAAATCACGCACGCGACGCAGCAGGCGGTTGGCGATACGCGGCGTACCGCGGGAACGTTTCGCCACTTCAAACGCTCCCTCTTCGCTCATATCCAGCCCCATGTAGCGCGCGCTGCGCCCCACAATATGCTGAAGGTCGGGCACCTGATAAAACTCCAGACGCTGCACGATACCAAAACGGTCGCGTAGCGGTGAGGTCAGCGAGCCGGCGCGGGTCGTGGCACCAATCAGGGTAAACGGTGGCAGATCGATTTTGATCGAGCGCGCGGCCGGGCCTTCGCCGATCATGATATCCAGCTGGTAATCCTCCATCGCCGGATAGAGCACTTCCTCCACCACCGGGGACAGGCGGTGGATTTCATCGATAAACAGCACGTCATGCGGTTCGAGGTTGGTCAGCATCGCCGCCAGGTCCCCTGCTTTCTCCAGCACCGGGCCGGAGGTGGTACGCAGGTTAACGCCCATTTCGTTGGCGACGATATTCGCCAGAGTGGTTTTACCTAACCCCGGCGGACCAAAAATCAACAGGTGATCGAGCGCATCGCCGCGCAGCTTTGCCGCCTGGATGAAAATCTCCATCTGAGAACGAACCTGCGGCTGGCCGATGTACTCATCCAGCAGTTTGGGACGGATCGCGCGATCCACCACGTCATCTGGCTGAATGGTGCCTGCCGATACCAGGCGGTCTGCTTCAATCATCCTTTACCTCACAATGCAGCGCGCAGCGCTTCACGAATCAGAGTTTCACTGCTGGCATCCGGTTTGGCAACTTTACTCACCATACGGCTGGCCTCCTGAGGTTTATAGCCCAGCGCCACCAGCGCGGCAACCGCTTCCTGCTCGGCATCATCATCCGTCGCTGGCCCGCCCGGTGAAGTCAGCACCAGATCGGCTGCCGGAGTGAACAGATCGCCATGCAGACCTTTAAAGCGGTCCTTCATCTCGACAATCAGGCGCTCGGCGGTTTTCTTGCCGATGCCCGGAAGTTTAATTAACGCAGCCGGATCTTCGCGCTCAACGGCATTCACAAACTGTGGCGCTGACATACCGGACAGAATCGCCAGCGCCAGCTTGGGCCCGACGCCGTTGGTTTTAATTAATTCGCGGAACAGGGTGCGTTCCTGTTTGTTATTGAATCCGTACAGCAGCTGAGCGTCTTCACGCACCACAAACTGGGTAAAGACAACCGCCTCTTTGCCCGCCTCCGGCAACTCGTAGAAGCAGGTCATCGGCATATGGACTTCATAGCCCACGCCACCCACTTCCAGCAGCACTAACGGGGGTTGTTTTTCAATGATGATGCCTCTGAGTCTGCCTATCACGTGACGCTCCTGCGTTCTGGATGAAATTAACTGCCGACATAATAAAAAAAGGCTGGATAAACATCCAGCCTGATTTGTCATTATCGTAATCTGCCTCGCGCCAGATTGAGCCTCGACTCGCTCATTTGCATCGCGTTCTGGCTGACGTGGCAGTGGGTAATCGCAATGGCCAGCGCATCGGCGGCGTCGGCCTGCGGGTTCGCCGGGAGCTTCAGCAGGGTACGCACCATGTGCTGCACCTGGCTTTTCTCCGCGCTACCTATGCCCACCACCGTCTGCTTAACCTGACGGGCCGCGTATTCAAACACTGGCAGGTCCTGGTTCACGGCGGCAACTATCGCCACGCCGCGCGCCTGCCCGAGCTTTAACGCCGAGTCAGCGTTCTTCGCCATAAAGACCTGCTCGATGGCGAAAAAGTCCGGCTGAAACTGGGTGATGATCTCCGACACGCCCGCATAAATGAGCTTCAGGCGCGACGGCAGATCGTCCACTTTGGTACGAATACAGCCGCTGCCGAGGTAGGTTAGCTGGCGTCCCACCTGACGGATAACGCCATAACCGGTGACGCGTGAGCCGGGGTCAATCCCGAGGATAATCGACATCACGCGTCTCCCGTAAACGGTTTACAGGCTCTCATCAGAGAGTCGCTGCAACCTCATCAGAGATTTCACCGTTGTGATACACTTCCTGCACGTCGTCGCAGTCTTCGAGCATGTCGATCAGACGCAGCAGTTTCGGTGCGGTTTCTGCATCCATGTCCGCTTTTGTGGAAGGGATCATGGACACTTCAGCGTTATCCGCTTTCAGACCTGCCGCTTCCAGCGCATCGCGCACGGCACCCATCTCTTCCCATGCGGTGTAGACATCGATAGCGCCGTCGTCGTAGGTCACTACGTCTTCCGCACCGGCTTCCAGCGCCGCTTCCATGATCGCATCTTCGTCGCCTTTCTCGAAGGAGATGACGCCTTTTTTGCTGAACAGGTAAGCAACGGAACCGTCAGTGCCCAGGTTACCACCGGTTTTGGTGAACGCGTGGCGCACTTCCGCAACGGTACGGTTACGGTTGTCGGACAAGCACTCTACCATCACCGCCGTACCGCCAGGACCGTAACCTTCATAAATGATGGTTTCCATGTTCGCGTCTTCATCACCGCCCACGCCACGTGCGATTGCACGGTTCAGGGTGTCTCGCGTCATGTTGTTGGACAGGGCTTTATCCACCGCCGCGCGCAGACGTGGGTTAGAGGCCGGATCGCCGCCACCCAGACGCGCCGCTGTTACCAGCTCACGAATGATTTTGGTAAAGATTTTACCGCGTTTGGCATCCTGTGCCGCTTTACGGTGTTTGGTGTTGGCCCACTTACTATGACCTGCCATAAAAAGTTCTCCAAAAATCGCGCCTTCTCAGGCAGCGTTAATTACAAATTCTTCTATCGCCTGCCGGTTGCTCCATGACTTGGTCAGTGCGGCGGCATCCGCCGCATCCACCCAGCGGTAGGTCAGGTGTTCCGTGAACACGATCTCCCGCTCATGGGGAAGCGCAAGGCAGAACCACGATTCCGTATTGCGCTCAATTCCCGGTGCATAGCGATGACGTAAATGGCTAAAAATTTCAAACTCCACCGTGCGCTGACAGTCCTTCAGGGTCAGTTGCTCGCGAGCAACGTCAATGGCGACCTCTTCCTTTACTTCACGCGCGGCGGCCTGCGGCGCGGACTCCCCCTCTTCCAGACTGCCGGTAACCGACTGCCAGAAATCAGGATCGTCGCGCCGCTGCAACATCAGCACCCGCTTCGAGTCTTCTGCATAAATGACCACCAGAACCGAAACGGGACGCTTATATGCCATATCAGTTTTTCTCTTCCTTCTTCACCACCTCAATGCCCAGCTCAGCCAGCGCGGCCGGGTTGGCAAAGCTTGGCGCTTCAGTCATCAGACACGCCGCTGCGGTGGTTTTCGGGAAGGCGATAACATCACGGATGTTGTCGGTGCCGGTCAGCAGCATGGTCAGACGGTCAAGACCAAAGGCCAGACCCGCGTGCGGAGGCGTACCGTATTTCAGGGCGTCCAGCAGGAAGCCAAACTTCTCGCGCTGCTCCTGCTCGTTAATGCCCAGAATGCCGAACACGGTCTGCTGCATTTCACCGCTGTGAATACGCACGGAGCCGCCGCCCACTTCGTAGCCGTTGATAACCATATCGTAGGCATTCGCTACCGCATCTTCCGGTGCAGCCTTCAGTTCCGCCGCCGTCATGTCTTTTGGCGAGGTGAACGGGTGGTGCATCGCGGTCAGGCCGCCTTCACCGTCGTCTTCAAACATCGGGAAGTCGATCACCCACAGCGGCGCCCATTTGCTTTCATCGGTCAGGTTCAGGTCTTTGCCGAGCTTCAGACGCAGCGCGCCCATCGCATCCGCAACGACTTTCTTGTTGTCTGCGCCGAAGAAGATCATGTCGCCGTCCTGCGCGCCGGTGCGCTCCAGAATAGCTTCCACGATGTCCGCATTCAGGAATTTCGCAACAGGGCTGGTAATGCCTTCCAGACCTTTAGCACGCTCGGTTACTTTAATATAGGCCAGACCTTTCGCACCGTAGATCTTGATGAAGTTGCCGTAGTCGTCAATCTGCTTACGGCTCAGCGCAGCACCGCCCGGTACGCGCAGGGCAGCCACGCGGCCTTTCGGATCGTTAGCCGGACCAGCAAAGACCGCGAACTCAACGGCTTTCACCAGGTCTGCCACGTCCACCAGCTCCATCGGGTTACGCAGGTCTGGTTTGTCGGAGCCGTAGCGACGCTCGGCTTCCGCGAAGGTCATGATTGGGAAATCGCCCAACTCAACGCCTTTTACGTCGTTCCACAGGCTACGCACCAGGGCTTCCATCACCTCACGCACCTGCTCGGCGGTCATGAAGGAGGTTTCCACATCGATCTGGGTAAATTCTGGCTGACGGTCTGCACGCAGATCTTCATCGCGGAAGCATTTCACGATCTGATAGTAGCGGTCGAAGCCTGACATCATCAGCAACTGCTTGAACAGCTGTGGTGACTGTGGCAGCGCGTAGAATTTGCCCTTATGGACGCGGGATGGCACCAGGTAGTCGCGCGCGCCTTCCGGCGTGGCTTTGGTCAGCATCGGGGTTTCGATATCGAGGAAACCGTGGTCATCCATAAAGCGACGCACCAGGCTGGTGATTTTCGCACGGGTTTTCAGGCGCTGAGCCATCTCCGGGCGACGCAGATCCAGGTAGCGGTATTTAAGACGCGCTTCTTCGGTGTTGACGTGGTTGGAGTCCAGCGGCAACGCTTCTGCGCGATTGATAATCACCAGATCGGACGCCAGCACTTCGATAGCACCGGTCGCCATGTCGGCGTTGATGTTTTTCTCGTCACGCGCACGCACGGTGCCCGTCACCTGAATGCAGAACTCATTACGCAGCTCAGAGGCCAGCTTCAACGCATCAGCGCGATCCGGATCGAAGAACACCTGAACGATACCTTCGCGGTCACGCATATCAATAAAGATAAGGCTACCAAGATCGCGACGACGATTGACCCAACCACACAGGGTGACCTGCTGCCCGACGTGGGACTGACGCAGCTGCCCGCAATATTCTGTACGCATGAGATATCCCTTAATTAGCCGCAGGCTGATTGTCGCCTGTCTTACAGGCTACGATGTCGCAGCTTTCTGTATGTCACAACTGGATGAAAAAAGGCGGCTATTATACTGGAAATTCTGCCGCACGATAAGAGCGAAGCACGGCCTGACGCGTGTTTGCTGTGCTCTTATTGTCTATTCTCACAAAAATTAACAAAATTATCCGACCGATAACAGGCCATCCCGTCGTAAGGTGTAAAAAAGCAATTAATTTTACTGGAGTGACAATGTTAACGCTTGATGCCACCAAAACCGCCCTTGTGGTCATTGATTTACAGGAAGGGATCCTGCCTTTTGCCGGTGGTCCACACACCGCTGACGATGTCGTAAGCCGCGCTGCGCGTCTGGCGGAAAAATGCCGGGCCAGCGGTGCGCCTGTCGTCATGGTGCGCGTCGGCTGGTCCACTGATTTCGCCGAAGCGCTAAAGCAGCCAGTTGATGCTCAGGCCCCGGCGCATGCGCTGCCGGACAACTGGTGGACGTACCCGGTCTCACTCGGTAAACGCGACAGCGATGTAGAAGTCACCAAACGCCAGTGGGGCGCATTCTATGGCACTGACCTGGAGCTCCAGCTGCGCCGTCGCGGGATAGACACTATTATTCTGTGCGGGATCTCCACCAACATCGGTGTGGAATCCACCGCCCGTAACGCCTGGGAGCTGGGCTTTAACCTGGTGATAGCGGAAGATGCGTGCAGCGCAGCCTCTGCGGATCAGCATCAGGGCAGCATGACCCATATCTTCCCGCGTATTGGTCGCGTGCGCAGCACGGATGAGATCCTCAGCGCGCTATGATGTACGTGGGTTTGCCCCAGTGGTCGCACCCGAAATGGGTGCGCCTGGGTATTACTGGCCTTGAAGAGTATGCCCGACACTTTAACTGCGTGGAGGGCAATACCACGCTGTACGCCTTGCCCCGCGCGGAGATCGTCGAGCGCTGGCGCGAGCAAACCACCGACGATTTCCGCTTTTGCTTCAAATTTCCGGCAACCATCTCCCACAACGCCGCACTGCGAAACTGCGATGATTTAACCCACGAGTTTTTCACCCGGATGTCGCCCCTGGCAAACCGTGTTGGCCAGTACTGGCTCCAGCTTCCCGCCACGTTCGGTCCGCGCGATCTACAAGCCCTCTGGCAGTTTCTCGACGCCCTGCCCCACGATTTCACGTACGGTGTGGAGGTGAGGCATCCAGATTTCTTTGCCAAAGGCGACGCGGAGAAAGCGCTGAATCGCGGCCTGCATGAACGATCGGTCAACCGCGTGATCCTCGACAGCCGCCCCGTGCACAGCGCAATCCCGCACAGCGAAGCCGTTGTTGATGCCCAGCGCAAAAAACCGAAAGTACCGGTTCACGCCATTGTTACCGCGCAGAACCCGATGGTGCGGTTTATCGGCAGCGATAACATGCAACAGAATGAAGAGATGTTCGCCGTCTGGCTGCAAACGCTCGCGAAATGGGAGCAAACCACCACCCCGTACCTGTTTTTACATACGCCGGATATTGCCCAGGCACCTGAACTGGTCGATGCTCTCTGGCAGGCCTTGCAGCAGGCGGTTCCGTCGGTTGGCCCCGCGCCGTCCATCCCACAACAATCTTCTCTTTTCTGAAATCACCCCCTATCATAGAGACGTGCCATCTGCCAAAAACAGGGAGTTAGTATGGTCAGCGCGCTGTACGCGGTGTTAGGTGCATTACTGCTGATTAAATTTTCATTTGATGTTGTGCGCCTGAGAATGCAGTACCGCGTCTCCTACGGTGACGGGGGCTTTTCTGAGCTGCAAAGCGCAATCCGAATCCACGGCAACGCGGTCGAGTACATTCCCGTCGCGTTAATCTTACTGCTGTTAATGGAGATGGATGGCGCAGAAACCTGGATGGTGCACGTCTGTGGGCTGCTGCTGATTGCAGGGCGTTTGATGCATTATTATGGTTTTCACCACCGCCTGATCCGCTGGCGTCGTTCCGGCATGAGCGCGACCTGGTGCTCGCTTTTGCTGATGGTGCTGGCTAACCTTTGGTATATGCCGTGGGAGTTGGTTTTCTCCTTCCATTAGCGCACAATATGCCCCTTTATTTTTCCCGGATTTTTACGTTATGTCAGATCGCGACACGCTTTTTTCCGCGCCTATCGCCAGCCTGGGCGACTGGACCTTTGATGAACGGGTAGCCGAAGTCTTCCCGGATATGATCCAGCGCTCTGTTCCCGGTTATTCCAATATCATCTCCATGATCGGCATGCTGGCGGAGCGTTTCGTTCAACCCGGCACGCAGGTCTATGACCTGGGCTGTTCGCTGGGAGCGGCAACGCTGTCCATTCGTCGTAACGTTCATCACGAAGGCTGCAAGATTGTGGCTGTCGATAACTCACCGGCCATGGTTGAACGCTGCCGTCGCCACATTGACGCGTATAAAGCCCCTACGCCTGTGGAGGTGGTGGAAGGCGATATCCGCGATATCGACATCCAGAACGCCTCGATGGTGGTCCTGAACTTTACCCTTCAGTTCCTGGTGCCGGACGATCGTCAGCGGTTGCTGGATAAAATTTATCAGGGACTGAACCCGGGCGGCGCGCTGGTGTTGTCTGAGAAATTCAGCTTTGAAGACGCCAGCGTGGGCGAATTGCTGTTCAATATGCACCATGATTTCAAGCGTGCAAACGGCTACAGCGAGCTGGAGATCAGCCAGAAGCGCAGCATGCTTGAAAACGTCATGCTGACGGATTCCGTTGAAACACACAAAGCGCGCCTGCGCAAAGCTGGATTTGAACACAGCGAACTGTGGTTCCAGTGCTTTAATTTTGGTTCTCTGGTGGCGCTGAAAGCCGGAGACACAGCATGATCGAGTTCGGTAATTTCTATCAACTGATTGCCAAAAACCACCTTTCCCACTGGCTGGAAACCCTGCCTGCGCAAATTGCCACCTGGCAGCGCGATCAGCAGCATGGTCTGTTGAAGCAGTGGTCCAACGCCGTGGAGTTTCTGCCTGAACTGACGCCTCATCGTCTGGATTTACTGCACAGCGTGACGGCGGAGAGCGAAGAGCCGCTCCCGGCAGGGCAGATCAACCGCATCGAAACGCTGATGCGTAACCTGATGCCGTGGCGCAAAGGGCCGTTCTCGCTGTACGGCGTGAACATCAATACCGAATGGCGCTCAGACTGGAAGTGGGATCGCGTTCTGCCGCATTTATCCGACCTGACCGGGCGCACCATTCTGGACGTGGGCTGCGGTAGCGGCTATCACATGTGGCGCATGATCGGCGCAGGCGCGCATCTGGCCGTCGGTATCGATCCGATGCAGCTGTTCCTGTGCCAGTTTGAAGCGGTGCGAAAGCTGCTGGGTAACGACCAGCGCGCGCACCTGCTGCCGCTGGGTATCGAGCAACTCCCTGCTCTGAAAGCCTTTGATACCGTGTTCTCGATGGGCGTGCTGTACCACCGTCGTTCCCCGCTGGAGCATCTCTGGCAACTGAAAGATCAGCTGGTCAGCGGCGGTGAGCTGGTGCTGGAAACGCTGGTCATCGAAGGGGATGAACATGCCGTTCTGGTGCCAGGCGATCGCTATGCGCAGATGCGCAACGTTTACTTCATCCCTTCCGCGCTGGCGCTGAAGAACTGGCTGGAGAAATGTGGGTTTGTCGATGTACGCATCGCCGATGTGTGCGTGACGTCGGTTGAGGAACAGCGTCGCACCGACTGGATGATCACCGAATCGCTGGAGCAGTTCCTCGATCCGGACGACCACAGCAAAACCGTCGAAGGCTATCCGGCCCCGATGCGTGCGGTATTGATTGCGACCAAGCCGTAGTTTGTGCCGGCTGGCGGCTGCGCCTTACCCGGCCTACGCGTCGCACGTTTTCTCCAAAATAGTTCAAGTTGCAGCAAGGCGGCAACGCAGCGAATCCCCGGGAGCTTACATCAGTAAGTGACCGGGGTGAGCGAGGCGGCCAACGCGGCTGCGGCTTGAAATATGAAGGAGAAAAAAAGGCCCCTGTGTAATTTGCAGGGGCCTGGTACAAGCAAGCATCATATTGGGCGACATGATGCGCGGTAAAAATCGGTACGTTGCTACACGTGATGACGTTCAATCAGCGATTTCATTTCCGCAACCGACTCTCCATCCACACCGTAGCGCGAGTACTCATCCGCTTCAGCATCCGTCGACATTGACAACCCTGTATTGCGATAACGCATGGGTGAAGGTATCCATTTACCCGCCGAGCTGTGTAGCTCTTCCACCCCTGCGTTTAAAAACAGTTCCAGATTGCTGGCGCGTACTCCTGCGCCCGCCATGATTATTGGAACACCGGAATGTGCTTTTAGTTCCGTAATTAATTTCAGTCCTTTTTCAGCCGAGGGCTGCTGGCCCGACGTCAGAACGCGCGCCACGCCCAGTTCTGCCAGCGTATCAAAGGCTTGTATCGGATCCTGACACATATCGAACGCACGATGAAAAGTGACCGCCATTCCCTGGGCTGCGCGCATGACCTGGCGCATACGCGAAAGATCGATGTTTCCGTCTTCGTCCAGCACACCGATCACCAGCCCCGGAAAACCGGAATCACGGACGAGGGCGATATCCTCAAGCATGGCACTGAACTCACCCGCCGTATAACAAAAATCACCGCCGCGCGGGCGAATAATCGGGTGCACCGGAATGGTGATGGCCTGACGGGCTGATTTCAACACGCCAAAGGACGGGGTTAATCCCCCTTCTTTCGGTGCCGCGCAAAGCTCGATGCGATCGGCCCCCTGCCGTTGCGCAGTGACGGCACACTCCACGCTGTAACAACAAATTTCCAGCAGCGCCATGTCATCCTCCTCAAATTTTACTCAACGTACCATCGTGGCACGTTGCCCGATTCGTGTCTGGATCGACGCTCACAGTGCTTACGCTTCGCTGGCGACGATCTGCTCAATAGTCCAGGGATGGAATTTCACCGTCACGCTGCCGTCCGTTACGGCAAGCGTAGGGTTCGGTAAGCGTTCGCGCTCACCTTTTGGCGAGCTGGTTTTGACGAAAATACCCGGCTGGCTTAACCCCTCGTCGGAAAGCAGCGCCAGCGCACGGGCGTTCAGCGTCTCGGGCTTCCCAGGCAGAACAATTTCGATATGCTCCCAGCCTTCGTGCGGATAACGCTTCTCTCCTGGCCAGGGCAGTTCCACAACGGTGAATTGCCAATGCGCCACCGTAACCGGCGCGTGAAGTTTGAACAGGCAAATCGGGCGACCGTTAATGATATTCTCTGACAGCAGTTCTCCGCACTGCTCAAAGCCACGCCGCCAGCGTTCTGCGGTGGCATTCTGGTGGCAGCGCAAAGAGATGTGATCTGCCTCAAGCGGCGCGATATCCAGCCCGAGACGGGTGGCAAGTTCTGTGAACGCCTGGGTGAAGCGCGGTAAATCTGCGGAAATATCATGCAGTTCGTCAATGGTGTGCCAGTTCGCCATAGGTCAGTCTCGTTTCGTGTCGCAAAGCCGCTAATTTACTCTGTTGCCCTCTGTCGACCAACCGCATAATCACGGTTTTTTCGACTGCATGATTATGCATACCGTCTTCGCCTGGATTCTGAGCGATCTTCGCCCCCCGCAGGGCTGACGCCCGAGGCCATTTGCAGTATACTCCCGCCCTAAATTCTTAAACTGGCGTGGGTGTTTTTTACCCGCATCAAAAACGTAAGGTATCCAGGTGAATATTCAGGCTCTTCTCTCAGAAAAAGTCAGTCAGGCACTGATTGCCGCAGGTGCGCCTGCGGATTGCGAACCACAGGTTCGTCAGTCAGCGAAAGTACAGTTTGGCGACTATCAGGCTAATGGCGTGATGGCAGTGGCTAAAAAACTGGGCATGCCGCCGCGACAGCTCGCTGAGCAGGTACTGACGCATCTGGATCTCAACGGCATCGCCAGCAAAACCGAAATCGCCGGTCCGGGCTTTATCAACATTTTCCTTGAGCCTGCGTTCCTGGCAAGCCACGTTGACGCGGCGCTGAAATCTGACCGTCTTGGCGTGGCTCAGCCAGAAGCGCAGACTGTGGTGGTTGACTACTCCGCGCCAAACGTGGCGAAGGAGATGCACGTCGGTCACCTGCGCTCCACCATTATCGGTGATGCGGCCGTGCGTACCCTGGAGTTCCTCGGTCACAAGGTGATCCGCGCTAACCACGTAGGCGACTGGGGCACGCAGTTCGGTATGCTGATCGCATATCTGGAAAAACAGCAGCAGGAAAACGCAGGCGAAATGGCGCTGGCAGACCTGGAAGGTTTCTACCGTGAAGCCAAAAAACACTACGACGAAGACGAAGCCTTTGCCGAGCGCGCGCGCAGCTACGTGGTGAAACTTCAAGGCGGCGATCCGTACTTCCTCGAGATGTGGCGCAAGCTGGTGGACATCACCATGTCCCAGAACCAGCTTACCTATAACCGTCTGAACGTGACCCTGACCCGCGACGACGTAATGGGTGAAAGCCTGTATAACCCGATGCTGCCGGGCATTGTGGCGGACCTGAAAGCCAAAAACCTGGCGGTGGAAAGCGAAGGCGCAACGGTAGTATTCCTTGATGAGTATAAAAACAAGGAAGGCGAACCGATGGGCGTGATCGTCCAGAAAAAGGATGGCGGCTATCTCTACACCACCACCGATATCGCCTGTGCGAAATACCGTTACGAAACCCTGCATGCGGACCGCGTGCTGTATTACATCGACTCCCGTCAGCACCAGCACCTGATGCAGGCGTGGACTATCGTGCGTAAAGCGGGTTATGTACCTGAATCCGTGCCGCTGGAACACCACATGTTCGGCATGATGCTGGGTAAAGACGGTAAGCCGTTCAAAACCCGTGCGGGCGGCACCGTGAAGCTCTCCGATCTGCTGGATGAAGCGCTGGAGCGCGCCCGTCGCCTGGTGGCCGAGAAGAACCCGGATATGCCTGCTGACGAGCTGGAGAAACTGGCTAACGCGGTTGGGATCGGTGCGGTAAAATACGCGGATCTCTCCAAGAACCGTACCACCGACTATATCTTCGACTGGGACAACATGCTGGCGTTTGAAGGCAACACGGCGCCGTACATGCAGTACGCTTACACCCGCGTACTCTCCGTCTTCCGTAAAGCCAGTATTGACGAAAGCGTGCTGGCGAACGCCACGGTGACCCTTACCGAAGACCGTGAAGCACAGCTGGCTGCCCGCCTGCTTCAGTTCGAAGAGACGCTCTCTGTGGTCGCGCGCGACGGTACGCCGCACGTTATGTGTGCATACCTTTACGATCTGGCCGGTCTGTTCTCTGGCTTCTACGAACACTGCCCTATCCTGACCGCCGAGAGCGAAGCGGTGCGTAACAGCCGCCTGAAGCTGGCGCAGCTGACGGCGAAGACCCTGAAACTGGGTCTGGATACCCTGGGTATCGAAACCATAGAACGTATGTAAAAAAGAAACCCGGCGGTTGCCGGGTTTTTTTATAAATGAACGCCATCAGTCGTGAACGAGTACCTGGAAGGTATCTAATTCATACTCTCTGCCGTTATAGCCGATGCAGCAACCTCTGCTGAGGTGACTTCCAGCTTTACCCACAAAGAGGCCGTTATCGAATTTTGCACGGGCAACGTAGAGCTTAGTGCCATTGGCTTCATGTCCCGCCTCAACCATATTCGGTGGGAAATGTTTATCCTTAACGTCTACCCATTTTAAAGCGCCCACGTAAACTTCAAATTCATTACAAAAGTGCTCTCTTCCTCCCCATGGGACCCATGCCGTATTGCCGAACACCCATTTCCCCGGATGAATCCCACCATTCACTTTTGCGCGAATAATAAACAATGGAGATGGTCCTTTGATACCAGGAACACCTATTTCATAACCTGCTACAGGCGCGTCCAATGGGATAAACTCATCTCTTTTCGCTGATTTCCACATAATGATGTCCTTTTCAGTCTAAATAATTATCCGTAGTTAAAATCATTAAAACTCAGAAATTGAATGAATGGCAAAGTCATTATTCAGGCTTTGAAAAATAATCACCTTAACCAGTGATTTTTCCGGGCCTTCCGCATGGATAAAACGGCGAAGCGCAATAAAGGTATGGAACTGGCCAGCCACAAGCTGGCTTCCGACATACAGTAGTGGGAAATAACCCGCACCATCAATATCCTTGAAAACCGTGTCGAACATATTGATATGTTCATCAGACATTTTATCGGCATGCATATTTACAGCAGGGTTAACGATAATACCGCCCATTGTATTTTCCATTGCATCACTCCTTGTATAAATATTAGAAGAATCTTAACGCAGATAAAAAATAGGATAAATATGGATTGTGTTTTGTGAAGAAAATCACGATTTAATACTAAGCGTAATGTATTTCTAGCCTAGCATTCACTCCATCAATATATAACACGCCTGATATTGATGGCGTAAGGTATTTTCCCGGTGCCATTATAAAAAAAGCCTCTTCTAAAAGAGGCTTTTCAGTAATGAGATTATTATTCAGGTATTAAAAATATTTCCGTAAATATTCCGTCAGACACAGAATCGCCATTGCCTGGCCATACGGCATCGAGGTCAGCGGTATCTGGCGGTAAAACGCCAGATCGCTGCCCATCCCCGTCCCGAAGGACGTTTGCAGCAGTTCCCCTTCCGGCGAGATGTTTTGCACGATACCGCGGATCGCTTTCTCCGCCACCTCTGCATACTCTGCGCCGACATACCGCTTGCGCACGGCTTTCAGAATGCCGTAGGCAAACCCTGCCGTGGCCGACGCCTCCAGATAAGAATCAGGATCGTCCAGCAGCGTATGCCACAATCCACTCTCATCCTGACATTTTGCCAGTGCGGCGATCTGCGCATTTAGCACCTGCACCAGATAGCGACGAACGGCGTTGTTTTCTGGCAGATCCACCAGTTCGAGGAAATCCGGGATCACGATGGTCAGCCAGCTGTTGCCGCGCGCCCAGCGGGCCCGGGCAAAGTTGTGATTGCCGTCGTAATTCCAGCCGTGGAACCACAGCCCCGTCTCACGATCCATCAGGTTCTGTACGTGGAGCAGGAACTGATAAATCGCCTCCTCGACGTACTCCGGCTTGTTAAGCAGCTTGCCGATTTTCGCCAGCGGCAGCACCGTCATCATCAGCGTGTCATCCCACATCTGCTGATGGTTCTCTTCCGCCAGTGTGATGTGCTGCATGCCGCCATGTTCGGTGCGCGGCATCTCATTCATCGCCCACTCCGCCCAGCTTTCCAGCCACGGCAACCAGGCCGGGTTTTTGGTCTCTTCGTAGCGATACGCCAGCGTCAGGAACGGCGACATGGTATTCACGTTTTTGGTGGTTGCGCCTTCTGCGAAACGGTCAGTAAACCAGCTGTCGATAATCTCGCGCATGCCTGCGTCACCGGTCTGGCAGTAATACTGCCAGATACCGTACAAACCAACGCCGTGCGTCCATTCCCATCCGGCCCAGCCTTTGGTGTCGATCACGCGCCCGTCGTCCAGCCGCAGCAAAAACTCACCCGTTTTGTCGTGGATATTGACCAGATTATGCGTCACCTTTTGAATCAGCGATTTCAGTTCATCCCTGGCGATAAAGCGCTCAGGCTGACGCAGTAACGGGCTATGTTTGACAGGCCAAACTTTCATCATCTTAACCTCTGTTGTATGTCGAATTCAGTACCGCACGATCCTTCAGTGAAGGGGCCGCCGGCTTGTTGCGATTCAGGTAACCGATATTGTTGTTGCCCCACAGGGATTCATACGGCATACCGGCCAGCATCTCCACGGTGGCGCGGGCCTGCGGGGTCGCCGCCTCCGGCATCGCATGGCCGGACTCGCGCATTTTCGCGGTCTCTTCACGCAGGGTGCTGTGGGTCTGCAAATTGAGTTTGAAGCGCAGGGAGACCAGGAAGCCGCAGAACAGTACCAGAATGGTGCCGACGCTCAGGATCATCAGGATAGTGTGGCTCACTTCCGCAGGCTGCACTTTTTGACCGCTGACAAAGCCAGACATCTGCATCACGATCCCCACCAGCATTACCGCACCGGCCTGGGACGCTTTACGGGTCAGCGTCATGATGCCCGCGAAGATCCCTTCGCGACGCTGACCGGTGATCACTTCGTCCACGTCAGCAATGTAGGTGTAGGTATTCCACGGTACGTAGTTGATACCCCCGCGGCCAAGACCGGCAACCGCAGAGATCAGCAGCAGCAGAGCGTAAACGTCGCTCAGGCCCGCGTAATAAAGCACCGCGTAAGAGAGCGAGGCCAGGCCAAACAGCACGACCACCATGCGGTAAGACGGCGCAGGTCCGAAGCGAATGCACAGCGGGATCATGCCAATCACGGCGAGGAACTGGAAGATGGCCATCGTGCCCAGCAGGTTGGACGCCATGGATGCTTCCTGCATCAGCACAAACACCACGTAATAGGTGAATACGGCGTTGAACACATCCTGGGCAATATAGCCGCCGAGATACATGCCCAGATGCTGGCGGAAAATCTTGATACGCAGCGTCGAACTTAATTCGACAAAAAGACGGTTCAGGCTCTGTCCCAGGGTCAGCTTTTTCTTCTCTTCTTCAGCGCGCAGGGCTGCTTCAGACCACTCTTCCCGCGGACGCTCCCAGGTGAAGAACCAGACGAAAGTAAGCATCAGCGCGCAAAGTACGGAGAAGACCAGGCTTGCATAGAAGAAGGAGATCGCGTTGTCTTTGCCGAAATGCGTGAGCAGGATCCCCGGCAGAAAGGAGGCCAGAATGGCGGACATCTGGGCCATGGAGATACGCGCCCCGGAGAATTTGGTTTTTTGTTTGAAATCGTCAGTCATTTCCGGCACCAGCGTTTCATACGGCACCAGAATCATGGTGTAAACAATATCAAAGATCAGATACGTCAGCAGGTAATACCAGAAACTCATGTCCCCTACCCACATCAGCGAGTAGCTGAAAACGCAGGGAATACCGAGCAGGATGAAGAACTTACGCCGGCCGAAACGCTTACCCAGCCAGGTGGTACCAAAATTATCGGTTAAAAAGCCCATTAACGGACTGACAACCGCATCCAGCACCCTTGCGGCAGCGAAGATAAAGGTTGCTTCAATCGGTGTGAGTCCACAGAAGGTCGTATAAAAATACAAAAGCCAGGCGGCCGTCAGGGCGGTAGTCCCCGCTCCGAGGAAGTCCCCTGAACCGTAAGCAAGATAATTTGCGAGTCCAATTTTACGTGTTTTCATTGCCGTCAACCCTAATCAGTTTTGGGAGACTCCCTGTAAGCAAACCTCGTCCGGGAGCTTTTACACGGCTACAGTAAAAGTATCGACCTGGTGAAACCTTTCTGTTTCTGCCATCACAGGGTGGTGAATGGCAAAAATGCAAAGAGTGTCAATACGCGTGTCACTGATTTATAAAACAGCGTTTCTTTTGTATCAAAAGGGAAGGTCAATTTTGCGAGCCAGCCTTCAGAAATGCCTGAAGACTGGCGAAAAGGCGGGCAGTTAGCGGTAGTTGACGAGCACCTCGTTGCGCTGAACCTTCAGCGCCGGGATCAGACGTCCACCGCCTGGCACTTCCCAGATAAAGCGTAAAGGTTCCTGAGCAGACACCCCGTTGAAGGCCTGGGTGATGCCACTTTGGCCCTCGATTTCCGCGCAGCGGGTCAGCGAGCACAGCCGCACCCGCAACCCGGCCGGTGTGGGTCCCGTCAGGGTGTAACTCCAGGCCACCAGCGTCATCTGCCCGGAGACGGGCTCAGAGGCTGACAGCGGACGGGAGGAGATCGACTCCCCCCGATGGTTGAGCGTTAAGCCGATACTGCTGGCCTGCCATGCCCCCTCGCCTGCGGCCTGCACCGCCAGCGGGAAAAATAAGATCCACAGCCACTTACGCATTATTTCCCTCCTATGGTCGCCGTCATGCGAATATTGCGGTTATCGGACAGCTCCATATTCGACAGCACCACCAGCTGGTTCAGGCTCCGGCGCAGGAAGCGCGACAGCAGCGGACGCAGCGCATGATTCACCAGCAGCACCGGCGGCGCGCCCAGCATCTCCTGACGCGCCAGCGCCTCCTGGGTTTGCGCCAGCAATCTGTCCGCCAGACCCGGCTCCAGCCCGCCACCGCCCTGTAGGGCCTGAAGCAGCAGACGTTCCAGCGGCGTGTCCAGGCCAATCACCTGCACTTCGCCGGTTCCCGGGAACCATTGCTGGGTTATGGCGCGCCCGAGCGCCACGCGCACCACCGCCGTCAGCTCATGTGGATCGCTCTGGAGCGGCGCATGCTCGGCCAGTGTTTCCAGAATGGTGCGCATATCGCGGATCGGCACCTTCTCATCAAGCAGATTTTGCAGCACTTTGTGCAGGGTGGTTAAGGTCAGCACGCCCGGCACCAAATCTTCGGTTAGCTTTGGCATCTCCTGCGTTACGCGGTCAAGCAGCTGCTGCGCCTCCTGACGTCCAAACAGTTCCGCGGAGAACTGGCCAATAAGATGGTTGAGGTGCGTCGCGACCACGGTACTGGCCTCAACAACCGTGTAACCCTGGATCTGCGCCTGCTCTTTCAGGGCGCTCTCAATCCAGATGGCCGCCAGACCAAAGGCCGGGTCGGTCGTCTGCTCACCCGGCAACGTGCCTGCGGCAGTGCCAGGGTTAATCGCCAGCCAGCGGCCGGGGTACGCATCACCGCTGCCGATTTCCACCCCTTTCATCAGGATGCGGTAGCGGGCGGGCGGGAGATCCATATTGTCCCGGATATGCACCACCGGCGGCAGGAAGCCCATGTCCTGGGCGAATTTTTTACGAATGCTGCGGATACGGCCAAGCAGTTCGCCATCCTGCTGGAAATCCACCATCGGGATCAGGCGGTACCCCACTTCCATCCCCAGCGAATCTTCGAGCTGAACGTCGTTCCAGGTGGCTTCCACCGCCTGGGTATTCTCAGGCATTTTGACCGGCGCTGGCTCTGCCTTAGGCTGCGTTTCGCGGCCACGCATCCACCAGGCAAGGCCCAGCAGCGCGGCAGTGAACAGCAGGAATACCAGGTTTGGCATGCCCGGCACCATACCGAGCAGGCCCAGTACCGCCGCGGAGAGCAGCATAACGCGCGGGTTGCTGAACAACTGCCCCACCATCTGCTCGCCTACATCCTGATCGGTGCTGACGCGGGTCACAATCACCCCCGCCGCGGTGGAGATCACCAGTGCCGGGATCTGCGCCACCAGACCATCACCAATGGTCAGCAGCGTATAGCTTTCCGCTGCGTGGCCCATGTCCATGCCGTGTTGCAGCACGCCGACGAGCAGGCCGCCGACGACGTTAATCACCATGATCAGAATGCCCGCGATGGCGTCACCGCGCACAAACTTACTCGCACCGTCCATGGAGCCGTAGAAATCTGCCTCCTGGGTCACTTCGGCACGGCGTTTTTTTGCTTCATCTTCCGCAATCAGCCCGGCATTCAGGTCGGCGTCGATTGCCATCTGCTTGCCCGGCATCCCGTCGAGCACGAAGCGCGCGCCCACTTCTGCGATACGCCCCGCCCCTTTAGTGATAACCATGAAGTTGATAATCACCAGAATGACGAACACCACGATACCGATGGCGAAGTTGCCGCCCACCAGGAAGTGACCGAAGGCTTCGACCACCTTGCCCGCCGCCGCCGCGCCGGTGTGCCCTTCCATCAGGATGATACGCGTGGAGGCAACGTTCAGCGCGAGGCGCAGCAGCGTGGTGAACAGCAGGATCGTTGGAAACGCGGCGAACTCCAGCGTGCGCTGGGTGAACATCGCCACCAGCAGCACCATGATGGACAACGCAATGTTGAAGGTGAAAAGCAGGTCGAGTATAAATGCCGGTAACGGCAGCACCATCATCGACAGAATTAGCAGGATCAGAATCGGTCCGGCAAGGATCTGCCATTGCGTCGATTTCAGGTTGCCGGGCAGGCGCAACATTGCCACCAGATTAGCCATCAGTGTCCTTCTCGTTCAAAAAATCCAGTGCTTCAGGCACCGGAAGGTTCTCAGGTTTTACAGGTCGTTGACCGCCCGCTAAACGCCAGCGTTTCAGTTGCCACACCCAGGCCAGCACCTCTGCGACAGCGGCGTAGAGCTGGCCCGGGATCTGTTGTCCAATTTCCGCGTGGCGATACAGCGCACGGGCTAATGGCGGTGCTTCAAGGATCGGTACGCGGTTTTCCGTCGCGATTTCACGAATGCGCAGCGCAATCAGCCCGGCCCCTTTCGCCACCACTTTCGGTGCGCTCATTTTGTTTTCGTCGTACTGAAGCGCCACGGAGTAGTGGGTCGGGTTAGTGACAATCACATCGGCTTTCGGCACATCTTCCATCATGCGACGACGCGCGGCAGCACGTTGCATCTGGCGGATACGGCCCTTGACGTGCGGGTCGCCTTCCATCTGTTTATATTCATCGCGAATATCCTGACGCGACATTCGCAGCTTCTTGATATGGGAAAAGATCTGGAAGATAACGTCGAACGCCACCATCGGAATAATGCTGAGAACCACCAGCAGCGAGCCTAATCCGACCAGGTTCAGGGCATTCTTCATCGCCGTCATGGGGGATTCACTGATCAGACGCATCATCTCCGGCCAGTGGTGCCACAGAAAAAACCCGGCAGCACTGCCCATAAGAAGCGATTTCAGGATCGCTTTAAGAAGCTCAGCCCCGGTTTGAGCTGAAAACATTTTCGCAATACCGGGTAGCGGGTTGAGCTTGGAGAATTTCGGTTGCAGCGATTTACCGCTGAACACCAGGCCACCGAGCATGACCGGCGAAACAAGAGCCACGATGACCACCCCGGCAATCAACGGCAGCAGAGCGATCATGGCGCTTTTTACCAGGTTGATGATCTGAATGAGGATCAGATTGGGGTCATTGACCATGCTGTGATCAAAACGTAAGCCAGCAGAGAGCATTCCCGCCAGTCTGCGGGCAAGCATCTCCCCGCCCCACCAGATTATGCAGACGCCCACCACCAGGATCAGCAGGGAGGTCAGCTCTCGGGATCGGGGGATCTGCCCATCCTCACGGGCTTTTTCAAGTCGGTGGGGTGTGGGGGCTTCTGTTTTGTCGTCGTTCTCTTCTGCCACTGTGCCTGCTCGCAGCCCATTAATTCACGGGTATCATGCCAGCGCAGAGAAAATCCAATGGCGGGAAAAGCCCGTTTATTCGGGCTCTTTTCGCTGTTTTTGTTCTGAACAACCTCAGGCCGCGTTCACAGCCTGAGGCAGAAGGGCAATCAGAAACCAAGACTGTCCAGCAGATCGTCCACCTGATCCTGGCTTGCCACCACGCCCGCTTTACTGGTGTCAAGCTGTGGACCATTGAGCAGGCTTTCGTTCTCGCGTTTCGGACGGGCAGCCGGTTCCGGAATATTTTCCAGCAGCACCATCAACAGCTGACGTTCAATCTCCTGAATCACATCCATCATGCGCTTGATCACCTGGCCGGTGAGGTCCTGGAAATCCTGCGCCATCATGATGTCCAGCAGTTGCGCATTGGTGAAGCTGGTGTGCCCTGGCACATCGCCCAGGAACTGACGGGTGTCCGTTACCAGTTCGCGGGCATCCGCCAGCTCAATGGGGTTCTCAAACCACTCATCCCAGCGTTGGGTCAGCGCTTTCGCCCCCTTCTCCATCGCATCCTGATGCGGCTGTGACGCCTCAACGCTGTTCAGCGCTCGCTCGGCCGCCTGCGCGGTCATCTGCACCACGTAGTCCAGACGGTCGCGCGCGTCGGGGATGGCTTCCGCCGCTTCGGCGATAGCCTGGTCCAGCCCCAGCTCACGGAGGCTGTCGCGCAGCATGCGGGTCAGGCTACCAATACGGGCAATAATGTCGCTCGGCGAATGTTCTTCAACGGGTTTCATAGCAGGTTGCAACATTTCCATCACCTCACATGCCGAGTTTCTCGAAGATCTTCCCGAGCTTCTCTTCCAGAGTCGCCGCGGTGAATGGCTTCACCACGTAGCCGCTTGCGCCCGCCTGTGCAGCGGCAATAATGTTCTCTTTCTTCGCTTCTGCGGTCACCATCAGCACCGGCAGAGAGGCCATGCCTGCATCCGCGCGGATGGTTTTCAGCAGTTCGAGACCGTCCATGTTCGGCATGTTCCAGTCGGAAATCACAAAACCAAACCCGCCAGCCTGGAGTTTGTTCAGCGCATCCACCCCGTCTTCTGCTTCTTCAACGTTGTTGAAGCCTAGCTCTTTTAGCAGGTTGCGCACAATGCGACGCATGGTGGAAAAGTCATCCACAACCAAAAACTTAAGCTCTTTATCCGCCATAAATAATACTCCTGAGTCAAATACGTATTGCCTGTCCGGCACTGATTTTCGCCAGCATCTGCTGGCTTACCTGGCTAAGATCGACCACTTCGCTTACGCCACCCATATTGATGGCCTCGCGCGGCATGCCGAACACCACACAACTTGCTTCATTCTGCGCAATCGTCCAGGCGCCAGCCTGGTGCATCGCGAGCATTCCGGCGGCGCCGTCGTTGCCCATCCCCGTCAGGATCACCCCCACGGCGTTGCGCCCCGCATGTTTCGCCACCGAATGAAACAGCACATCCACCGACGGACGGTGCCGGTTAACCGGCGGCCCGTCATGAATTTTGATTTGATAGTTCGCCCCGCTGCGCGCCAGCTCCATATGTTTGTCACCCGGGGCGATATACGCGTGACCTGGCAGCACGCGCTCGCCGTCTTCCGCCTCTTTCACGCTGATCTGGCACAGCTTATTCAGGCGCTCCGCGAATGAGCGGGTAAACCCCGGCGGCATATGTTGCGTAATCAGGATACCCGGGCTTGAGAGCGGCAATGGCTGGAGTACATGGCGAATTGCCTCTGTTCCTCCGGTTGACGCCCCAATGACCAGCAGTTTTTCCGAGCTGAGTAACGGTCCGGCCTTCAGGGTTGCCGGCGCGGCCATCGGCTTGTGGGCCGCCAGTTTTGCGCGCGACGCGGTACGGATTTTCTCGGCGATCATCTCGCTGTACGCCAGCATCCCCTCGCGAATGCCGAGCTGCGGCTTGGTGACAAAATCCACCGCCCCCAGCTCCAGCGCGCGCAGGGTGATTTCTGAACCTTTACCGGTCAGAGATGACACCATCACCACCGGCATCGGGCGCAGGCGCATTAATTTTTCCAGGAAATCGATGCCATCCATGCGTGGCATTTCGACATCCAGCGTCAGCACGTCGGGGTTATATTTTTTGATTAAATCCCGCGCGACCAGCGGATCGGGCGCTGTTGCCACCATCTCCATATCGCTGTGGCTATTGATGATTTCGGTCATGATCTGACGCATCAGCGCAGAATCATCGACAGACAATACCCTGATTTTACTCATGCTTTTTCCTTACTCAGCGCATAAACCGTTTGCCCACGCAGGCTAAACTCACGCACGAGGTTGCTGAAGTTTTCCGAGTGCCCGGCAAACAGTAAACCGTCAGGCTTGAGCAACGGAACAAAGCGACGCAGAATGTCCTGTTGCGTCGTTTTATCAAAATAGATCATCACGTTACGGCAAAAAATGGCGTCGAATGGCCCCGGCACGTTGTACTGCTTATCCAGTAAATTAACGGGAGCAAATTCCACGCAGTTCGCCAGCTCCTGGCGTACGCGCACCAGTCCTTCATGCGGGCCGGTACCGCGCATGAAGTAACGCTGTAGCTGCTGAGGAGACAGCGTTTTTAGTTCATCCTGGCGATAAACGCCGTTACGGGCTTTTTCCAGCACTTCGGTGTCGATGTCGCTGGCGTACACTTTCCAGCGGCCCGGCGCCATTCCCAGGGTGTCTGCAAGGGTGATGGCCAGCGAGTACGGCTCTTCCCCGGTAGAGGCTGCCGCGCTCCAGACGCGATACTCTCCGCTACGGCGACGGGCGTGTTCCGCCAGCACCGGGAAGTGATGCGCCTCGCGGAAAAACGCGGTCAGGTTGGTGGTTAATGAGTTGATAAATGCCTGCCATTCGGCGCTGTTCTGGTTCGCTTCGAGCATGCTCAGATAGCGGCCAAAATCATCCAGCCCCAGCGTGCGCAAGCGCCGCACCAGCCGGTTGTAGACCATGTCTCGCTTATGGTCCGCAAGCACGATCCCCGCACGCTGGTAGATTAACTGACATATCCGACGAAAATGCGCGTCGGACAGCGCGAGGCGCTGTGTCATCTGCAACAATAATGACGTTTGCCCTGAGGGCATGGGTGATGTCATAGCGCCTTCTCAATCACATTCAGGATACAACGGGTACGGCCTGTGACCGTCCGACTTCTGTTACTGCTTCAACGTGCTCTTTCACATTAAATACGGCGACCAACCCGGTAAGGTGATCCGCCTGGTTTGCCAGTTGATCGGTAGCCGCCGCCGCCTCTTCCACCAGTGAGGCGTTCTGCTGCGTAACCTGATCCATCTGTGTAACGGCCTGCGCCACCTGCTCAATACCACGGCGTTGTTCATCAGACGCCGAGGCAATCTCGCCCATAATGTCGTTAACCCGCGTCACGGAGGTGACAATCTCGTGCATGGTCTGCGCGGCGGTATCCACCAGCGCGGAGCCCTGCTGAACGCGGGAGACCGACTCTTCTATCAGCCCTTTGATCTCTTTTGCCGCGTTGGCGCTGCGACTGGCGAGGTTTCGGACTTCACCGGCAACCACCGCGAACCCGCGCCCCTGCTCTCCGGCACGCGCTGCTTCAACGGCCGCGTTCAGCGCCAGAATATTGGTCTGGAACGCGATACCGTCGATGACGCTGATAATGTCGCCAATTTTCTGCGAGCTGGCGGCAATCTGCTGCATCGTGCTGGCGACGTGAGAAGCCTGGTCGCCCCCACGTTTCGCCGTCATCGCCGCCTGTTTTGACAAGTCGGACGCCTGACGCGCGTTATCGGCGTTCTGGCTTACCGTCGCGGTCAGTTGCTCCATGCTGGCCGCCGTCTGCGCCAGCGATGCCGCCTGCTGTTCGGTGCGGGATGAGAGGTCGTTATTGCCTGCCGCAATCTCGGAGATCCCGGTATGCATGGCGTAACTGCCCTGACGAACGTTGCTTACCGTTTCCCGCAGCGAACTCTGCATCGCCTTCAGGCTGGCGAAAATCGCTGATATTTCATTCCTGCCATACACGGCCACCGGACGCGCCAGGTCGCCCTTCGCCATACTGTCGAAGTGGCTGCTGACGATCGCCAGCGGCTGGACGATCATTTTGCGCGACCACCACAGCGAGCCGCCGGTCAGCAGGGCGGCCAGGATCACCATGGTCAGGAAAATCACCCCTGACATGCGGTAGCTGGTACGGCTGTCCGCACCGGCACGCGCCACAAACTGGTTAATATCCTGCTGCCATGCGTTAAAGCTGTCGTCAAATGCCGCCTGAGACGCCTGCACCGGCGCGGTCAGGAAGTCAGAAAGCTGGTTGTTTTCCAGCCACGTCGCCTGATGGTCGAGATCGCCGTACCACACATCAAAGTTCTTTTTCATGGCGACCTTCAGCGTTTTCTCTTTCTCACTCACCGCCTCCTGCGCCGTAAACGTCTTAAACTGCGCGTCGGCCTGCTTCAGGCTGCTGCGGGCCACGACCATCAGCGCCTTAATATCATCCGGCGGATAGCTCAGCGCGGTTAACGTCCCTGCTTTGTTCAGCGCAGTGCTTGCCTGTAACAGCACGGCACGCGTTTGTGCCAGTGCGGAGCGCTGCTGATTACTCGTCTCAACTTCCTGCAAATTCTGATAGCCATCGCGAAACGCCCAGAAAGACAACCCGTTACTGCCAACCTGCAAAACCCCACACAGGATCAGAATCAAAAACAGTGTGGTCGAGATACGAATACGATTTAACATCCACGCTCCCATCAAGCGGCAAGCAGCCGCGGTTTAATTGTCAGTCAAAATGTTTCCCAGTTTTCATCTTGTCCGGTCACCGCTGCGCGCGTAGGTTTTGTCACGGGCGCCGGGGTTGCTTCGCTGTACGCCGACCGCGAGCTGACCGTAATTGTTGTTTTTGAAGTAAGACGGAACGCCGAGACGGCCATTTTCAGGCGGCTCGCCTGATCCTCAAGCGCAGCGGCCGCGGCAGCGGACTCCTGCACCAGGGCGGCGTTTTGCTGCGTCACACGATCCATTTCCGATACCGCCAGAGCGACCTGGTCAATACCACGACTCTGCTCATCCGATGCAGAGGCGATTTCACCCATGATGTCCGTCACGCGCGTCACGGCATTCACGATGTCATTCATGGTTTCACCCGCACTTTCCACCAGCACCGAGCCGGTATCCACGCGTGAAACAGAGTCTTCAATCAGGGCTTTGATCTCTTTCGCCGCATTGGCGCTGCGGCTGGCGAGGTTACGTACTTCGCCAGCGACCACGGCAAACCCACGTCCCTGCTCGCCCGCACGCGCCGCTTCAACGGCCGCGTTCAGGGCGAGAATGTTGGTCTGGAAGGCAATGCCGTCGATAACGCTGATGATATCGGCGATTTTCTTCGAGCTGTCGGCAATGTCATGCATGGTTTTCACCACGCCGTCGACCACCCGACCGCCGCGCTGGGCGGTGTCGGACGCGCTTTCTGCAAGCTGCGACGCCTGACGGGCGTTGTCGGCATTCTGCTTCACGGTCGCGGTGAGCTGCTCCATGCTGGCCGCCGTCTCTTCCAGAGCGGACGCCTGCTGTTCGGTACGGGACGAGAGATCGTTGTTGCCCATCGCGATTTCACTCGTGCCGGTATAGATGGCATCCGCCCCCTCGCGCACGTTGGCGACGGTATCAATCAGCGAACGCTGCATATGGTCGACGCTGGTCGCCAGCTCGGTGATCTCGTTGCGACCAGAAACGGTCAGCGTTTTCGTGAGATCGCCCCGGCCAATATCGCGGATATGGGCAATGACGCGGCCAAGCGGATTAAGAAGGATATGACGAATGCCGTACCACACGGCCACCAGCACGATGACCAGCGCGAGGGCGAGCACCGCCATCTGCCATTTCGCGAAACGGTAGTCGTTCTGGCTTTGCGTAAAGGCGGAGTGATAAAGCTCGCCGCTGGCTTTGGCGTACTCGCCGAGCGCCGCGCCGAGGGCGTTCTGCATGCCCTGGGTCGGCTGCGCGAAATAGGCGTCCATATTGCCCTTCTCCAGGAACTGCACCAGCTCCGTGAGGCCGGCGAAGTAGGCCAGATATTTTTCATCTATGTTCGCGCTCGCCTGCGCCATTGCGGGCTGAGGGGCGATTTTTTTGAAGGCCTCGTAATGTTTCGCCGCGTCTGCCAGTGTGGCGCGCGCATTCTTCAGCAGTTCCGTTTTTGCGCTGCTCTGCTGGTTGTTCGGATCCATCATCATGCGGGCAGACGAGCGGCTCAGATTGATACGCGTCTGCAACATCAGATCCCAGGTTGTGGTCAGTTCGCTTTGCTGCATCCGCAAATCGTTCGAGGCCGCGAAGCTGTCCTGGTTCTGTTTTAACGAGGAGAAAAAGAGGCCGCCAGAAATAAGCTGAAGAAGTGCGAAAATGACCAGCACCATCATAAGCATTGTGACAACGCGGATACGGTTCAACATACAACACCTTCTCATCGATTGATTAACGGTGTTATCGGCAGGGGCCACGGGAACTTTACATTTGCGAAAGGGAAAAGCGCGGGGAGTCAGAACGCGACGTCAACGATCAGCGTGTCGGTGTAGGTTCCGGCAGGCGGCGTGGCCTGGCTGGTCAGGACCTTAGCGCTGTAGTTATAGGTGCGTAAAAGCCCGTCGGTACTGACCTGGGATGAGCTGGCGCTGGCCCAGCGCTCGCTGCCACTGCCGCCCCAGCGGTTGCTGGTCGCCTCTTTATAGATGTCGTAACTCATAAAATTGCTGCCGCTAACCATACGACGAACGTTGTTCAGGGCGTTTGCTCCATTATTAATGCCTATGGTGTAGGTACTGCCCTTGGTGCAGGTGACGGCGATCGACTGCGAAACGGTGGGAAAATTTTGCACCAGCGGCGCGCTGTTAAAATTCACGTCCGGCGTGGTCATCGTGCTGCAATCGTTGGTGACGGTCATGTTGAGGAGAATGGAGGTAGTTGCCGTGCCGGTTTGCGGGGTCAGGCATAGCCCGCCCGCGCCAACGGCGCACACGTTGTAGTTGATGCTGAACGTTAACAACACCTGGTACGGCCCGGCCGTGACGTTCTGCCCCGGCACAGTACGGAAATAAAGCGGAATGTTGTAGCGCCTTGACCCCAGCAGCCCGAGCAGGGTGTTGCCATTCCAGGTATAGGTTTTGCTGATTTGTACTTCACTGTTTCCGCCGCAGCCAGTGGCACCGCACAGGCGCGTGGGGATAACGTCCGCGATGGCCGCATTATCGGTACGTTTCATGGTGGCGCGGCTGTTGGCGGCTATCGACGCCGAGGTGTAGGTCAGCGTCACCGAGTCGTTGGTTAGCAGGTTGAGAACAGTATCGCAGGACACCACCAGCGTGCCGGTGGTTTGCACCTCCCCCGTACTGCTCAGGGCGAATGAGGTGACGCTGCCAAACGAGGCGTTCACCGTACTGACGGTGCAGGCCGCCCAGCCGCTGCCCGAGAACAGCAACAGTATGGCTATCAACAGGCGTTTCACGGCGCCTCCCGGCAGGTCAGCGGACCGTAGGTTTGCAGCTTATGCTCGGGATTTGCGCCCACGTTCAACGTTGCCATACAGCGTTTACCGTCCGGGGTGATGACCTCCAGAGGATTCACATCGTTGAGGTTTTCCAGCCAGGCGAGGCCGTCGTAGCCAACAACCGCGCTACTGCGGGACGCGCGTTTGACCTGGCTTCCCACCGGGATCGCATTGCCCTGCGCGTCATGCAGGATCACGCTGGCAACCCGCTCCTGCTCCATCGGGAAATCCACCAGATAACCGTTATGCCGACGAATCGCCACCCGACGCTCGGTCTCTTTCAGCCGGGTATCCGCAGGTAAGTTCAGGGTATCAATGCGGTAGCTCGCCGGGTAATAGGCGGAAACGCCGCTGACCAGCAGATAACCTTTGTTATTGGTTTTACCAACCGGCTGGTTCTCGTAGCTGACGGGTACGTCCGGATGTCCGTCGGTGCTGATCACCACAAACGCATCGTTGATTTTGTTCGCCGCAAACAGCTCACCGTCCATCAGGACGACAGAGCCCATCGCCTCGCCCCACCAGGTCATCATCCCCTTCTCACCGTAGCCGCCGCCCTGAAGCTCAACATTGTTATTCCGCCAGCCGAGCGTGGCCTGTTGATAGTTACTCGACCGCGACTGGTTGGCCCAGGCCATGTTCCAGCTAAAGCCGCCGTCAGACGGCATCGAGTGGTTGTAGTTAATGCGTTGAGTGCTGCCTGCGTCAGGCGTGTTTTCAAAGGTAACGGCGGCGCTGTCACGTTCGCCCAGAGGGACCTGCAACGACAGCGCAACCGTCCAGTCGTCCCGCTGCTGGTCACGGCTGGCCGCCAGGTAAATACTGCTTGAGCGCCACAGATTTCGGCTCCAGGAGAGGTTGAGCAGCTCGGTTTTCCGGCTGTCAAAACTCTCCACGCCGATCCACGCCGCACCGATATTGCCGTAATCACCGAGGTTAAAGGTTAAGGAGTACTGGTCGGTATTGCGGCTCAGGCTGGCAACGGGGTTATCATATTCATCATAAACGGTGGGCTGATCGTACAGGGCGAGGTTGCCGAAGCCGCGGTCGCGTCGGGTATGCTGGGTCGCTACGCTAAACTCGCTGGTGCTGTACTGATAGCCCCAGTTCATCTGGCCCCCTTCGTCGCCGCGCATCCGGCTTTGGGTATAAGACGTGTTCACCACGCCAAAACGCCCGAGCTTCAGCACCGTGCCCGCGCCGCCGAGCGCCAGCGACTCCGCCCCTTCCGCATGCCCCTCCAGCGTCAGCCAGTCGGTCACCCCGTAGCGATACGATCCGCTGCCCGCCGCCGGGCCATAGTCAAAATTCTCTATACCGTAGTTGCGCCGCAGGCTGCCCAGCGTCACGGCGCCGTCGCTTAACCCCTGCTTCAGCAGATCGCTGCTGACATAAAACGGCAGCGTGGTGCTCACCTGACGTCCCAGCGCGTCGGTGGTGACCAGTACCGCATCCCCTGCGCCGTTGATGTACGGCAGATTAGTGAGGGTAAACGGCCCCGGCTGAAGGCGGGTGGAGCCGGAACGGTAGCCATTAATAAAGAGATCGACCGAGGTCGGGACGGCCGCCTCACCGGAAAACGCCGGCAGCGGCCAGGTCACCAGATCCGGACGCAGGGAGAAGTCGCGCCCGTAGCTGATCCCGCCCATCCGCACGCTGGTGCTCCAGCTCAGCGCATCGCTGATGACGTCCCCAACGGTCCAGGTGGTGGCATCCTCCTCGTTGGTGATCAGCAGGGTTGAGTCATAGCGCACGTATCCTTCCTGCTGCCCGCTGCTTCCGGCGAAATTCTGTCGGGCGTACCCTGTCGAAGAAAACGAATAGTCTTCGTTGAAATAGCGGAACTCATGCCACACCGACGCCTGGCCGCCCGTGTGCTCGGTATGGTTGGTATAAACGTCGTAGTTGAGCAGCGCGCCCCGGCCATAATGCGGCTTGCTTTGCGCGCTCTGACCGCTAAACGACGTGATCCGCGCCGCAACCCAGTCCCGGGGGACCGTCAGCATGAGCCGCTGGGCGCTGCTGTCATACTCTACGCGTACCGATGAGAGCGTTGAAAGGTTCACCTCTCCGGCAGGCACATGCTCCTGCGGCAGTCCGGCGCGAAGCAAATCCGCTCCTGAAATAAACCAGGCGCCCTCGCGCTGCGTCACCGGCACCACCAGACCCGTGTCATAGTGGTTCAGCACCAGGGCGAGCTGGAATACAGCTTCGCCGTTCATCGTCCGCGCGTCCGGCGGCGGCGGTAAACTGTCGTCGCCGGTTTCGGCAAATGCGCTGGTACTGACGCAAAGCAGGATCATCATCGCCGGTTTCAGTTGACGGGCGTCGATTGCCATTGCGTATCCCTGGCATTAATTTGCGCGCTCATCCGATTCGGCTGATAAATCCCTGCCGGAAGCGGCCAGCTTCGGGTGCTGCCTGGCAGCACATAACCCAGCAGCCCCTCGGCAACCGTGCGTTTTTGCCCGCCCTGCTCAACCGCAACCTGGCTGAGCCTGACGTGAACGTTCCCCTGATTGCGGACCTCAAGCGCGGGTTTCCCCTCCTCCTGAATGACCCGCCAGTTGAGCTGCTGAGTGTTCGCCAGCGCGTGATGCTCTCCTTCGTTGAGGGTGGGGATCCCCTGTCCATAAACAAATAAGGGAATGGAATAGCGCATTTGCAGTTTGAGGCCCATAGACGGTTCCGCTTTGGCATCCGGCTGGGGAATCTCATCCACAATGATGCGGTAGGCTTGCTCGACGCCGGACGGGATCGTCCCCTGCTTAATCAGGCGAATAAGCTGTTTACTGCCTTTAGCGATAGTCACGATCGGCGGGCTGGCGACCACATCCTGCTGGGCGGTGTAACGCTCATATCCGCCCTCCTGTTTCCAGCGCACAATGCGTATCTGCATTGTCGTGGCGCTGTTGCCCTGATTCTGGATCCACAATTCAGTTGCTCTGGCGTCTGCCGAAAGCCACGGATCGATAGGCCAAAGAAGAATGGTTGCGGCTGCTTGCGCCTTAACCGCTGTAAGGGCCGTTATCCCCAACAGACTCAACAGGCCTGACCGCCTGAAAAATGGCTTCATCAATGCTCTCCCTTTCCTACCATGACAAGGTCACGGTGAGTTGATCTGAATACGTTCCTGACGGGCTAAACCCGGTCAAAAGCGCGACGCCAAAAAGAGGCAGCGCGATGTTATTGCTGTTGGTATAGGTAATCGGTATTGCCTGGTTAACCCCAATTTCACTGTTTGCGGCCAGAGAGCTGCTGCTGTAGAGCCGGTAACCGACCACCTCTGTCCCGCCTGAACGCGTCATCCGCCGCACAGAGCTATAATTCTGACCGCCATTAATGCTCATACTTAGCGCCACACCCGGTGTGCAGGCGATGGACAACGCGCCGTCGGCAACAAAGCTGGTGCTGACCGGTGCGCTCTCCACGCCGCTGCGGGTCCCGAAATTCAGCGTACCGAAACGCCCGCCGGTGCCGGTGCTCACCGAGCATCCAGGCACAACCGTCGCGCTCACCCTGAATGACTGGGACGTCACCGCCCCGGCGTCTGGGATCAACATCAGCCCGACCAACAGGGTCAAAAAAGGGTGCACGACGCCCTCTGCGCTGTCGCGCAGACATAACAATGCCTTCATGGCTGAATCAGTAGGTGACGCTGACGTTAATCGTGTCGGTATAGGTTCCCGGTACGACCGTCACGCTATTGCCGCCGCCCGTAATGCGTGCGTAGAGGGTGTAGCTATCCACCCCACCCGCAGTAGAGGCGACCGGCAACGCGGCATTGTTCGCAACCACGTTGTTGTAACCACTATCGCTGAACAGGCTGTAGGCAACGCCCTGCGCCGCATTGGCGGTGTTGACCAGATAGCGGCCCGGCGTACCTGGGGTGCCGACAACGGTTCCGGGTGCGGTAGCGTTAGTGTTGCCGGTGATCGCCACCGTGTAACTGGCAGTGGTACATTGAATGGTAAAGGTGTTTCCTCCGCTGGCACCGGTTAACTGGGTTGTCAGGGTGGAGAATGTTGCAGGATGAGTGCCGAAATCCAGCGTCCCGAAGTTAATGCCATTTTGCGTTGGCGAGCCGTTGATCAAGCAGCCGTTTGTCAGCGTCAACGTCGCGCCGATAGTGCCGCTACTGGTGACCGCGAGAGCCTGACCGACCGTTCCCGCCGTCAGCAGCGTGCCCGCGCAGATAAAAAGAAGTTTTCTTTTCATTTACCACCCTCCAGAAGAAATATAGGTTCGCTTGCCATATTTTATTCATACTGTTCAGTATGTTAGCCCCGCTTAAACATTCCCCGGCGCGGTTACTGAGAATTTAGTTTATGGTTAGCACTTCAACCACTTTCATCAAAAAGAGGGCAACCCCGCTCGAATTAACAGGTTATTAACAAACATTACAAAGGGTTAGCAAAAAAAAATGGGCATTATTCTTGCTTAACTTGAGGATATATCGCCTGTAGTGTGATCTGAGTCACAATATATCGTCATGATAAAAACAACGAATTTCATAAAAATTAAAAACAAGTTGTAACTCACGCAGCTTTACTTCAATTTATGCCCCGAATATTTTCCTGCGCTTAAATAAAAATTTTGTATGCATTGACGCAGGAAACTCTTTTAGCGCATAGAGGATCTTTTTGTGGCAAGTGCAAACAAACTCACGCTCTTCATCGTGATTTTCATGCTGGCGGGCATTCTTTCCGGTGCGGCCATCCATGAGTATGCTTCGTCCGACGCGATACAGGCCTGGTCGGAGAACATCACCCTGCTGACCGATATTTTCCTGCGGCTGATCAAGATGGTGATAGCCCCGCTGGTGTTCAGCACCCTGACGGTGGGCATTATGAGGCTGGGTGAAACGTCTACGATTGGGCGCGTCGGGGGTAAAGCGATGGTGTGGTTTATCAGCTCATCCGTACTTTCCATTCTGGTGGGGCTGTTTATTGTTACCCTTGAACAACCCGGCAGCGGTCTGAACCTGAGCATTCCGACAGAGACGGTTGATACCGGCCTGGCCGTGAGCGGGATGTCGCTGAAAGCCTTTCTGTCACACACCATTCCAACCAGCATTGCCGGCGCGATGGCCAACAATGAGATCCTGCAAATTGTGGTCTTCTCGATGTTCTTCGGCATTGGCGGCGCGTCACTGGGCCAAAAATTCAACGCCCCGCTGGTCGCGGCGCTGGATGTGGTATCCCACATTATGCTGAAGGTGACGGGCTACGTGATGTACGTTGCGCCGCTGGCCATTTTCGCGGCGATTTCGTCCGTCATTGCCACCCAGGGGCTGGGCATTTTGCTGAACTATGCCTCGTTTATTGGCGGTTATTATGTGGCGATCCTCCTGACCTGTCTGGTATTGCTGGCCGTGGGTTACATGGTACTGAAGAAAGAGATTTTCCGTCTGGTGGCGATGCTGAAAGATCCGGTGCTGGTGGCGTTTACCACCAGCAGCTCTGAAGCGGCATACCCAAAAACGCTGGAGCAGTTAGCGCGCTTTGGTTGTTCACGGAATATCGCCTCTTTCGTCCTGCCGATCGGCTACTCGTTTAACCTGGTCGGCTCCATGGTGTATTGCTCGTTCGCCTCAATGTTTATTGCCCAGGCGTACAACATTCACCTGAGTTTTACCGAGGTGACGGTGCTGATGTTAACGCTGATGCTGGCCTCGAAGGGCATTGCGGGCGTACCGCGCTCGTCGCTGGTGGTGCTGGCGGCAACCATTCCAGGCTTTAACATTCCGGTAGCCGGGATCCTGCTGCTGATGGGGATTGACCATTTCCTGGATATGGGCCGATCGGCCATTAACGTGCTGGGGAACGGGATTGCGACGGCGATGCTGTCGCAGAATGAAGGGGCGCGGGAAGTTGAGGCTGAGCTGGTGGAGCAGGAGGCGTAAAGATACATAAGAGCCGGGTGGCGCTGGCGCGTACCCGGCCTACGTGTTGGAGCCATTTGTAGGCCGGGTAAGGCGAAGCCGCCACCCGGCATTATTTTATGCCACGTGATTCGCCGCAATATCCAGCAGCGCCATCTCTTCGCTGTTCAGCAGCTTCTCAATATTCACCAGAATCAGCATACGCTCGCCGAGCGCACCCAGCCCTGTCAGGTATTCCGTCGACAGCGTGACCGCAAACTCCGGCGCAGGACGGATTTGATCGGCGGTCAGCGACAGCACATCTGACACGCCGTCCACCACAATCCCCACCACGCGCTGCCCCAGATTCAGAACAATCACCACCGTGTTATCGTTGTACTCCACATCGCCCTGGCTGAACTTCACGCGCAGATCCACGATAGGCACAATCACACCGCGCAGGTTGGTCACACCCTTGATAAACGCTGGCGTATTCGCGATGCGCGTTACCTGATCGTATCCGCGAATTTCCTGCACTTTCAGGATGTCGATACCGTACTCTTCATCACCTAAAGTGAAAACCAGGAATTCCTGCCCAGATGGCTCGCCCGCCAGTTTCGTTACGTTACTCATACCGGTCATGTTATTACCTTTTACTTAATCAGGCGGCTGTGTTCGCCACACGTTGTTCACGATTTAATCCCTGAAGTGCCGATACATCGACGATCAGCGCGACGCTACCATCACCCAGGATGGTGGCAGCAGAGATCCCCGGCACTTTGCGGTAGTTACTTTCCAGGTTCTTAACCACCACCTGATGCTGACCAATCAGCTGATCGACCAGCAGCGCGTAGCGGCGTCCGGCGCTTTGCAGGATCACAACGATACCCTGCGTGGCCTCGGTTTTTGCCCCGTCCACTTCGAACACTTTCCACAGTTCCACCAGCGGCAGGTACTCGCCGCGCACTTCGAGTACGCGCTCGCCGCCCGCCAGCGGATGCAGATCTTCTTCGCGCGGCTGGAGGGATTCCATCACCGCGTTCAGCGGCAGAATAAAAACTTCGTCCGCCACTTTAACGGACATGCCGTCAAGAATGGCCAGCGTCAGCGGCAGCAGGATACGGATCGTGGTGCCCGCGCCCTGCTTAGACTGGATCTCAACGTGACCGCCCATCTCCTGAATGTTACGTTTCACCACGTCCATGCCCACGCCGCGGCCGGAAACGTCGGTGACCTGCTCTGCGGTTGAGAAGCCCGGGGCAAAAATCAGCATGCCCACTTCTTCGTCAGTCATGTTTTCGTTGACCGCCATGCCCTGCGAAATCGCCTTCGCCAGAATGCGCTCGCGGTTCAGGCCCGCGCCGTCATCGGTCACTTCGATGCAGATGTTGCCGCCCTGATGTTCTGCTGACAGGATCAGGTTGCCCACTGGCGATTTTCCGGCTGCCACGCGGTTTTCCGGCAGCTCAATGCCGTGGTCGAGGCTGTTACGCACCAGGTGCGTTAACGGGTCGATAATGCGTTCAATCAGGCTCTTATCCAGCTCGGTGGAGCTGCCCATCAGCGTGAGTTCGATCTGTTTGTTGAGCTTGCTGGCCAGGTCGCGCACCAGGCGCGGAAAGCGGCTGAAGACATATTCCATCGGCATCATGCGGATGGACATCACCGATTCCTGCAAATCGCGGGCGTTACGTTGTAACTGGCCCATGCTGGTGATGAGATCGCCGTGGGTCACCGGGTCCAGCTCGTTGGAGCGCTGGGCCAGCATCGACTGGGTGATCACCAGTTCACCCACCAGGTTGATCAGCTGATCCACTTTCTCCACCGCCACGCGAATGCTCGTTGACTCGCTGGAGCGCGCCGCCGGTTTTTCACCGCGGGCCGGGGCGGCCGTCTCTTTGGGCACGGCTTTCAGTGCAGGGGAAGCGGCAACTACCGCAGGGGCAATTTCTGCCGGCGCGGGCACTTCAACGGCCGCCGCCTCGGTTTCAAACGCAATTTGATCCGCTTCAATCACGAAGCACAGCACCGCCACAATGTCATCCTGGCCGATCCCGCCGTCGAGCGTCGCGGCCAGGCTGTCTTTACCCTTCACCACGTTGCTGAGCGTCGCCAGGTTACCCAGCTCCTCTTCCAGCAGGTTGACCTCGTTCTCTTTCAGCCGTGACAGCACTACGCGCAATTTTCCTGCGGGCGCATCAGGCGCACTGTCTGGTTTGGCCGCGGCGTCAACAACGCTCAGTTTTGCCGCAGGGACAACGGGCGCAGACGCCTCACCTTTGGCTTCCAGCGCTAACTGACGCAGCGCGTTGCAGATGTATTCAAAGCTGGCGGCATCAGGCTCTGCCGAACTTTTATAGGCGTCGAGCTGTTCCTGCATAATATCTTTCGTTTCCAAAAACAGGTTGATAATGTCGGTATTGAGCTGCATCTCACCGCGTCGTGCTTCATCCAGCAGGTTTTCCATTAAATGGGTTGTTTCCTGCAAAATGGTAAATCCAAACGTTCCGGCTCCGCCTTTAATGGAATGCGCCGCACGGAAGATGGCGTTGAGCTGTTCTGAGTCCGGTGCCTCGGGCACCAGATCCAGCAAATGTTGCTCCATATCGGCCAACAATTCGTCGGCTTCATCAAAAAATGTCTGGTAAAAATCGGTAATATCCATGCTCACGCTATCACCTCGGATTGGCTGGTGGCGATGTTGGAACGGCAGCCGAAGGGACGGCCCCAGGCTGTTTTAAATCGTCCAGTGACTCATTCTGACTTTCGGCGTTTTCATGCAGGATGGCCTGCTCCGCCTGCTGGTTCAGCACTAAAAGACTGATACGACGGTTGATGGCGTCATCCGGTCCGCGGTCGGTCAGGCGCATGGTTGCAGCCATGCCGACCACGCGCAGGACCTTGCCATCATCAAGCCCACCCGCCACCAGCTCGCGACGCGAGGCGTTGGCGCGATCGGCAGAAAGCTCCCAGTTGCTGTATCCCTTCTCTCCCGTGGCGTACGGGAAATCATCCGTGTGACCGGAGAGGCTAACGCGGTTCGGAATGCCGTTCAGCACCGGTGCAATCGCACGCAGAATATCGCGCATGTAGGGCTCCACGTCGGCACTGCCGGTTTTGAACATCGGTCGGTTCTGGCTGTCGATGATCTGAATACGCAGCCCTTCCTGCACCAGGTCAATTTTCAGATGCGGACGCAGCGCGCGCAATTTAGGGTCCGCCTCAATCAGCTGATCCAGGTCACCGCGCAGTTTTTTCAGGCGCGCCTGCTCCATCCGTTTTTTCAGCTCGTCGATGTTAGGCTGTTTTTTCACTTCGCCCTGCTGCTGGGTGTAATCGTCACCGCCGCCGGGGATCGGGCTGTCGCTGTTCGATATGCGCGGCCCGCCGGTGACCGCCGTCGCCAGCGGCGTTCTGAAATATTCCGCAATCTGAATAAGCTCTTTCGGGCTGGAGATGGAGATCAGCCACATCACCAGAAAGAAGGCCATCATGGCGGTCATAAAATCGGCGTACGCGATCTTCCATGAGCCGTGAGAACCGTGCCCGTGCCCCTTATGCTTGCGTTTTTTTACGATGACGATCGGATGGGACTGGTTTTTCATGCGTCCTCAGTTGTCGTCTGTTGGTTGGGGTTTTTCACCGCGCGCACATGCTCTTCCAGTTCGATAAACGACGGACGTTCGCTGGAGTAGAGCGTCTTACGGCCAAATTCGACGGCGATCGGTGGCGCATAACCGTTGAGGTTTGAGAGCAGCGTAATTTTCACGCACTGCATCATTTTGGTGGTTTCAGCGCTCTTCTGGCGCAGCACGCTCGCCAGCGGGGAGATAAAGCCGTATGCCAGTAAAATACCGAGGAACGTCCCCACCATTGCGTGGGCAATCAGGGCGCCCAGTTCAGCCGCCGGGCGATCCGCCGAGGCCAGGGCATGAACGACGCCCATGACCGCCGCCACGATACCGAACGCCGGAAGCGAGTCGCCCACCAGCGCCAGGCTGTTGGCCGGAACTTCGGATTCGCTCTCGTGGGTTTCGATCTCTTCGTCCATCAGGGCTTCAATTTCGAAGGTGTTCATGTTGCCGCTGATGATCAGCCGCAGGTAATCGACGATAAAATCGAGCATCATCGCGTCAGCCAGAATACGCGGGTAGCTGGCGAAAATTTCGCTCTCTTTCGGGTTTTCAATGTCCCGCTCCAGCGAGAACATTCCTTGCTGACGTGACTTCGCCATCAGGCGATAGAGCAGCGCCAGAAGATCCATATACATGCTTTTGGTGTATTTCGAGCGACGAAACAGCAGCGGAATCGCCTTCAGCGTGCCCTTGATCGATTTACCGTTGTTACCAACGATAAAAGCCCCTACCCCTGCACCGCCGATGATGACAAGTTCAGCCGGTTGATAGAGTGCTCCAAGGTGCCCGCCGGTCATCATGTAACCGCCGAAAACTGTACCGAGAACTACCAGGTAACCTAATAAGATAAGCACGACATCATCCTTCCGCTAGTGACTATGGCAGGACGTTCATTTCGAGCGCGTGACCTGAACGCAGGGTAAAAAAAAGCAGCGGTAATCGCTTACCGCTGCTGGAATCTTGCCCACAGGTTCGGGTTAAACAGCGTGTTCGATCTGTTCATCCAGCAGTTGTGGAATAATATCGGCAGCATCCCGGGAAAGTTTACGTCTTTTTACGGCTCGGGATGGAGGCTGGCATAAACTACAGGCGAAGCTGCCCGCAGGCTGGTGCGCGTGGGTAATAAAATTGCCGTCACAGCAGTTGCAGCGCGACAATTCAAGCATTCCGCTTTCAACAAAACGCACCAGCGTCCAGGCGCGGGTCAGCGCCAGCAGGGGTCCCTGTTCCTGCTGCGGGCATTGCTCAAGGTAAAGTTTGTAGGCTTTAATCACGGCATCCACGCCGCTGCATAAGCCCTTTTTAAGCAGGTACTGCCAGGCGTTACAGAACATGGAAGCATGGATGTTCTGCTCCCAGGTCATGAACCAGTCAGTCGAAAACGGCAGCATGCCTTTTGGCGGTGGGCTACCACGCAATTCTTTGTACAGCTTGATCAAACGACCACGGCTCAGTTGCGTCTCGCTTTCCAGCATTTGTAAACGCGCACCCAGCGTGATGAGTTCCATTGCCAGCTGGATATCACGGGCTTCCTGAACAATGCTTTTTTCGCTCATTGTTAAGCCCTTTTCTTCCGGGCTACGTCGTCAGGCTGGCTGATTTCGTTGAGCAGGCGGGTGGAGAGAAGAATACCGGTGTGGATCTGTTGCAGATCGTCCACGCGGGATTCCTGAGTCAGACGCGTAATGGTCTGCGGGTTATCGAAACGGAACTGGCAGACAAGCTGATTGGTTTCAGCCAGCTTGACCATCTGCGGAAGTGTTAATCCCCCCAGCATGGTTGCCATCTCTTCGTTAACACCCAGACGAAACATCGCTGACGGTTTGTCCTGACTAATCAAACGCTGCGCGAGCAATAAATACGACAAATTGATGTCGTAAATATGTTTTAGCAACTCGGATGTATGCATTTTTCCCATCCCGAATAACCAACTATTATTTTTATGCGGAAAGACCGCACCCCGTGATGTCGCCGGGAAATCACCCGGTATAAAAAGAAAAGGCCAAATGCATAGTTGAATTTAGGTTTGTACGTCGTAAAGCGCGTGACCGGTTAACATGGCCAAAATGTCGGTTACACATTTTATCTTTTCTTACAAATAACTAAGATTTTTCCTAATCCGACGCAAACTCTACTCGTCAGTTTTGACACATACAATGCAGCCCCCCCTGGAATTTAAAAAAAATGTGATCTGCGTCACATAATTTACGCGAATGTAACCTATAAATCCATCAGCGTGACTTGTAATTTGGGTGTTTTTTATCCAACCCAAGCTTGTTTATATTCTTCAGGAACGAATACTCATGCATCCGGACGGGGGAATTGGGTCTGGGAAATGTAAAGACAGGGCAAATCCGCATTGATCTGCTATGGGGAAAACTTCACGCTGAAACTACCATTAATTAATAAAGTAAAAACAGTGGGTTAACGCTGGTAACACAAAAATCAGTTTCGTTGCGTAACGATCTACGCCGGGTTGATGATGAGTTAAGGCGAGTTAACCACCCGGAAGGGAAAATGTGTAATTTACGTTAAGCTGTTAATTTTTTTCATTTAGGCCATCTTTTCAGTTATTCTTCTTATAAGAATAATTAATGAATAATTATGATAAGCTTCACACTAATGACGCATTCACCTCTTGCAGTAATGGCAGTTTCGCGGTAAAGCTGGGGAAACTTGTCATTCTGACATCAAAGGAGTGCGTGATGAGTTACTCCCATCTGCTTGTTTCAGTTGCTGTTTCTCCCGAAAGCCACCAGCTTGTCGCCCGAGCCGTATCCATCGCCCGCCCCGCCAATGCCCGCATCAGCCTGATCACGCTGGCTGCAGAACCCGAAATGTATAATCAGCTGGCTGCGCCGATGCTGGAAGATATACGTGAGGTATTGCAGGAGGAAACGCACCAATTCCTGCAAGAGTTGGTGGAGAGGGCAGACTATCCGATTCATCAGACCGTTATCGCGACCGGTGAATTAAGCGCGCATATACTCGACATCTGTCAGAAAGAGAATATTGACCTGGTTATTTGCGGAAATCATAACCAGAGTTTTTTTTCTCGTGCGGCATGCTCGGCAAAATCTATCGTTTCGTCAAGCCAGGTTGATGTCCTGCTGGTGCCTCTTGGGGGCAATTAATGCCCCCGGAGAAAATCAGGCGAGTTTAGGGAAGGTCGCGATCTTTTTTTGCAGATCACCTTCCTGACTTTGCGGCTGGATCGCGCGCAAATCGTCAATAAAACGCGCCTGCCAGCGGTTAATATCATTCTTCATGATGGTCTCCATCATTTCCGAATGGCGTGAAATACGTTCCGCAAGCGGCATAGTTAACGCACGGTTCAGGGCATTTGCCACGTCATCGCGATCGTAAGGGTTTACAATCAGCGCTGAGGTTAACTCGTTTGCCGCACCGGCAAATTGAGACAGCACCAGCACACCCGGGTCAGCAGGATCTTGTGCTGCAACATACTCTTTTGCCACCAGATTCATCCCGTCGCGCAGGGGCGTGACTAGCCCGACGTCCGCATAGCGGAACACTTTCATCAGAATTTTGCGCTCAAAGTGCTGATTCAAATAGAAAAGTGGTGTCCAGCCAAGCTGCCCGTAGCGCCCGTTGATGCGCCCTGCTTCGGTCTCAAGCTGGTGACGGATATCCTGATAGGCCTGAACCTCACCGCGTGAGGTCGGCGCTATCTGGGTATAACGAATCTTGCCGTGATGCTGCGGGAATTTTTCCAGCAGGGTTTCGTACGCGAGGAATCGCTCCGGCAACCCTTTGGAATAATCAAGTCGTTCAACCGAAAAGATATTCTTAACGTGCTTGAGTTCATCCTTAAGCTGGGCAAGCTTCGGAGGCAATGGACCGGAGGCCTGCTCGGCAATTTCGTCTGGCTCAATACCAATCGGGTAGACCTCGGTATGGAAATGACGTCCCCACGCGGTGTGAGATTTGCCGCCGTGAGTGACCAGTCGGGTTTTACCGGACACGCTGTCGAGGAAGGCCAGTCTGTCGTTTTCCGTCTGGAAACCGAGCAGGTCGTAATCGGACAGCGCCTCAAGGATCTCTTCATGCTGCGGCAGTGCCGTGAAAATCTCCGGCGTCGGGAAAGGAATGTGCAGGAAAAAACCGATTCGGTTATTCACACCACGTTTTCGCAGCTCTCTGGCGAAAGGCAGCAGATGGTAGTCGTGGATCCATAAAATATCGTCTTCTTCGATCAGCGGCAGCAGTTTATCTGCCAGCAGCGCATTAACGCGCATATAGCCTTCATAGGATTCACGCTGGAATTTCACCAGGTCCAGACGATAGTGAAACGCTGGCCACAGCACGGCGTTTGAGAACTCGGAATAATATTCATCATAGTCCTTCTCACTGAGTGCGAAGGAAGCCCACGTGATATTGCCCCGTGACACCTTTTTAAGCGGTTTCTCATCATTACTGATTTCCCCGCTCCAGCCAAACCAGAGTCCACCCGCGGCTTTGAGGGCACCTAATACCCCGACCGCCAGGCCACCGGCACTGGCTTTTTTATCATCCGGCGGTGCGATGCGATTAGAGACGACGACTAAGCGACCCATAATGATTTCTCCCGTTGTTTTGCGCTATTTGTTGTTGTTGCTGGTTAGCGACATCAGATATCCACTGCCAGACGCTGGCGACGTTTTCCAGCCGCCATCCGGCAACGGTTTCACCCGGCCCTACCTTGACAGACATGCCACTGGCCTGGTTTACCACGCTGAACCCGGCCTCGTCGGTCAGGTCATCCCCAAAAAATACTGGCGTGCGCCCTTTAAACGGCGCTTCCGCCATAAACGCTGCAATGGCAGCGCCTTTATTAATTCCTGCTGGTTTAATCTCGACCACACATTTACCGGGCTGTAACGCCAGCTCCGGATGGGCTTCCGCCACGCTTCTTGCTACCGAAAAGATCGCCGCCTCATGGTGAGGCGCCTGACGGTAGTGCAGCGCAAAGGCCATGCCTTTGGCTTCCAGTTCCGTACCGGGAAGCAGTTCCAGAGCAGAAGAGAGTTGCGCATGCAGCGCCTGAACCAGCGTATCGGGGAGTGAAACTATATGCAGTTGATCATGGATATCGCGGCGCTCCGCTCCGTGCACACCGGCCAGCGGAAAGTGATAAGGACTGGCGAGCACATCCAGCTCGGCCATTGAGCGCCCTGAAATCAATGCCAGTGCCCCCTCGTTCTGTCGGGAGAGCTGCTGCAAATTCTCTAACACCAGATCCGGTACAACAACGTCGTCAGGATGCGGTTCAATCCCGGCGAGCGTCCCGTCGAGGTCAAAAAAGAAAGCAAATTTTCCGGGCAGTACAGGCGGTGCGGTTAACAAGTCAGCCACCCTAATCCTCCTTACAGTGAACAAAACAGCCATGTAAGTATAGACAGTGTGACGGCGCTCGCCATTTAGCAACCGGCCCGTCAGCATAACTGGCGGGCCGGTCAGGGAGTCAACTATGGTTAATAGTTGAGCAGATAAGTGGCTAAAAATAAATCAGACGGTACGCTTAGCTTTTTGCTTGTAACGGTCGAAGATCACTGCTGCCAGCAGGATCAGGCCGCGTACGACGTACTGAGAGAACGGAGAAATATTAAGCAGGTTCATGGCGTTCTCCACGGTCCCCAGAATCAGGATCCCCGCCACCACATATGAGATTTTTCCGATGCCGCCCTTGAGGGATACGCCCCCCAATACGCAGGCTGAAATGACAATCAGCTCATAACCGATAGAGGTCATTGGCTGGCCGCTGGTCATACGCGACGCCAGAATAATCCCCGCCGCTGCCGACACCAGCCCGGAAAGCACGAAGATAATGATCTTGGTCCGTACGACCGGGACACCCGCCAGACGCGCCGCTTCCTCGTTCCCGCCAATCGCCAGGGTATTACGACCAAAGGTGGTGCGGTTAAGCAGGAAACCAAACAGGATCAGACAGGCTACCGTCAGCCAGATAGGCGCAGGCAAGCCCAGCCAGTTGGCATAGCCCAGCGTAAAGAAGCGCTCGTCTTCAATCCCCACCGCCTTACCGTCGGAGATGATATAGGCCAGACCGCGCACGATTTGCATGGTCGCAAGCGTCGTGATCAGGGCGTTAATCTTCAGGCGCGCAATCACAAAGCCGTTCACCAGACCGCTCAGCACGCCGAGCATCAGCCCCGCCAGCACGCCGATCCACAGGCTTTCGGTCATATTGATCACCACGGCAGTGGTGACCCCGGCACAGGCAATCACCGAGGCGACCGACAGGTCAAAATCGCCGGAGGCCAGGCAGAATAGCATTCCGCAGGCCACCATGCCGGACATGGAGATGGCCAGCCCCAGCCCCTTCATGTTGATGAAGGTCGCGAAGTTTGGCACAAAAATCGCGCACGCAACGAACAGGGCGGCAAAAACCACCAACATGCCGTACTGGTCCCAGATGCGGCCAAAACTGAAAGCCGACTTCGGCGCTCCGGATGTAGTAACAGAGGACATCATTGACTCCTTACTCAGGCGACAGCCTGGCTAACTTTAGGCATGGCGAGACTCAACGCCTGTTGTTCATTCGCCTGTTCATGCAGCAATTCACCGGCAATTTCGCCTTCACGCATCACTACAATGCGGTCGGCGACGCCCAGCACCTCGGGCAGATCGCTGGAGGCGAACAGCACCGCCACGCCGCGTTTTGCCAGCTCATAGATGACGTTATAGATTTCGTGTTTCGCCCCCACGTCGATACCGCGCGTTGGTTCATCCAGCAAAATGACCTTCATGTCTTCCGACAGCCAGCGCCCCAGAATGGCTTTTTGCTGGTTGCCGCCGGACAGGTTCATGATCAGCTGTTCAGCCCCGGGAGTTTTGATGTTCAGCGAACGGATATGGTGATCCGCGTTGCGCGCCTCCCACCCGTCGTTAATCAGACATCCCGCGCGGATGAACTTGCGCCGGGCAGAGATGTTGATGTTGTCGCGCACCGAGTGCACTGGAATAATGCCTTCGGCCTTTCGATCCTCCGGACAGAGCATGATGCCCGCGTTAATCGCCTGCGCAGGCTTCTGTATATCGACCTTTTTCCCGTCGACGAAGACCTGGCCCTGGGTAATGCGCGTACCGCCAAACAGCCCTTTCATCAGCTCGCTGCGCCCTGCCCCGACAAGGCCAAACAGCCCGACGATTTCGCCGCTGCGCACCGAGAGTGAAATAGGTGTGCGCACGCCTGGGGCTTTAACGCTATCCAGACGCAGACGCTCAGGGCCGTACTCGCGCGGCTTCCAGTGGTAAATATCCCCCAGATCGCGCCCAACCATCGCCTGCACCAGCTGGTCATGATTGACCTGCTGCATATCGGTGAAGGTGCGCACGTAGCGGCCATCCTTAAACACGGTGATGGCATCGCTTAAGGCAAAAATCTCTTCCATACGGTGGGAGACGTACAGAATGATGCGGCCCTCTTTGCGCAGCTCGCGGATCACGCGAAAGAGGTTTTCAATTTCACGCGCCGAGAGCGAGCTGGTTGGCTCGTCAAAAGCGATGATCTTGGCGTTACGCGCCAGCGCTTTGGCAATTTCCACCATCTGCCACTGGCCGATGGAGAGATACTTGAGGGGCGTTTGTGGATCGACATCCAGCCCAAGGTGCCTGAGTTGCAAGCCCGCTTCATAGTTGAGCAGCGAGCGGTTGACCACGCCGCTTTTATGCGGAAGCTGGCCCAGGTAGATGTTCTCCGCCACGGTCATTTCAGGAATGAGATGCAGCTCCTGATAGATGATGGCGACGCCCGCGTTTAACGCTGCCGTGGTATCGGCAAAGGCCACCTCTTCGCCGCGAATGGCCAGCGTGCCGGTGGTGGGCGTGTAGTTGCCGCTGAGAATTTTTAGCAGCGTGGATTTTCCCGCGCCGTTCTCCCCCATCAGGGCATGAACCTGACCGGCATAGCAGTCGAAGCTGATATCGGTCAGCGCGTTTACGCCGGGGAATGTTTTACCGATGCCGCGGAAAGAGAGATACGGATCAGACTGTTGCATAACGACTCCGTGATTCCTGTAGTGTGTACGTCAGGCCCCTCACGGCGTGTGAGGGGCGCAATCACAGCGTATTACTTGCCGCCCAGTCCTTTTTTCGCCAGCTCCTCTTTGAAATTATCGCGGGTGATCAGCACCACATCGGTTACTTCGGTGAATTTCGGCGGCTCAACCCCCTTGGTCACCCAGTTGTAAAGCATTTCGCTGGATTTATAGCCGTGGACATCCGGGCTTGGCAGCAGAGAGCCGTAGAAGCCGGTCGCCTGCGCTTTAGACAGTTCGCTCACGGCGTCCACGCCGTTGATGCCGATCCCGATAATGTCCGGTGCTTTAAAGCCCTGGCCTTCCGTTGCACGCACGCCGCCCAGCACGGTGTTATCGTTCATCCCCACCACCAGCCAGTGTTTCACCTCCGGATGCTGGACGAGCATGGAGTTCGCCGCATCAAAGGCGCCCGGGATATCGTTGGATTTGGTCGGGACTTTGTAGATTTGTTTTTCCGGGAAGCCAGCCGCTTTTAGCGCGTCCATGGAGCCCGTGGTACGACGACGGGCGGTATCCAGCTCGTCAGCGGTAATCGCCATCACGGCGGTCTCTTTTACATCCCAGCCGCGTTTTTGCATCTCTTTATAGAGCTCCTGGCCCTGACGCTCGCCGATTTTGGTGGCCGCCATCATCACCAGCGGAACGGTATCCATCGGTTTGCCTTTGGCATTCACGAACTGATCGTCCACCGCAATCACTTTCATGTCATAACCGCGCGCTTTCGCGGCAATCGCTGAACCCAGCTTTGGATCCGGCGTACAGATAACGAAACCTTTCGCGCCGCTCGCCGCCAGGCTATCAATGGCGTTAAGCGTTTTCTCGCCGTCAGGTACGGCGATTTTAATTACCTCAAATCCCAAATCTTTTCCGGCTTTATCAGCAAATTTCCATTCGGTCTGGAACCACGGTTCTTCCGGCTGCTTAACCAGAAAGCCGAGCTTTAAATTTTCAGCGATAGCGGATTGTGACATAACGGCAGCCAGGCCGATGGCCGCCAGCGCTTTAGTAAATTTGTGCATGGTAAACTCCAGCTTTAGCATTCTTATCTGTAGGGAATAATGGCGAACAACTTATTTAATCGGACTTAAAACAAGGCATTAGCGCTTACCTCGTTATAAGCGTTATTGCTGGAGATAGTTTTAGCGGGAAATTAATCATCCATAAGAGAGCGACATCACACCGCAGAATTACAGTAATTGCGTACATAAATTCAGCGAAAAATGACATAAAAAAGGACGTAATTGTCCTACAAATGGAAAGGAGTTAAGCAGGATTATCCATAAGGTCAGCTAAGAAATCCCTGTAACCCGGACGCCTTAGCGTCCGGCAGAAAATTACCAGCGGTAATAGATGTGTTCAGCATGATCGCGCACGGGGGCATCGTCGCCCAACAGACGCGCAGAGAGCGTCAGCGCAAAGTCAAAAGCGTGCCCCAGCCCCTTGCCGCTGATGAGGTTGTTATCCTCCACCACCGGCGCATCCACATATACTCCATCATCAACGGTCTGCCACAGATCGCCGGAACAGACGTAGCGCCGCCCCTTCAGTAGCCCGTTTGCGCCCAGCACCCGCGCAGCCGCAGAGCAGATCGGGCAGATGAGTTTGCCGTGCTCGTCATGCGCGGAAACAAAGCGGATCACCTCCTGGTTAGCCGCAAGATTGATACTCCCCTGCGGCCCACCGGGTAACACGACCGCGTCATACAGCGTATTAATACGTTCCGTTAATGTACTGTCAGCCACCATGGGGATATTGTGGTAACTCACTACCGCACGGGACTCCGCGCAGGCCAGCGTTTCCACCTCAATCTGCAAGCGACGCAGGATATCAACTGTGATAATCGCTTCTGCTTCTTCAAAACCAGGTGCCAGCAGCACCGCAACTTTTGTCATCATAAACCTCTACGGGTGAAAAGATATAAAACATCGTTTCATTTTCCAGATTTGTTAGATAACAATCTTACGACGCGATCACAGAACCGTATATTATGTGAAAATTGATTTAGCTCAAATTTGCTACAGCAGGATATATTTGCAGTTATTATTTCTGATTTAACACTTTCACAGAATTTCCCGCCACAGAAGGTTTCCTGAAACGATAAAAATGGGAAGCACTGATTTTAATATCATTAAAATCATATAGATAAAAAATATTATATCTCGTCACCTGTTTTCTGTTCTGCGCTATATTTAAATTTGTAATGTATGGTAAACACAGCCCAACTAAGAGTTTTCTTAATTCCAAGAGAAGCGTATGCTTATTTAAATCGAACACAGGACGTGAATTTTCGAGTTTGTTTACCTTGCAGAAATCTTTTTCTGTTATTCAATCGTCAGTACCTGCCGGGTCAGGTTTCGTAGCGGACATCAAGTCCCACAGTCAATAAGGATATGAGTATGACTACCCAAACGATGATGCAAAAACTGAATGCCCAGATGAACCTGGAGTTTTATGCTTCAAATCTGCATCTGCATTTGAGCGCCTGGTGTTCCAGAAAAAGCCTCAACGGCACTGCCACCTTCTTTCGTACTCAGGCGCAAAGTAACGTCACGCACATGATGCGTGTCTTTAACTTTTTGAAAGCCATCGGCGCCAATCCCACAGTCAAAGAGCTTGAAACGATTGAAGATAATTACTCCTCTCTGGAGGAACTGTTCCAGAAAACGCTTGAAGAGTATGAGCAACGCTGTACAAAGCTGAACAAGCTGGCCGATGAAGCCAAAGCGCAACAGGACATCATAACCCTCAAGTTTTTACGTGATATGGACAGAGAGCAGCAGCAGGATGGCATGCTGCTGAAAACGCTCGCAGACGAAATCCGCAACGCGAAACGCGCGGGGATCTGTCTGGAGCAGACGGACCGCCATCTTCTCGACATAGCTACCGTGCAACACCACTAAGTCCTTCACCCGCTCCCGTAAGAGCTGAGAGTTCCCCACAAAATAATGCCTGCACAGACGGCCCCCTCTCCCTTGAGGGAGAGGGCTGGGGTGAGGGGGAACATACGGCTCTGGTGGTCATTCCGTTCACTTTATGTTCCTTGCTACTCTGTCACGGCATAACCGGTGAACGTGCCAGGGTGGCTCAGTCGCCACCACCCTGGCGACCCGGGCTTCCGGCGGAAAATCGCCGCTTCGCTGTACCTTCGGCTTATTCCTTCCGGCTTATCGGGTACGGGCGGAGGTAACATCCCTGTAAAGCCCGCCCTCTCGGCGCATCCCTGCGCCTCGCCCCGGCCTACAGGAAACGCCTCAGCGATTTACAGCCGGACCGAGGCATCGCTGAAAGCCTTCAGTTATTCTGAAGGCAACGTTATCGCTTTTGCTTTCAAATTACTGGGGATCCCTCAGCCCGTCAGGGAGTGGGTACCAACTCCCTGCTTTTGCTGACATTTAACAAATCAGATCTTGCTCCCAATGAATAACCATACATCGTGTAATGATTTGTTTAATTACATTCATTAACGAGGGAGCATCATGATCACCATTGAGTTTATTGTCATTATCCTCTGCCTGCTGGTAGGTACCCGCTTCGGCGGGATGGGCCTGGGGCTGATAAGCGGCATCGGCCTGTTTATTTTAAGTTTTGTCTTTGGTCTGCAACCCGGTAAACCGCCGGTTGACGTGATGCTCACGATCCTCGCCGTCATCGGCTGCGCGGCCACACTACAAACCGCCGGTGGCCTGAACGTGATGATGCAATTCGCAGAGCGCCTGCTGCGTAAACATCCCCAGCACATCACCCTTCTCGCGCCGTTTACCACCTGGATGTTGACCTTTCTCTGCGGGACCGGCCACGTCGTCTACACTATGTTTCCCATTATCGCGGATATCGCCCTGAAAAAAGGCATTCGCCCGGAACGGCCGATGGCGGTGGCCTCGGTGGCCTCACAGATGGCGATCACCGCCTCCCCCGTTTCCGTGGCCGTCGTTTCGCTGGTCTCAATTCTGGGTGCGCAGCACGGTATCGGCCACGCGTGGGGGATCCTCGAAATACTCGCCGTTTCCGTACCGGCCTCACTGTCAGGCGTCGCCATTGCGGCACTGTGGAGCCTGCGCCGGGGGAAAAACCTCGCAGACGATCCTGAATTTCAGGAAAAGCTGAAAGATCCGAAACAGCGGGAGTTTATCTATGGGGGAACGGAGACGTTGATGGATCAGCGTTTCCCTAAACAGGCCTACTGGTCAACGTGGATCTTCTTCGCCGGGATTGCCGTTGTGGTCCTGCTGGGTGCGTTGCCCGAGTTGCGTCCGGCGTTTGAGATCAAAGGCAAAATGACGGCCCTGTCGATGAACCTTGTCATTCAAATGATGATGCTTATTGCCGGGGCCATCATGCTGATGACCTGTAAGGTTAATGCGTCGGCCATTTCAAACGGAGCGGTATTTAAGGCGGGGATGGTCGCCATCTTCTCGGTGTTTGGCGTGGCATGGATGAGCGATACCTTTTTCCAGGCGCATCTCGACGAACTGAAAATGGCACTGGAGGGGGTAGTGAAGAGTCATCCCTGGACGTATGCCATCGTGCTGTTCCTGGTATCAAAACTGGTCAACAGCCAGGCCGCGGCCTTAACCGCGGTCGCCCCGATGGGGTTGATGTTAGGCATCGATCCGAAAATGCTGGTGGCCTTCTTCCCGGCCTCCTACGGCTACTTTGTGCTGCCCACCTATCCGAGCGATCTGGCCTGTATTGGATTCGATCGCTCCGGCACCACCCGCATCGGTAAATTCATCATCAACCACAGCTTTATTCTGCCGGGTCTGATTGGCGTCAGCTGTGCCTGCGTGGTGAGCTATCTGCTGGTGCAGACGTTCTTTTGAACCTTCTGCGGGCGACAGACTCTGTCGCCCTTCGACGTAAAATCAGAAAACGGTTTCTAATTTTAAAACATCGGTTTATTTTAGTGTGACTCACCCTGCGGCGTGAAGCGCAGTTCAATCAGCGCGATCGCTTTCTGGATCGCGCGGAGCGTAACCGGGTCCGCCGCAGCAGGATGATTGGTGAAATCGATGTTTTTTAGCTGGGTCGACATCTTTTCGCGTACCTCAACCGGCGCGATAACGTCAATCACATCAAGGATTTGTTTGATAACCAGCTGGCAGGCGACGACGTCAGATACCAGTTCCTGATCGGCGCTCAGGTTTTGTGACATGGGGTTCTCCTTATTCAAAGGCCGCCATAGTAGCAAAACAGACGCCCTTCCATCTCCCTCTCGTCGTCCGCAGACATAAAAAAACCTGCCGAAGCAGGTTTTTTTATCAGAACATCGCACCCGGTGGGACGTCTTTAAACGTTGTGCAGTAGTTAGCCCACATGCTTTTCAGGATTTTGCGCAGTTTCATTATGTTGCTCCAGTAACGTGTTATGCAGGTGTTATTATCAATACGCTTATAATATGACCGCCATCACAAAAATCAACCATTTTGTGACCTGCATCACGGTTAATAAACCCTCAGTGCTGCCGGTTTGTTAAAAAAAGGCACGATAAATCCGCACGTTACAGACTTATAAATTCCAGTAAATTTTTATAAAATTTTTTGAGCGGGCAGGAAGAGAATGAGTGAAAACGTATCCGGCAAAGAGAGCCGTAGATTATCGCCAGCGGCACTGCTGGTGGCCGGTGCTTTCTTTATGGAGTTTCTGGACGGGACGGTGATCGCCACCGCATTGCCGGATATGTCAAAAAGCTTCGGCGTACAGGCCGTGGATCTGAATATCGGCATCAGCGCCTACCTGATCACCCTTGCCGTGCTGATCCCCGCCAGCGGCTGGATCGCCGACCGCTTCGGCGCGCGAAAAGTATTTGCCCTCGCGCTGGCGATCTTCACGCTGGCCTCGGTATTTTGCGGCCTGTCCACCACGCTCGAGGAGTTTGTCGCAATGCGCGTCTTCCAGGGCATGGGTGGCGCGCTGATGGTGCCTGTGGGTCGCCTGGCCGTGTTACGTACAACGCCAAAGCATCAGCTCATCACGGCAATCGCCACCCTGACGTGGCCTGCGCTGGTCGCGCCGATCATCGGCCCGCCGCTGGGCGGGTTCATTACAAGCTATGCCGACTGGCGCTGGATCTTCTTTATTAACGTGCCGCTGGGGATAATCGCCATTTTGCTGGCACTGCGAATCATTCCAGACCTGCATGAAGATACGCGCCGACCGTTTGATTTACCGGGTTTTGTGGTCACCACCCTTGCCATGGTGAGCCTGGTTTATGCGATGGAGTTGATGGGCGCAGAGCCTCTGCGGACAGGATTAACCGCCACGCTGTTTATCGTCGGTGTCGCCGCGTTGAGCCTGGCGCTGCGCCACTTTAAGCGGGCAACCTGGCCGATGATCAGGCTCGATGCGATGCAAGTGCCGACGTTTCGCGTCACCCTGTACGGCGGATCGCTGTTTCGCGCCTCCATCAGCGCGGTTCCGTTCCTGTTACCGCTGATGTTCCAGGTCGGCTTTGGCATGGACGCGTTCCATTCTGGCCTGCTGGTGCTGGCCGTTTTCGTAGGCAATCTCACCATTAAACCGGCGACGACGCCCCTGATCCGCAGCCTGGGGTTTAAGCGGCTGTTGCTGATTAACGGTTCACTGAATGTCCTGGCGCTGCTGGCCTGCGCCTTTCTTACGCCGCAGACTCCTGTGTGGCTCGTCATGCTGATCCTCTATCTGGGTGGCGTTTTTCGTTCGATCCAGTTTACAGCCATCAGTACGCTGGCCTTTGCGGATGTACCCTCGGCGCAGATGAGCTATGCCAATACGCTGTTTTCAACCGCAACGCAGCTTGCCGTGGGACTTGGGATCACGCTCGGGGCCATTGGTATTCGTATCGGGGAAAAAGTCAGTGAGACGATGGGGATTGCCGGCATGCCGGGAATGAGCTTCCGGCTGGCATTTGTGGCGATCGCGCTGATCTGCCTGGTGGGAATGGTTGACACGCTGCGTCTGACCAAAAATGCAGGCAGCGCGGTATCATCGAAAAAGTAAGACTCTGTGCCGGGCGGGCAACGCACCGCCCGGCAAAGGAAATCAGCCAACAATACCGCGCACGAAGGCTTCGATTTCTTTGTCCTGGCAGTTCTCGAAGAAGCACTGCTGGAAGCGCTGGCCTGAGACGGCGGTTTTAACCAGCTCAGGATCGATTGCACGCAGGGTATCCAGATAGTTTTCTTTTACCACCGCCGCTTTCACCTGGTTCAGAATACCGGCGTTACGCACCTGCGGCTCCTTACGCTCTGGTGGATAGCCTTCGCCATTGCGTCCGGTAAACGCTTTCTCAAAGATAAAGCGTACGTTCAGTTCTGCCCCCCAGCCGAAGCCCTTCGCAAACGGCAGAGAAAGCGCGTTACCGTTGTTGATTTGCGCGAACAGGAAAGCATCCGCAGGATCGATGCAGTAACCGCAAATCACACCCGGATGGATGTTCAGGGACATTAACGCGCCCTGCCCGGTACCGCAGCCGGTGACAACAAAATCAACGGCTTTTGCGTTAAGCAGAATGCTCGCCATGATGCCCAGGTGAATATAAGTGAGATGATGATCGTTCTCATCACTCATACCGACGTTATAGACCGGGAAACCTTTCTCATCAGCAACGGCTTTCAGCTCATTAAGGATGATGGGATTCTTAGCGGCCTGGCTGTTTTCCATCATCAGTGCAATTTTCATCTTGTCTCTCCTGAATGAATGGCGGGCGATCCCGCTGTGGATACCTTTTCAACTTAACCTTACTATCAAACAAACGCACTTTCAAATTAAGTGAAAACTTGTTTTAAAAAACAAAGATGCGCTCACAATTTCGCTCGGTGGCCCGGCTCGTTGTAGAGTGAAAGGGCAGATCCTCCGGCTATTCCGGCCATTGCGTCCCGTCGCGTTGGTTACAATGGCGTATTTCCCGTCACGCAGAGTGAAACATGAAACGTGTAATCATAGCCGGAACGATCCTGTTGCTCGCCGGGTGCAGCATCAACCGTCAGGCAGAAGTCAGTAGTACGGATGCCCCAAACGGAATTGTGCGCCTCGACTATGGCCAGACCATGCTGCAAAACGCCTGGTCTGATGACTATGTTAATAACGGTACGGCAACAAAGGCCTGCCAACGCATGGGCTACGCCTCCGCGTCAGCCTACGGGCAGCCGATTAAAACCTGCACCCTGATCAGCGGTTCACTCTGTCTGAACGAAAGTGTGACCATTCAGTATAAATGTCAGGGATATGCCGTTACCTCTTCCAGCCAGAATCCGTGGTATTAACCGCGACTGCCAGTCACGCTGGCAGTTTATTTAATAAGAACAAAAACAATTCTCATTAATAAATACAAATGGCGGCAATGCGTTTTATTCCCATTCGTATTTTTAATAAATAAATATTTATTTTACTTTTTGCAAATAATTAAATAACAAATTATAGTGTCGCTCATCGTGAACCAGAATTAATAAACCGGAGCTGCACCATGTTAAAAACTGAAATGATCGACAAGCTCAATGCGCAAATGAATCTTGAGCTATTTTCTTCCCTGCTTTATCAGCAGATGAGCGCCTGGTGCAGCTATCACAGCTTTGAAGGGGCTGCCGCCTTCCTGCGTCGTCATGCCCAGGAAGAGATGACGCACATGCAGCGTCTGTTTGATTACCTGACGGACACCGGCAGCCTGCCGCGCATTGATAACGTGGTATCGCCTTTCGCCGAGTACGGCTCTCTTGATGAACTGTTCCGTGCCACCTATGAGCACGAACAGCTGATCACCCAGAAAATAAATGAACTGGCTCATGCCGCCATGACCAGTCAGGATTATCCAACCTTTAATTTCCTTCAGTGGTATGTGGCTGAACAGCACGAAGAAGAGAAGCTGTTTAAATCCGTGCTGGATAAATTATCTCTGGCAGGTAAATCCGGGGAAGGTCTGTACTTCATTGATAAAGAGCTGTCGACGCTCGACACGCAGAATTAATAGAAAAGCGGTGCTGAGTTTTCAGCACCGCTTTATTCAATGACGGCAAATTTTACTTTCGTGCGTGGAAAATCCGTCTGCTGCCGGAATGAATTTTCCGCGCGCCGCCAGAAACGCCACCAGCTCCGCGGCTGTCATTTCCGAAGCTGAACAAGTATGGAAACGCGCCGCTTCGCCAAAGCGGGCATGTATCGCCTCAACCAGACTCTGCTCCGTATAGCGCTCACCTGACTCAATCATCATATTCAGCACGTCGTGTCCGTGAATTGACATCATTACCTCTCGCAAATAAAAAGCAGACTAAATGCTCCCTCCACGGCACGCTTTGCGCTGGCGCAGGTTCCCCCTTTCTTTTTGTAAATTAATCATTACACCCTATGTAACGGTGATTTGACGAGATGGTGCTTTTACCTTACTCTGCGCCGCAGAATGAGTCGCGGTATGGAAGCGTTGTAGAGGAAAGCGTGAAGAACAGAACTCTGGGAAGTATTTTTATCGTCGCCGGAACGACAATTGGCGCAGGAATGTTGGCCATGCCGTTGGCTGCCGCCGGCGTCGGGTTTGGGGTTACCGTAGTGCTGCTGGGCGGTCTTTGGGCCCTGATGTGTTACACCGCGCTATTATTGCTGGAGGTTTATCAACATGTCCCTGCCGATACCGGCTTAGGCTCCCTGGCTGCACGCTATCTTGGACGCTACGGGCAGTGGATCACCGGTTTCAGCATGATGTTCCTGATGTACGCGCTGACCGCCGCCTACATCAGCGGCGCCGGGGAGCTAATTGCGTCAAGTATCAATGACGGCTTCGGTGCGTCGCTTTCACCGGAAACAGGCGCCATTGTCTTTACGCTGATCGGTGGCGGTGTGGTTTGTGCGGGCACGTCGCTGGTCGATCTGTTTAACCGTTTTTTGTTCAGCGCCAAAATTCTCTTCCTTGTTGTGATGCTGGTGCTGCTGGCACCGCATGTGCACAAGGTTAACCTGCTCTCCCTCCCGCTTGAGAAAGGTCTGGCGCTTTCGGCCATCCCGGTGATTTTCACCTCCTTCGGTTTTCACGGCAGCGTGCCGAGCATCGTGAGCTATATGAACGGGGATATTCGCAAGCTGCGCCGCGTCTTTGTGATCGGCAGCGCCATTCCGTTGATTGCTTACCTGTTCTGGCAGCTGGTGACGCTGGGCAGTATTGATTCCACCACCTTTATCGGCCTGATGGCAGAGCATTCTGGTCTGAATGGATTCCTGGTTGCCCTGCGTAACGTGGTGGCCTCTTCACACGTGGAGCTGGCGGTACATCTGTTTGCAGACCTGGCGCTGGCAACCTCCTTCCTTGGCGTGGCGCTTGGCCTGTTTGACTATATGGCGGATCTGTTCCAGCGTCGCAATACCGTTGCCGGACGCTTACAGACGGGGGCGATGACCTTCCTGCCGCCGCTGGCCTTTGCGCTCTTTTATCCGCGCGGGTTTGTGATGGCGCTAGGGTATGCTGGCGTGGCGTTATCGGTACTGGCCCTGCTGCTGCCTTCCCTGCTGGCGTGGAAGAGCCGCCAGCAACAGCCGCAGCAAGGATACCGCGTGGCGGGTGGTAAGCCGCTGCTGTGCGTGGTGTTTGGTTGTGGGGTGGTGATTATTCTGGTGCAGGTGCTGATTGCAGCGGGAATGCTGCCAGAAGTGGGATAAAAAAAGGGGCTATGAATAGCCCCTTTTTTCAGTGCAGACAGCAACTCTTAAACTTCTTACCGCTCCCGCACGGACACGGATCGTTACGTCCCACCTTCGACCCGTTCACGATCGGCTTTTTCGCTTCCGACTGCTGCGGATTAGCCACCCAGTAGTTGTACAAACGCAGCGCCGCAGGCTGAATGCTCTCGATGCTGGCCATATACTCCTCTTCGGTCAGCGCATCCAGCTTCTCGCTGTTCTCTTCCGTTCCGTGCAGGGCAATCACCGCCAGATCCGCTTCCAGCGCTTCCGGCAAGGATGTCCAGTCCGTCAGCGCCACGCCGCGCATGTAGCCATAGCACCACTCTTCCACTACGGTATAGCTCTGACCGTCAACGTCGTTATAGCCAAACAGCGGTTCAAACTGATCCGGGTATTCGCTCAGGCGCTCGGCAATATCGTTCATGTGCTTAAAGCAGAGATCGATAAAACGGTTCATCTCACGATCGTTTTTCCAGCGTGGAATATACTTCTCACCACCCCATACCGCCACCAGCCAGGTGTCGGGCTCCACCACAACGGGACCGGAAAGTACTGCGGTAAGCATGCCGTCCAGTTCGGACACGTCAATCACGGATGCATCGTCGTGTCCGTAAGAGATTAATGTCTCTTCCAGCCACGCCATCTCGCTTTCATTTAATGGGCCTTCAGCCATTGCTGATACTCCTGATAAAAAAAACGATCCTGACATATATCGCCGCGCATGCCTATCTGAAGTTTAGGTCTTTATTGCTGCAAAAACGTGCAAATCGTGACCGTTGCACAACTTATGGGCTTTGTTGTTAAGGAGATGTGATCTCCGCTGTAAATTCATCTCATCCCGCAAAGGCGCATAAAACGGCGCTCTATACTCAACGTGTTGTGACCCGGTCAAGGGATTAACCATTCTGGCAACCTTTTTGCTTAATGTTCTGCGCGCTTCGCGGTGCGTGGGATCCTCGCCGTATTAAGCACGAGATTGCTTCTAAAGTGCATTTTGTTCTCGCTCTTGTTTTTGGATTTACGATGCCATCAGGCGTTCGGGTTTATACCTGGTGCAAAAACCTCTTTGCTAAGGAACATAATAATGTCGCTGAAATTTACCAAAACTCCCCTCTCCCTGTTGCTGGCCGGTTGTCTGGTGACGGCCTTTTCTGCACAGGCCGATATCGTGATCGGCGTGGCCGGGCCGTTCACAGGCCCGAACGCAACCTATGGCGATCAATACTGGCATGGCGCTACGCAGGCGGCGGAAGACATTAACGCCGCTGGCGGGATCAACGGTGAGAAAATCAAACTGGTTCAGGGCGATGACGCCTGCGAACCCAAACAGGCCGTTGCCGTCGCCAACCGCTTAGTCGATCAGGATAAAGTGAAAGCGGTCGTCGGCCACTTCTGCTCCTCGTCGACCATGCCCGCCTCCGAGGTCTATAGCGATGCCGGGATCCTCTCCATCACCCCCGGCTCAACGAACCCGCTTATTACCGAGCGGGGCATGAGCGATATGTTCCGCATGTGCGGACGTGACGACCAGCAGGGCCAGGTCGCCAGCGATTTTATTCTTGATAAGCTTAAAGCCAAACGGGTCGTCATCATCCATGATAAAGATACCTACGGTCAGGGGCTGGCGGACGCCACTAAAGCGGCGCTGGCGAAACGCGGCGTTAAGGAAGTGATGTACGAAGGGTTGTCCCGCGGGGAGAAAGACTTTAACGCGCTGGTGACCAAAATTGGCGCACAAAAACCAGACGTGGTGTTCTTCGGGGGCTGTCACCCGGAAGCGGGCCCGCTGGTTCGCCAGATGCGTGAACAGGGCGTGCAGGCGAAGTTCTTCTCGGGAGACTGTATCGTCAATGAAGAGATGGTCACCGCCGCCGGTGGGGCGCAGTACACCAACGGTATTTACATGACCTTCGGTAAAGACCCGCGCCTGATCCCGGACGGAAAAGCCGTCATCGAGAAATTCCGCGCCGGTAAATTCGAACCAGAAGGATACACCCTCTACGCCTATGCGTCTGTGCAGGCTATCGCAGCGGCATTCAAGGCCACGAAAGGGACGGACTCCGCAAAAGCCAGCGAGTGGCTGAAGGCCAACCCTGTCGACACGGTGATGGGTAAAAAAGCCTGGGACAGCAAAGGTGACCTCAAAGTGTCTGACTACGTGGTCTACCAGTGGGACGACAAAGGCAAATATAAAGAAGTGCCATAACGGGACGGAATCTGCTCAACGCCGGCAGGTCTGACTGTCGGCGTAACCCTTTATTCAGGTGCGCGACCATGAGTACATTCTTCCTGCAACAATTAATTAATGGCTTAACGCTGGGTTCGGTCTATGGTCTTATCGCCATCGGCTACACCATGGTGTACGGCATCATCGGTATGATCAATTTCGCCCACGGCGAAGTGTATATGATCTCCGCCTATCTCTCGGCCATTGGCCTGGCCCTGCTGGCGTTTTTTGGACTCCACTCCTTTCCGCTGCTGATCCTGGGAACCCTGGTTTTCACCATCGTGGTCACCGGCGTTTATGGCTGGACGATTGAGCGCATCGCCTATAAGCCGCTACGCAATTCGACGCGTCTGGCGCCGCTGATTTCGGCCATCGGGATGTCGTTGATACTGCAAAACTACGTCCAGCTTAGCCAGGGCCCACGGCAGCAGGGCGTACCGACCATGCTGGATGGCGTGCTGCGTTTTCACCTCGGCGAAGGGTTTGTCCAGATAACCTATACCAAAGTCTTTATTCTCATCGCCTCGTTCGCGGGCATGCTGGTGCTGACCTGGATAATCAACCGTACCCGCTTAGGGCGCATGTGCCGTGCGGTGCAGCAGGATCGTAAGATGGCCTCCATTTTGGGTATCAACACCGACAGAATTATTTCGCTGGTGTTTGTTATCGGCGCAGCCATGGCCGGGCTGGCGGGCGTGCTGATCACCATGAATTACGGCACCTTTGATTTTTACGTCGGGTTCGTTATCGGCATCAAGGCCTTTACGGCGGCGGTGCTGGGCGGCATCGGCTCTCTGCCCGGTGCGATGCTTGGCGGGCTGATTCTGGGCGTCGCAGAAGCGCAATTCTCCGGGATGGTGAACTCGGATTATAAAGACGTGTTCTCGTTTGGATTGCTGGTATTAATCCTGATCTTCCGTCCTCAGGGGCTGCTGGGCCGCCCTGTCGTGGCTAAAGTGTAAGGAACAACGCGATGACCTCTGACAGCTTTTCCCTGAAGCGCTGCATTCTGGACGCGATTTTTTCCGGAATGATCGCCCTGATTATTTTCGGCCCGATTGCGGGCGTGATACTGGATGGTTACAGCTTTAACTTTGACGGCCAGCGGCTGGCGTGGATTGTAGGCACGGTGATGCTGGGACGCTTTTTGCTGAGCGCCTTTTCAGCTACGGCGGCCGGAAGACGTTTACAGGCGCGGTTTGAATCCGACAATGCGGGGGTGTATGTCCGGCCACCGGCGTATAAAAGCCGCATGCGCTGGATCATTCCGCTGATTGTCACGCTGGCGATCTGCTTCCCGTTTGTGGCCACAAAATACGTTCTGACGGTCGCTATACTCGGACTGATCTACGTCCTGCTCGGTCTTGGGCTGAACATTGTCGTTGGCCTGGCAGGGCTGCTGGATCTGGGTTATGTCGCCTTCTATGCCATCGGCGCTTACGGACTGGCGCTCGGGTATCAGTATCTGGGGCTTGGGTTCTGGAGCATGCTGCCGCTGGCGGCGCTAATGGCTGCGGGCGCGGGCGCCCTGCTCGGCTTTCCGGTGTTGCGCATGCACGGGGATTATCTCGCCATCGTCACGCTCGGGTTTGGCGAGATCATCCGCCTGGTGCTGAACAACTGGCTCACCTTCACCGGCGGGCCTAACGGCGTTTCAGCCCCTGCTCCGACCTTTTTTGGCCTGGAGTTTGGCCGACGCGCCAAAGAAGGTGGCATCCCCTTCCACGAGTTCTTCGGCCTGACCTATAACCCCAACATGAAGTTTATTTTCATCTATGCAGTACTGTTCCTGGTAGTCATGCTGGTGCTGTACATTAAACACCGGCTGACCCGAATGCCCATTGGACGCGCGTGGGAAGCGCTCCGTGAGGATGAGATTGCCTGCCGTTCCATGGGGCTGAATCACGTTCTGGTCAAACTCTCGGCCTTCACCCTGGGCGCATCGACGGCAGGTATCGCCGGGGTGTTTTTTGCCACCTGGCAGGGGTTTGTTAACCCCACCTCTTTCACCTTTTTTGAATCGGCCCTCATCCTCGCGATTGTGGTCCTGGGCGGGATGGGCTCCACCGTCGGCGTCGTACTGGCCGCCTTTGTGCTGACCGTCACGCCGGAACTGCTGCGCAGCTTTGCGGAATACCGCGTGCTGCTGTTTGGCATGCTGATGGTGGTGATGATGATCTGGCGTCCTCGCGGTCTGATCCGCATCAACCGCAGCGGATTTGCCGTGCGTAAAGGAGTGGCGCCATGAACGCAACGATTTTGCGTGTAGAACATCTGATGATGCACTTCGGCGGGATCAAGGCCTTAAACGACGTCAATCTTGAGGTGCAGCGCGGCTCTATTACTGCACTCATTGGGCCTAACGGCGCGGGAAAAACAACCGTCTTTAACTGCCTGACCGGTTTCTATCGGGCCTCCGGCGGCAACATTCTGTTCAATGCACGAAATAAAACCACCAATGTCATTCAGGTGCTCGGCCAGAAACTCCAGCCGGGCGACTGGCTCAGCCCGGCGCAGCTTGGTCAACGCCTGTTCTATAAGATGTTTGGCGGCACGCATCTGGTGAACCGCGCGGGTCTTGCGCGCACGTTTCAGAACATCCGCCTGTTCCGCGAGATGTCCGTTGTGGAAAACCTGCTGGTGGCACAGCACATGCGCGTCAACCGCAATCTGCTGGCGGGGGTGCTGAACACCCCTGCGTATCGTCGGGCAGAGAACGAGGCGCTGGACCGGGCGTTTTACTGGCTGGAGGTGGTGGATCTGGTAGATTGCGCGAACCGTCTGGCCGGGGAAATGTCCTATGGCCAGCAACGACGCCTCGAAATCGCCCGCGCCATGTGCACCGGCCCGGAGATGATTTGTCTCGATGAACCTGCTGCCGGTCTGAACCCGGTGGAGACGCACAAGCTGAGCGAGATCATCCGGTTCCTGCGCGACCACCACGACATCACGGTTTTGCTGATCGAGCATGATATGGGGATGGTGATGGGCATTTCAGATGACATCATTGTGCTCGATCACGGCGATGTGATTGCCAGAGGTAAACCGGCTGAGATCCAGCACAATGAAAAAGTGATTGCCGCGTATCTGGGCACCGACGAAAGCGAGGTAAATCTGTGAGCGCACCGATGCTTCAATTTCATAATGTGGACGTTTTTTACGGGGTGATCCAGGCGTTGAAGCAGGTTTCACTTGAGGTAAACAAAGGGGAAACCGTGGCCCTGATTGGCGCTAACGGCGCGGGGAAGTCAACATTACTGATGTCTGTCTTTGGTCAGCCCCGGATCCGCAACGGGCAGATCCTCTTCTGCGGCGAGGATATCAGCCACAAATCCACCCACTATGTTGCCACCGGCGGCATCGCGCAGGCACCTGAGGGACGACGCATTTTCCCGGATATGTCTGTAGAAGAGAACCTGCTGATGGGGACAATCCCCGTCGGCAATCAGCATGCAGCTGAAGATATGCAAAGCATGTTCGACCTCTTCCCTCGCCTCAAGGAGCGGCGTAATCAGCGGGCGATGACGCTTTCCGGCGGTGAACAGCAGATGCTGGCTATTGCCCGGGCGCTGATGAGCCGTCCTAAACTTCTGCTGCTGGATGAACCCAGCCTCGGCCTCGCACCAATCGTGGTTAAACAGATCTTCCAGACGCTGCGCGAACTGGCCCGTAACGGAATGACGATTTTTCTGGTCGAGCAGAATGCCCACCACGCGCTGAAGTTGTCCGACCGCGGCTATGTGATGGTTAACGGGCAGATTCGGTTAAGCGGCAGCGGCGAGGCGTTGCTGAAGGATCCGGAGGTGAGGAAGGCGTACCTGGGCGGCGTGTGAAGCCTGGAGGCTATAGTGAGAAAAACTCACAGTGATTGCCATTATTAATCGTTTTTCTGATGCGACCGCATTCAAATATCATCTTCACGACCCGCCTTTACGCGGGTCGATAAAACGTTCAGCCGCAAACTGAATAATAATGATAAGAGGATCCGGGGCAAATATGACACTTGATGCGTTATATCAGTTATTGAAAACTGTATTACCACCTGACACCGATTCAGCCGATGATTTACAGGATTTTATGGCCATGCTTATGGCTAAGAAACATCACTCAGAGGCTCTGTCACCGTTTTCGCAGCGCGTATACATGCTGTCCGTTGCCCATCGCGACCCTAAGCAAGCGGCTGCGCTGATTTCAGCCTGTCATCCTGAAGCAGGAAAGCCCCTTCCGCTGCTCGACTTCTCCGGCTGGCCGCACGTGCGCTACGCCACGTCGGGTGAATTACAGACGCCTGAGACTGAAGAATATTTTCACAGGATTTCGTCTGCCGCCACGATATTACGCGGTGCAATTATTGACGCTGAGCAGCAGAAAAACACGCCAGCATTTTATATTCTGGATAAGGTACTCAGCCTGAACAGCGCTTTGCCAGAACGCTATAAAAAGATGGCAAACATCTCTTACTCATAACGGTATTAATAAACCCGGCTTTCATCGTATTCCAGGTAATCGATATCCAGAGCCGGAACGACCGGGGTATGGTTTTGCAGCCAGCCCAGAAGGTGCTGGATGCTCTCTCTTTTGAGCGAATTTTTTGGCCAGACGAGGTAGTAACCATCTCCCGTCGCGATAGCTTCCCTGAACGGCAGGCCCAGCAGGCCGCTTTTCAGGGCATCAAGCGTGAGATGCAGGTCGGCGATAGCGATGCCGTGCCCGTTCATCGCGGCGATACTTCCCTGTTCAAGCGTATCAAACACCATGCCGCTGCTCATATCGAGCCCCGGAAACAATCCTGTTCTTCGCAGCCAGCGCCGCCAGTCACGTCTGTCCGGTGAAGGATGGAGCAAATCGCATTGCGAAAGCTGCTGCCGGGCCGGTTCGATAAGCGATGGGGTGCAAACCGGGATAAGCCATTCATGAAAAAGCAGCTGGCTTTCCGTTGTCTCACCAAAACGGCCATTACCGAGAAGGATGGCGCAGTCGTATGGCTCAAGATTGAAATCAACGGTGTCAATGTCCATCCAGACGCTGGCAATCTCCACCTGCGGTTTTGGATGGTTGTTGCGAAAAGATCGCAGCACGTCGAGAAGCCATCTCATGGTCAGGGTGCTGGGTGTTTTTAACCGCAGCAGATGGTTTTCACTGCGAAATGCCCGGCAGGCCCATTCAATGCTCGTGAAGCTTTCGTTAAGCTGTCCGGCAAGCACTCGCCCGGCTTCAGTGACCTCCACGCGAGGACCTAGCCTTTTGAAAAGCTCGCAGTCGAACCACAGTTCAAGGGTACGGACATGTCTGCTGACCGCGCCCGGCGTAATATTGAGCGTTTCAGCGGCTTTACTAAAGGAGTTCAACCGCGCAGCAACTTCAAACGCACGCAGTGCATACAATGGCGGTAAAGACATAGCGTCCCTTAAATGAGGTGATGGCATGGGGAATCAGGATCGCAAACCTGCAAATCTTCACACTGCAAATCGCGCCCGCTACACGATAGCATAATGGGTATCTGTTTAATTCCGTTGAAAAGGATCGTTGTTTTATTACGTGAGGGTCAGAAATGAAGGTTGTTGATTAGCAGAATGGCAGGCACAAAAAAACCACCTTTCGGTGGTTTCACGACACTGCTTATTGCTTTGATTATTCTGCTTTTTCCCATGGTAGCCGGAGTGGGACTTGAACCCACACAGCGCGAACGCCGAGGGATTTTAAATCCCTTGTGTCTACCGATTCCACCATCCGGCCAGGGAAGAAAGTGGAGGCGCGTTCCGGAGTCGAACCGGACTAGACGGATTTGCAATCCGCTACATAACCGCTTTGCTAACGCGCCTTAAATCTTTTGTCTTTCGACCTGCACCCGCAAACTGCCGATGCATTAATCTGGAGCGGGAAACGAGACTCGAACTCGCGACCCCGACCTTGGCAAGGTCGTGCTCTACCAACTGAGCTATTCCCGCATGTTATCAAGTAACTATTTAACGACTTGCTAAGCACTTGATTTCATTATCGTCCGGCTTACTGTGCCGCCGTTCGATGCGTTGCATTCTACTGATATGACGTTATGAGTCAACGTTATTTTTTGCATCTCAGGATCGTTTGCTGAAAATTAAGCCGAAACGATCACTGTTCAAGCAAATCACCGCGCGCAGCGTTCAAATATTGCAACATTGACCACAATGTCAGCACCGCCGCAACCCACAGCAGACCAATGCCGGCCCACTCTACCCAGGCATTCGGACGCCACAGCATCCACACCAGCGCCGCCATCTGCGCAGTGGTTTTAACTTTACCGATCCAGGACACCGCCACGCTGCTGCGTTTACCCAGCTCCGCCATCCACTCGCGCAGGGCAGAGATAATAATCTCACGGCCAATCATGGTCGCGGCAGGCAGCGTCACCCACCAGGTATGATAATGTTCCGCCACCAACACCATCGCGATTGCCACCATCACCTTATCCGCAACCGGATCGAGGAACGCGCCAAAGCGGGTACTCTGGTTCCAGCGACGCGCCAGATAACCGTCAAACCAGTCCGTCACGGCGGCAATCAGGAAAATAAGCGCACAGGCAAAAGGCGCCCAGACGACCGGCAGGTAAAATGCCAGGACGAAGAACGGAATGAGCACAACGCGAAAGAGAGTGAGCAACGTAGGGATATTAAATCGCATGATGACGGTAACTGTCTGTTGTCAGTAAAATTTAGCTCTATGTTGCTACAGAGCCCTCAATGTTTCAACGAGTAGTAGATCTTTTCTGCCAGCCCTTGCGAAATACCCGGCACTTTTGCAATTTCTTCCATACTGGCGTTGAGTAATCCTTGCAATCCGCCCATATACTTCAACAGCATCTGGCGACGTTTTGGCCCGACGCCTTCAATCGTCTCAAGGGTACTTGTATTTTTCACTTTCGCCCGTTTTTTGCGGTGTCCGCTAATGGCATGATCGTGCGACTCATCTCGGATGTGCTGGATCACGTGCAGCGCAGGGGAATCCGGCGGCAGGCTAAAGCCCTCGCCTTCCGGCTCAAAGAACAGCGTTTCCAGGCCAGCCTTACGATCTGCCCCCTTCGCTACCCCTAGCAGCAACGGATGGTTCTTATCCCACTCCACGTCGAGCGATTCGAATACCGCCTTCGCCTGCCCCAACTGCCCTTTCCCGCCGTCGATAAGGATAACGTCCGGGATTTTGCTCTCTTCAATCGCTTTACCATAGCGACGACGCAGCACCTGATTCATGGCGGCATAATCGTCACCGGGCGTAATGCCGGTGATGTTATAGCGACGATACTCTGCCCGCAGTGGGCCATTGGCATCAAAGACCACACACGACGCCACGGTCTGCTCACCCATCGTATGGCTGATGTCGAAGCATTCCATGCGTTTCACTTCCGGCAGCTTGAGCAGCGTAGCAAGGGCGGTTAAACGTTGGCTGACGGTCGATTGCTGGGAAAGTTTGGTGGTCAGCGCCGTGGCGGCATTGGTTCGCGCCAGCTTCAGATAACGCGCACGATCGCCGCGCGGTTTCGTCTGGACATTCACCCGGCGACCTGCCAGCTCTGAAAGTGAGTCCGCCAGCAGGGTTTTATCGTCCAGCGTGAAGTCGAGCAAGATCTCCGAGGGCAGCGTACGCATCTGGCTGCCCTGCAAATAAAACTGGCCGACAAAGGTCTCCACCACTTCACCCATCTCAGTCCCGCCCGGCACTTTCGGGAAGTAACTGCGGCTGCCGAGCACTTTGCCCTGACGAATAAACAGCACGTGAACGCAGGCCAGGCCGGCGTCAAAGGCAACGCCGATGACATCGAGGTCGTCGCCCGTATTGGAAACAAACTGCTTCTCGGTCACCCTGCGCACCGCCTGGATCTGGTCGCGGATGCGTGCGGCCTCCTCAAATTCCAGCGCCGCGCTGGCTTTTTCCATGCGGGTAATCAGTTGCGTCAGCACCTGATCGTCTTTCCCGGCTAAAAACAGGCGGACATATTCCACCTGCTGCGCGTACTCTTCTTCGCTCACCAGCCCTTCAACGCATGGTCCCAGGCAGCGGCCAATCTGATATTGCAGGCATGGCCGGGAGCGGTTGCGATAAACGCTGTTTTCGCACTGGCGAACAGGGAAGATTTTTTGCAAAAGCGCCAGCGTTTCCCGCACGGCATAACCGTTCGGGAAGGGGCCGAAATATTCTCCTTTCGCATGCTTAGCGCCACGATGCATCGCCAGCCGCGGGTGCGTGTCGCCGCTCAGGAAGATAAACGGATAGGACTTGTCATCACGCAGCAGAACGTTGTAGCGCGGCTGATACAACTTAATGTAGTTGTGCTCAAGGAGCAGCGCTTCCGTTTCCGTGTGCGTTACGGTGACATCAATGTTGTGTATAAGTGCGACCAGCGCTTCGGTTTTACGGGAGGCAAGGTTGCTGCGGAAATAACTTGAAAGGCGTTTCTTCAGATCTTTCGCCTTACCGACATAGATAACCGTACCGCCAGCATCATACATCCGGTAGACGCCTGGCTGGCTGGTGACGGTTTTCAGAAATGCTTTTGAATCGAACGCTTCACTCACTGACTTATTAACGACTCCGCATTGCACAAACCATGGCGAATGGCCAGGTGAGTCAGTTCGACATCACCGTGGATGTTCAGTTTACTGAACATCCGATAGCGATAGCTGTTGACCGTTTTCGGGCTGAGATTCAACTGCTCAGAAATCTCATTCACCTTCTGACCTTTAGTGATCATCAGCATAATCTGCAATTCGCGCTCAGACAAACTGGCAAACGGAGATTCCGTTTTTTCCGGTTCAATCTGACTCAACGCCATCTGCTGAGCAATATCAGAAGCGATATAGCGCTGCCCTGCGTGAACGGTGCGGATCGCATTGACGACTTCCTGCGGTGCAGCACCTTTACTGAGATACCCCGCAGCCCCCGCCTGCATGACCCTGGCGGGCAGCGGATTTTCGGTATGGACGGTCAGCATGATGACTTTGGTATCAACGAACATGCGCGCGATTTTGCGCGTGGCTTCAAGCCCGCCAATACCGGGCATGTTCATATCCATCAGCACCACGTCTGCGGAGTTCGCGCGACACCATTTGACGGCATCTTCGCCACAGCACGCCTCGCCGGCAACTTTAATACCCTTTATATCTTCAAGAATGCGTCGTATCCCTGCGCGCACCAGTTCGTGGTCATCAACAAGAAGGACGTTGATCAAAGGAAATGTCTCCAGAATAGGGATAACGCTACTGACTGCTAATTGGGTTTATATTAACGGTTTTCCATGCAAGATTAAAACGCTAAAAAATCGTCTATACGATTCGGGTCTCGTTTTTGGAAATTAGGCTGTACAGTAAGTGGAAAGAAAACCCATGTGTACTGGGCTTTACCGCTATTTTTTAGCACCAGCATTCAAAAAGCCACCAAAACATTTGTTAACGTAAACTAAAAAATGCTCTCATTTTTTTGTAACAACAATTAACGGATGGCGTACCGGCGATAAACATTTAATTGTCGCTAACATATTGGGCAGATTACCTTCATAATCCGCACCAGCCAATAATCAATACGCGTAAAAGTATAAAAAACAACCACTGCATTTTTTGCCGCAGCTTGTGGTATACTCCGCCGCCTTAACTTTCATCGTCGCGCTCATGCGCTGTTTTATAATGAGGAAAATAAATGAGCACACCTGAATTTGCCACTGCCGAGAATAACCAGGAACTGGCACAGGAAGTAAACTGCCTGAAGTCGCTGCTGACGCTTATGCTACAGGCGATGGGCCAGGCTGATGCTGGACGTGTGATCATTAAAATGGAAAAACAGATCGCGCAGATGGAAGATCAGGCGGAATCCGCTGTTTTTGCCAATACAGTTAAGCAAATTAAACAAGCCTACCGCCAGTAACAAAAAAGGCTGGATGCAGTGCATTCAGCCTTTTCCTCGTCTGACACGCAGAACGTGATATCAGTCAAATAAGCCCAGTCGCCGCGGCATAACACGCTATCTGGATCTTATTCGGCGCGTTGAATTTCTTCTGCATATTCTTCTGATGGAAGTTGACGGTATTTTCCGAGATGGAAAGAATGATGGCAATTTCTGCCGACGTCTTCCCTTCTGCGGTCCACTTCAGAATTTCCCGTTCACGCTTGCTGAATTTCATTTCCGGCGGCATCACCGTCTCATGTTCAAAGCGCAACAGTGTAGTGAGCGCCATCTGAACCAGCATTTGTAAACGCAGCTCAATTTCTTCAATGGATATCGAGTGTGCCTGTAAGCTAGTACATGACACGGAGAGGAAGCCGAGCGCATGATTTGGCAGCATCAGACACTGGGTTATTCCCTTACGTAAACCGTGGTCCCGCGCGCCGTCCCATAATTGCTGGGCATCCGTGAATAATTCATCCGTCCAGGGCAAATGACCCTGAATGAAATTCTCCGGCTTCAGTACCGGGTCAATGGCGAAATAATTCTCGGATTGATATTGCGCCATCCATTGTTGCGGATAACTGGAATGGACGGATGTTCGCGGGCGGGTAAATGGCACAGGGTGTCGAACACAAAGCGCATAATAATCGAATTCAAGCGCCTGCGTTTGTCGCTGAAGTTCCTGATATACCTCGTCAGCACAGGTCATTTCCTGAAACCGGAGGACGCATTCCCGTCGCCAGGTGAAAAAGTCTATATCCCTCATACTTGCCGAATGAAGCCTCTGATAAAGATAATCATTATTATGGTGAATATAACCTAACACATAAAGCAGGATCATTTATATAAAATATCGACCACAGACGGATTATCTTTAATTTGGCGATGGCTTATCCACATCGGGCGGAATAAAAAATCAACAAAACTGAATTTATGGGAGGATAATTTGCTCCAGAAGTGACATCTGGAGCAAATTGAGCGTGAAAATGCTACTGCATTAAGAATTTTTCAAGGAACTGGCGGGTTCGAGGCTGCTGAGGATTGGCAAACAGCGCCTTAGCTGGCCCCTGCTCTACTATTCGCCCCTGATCCATGAAAATTGCCCGATCGGCAACGTCGCGAGCGAAGCTCATTTCATGCGTCACAATCACCATCGTGCGTTTTTCCTGCGCCAGCTGTCGGATAGTGTTAAGCACTTCCCCGACCAGCTCAGGATCGAGTGCGGATGTGGGTTCGTCGAACAGGATCACATCCGGGCGCATCGCCAGCGCGCGCGCAATGGCGACACGCTGCTGCTGCCCGCCAGATAACCGACGCGGATAGCTCGTCTCCTTCCCGGCCAGGCCAACCTTTGCCAGCAGCTCGCGGGCGCGGGCCGTCGCGTCTTCCTTTGGTTCACCCTTTACGATGACCGGACCTTCGATAATATTTTCCAGCACCGTACGGTGCGGAAAGAGATTAAAGCTCTGGAATACGAAGCCAACATGCTGACGCAGGCGGCGAATCAGCCCTTTTTGCTGGCTGATGGGTTTCCCGGTATCAATGGTGATATCGCCCACGCGGATCGTCCCGCCTTCAGGCTGCTCAAGCAAATTAATGCTGCGCAACAGCGTGGTTTTCCCTGACCCACTCGGGCCGATAATTGCCACCACTTCGCCCTGCTCAACCTCAAGGTCGATGCCGTGCAGCACCGTTTGCCCGTGGAATTTTTTCACCAGGTTTTTGACGTCAATTGCACTCATTTTGGATCTCGCTCCTGGCGGTTAAGCTGGTTTTCAAAATAGTTTTGCAGGGCGGACAGCACCGTCGCCATCACCCAGTAAATCAGCGAGGCCGCCAGATACATGGTAAACACTTCCAGCGTGCGCGAGGTGATCAGCTGCGCCTGACGGAAAAGCTCCGGCACTTGAATGGTCGCCGCAAGCGAGGTGTCTTTCACCAGGCTGATAAAGCTGTTGCTCAGCGGAGGTAGCGCCACGCGCGCCGCCTGGGGCAGGATCGCCCGGCGCAGCGTCTGCCACGGGGTCATCCCGATACTGGCCGCCGCTTCCCACTGTCCTTTATCGATGGACGAGATCGCCGCACGCAGCGTTTCAGAGGTGTACGCCGCCGTATTCAGCGACAGGCCAATCATCGCCGCCGGGATCGGATCCAGCTCGATACCGAACTGGGGCAGCCCGTAGTAAATCATAAACAGCTGGGCGATAAGCGGCGTTCCGCGAAACACGGAGATGTAAAACCGCGCCAGCCACCGCACCGGCCAGATGTTCGACATGCGCATCAGTGCCAGCACAAACCCGAGCACCAGCCCGAAGAACATCCCGCCGATACTGAGCTGTAAAGTAAACACCGCGCCCTTAAGCAAGAACGGCAGCGAATCAATAACCAGTTGAATACTTTCTTGCATTATTATTTTTCTACCTGATTTTTAGACATGGGGATGATAGGCAAACAGCGCAGGCGCCCCGCCAGTATGAACAAACAAAATGGGTCCTTCATCCTTAAAGCGCTTGCGGGCGATACCGTCGATAAGGCCCGCCATCGCCTTACCGGTATAGACAGGGTCAAGCAGAATACCTTCGAGGCGGGCCAGCAGCTTAACGGCCTCCATCCCTTCATCATTGGGGGTACCATAGCCCGGCGCGAAGTAGTCATCCCACAGCAATATTTCCGCCTTCGCCTGAAGTACAAGCTGTTCAGCCACCGCCTGTTGCAGGGTGACGACTTTCGGCTTTTGATCCGCAACGCTTCTGGAAACCGTCACGCCAATCAACTCTACGTCCGGCATCAGTTGCTCAAGCCCGACCGCTAAACCGGCATGGGTACCCGCGCTGCCGGACGCCACCACCACCGAGGACAAACTCACCGCGCCTTCGCACTGCTGGGCGATTTCCAGCGCGCTCTCAACATAGCCGAGGGCACCCAGCGCATTCGAGCCGCCAACCGGGATGACGTACGGACGAAAGCCCTGCGCTTCCAGGCGCGTCGCCAGTTCATCAAGCTGTGCAGCCGGGTCGGTCAACGCGTCAACCATTTCAACCTGCACGTTGAACAGATCCAGCATCAGGCGGTTACCGTTAGTCAGGTAATTCTCTGCCTGCGTGCCAATCGGGTTCTCCAGCAGGGCTACGCAGTGAAGGCCCAGCTTCGCCGCCACTGCCGCCGTCTGGCGAACGTGGTTAGACTGAATGGCCCCGGCGGTGATCAGCGTATCCGCGCCCTCGCGCAGGGCATCGGCGGCGAGAAATTCCAGCTTGCGCAGCTTATTCCCGCCCATCGCCATGGGCGTCACATCGTCACGCTTAATGAAAATATCGCGCCCCAGATAGTCAGAAAATCGCGGCAGATACTCCAGCGGCGTGGGTGCGCCGATAAATTCCAGACGGGGAAAGCGCGTTAAATTCTGTAGTGACATGGTTCCTCCGGTCACGCAAACAATTGTTATTTCATTATGCACGCAGACGCGCGAGAAATAAAAAAGGCGCTTTTAAAAGCGCCTTTTTTTGTCGGTCAGAGACTTATTTCGTCACGTCTGCGCCGAACCACTTCTCAGAAAGCGCCTTCAGGCTGCCGTCTTTCTGCATTTCAGCAATGGCAGCATCAATGGCTTTCAGCAGATCTTCGTTACCTTTACGCACCGCCACGCCGGACTCCTGACGGGAGAACGCATCGCCCGCGACGGCCAGGGTATTGTTGGTTTTCTTCACCAGATCCAGCGCTGCCAGGCGGTCAACCAGAATGGCGTCGATACGGCCTACGCGCAGATCCTGGTATTTCGTCGGGTCATCATCATAGGTGCGGATGTCCACGCCCTGCACGTTCTGGCGCAGCCACTCTTCGTAGTTGGTGCCCAGACCGACGCCGACTTTCTTACCTTTCAGATCCGCGGCGGATTTGATGCTGCCTTCGTTACCTTTCTTCACCAGCGCCTGGATACCGGACACGGTGTACGGCGTGGAGAAGTCATACTTCTTCTTACGCTCGTCAGAAATGGTCACCTGGTTAATCACCACGTCGATACGTTTGGAATCCAGTGACGCCAGCATACCATCCCATTTGGTCGGTTTCAGGGAGGCTTTGACGCCGAGATGCTTGGCCAGCTCCTGCGCAAACTCCACTTCAAAACCGGTCAGCTTACCGTCGTCGCCCTGGAAGCTGAACGGAGGATAGGTTCCTTCCAGCCCAACCAGCAGCGTGCCGCGCTCTTTGACTTTGTTGAGCAGATTATCTGCCGCGAACGTTTTCACGCTCATCCCCGCGACCAGCGCAACGGCCATCATCCCCATCAGCGCCTGACGACCCAGAAGTGCTAATTTCATAAGTACCCCGATACAGTGGAATTTTTGAGTAGTGTAGAGAAATCGCCTGCAACGTCAAAGGCGGCTGCGCTACATCTTATTCTTTTTTAATATATATCAGAAGTTGTTCCGGCGCGGACTTTCTGCTTTATGACGCCCGGCATCTGGACTTTATATTGCGCGTACTTTCGCAGCGCGATGCGGTAATTATTGGTACTGGTGGCGGGCAACCAGGGTTCCAGATTTTCATCCAGGTATCCGGTCGTCAGCAGATCGCGGGAGATATTTTGCATGGTCAAATGCTGACCCAGGCGGCGCAGGCGAACCACGTATTCACGCACGGTGCCGTGACTCATCTCCGTTTGTTCAAACAGGAATTGCTTGAAGCCGATAATATCGAAGAAGTCGCTTTGCTCTTTGCAATGGAGATCGCCACAGAAACGGCAAAGCGCTACCCACTCTTTTTGCTCTTCAAGCCAGGCGGCTTCATCCATCAGCGTGTCGAGGCGGGAAATCGCAATCTTGTTCACGATTTCACCGCGACGAACCAGCGTGATGCGGTCGAGTAATTTTTTACAGTGGGCGCAATGCGTCTGGCTGTGTTTAAAGTCTTTCAGGTAGCGGCTTAAAGGCCGTCTTTTAGATTGCTGCACCGTCATGATAACTCCTGGTTGTCAATACGTTGTGCGGCATTTCCAAGGCGAATGACTCACCTATAACTTACCCAGTTTTGTGCGCAGGCGTTTAATGGCCTGGCTGTGCAGCTGGCTCACCCGTGACTCGCCCACCTCCAGCACGGCGCCAATCTCTTTGAGATTGAGCTCTTCCTGGTAATAGAGGGTTAACACCAGTTGCTCACGTTCCGGTAAAGCTTCAATCGCTTCCATCACGCGCTGGCGCAAATTCCCTTCCAGTAAATGGTGTAACGGGTTTTCTTGCTGGTGTTCATCCGTCACCAGTTCGATGCTATCGCCATGCTCTTCGCGCCACTCATCATAAGAGAAGAGTTGGCTGTTATTGGTATCGAGCAACATCTGGCGATACTCTTCAACAGGAATGCCCAGACGCTCCGCCACTTCGGTTTCCGTTGCGTTGCGCCCCAGTTCCTGTTCCAGCTGCCCCATCGCATGTGCCACTTCGCGCGCGTTGCGGCGAACGCTGCGCGGCACCCAGTCGCGGCTGCGCAGCTCGTCCAGCATCGCACCACGAATACGCTGCACTGCGTAAGTCGTAAATGCCGTTCCTTGCAGAGCGTCGTACCGGTCAACTGCATTCAATAACCCGATACCGCCCGCCTGTAGCAGATCGTCCAGTTCCACGCTCGCCGGCAAACGCACCTGGAGGCGCAATGCTTCGTGACGCACCAGCGGAACATAACGCTGCCACAGCGAGTGTTTATCCATTACACCTTCAGCGGTATAGAGTGAATTCACGATAAACAGCCCTGCGTTAGTTGAGTTATCGGCATGATTATCCGATTCTGGAGGGGTTTTAATCGGGTGAATAGTGGGTGAAATGAGGGGTTATTTGGGGGGTTACGCGTAAATACGGACAGAAAAAACCCCGCCGAAGCGGGGTTTGAGCTTAATCAGGCGATTAGCCTTGCAGCAGAGACAGAACCTGCTGAGGAACCTGGTTAGCTTTGGACAGCACGGAGTTACCGGCCTGCTGAACGATCTGCGCTTTAGACATGTTGGACACTTCGGTCGCATAGTCGGCGTCCTGAATACGGGACTGCGCTTCAGACAGGTTGGTGGTGGTGTTGTTCAGGTTGGTTACGGCAGAGCTCAGACGGTTCTGAACCGCACCCAGTGAAGAACGGAATTTGTCTACGGACGCGATTGCTTTGTCCAGCAGAGCCAGTGGATCTGAAGTGGATGCACCAGAGAATACATCAGTAGTTGCAGTAAGGTCGTAAGCTGTGTCAGTAGCAGTACCTGATTTAGCATCGGTGTTTGCGGTTGCGCCGTTAGCCAGCAAAGCGACGTTCGCTGCGAGATTTTTCCCTTGAACGGTAACATAAGCAGTAGGAGCACCAGTTGAATCAGCGCCAACTTTTACAAATTGACCTGTTTGCTTCGCGCCGGTAATACCATTAGTGCTGTCGTCGTAAGTGACGCTTGCAGTGTTAAGAGTTACTTTGCCATCTGCTGCGACGGTTGCAGCGTAGAAATCTTTACCGGACTGCACAACATATTTGTCTGTTGCCTTACCAGTTGCATCGTTAACGTTATGAAGCGTCAGTGAGCTTGCATCAACTTTCAAGGATTGTGCTGCTGCGTCCAAATTAACTTTAATTGGAGCAGTTGCACCACCAGTACCAATCTGGGTAACAGCATCGCTAACATTCAGTGTCTGTTTGGATACAGAGAAACCATTCAGACCCAGAGTAGAAGAGTCGATCTGCTGAAGGTCAATGTTGATAGTCTGGCCATCGTTCGCGCCAACCTGGATCGCCATAGAACCGTTTTTAGCCAGCACGTTCACGCCGTTGAACTGAGTCTGACCAGATACGCGGTCGATTTCAGACAGACGGGATTTGATTTCGTCCTGGATTGAAGACAGGTCAGAATCGGAGTTGGTGCCAGTCTGAGACTGAACGGTCAGCTCACGGATACGCTGAAGGTTGTTGTTGATTTCAGACAGCGCGCCTTCAGTGGTCTGCGCCAGAGAGATACCGTCGTTAGCGTTACGTGCAGCCTGAGTCAGACCTTTGATGTTAGAGGTGAAGCGGTTAGCGATAGCCTGGCCCGCAGCGTCATCTTTCGCGCTGTTGATACGCAGACCAGAAGACAGACGCTCGATAGAAGAAGACAGAGCGGACTGGTTCTTGTTGATGTTGTTCTGAGTGATCAGCGAGAGGCTGTTGGTATTAATGACTTGTGCCATGATTTCGATTCCTGTTGTTCATCAAATCTGTTTGGTTAGATTTGGGTTTCCACCCTTCGGCTTCATCGCCGTCAAAGGTGTTATCGTCTGGTCCAAACCAACCTTTAGATCTTTTTTCAGGATCGCGTTAATTTTTTTAGCCACGGAAAAGCTCTTCTCTATTACCGTTATTCCCGCCATTAAAAAAAAGAAATTAACCGTAAACTTTCCCCCATAAAAGCCGATAACCCCACTATTCGTTCTACGTGTCGATAGATTAAGGAATAAATATGGCAAGTATTTCATCATTGGGGATCGGTTCGGGTCTTAAGTTAGCAGACATTCTGGATAGTCTGACCACGGCCGAAAAAGCACAGTTGACGCCGATAACCAAACAACAGTCATCTTATACCGCCAAGCTTAGCGCTTACGGCACGTTGAAGAGTTCGCTGGAAGCGTTTCAGACTGCAAACACCGCGCTGAATAAAGCCGACCTGTTTACGGCGACCAGCACGTCGAGTAGCTCCACGGCATTCAGCGCCACCACTACCGGCAGCGCGATTGCCGGTAAATACACCATCAGCGTGTCGCAGCTGGCGCAGGCGCAAACCCTGACGACCAAAAACGCACAGCCGGATACCAAAACGGCCATTGCCACGGCTGACAGCAAGATCACCTTTACCGCCGGAAACGGTAAAGATCCGGTGACCATCGATATCAGCGCGGCAAATTCCTCGCTGACCGGCATTCGCGATGCGATTAACAAAGCTGACGCCGGCGTGACCGCCAGTATTATTAACGTCGGTAATGGTCAATATCGTCTGTCCATCACCTCCACCGAAACCGGAGCGGACAACGCGGTCAGCATCAGCGTAAGCGGCGATAGCGCCCTGCAATCCTTTATGGGTTACAACGGCACCAGCACCGATGCCAGCAACGGTATGATGGAAAGCGTTACCGCGCAAAACGCGAAGCTGAAGGTGAATAACGTAGATATCGAAAACAGCAGCAACACCATTAGCGATGCGCTGGAAGATATCACCCTGAACCTGAACGACGTCACCACCGGTAACCAGACGCTGACGATTACTAAAGATACGTCTAAAGCGGAAACGGCGATGAAAGCCTGGGTGGATGCCTACAACACCCTTCAGGACAGCTTTGCATCGTTAACCAAATATACGGCGGTTGATGCAGGCACAGATGCGCAGGATTCCAGCAACGGCGCCCTGCTCGGAGACACTACGCTGCGTACTATCCAGACGCAGCTGAAAACCATGCTGAGCAACACCGTCGGCGGAACCGCCTATAAAACGCTGTCTCAGGTTGGCATTACCTCAGATCCAAGCACGGGCAAGCTAGAGCTGAGCAGCGAAAAGCTGAAAAAAGCGCTGACGGAGAACCCGTCTGCGGTGAAAGATCTGGTTGTAGGTGACGGAAAAACCACCGGGATCACCACCACCATGGCCACCCATCTGACTGACTGGCTTTCCAGTAAAGGCATTATCCAGGCGGCCAAAGATGGCGTCAGCAAAACGCTGAACAAGTTAACGGATCAATATAACGCCGTGAGCGAACGTATTGATGCAAGAGTGGCGCAGTACAAAGCCCAGTTTACCCAGCTGGACGTACTGATGACCTCGCTGAACAACACCAGCAGCTACCTGACGCAGCAGTTCGAAAATACGTCCAGCAACAAGTAGTAAACGCTAATCAGACCCGAGGGGGATAACATGTACGGCGCAAAAGGCACGCAGGCCTACGCAAAGATAGAAGTTGAAAGCGCGGTGATGAGCGCCAGCCAGCAGCAGCTGGTAATCATGCTATTTGATGGAGCCCTCAGCGCGCTGGTACGCGCGCGTCTGTTCCTGGCAGACGGTAATATTCCTGCTAAAGGGCTGGCGCTCTCAAAAGCCATCAACATTATCGAAAACGGGCTGAAGGTTGGCCTGGTGGAAAATAACGGTGATGAGCTTACGCAAAACCTGATTGCCCTTTATGCCTATATGGTACGTCGCCTCCTGCACGCCAACGTGAATAACGACGCCAGCGCCATCGAAGAGGTGGAAAACCTGCTGCGCAATATCGCTGACGGGTGGAAGGAGGTTGCCGGTACGCCACAACTGATGCAGGACGCCGTCTAATGAGTAACGCACCGCAACTTTATGCCCTTTATCAGCAACTCCTTGAGCTGAGCCAGTTGATGTTGCGACTGGCGCGGCAGGGACTATGGGATGATCTGATCATCTGTGAAACCGACTATGTTAATGCGGTGCACTCACTGGCTCGTCTCACTCAGGAAAGTGAACCTTCGATGCAGATTCAGGAGCAGCTTCGCCCGACGCTGCGGGTGATCCTGGACAACGAAGGCCAGGTAAAAACATTGCTGCAAGCCAGAATGGATGAGCTGGCGAAGCTGGTTGGGCAATCCTCCATCCAGAAAACCGTTCTCTCCACCTACGGTAATCAGGGCGGTCATGTCCTTGTTCCGCAAAGTAATAGCGATATTAATTAGCCATTTAACTGGCGGGCAAGCGTTAACCGTTTCGTTCGCCAGGCATTTCTGCCAAACCTGCTCCATACTTGAGTTTCGCGACCTCATGGAGATGGTGCATGCGCAACCCAACACTTTTACAATGTTTTCACTGGTACTACCCCACCGGCGGTGAATTGTGGCGAGAAGTCACGGCATTAGCCCCCAACCTGAACGAAATCGGCATCAATATGGTCTGGTTACCCCCGGCCTACAAAGGCGCATCCGGCGGCTATTCCGTCGGGTATGACTCTTATGACCTTTTCGACCTCGGTGAGTTTGACCAGAAAGGCAGCGTCGCCACCAAATACGGCGATAAAGCCCAACTGCTGGAGGCCATCAACGCCTTAAAAAGCAACCAGATTGCGGTGCTTCTGGACGTGGTGGTCAACCATAAAATGGGGGCCGATGAAAAGGAACCCGTCCGCGTGCAACGCGTGGATGCTCAGGATCGCACCCAAATCAGCGATGAGATCATCGAATGTGAAGCCTGGACGCGCTACACCTTCCCCGTTCGGGCCGGGCAGTATTCGCAGTTCATCTGGGATTACAAATGCTTTAGCGGTATCGACCACATTGAAAATCCCAGTGAGGACGGTATCTTCAAAATCGTTAACGACTACACCGGCGAAGGCTGGAACGATCAGGTCGACGACGAGATGGGCAATTTCGATTACCTGATGGGTGAAAATATTGATTTTCGCAACCACGCGGTGACGGAGGAGATCAAATACTGGGCGCGCTGGGTGATGGAGCAAACACACTGCGACGGCTTCCGCCTGGACGCGGTAAAACACATTCCGGCCTGGTTCTATAAAGAGTGGATTGAACATGTCCAGGAGGTGGCCCCGCAGCCTCTGTTTATTGTGGCGGAATACTGGTCTCACGAAGTGGATAAATTGCAGCAATACATCAATCAGGTGGACGGCAAAACCATGTTGTTTGACGCGCCGCTGCAAATGAAATTTCACGAAGCGTCACGCCAGGGACGCGACTACGATATGAGCCAGATTTTCACCGGTACGCTGGTGGAAGCCGATCCGTTCCATGCCGTAACGCTGGTGGCCAACCATGACACCCAGCCCTTGCAGGCGCTGGAAGCCCCGGTTGAAGCCTGGTTCAAACCGCTGGCCTACGCGCTCATCCTGCTGCGTGAAAACGGCGTGCCGAGCGTGTTCTACCCGGATCTTTTTGGCGCCAGCTATGACGACACTGGCGGGGATGGTGAGACGTATCACATTGATATGCCGGTGATTGAACAGCTCCACGAGCTGATCCTCGCCCGGCAGCGTTTTGCCCACGGCGTGCAAACCCTCTTTTTCGATCATCCAAACTGCATTGCGTTTAGCCGCAGCGGGACAGAGGAGCACCCGGGCTGTGTGGTGGTGCTGTCGAATGGTGATAACGGTGAGAAGACGATCTGCCTCGGCGAGAATTACGGCAATAAGACCTGGCGGGATTTTTTAGGCAACCGCGAGGAAACCGTGACCACGGCGGCGGATGGCGAAGGGACGTTCTTCTGTAACGGGGGAAGCGTCAGCGTCTGGGTGATTGAAGACGCGCTGTAGTACGGGAAAGGTACGGCCTGATGCCCTCACCCCGACCCTTTCCCACAGGGAGAGATATCTCCAGTAATTTGAAAGCAGAAGCAATAACGTTGCCTTCATAATAACTGAGGACTTTCAGCGATGCCCTGGTCCGGCTGTAAATCGCCGAAGCGTTTCCGTAAGGCCGGGGCGAGGCGCAGGGAAGCGCCGAGAGGGCGTGGCCTGCATGGATGCAGGCTCATGCCCGACCCGATAGCCTGAAGGAAAAAGCTGAGGGTACCGCGAAGCGGCGATTTTCCGCCGGGAGCCCGGGTCGCCAGGGTGGTGGCGACTGAGCCACCCTGGCACGTTCACCGCTCATGTCGCTACAGAGTAGCAAGGAACATAAAGTGAACGGAATGACCACCAGAGCCGTATGTTCCCCCTCACCCCAGCCCTCTCCCTCCAGGGAGAGGGGGCCGACGGTGAAGACATTATTTTGTGGAGATCCCTCAGACCACGGGTAGAGGGCGCAAACTCCAAAACGGTTACGGAAGCTTACTCTCCAGCGGATTCTTGCTCAGGTAATCTGCGCATTCCACCGTTGGGCGGTCAACTTTGTACAGTTCCATGCCGTCATACTCCAGCGCCGCCCCATCACGATCGAGCGGATAGACGTCTCGTTTTTCGGTCACGTTATAATAATCATCTGAACGCAGCATGATCTTACCCGGCACCGCGATAACGCGCTGCCACTGACGGCAGTCCAGGGTATCACCCTCTGGCGTCACCACCAGCGTGGCAATCGCCTCCGGGCTCACCATCGCGCTCTGCGGCCCTTTCGACTGCCAGTAACCTGCCAGATGCGAAGGTGCCGGATGCTTAACCACTTCCTGATAGTTTTCGACCTGAACGCATCCCGCTAACGTCAGCATTGCAGCCACAATTGCTACTTTTTTCATCATCTTTCCTGCATGCGAAGAAAAAAATATTGTGGCATTAAAGCCATCAGGCTGCCAGCGTAAGATTGGAAGGTTTCACACCTGCATCGACATCACGTCCTGATACGCCGACACCAGCTTGTTACGTACCTGCAACCCCATCTGCAATGACACCGACGCTTTTTGCAGATCGGCCATCACATCGTTGAGCGCCACGCCGGGTTCACCGAGGGTAAATCTCTCAGCCTGGGTACGGGCCGCGTTTTGCTTATCGCTGATCCGGTCCAGCGCCGCATGCAGTTGACCGGCGAAGCTAATGCCCTGCGGCTGGTCAGCCACGCTCTGATTACGGGCGGTCATCGCCGTTGCCTGTAACTGACTGAGTACCCCTTCAATGCCCTGTATAGCCATGACTCTCCCCTGGATGGTTTTTTACGAGGTCAAGACTAACAGCTTGTCAATAAGATAATGGCGGTAAATAGCGTTAAAAAACCAGGTTATTTGACGCATAGAAAATCCCGAATCATCAAATAATGGCAGGGCCATCAGTATGGAACTTTTGTCGTGTTTGCCGACCCGGGAGTCAGTTTTGTTTCTCTACACGAATAACGTAAACCACCAGGATTTAAGAGGTGCGCAATGAGTGCGACAGCAGCATCGACAGCGCCGCAGAATAAATCACTCGAGTGGATGAACCGCCTTCGCGCCAACCCTAAGATCCCGTTGATTGTGGCAGGCGCTGCCGCCATTGCGATCGTTGTCGCGATGGTCTTATGGGCAAAAAGCCCGGATTACCGCACGCTCTACAGCAACCTTTCCGACCAGGATGGCGGTGCCATCGTCACCCAGTTGACCCAGATGAACATCCCGTATCGCTTTGCCGATAACGGCGGTGCGCTTGAAGTGCCGGCAGATAAAGTGCACGAGCTTCGCCTGCGTCTCGCCCAGCAGGGGCTGCCGAAAGGCGGCGCGGTTGGGTTTGAACTGCTGGATCAGGAAAAATTCGGCATCAGCCAGTTCAGCGAGCAGGTTAACTACCAGCGTGCGCTGGAAGGTGAGCTGGCCCGTACGATTGAAACCTTAGGCCCGGTGAAAAGTGCCCGCGTGCACCTGGCGATGCCTAAGCCGTCCCTGTTTGTCCGCGAACAAAAATCCCCTTCTGCCTCTGTGACGGTTAACCTCGAACCTGGCCGTGCGCTGGATGAAGGGCAGATCAGCGCCGTCACGCACCTGGTCTCCAGTGCGGTAGCCGGTCTGCCGCCGGGTAACGTTACGCTGGTGGATCAGAGCGGTCACCTGCTGACGCAGTCCAACACCGCCGGGCGCGATCTCAACGACGCCCAGCTGAAATACGCCGCCGACGTGGAAGGCCGTCTCCAGCGTCGCATCGAAGCGATTCTGGGCCCGGTGGTGGGCAACAGCAACGTGCATGCGCAGGTCACCGCGCAGATTGATTTCTCGAATAAAGAACAGACCGAAGAGCAGTACGCCCCGAACGGGGATGCTTCTCGCGCCGTGTTACGCTCGCGTCAGATCAATGAGACGGAACAGGTCGGTGGCCAGTATCCTGGTGGTGTGCCGGGTGCGCTCTCTAACCAGCCTGCGCCTGCCAACGCCGCGCCAATCTCCACGCCGCCGGCCAACCCGCAGAACGGTCAGCAAACGAATCAGCAGACGACCTCGACCGCGAACAGTGCCGGCCCGCGTAACAGCAGCCGTAACGAAACGACCAACTACGAAGTCGACCGGACTATCCGCCATACCAAACTGAACACGGGCGATATTCAGCGTCTCTCTGTTGCCGTGGTGGTGAACTACAAAACGCTGCCGGACGGTAAACCGCTGCCGCTCACGGCAGAGCAGATGAAGCAGATCGAAGATTTGACCCGCGAAGCGATGGGCTTCTCTGAAAAACGTGGCGATACCCTCAACGTTGTGAACTCACCGTTCAACCCGGTGGATGAGACCGGTGGCGAACTGCCGTTCTGGCAACAGCAGGCGTTCTTCGATCAGCTGATGTCCGCAGGCCGCTGGCTGCTGGTGTTGATTGTTGCGTGGCTGCTGTGGCGTAAGGGTGTCCGTCCTCAGCTTCAGCGTCGCGCTGAAGCCGAAAAAGCTGCGCTGGAACAGAAGAACGCGCGTCCGGACGAGGAAGAAGCGGTTGAAGTTCGTCTCAGCAAAGATGAACAGATGCAGCAGCGTCGTGCTAACCAGCGTATGGGCGCAGAGGTGATGAGCCAGCGCATTCGCGAAATGTCAGATAACGATCCGCGCGTCGTCGCGCTGGTCATCCGCGGTTGGATGGGTAACGAACATGAGTAATACGCTTACAGGCACCGATAAGAGCGTCATCCTGCTGATGACCATTGGCGAAGATCGCGCGGCGGAGGTGTTTAAACACCTCTCTCAGCGAGAAGTGCAGATCCTCAGCGCGGCGATGGCCAACGTGCGCCAGATCTCCAACAAGCAACTGACCGAAGTGCTGGCGGAGTTTGAGCAGGAAGCCGAGCAGTTTGCTGCGCTCAACGTCAACGCCAACGAATACCTGCGCTCCGTGCTGGTTAAGGCGCTGGGCGAAGAGCGCGCCGCCAGCCTACTGGAAGATATTCTCGAAACGCGCGACACCGCCAGCGGGATCGAAACGCTCAACTTTATGGAGCCGCAAAGCGCGGCCGATCTTATCCGCGACGAGCACCCGCAGATTATCGCCACCATTCTGGTCCACCTCAAACGGGGGCAGGCGGCCGATATTCTGGCGCTGTTCGACGAGCGCCTGCGCCACGACGTGATGCTGCGTATCGCCACCTTTGGCGGCGTCCAGCCAGCCGCGCTGGCGGAGCTGACCGAAGTGCTGAACAACCTGCTCGACGGCCAGAACCTCAAGCGCAGCAAAATGGGCGGCGTGAGAACGGCAGCGGAAATCATCAACCTGATGAAAACGCAGCAGGAAGAGGCGGTTATTACGGCGGTGCGCGAGTTCGACGGCGAACTGGCACAGAAAATTATCGACGAGATGTTCCTGTTCGAAAACCTGGTCGAAGTGGACGATCGCAGCATCCAGCGCCTGCTTCAGGAAGTGGATTCGGAGTCCCTGCTTATCGCCCTCAAAGGCGCCGAGCAGCCGCTGCGCGAGAAGTTCCTGCGCAACATGTCCCAGCGTGCGGCCGATATCCTGCGCGACGACCTGGCCAACCGTGGCCCGGTGCGTTTGTCTCAGGTGGAGAACGAACAGAAAGCGATCCTGCTTATTGTTCGTCGTCTGGCAGAAACCGGCGAGATGGTGATTGGCAGCGGAGACGACACCTATGTCTGATGAACTGTCGTGGAAGCGCTGGACGCCTGACGACCTCTCCCCTCCCACCGCAGAGTTCACCCCTGCCATAGTGTCGTCCGATGAGGGCGACGCCGGGGCGGGCGTGCCCGAGCTGAGTGAAGAGGAACAGCGCGCCCAGATGCTGGCCCAGATGCAAATGCAGGCGCACGAGCAGGGCTTCAACGCCGGGATGAACGAAGGCCGTCAGACCGGGCACGCACAGGGTTATCAGGAAGGGCTGGCGAAAGGTTTAGAGCAGGGCATTGAGCAGGCGCGCCAGCAGCAGGCGCCGCTGCATGCCCGCATGCAGCAGCTGGTGAGCGAGTTTCAGCACACGCTGGATGCGCTGGACAGCGTGATTGCTTCGCGCCTGATGCAGATGGCGCTGGAGGCGGCCCGTCAGGTGATCGGCCAGACGCCGGTCGTGGATAACGCCGCGCTGATTAAGCAAATCCAGGGGCTGCTCCAGCAGGAGCCGCTGTTCAGCGGCAAACCGCAGCTGCGCGTGCATCCTGATGATTTGCAGCGCGTGGAAGAGAGCCTCGGCGCGACGCTGAGCCTGCACGGCTGGCGGCTGCGCGGCGATCCGTCGCTCCATCACGGAGGCTGTAAGGTCTCGGCGGATGAGGGCGATCTGGATGCCAGCGTCGCGACCCGCTGGCAGGAACTGTGCCGCCTGGCGGCACCGGGAGTCGTCTGATGACCGCACGCCTTACGCGCTGGCTTAACACGCTCGATAATTTTGAAACGAAGATGGCGCAGCTGCCATCCGTTCGTCGTTATGGACGCCTGACGCGTGCCACCGGTCTGGTCCTGGAAGCCACGGGTCTGCAACTTCCGCTCGGCGCCACCTGCGTGATTGAGCGTCAGGACGGGAGTGAGACGCGTGAAGTGGAAAGTGAAGTGGTCGGGTTTAACGGCCAGCGACTGTTCCTCATGCCCCTTGAGGAAGTGGAAGGGATTTTGCCCGGCGCCCGCGTCTACGCAAAAAACATCAGCGGTGACGGCCTGCAAAGCGGCAAACAGCTCCCGCTCGGTCCGGCGCTGCTGGGCCGCGTGCTGGACGGGAGCGGCAAACCGCTCGATGGCCTGCCCTCCCCTGATACCACCGAAACCGGCGCGCTGATCACCCAACCCTTTAACCCACTGCAACGCACGCCAATCGAGCACGTACTGGATACCGGCGTGCGGCCAATTAACGCCCTGCTCACCGTGGGACGCGGCCAGCGTATGGGGCTGTTTGCCGGCTCCGGCGTGGGTAAATCGGTCCTGCTCGGCATGATGGCGCGTTATACCCAGGCGGACGTTATCGTCGTCGGCCTGATTGGTGAGCGTGGTCGCGAAGTCAAAGATTTCATCGAAAACATTCTTGGTACGGATGGCCGCGCCCGCTCCGTGGTGATCGCCGCGCCTGCGGACGTGTCGCCGCTGCTGCGTATGCAGGGTGCCGCCTACGCCACGCGAATCGCGGAAGATTTCCGCGACCGGGGCCAGCACGTGCTGCTGATTATGGACTCCCTGACCCGCTACGCGATGGCGCAGCGTGAGATTGCGCTGGCCATCGGCGAGCCGCCCGCGACCAAAGGTTACCCGCCGTCGGTCTTCGCCAAGCTCCCGGCGTTGGTTGAGCGCGCGGGGAACGGCATCAGCGGCGGAGGCTCCATCACCGCGTTCTATACGGTACTGACCGAAGGCGATGACCAGCAGGACCCGATTGCCGACTCCGCGCGCGCGATCCTCGACGGCCATATCGTGCTGTCGCGCCGTCTGGCCGAAGCCGGGCACTACCCGGCGATTGATATTGAAGCCTCGATCAGCCGTGCGATGACGGCCTTGATCACCGAACAACACTACGCCCGCGTGCGTAACTTCAAACAACTGCTCTCCAGCTTCCAGCGCAACCGCGATCTGGTAAGCGTCGGAGCGTACGCCAAAGGCAGCGATCCGATGCTCGATAAAGCGATTGCCCTCTGGCCGCAGCTGGAGGCATTTCTGCAACAGGGTATTTTTGAACGCGCCGACTGGGAAGATTCCCTCCAGGCACTGGAGCTGATTTTCCCGCAGGTGTAACACAGGTGGAGGGCGAAGGTCATGGCGCAGAACAGCGCGTTATCAACGCTGAAAGATCTGGCTGAAAAAGAAGTTGATGATGCCGCATTGCAACTTGGCGCAATGCGACGCGGGTGCCAGCAGGCTGAAGAACAGTTGAAGATGTTAATCGACTATCAGCATGAATATCGCACCAACCTTAACACCGACATGACGCAGGGCATTGGTAGCCAGCGCTGGATTAACTATCAGCAGTTTATCCAGACGCTGGAAAAGGCGATTGAGCAGCATCGCCAGCAGCTTAACCAGTGGACGCAAAAAGTCGATACCGCGCTGAATTTCTGGCGCGAGAAAAAACAGCGGTTGCAGGCCTGGCAAACCTTACAGGACCGGCAGATTGCAGCCTCGACCCTGGCGGAAAACCGTCTGGATCAGAAAAAAATGGATGAGTTTGCCCAGCGCGCATCAATGAGGAAACCAGAATGATCACACTGCAACAACTGCTGATGACCGACAGCGACCCGTCCGGCTGCACGCTGACCGGAAAAGGCGCTGAGGGCGCGCAAGATTTTCTCTCTCTGCTGGCGGGCGCGCTGACCGAGACCACCGGCAAAGGCAAAGATGCTCCGCTGACGCTGGCCGATCTGAAAGCGGCGGGAAGCAAGCTGTCGACAGCGGCACAGGAAAAAAACGGTGATACCACGCTCCAGGCCAAAATCGCCGAGCTGCTCTCGCGCCAGGAGACCCTGACTGATGAAGATACCGCCGTCTCCCTGCAAAGCCTCGTCTCCGGCCTGAAACCCGCAGCGAATACGGATGCGCTGAAGGCGCTGACCCGGACGGACGCGAAAGCAAACAGCGAGACCACGACTGAAGAAGAGGAGCTGGCCGGGTTAAGCGCGCTGATGGCGATGTTACCGCACCAGCAGACTACCACCCCAATGGCGACGCAGCCAGCAAGCACCGGGGAGGTCGCCCCCCGTGCCGCCCTCCCCTCTGCGCTAGCCCAGACGGACAACGGCCAGCATCAGCCGCTTAGCCATGCGTTAACGGGTCAGGAAAAAACGTCGGTTCAGGACAGCGACACGTCGCTGCCCGCCACGGCAGCCGTTACGCCAGCTGTTGCCGCCGTCGCGGAGAAGCAGGACGTAGTGAGCACGGCGTCGTCTGCCGCCAGCCCAACCGCGACGCTGGCCCCGATCGTTAGTCACCTGGCACCCCCCCAGCCTGCCGCTACCGTTGCGACCGCGCCGGTGTTAAGCCAGCCGCTGGGCACGCACGAATGGCAGCAGAATCTAAGCCAGCACATCACCCTGTTCACCAGACAGGGCCAACAGACCGCAGAGCTACGCCTGCACCCGGAAGATCTGGGTCAGGTGCAAATTTCGCTTAAGCTGGATGACAACCAGGCGCAGTTGCAGATGGTTTCGCCCCACAGCCACGTTCGTGCGGCGCTGGAAGCGGCCCTGCCGATCCTGCGCACGCAGCTTGCGGAAAACGGCATACAGCTTTCCCAAAGCAGCGTCAGCAGCGAAGGCTTTGCCGGGCAGCAGCAATCTTCATCCGGGCAACAACAGCACGCTTCGCGTTCAGGCCAGCATGGCGGGTTTAACGAGGAGAGCGAAGAGTTATTGCCAACCCCTGCCGCCCTGCAATCCGCCGCGCGCGGCAGCCGTGCCGTAGACATCTTTGCCTAAACGCCAGAGGTAACGTGATTATCCCCGTCTTTTCCACGCTTTGACCTAAGCCGGACACGGGATAATCACCGTATTAAGCTGTACCGAAACAGGAAGCTCGTATCAGATGACAGACTCCGCTATCACCAAAAAAAGCAAGCGTTCCATCTGGATCCCGCTGCTGGTGTTGATTACCCTCGCGGCCTGCGCCACCGCAGGCTACAGTTACTGGCGTATGCAGCAGGAACCCTCCAGCGCAGCCGCCAAAGCTGAAGCGCCGCCTCCACCGGCGCCGGTCTTCTACCCGCTGGATACGTTCACCGTGAACCTCGGCGATGCGGATCGCGTGCTTTACGTGGGCATTACGCTGCGTCTGAAAGATGAAGCGACCCGTGCACGTCTGAACGACTACCTGCCAGAAGTGCGTAGCCGTCTGCTGCTGCTGTTTTCTCGTCAGGATGCCTCCGCGCTCGCCACCGATGTGGGCAAGCAAAAGCTGGTCGATGCGATCAAACAGACGCTGGCGACCCCGCTGGTCAATGGCCAACCTAAGCAGGAAGTCACTGACGTTCTGTATACAGCCTTCATTCTGCGGTAACGACATGGGCGACAGTATTCTTTCTCAGGCAGAAATCGATGCGCTGCTCAATGGCGACAGCGATAAGAGTGACGATCCGAAGCCGGGTCTGACCGGCGACGATAATATTCGTCCCTACGATCCCAATACCCAGCGTCGCGTGGTGCGCGAGCGTTTACAGGCGCTGGAGATCATCAATGAACGTTTCGCACGTCAGTTCCGAATGGGGCTGTTTAACCTGCTGCGTCGTAGCCCGGATATCACCGTCGGTGCGATCCGCATTCAGCCGTATCATGAGTTTGCCCGCAACCTGCCGGTGCCAACCAACCTTAACCTGATCCATCTGAAACCGCTGCGCGGTACCGGCCTGGTGGTGTTCTCGCCAAGCCTGGTATTCATCGCAGTGGACAACCTGTTCGGTGGCGATGGCCGTTTCCCGACCAAAGTGGAAGGCCGCGAGTTTACCCATACCGAACAGCGCGTTATCAACCGCATGCTGAAGCTGGCGCTGGAATCCTACAGCGACGCGTGGAAAGCGATTAACCCGCTGGAAGTGGAGTACGTGCGTTCCGAGATGCAGGTGAAGTTTACCAACATCACCACTTCACCGAATGACATCGTGGTGAACACCCCGTTCCACGTCGAGATCGGCAACCTGACGGGCGAGTTCAACATCTGCCTGCCGTTCAGCATGATTGAACCGCTGCGCGAACTGCTGGTGAACCCGCCGCTGGAGAACTCACGCCATGAAGATCAGAACTGGCGTGAGAACCTGGTGCGCCAGGTTCAGCACTCGCAGCTGGAGCTGGTGGCTAACTTTGCCGACATCTCCATGCGGTTATCGCAGATCCTGAAATTACAACCCGGCGACGTTTTGCCGATAGATAAACCCGACCGCATTATTGCCCATGTGGATGGCGTACCCGTGCTGACAAGCCAGTACGGCACGATTAACGGCCAGTATGCGTTACGCGTTGAGCACTTGATCAACCCGATTTTGAATTCGCTGAATGAGGAACAGCCCAAATGAGTGACATGAACAATCCGTCCGATGAAAACAGCGGAGCACTGGACGATCTGTGGGCTGACGCGTTAAACGAGCAAAAAACGACGCCGACGAAAAGCGCGGCAGACGCGGTCTTCCAGCAGTTAGGCGGCGGCGACGTCAGCGGGACGTTACAGGACATCGACCTGATTATGGACATTCCGGTCAAGCTGACCGTTGAGCTGGGCCGCACCCGCATGACTATTAAAGAGCTGCTGCGCCTGACGCAGGGTTCCGTTGTAGCCCTGGACGGTTTAGCGGGTGAGCCACTGGATATTCTGATCAACGGCTACCTGATTGCACAGGGCGAAGTTGTGGTGGTGGCCGATAAATACGGCGTACGTATCACCGACATCATTACCCCTTCCGAACGTATGCGTCGCCTGAGCCGTTAAGTATGAAAACCCAGGCAACACTGTCCGCGCCCTCCGCCGTACCCGGCTCCCCGCTGCTTCAGGTGAGCGGCGCGCTGTTCGGTATTATTGCCTTTATCCTTATCGCCGCCTGGCTGGCAAAGCGTTTTGGGCTGGCGGGGAAAACGGCCGGCACGCGCGGACTGAAGGTCAGCGCCAGCACCACACTCGGCCCACGCGAGCGCGTGGTCATTGTGGAAGTGGAAGATGCGCGACTGGTGCTGGGCGTGACCGCCTCCAGCATTAACGTTCTTCACACGCTGCCCCCTGCGCCTGTCACGGTGGAGGCTAACGCCCAGGCCCCTGCGGATTTTCAGTCCGTTATGAAGAGTTTGCTCAAGCGTTCCGGGAGATCCTGATGCGCCGTTTGTTATTGCTTACGCTGGCAGGTCTGGGCCTGTTCGCGCCTTCTGTGTATGCGCAGCTGCCGGGGCTGGTTTCCACGCCGCTGGCGAACGGGGGACAAAGCTGGTCCCTCTCCGTGCAGACGCTGGTGTTCATCACCTCACTGACCTTTATCCCGGCGATCCTGCTGATGATGACCAGTTTCACCCGCATCATCATTGTGTTTGGTCTGCTGCGAAATGCGCTCGGCACGCCGTCCGCGCCGCCCAATCAGGTGCTGCTGGGTTTAGCCCTGTTCCTGACCTTTTTCATTATGTCGCCGGTGATCGACAAGATTTACACCGAGGCGTACCAGCCGTTCAGCGAAGATAAAATTTCCATGCAGGTTGCCCTGGAAAAGGGGGCTCAGCCATTACGTGAATTTATGCTTCGCCAGACGCGCGAAGCGGATTTGGCCCTGTTTGCCCGTCTCGCTAACACGGGCGAGTTACAGGGACCGGAAGCGGTGCCGATGCGCATTCTGCTGCCAGCGTATGTGACCAGTGAGCTGAAAACGGCGTTCCAGATTGGCTTCACCATTTTCATTCCGTTCCTGATTATTGACCTGGTGATCGCCAGCGTCCTGATGGCGCTCGGGATGATGATGGTCCCGCCCGCAACTATTGCCCTGCCCTTTAAGATCATGCTGTTCGTGCTGGTCGACGGCTGGCAGCTGCTGGTCAGCTCGCTGGCGCAGAGTTTCTACAGTTGAGGAGCGCGCAATGACGCCTGAGTCGGTCATGATGATGGGCACGGAAGCGATGAAAGTCGCGATTGCCGTCGCCGCGCCCCTGCTTCTGGTTGCGCTGGTAACCGGTCTGATTATCAGTATTCTTCAGGCCGCCACGCAGATTAACGAAATGACCCTGTCGTTCATCCCGAAGATCATCGCCGTCTTCGTGGCGATTATCGTTGCCGGGCCCTGGATGCTCAATTTGCTGCTGGATTACATGCGCAACCTGTTCACCAATCTGCCTTACATCATCGGCTGACGGACGATGCTGCAATTCACCAGCGATCAGTTTGTTCAGTGGCTCGGGATCTATTTCTGGCCGATGCTGCGCATCATGGCGCTGATCTCCACCGCCCCCATACTCAGTGAAAAGTCGGTGCCTAAACGCATCAAAATTGGGTTGGGCATGGTTATCACCATTATCGTTGCCCCTTCCCTGCCGGCGGTGGATATTCCGATTTTTTCCCCGAATGCGATCTGGATTGCCCTGCAACAGGTGATGATTGGCGTGGCGGTCGGATTTACGATGCAGCTCGCCTTCGCCGCGGTACGAACGGCGGGCGAACTGATCGGTTTGCAGATGGGTCTGTCTTTCGCGACGTTCGTTGACCCGGGCAGCCATCTGAATATGCCCGTGCTGGCGCGTATTATCGACCTGCTGGCGATGCTGTTGTTTCTCTCGTTCAACGGCCACCTGTGGCTCATCTCTATGCTGGTGGACACCTTCCACACGCTGCCGATTGGCGACAACCCGGTGAACAGTAACGCTTTTCTGGCGCTGGTGCGGGCTGCCGGGCTGATCTTCCTCAACGGGCTGATGCTGGCGCTGCCTGTCATAACCCTGCTGCTCACCGTTAACCTCGCATTGGGTTTACTCAACCGAATGGCCCCGCAGCTGTCGGTATTCGTCATCGGCTTTCCGGTGACGTTGACGGTTGGCCTTTTATTAATGTCATTATTGATGCCACTTATCGCCCCCTTCTGCGAGCATTTATTCAGCGAGATATTCAATCTCTTAGCGGATATTGTCAGCGAACTTCCACGCAAATAATAACCCGCAGTGTTTGCAATGTCTTTCTGAGGATATTCCTAAAAATAATCTTGAAAAACATCTACCAGGATATATCTGACGCGGTTTAAATGTTTCTAACCACCTCACAATACTTAATATTTACTTTACTTTAAGATGATTCCTGGCAAATTATACGTAACTTTACGGGATAGTGAGTTCGCCTGAAAGTCTTTGTCATGCTCACAGGTTTTATTAGATTTTTTCCATCCCGTATGGCTGTTTATGAGCTCTCAGGCAGGTGGTGAATTATCGTTACGCATTGAGTGAGGGTATGCCATGTCAACGATCATTATGGATTTATGCAGCTACACCCGGCTAGGGTTAACCGGGTACTTAGCAAGCAGAGGGGTAAGAAAGAGAGACATCAACGATGCACACACCGTTGAAGAACTCGCAGCCGCTTGTGAGACTCACAAGCCCGGCGTGGTGTTTATTAATGAGGACTGTTTCATTCACGACCCCGCTAACAGTCAGCACATTAAGCAGATCATTAATCAGCATCCCAGAACCCTGTTTATTGTTTTTATGGCGATCGCCAATATTCATTTCGATGAGTATTTGTTGGTGCGTAAAAACTTATTAATCAGTTCGAAATCGATTAAACCAGAGTCGCTTGATGACATTCTGGGCGATTATTTGAATAAAGAAGTTAAGAATGTAGGGGCGGTTAACTTACCAACCCTATCATTAAGCAGAACTGAATCAAGTATGCTAAGAATGTGGATGGCTGGACAAGGGACAATTCAGATCTCAGACCAGATGAATATCAAGGCAAAAACAGTATCGTCACACAAAGGAAATATTAAAAGGAAAATTAAAACGCATAATAAGCAAGTGATATACCATGTCGTACGCCTGACAGATAATGTGACGAATGGGATTTTCGTTAATATGCGCTAATTTGCACGGCCATGTTGTACCCTACCTTGATCTCTGGCCTGGCCAGAGATTTTGCTTTTCAGCAGCCGGGCCGGGGAGAAGACGCCCCCGACGCCGACCTATTCCGCCGTTTCCACAAAGATCCCATCCGGGTGCCCCAGTTCGTTGAAGAACCAGATGCCGAGCGGGTAATCTTCCAGCGACACCAGATACATTGTGCCTTCATTAAACTCTTCTATTGCCAGCACCACGCCCGGGCGGCGCGGCCCACCGTCCGTTTTGACGGTTACCCGATCGTTGACCTTCATACATTCCTCCTGTGGTTTTGAGCCAGTGTAGAACAAATTACCCTGGCTGGCATCGCCGCCTGACGCGAATGGCGTTTTTGTGTGCGGTCTATACTTAGCTGTTGAGACGGTTAAATGAGGAGCCCGCCATGAAGACTGACAAAGAGTACAGCGACACCATTAAGCGTGAGGTGGAAGTGGATGTCGATGCCCTGCTTGCCGCCATTAATGAAATCAGTGAGTCCGAAGTTCATCGCGCGGAGGATAATTCAGACCGTGTCGTGGTCAATGGTCGTGATTACCATACCTACCGTGAACTGGCTGAAGCATTCGAGCTGGATATCCATGACTTTAGTGTCTCGGAAACGAACCGCTAAGGCGAAAAAAATCCCGGTCATGGGGATGACCGGGATCAAACTTGCTTATGCAAGAAGCACTTGTAAATTCGTTACACCAGGAAATCTGATGCAGGTAAGACATTATCCCCAACAGATTTGTCTTACAAGCATATATTCTCTTAGCGAATATTATATTTTATACATGTGAATTTTGGTTATGAGTATAAACATGCGCTGCGTGTGGGTTTATCGGGATCGTTTCCACTTCAACGGGACATCAATGCTGAGTTTTTTTAAGACTTTTCTTAGATGAACATCATTATTCAGGAGACGTTATGCCTTCGCTAAAGGAGACTCTGCTCGTCTTTACCGATCTCGACGGTACGCTGCTGGATTTTCACACTCTCGACTGGCAGCCTGCCGCTTCCTGGCTGAAGAGATTACAGGATGAACAGGTACCAGTCATTCTGTGCAGCAGCAAAACCGCGTCCGAAATGCGTGACATCCAGCAGGAACTTGGCCTTGGCGGGCTGCCCTACATTGCGGAAAACGGCGCGGTGATCCAGCCTGACGTACGGTGGGAAAACGCCGCACGGTTCATCTCAGAAAAGAAGCATGACGATATCCGGCAGTTTATTGCCCGGGTGCGCCAGGAGATGCATCTGAAATTCACCACCTTCGACGATGTGGATGAGCGCGTGGTCGCCGAATGGACCGGGCTAAGCCGTCCCCGAGCGGCGCTTGCACGTAAACACGAGGCTTCCGTGACGCTGATCTGGCGTGACAGTGATGAACAAATGAAACGCTTCGCAGCCGAACTGGCCCGGCAGGGGCTGAAGATCGTCCCGGGTGCTCGCTTCTGGCATATTCTGGACACGAGCTGTGGCAAAGACGTGGCGGTGCACTGGCTTGTGGAACAGTATCACCTGCACGACGGATTTGACCCGACAACGCTGGGCCTGGGCGACGGCCCCAATGATGCCCCTCTGCTGGACAGCGTAGCCTTCGCCGTGGTGGTGAAAGGCTTCAACCGGGAGGGGGTCAGCCTTAAGAACAACGATCCCACACGGGTTTATCGCACTCAGCACACCGGACCGGCCGGCTGGCGCGAGGGGCTTGATTACTTTTTAACGTGATCCTGCCAGATGACCCGGTTACGCCCGCGCTGTTTCGCCTCATACAGACGCGCATCGGCGGTGGATTGCAGATTTTCGAAGTGATAATTGCCCTTCTCCTGCGCGCCAGAGACGCCAAACGACGCGCTCACGCGCAGGGTAGTACTTTTCTTAATCAGGATCTCTTTGCTGTCGATACGCTCACGGATCTGCTCTGCAACTTCCGCCGCCTCTTCAAGCGTCATGCCGGGCAGCACCACACAGAACTCTTCGCCGCCGACGCGCCCGGCAATATCTTTAGTGCGCAGGGTACTGGCAATCAGCCCCGCAGCATGGGACAACACCTTATCACCCGCCTGGTGCCCGAACCGGTCATTAATGCTCTTAAAGCAGTCAAGATCGATCTGGATGACAGAGAAAGGCAGCGCCTGCTGTTCACACTGCTTCGCCAGTATTTTCGCCCGCTCAAACAGCGCCCCACGATTATTCAACCGGGTCAGAGGGTCGTGCCAGGCCTGCCATTGCAGCGAATTCTGCAACGAATACATATTACTGACCATGCGCCGGCTCACCAGCCATGAGATGAGCAGCATCGCGGTGAACAGCGCCCAAAGCAATGCCAGCACAATACTGATGCTGCCGAAATCGCCGCGCACCCCTTCTTCCAGGGTGTGCACGCGCAGGACGATGCCATCAAAGTGGTCGAGACGCTCCCAACTGACAAAACGACTCCCCAGGCGAATGCCGCCTTCGGAATCCGATTCTATTGCGTGCGCTATCTGCGCTAGTTCGGGCGCGTCAAAATGATTAACGTCCGCAGCAGATGATCCAGACGTCGCGAGCAGGGTGAGACGACTGTCATACAGCTGGTATTCCCCTTCCGGGTTATCGCCTACGGCCTCCACCAGCAGACGACGCAGGGTGGCAAAGGTGAAATCCATCGCCACCACGCCATACCAGACGTGATTGTAATAAACAGGCACACTGGCGGTGATCAGCGGCTTTTTGCCCACAAAGGAGGAAGGAGGCGAGATAAACCAGCGCACGGCACGCGCACGGTTCTCACGCTCGGACTGTTGGGTAAACCAGGGCTGAGTGACCAGATAGTAGTAACGCTGCACGATATCGCTGGCATTTTCCGGCGTATCCGTTTCCAGAAAGAATCCGGCGCGAGAGACATAAATCACGCGCTCTTCGTTGCCGGAAGAACTGGATGCCAGACGCAATAAATACCCCACTTCAAGCGCGGCGGACAGTTCATTATCAAGAAACTCATCATCGCGATTCAGAAGGGTGGTCTTTTCAACAAAGGCATCAGACACACCGTTGATCGGCAATGTGCGCTGTTTATCAACCTCAATTTGCCAGGTGGGGGATGCGCGCAAACGGGCAAAACGCTTTACCGCATCATGTAGCACGCCAAACGCCAGCGGCGTTTCCAGCGCATCACGCATGCTGTGGCGAAAAAACAGCATTTTATCGACGCTGAACTGGAGTTGTCTGTCCAGCGCACTGGCAACCGTTTCCAGATGGTTACGCTGACTGGAGATATAGGCATCTTCCAGTACCACAACTTCGCGCCAGGTCAGGAGGGTGGAAAAGATCAGGACAACGATAAAACAGAGGTTAACAACCAAACGGGGATTGCTACGCTTATGCAGCCACTGCAAAAAAGATTGTTTTACAACAAAGGTATTGTGCTGCACACGCACTCCCTGAGTGTCGCTCACCATCCGATATGATAAGTCTTCTGCCAGTAAAAACGCCCGGCAAGGCCGGGCGTTGTGTGATTAAGCCTGTTCGCGTTTTTGCCTTTTATCACCAGGCTGAAGCTCATCTTCACGAAAAGCCTCCCGCTTAATGCCGTATCCGTCATGCCACCGGCACTCCACCATTCCACTGGAATAACCGGTGACAATCATGCATGGACCACCATTCTTTGGCTTAACTTCATCACTGACCAAAAAGACCATACCTGCCTCCTGTATCAGGGTGAAACGTTTTCAATTTAGACGAGGAATGGTCTTTTTGCATCCGGGGTCAGCAAAAATTAATGCGATTTTCCGCGTACTTTTTCTACCAGCTTGACCACTGCCACCACAATGACACCTACGATAAAGCCCAACACAAGGTTAAGCAGCGTCGGCAGAATGGCGGCGATCACCGAACCATGTCCCGACGCCAGATGTTCAATTGCATGATGCAGCGAAGCAACGCCGTGCACGATAATACCGCCGCCGACCAGGAACATCGCCAGAGTTCCCACTATCGACAAACTTTTCATCAGCCACGGCGCCAGCACCAGCAGGCTTTTGCCGATAACGCGGGCAATGGCGCTGGATTTTTTTTCCAGCCAGAAGCCGATATCATCCAGCTTGACGATCAGACCGACCAGCCCATACACCCCAACCGTTACAAGAATGGCAATCAACGAAAGCACCATGACCTGATTCATCAGCGGTGCTTCGGATACGATCCCAAGCGTAATCGCCACAATCTCGGCCGAAAGGATGAAGTCAGTACGGATTGCACCTTTGACCTTATCGCGCTCGAACGTTTTTGGATCCTGCGCGGCCAGCGCTTCCAGACGCTGCTGGCGCATTTCCGGGGTGTCTTTCTCTTTGCGTGCGGCAAACATATGCAACACTTTTTCGGCACCCTCGAAGCACAGGAACGCCCCGCCAATCATCAGCAATGGCGTAATGGCCCAGGGTATAAAGGCGCTAATCAGAAGCGCCAGCGGAACAAGGATCACCTTGTTAATAAAGGACCCTTTCGCTACGCCCCACACCACCGGCAGCTCACGGTTCGCCCGCACGCCGCTGACCTGCTGCGCGTTAAGCGACAAGTCATCCCCCAGTACCCCGGCGGTTTTTTTCGCCGCCAGTTTTCCCATGACTGAAATGTCATCCAGCAAGGTGGCGATATCGTCCAGTAATGTTAATAAGCTACTTCCTGCCAAAATCTCTATCCTTCTTTTTTTGCTAATTAAGTGAATAGTATGGAACAAAACTCAGCGCCCGGAAACAGGCACCTCACGTCAACAAAAATTTCACATTAACAATACAATTAAAGCACTCGCCAGCCCGATAGTTTTGGCGTTAACTATGAGCGAACTTTTTATTTCGTCGTGAGGGACTATGCGTTTTCGGCATTTATTACCGCTCATTGGAGCACTTTTTTCCCTGTATATCATCTGGGGATCCACCTACTTTGTCATTCGTATTGGCGTGGAAAGCTGGCCCCCGCTGATGATGGCCGGTATTCGTTTCCTTATGGCTGGCGTGCTGCTGATGGCGTTTTTATTGCTGCGCGGCCACAGGCTACCGCCGCTGCGTCCCCTGCTTAACGCCGCCCTGATTGGCCTGCTGCTGCTGGCGGTGGGCAATGGCGCAGTAACCGTCGCCGAACACCAGAACGTGCCGTCGGGCATCGCCGCCGTGGTCGTCGCGACCGTGCCGCTGTTTACGCTCTGCTTTAGTCGTCTGTTCGGGATCCGCACCCGTAAGCTCGAATGGCTGGGCATCGCGATTGGGCTTGTAGGTATTATCATGCTGAACAGCGGCGGAAACCTGAGCGGAAACCCCTGGGCTGCCGTTATGATCATGATCGGCTCGATGAGCTGGGCGTTCGGCTCGGTCTACGGCTCCCGCATTGAGCTGCCCTCCGGGATGATGGCGGGTGCCATTGAAATGCTCGCGGCAGGCATCGTGCTGCTGATTGCCTCGGCGTTGACGGGTGAAAAACTGACGGCAATGCCAGATCTCTCAGGTTTCCTGGCCGTCGGGTATCTGGCGCTGTTTGGCTCGATTATTGCCATCAACGCCTATATGTACCTGATCCGCAACGTCTCACCGGCGGTTGCCACCAGCTACGCCTACGTTAACCCGGTGGTTGCCGTGCTGCTGGGTACCGGTTTTGCGGGCGAAGTGCTGTCGACGATTGAATGGCTGGCGCTGGGCGTGATTGTCTTTGCCGTGGTGCTGGTCACGCTGGGTAAATATTTACTGCCCGCGAAACCGATTGTCACGGCGTGTGAGGTGGAGAAACCGTGATCGGGTGAATGCCCTGGGTATCGATCTGCGCGGCCTGACCGCCGCCGCAGATCCACTCTTCCAGCCGCTCCGTCAGTTCCACGTCATTCAGCTTCATTCTTCCGCGCAGTGCGCACTCCCAGACAATCAGCACCCGCCAGCCCTGGGCGTAAAGCTGCGAAACATCGCGTTTATCACGCTCGACGTTCCTGCCAATCTTCTCCAGCCAGAAGTCGGTGCGTGTCGCCGGGACTTTAAACAGATAGCAGTCGTGATGATGCCAGAAACAGCCGTGGGTAAAGATGATGCATTGATACGCATCGATCACGAAATCAGGACGCCCGGCAAGCGTGGCATCCTGAACCCTGAATTCAAACCCGATGGAGGTCAGGAGGCCAGCGATCCGTTTTTCGATCGCGGTATCACGCGTGCCGATGGCACGCATGTTTTTACTCCGCGTGGCCTTATTGTGAACGTCCGCCATTGACGGCCTCACTCTGACGCAGCTGAACGGCCTTGCTGATGCGTGAGGCCAGCAGTTTTGCGACGGCGGCAAAGGCTGGCACCACCACCGAGTTGCCAAACTGACGATAGGCTTGTGTATCCGACACCGGAATGCGAAAACTGTAGCCCTGCGGCGCCTCAAAGCCCATTAAGCGGGCGCACTCGCGCGGCGTTAAGCGCCGCGGTCGGTGCTGTTGATTCTGAGGGTCGTCGAAATCTTTTTCGCCCAGCGCCTTATCCCAGCCCCGATCGATAAGAATTTCCGCGCCATCTTTGTAATAGCGCGCCGACAGCGTACGCGTCACGCTGTCAGGATTAAGCGGATTGACCATGCCAAACCCAAAGCCATTGCCTTTGGCCTGATGCTTTTTGGCATAGCGATAGAGGTATTTCCACAGCACTGGCGTCAGAATGAATTTCGCATCGACGGCGGGCTCCAGCAGATCGGCCACTGTCGGACGGCGCGCCGGATACAGCGAGGGCAAATCGCGCAGCGTAAAATCGCCTTTCAGATTGAGATCGCGGCGGAATCCCACCAGCACGATGCGTTCGCGGTGCTGTGGCAGGAAGTGTTTGCCGTCGATAATTTTCGGATCGTCCGGCCCCATGTCCTCTGCATCCGCCACGTCGTAACCCAGTTCATCCAGCGTTTGCATGATAATGCGGAAGGTTTTGCCGCCGTCATGGCTCTTTAAATTCTTGACGTTCTCCAGCACAAAAATTGCCGGGCGGCGGGCATCAATAATCCGGGCAACATCAAAGAACAGTGTGCCCTGCGTATCACAGGCAAAGCCGTGCGCACGTCCCAGCGCGTTCTTTTTCGACACGCCAGCCAGTGAGAACGGCTGACACGGGAAGCCTGCCAGCAGCACATCGTGCGCCGGAATGGTGTTGCGAATGTGCTCAGCGGCTTCTTCGTCGCTGACGCCGGTTTTGTGGCTCAGGGTGACGTCGCGGATGTCGGCATTAAACTGGTGCTCGTTGGGGTCGCAGTACCAGTTCGCCTTATAGGTGCGGACGGCATGTTTGTTCCATTCACTGGTGAACACGCACTGCCCGCCAATAGCTTCAAAGCCATGGCGAATGCCGCCAATACCGGCAAAGAGATCGATAAAGCGAAAGGCATAATTCGGATGCGCAGCAGGCGGGTGCGGCAGCAGGTTACGCAGATAACAGAACTCGCCGTCGCTCAGGCGGTGCCCTGCCCTGTCGCTTATCAGCAGCCGCTTGAGTATTGCCGGGCTCCAGTGGCTCTCGCCATGTGCCACCAGCTGGTTTGCCAGCGTTTTAGCATCATACATTTCCAGCAGCTGACGCAGGAGTGCCTGCACGGCTGCCGTTGATTTCTCAACCCGCTCAGGCGCGGGCACAGTCACTGATCGATTTTCCTGCATTCTCTTAACCGGACAATAAAGACAGAAAACAGAGTACCACAGTTCAGGATCGCACACTGCGACGGAAATGGGTCAATATCTGGCTGTCGGTTCCGAGGTAATCGCCCTGTAATTCGGCACTCAGCTTCGCCATAAACTGGATCAGAAAATCGGCATTGTGACGCGCAAGTTCGCGTCCCCGTGCGGTTTGCATGGTGTCCGGCAGGCGCAGGAGTTTGGTCTGAAAGTGATCGAGCGCGAAAGCTTTATCATCCAGCGCACGCGCCCCGGCAAACGGGTCGTCGGCATCAAACAACGCGGTGCCCAGCGCACCGGACACGGCAAAGACGCGCGCAAGGCCGATGGCGCCTAACGCCTCCAGCCGGTCGGCATCCTGGACCGTTTTGGCCTCCGGGCTTTGCGGCGCGATACCGGCACTGAAGCTGTGCGCTTCAATGGCATGCTCAACGGCCGCATACCGATCGGGCGGAAAATCAGGAAAATCGCGGCTCAGGATCTGGCGCGTTTCTCGCGCTGCCAGCCGCGAGGAGTGACTACGCTGCGGGTGATTTTTCGGCAGGCTGACAATGTCATGGAAGTAGCATGCGGTCAGCACAACCAGCGGATCGCAATCCCCGTCAGCCATAATGGTCTGCGCCGTCATCCAGACGCGGCGAAAATGGGCGATATCGTGCGCCGCATCATCAGTAAAATGATTTTCGTCGAGCCAGCGCTCAAAACGGTGCTGCCACTGCGCAAGTTCCATCATCCCATCCTGTTGCTCAAAAGAGAGTGAATTATAATACACCCGAATCAAAACCCTTAATAAATAGAATTTAGAAATACTTAATAATAATTACCCGCTATATTTTCAATGAATTAATTCACGCGAAAAATAAAGAGATAAAAAGAAATATTTTGTGATATTTTTACCAGTTTAATTACATTTATTTTTGAACCTAAATAATAATCCATAGAATAGTATCAGCCATGTAGTTACGGAGGGTAATTACATATATTCAGACAATTTATATTTAAAGGGAATATATAATGAAAAGAAAAGTTCTGGCAATTCTCGTACCCGCGTTATTAATGGCTGGCGCAGCAAATGCGGCGGAAATGTATAACAAAGACGGCAACAAAGTTGACCTGTACGGTAAAGTTGATGCACGTCATACCTTCTCCGACAACCCAGGCGACGACGGCGATGAAACCTATGTCCAGATTGGTTTCAAAGGTGAAACACAAATTAATAACGATCTTATTGGTTACGGCCAGTGGGAATATAAAACCTACGCTAACGATACCGAAGGCGCAGGCGACACCTCTTTTAACCGTCTGGCCTTTGCTGGCCTGAAATACGGCGAATATGGCTCATTCGATTATGGCCGTAATTACGGCGTCGTGTATGACGTTGAAGCCTGGACCGATATGCTGCCAGTATTTGGTGGCGACTCCTATACCTGGACCGACAACTATATGGTTGGCCGTACTAACGGTGTGGCGACCTACCGTAATAATGACTTCTTCGGTCTGGTTAACGGCCTGAACTTTGCACTGCAATATCAGGGTGATAATGAAGGTGCTAACGCAAACGAAAATCAGGAAGGCACCAAAAACGGCCATGATGATGTTCGTTTCCAGAACGGCGACGGCTTCGGTATGTCAACTACCTATGACTTCGATTTCGGTCTGTCGCTGGGTGCCGCTTATTCATCGTCTGACCGTACCAACGACCAGGTTGCTTACGGCGCAGGTACCTATAATCGCTTCAGCAAATATGCCGGCGGTGAACGTGCGGAAGCGTGGACAATCGGTGCAAAATACGATGCGAATGATGTCTACCTGGCAATGATGTATGCGGAAACCCGCAACATGACTCCGTACGGCAACGATGGCATCGCCAACAAAACTCAGAACTTTGAAGCCGTAGCGCAGTACCAGTTTGACTTCGGTCTGCGTCCATCCCTGGCGTGGGTCTATTCAAAAGGCATCGATTTGGGTGGTAACGATTATCATCCAGGCAATGGTTATGACTATGTAGACCAGGATCTGGTTAACTACATCGACGTGGGCATGACCTACAGCTTCAACAAGAACTTCTCCACCTACGTTGATTATAAAATCAACCTGCTGGACGAAGATGATGCCTTCTACAGTGACAACGGTATTGCAACCGATGACATCGTTGGCATCGGTATGATCTACCAGTTCTGATCCCCATAAATAGCAAAGCCCGCAACGCGGGCTTTTTTTATTTGACGCTGAAATATTACGGCGCTTCCTGCAAGGCCAGGCGAACAAACCCGTTATTCTGCGCCAGTAATTCATGTGCTTTCCAGGCATCCATACCCGTCAGCACCATTAGCACCGCCGTTTTACACTGATGGTTACAGCTTTCCAGCGCCGCCTTCGCCTGCGCCCGGGAGCATCCCCCCGCTTCCATTACAATGGCAATTTGTCGCTCGGCCCATCTGGTATTGCTTGCCTCCAGATCAACACGCAGGTTGCTGTACACCCGTCCTGTCCGTATCGCCAGACCGGTGGTGACCATATGCATTATCATGCTTTGCGCAATGCCCGCTTTGGCGTTGGTATACCCGGCAACCACATCCGCGCCCAGATCGGGGGCAATAACCATGCTCGCCAGCTGCGCCGCTTCACTTTGCGCATCCTCCGTAATGAGCGCGACCGTTGAGCCCAGAGACCACGCATGACGCATCGCGCCCCAAACCCATGGCGTTTTGCCGCTGACGGACAGCGCCAGCATCATGTCGTGCTCGCCGAATTTTATCGTCTGAAGGTCGGCAACGCCGCGCGCGTAGCTTCCGGCGTTATCGCCTGCTGTCATCGCAATGACCGGATGTTTTCCCGGCGCGAACGCTTCTGCCGCCTGCTTCGCCACGCCTCCGGACGCGCCTGCGCCGATCAGCACCAGACGTCCGCCGTGACTAAGCGTCGCCGCCGCGTTATCCACCACGCGAGCCAGCATACTTAAGTGAGGGGTAAGTGCAGAAGAGATTTGTGCGTCATCCTGGTGTATGACATTAAGCATATCCAGCGTAGATAATCTGTCGATGTTCATCGTGCTGGCGTGCCGTCTTTCCCTGGCCGTACCGGTAAGCATAATGCTCATAAACTGCCTCCTTATTATGAGTACCCCCACACTATAAAGTGTTTTATACAGGTCACATGAGAGAAGGCTCACGAAACGCCTCTCTTTACATGGCTTTATGAAATGCCCGTCATCAGCGATAATTAGCCCTTTCTTTTTCATCGCGGAGTGTTAATGAGCGATTTGCAGCCCTTCCCCCCGACGCGCAAGCGCCCTATGAAGCTGAATACGCTGGTTACGCTGATGGTGTGCGCCATTATCGGCTCTGTGCTGCTGGTGGTCTTCGCGCTGTACTCTGTGCAGATCACCCGTGCCACGCGCGATGACGTGAAAGATACTGCGCTGGGTATCGCCCGAACGCTGGCCGACAGCCCGGAGATCAAGCGTGGCCTGATGGAATCGCCGCAGGCCGGCATCATCCAGCCGATTGCCCAGGCGGTTACGAAGCGCAACGACCTGCTGTTTACCGTGGTTACCGACTTGCGTGGGATCCGCTATTCCCATCCAAACGAAGCGCTGTTAGGTTTGCATTTTATTGGCGACGATCTGACGCCCGCCCTCGAAGGGAAAGAGAATGTCTCCGTGAACCGCGGCGCACTCGCGGAAGCACTGCGCGTCTTTACGCCCGTTTATGACGATCGGCACGACCAGATCGGCGTGGTCGTGGTGGGTATTTCGCTGAATAAAGTTGAAGATCAGATTGCCCGCGGTCGGCTCAATGCCGTGTGGACCATCTTATTCAGCGTTCTGATGAGCTCAGTGGCGATATGGGGTCTGGTCCGGGTTCTGAAACGTATTCTCTTCGGGCTTGAGCCTTACGAGATCTCCGCCCTCTTTGAGCAGCGCCAGGCCATGTTGCAGTCCCTGCGCGAAGGCGTGATGGCTGTAGATATGCACGGGCGCGTGACGATGATTAACCACACCGCCAGAGAAATTTTGCTCCTGAGCTCGGGTGAGCACTCCGAGAGCAGCGGCGAACCACTGCTGGTCAGCCTGCGGGAAGTGGCGAAAACCGGCATTGCTCGTCAGGATCAAGAGATCGGCTGTAACGGACGGCTACTGCTGTGCAACATGGTCCCCGTGAAAAGCCAGAATCAGGTCATCGGGGCAATCAGCACCTTCCGCGATAAGACCGAAATCAGCCAGTTAATGCAGCGTATCGATGGTATGGTCAACTATGTTGATGCCCTGCGCTCACATACGCATGAGTTTATGAACAAGCTACACGTGATCCTCGGCCTGCTGCACATGAAGCGCTACGATAAGCTGGAAGAGTACATCATCCAGACCGCACAGAATTATCAGACGGATATCGGCGCGATACAGCGCAAGGTTAAATCGCCGGTCATTGCGGGTTTCCTGCTGGGTAAAATCAACCGCGCCAAAGAGGCGGGAGTGACCCTGACGCTGGCCGAGGAGAGTCAGCTTCCTGACACCAGCAATGAAGAGCAGGTTGCGGTTCTGATCACCGTGCTGGGCAATTTAATCGAAAATGCCCTGGATGCGATGGAAGGTCAGCCGGAAGGCGAGATCGGCCTGCTGCTGCATTATCAGAACGGCTGGCTGAGCGGTGAGGTCAGCGATGACGGTCCCGGCATTGATCCCGAGCGGCTGGAGGCTATTTTTACAAAGGGCTACTCAACAAAAGGTGAAAACCGTGGCGTTGGGCTGTTCCTTGCACGTCAGCAGATCCAGAACCTGGGCGGAGATATTACCGTCGAGTCGGAGCCTGGCGTATTTACCCAATTTTTTGTTCAGATCCCCTGGGATAGCGAGAGGAATATCGCGTGATAAATGTATTAATTGTCGATGATGACGCCATGGTAGCCGACCTCAACCGTCTGTATGTTAACCGCGTTGAGGGTTTTAACTGCTGCGGCGTCGCTTCCACGCTCAACCAGGCCGAAGCATTGATCGCAAACCCAGGCCAGCCGATCGATCTGGTGCTGCTGGATGTCTATATGCAGCAGGATAACGGGCTGGATCTATTGCCCATCATCCGGGCATCGGGCCGCCCGATTGACGTTATCATGATTTCGTCAGCATCCGACGCCGCAACGATCCAGACGTCGATACACTATGGCGTGGTGGATTACCTGATTAAACCGTTCCAGTTCCCGCGTTTTGAAGAGGCGCTGAACGGCTGGAAGGCAAAGCGCAGTCTGATGGGCTCGCATCAGTATTATGAACAGGCCGACGTCGACAGGCTGATCCACGGCGGCGCGCCGGAGCTGGCCGACAGCAAAAAATTACCGAAAGGCTTAACGCCGCAGACGCTGCGCACCATTTGCCAGTGGATCGACAGCCATCCGGAGATAGAATTTTCCACCGACGATCTGGCGAATGCGGTCAACATTTCCCGCGTGTCCTGCCGCAAATACCTGATCTGGCTGGCGCAAATCAATATCCTGTTCACCAGCATTCACTACGGCGCCACCGGTCGACCGGTATATCGCTACCGTTTGCAGCCGGAACAGGTCGGCCTGCTCAAACAGTACTGCCAGTAATTCGGTAGCTGTCGTCCAGAAGGGTAAAACGGAAGTGGTGCATCGAGGAGATCACCACTTCTTTTGTTTTGGTGACAAAAATGGCTTCAATATCGGGGCGCGAACGCAGCGCGGCGCAGCCCTGCTCCACGCCCATGCCGTAGATCAGCGTGGTCCAGATATCGCCGTCGAGGGAGTCTTGCGAAATAATCGTCACGCTGTCCAGTTCGTTATCCAGCGGGTAGCCGGTTCGCGGGTCAAGTATGTGATGATAACGTTTGCCGTTCTGCTCGAAGTAGCGCTCATAGGTGCCTGACGTCACAACCGACCGGTTTTCTACCGTTATGGCGCCAATCAGCGCGTCACCAGCGAACGGTTTTTTCAGCCCGACGCGCCAGCCACCCTCCGGCGAGCCTAACGTCTGGACGTTGCCGCCAAGGTTGATCAACCCGAGTTCGGCGCCCTCTTTATGCAGGTAATCCCGCACCCTGTCGGCGATATAACCTTTGGCGATAGCCCCCAGATCGATCTCCATTCCCTGGCGTGTAAGAAACACGCTGCTGTTGGCGTCATCCAGTACCACGTTCGCAGGATCCGTGATACTCAGCAAGGCGGCGATCTCGTCCGCGGGCGGTACAGCGTCCCCCTTAAAGCCAATTTTCCAGCGTTTGACCAGCGGACCTATCGCCAGGTTGAACGCACTGTCTGTAGGCAGGCTGGCCGCTTTCGCACAGCGGATCAGGTCAAACACCGGGCGACTGACGACAACCGGATGCTGACCGGCAGCATGGTTGACGTCCATCACCTGCGAATGCGCACGGTTGACGGTGAGGAGATCTTCGTACTGTTTGATCAGGCGAAACACGCGGGACGCGAGGGCTTCGTCATGGGAGAAGAGTTTCAGGAGGATGGGCGAGCCCATCAGAACGGCGTTGTAGCTGTAAACGCGATGGCTATCAGGCATTACATAAGTCCTCAGATGTAGCCCCGGCAAGCACCGCGCCGCCGGGGAAACAGGAGCCTTACCGTGTTTTCGAACGCATAGCCGCCTGATGTCCGGCAAGCGTACCAAAAATAATGATATCTGCCACCGCATTACCACCGATGCGGTTACCGCCGTGGATACCCCCGACAACCTCACCCGCAGCAAACGCTCCCGGCAATACGTTGTGGTTGCTGTCCAGCACGCAGGTTTCTGTATTGATGGTCACACCGCCCATGGTGTGGTGCACGCCCGGCGCAATCTGAATGGCATAGAACGGCCCTTCGTTGATAGGCGCACGCAGCGCGGTGGTGCGGCCAAAATCATCGTCATGCTGTTTTTCCACAAAGCCGTTGTAGCGTTCCAGCGTTGCCAGGAACTGGTGGTGATCCATCCCCAGCGCTTCCGCCAGGGCTTTTGGCGAGCTGGCGCTGGTGACAAACCCTTTCGCGATGTACTCATCCGCGGCTTTGTTTTTGGCGCGAACATGCTCGTCAAAGACGATGTAAGCGTATTTCTCCGGCAGCGCGATGATTTGCGCCGAGACTTTGTCGCGGGTCGACATTTCGTTATAGAAGCGGTTGCCCTGCTGGTTTACCAGAATCGCCCCGCCGCCGCGGATGGATTCGGAAATCAGGTACGACGTTTTCTGCTCAACGGTTGGGTGGATCTGGATTTCGCCCATATCGACGGTGCCTGCGCCAATACGCTCCAGCAGTGCGATACCGCCGCCGGTTGCGCCTTTGTGGTTAGTCGTCACGAACCCTTCCAGGTCCGGACGGTATTTCACCACCATCTGGCTGTTGGCGCTGAAGCCGCCCGTCGCGACAATTACGCTTTTAGTTGCCACGGTGAGGGTTTCGTTCTCTTCGGTGGTCAGACGCACGCCGGTCACTTCGCCGTTTTCGAAGATGATGTCGCTCACGGAGGTATCCAGCATCACCTCGATGTTGCGTTTGTTGACATTGCGCACCAGGCCGCTAATCAGATATCCGCCCACCGCGGAACCATCTTTCGGACGGTGCGTACGGTCGATGCTCATCCCGCCGGTGGTGGTGATGTCGTTGAGCATAATGCCGCGCGTTGCCAGCCATTCGATGGCCTGCGGCGCGTTCTCGACAAAGCGACGCAGCAGTTCAGGGTTGTTCTTATTGCCACCGCCTTTCAGGCTTTCCTGGTAGAACAGCTCTTTGCTGTCCTGAATGCCCTTCACGCGCTGGAAGCGGGTCTCCGCCGCGTTCATCCCGGCAGAGGCTTTAATGGTGTTCCCGCCAATAGTCGGCATTTTCTCAACGATCAGCACGCTCGCGCCTTCGTCGTGCGCCTGAATCGCCGCCGCCAGACCGGCGCCGCCGCTGCCGACCACCACCACGTCCACGCTTTTAGTCTCATTCGGGTCAGCGCCCTCTTCTGCCGCCAGCGCTTTGCTGGATTTCAGCATCGCCTTCGAGACCGCTTTTTTCACCGCCTCGCTCTGGCTGGTCGCGCCGGTGATAGCATCCACGTGCGGGGTATTGGCATCCAGAATTCGGGTGCGGATCTCTTCGAAGCTGGTGACAAACTCGACGTCTTCACTCGGGCCGGAGGCCAGTTCGATATCGGCGATGCGGTCGGTTTCGAGGCTGACGTTAATCACCAGTTCGTTAGCATCGTCCTGCACTTTTTCAATAAAGGTGCCCGGTTTGAATTTAGATTCGCCCATGCTCATGTCGCGGATCATCGCTTCCACCAGCGAGAAGCGCCACAGCGGTTCCGGGATGCTCAGTTCTTCGCGTCGGGTACTGTCCATAAACAGCTCCAGGCTTTCGCCCGCCGCGATGCGATCGGTCCAGTCTGGATAGGCGATGGTGGCGCGGCCAACGGCTATCAGGTCGTAACCGTGATCCAGCGCTTCATTCACATCCGTGGCATTCACCACGCCGCCAACGCCCATCACCGGTACCTGCGCCAGCGTGTCAGAGCGCATGGCGCAGTATTTTTCGATAAGTGGCGTCGGGTCCTGAGTATCGACGATAGAAGGACGCAGGGCGGCGCCAAGGGAGAAGTGCAAATAATCCACCCCACGAGCGGCCAGTTTTTCCAGCAGATACAGGGTGTCTTCGAAGCGAATGCCGGGGACTTCCAGCTCTTCCGGTGAGAAACGGTAGCCAATGATAAACGCGTCGTCCGCGTACTGGCGCACCATCTTGTGGGTAATGTCCAGCACCGCCAGCGGGAATTTCGCGCGGTTATCGCGGCTGCCACCCCACTCGTCGTCGCGCTGATTAGAGTTCGGGGAGTAGAACTGCTGGATCAGATAGGTATTCGCCCCGTGGATTTCGACGCCATCGAAGCCGGCCTGAATTGCGCGGCGTACGGCTTCGCCGAACTTGCCGATCATGCCTTCCACTTCTTCTGAAGTCAGAGCAACCGGCGTCGCGGCACCGTCACGCGGCGCGGCAACCGCGCTTGGGCCAACCGGCGTGCGGCCGCCGATCAGTTTTGGGTCGACCATACGGCCGCCGTGGTAAATTTGCAGAAGGGCTTTGGAACCTTTGGACTTGATGGCGTCAGCGATTTTTGCCAGTCCGGCGATTTTTTCGTCGTTATCAATACCAATTGCGCCCGGGAACGCAAGGCCGAGATCGTCAACAAAACAGCATTCAACGATAATGGTGCCGATGCTACCAGCGCGGGCACGGTAGTACTCCACCAGCTCGCTGGTCACGGTGCCATCGTAATACCCCGTACAGGTTGTCATCGGGGCCATTAACAAACGGTTTTTCAGTTCAGTACCATTCGGTAATGTGAAGGGGCTTAAAATACGTTCGTTAGTGCTCATAATAGAAACTCCAAACTTTAAAAATTAAGAATTCGTTATCGGTATGGATTTTTTATTTCGTGTTTTTGCCGATGTCATGACATTAATATAAAGCTTTTTTTAGCTTCTAAAGTCATTACGTTAGTTAATAAACTATTTAATCCCTGCGATAACATTAATAACACATTGGTGTTAGCGCGAATGTTTTATACATTCACATTAATTTAAAAAAAGTTAAATCGACAATGGTAAAGCCAATACACCAAGCACATCAAAAACCCTTTAAAATCAAAACGTAAAATACACCCCAAAA